>Ga0209454_1000009_pt1 | contig 189421 bp, 160 predicted proteins | sample WorMetHERISLAND1_2_FD_187400 | JGI IMG/M metagenome (GOLD analysis project Ga0209454, IMG submission 187400) | Marine gutless worms symbiont microbial communities from Max Planck institute for Marine Microbiology, Germany - Olavius geniculatus... | ecosystem: Host-associated > Annelida >... | reverse complement strand
GGATTTGATCCACCGGATTTGGACCCCCCGCTGTTTCAAATTCATCCAGCAGTAAACATTTGAAGGGTACTCGATATCCGCGATAATGACATTATCTCCCGGTCGCCAATCAATTCCATTGGCGACGATCGAAATGCCTTCGGTGGTGTTTTTGATAAAAGCAATTTCTGATTTATCGGCGCCGATCAGGGTGGCGATGCGCCCTTTGATGATATTGTCGGCGTGCCAGCACCAAAGCGGATAGTTGTTGCGTCCGCTGTCGCGCACATCCGCCATTAAGGCATTTACGGCCGCAATCACCGGGTTCGACATAGGCGCGATGGAGGCATTGTTCAGGTACACCCGGCTGCGTTTGATGGGAAATTCTTTTCTGACACGTGAAAAGTCCATGGCTGCATCGATCCCTGTCTCGAGCTGTTTATACCGGTTGTCCTATATAGGTTACGTCAGAGGCCTCAGTTTATTTTGCTGATGAAGCAGGGGTACATTGTAGATTTCGGATATCGGATTTTGGATATAAGGTATTCTGCCTGTCATGAGCTTCTGTGTCGAACGGCCTGTCATGAGTCTTTTGTCGAATGGTCTATTTAATTTATGGATAGAGCGAAGCGATACCGCATCCTCGATTCAGCTATTTATTAGGGCGAGTCAACTAAAGCAAATTCTTCATAATCTTGCCGCGCTTCATGACCAGCCGGATCTCTTCGGCACCTCTTTCAAAGAGGGTCAAGTCCTCCAGCGGATTGCCGTTGACGACAATCAAATCAGCGATTTTGCCGGCCTCCAGAGTTCCTAGGCGATCGTCCAGCCCAACCATTTCCGCATTGGTGCGGGTGGCCGAAACAATGCTTTCCATGGGCGTCATGATTTCGGCCTTGAGGCGAAATTCCCGTCCTTTCAGATGCTGATAGGGTCCGATGATATCTGATCCGGATCCAATTTTCACGCCGGCCCGGTAGGCGTGGGCCAAGGCGTTGTAAGCTGAATGGTGCACCATCTCCAGCTTGGCGATGGTCGGCGGATCCAGTTCGTGACTGCCTTCATTGGCCAGCACATCGTAAGTTGCCATAGTCGGTACGTAATAGGTCCCCTTGCTAGCCATCAATTCCGCGGTTTCGGCATCCAGCAAGTTGCCGTGTTCAATGGTTCGCACGCCGGCTTCAATACAGTGTCGGATTGCCACGGGACTATAGGCGTGGGCCATGACGTATTTCCCGGCGGCTTCGGCAATTTCCACGGCGACTTTCATTTCGGAGACGGAAAACTGCCACTGCCCGGGTTGATCGGTTGGCGATGTGACGCCGCCGTCGGCGGCAACTTTCACCTGGTCAGCCCCTTTTCGGAGGACTTCTCTAGCCGCTTTGCGAATCGCCTGGGGACCGTCGCAGATCTCGGCAAAAACGCCGATGCTGTTTCGGGGCGGATGAATGTCTGCGGCTGGGCCGCGTTGGTCGAAGTGGCCGCCGGTGGGCGTAAGCGGACCGACGCTGAGCAGCAGGCGGGGGCCGCGAATAAGACCTCTGTCGACTGCATCGCGGAAACTCCAGTCCAATCCGCCGGCATCCCGCAGGGTTGTAAATCCCAGGTTAAGGTCGTTTTCGAGATTGCGGGCGGCCAGCATGACATAAACAGCCGGTGGGAGTTTGGCCGTTTTTTCCAAGGAGACATCGATGTTGCCGACATGCACGTGGGCATCGATCAAACCGGGCAGAATCGTTTTGCCGCTAACGTCTATCAGCTGCGTGGCTTCGGTCAACCGGATTGTTTCGGCTGATCCAGCGGCCCGGATCCGATCGTTTTCGATCCAGATGACGGCATTTTCGATGACGTCACCACCGTTGCCCTCGATCAATCGGCCGCCGGTGAAAGCGATGGGGCCATTACTCGTATCCGTATGCACCGTCATGTGGAACTCCTCAAAACTGAGCGGGTGGTATCTGTCGATTGTCTATGGATTTTGGGGGTGAAGAATCTGTCGTTTCAACTACGGAATTGACTGGCTATGGAATCTTGCCATCCATAGCTTTATCGGATCGACAAGTCAATATGAATTTACTCCTATCATTAAAGCTTAAGCCCTTCCATTCGCCGCAATCATAGGCCTATTTTTCTACTGTGCTTGCAGACTTTCATCAAGAAAATACTGAACATAAGACTTATTTTGCATCGGAAAATCTTTGTAATTTTCAACAGGTCGTCGGATTTTGACAGCACATTCTTGGATGAGGGGTTTTTCTTTGAAATATATCTTGACAGATATCCATATAAAATTATAAGACCCCGTCCAGATTTTAATATGCAACAAACGACGCTCAAGCGTCGATCAACTGAGGTTATGCCAGGCGAAAGCCATCCCGACCGAAAGGCCGGGGTGGCTTTTTTTGTTGTTCAATCCCTGAAAGCTGAAATTCCCGAAGGCTATGGACCTAAAAGCATTCTGGCATCCCACGGCCTTCCAGCATCAAGAAGGAGAAACTCATATGTTAACCAAAATACTCGTTTTATGTACCTATTTCTTAACGGTCCTAGTCATCGGCTTCATTGCCCGCACCCGCTGGAAATCGACCCCGGACACCTACTTTCTGGCAGACCGCAAACTGGGCACCCTGATCCTGCTGGGAACCATGGTGGCCACCAACTTTTCGGCTTTCACAGTCTTCGGCACATCCGGTGCCGGCTATCGCGACGGCTATGCCTTTTTCCCCATCATGGGATTCGGCACCGGATTCATGGCGCTGACATTCTGGATCATCGGCCGCAAAATCAGGACCGTCGGCCTCGATCACGGGCTGGTCACACCGCCCGAACTCGTCAAAACCTTGTATCAGAGCCCGGCCTTGTCTTTTCTGTTCGCCATTGTGATGATTGTGTTTACCATACCATACCTGGCGCTGCAGCCCATGGCAGCCGGCTATGCCCTGGAAGCGCTGCTGGGGCTGCCCTACTTTTATGGTTGTATGCTCGTAACCGGCATCATCCTGCTTTACACACTGCGCGGCGGACTGCGGGCAGTGGCCTGGACGGATCTTTTTCAGGGGCTGGTCATGTTTGTCCTGTTGCTGGTATCCCTGGTTATGGTCGCCTGGCATCACGGCGGATTTGTCGAGGCCAACCAGAAAGTGTTAATTTCAAACCCTGAATTATTCTCGCGTCCCGGCGGACTGGGCAAATATTCCCTGGGCATCTGGTTCAGCTTCCTGGTGCTGTGGTTTTTCTGCGATCCCATGTTCCCGCAACTGTTTCAGCGATTTTTCTCGGCCAAAAACGACCGCAGCATCGCCCGCACCATGCTGATGTACCCCCTGGTTTGTACGGTGGTCTTTTTTATGCCCATTGCCGTAGGCGTGTTGGGCCGCTTGTCTTATCCTGATCTGGTGGGCAAACAGGCCGACCGCATATTGCCCATGGTGCTAAATTTGATCGCCGGTGATTTCATGGCCGCCCTGGTCATGGCTGCCGGGCTGGCGGCCCTGATGTCCACCATGGATTCACAGCTTTTAACCTTGAGCTCCATTTTCACTCGTGACATAGCCCCCCGCAAAGGCAGATCGACCTCGGAAACGAGCATTGCCGGCCGGATCTTTGTCATCGTCTTGAGCCTGGCCGGTCTGGCATTGGCCTATAAACCACCGGCAACGATATTGCAGATCGCCACCCAGACCTTTACCGGCCTGGCAGTTCTTTTTCCGACCGTCATATTCGGGCTATATTTAGAACGGGTGTATCCAGCGGCGGCGATTCTATCCATACTTTTCGGCGAGGCGGCGTTAATCACCTTCTACTTCAAATGGGTTCCCAGCCCCGTCTTTTTGCCGGTCATCTGGGTGATGGGGATAACATTTGCGGTGTATCTGGTCGTGCACCTGGTAATGCTGCAGAAGGAAAAAAAGCTGCAGATCAGTGCACCGCAATGGGTTTCAAATAGCTATTTCTGGTTATTTGCCGCTATTTTCATATTAGCAATGGATTTTTGGGCCTGGGGGAAAATGGAACCAACCGTGTTGGGAATTCCGCTGTGGGTCGGATACTTCGTACTTCTATCAGCCGTGCAAACAATCTTGATGCGTCAAATGATCAAAAAAGAAAATTGACCGATCTCTTTGGTAGTGCTGAAGAGAAATTTTTTTGTAGCCCGAAGTTTGTGGTTTAAGCAATATTCAAGCTTAAGCGGGCGGGGATAAACCCCGCCGCTACTGTGTGGATAGAGGCTCGTCGGTAGTGGCGGGATTTATCCGCGCCTCAAAATATTCACGATTTAAGAACTAGTTGAGTCGACTACCCTTTTTCCGAATTCCGCATTCCCACTTCCGCATTCGCTTTTCTGTCCTCTGTTTTCTGTGCTCTGTCCTCTGTCTTCTGACCTCTGTCCTCTGACTTCTGTCCTCTGTCCTCTGACTTCTGTCCTCTGTCCTCTGTCTTCTGTCCTCTGTCCTCTGTCTTCTGTCCTCTGTCCTCTGTCCTCTGTCTTCTGTCCTCTGTCTTCTGTCTGCATCTTGCGTCGCAACTGCCGCAGCTGCAGCGAATCCAGTTCGCAAATGTTTTGGTTATCAAAAAGAATGGTGCCGGATGTCGGCTCGATCAACCGCAGAATCAGTCTGGCCAGGTTTGATTTGCCGCAGCCGGATTCTCCGACGACACCCAGAATTTCCCCTTTGGCAATATCCAGGGTCACGTCATCGACGGCTTTAATGGTTCCGATGGTGCGATGCAGCAGACCGGCGATCACCGGAAAATGCTTGGAGAGATTTCGAATTCGAACCAGGCTGCTTACGCGGATCCTTTCAGGTAGCTGGAATATTTGACACAGGCCACGTTGACACCGGAATCCAGGTGAATATCGGCTGGTTTTTGCGACCGGCAGATCGGTTCAACCCCACTGAAGCGCGGATGAAATCGGCAGCCTTCCGGAAACGTCCGCACACTGGGAACGTTGAAAGGTCAACTAAACATCTCCCACATCTGCAACGACGCAAAACACAAATGATAGCGGTGTCAACTTCAGTAGTCCACTTGAAACCGCATCTGGTAGATATCCGTGCTGCCGTCCTCAGCATCGGCCCGGTCCTTCACATCGGCGTAGACATAGTTGAACATCAGGCGGTAGTTAGGATTTAAATACCAGTTGACGCCTAAAGTGTAATTGGTCTCTTCTCCGCCCTTGACCCGCTTGTCGTTAAGATCGACCCAAGACCAGCGGGTCGCGAGCTCCCATGCACCAGGACCGTTATCCCAAAAGTTGCCTTTCGGTATAACGCGGCCGAATCGAGCCGAAGATGTGATGTAAGGGCGGTGCTCGCCGGTGATAAACCAGCTGCCATACAGGTAAGCTCCCTGGAACGTTGGGTCCTTGGCCGCTTTCGAGTCCAGTTCGGTCCAGAAATATTCACCTTGTAATGAAAGGGGTCCCCACACGAGTGCGAGTTCAGGGTTGATGAGATTGGCGCTGTCCAAATCGATTCGGCCGGTATCCACGAGTCGCGCATTGGTAAGGTGTGATTCAGGCCGTGTCCGATATCGGGCGGTGGTTTTGCCTTCATCGCGCATCTCGTAGCTGTAACCGAGTCCTAAATGGAGAAGTTTTTCGCCATTATGAGCGTAAAATGGCAACCCGGTAAATCGAAATGTCAGATCGGCGTTTGTTACATCGTCAAAATTGGAGTCCCCGTCACTATCGGTGTCGCCGTAAAATGCGCCGATAGACCAAGTCAGGCGCTCGTTGAACAGCGTGTTATTGGCTCTGATACCTGAGTTGCGACGGGGCGTAAAAGCGCCGATGGGCAGCGCCCGCTCCATGAAAGTGATGTAATTGCTGCTGGTGCGTACCTCCAATGAAAACGGCTCACGCATCTGGCCAAAAAGCAAGGTGCCGACAACGGGAATATTTTTAACACCGAGATACACATCCGTAAAATCCGCGTCGCTGCCGGCAAAATCATATTGCGCTTTGAATAGGAAGTTCTCCCAAAGCGTGCCCGACATCTGGATTCTTGCGCGTCGGAATTCAACGCCATCACCTTTCAAGGCGTTGTCTCCATAGACACCATTTTCTTCATTCCTTCTCAATGCAGAATCCGGTCTGATGCTCCCCCAGTCGAAATGGATACGACCACCTAGTTTTAATTTCACCGTGCCATCGTTGCGAGCGATATTGATGCCATTGTTCCATTTTACGGTATACTCTTTTTCTTCTTCCTTTTTCTTCTGATCAGCTTTTTTTATCAGGCTTTCGTACTCTTGGTCTGTGATTATGCCTTTTTCTTTTAGGATACCAATGATTGCTTCGGTGGTCACATTTTTTCCGGATTCGGCACCACCAGACGCGGTGATTGCGAGGAGAAATAAGGTTGTCATTACAAAACTTAACCACCAGCGACTGCAACTCGTGCGACATTTATCTTCCATAATTCTCTCCTTTCTTTGTATATTATCATTTAAGGTTTTTCTCCAATTTAGTTGATGTAAAGTTGGTTATATTGATAAGTACAGGTTATGATTTGATTTTATTCAATAGCCGAGCTCGCTTACATCTTGCTTTGTGGGACTCGCTTCAGCCTTCGTTCTGCGAACTACGCCTTGACCAGTCGTTCGTTCGACTACCGCAGACATTTACCATTAAGGGACGTGTTGACTATATTAACTTCCGGGCTGACTCGCCATAGTCTTATGGCTTAGAGTGAGAGTTGGGGATGATCCTTATTTTGAGATAGCTTCAATATGTATCCGCTTTTCGATTGCCGCTACGATTGAGCTAAAATTGAACTATTCACCAACTCTTCTTCAATCGCATCCATCGCAGCATATAAACTTAATTTATCTCGCAGCCTTAACCATAAAGCCAGCATCATAAATTTGAGCGTTAAGTACCGGTAGGGAACCAAAAACAAGCGGTAATAATGAAAAGGTCACATGATCGCAATTTTTCCTCGGCCCTTTCGCATGGCATAAAAACCGCACCACTGGAAGATCCGCAGCTTCAAAACCGCTTTGCGGACAGATCGCTCTTCTTTTATAAATACCGTGATACTTGGCACAATCGCCAACACCACATATTAAACATTTTTCTGAAAAATCCGGTATTCTCCATTCTCCGGATCGAAAAATCCGGTAATAGTCTTGTAAACTGACTCCAATGTGATATGGTTCTTGCATGGGGAATTCTTTTTGGGTGTTTGTTTTTCTAAGCCAATTACATTTAACTCAAAAATTATTCCCCTGCAACTTTTCTCTATCACTCCAATTCGATATATCTATCCTTTACTCGTTTCTGATTACATCTATTCGCCAACATCGCTCAATTTATCTGAGCATTGGTGCCTGATTTTGCATAGCGATATAGACATTATCTAATTCAGAGTATTGGCCAATGCCGGACCGACGAATCTCCTGTTGGTTACCTTTTTGATACCCTTGAGTGCCATTTTACTCGGTGTCATGGTTTTGGGGGAACGACTGGAATGGAATGCATTTGTTGGGATGGGGTTGATATTTATTGGCTTGATCGCAATTGATGGACGCTTCTTAGAAAGGTTCTAGCGCAAAGAAAAGGTTTGGTATTATGAGATATAATAGGAAATTTTAGTACTTCAAAAGGACTGACTACGGAATATTGCCAATAGTCCTAAGTGTGAGCAAATTCGAAATTACACCGGAATAATTTCGGTATTATTCAGTTTGAATCTAAAATTTGCCAGCCATATTTTCGCAAGAAAAATGTAATTTCGTAAACGTTAAATTTTGTAGCTGTTTGAGGATGGATTTTGAGGGTTTGATTAAAGGTTGGGGAGGTAAATCAGTAGATGCAAAACAAGAATCACGCCGATTTAAAATGATTGTCTGCTTTCAGATAGCGTTTGGTTATATTAAACCTTAACCTACTGATATTATTGCAGATATATAGCAGATGTCAAAGGTCTGCGTCACACTATGCATACAGTAGCCACCAAGAGCCTTTGTTAGACAGGGCCTACGCTCGCACCCACACCATCGCGCAACATTCTGGTTTCATCTGAGTACCATGTTCCTTGTATGGTGATTGTGATAGTTCGCTTCATTGGATGGGCGTTCTCGGCTGCAACGAGAATCTCAAGCTGGTACTTGGCAGGACAAATGATGTGCCCCTTATGGTTCGGTGCGACCATTAGATCAAACGCCATTGAACATTGCTGTTCGGAAAGATCCAGTCGCGGCGAGTCTTCGAACAAAAGGTGCCGGAGTTCGGGGTCTGTAACCTACCTTGTTAAACTGTGGAGTTCTTTTTCTTGGCGATAATCATAATTTCCACACCCATATATTTTAGCACGGGGAACTTCTTATATATCTTATTTAGTTTTTCTGAATTTTTAGCTGGGAATTGTGTTTCAAAACTCAATATTTCAAAACCAGCGTCTTCCATTAAACTGATAACTTTATTTTTCGAGAATTGGGTATGATAAAAATGGAAACCCATCCACTCGGCTATGATTGTTCTAGGTGGTAATACCTTATCATAATACAGACTAATTACTTTTTCGAAAAAGATGATCGGATTCAATTCAAAAAAGTAGAAGGGGTTTAAATTTAATCTGTAGTTACATTGATTTTCGGTGGTCAAAATAATAACACCATCTTCCCTAAGTACTCTTTGGGCCTCGCTCAACCCTAAAAGAGGATGATGACAGTGCTCAAGAATGTCAGTGAAATTTACTAGGTTGAAGCAGTTGCTTTTAAGAGGCAAAGCCAAACTATTTGCTAAGGCCACTTCGGTATTAAATATTTGACTGAATTCGGTAAGGTATTGCTCATTAATATCTATTCCCCACATATGATACCCTTTGTTAAAGTATGGTATAGAAACTGATTTGTGCAGTTCACCTCCACATCCGATATTCAGCGCTGTTTCCACCTTAAAATCATATTTTTTTAACAAAGATTCTATTTTTTCGCCCTTATAAACTACAAAATCGCTTTGGCGATCAACTTGATCTTTAAAAACGTTTTCTTCATCTTTTCTTGATATTCGTATATCATATTCACTCAACATACTTTTATCATACAATTCTTTGATTTTTTTTAGGTCATTTAAAAATGTTCGTTTCTTGATCGTTCTATACCTAAAATAATCGATAGAAAATAGTGTAATTGACAGGAACAATGTAGCTAAAGAAATAGCTAGTAAAGGAAGTTTAATGCTGATATTATGAGTTATTTTCGTTACAATTATATTAAAATTCAAATAGTATATAAATAACATTAAAATAGTAATGAAAAAAAGAATCCACCCGAATCCGACCGAAAAGCTTGTGGGAATTTTTTTCAGGAAATTTGGACTTCTTATGCTCTTGCCACTCTTAATCCATCTATCTAAATTTTCGGAAGTTACAACAAAATCTGAGTGTTTTGATTTCTTTGAATGAGTAATAATTTCAGCATCAGGAATATACATTCTTGGAATTCCATCCTTAATTAAATACTCTTTCCTGCAGCCATTACAAAACATATTCCCTTCGGTTATGTTTTTATTGATTTCACTTTCTATTTGTAATTCTAATTCTTCTTTACATAATGGGCAGCAGAGTTTTTTAATACTGTCACGCTTCATTTTTGACTCCATATCTCAACGATAATCGTTTTTCTATCCTCGACTCGTATTTTTGGATAATGGGATTCAGTTTCAATGGCTAAAATTACATAATTCGTGCCTGAATTTTTTGGCTTTATTTAGAAAAGTCAAATCAAAGGTTATGTACCTTAAAATTCAATGTCTCTAACCGAGATCCACTATTGAGTAATTTTACCATTATCTAGAATTCGTAATTATTTCAAATAGTAAAATGATATCTTCACTGTTTCCACATTTATTGTCCGGTTTAAAGTTCATATTCAACCATTTTTTTCATCAAATTCTTTTTTTAAATGTGATCACGGATTGAGGCATTCAAAAATCGGAAAATTGTTTTGATCTCGAAATCCGTTAATCGCAATATTTTTGTAAACATGCGAACTGTACGTTGTTTATCGCAGCGTGTGGATTGCGCTTTCAAATCCACCAAAAATTGGACCATGATATTTCAGGTTAGCTGGACAAATCTAAAACCCACGAGCATTGTGGGTTTCCCCTGGCCAATCCACGTTCTGTAGAAAGTTTACATTTCGTGCCTGAAATCAACACCGGCTTACCGTGCCAGATTTTTGTGTTAATCTTCTGCAAACCTTAAATTGGCCAAACAACCAAGAAAAAGTCCCGATATTTCCAACCACTAGAGATCAGGCATAAAAAACGCGTAGAATTTAATAATAATGCACGCTTTTCATTTTTTTGTCTTATACCTTAAGTACCCTTATTCCGATTACTTCTTCTTTTGAAAATCGACAATTTCTCCGATGGCTTCGATTGCGGTTTTGATATGATCCTCGGTATTAAAGGGACCGATGCCCATGCGAACCGTTCCTCCGATTTGATCGGTACCCAATTGTTCGTGTACCAGGGGTGCGCAATGAAGTCCGGTGCGGCAGGCGATGTTGTACTCGCCGTCCAAAAGAGTGCCCGTATTCAGTGATTCCATACCGTCGATATTGAAACTGAGAACGGCGATATGATCGGTCAGGTCATCCTGACCGTAGAGTACCACACCATCTATTTCCCTGAGGCCGTCTCTTAGCATGCGGGTCAATGTTATTTCATGATGGTGAATTTGATCAATGCCTTTTTCTTCGATCCACTTCAATCCGGCATGCAACCCGGCAATGCCAACGATATTTCCGGTACCGTACTCCAGCCGGTAGGGGTATTCGTCCAGATGCATTCGATCGGCAGACCGCACGCCCGTCCCGCCGGCTCGGGTATGCCTGATTTCAATTCCATCCCGCACATACAGGCCGCCGATGCCGGTCGGGCCCAGCAAGGATTTGTGGCCGGTAAATGCAACTGCATCGATGTGCATCTGTTCAATGTCAATCGGAACTTTGCCGGCAGACTGTGAGGCATCAATAGCAAATACAACCTCGTGCTCACGGCAGATACGCCCGATGGCCTCCAACGGTTGGACCGTGCCGATCACATTTGAGGCATGATTTACCATGACCAGATGGGTGGTTGGTTTTATCTTATTCTTGATTTCATCTGGATCAACATAGCCGTTCCGGTCAAAAGGAACATAATCAACTTCCACGCCATTAAGCTTGCTCTGGTGGTAGAGCGGCCGGAGTACGGAATTGTGTTCGAGAGTCGTCGAGATGGCATGATCTCCCTGCTGTAAAATACCGAAAATGATCAGGTTAAGCGCGTCGGTGGAGTTGTAGGAAAAGCACAGCCGATTCGGATCATTGCCGTTAAAGAAGTCGGCCATCATTTTACGGGTCGTGTCCACCAGGGCGCCAGTTTCCATGCACAGGTCGTATCCGGAACGACCCGGATTAACCCCGAAGTTCCGGTAAAATGAATCCATAAAACTATATACTTCCTCCGGTTTGGGATAGGAAGTGGCGCCGTTGTCCAGATAAATCAAATTCTCCATACAGATGTTTTTTCCCTTTTAAAATTAGGTTATTGATCTTTGGTCAGCACTTTTTCGAATCTTTCCAGGGCCCAATCGATATCATCCTTTTGTACTACCAGCGGTGGTGAAATTCGGATAATATCGTTATGGGTATCTTTGCATAGTATACCAGTTTTCTTTAGTTGTTCGCAATATTGGCGGGCGCCGCCGGCTTCAGGATTTAGCTCAAGTCCAATCATCAGTCCCCGACCGCGAACCTCTTTGATCAGGTTGCTACTGATTTGACGCAAACCATTAAGGAAATAGGTTCCCATTTCAGCCGAATTTTCGATCATAATTTCTTCCACCAGCACTTTTAATGCCTTACTGGCCACAGCGCAGGCCAGGGGATTGCCGCCGAAAGTGCTGCCGTGCTCACCGGGTTTCAATACTCCGAGAACCTCGGAATTGGAAAGGACAGCTGAAACCGGGTAATAGCCGCCGCTCAGGGCCTTGCCGATAAGGGTTACATCCGGCTCGGCATCTTCATGACGGTCTGCCAGCAGTTTGCCGGTGCGACCCAGGCCGGTTTGGATTTCATCAAAGATCAGGGTTATCTTGTAATGGTTACAGATTTGTTTGATTTCACGCAGATATCCGTCAGGCGGTATAATGACGCCGGCCTCACCCTGAATCGGTTCGACCATAAAACCGACGGTATTGGGCGTAATTGCATCTTCCAACGCCTGACTGTCTCCGTAGGGAATTACTTTGAATCCAGCTGTGAAGGGACCGAATCCACTGCGCGCTGCCGGATCCGTGCTGAAGCTGACGATGGTTATGGTTCGGCCATGAAAATTATTTTCGTATACGATAATTTCGGCCCGGTCCGGTGATACACCTTTAACTTCGTAGCCCCACTTGCGCACCGCCTTGATGGCTGACTCCACGGCTTCGGACCCGCTATTCATGGGCAAAATTTTATGTTAGTGGATGTATTCGCGAATCGTCTGGTGAAGCAGGGCGAGCTTATCATTGCGAAAAGCCCGGGATGTTATGGTTAGTTTTCCGGCCTGTTCAACCAGGACTTTCATTATTTTGGGATGGCAATGACCCTGATTGACGGCGGAGTAGGCTGCCAGGCAATCAAGGTATTTGCGGCCGTCAGTATCCCAAACCCAGACTCCCTCACCGCGGGAGATTATTACGTCAAGGGGCTTATAATTATGCGCCCCCAGTTCATCTTCTATTTGAATGAAACCCAGTGCATTTCCTTCCGGTAGCTCGATAAGAAGTAAGATTTATATTGGTAGTTTAGGGATCGGAGTGTTTATCCTGTCCTACCCGCGCAGCCGGTTGCGCAATCCAGTCAATACAATGATTTCTGGTAGGAAGGATTATAACCTTTTGACCCGATTCAACCATTTAACCAATCAACCAATCAACCGAAAATCAGGGACTGATTTTCTCCAGTATTTCTCCGTCTGCATTCAGCATGAATATCATAAAGCCATTTTTGGCGGCGTCTTCGGCTAATTCCTTATAGAATATAGCCTGGACTTCGTATTTATCCCCCTTGTGGGTAGTCATATGAATCAAACACTGCTGGGCATCTTCCTTTTCAAAAAAGGCCGGAATAAACGACACATTTTCATCCTCGTAACGCTGGCCTAGAAATTGTTCATAGGGACCACGGTTCTGCACGACCACCCAGATCCAGGAGTCCGGCTTAATCTCTTTTCTCATTACTGTTTTTCCTTCCACTAATTAATCCGCACTGAAAAATAGCAATTTCAGGTATATAGACGTGGTGATTGAAAACATGATGAATTGGCGCCACAGCGGTTTCAGCGTTTATTACGGCAAAGCCATCTGGCCCCATAATGAAGTCCACCAGAGGCGGAGAAAAATTAGCGCGTTATATCATCAGAGCATCCTTTTCACAAGAGCGCATGACCTATGTTGCGGCCAATGATTCATGTGACGGTGTGTCAAAAGTCATTTATCAAAGTAAGGATGGAACATCGACGAAAACATTCGACACCTTGGATTGGCCTGCCCTGTTAAATAGGGCTCCCTTTAGGGAAATTTAACAGGGTGAACCCAACCGGTGACCCACATCCCCAATAAGGGCGAACAGATGGTTCGTTACTACGGTTATGGATTTTACTCAAATAAATCGCGTGGATTACGCAAAAAAGCCGGCACCGATGATGCCGTCCCAGCGTTGATTGAATCTGAGCTTTCATCCAAAGAATTTCGGAAAAACTGGGCGCGGCTGATACAAAAAATCTAAATTTTTTGAATTAAACGGGCCCAATTCTTTCGAAACGCCTTACGCGAAACACCTGAATCAATTAATGCAGGGACTTGATCATCGGTGCCGACTTTTTTACGTAAGCCCCGTGACTTATTTGAGTAAAATCCGTAATAGCGAACCATCTGCTCGCCTTTACTGGGTATATGGGTTGTCAATTGTGCAAACCAGTCTAAGGCGTCAAATGTCTTTTGGGTCCTGCCATCTTTGGATTCATATACAACCTTTGCCGTAGCATCGGATGATTCAGCAGCACAAATATAGGTCATGCGCTCTTGGGAAAAGGAGGCTCGGATGATGTAGCGCGCCAGATTCTCAAGACTTTCTTGATTGTGCGGCCAGATGGACTTGCCGCAATACACATTGAATCCGCTATAGCGCCAATTCATCATGTTTTCAATAATGCAATCAGTGATTTTGCCTTCAGCTTTGAGCATCTTGAACACTTCATGGCGAAACAGCTCTTCAAGATCAGCTGTATTGGGCGGTGGGCATACTATGAAGGCGCCATCGTTGTAAAAGCAGCCATCGGTGCAGAGAATAGGCAGATGCGGGTTAAAATTTAGAAAATCACCAAAGCTTTGGACAGCGATTGCCGCGCCGGCTTTGGCGTTGTCATAGGGTGCAGCCTGCGTCAGGTATAAATTTAATACTTTCCATGCACAGCGACTCAGTTTGGTGAGCAGCTTGCGGTCAAACATGAAATAGATCCGCAATCTTTTTGGTATGCTGAACACCCACTGGCGGTGCGGCACATGTTTTAGCACTTCTTGACACAGCCATTCACCGAATTCCACCACCCGCTTCTGGTGGCACGAGGGGCAAAAATGCCGGCGCTTGCATGAAAACGCCAGCAAATATTCATGGCCACAGTCTTCACATCTAACGCGCGCAAAGCCAAAGTGTAAATCCCCACAATCCAAATAGCGCCGGATGACATCGGTCACATACGGCCGCCAAAAACCAAAGCGGCTCTGATAACGCTCATCCCAGAGAGTTTCCAGCTGTTCAAAATGATCATCGACGCAGCGGTAATAGGCGTTTGCCTTAGGATTGCGTGGTTGATAAACATCAAAATCAATTTCAGTAGGGCACGCGTTTAACATATTGACCGATCCAACACAGTAAAATGCGATTACCCTACACAATTAAAATGTAAGTATCAATGTAAATTCTTATGTATATTTTTTATACTATGGATTCATCGCTTTTGACCTTAAGCTCCATTTTCACCCGCAACATCGCTCCCAGCAAAGGCAGATCAAACAAGGAAACCAGCATTGCCAGCCGGATCTTCGTCATCGTCTTGAGCCTGGCCGGTCTGGCATTGGCCTATAAGCCGCCGGCAACCATTTTACAGATCGCCACCTAGACCTTTACCGGCCTGGCAGTTCTTTTTCCGACCGTCATATTCGGGCTATATTTAAAACGGGTGTATCCAGCGGCGGCGATTTTGTCCATCCTTTGCGGCGAAGCGGCGTTAATCATCTTCTACTTCAAGTGGATTCCCAGCCCTGTCTTTTTGCCGGTCATCTGGGTGATGGGAGTAACATTTGCGGTGTATCTGATCGTGCACCTGTTAATGCTGCAGAAGGAACACAAGCTGCAGATCAGTGCGCCGCAATGGATTTCAAATAGCTATTTCTGGTTATTTGCCGCTATTTTCATTTTAGCAATGGATTTTTGGGCCTGGGGGAAAATGGAACCGACCGTGTTGGGAATTCCGCTGTGGGTAGGATATTTCGTACTTCTATCAGCGGTGCAAACAATCGTGATGCGTCAAATGATTAAAAAAGAAAATTGACCGATCTCTTTGGTAGTGCTGAAGAGAAATTTCTTTGTAGCCCGAAGTTTGTGGTTTAATCAAAATTCAAGCTACGGCAGGCGGGGTTTAGCCCCATAAGCGCTGAGTTATTCTTTTCTCGAAAAACCTGAAAAAATGAACATCGAACATTGAACATCGAACGCCCAACATCGAATAAGGCATTGTGTCATTTTAAATCAATAATTAGAAAACATTCTTCGTCAAACTGGCAACGCCGGCCAAAAGCACAACTGCTCTTTAGAATTCTGTGGCTCGTTTGATTAAAATAGATCAAGCGCAGCGTCATCCATATTCGACGTTCGATGTTGGGCGTTCGATGTTCAATGTTCATTATTGGTCATACCAGCGGACATTAACGCACCGCCAAGATATTTATCAAATAACTTAGGATTAATGGAGTTTATCCCCGCCATTTTCCCCTTTTTTCTCGCCTGAGCTCGTCGAAGGCCACATTCCGACCTCCGACTTCAAGTATTCTGTCCTCTGCGTGCCGCGGCGTAGCTCGCAGAGCGAAGACGGGTCCTCTGGGTCCTCTGTCCTCTGTCTTCTGTCCCCTGTCATCTGTCATCTGTCTTCTGTCCTCTGCGTGCCGCGGCGTAGCTCGCAGAGCGAAGACGGGTCCTCTGTTCTCTGACTTCTGTCTTCTGTCCTCTGTCCTCTGACTTCTGACCTCTGTCCTCTGTCCCCTGACACCTAGAGGGGAAAATAACAGGCCACATATTCGCCGTCGCCGACTTTATCCAATGTTGGCGCTGTTTGGCGACACACCTTCCGGGCGTAGGGACAACGTGCTTCAAAAACACAACCGCCGGGCAAATCGAACGGGCTCGGCACCTCGCCCTCGATCGGGACCGTGTCTTTGCGCGCCGCCGGATCGGCGACGAACACACTGTCTGCCAGCGCCCGGGTGTAGGGATGCCGGGGCGCCGTTGAAATTTTTCCGGCCGGCAGAATCTCCACCACCCGGCCCAGGTACATGACCACGGCGCGTTGACAGAAATAATCCACCAACGCCAAATCGTGCGAAATAAACAAGTAGGTTAAATCGAATTTTTCCCGCAGCTGCTGCAGCAAAAGGATTACCTGGGCCTGAACCGAAACGTCCAATGCTGCGGTCGGTTCATCCAAAATGACAAATTCCGGTGTCAAAGCCAGCGCCCGGGCAATCACCACCCGCTGTTTCTGGCCGCCGGAAAGCTGGTGTGGATAAAAATTGCTGTGTTCCGGCTTAAGGCCGACCGTGACCAGCAACTCGATAATTCTGTCTTTCAATTGCTGATTATTGATTTCGACTTGCTGGATTCTAAATATCTCAGAAAGGCTGCGAAAGGTTGTATAGCGGGGATCGAGGGCGGAATATGGATCCTGGAATACCATCTGCATCTTGCGTCGCAACTGCCGCAGCTGCAGCGAATCCAATTCGCAAATGTTTTGGTTATCAAAAAGAATGGTGCCGGATGTCGGCTCGATCAACCGCAGAATCAGTCTGGCCAGGGTTGATTTGCCGCAGCCGGACTCCCCGACGACACCTAAAATTTCCCCTTTGGCGATATCCAGGGTCACGTCATCAACGGCTTTAATGGTTCCGATGGTGCGATGCAGCAGACCGGCGGTCACCGGAAAATGCTTGGAAAGATTTCGAATTCGAACCAGGCTGCTCACGCGGATCCTTTCAGGTAGCTGGAATATTTGACACAGGCCACGTTGACACCGGAATCCAGGTGAATTTCGGCTGGTTTCTGCAGCCGGCATATCGATTCAACACCACTGCAGCGGGGATGAAATCGGCAGCCGTCCGGAAATGTCCGCACACTGGGAACGTTACCCGGAATCGCCCGTAAAACCCCTTTCTGCATGCCGAGTTTGGGGACGCATTCGAGCAAGGCCTTGGTATAGAAGTGTTTGGGGCTGTTGAAAATCGAGTTTATATCACCGAATTCCACCACGGTTCCGGCATACATCACCGCCACTTTGTCACAGATTTGGGCAATCACGCCCAGATCATGGGTAATGAGCAGCAGACCAATGCCGCGTTGAATGGCGGCCTCCTTAAATAAAGCGACGATTTGGGCCTGAACCGTCACATCGAGGGCCGTGGTCGGCTCATCGGCAATCAGCAAACTGGGACCGGCACATAGTCCCATGGCAATCACAATGCGCTGTTTCAGCCCGCCGGAAAGCTGGTGCGGATATTGGTAATATACCCCGGCGGGGTTTGGTATATGCAGGGATCCCATCAGGTCTATCGCCCGCTGCCGGGCTTCGGACCGGGATATATCAAGATGCAGCAGCATCCCTTCTATGATTTGATCCCCGACCCGATAAACCGGGTCCAGCGATGTCATGGGATTCTGGGAAATCAAAGACAGCTTGGCCCCGCGATATTGCTGCCATTTTTCCTCTGAAAAGGACAACAGGTCTTCCCCCATAAAAATGATGCGCCCCCCCGTGACGGCTCCGTTAATAAAAGGCAGCAATCCCATCACCGCCTGGGCCGTTACGGATTTACCGGAGCCGGTCTCGCCGACCAACCCTAGGACTTCGCCCGGCTCGATCTCGAAGCTGACTCCGTCGAGCGGCTCAACATAGCCGTCTTCAGTTTTAAAGCGCACGCGCAGTGAATCCACTTTCAGCAACGACATGTCGACAGTTCCTTGTCAGGCAGAAGTTGTATCTTTAATGTCCAGCAGGTCGACCAGGGCATCACCGAATAGGTTAAACCCCAACACGGTTATCATCATAGCCAGACCGGGAAAAATAATGACCCAGGGTGATATAAACAGATACGCGGTGCCGCTGCTCATCATGGCACCCCAACTTGGCAGCGGCGGCTGGGCGCCGAGGCCTAAAAAGCCCAGGGTGGCTTCGAGCACAATGGCCTGACCGATTCCAATCGTGGCGGCCACCACCACCGGACCGATCGCATTGGGAAACAGGTGCTTAAAAAGGATATTGAAATCATTGGCACCCAGCGAACGGGTGGCTTCAATATATGTCTCGTTTTTCAGCATCAGGATTTGGCCGCGAATCAAACGTGCGTACTGGGCCCAGTAGGTCAGGGCAATAGCCACGATAACACATTCAACCCCGGCGCCGATGACGGCCACCAGCAACAGGGCCACCAGAATCTCGGGCAAAGACCAGGTTAGATCGGCAATAGTCGTCAATACTTGATCGATCCAGCCGCCGTAATATCCGGCAACCGAACCGATCAGAATCCCGATCACGACGCTCAGCCCCACAGAAACGACCCCGACGTAAACTGAAATGCGGGAGCCGTATATAACCCGGCTGAGTACATCGCGGCCGAACTCGTCGGTTCCCATCGGATGTTCCTGGGACGGCGCCAGATACATGTTGCTGAGCTCCTGCTTCTTAAAGGAATAAGGCGCCAGAAAATCGGCCAAGCCAGCCACGGTGATTAGGGCGATGATGATGACACAACCGATCACGCCCAGGCGGTTGGCGGTAAATTTTCGCCAGAGCCGCCGCCGGTAGACGGCATCCATGGTGATCCCATCGGTATCGCCATTTGCAGGCAATCGGGGAATGATTTCTTTCTTTTTAAACATGAATCACCTGTGCTGGTCTCTTACCCGCGGATCGGTATAAGCATAGAGGATATCTGCCAGAAATGTGCCCAACATGATTCCCATCGCCAACAGCAGCATGGAACCCTGAATTACCGGATAATCCCGCCGGTAAAGACCGGTGATCAACAACTGCCCGAGTCCCGGGCGCGCGAAAACGATTTCCACGGTGACCGCACCCCCCAGGACCCAGCCCAGGCGCAATCCCAGGATCGTGATCACCGGGATCAGGGCGTTGCGCAGGATATGCTTTAAAAGGATCGCTTTTTTACCGAGCCCTTTGGCATGCAGCAACACAACAAACTCCTTCGACATGACCTCCAGCATGCTCACCCGGGTAACCCTGGCAATCAGCCCGGCACCGCCCAAACCCAGTGTAATTGCCGGCAATACGAGTGTTTCCAGGCTTCCGGAACCGGTCACCGGAAACCATCCCAGCATGACGGCAAAAACAAGGATCAAAATCAATCCCAGCCAGAAAGACGGTATGGTCACCCCGAGTAGCGCGAAGACCATGGCGATATGGTCCACAATAGTGTTGCGGGCTGATGCCGAAATGATTCCCATGGATACACCGAAGATAAAAGACAACGCGATGGCGGTGAGGCCCAATTGAAGGCTGTGGGGCAGATGATGCATCAGAAGTTGGCTGACCGGCCGTTTTTCGATGATCGAGCGGCCCAGGTCGCCGTGCAGCAGGTTTTTAAACCAGATGTAATACTGAACATAAATGGGTTTATCGAGATGATACTTTTCGGTCAACTTACGTTGGTGCTCGATCGTCATACCCGGGCCGAGAAGATTGTCAATGGGATTGCCGGGCACGATATGGATGAGGGAGAAGATAACCACCGATATCAGCAGAAAAATCGGCAACATCAATAAGCTTCGGCGCAGGATATACCGCCACATGCTTCAACCCCGGTTTCGTTGGATTTAGGTTTCAGGTGTCAGGTTTCGGGTTTCGGGTTTCGGGTTTCGCCTACGGCTACGACCCGATACGTCGCTTAGTCGTTTTAAAATAGATAGAATACATTATTCGATGTTCGATGTTCGATGTCCGATGTCCGACGTTCGTTAGTTTTTTTTCATTGATCAGCCATTGTAGGTTGGGTTGAGCCAACTCCAGGCTTTGTTGGGTTTCGTTACACTCAACCCAACCTACATTTTTACGGTGCTATCACAAAAAGCGAAACCCAACAACGGCCGATTTCGGAACCGATTCCCAGAAGTTTCTTTTCTTATCAGACTGGACGTATCTCTGACCAGCGGCTGGGCTAAACACTGACACCTGAAACCTTTGAAATGTCAACGCGCGTGGTCAGATCGATAAAAAATTGTCGATATGACCTCGCTAAGCGCCTATTTTAAGTCGTAGTCCAGGATGGTCGCGCCGACCAGCCTGTTTTCCAGCAGCGGCTTGGGCAACACGACGCGCTGATTGACTGCAAATATCTGATCCGGCAGATAAATCGGCGCCCAGACAAACTGGCTGAGCACATAATTGTGGTATTCCTTGAAGTTGGCGATCCGCTCCTCCATGGTGCGGGAGCGAGTCATGGCTTTTTGCATTAGGTAATCCGACTCGTTGTCATGCCACATGGCGGCATTGGGGTAGCCCATCCGTTTGGAATTTAGAAACCATTCCAGAATATCCGCATTTTCCCAGCTGTAAGAGCGCACGGCCAATTGATGCTCGCCTTTGCGCAGTTGGGTTCGAATCGTGCTGGGATCCAGCAAGGTAATTTTGGCGTCGACCCCGGCCTGGGCCAGCTGGGCCTGCACCACCTCCGCCACCCGGCGGTAGGTCGATTCATTTTTGGCCCACATCTTCAGCTCAAGACGCTGGCCGTCCTTGTTCGCCCGAATGCCGTCCGATCCTGTCATCCAGCCGGCTTCATCCAAGGTGGCATTGGCGGCCTCCAGGTCGTGATAAATTTGAAATTCCCTGGGAACATTGCTCGACGGCAGGGAACTGATCAAATAAGTGTGCGCCGGTTTGCCGGCACTGGCAAATACATTTTTCGTGATGGAGTCCTGGTCAACAGCCATGGCAATGGCTTTGCGCACAGCCAGGTTATTCAACGGTTCGGATTTCGTGTTCATGACCATGTGAAACAGCACAACCCCGGGCAGTCTGACGACGTCGATTTTGGAATCTTGCTCAACTTTCGGCAGAAACATGGTTGGTACTGAAAAGAGAACATCCAGCTTGCCGGTTTTCAATTCCAGAAACCGGGTTGATTCATCTTTGATTTCACGGTAAACGACTTTGTCGATGACCGCCGGCCCCTTGTTTTTAGCAATTCCCGGGCCCCAGGTATAATCCGGGTTTTTAACGACCGTCAGGCTGTCACCCGGTTTCCAGGATTCGTATTTGTAAGGACCGGAGCCGATGACGTGTTTAATGCCGTAGTCTTCGCCGTACTTTTTGTAGGCTTCCATGCTGGGGACACACATAAAGCTGGTCGACAAATTAAAGAGCATGTTGGGTTCCGGCTGCTTGAAATAGATGGTTATGGCATGGGAGTCATTGATCTCGATGCGATCGATAGCAGCCACCATGTAGCCGGACGGACCGGTCGCCATTTCTTTGAAAAACCATTGGGCGACTTCAGCGTTAAACGGCGTGCCGTCGTGAAATTTCACGCCTTTTTTCAGCTTCATTTTCCAAATCAGACCGTCCGCGCTGATATCCCAGGATTCGGCCAGGCCCGGGTAGTACTTGTTGTCCGAATCCCTTTCGATGAATCGGTCATAAATCAGCCACATGGCATCATGAGACAATTCAACTTTGATCGGATTGAAAGTGGTGACACCTAATTCATTGGGATCTCCTGAAACATTCAGCACTTTTTCCGCCGCAGCGGATGACCAGCCGAATCCCATGAACATCAATAGAGCCAACCCGAAAATAACCAGTTTAAAAAAAGATCTACTGTTCATCCCAATCCTCCTTTTAATTGGGCAGCCCCGTTTCCCCGGCTGCCGGTTAAGATAACGACATACCCCAGTGTGCCAATTCATGCATCTTGAAATTTATACAACCAACCATGCTGTTACGCAATACCGAAAAATCGTTGCGTTCCGGGTGGATTAAAATTCGAACCGATAACCTATAGTAAGGCAATATTAAGAGTGCAAGAAGTTATTGAAAAGTCTCGATCTGGGAGTAATGGGGAATTAAAGGAGGGCATCAAACCTTCAGCCAATCCTCCAACAATCCAGCACTCCAATACTCCAACACTCCAATACTCCAAATTTTTTAAAATTTAAAGCGCCACGATGGATTTGCTTCTTTTTGGTTTTAGAACCGCAAAGGATACGCCTGCCAATCAACCGGAATTTCTTTTCAACACCTTGCCGGGCAGGCGCCCGGTGTGTTCACCGCGGACAATCACCGGCTGACCGTTGACCAAAACATGGCTAATCCCCTTCGGGTATTGGTGGGGATTTTCAAAAGTAGAGGTATCAGAAATTTCATTCTCATCAAAGATGACAATATCGGCATGCCGGCCTTTGGCAATTAAACCCCGGTCATTGAGTGCCAGTTTGCGGGCCGGCAGGCCCGTCATTTTGTATACCGCCTGTTCCAGCGAAAGTATTTTCTTCTCCCGGACATAGCGGCCCAGAATCCTCGGATACGTACCGTAAAAACGAGGATGCACTTTTCTGGCGGAGGTCAGTCCGTAAGGGGCTACCGCGCAGCCGTCGGACCCGAACATCCCCAAGGGATGCTGCATAATTCGGATCACCTCATCCTCGTCCATCGAAAAAACAATCATACCCAACCCGCCCTGTTCGTCTTCAAACACTCGAAATAGAGCCTCCAGCGGCGGCATGGATAACTGCTCCCCGATGCGGTCGACCGTCAATCCTTCCAATTCAAGATTATTTTCCCGGTTAAAACCATTTATCCGGATTTGATCCCACCCCAGTCCATCCATGGGATTGTCCCAGGCATAGGGAGGTTGGGTCATATCCTTGACGACCCTGCGGCGCTGCTCTGTATCTCTGAGAACCGCAATCATCCGCTCCGCACCGTTTTCTTTGGCCCAGGTCGGAAAAATTTCCAGCAGACCGCACTGATAGGCCCGGTATGGATATTGATCGAAATCGATCCGGTTTCCGTTTTCCCGGCACCGATCGATGAGACGCAATGCATCCTGGGCCTTGCCCCAGTTGGCGGGCACTTCGCATTTCATGTGGGAGATTTCGACCGAGGCACCGGATTTTTCTGCCACATAAACTGCTTCATCAATGGCCTCGATCAGGTATTTGCCTTCACTGCGCATGTGGGTCGTATAAATGCCGTCGTAGGAGCGGACCACCTTGGCCAGTTCGGTCAGCTCCTGCCGATCGGCAAACGCACCGGGGTGATATATTAACCCGGTGGACAGGCCGAATGCTCCCAGATCGAGCTCTTTCTCAAGAAGATATTTTAGCTGCTTAAGTTGATCAGGTGATGGCGGACCGCTTTGATAGCCCATGACGGCCGAACGCAGCGTGCTGTGGCCGACCAGTGGCGCCAAGTTGACGGCAACTCCGTGGTCTTCCAACTCTTCATAAAATTGGGCCAGGGTCTTCCATTTCCAATCCCGGGGGGCCAGGGCTTTTTGGTAAAACCCGCCCAGGCCGGTCATGTACTGCATGAAATCATCGAAATGGGCATCGGGGACCGGAGCCGGCGATCCGCCACAGTTACCGACCAGTTCGGTCGTCACGCCCTGCCGGATTTTGCTCTCGGCTTCCGGGTGCACCAGCAGCGTAAAATCCGAGTGGGAATGCATATCGATAAATCCCGGGCTGACAACACAGCCATCTGCGTCAAAAACCTCCTGCGCATCAGCTGCCAAACCCGGCGATATTTCAGCAATACGTCCATCTATAATTCCGACATCGGCCCCAAAGGCTTTCCGGCCGGATCCATCGACAATTTTTCCGTTGCGAATTATTATATCGAACATTCAAAATCTCCTTATCGATCTGAAGCTTGTTCGTTTATCTGTCTTGTGTCTTCTGTCCTCCGTCTTCCGCGTGCCGCGGCGTCTTGTGGGGTCGTAGCCCGACGTGTTGGGTCGTAGCTGAAAGCGAAGCCTAAAGGGCGAAGCCCCAAGCTCGCAGAGCGAAGACAGGTCCGCTATCTTTTGTTTTTTCCGACTTCCGCATCCTTGCCGCGGCATAGTCCCGCCCTTCAGGGACGACGCCGGGTCCCACTTCCGACTTCAAATTTCTGTCCTCTGTCCTCTGACTTCTGGCCTCTGTCTTCTGTCCTCTGTCCTCTGTCCTCTGTCTTCTGACTTCTGTCCTCTGCCCTCTGCCCTCAATCATCTGATTTAAATAGCCCCAGGAATTTTATTATCTTCAGCGTCCCGCCCTCCTTATCCACATCCTTAACCAGCGCCACAGCCGGGTTGCGAAAACCGGTAACCACTTCCTTCCAAACTTTCGAATCAACCGTCAGAGAAATATCCGGATTATCGGGAAAATGCGGCTGTATCTCGGCAACGCCCCTGCGAACGTGGACTGTAAATGCCTGTCCGGCATCTGGGAAACGGAATCCGGCGATCATATCTACATTCGCACTTTTTTCAGGATTGAGATTGACGGCCATGCCGTCAAATATGCCCTCCAGTGTAAAAGTGTGGACCATTTCTTTATCTTTGATCTTCATCATGCCGATATGAAGTTGCTTTTCGACCTCCAGGGCATGGGTCAAATAGTAGTTTCTGGCCGTCGCTGCAATTTGCCGCGTGCCCAGAGATCTGAGCGCCATTGCTTTTAATTCGCGAACAACTTTCAGCTCCGGATCGATCCGTAGTAACTGGTCGCACAATTCCAGGGCCCACTGGTATTCTTCATCCGCCAAGGCTTGTTTAGTGTGCTCGATCAACTTTTGCTCACCGCCGGCAAGATCGACGAACCGTTTGGCCCTCTCCTGGAGCGGCATCGGAAAGAGATCGGTAGCATTGCCGCCAAACCAACCGAGGTAACCGTCAAATATGGCCCGCACCGACCAGGACACGGTACCATAATACTCGTGCAAATACGGCTGGCGGGCCAGATGGGCCGGCAGTTTTACCTGTTCCGCGATTTCAATAGGCCCAAGTCCTTGATTCATCAGCCGTATGGTCTGGTCGTGGACAAATTGAATGGCGTCACGATAATGGGTTAGCGTTTCGTAAATTTCTTTTTTCCCGCTGATGGGCCGGGTGTGATGGGGAACCAAATATTCCGCGCCCAGCCACCGCATTTTGTCAAGGCTTTTCACCCACTGGGTCACATCGCGATAGGCAGTCCCGCGAATGGCATACAAATTGGGGAATGATTTGTAAAAGTTGTCAGCCGGCAACAGCACTTTTTTGCGTGGTAGCCAGACAATGATTTGATCGGGAGTTTCGCCCGGTGCATGCATCAGAACCAGTTTCAGGCCGGCGATATCCAATTTCAGGGGATCACTGCCGAACGTACGGGTCGGCGGCAGGATAGCAATGGTGCTGTTTTCGTCGAACTCAAGCGCCGGACCGATGCCGCAATTTACTAAGCCGCCTTCCGGCAGCAGAGAGCCGAATTGACGCATGGCCCGGCGATAGGTCGTTTCCCGGGTAATGCTGGCAATCCGTTTCAGATGATGAAGGGTGCTTTCATGGGAGTACACTTCAGGGTTTTCATTGCCGGCCATCACGGCGGCACCCTGGGTATGGTCCGAGTGAAAGTGGGTGTAGATTATCGCTTTGACCGGTTTCGATGTGATTTGATTAAAAGCGTCTTTTACGGGCCGGGCGGCCTCGGCGCTTTCCATGGCATCGACAATGACGACCCCGTCAACGCCTTCCAGCAGCACGGAATTGGCCAGCCCGAAGCCGACAGCCACATAAACGCCGTCGACAACTTTGATTACCTCCTGCCTGAATTCTGCCGAATGGGCGGCCAAGTCCGGATTGCTCGCAATTTCGAGAGATTCCGGCGGCTGGGATTGAGAGCAGGCGACCAAGATGATAAGCCCGAGGATGCTGCAAAACAAATGCTCCTGAAAACGGTTTTTTTTCATTGTCAATTCCCTGATAAGCCTTAGTGTCCTTTACTTTTGGCCATACTGCGCTTGGAAATAGTAGCCAGGTTGGGGCAGCAATGGCGCAGAATGTTGGTTTCGGGTGTCAGGGTATCGCGGTGCTAATACCTCGTATGAAACTACATTTCAAAAGCTGGAGTTGATTGCATCTTAGGCCAGGTTGCCATTGTAGGTTGGGTTGAGCCAACTCCGGGCTTTGTTGGGTTTCGTTGCACTCTACCCAACCTACATTTTTCCGGAGTCATCATAAAATGCGAAACCCAACAACCGCCAATTTCGAAACCGGTTCACAACAGTTTCTTTTTTTTGATCAGACTGGACGCTCGCGGCCAGAGACTCCGTTCGTGTGATACTCATTTCTGATGTTTCTTAATATTGGTCAAGCTGTCTGCTCTGCGATCGGCGGCAAGGTTGAAGCCTAAACACAGAATCCGGATCCGGCTGAGATGGAAAATCTTCAGATTCTTATAACTGGTCAGAAAAAGCCTACAGTCCTGAAGCTTTAACCCCGGATGACCTGCTCAATCACAGAGGCCTGGAACTTGCCAGTTTTTGTATCTTCATTAATTGGCCTAACTTCTTTTCATCCTCGATCAGCGACCGCAGCAGAAAAATCCCTTGGTTGGTGGGAGCAACCACGACCTGCGCATTATCGATCTGTGGCACCGCCATGTCCGGTCCGACCAGCACCATATTTACGGGGTTTGAGTTGGCCTGCCGATCATTCAATACGTAAAAATTATCCGTATTGGTCTGGTAAAAGGAAATGGACCAGTAGGTGTCCGGCACCGGGGCGGCGATCCACAGCGGTTTTTCACTGACGTCGTAAACGCAAATGGAGTAAAGTAGATCGGGGCTGGGCTTCACGACCTGGCGGCTGTCAACCGTCACCCGTGGGGCATGCACCAGACTGTTGATCCCGGCCGCCGATCGCTTCGACAAACGCCGCATGGCCAGCGTCATAATGCCCCGGGGTATAAAATATACTGTCAGCAAGTGAAATGCCACTGCCAACCCAAGTGTAAATCCAATCCAGCGGAGCCAGCTTTTCATCGGCAGCCCTCCCGATAAATGCGCGGCAGTTCGACACTTTCAGGATTGTCGTAGACAACCGGCTGCGGGTTGTATAGACGCAAAGCAAGATAGATTTGCGCCTGGTTGCCGGATGGGAGCCAATTGCCGGTTTGGGCAGTGGATGACAGTATAATCCGATAGGTGCCGTCGGCCGCCCGCATGACATCCTGTCCGTTGAAGGAATAGCGTTTTTTTTCGTTGGCGATCAGGAAGTGATCCTCACCATAGGCGGTGATGCTCCACCAACGGGTTGCGATATCTTGACCTTCAATGCGATAATTGCATGTTGATCGCAGCGGCCGGCCGGTTTCATCGCTGTCTGCCACAAAATAGATTGTTTCGGATTTATTCAGGGCAAAAAGACCGGTGCGGGCTACCAGGGCCCGCATATACATTCCCACCTGTGAGCTTCCAATGGCAAGATTGGTTCGCCAAGCGCCATTGGTCACGTTGTAGTCTTCTCCGGGAGGGCCATTGATCGCCCATAGTGCAGACCCGACGCCAAGGACCAGGGCAAGCAGAATACAGGCGAATAACTTTAGAAGGAGTTTCATAAGAGCACGACCTACGGATAGAGGACAACTGGTCTAATCGGAAAAAAGAAACTAATGAACGTCGAACATCGAACGTCCAACATCGAACATCGAATAATGTATTCTGCCTGTCGTGAGTCTTTTGTCGAACGGTCTGTTTTAAAACGATTGAGCGAAGCGATTCCAACATTCGTCAATCGACATTCGTCATTCGTCATTTCATAAGACCACGATTGAGTGTTTTCGTAGGTATATAACCCTTTTCAGACCAGATAGTCTTCGCGGTTCTGGACCCCGCGCAATTCATCGCCAACTAAAAAATTTCTCACGTTTTCCAGAGCCCTGCGCGTTGCATAGGGTATGGAACCCGGCACGTGGTCTGCACTGTGCGGCGAACCGAGAATATTGGGTAATTCAAAAAAGGGATATTTCAACTCGAAATCGGTGCTGCCGACCGGCTCGTTCCACCAGGTATCGATGCCGGCAAAAAATCCCGGCCAGGCCTTCAAATGCTCATACAACGCCTGTTGATTGATGACATCACCCCGGCCGACATTGATCAGGATGGCGTCTTTTTTCATCCAGTTCAGTTCTTTAGGTCCGATTAAATCTTTGGTGGCGCGGGTCAGCGGTGTGGTTACCACCACGACTCTGGAGGCTTGCAGCACCGTGGGTATATCTTTAATGGATCCGATAAAGTCAACCGGAAAATCGGTTTGACCGGATCGGTTGATGCCGTAGATCTGCATTCCCATGGCCCGCATGGTTCGGGCAATTTCCCGGCCGTTGCCGCCAAATCCGATAATCCCGCAAACAGCACCCCGCAACTCCTGGTTATAGCCGGATCGATCGAATATGCCCTGCCGCAACTGGTCATTCTTGGGAACAATTTTTTTTGCCAGGGCCAACGTCAGTGCCAGCACATGCTCGGCAATAGGCCGGGCAAAAGCGCCGACGTTGGAGGCCAATACAATTTCCGGGGGAATCAGCTCAAACGGTACATTGTCGGCACCAGCGTAGATTAATTGGATGAAGCCGACACGCTCCAGCAATTTAATTTCTGCCGCAGCGAGCTCTTTGGCGGAAAAACTTAATGCAGTGATAATTTCAGCTTCGCTAAGCAGCCGGCGCCGGTCGTGCGCCGACTCGACCGGCAGAAAGCGCACTTGTGCCAGGTTGTCGAATATTTCGTGATATACAGCCCGTTCGTCTCCGCCGGGTTCGTAGGTCACGACGATCTTTTTGTTCATATCAGACCTTGCAAAGTCGTTTAACGATATCCGTGAACACCCGGGTTCCCAGGATCATGTTTTCTTCGGAAATTCTCTCGTCGATACCATGTACCCGGTTGAGCTCGTCCAAGTTGATTAACATGGGGCATACCCCATAGCAGGGAATTCCATGGGCCCGGAAAAACCGGGAATCCGATGCGCCGAATAAAAGGGACGCCACGGTCAGGGCATCCGGAAAATGTTCAAGATGAACATCGTTGATGATTGCGAAATCGTGGTTGTCCAAAGCGGATTCGCTGGCCCGGGCTTTTTTTATGGCTTCGACTTTAATGTTCTCATCGGCCAGCCGGGCTTTGACACCGGCAACGACCTCATCCGGCTCCGTTCCGGGCAGCAGCCGAATATCAAACTCCGCCCTGGCTTCGCTGGGGATCACATTGGTTTTATTCCCGGAACGCAGACAGTTCAGGCTGTACGTATTTTTAAGCATGGCCGACATTTGCGGAACATCGATCATGCCGTTTTGCGTCAGAGCTTCAACGAGGGTTTCCGTCTTGCCATCCTCGATATATGGCTGCAAAAATTCCCATTCGGTCCCCAGCCGTTTGAAATACTCCGCAATCAGCGGAGTAACGACAATCGGATTATCTTGCGTCAGAACCCGGTTTAAACCGGCAACCAACTTTTCCAGGGCATTATCGCCATGGGGCGTACTGCCATGGCCGGGTGGTCCGGTGCGCGTCAGTTTAAGCTGGCATATTCCCTTCTCGGCGGCAGCCACCATGAACAGCGGGCGATCGGCCAACACATCGGTCAGGCCAAAGCCGCCCTCGTTTATGACCAGGTCGGCTTGAAATTCATTTGGATGATTTATCAACAAATACTGCGCGCCTTGGGAACCGCCGGTTTCTTCATCAGCCACCGCCAGAAAGATGATGTCGCGACATGGGGTGAGCCCCTTGCGCTTGATCTCCAACAACGCCAGCAGCTCCAGGATGCCCAGGCTTTTCATGTCCAGCGCCCCCCGGCCATAAATATAGCCGTCCACAATTGCGCCGCTGAAGGGCGGTACGCTCCACTCGGCGGCTCGGGCCGGAACGACGTCGATGTGATTGAGCAGAATGATGGCTCCTTTTTCACCGGTGCCCGGCAATACCGCTTTGATTGAGCTGCGACCGGGAGACGCTTCGAAGATCTTATATTCAACGCCTTCTTTTTGCAGAATATCTGCTAAAAATTCGACCCCCTGGTGTTCGTTGCCGGGCGGGTTGGTCGTGTCGATCTGCAAATACTGTGACAGTAGTTCTACGGCTTCGTGTGGCATAGCTTGTCCCTAATTTAGTATGGATCAGTTTAGAGTTAAATGGTAGAATTCGGTTTAAAGATCGAGTATCGAATATCCAGAATCCAGTATCCAGCATCCGGCATCCGGCATCCGGCATCGGCAACCAGAATAAGTAATATCAGCCCCTATTCAGCCAGCAGCTCGGCTTTGATCAATATCTCCCTGATTTCCGATCGCTCCTTCTCGGAACCAGGCAGCAGCGGCGGACGCGGGTCACCGCCGAAATAACCCAGCATATCCATGGCCGCCTTCAGACCTGGAACGCCATAAGTCGCCGTCACGGCCTGATTGACCGGTAGCATTCTTAGCTGCAACTGTTTGGCGGCTTCAAAATCACCCTGCTGAACGTACTCGAAAATTTTAACACACGCTTCCGGTGCGACATTGGCCAGCGCCAGCACACCGCCGGCACAGCCCAAGGCCAGGCCGCCGAACAAAGCGCCGGCCGTGCCCACCATCAACTTGAAACCGTCAGCGACGTGGTTGGCAAATTCACCCAACTGAATCACATTGCCGGTGCTGTCCTTGATACCGGCAATATTCGGATGGCCGGATAATCGGGCGACCAGCCCGCAGTTCAGGTTGACATGGGTGAATTTGGGTACATTATAGAGCAAAATCGGTATCGGGGACTGATCCGCAACTGCCGTGAAATAATGCAGCATGGCAGCGTCAGTCATCTTGCCGGCATAGTAATGCGGGGTCACGACCAGCGCGGCATCGGCACCGCGGTCCGCACAGTCCCGGGTCAACCCGATGGTTTCTTGGGTTGATTCACAGCCGGTGCCGGCGATGACCTGCATGTGATCCGGTGTCAGTTCCACCGTCTTTTCAACCAGCTTCCGTTTTTCAGCGGACGTCAAATAAACGTACTCCCCGTTGGAGCCCATAACCACAAGCCCTTTGAGGCCGGTCCGGCCCCATTTTTCAATGTTGGCTGCCAATTTATCATAAGCGACTTCACCGGCGACAAAAGGCGTCGGGATCGGGGGAAATATTCCATTTAAATCAATTTGTGGCATTTCGTTTTCCTTTACTAAGTTCTGTTTAAGGCATTCAGATACTCAAAAACCGGCATAAAGACAAGGTAAAAAAATCCAATATACAGACGACAAAATTTGATTTTTAGGCCCTTAGGGCCTTTTTTCTGACAACATGTTGTAAGTTACTGAAAGTGTCAAGTGCCAGTGTTCAGGTTTCAGGACTTAACACATCGGTTCCCCGACACCCGAAACCTGTCTACGATCCCGTCTGTAGCGAAGCGGAAGCGGGGACACCTGAAACCTAATTCAATCTTTATTTCCCCGGCATAGCGGGAGTTGGATTCGCATTCGGATATCCAAAAATTATATTTGACAGTCTAGTAATAAGTCGAAAAACGATCTGTTTACGAGAGTGTTTAGTATTTGGTGTTTAGTGTTTAGTGGTATAACATCTTGATATGACCTGCGAAATGTTGTACCAAATACCGAACACGAAACACCAAACACATGATGAATTCGACTTTTTACGAATTCATCATATTTGACAAACTAAAAATAGCTAAATATGCACTGGTACGATAAGATTGCTGAATCAAGCAAGGGAGTTGGATACTGTGGGTGCCATCGACATTTTCCGTGAAAGATTGAAGTTGAACAATAAAAGCCGACGAACCGGTGTCTACTCGGTTTGCTCGGCCCATGGGGATGTCCTGCAAGCCGCCATGCTACAGGCAAAGGCGGATAAATCGATGTTGCTCGTTGAGTCTACCTCGAATCAGGTCAATCAGAATGGCGGCTACACCGGTATGATGCCCGGGGAATTTGTCACTTTTGTCAACGACCTGGCCCGGGCCGTGGAATTTGAATCAGACAGGCTTCTGATGGGCGGCGATCATCTGGGACCCAATAGCTGGCAGCATCTGCCGTCCGAAAAGGCCATGGCAAACGCCAAGGTCCTGGTACGAGAGTATATCAAGGCAGGCTTCCAAAAAATACACCTTGATGCCAGTATGTTCCTGGCAGATGATCAAGGGGATCGAACCCGGCCGCTGGCAGATGAAATTGTAGCGGCCAGAACAGCCGAACTTTGCTTAACCGCTGAAAAGGTCTGGAGTCGTTTGGATAAAGGTTGGCCGAAACCCGTTTATATCATCGGCACCGAAGTACCCGCTCCGGGTGCTGCCAGGCAATTTGCGGCAGCCCCTGTGACGCTTCCGGAAGATGCCGCCAGGACCATCGCGCTTGCCAAGCAGGCATTTTATCAACGAGACCTGCAGTCTGCCTGGGAGCGGGTGTGCGGGATTGTCGTCCAGCCGGGCGTCGGATTTGGTGACGATCGGATATTAGACTACAATCACGAAGCTGCCATGAACTTGAGCCGGATAATCAAAGGCCACAAGAATTTAGTCTATGAGGCCCATGCGACAGATTACCAGAATCCGGAAGCCCTGGCACAGATGGTGTTGGATCATTTTTGTATTCTTAAGGTCGGCCCCTGGTTGACCTTTGCTTATCGGGAAGCTTTATTTGCGCTGGCTGAAATTGAAAACGAACTGTACGAATGTGATCCGGAAAATCGATCGCTTCTCCGGCATCGACTGGAAGAAATCATGGTCGAAGATCCAACCCATTGGAAAAAATATTATTCCGGAACCGCCGAGCAAAAGAAGCTAAAACGAAAATTCAGCTATTTGGATCGCAGTCGCTACTATTGGCCGGAACCGGGTTTGCATGAAGCAAAGGACAAATTATATTTCAACCTGAGAAAAACCGGGATTCCTTTGGTGTTGCTCAGTCAATATATGCCCAATCAATATCGTCAGGTAAGGCAGGAAAAATTAGAAAACGATCCGGGGGCCCTGGTGTTCAGCAAAATTCGCGAGGTCTTGAGTATATATTCAGAGGCGTGCAGGATGAGAGATTTTACAACTGATTCTTGACCTGAAAAAGCCGGAATTGAATATTGAAGATTTCCGGATCACAGGAAAAAATTGAACATCGAACATTGAACGTCCAACATCGAATTATGAATTCTGTCAATTTTAAAACAACTGGAAAAAACCAATTCATCTTTTGATATTATTCGTATCAGCATTCAGCGTTTTTTTAATCTAAAAAAGACAAAGCGCAGCGACAGCCATATTCGACGTTCGATGTTGAGCGTTCGATGTTCGACGTTCATTAGTTTCTTATTCGATTAGGCCGGCCGTTTTTTTTTGCCGACGACTGGGCTGACACCTGAAACCTGACACCTGTCTACGATCCCGTCTGAAGCGAAGCGTAAGCGGGAAAACCTTCAGCTCCAGGCAACAGTTTGTCAGATAGATCTGATGAATGTCTAACGACTTACCCCCGCCACCACCTGCGAAATATGACACACCCGGGTCTTCAGCTCATGCCGGCGGACACCGTATGACAACTGAATCATACAGGCCGGGCAGGAGGTCACCAGCAAATCGGCACCGGTTTTTTTCAGATTTTCCATCTTACGATCCAGCACTTTCTGGGACAAGTCATAATGGGAAAGCGCATAGGAGCCGGCGCCCCCGCAGCACCAGTCCGCCTCCGGCATTTCGCGGTAATCAATTCCCTCAACTTGTTTGAGTATTTCCCGGGGCTCCTTGGCAAGGCCCTGACCCCGTGAGGCATGACAGGGGTCGTGGTAGGTTGCAACGAGCGTGTTCTCAGGCGAGATGGGAACGGGTGCGGTGGACAAGATCAGCTCCACCATATCTTTGAAACGCGAAGCCGCCTTTTCGGCCTGCTCCCGGCGGCTGTCGTCGGCAAAAATTTCCGGATATTTTTTCAAGAATGAGGCACAACTGGAACAATCGGTCACGATGACATCGAATTCATCGGAGGCCAGGATGTCCAGATTTTTGCCGGCCAATCTTTTGGCAGCCTCGATGTCGCCATAGGAATAGGCCGGCAAGCCGCAGCAGCAGTTGTTGAGAAGCGTAACGGATTTCGCGTTCTTCTTCAACAGCTGCAAGGTTGCTTCACCAGCGTCCTGCTGAATGACATCCACGCCGCAGCCCACAAAATAACCGACACGCAGGCTCTCCCCGCTGCCTTCGTAAACGCCGGGCTTGATTCGGTCACGAAACGGCAGGGGCGGCAGTTTCTCGACAATCTCCTCGGCCCGGGAAAAATCACGTCCGAAAATCCGCAGCAGGCCCAGGGCACGGGCCATACTGGAGAGACCCGTGTTTTTTCCCAGCGCAACCGCACGGGCTGCCAGATGCAGCCGTCGGGGGTATGGCAGCAGATAGTCGAACAGCATCTTGTGAATCGGCTTGCGGTCAACTTTCTCCAGATATTCGGTGCGCGCCTTCACCACCAGGTCGGAAGTGGGAACTGCCGGAAAACAGTTGGCCGTGCAGGCCCCGCAGCCCAAGCAATCATAAAGCGGCTCCTCGAGTTCTTTGTCCCAATCCAGACGCCCCTCAATGATGGCCCGCAAAAGCGCCAGCCTCCCACGGGCAACGCCGGATTCGTGGCCGGTGGATCGGAATATCGGACAGGCTACCTGACAAAAACCGCACTTATTGCATTGTGAAATCTCATCGTAGTATTCAGTAATATCCATATTGTTCCTTTTTGTGCCTAAACTCTTTTCCATACCACTATCGGATTAAATCTCCCCGATCGGTCAGCAATAATGCAGTTTATAGGTTCTGGGTTTCGGGTCTCAGGTTTCGGGTGTCAGGGAACCGAGGTGCAAATTCCCGACACCAGAAAACTGGCGCCTAAAAATTTTCAAATTTGCGCCAACATGGACCATAATACGTTGCTAAAAATGTCCGTTATCACCGATTTCCATCCGCCTTTGCGCCTTAAGCCCTGATTTTTCGGCTATCACCTGAGAGCTTTGTGCCTTCAGCTTTTAACTCGCTACCCCTTCGCTCTAAGCTCTCTGCCTTATGCTCCAAACCCTTCGCGTTCGGCTCTTGGCCCCTTACCCCATGCTCTCCGCGCCTGTACCTTTGAGCTTCGAGCTTTCAGCTTTGAGCTTATTGGCTTTGAGTTTTTTCCCTCTGCGCTCTGCCCTCTGCCCTATGCTCCCTGCCCTCCGCGCTAGACTTTTCCCGGCAGCTGCCCAGGTGAAAAAATATTATCCGGATCAAGCTCAGCTTTGATTTTGTGCATAATTTCCCACGCGGCATTCGGCAGCCCGAATACATCATTGCGCTTTTTAAACTCATCCGGGGCTTTTTCCAGCAAAACGTGGCCGTCATGATTGCCGGCACGCGTATATAGATCGGACCATTGTTCACTGCTCAACTCATCGATACCGGCCAGAATTCTGCCGCAACCGAAATCTGCGAATACCCGGGAAACCGGAAGCTTTTCATTGAGCGCCTGTATAAAGTCCGCAACCCGGTTCAGTAGGAAATCACCGCGCAGGATGAAAGATGACTGGGCAAGTGCGTCGTACACCCCACCAAACTGACCGTCTTGAACCGGATAGTCGGCTTGTTCCAGCACCTTCAGTCGACCATCCTGCAGAATGGTACCGCACTTTTCGATCTGGTAGTCGACTGTCCGGGAAAAGCCTTCGAAACCGATGACAAGCTGCCAGCTATTCTGATCGGCAGCCGTCTGACTATCCGGAACGCCGCACACAAAAACCGGCTGGCAGTTGGATTTAAGTATTTCAAGGGCCGTCGCCGCACACGCATCGAGCGATCCGGCGGCGGTGATTGCGACACATCGCTGAGGCATCGCCGATACCCGCCAGGTGGCTTCGGTGATAAAGCCGAGCGTTCCGGCCGATCCGGTCAACAAACGGGTGACGTCGTAGCCGGCCACATTTTTAACCACCCGGCCGCCGCCGGTGATCAACTGGCCGGAACTGTTGATGAATCGCAAACCAAGCAACAGGTCGCGGGGAGCCCCGTAGTACATTCGTTCGGGGCCGCAGGGGGCCAGGGCCACCAGTCGTCCGACTGTCGAGCTGCCGGTAAAAAAAGGCGGCCTCACCGGCAGCCATTGGTTCTGCTCCTGCAGATGCGCTTGCAGTGCCTTGAACGGCATACCTGCTCCCACGGTAATCACCTGGTTGGCGAAATCATACTCAATGACATCCGTCAATGCGCGACTGTCCAAAGCCTGCGGATCGCCCACCGTGGAGTTGCCATACTGACTGTAGGACCCGTTGCCGGCCGGAACCACGGCCCGTTTTTGTGAGGCGGCAGTTTTGATTTTTCCCATCAAATCGGCGGCCCCATCAGTGGAGGATATTTCACGGGATTTTACGACCGCCGGCCGGTTGCCGGAATCCCCGTTATTGTCGGCCTCCAGGGGTCTTGGCAGCACCTTACCCGGATTGAGAATATTATCCGGATCAAAGGCTCTTTTTAGCCCGCGTTGAACATTAAAATCATCCTCATTGAATACCATGCGCATGGCATCCTGTTTTTCCAGGCCGATACCGTGCTCTCCGGAGATGGTGCCGCCCAAATCGACACACGCTTTCATAATCTCCCAGCCGGCTTTTTCAACACGGTGCAACTGGTCCTCATCTCTTGAATCAAATAACAGCAGAGGGTGCAAATTGCCATCGCCGGCATGGAAAACGTTGCCGTGCTCGAAGCCGTATTCTTCTGTAATTTCAGCGACTTTTGCTAACGCCTCCGGCAACTTGGTGCGAGGGACGGTGGCATCGTTAACCAGATAATTGGGGGCCAGCCGGGCAACGGCGCCAAAGGCACCGCGGCGCCCCTGCCACAGCAGGTTACGCTCATCATTGTTCTTGGCTTCCTGGATATTGCGGCAATTGGTTTGCATGCAAATTTCCTGGATACGCTCAGCCTGTTCCTTGAGGCCGACAATTGGGCCCTCCACCTCAATAATCAGCACGGCGGCCGCATCCCGCGGATAGCCGCAGGAATAGCTATCCTCAACCGCCTTTATAATGGTGGCATCCATCATCTCAAGCGTGTTGGGCAGAATACCGGCCGACATAATGCCGGATACGGATTTGGCCGCGTCCGCAATTGAATCGTAGATGGCCAGCATGGTGATAACTTCTTCTGTCTGGGGCAGAATACGCACGGTAATTTCAGTGACAATACCCAGTGTGCCTTCGCTCCCGACCATGGCCCCGCGCAAATCCAAACCCGGCGGATCGAGAGCGGCCCCTCCGGTTTGCATGATCTCCCCGTCGGGCAAAACCATTTCCATGCCCAGGATATGATTGGAAGTGACGCCGTATTTCAAACAGCGGGGCCCGCCCGAATTTTCTCCCAGATTTCCGCCGATGGTGGCAACTTTCTGGCTGGCGGGGTCCGGCGCATAGAAATACCCCAGGGCCCCGGTGGCGTCCTGCAGTTCGAGATTTGTCACCCCGGGCTGGACTACCGCGTGGCGGCTCTCAGGATAGATTCCCAGGATACGGTTCAACCGGGATAGACAAATGATCAATCCTTGATCGGCGACAATCGTACCACCCGAAAGGTTGGTGCCAAATCCGCGGGGCACAAACGGTATGCCTTCCCGGCGTGCGGCCCGCACGACCCGGGCCACCTCATCGCCGTCAGCGGGAAAAACGACCACGCCGGGACTACCCTTGGCCAATGAGGCATCATATGAGTATAATTCCGAAATGGTACGAGAAACCGAAACATTCTCCCGGCCGACAATGCCTTCCATTTCTCGCTTAAAATTATCCGATATCATGTTGATTCACCTTCTCTTATTGGCGGTTGCACCATTGCGATAATATTCAATGTGTTTGGTGTTTCGTGTTTGGTATTTGGCAAAACACTTCGCTTGTCATATCAAGATGTTATACCACTAAACACTAAACACTCTTTTAAACAACTCGTTTTTCGACTTTTTACGAAACTGTCAACTTTGAACCCTGCGTGTGGGGGTCGAAGCCCGAAGGGCGAAGCCCCAAACCCTGAACGGCTATAATGGTTTTACCCAACGGGCCGCCAAAAATGCTCCCGTCCGCAAATTATTTTGCCGCCCTTGCCTTTCAATCTCATGCGCTCGGTCAGGATCGTCTTCTTTTTGAAAATGTATGGCGGTTTTCACAACGCCATCTACCGGAGCCAGATCAAGCATCTCATCCGGTGATCTGAAAATCATTTTTTGAAACAGCTGATGGCCTTTTTGGGCCTTCTGCTGCCTGTGCACAGCCCAGGGGCTCAAGCTGTTCAAGGTGGTTACCACAACGGTGCCGCCTTTTTGGGTCACACGAAACATTTCCCGGACCGCCCTGTGGGCATCGGCCACGAACTCGAGAGCGGTCATAGAAACGGTTTTATCGAAAACTTCATCGGCAAACGGCAAAAACATCATGTTGCCGATCAATGGATCAAAGGGCAGCCCCTTAACCTTCGGCCGGGCCCTCAGCAGCATGGGCCGGGAGATTTCCAGGCCCACGATGCGGGGGCCCAAGGCCAGCATATCGAGTGTAAAAATTCCCGTGCCGCAGCCGATATCCAGGATCGTCTCCCCCTGCACAGGCTGCAGCAGATCCAGCAGCATCCGGCTTTCGTAACGCCTGACAAGCGCCCCGATCGGGGTTTGAAACCACTCGTCATATTTATCGGGCCATGGGTCGAATAGTTTTTTTCGCGTATCGAGCAGGTCTGATAACATGCACTAACTGCCGGCCCTTATTCCAGGACCACCAGAACCGCATCCGTTTCCACATTATCACCCTCTTTGCAATTCACCTCTTTAACGGTACCGGCATCATCCGATGCAATGGGCATTTCCATTTTCATGGCCTCGATGACAACCACTTCCTCGCCTTCCTCAACCAGGTCACCCGGATTTACCATTACACTAATAACTTTTCCGCCCATCGGGGCTTTGACTTCACTCACAATAATTTCCTCCTCGTTTGTATTGGTGTTTAATGCAGATTTCTAAGTTTATTTCCTAAAATATGATTAGACCATAGATTTAATTACAAGAAATAAATGACTAAAATTAACGTATTTTATCTATTTAAGTGCGCACACATACCAGAGCTTATTTCGGCGAGATCAATACTTCGTCATACACACGATTTTCCAATGCAAGTATATGAATGATGGAGCAACGCGACTCAATAATTTTAGGCATTTTCGTATTTTAGTTCATTATAGATCATTTTTTTTGTGGGTGTTTTATATATAAATCCGGTGCGAATGCCAGGATCCCTGATTTCGCATGATGAATACGGAAACCTTATTCCACCGCATTGCGTTTCGTCTGGATAGTCGCATTTTTGTCGCGTCGATCGTCCACTTTCAAATCAATTGATATTCGCTGGGCCCCCGCATCGAGATGGGCCCGGTGCACGTTCTTGACAAGCGCAAACAAAGCATCCAAATCCGGCACCTCGATGCAGGTCGACATTCCGCCGATTTCATAATGATAACCGGATGCTTTGATTACCTCCAGCCCCTTTTTAACATACTTGCTCAGGCTGGTACTATCACCGATGGGGAATACCGATAGCTGGGCTAGTATCATCTTTACTCTCCATTAATCATGTAATCGGAAATATCGAGTCGTCATGTTTGGGCGCCGATTTCCAACAATTAATTTTAAAATGACTAAAGTGACTAAAATGACTAAAGTTATGGAATTCTATCATTTTAAAAAAGGATGGAGCGAAGCGAGACATTTATTTTAGTCATTTTATAAATTTAGATCATTTTAGTTCATTTTCTTTTTACTCTCCAAACCGCATCCCAGCCTTCAACCCGGCCTCGCCGGCAAATTCAGCGGCCGCTTTCTTGGCCACCTTTTCACCTTTCAGCTTGCCGATTCTCAATGTGCCACCGTCAAGGGCCACCACCATTTTACCCTCATCCATATCGATTATCTTGCCGGGGGGAGTTTGCGCTTGCCCCTCGATCAGCTCAGCCTGGTAAAATTTGATTTTTTCACCGCCGATTGTCGAATAGGCCCCGGGCTGGGGATCGCAGCCCCGGATCAAATTATAGACTTGCAGGGCCGGCTTCGACCAGTCAATCACGGCCTGGCTTTCGTCGCAGGGCGGCTCATAGGTTGCCAGGGATTCGTCCTGCTTGATTTTAGGGGCCTTGCCGGATTTTATAAGATCAACGGCTTCGACAATTGCATCGATGCCCAAAGGAAAAAGCTTGTTGAAGTATAGGGTGCCGGTCGTGTCATGGGGTTCGATGTCTACTTCTTTCTGCAATAATATGGCCCCGGTATCGATGCCTTTATCGGCCCAGAGAATGGTCAGCCCGGTGCGGGTGTCGCCCTGGATCACCGCCCAGTTGATACCGCTGGAGCCGCGATGCCTGGGCAGCAGGGACGGGTGATAGCAGATCGTGCCGATGGACGGAATGTCCAGCAGGCTTTCGGGCAGGATGTCGGTGACAAAAGCCAGCACGACCAGGTCCGGCTGCAGATCACGGTAAGCTTCGAGAACCTCGGCATCGCGCATGTGGTCCGGCTGGCAAAGGGCGATGGATGAACTTTCGGCCAGCCCCTTCATCGCCTCCCCGGCTCTGCCTTTCGGGCAGAACACACCCACGATGTCTTCGCCCCGTTGAATCAGGGCGTCCAATGTTTTTTCCCCGAAAGGACCTTGGCCGACCAGAATGATACGCATAATGTGTACCTCATACCACTGTGCTTGAGTTATGACTCCTATTTGCTGTCTATCTAAAGGCTATTCTCCAAATCCGAAATCCGAAACAAATCCTAATTTCAAATATCCCAATGACCAAAACAACGTCCGCATATTATCTTAATTGGGCAGCAATCCTGTTTGGGTCACTCGAGTTTTTTTCATTCGGATTTGTTTCGAATTTCGGTATTCGAATTACGAATTTATCTTAATTGCCTTCTAGTAATTCCTGTGTCGAATCTATTTTGTTTGCCTAAAAGAACTGCAAACCGCAGCTCGCCACAAGGCAATTAAGATTTCGCATCTGCCGCCTTGATTTCTTCCATGGTTCGCAGGATCTGCAAGGCATTCTCATAAACCGGCGTGTCCACCATTTTGCCCTTGTAGGAAACCGCCGCGGAACCCTTGGCGATACCCTCTTCTTCAAAAACCTTTTTGACTCCCTCGGCCCACTCGACGTCATCGGCCGAAGGCGTATAGATTTCGTGGGAGGGCTCGATCTGGCTGGGGTGGATCAGCATGCGGCCTTCATATCCCATCTGCCGGCCTTCCCGGGTGCTGACCTTAAAAGCCTCCACATCGCTGATATTGACGAACGGGCAATCAATAGCGATGCAGCCGGCTGCGCGGGCCGCAACCGCGGTGTGGAAGCGGGCATACAGCTGCTCCTGCCCTTCGGAAGTGAGGGTGACCCGCATATCTTTGGTGAAATCGACCGCCCCGAAAATAAGGGAGTTGACCCGAGGGCTGGCACAGGCTGCCGGATAGGCATTCATCACGCCCTTGGCCGTTTCAATGAGCAGCTGGATTCCGACGCTGCCGACTTCCATGCCCCGGCGCTGCTCCAGTTCCTCGATCTTCCAGTCCAGACGCTTCACATTTTCGGCATCGCCGCATTTGGCCAAACAGACCCCGTCGAGGCCCGGGTGGACAATTGCTTCCAAGTCATCGTTGGTCATCTGGGTCTCCCAGTTGTTAACGCGCACGTAAAGGGTGGGAGATAGTTGCTTATCTCTGCCTGATTTCAGATATTCCTGAATCATTTCCCGGCCCTTCTGTTTTTCGGCCGGCGGCACCGAATCTTCAAGATCCAGGGTCAGGATGTCGCAGGCGATCTCAGGGGCCTTGGCGACCATCTTTTCATTATTGCTGGGTGTGTAAAATACCGATCTCATAACAGGCATGATTCAATCCTCCTCAATCTAAATTGAAAGTTGTTTTTTTTAATAGTCGTCGAAATAACTCAACTACCCTAAACGAGCGAAATGCGATCGTTTAAGCGTTATTTGTTATTCGTTAATCGATATTAGAATTGGCTACAAACCTGATCTTATGATTCTGCCATTGGTGAGAATTAAAGCAGATATCATTCCTTTTAAACTATTAACCAATAACGAATAACTTATAATTCTCGGTCGGGTTAGCTACAGTCCGCTGAGTTCCTTGATTTTTGGTGCGATCTCCTCGGGGCTGTCCACAACATGGGCGCCGGCTTCAGTCAACGCCTTGATTTTGCCCTGGGCGGTCCCCCGGCCTTTTTCGACAATACTGCTGGCATGGGAAAATCGCATGCCCTCCGGCGCCCAGGCACCGGCGATAAAAACCACCAACGGTTTGGTGAACTCTTTTTTCTCAACCGCCTCAGCGGCTTCTTCTTCCAGGGTGCCGCCAATTTCCCCGAATATGGCGACCGCTTGGGTCTGCTCGTCTTTTTCGAATAATTTGAGGACATCGGCCATGGTGAGGCCCAATACCGGCTCCGTACCGATGTGCATGGCCGTGCTGATTCCCAGGCCCGCCACCTTCAGGGCCCAGGGCACCGTTCCGGATTGGCCGCCGCTGCGGGAAATCACCCCGACCGGTCCCGGTTCAAATAATTTATTGGCCCAGCCAACATTGCCGCCCAGCCATCCCATGGCGGCCTTGCCGGGGCTGATAATACCCAGGCTTCCGGGTCCCAAAATTTTGGCGTCATTGGCCATGGCATAGTTGACCATGGCAATGACGTCATGGATCGGAATCCGCTCGACGGGTGAAACCACGAATTTGATCCCGGCATCGATGGCCTCGTATACGGCATTTTTTAACCCCGGACCGGGTATAAATGTTACGGTGGCGTCTATCGTGCCCTCATTTTTGATGGCTTGTTTGACGGTGTCATAAACCGGCAGACCGTGGACTTCCTGGCCGCCTCGGCCCGGAGTCACCCCGGCCACCACCTTGGTGCCATAACCTTTCATGAAGGCGGTTCGCAGAGACCCCTCCCGGCCGGTCATTCCCTGAACAATGACTCTAGTATTTTCATCACACAATATTGACATATAATCCCCCTACTATTCTGTACCGTGCTTTTTCCTGTACTCGGCCAATCCTTCAACCGGAACCTCAATTGTGATCGCCGAATTTCCCCTGAACCAGCATTCGTATTCACAGGCAAGGCATTCGGTGCCCTTGCGAGCCAATTCATCGGGGCTGCCTTCAACTGCGGGCTTGCCGTCTTTCAGAACCAGAATCCCGCGACTATATGTTTTGCAGGCATCCACACAGACATGGGTTTGACAGCCTTCACATTTTTCCTCGTCAATGATGACCTTTATTGTCCTCTCGCTAAATTCCATCGCATTCTCCTATCCTGTTTTTAGAATTTATAGGGTGCAATTTATGGTGAAAATCCCAATATACAAGCACCAAATTCCAAACAAATTCAAAATCTCAATGACCGAAACAACGTACTTTATAATATAGACATCAACTTTTTGGGAAAGTGGCTTCCAGCGATGATATAAGATCACTTTAAAGCCCTAATCGCTTGCTCACGCTAGTAGGTCGCTTCCACAAATAAGGCACCATACTTTAGATTTAGGTCGTGGTCTTCAGTATCACATCTTTGTTTTGAATTTGTCTTTTGGGTCACTGAATATTATTTGCTATTTGCGATTTGTTATCTGTTATTTCCAGTTCATTCAGGTTGTGGTGCTGATCTTTCTTTTCTATAATCGTCGACCAGCGCCCTCAAGCGGCCGCCAATGAATTTGGCATCGTATACATGCTCGCGGTCATAGATTTCTATTCTGGCATCGAGATCCGCCAGACCTTCCTTCAAAATTTCCTGGGATTCTTTTTCCTTGTTGCCGCACAGCAGAAGCACCACCGGAAATCCCGGTTTTTTGGGTAGTTCTTCCCTCAATGCTTTGACAATGCCGTGGGCATGATGCCATTGCTCCTGGTTGGCCATCATAAACCCCGAAAGAAAATAACCTTCGATGCCCGGGATGGACATGATCAGCTTTACCACCCGGTAGACTTTGGAAGCCGTCGGGTTGCCGCTGGTGTCAGCGTAATCCGCCACTTTCAGATCCACTTTGTTGAGGGCATCCATACCCAGCATGGCCGCCCCGCCGCCGATGCCGTGATATCCGACATAGCCGCCTTTGGCCACTTCATCGGGTTCGGCCATCTGGGCCACGTAACTGGTGCCGCGAAAATCGCTTTCTTCAAAGGACCAGGCAATCAGGTCAAATTCGCTGGGCTCTTTCAAAAACTCACGTCCTATCTTGATTCCCAGCTCGGGGTGTCTGAAAAGGGCTTGATCATCGACCTCCATGCGGCAATCCGCCGCCAGAACCTTGCCGTCAGCCGTCAAAACGAGGGGATTGATTTCCAGGGTTCGACAGTCCAGCTTCTGAAAAGTTTTAAATAGTTTGAACACGATATCGGCTACCTGCCTGAGAACCTTGCCCTTGACGCCCATGGCGGAAACCATGTTCAGTGTGTCATAGGGCATCAAACCCTTGACCACATCCACATTCATAATCGATATTTTATCTTCGGGTACGGATTCGATGTCCATGCCGCCTTCCGCGCTGAACATCAACACCGGTGCCCGGACTTCCTGGGCGGAATTGATAATTACACCCGCATAGAACTCCTGGACGATGTCAAGTTTTTCTTCTACCAGGACCTCCTTGACTTCCAGCCCTTTGACTTGCATGCCCAGTATTTCCGCTGCAACCTTTTGCGCTTCATCAGGTGTGTCAGCAAACTTCACGGCACCGGATTTCCCTCGCCCCCCGGCCCAGACCTGGGCTTTAACCACCACCGGCCGTCCTAATTTTTCGGCCGCTTGGCGGGCTTCTTCCGGGGACTTGACCGCCATCCCCTCAGGGATCGGGATACCCGATTTACTAAAATGCGCTTTCCCCTGATATTCAAAAAACTTTGCCATTTCGCCTCCATTATTGTTGGGTTAAAGAATGACTAAAATGATCTAAATTGCCTAAAATGACTGAAATTAAGGAAACGCTACGCTCCATTTCTTTTGGATAAAATGGACAGGATACCTCAATTTTAGTTCATTTTAGTTCATTTCAAATTTTAGATCATTTTCTCAATAAAAATTAAATTTTTCGAAATTCGAATTAGTTATTTTGTCCTGATAATGTGGCAAAGTAGGATTACTTAAAATTGTGGTAAGACCACTCACCCATAAACCATAAATACCCATGCCTGTCAAGGTATTTATTTGGTAGCACGGTTAGGGCTTGACAACAATATTATGTGATAATATAGTAACTTCAATAATGTCATAGCGCTTGCCGGGTGTTTTTACCGGCGGATGAAGTTGACGATTTGGAACGTCTGTAATGTTCAATATAAACCGCAAGATTTCTTAAGGTATGATGGTCAGTCCAAAATTTCAACCGATTAAACAGGAAAAAATCTCCACTAAAATAGCAGAGCAGATCAAAACCCTCATCAACAACGGTGATTTGAAACCGGGTGATGCGCTGCCACCCGAGCGGGAGTTGGTCAAGGTATTTAACGTCAGCCGCGCCTCCCTGCGGGAGGCATTGAATACTCTGGCCGGCATGGGTTTTCTGGAAATGTCCCACAAACACCGGACGGTTGTCAAATCCCTGGCATCAGGCCGAATGACCGACCCCCTGCACCACCTGCTCAAAGAGGACATCAAAACGGTCTTCGAGCTTATCGAGGTCCGTAAAGCCATTGAATCCTGGAGTGCCTATCATGCGGCCAAACGGGCAACCCCTGATGATATCGCCCGTCTGGAAGAAAGCGTTGAATCCATGCGCATGAAAATCGAGCAGGGCATCAGCGTAATCGAAGACGATGCCAATTTTCACCTGGCGATTTCCGAGGCCACCCACAATAAAATCCAGACCCATTTAATGTTCTCCATTTATGACATTCTCAAAGAATCCCTCGGCAAATACTACGAAAACATTGAAATGCAGGAGGTTTACGAACAGCACTGCAAAGTGGTGGATGCCATAAGAAAAAGAGATTCCGCCCTTGCAAGCCGGAGAATGCATGAGCATCTCGATTACGTCGAAATCAGTGTCAAGAAGCTAGCTGCACCTGATAAATAGCATCGACGGCATTTGTGAGGATCCCAATTCTTGGTTCCTTACCCTCTTTGCTTGTCCAATGAAAATTCCAAGCAACAAAATCCAAATCCCAAACAAATCCCATTGACCTAAACTACAAATTCGAAACGGCCGGCTTTGTCAGGCGTAGGCATTAGATCTGCGCAAGAAACTCGTCATAGAATGATCATTCGCAATATCTGCCTCCACAGGCAATAGCAATATCGCCGATAGACATATGATGGCTAAACAAGGCATTTCAGTTCTTTGTAGGTTGGGTTGAGCCCTATTTGCGATGTTGGATTTCGTGCCTCAACCCAAACTACCAAAATTAAGCATTTATCGCGATTTAATTGCAAGGGGCAAAACCCAACACATCGGTAAAGGGAGTTCTCGTGCAACCACAATTTAAAATAGACTGAGCGACGTGTGGGGTCGTAGCTCGAAGAGCGAAGCCCCGAGCGATTCCACCATTCGACATTCGTCAATCGACATTCGTCATTAATTTCAAACGCCCTTCAACACCATCTCCGGATTGATGTCCTTCATAATCTCCATAAACTGCTCAAAATCAGCATCGGAGATGCAGCAAAACAGGTAGGCCTTCTCGCGTTCCAAGCGAAATCTGACAAATCCGTATGGGATGATGGCCCACTTCGGGCCCTCGACCATCCCGATTACTTCCGCGTTCACCCGAACCACCCGCCTGAAACTGGTCAGCTCGATATCGCCGCTCTCCGTGATCCCGATCTTGTACGAGATCGCCAACGCAAAATACCAAGTATAAACCATCACAAAAGCGATCATGGCCAATCTCGCCAGGGGCCAGCCAAAGCTGAACTCGATCGATCCCATCAGCAGCAGGCAGATGCCGGTCCAAACCACCAAAACCAGGTAAAAAATTCCCATAAAGATAGTGGGTGAGTGATAGAAGTAGGCTTTTTGAGAAAATTTGGATTCATGCATTTGGACAGACCATCATACCTGTAACGAAATATACTGTTCAATAGAAATAGCAGATGCAAAAATTGCCGGATTTAATCGCTGCAAAAATACTTAGCGTAGCGATAAATAACTAAAAAGCCAACAAATTATAGGAAAAAGACAGCACCGGCCTCAACGCTGTTGGCAAAAAAAATCGCTTGACAAGAAAATCCAATTATGTTTAATGGATAGCTGGTCTTACCAAGCATCTTGTATGTAATGGCAATTTTAACTTACATTGCCGGTAAGCCAGGACGTTTTGCGCCAATCGTTCATTGATTGGATTATTGGCACAAGAATCAGTAGATTGTACCCTAAGATGTTTTGTCCGGTTCCATTTAGGATGGAGCCCGGATGGACCGGAACAACGACTCCCGCCACTTGCCGCTGTCCGGCAAAAATTGTTTTTCTTGACACCCAAGTTTGCTCTTTGTTAGGGATAGAAAAACCATATTGTAAAAAGGCGTTCTACAATATGGAATTCCATAATGCAAGTTTATTTATCGACGGTCTTAACGCCGGCCGGACCGGCGTGCAAGATATAGTCAAAGCAAGAAACAGAGGTTCACCACTTGTAACCGGTAAACTACAATTGCCGGGAAATTCCGATGGAGATAATCCTTAGCTTCTCAGCGTTCTTAAAGCTCGGGGTGCATGTCCATCAAAATTTTTCACAGGAGGAATGTTTATGAAAAAAGTCAACGCGAAGAAAACTGACAAAAATCCGGAAGTGACAAAAACCACACGGCGTAAATTCCTCAAAAAGTCGGTGGCCGCAGGCGTCGGGGCTGCGGTAGCAGCGCCAACGCTGTTTAACATTCGCACCGCTGCAGCCAAAGGAACGACCTGGCGCATTCAAACCTCCTGGCCTGGCGGAATCGGGCTGGATATTTTCAGAAACTGGTGCAACGGCATCCAGGAAAAAAGCGGCGGCGAATTGATCTTTAAACCCTTTACTGCCAAAGACGTGGTCGGTGACTTCCAGATGTTCGACGCCGTCAAAAACGGCGTGCTGGAAGGCATGAACCCGTTCACCCTATACTGGGCCGGCCGCATGCCTGCCTCAGTGTTCTTCAGCTCCTATCCCATGGGACTGCGCAATCCCCACGAATGGGATGTTTTCTACTACGGCCTCGGCGGCATCGAGCTGGCCCGTGAGTTGTTTGCCCAGCACGGTATGTACTACGTGGGTCCGATCCATCACGGCCCCAACATCATCCACTCCAAGGTGCCCATCCGCTCCATCGAAGACTTCCGCGGCCGCAAGATGCGCGTCCCGGGCGGCATGGTCGCCGAGCTTTTCACCGCGGCCGGCGCCAAAACCACCCTGCTGCCCGGCAGCGAGATCTTCCCGGCCCTGGAAAAAGGCACCATCGACGTGGCCGACTACGTGGGCCCGGCGGTTAACTACGCCCTGGGCTTCCACCAGGTTACCAAGTATATCTCCATGGGCCCGGCCGGTTTCATGTCCATCTATCAGCCTGTCGACCTGATGGACCTCACGGTCGGTATGAAAGTCTGGAATAAGCTGCCCAAACACCTGAAGACTTTCGTGGAAATGGAAGTCCATGTCTATTCCGACATGCATCACGCCGCCATCCAGCAGGCCGACCAGGAAGCCTGGAAGGGCTTCGAGGAAGCCGGTTCGATCGTAACGCGGCTGAGTGAAGAAGATGTCGAGGCCTTTACCCAGTTGGCCGTGCCGTTGTGGTACAAATGGGCCAACAAAGACGCTGGAGCAGCCCGGGCATTCAAAATCCAGCTCGACTACATGATGTCGGGCAGCCTCGGCTATGCCAACCCTGATATGATCAAGGGTCAGACCCTGAAGCATGTCTAAATTCTTGTTAAAGCTTAACTCGCTAGCTGTCTAGCAACGGATAGGAACCGCCCCCGTGGCGGTTCCTATTTTAATGAATTGGCTCTATCAGAAATTTAATGGTCGGAATCTACCGCCATCCCGATTGGGGCCGGTCGAAAATCCCTGACCATCTAAATTTTAACAATATATAAGAGTTAGGATAGATTTATGCCACACATTACTTTTGTATTACCTCACTGGCTTTACTGGGGCGGATTGATAGTCGTACCCTTTATGGCCATGTACATCGTTCGCAAGCAGAGAGGCAAGGAAGTAGACGGCACCCTATCCAAACGCATTGCTTATCTACTCTGGCTCTGCGGTGGATTTATCGGACTGCATCGATTCTACGTCAAAAATGCCCTGGGTTTCATCTATATTCCAATTTTCATCGCCCTTCTGTTGTTTAACGTCCAGGTTCGCAACGCAGTCGAAGAAGTTTCAGACGCAAAAAATGCCATCAGCATCGCCGAGTTCGACGTTGAACGCGCCCAAAAGTCGGTCGACAAAGGCCGAAAAGGCGCCCAGGAAAAGCTGGATAAGGCCAAACAAGCCCTGGCGCCCGCCCAGCAGAATTTAGATGAAAAACAAGCCCTCCATGACAAATGGTTCCGCTACACCAGTATATCAGCCATTATCATTGTTATATTTTTGCTGATCGATGCGTTTTTGCTTCCGGGGCTGGTAAGAAAATGCGCGGAACGGGAGAAACCCACCGAGGAGATGCTTGCCGAAGCAGCCGCCAAAAAGGCGGAATTCGAAAGGCTGGGTAAAGCCGAAGCAACGATCGAGGTGCAAGTCCGAAATCCGTTTTTTCACTGGGTCGACAAGATCAATGGTTACGTCGGAGAGTATGTCAGTTTCTGGTCGATCATCGCCGTATTCGTCTATTACTATGAAGTGCTGGCTCGCTATCTTTTTAATTCGCCCACCAACTGGGCCCACGAAAGCATGTTTCTGATGTTCGGCATGCAGTATGTGATGGCCGCCGGGTTTACCCACCGCGAGCACGCCCATGTCCACGTGGATGTAATCTACCAGTATTTTCCGGTTCGCATGAAAGCCGCCATCAACGTGTTTACGTCGATTTTCTTTTTCATTTTCTGCATCGTCCTGTTCTGGACCGGCTGGGTGTTTGCGGCGGATTCAATCAGCGTGTGGGAGGTGTCATTTACCGAGTGGGCCATTCAGTACTGGCCGGTAAAATGCACATTGGCGGCAGGTGCGGTGCTGTTGCTGTTCGACGGAATAACCAAATTGCTCAAGGATCTGATCGTCCTTTTTGGAAAGAGAGTGTAAAATATGGGTTTGGAAATAACTATTGGCTGGCTTACATTTTGGATGTTTAGTACGTTGATATTCCTGCTCCTGCTGGGTTTGCCGCTGGCCTTCGTCACCGGCGGTCTCGGAGTAGTTTTCTTATTTTTATTCGGGGATGTGCAAATGCTTCACATTTTGCCATCGCGCATCTTCCCCTTTATGACCGATTACCAGCTATCAGCCATTCCACTGTTTATATTTATGGCCTCGGTGCTGGCGGCGGCCGGTTTAATCGAAGAGTTGTTTGACGTGGTCTACCAGATACTGGGCGGCTTGAAGGGCGGTTTGGCCACCGCCACCATTATCGCCGCGACCATTCTGGCTGCCATGGTGGGCGTGATTGGCGCCGCCGAGGTGACCATGGGTATTGTGGCCCTGCCGGCCATGCTCAAGCGCAAATACAACCCGGTGATGGCCTGCGGATCCATCCTGGCCGGCGGGACGCTGGGCATCCTGATCCCGCCGTCGATTCTGGCCATTATATTTGCCGTGGTCGCCCAGCAGTCGGTGGGCGAGCTGTTTATCGGCGCCTTTTTCCCGGGCTTCTTGCTTTCGGGTATGTACATCCTTTACGTCACCGGCCTGAGCTACGTAAAAGATGGCTACGGACCGGCCCTGCCGAAGGAAGAACGGCTAAGCGTCAAGGAAAAATTGACATTGCTCAAAGGCATCATCGCACCAATCCTGCTGGTATGTCTGGTATTGGGGGTCATTTTTACCGGTGTGGCAACGCCGGTGGAGGCCGCCGGCATCGGAACTTTCGGTGCACTGGTGGTGGCCGCCCTGTCCCGCAAGCTGTCCTGGACCAATATTGGCACTGCCGCCATTACCACGCTCAAGGCCTCCACCATGGTGCTGTGGATCATGTTCGGTGCCAGTATTTTCGTGGGCTTTTACATCGTCAACGGCGGCCAGCAGTTTGTGACTGAAACTCTGCTGGGTACCGGCCTTGGGCCATACGGCATTCTGCTGATCATGATGGTTTTGCTGGTCCTGCTTGGGATGTTCCTGGACTGGGTAGGCATCCTTTTGCTGGCAGTGCCGATATTCGCCCCGATCATGCGTTCTTTACCCTGGGACGGGGTGTTTGGATTTCCGGGAGTCCCCCCAGGGGAAGTATCCCTGTGGTTTGGGGTGGTCTACATGGTGAACATGCAGATGTCTTTTTTGAGTCCGCCATTCGGATATGCCCTCTTTTACCTGAAAAGCGTGGCGCCACCTGAGATCACAATGGGCATCATCTTCCGCGCAGCCGTGCCGTTTCTATTTCTGCAGGCCATCGGCCTGGCTCTGGTGGTCATATTCCCCGAAATTATTCTCTGGTTGCCAAGGCTGGTTTACGGCAATTAACTCCGGCCGGGACATAAGTTACGCGGGCAACAACTTTTAAAGCGTAACTTATGTCCCGGCCCAACTAAATTCCGCGCGTCCTTAATACTGATCACCTGGGCCAACTATTTCGGGCAAAACTGAATTATTTCCGCCTCTGAACTCTAGAACTCTCGAACTCCTGAACCACTGAGCCTTGAAACCTAACATCTTATGAAATCTCTTGCGAAAGCCATCGATACAATCGAAGCCGTTGCTGAAGCGGGCAGTGTCGGCATTCGCGAGCTTTCGGACATAACCGGTTTTCCGCCGTCGACGATCCATCGCATCGTTGCCACCCTGGTTAAAAAGCAATATTTTCAGCAGGACCCGGTCACCAAAAGGTATTCACTGTCATTTCGGTTTTTGGAATTGGGTTCCAGGGTTCAGCAGCAGACCCACCTGATCTCCATCGCTCGCCCCCACCTCGAACGGCTCATGGCCGAAACTAGAGAAAGCATCAATCTGGCGGTACAAGACGGTGACGATGCCGTTTACCTGGATATCGTTCAGAGCAACTACTCCATGCTTCAATTGTTCACCCGGCCCGGCGCGCGGGTGCCGCTTTATGCCACCGGTGTCGGCAAACTGTTTCTGAGCCGGATGAGTACCGCGGATCTCGAAGCCTACCTGCAGCGGGTCGCTTTAACCCCATTCACCCGTTATACGCTGGTCGAAAAAGAAATAATCATCGCCGAATTAAATCAAATCCGCACGCGGGGTTTTGCGGTGGACAATGAGGAAATGGAAGCGGGGGTCCGCTGCGTGGCGGCTCCCATTTTTGACCATAACGGGCATCCGGCAGCTTCGGTTTCCATTACCGGGGCCGCCATGCGGATTACACCGGATCGGGTCGAACACTTTGGCGAACTGATCAAATCCTGCGCTTTAATCATTTCTCATGAACTTGGGTATCATTCCGATAAATGACAACCGGTATAATTAGTTGACTTTTCGTCGGTAATACCTTAGGTTTCCTGTTTTACCTCATATCTTTCGATTCTGAAATGGCGAGCAAAAAAGATACTGGAGCCGGCAGCGAAAGGGTACCTGGAATTTTAAAACAGTAATTTCAAATGGTTGAATTGGAAGACAACAATAATAGAAATAACGATCAGAAAGCACCGAAACTCTGGGGTTGGACGACCTATCTGAGCATTGCGATTGCGATTATCATTTTGGCTATTGCGACGACATTCGTCGATCTCAAAGAAATCTGGCGCCAGATTGCAGCCTGTGACAAGCGGTTTGTATTGCTCGGAGCCCTGTCTCACTATGCAACTTACCTGGTGCGCGGCATGCGTTGGCGCCGCTGCCTGACCCATCTTCCGATCAGAGCCGGCAGCGGCAAATTCGGCTTGTTGGTCTTTTTTTACAATTTCGTGGACAACCTGGTTCCGGCCAAACTGGGCGATGTCTATGCCGCTCACCTGGCCCGCATAAATTTTAAAATACGGCGTTCGGCGGCCATGGGATCCATCGTATTTTTGCGCATGGTCGATGCCTGGATCGTATTATTGCTGGCGGCCCTGGCATCCTGGAAGCTGTTTGCAGACAAGCTGCCCGGTGCGGTTTTTTGGAGCCTGGTCGGCGGGTGTGTTATTGCCGTGGGGGCAACTTCCATCATGCTGATGTTTTTTTTGTTTAAAAAGAAGCTTCCCGCCTGGATACCCCAAAAGATCCAAAAAATGATTCAGGCCTTCCACAGCGGAATGTGGCCTCGGGCCAAAGAACTGATTCCAATTGCGGCCTTGACGACAATCATCTGGGCCTTGGAAATTATCTGGATCTACTGCCTGACCCTGGCTTTTGACATCGGCATTGGACCTGCCGAAGCAATTTTCCTGACGATGATACCGCTGCTGGCCTCGGCCTTTCCGTTCACTCCATCGGGCGCCGGGGTGGTGGAGATCACTCTTTTCAGCTGTCTGCGTGTAGTGGGCGTAAGCTCACCGATAGCCGGCTCCCTGACGGTGGTCAATCGCTTCATCGATTATGCCCTCCACATTGCGCTGGGAGTTTTGACTTGGGCCTTCCGGCGGGTCATCGGCCTGCGCACCTGGCGGGATGTGCCGCTTAAAAAACTTCATGAAAATGATGCAGCTGAAATACCCGTAGGTCAGGAGGCATTTAATCGGAATTAGCATTGAATATTTTTGATTGAAGATTGAAGGAGTTCTATCCAATTTAAAAAGGCAGAGCGACTTGTGGGGTCGTAGCTCGAAGAGCGAAGCACCAAGCGAAACCATAATTCTTAAATATTCAATCTACAATATCCATTTACGATCCGGCCGATTGAAGCTATTAAATCAAATCACCTTCAAACGAATATAGAAAAAAGGATAACATCCATGACCATGATCGGTTCGGTACCCAGAAGATGCGTAAACCTCCCGCCGGGAAGTTTAATGACCCTGGCCGGCTCCATTATCGGCAATAAAGTCCAGGAAGGGCCTGCCATCGAAGAATTTTACCGGAAATTTGCCAATTGGCTGGGAACTACCCACGTGTTCGGGGCGGCATCCGGCAGAACAGCCTTCCAGCTGGCTTTGGAGTCGCTGGGACTGGAAGCGGGCTCCGAAATCATATTTCCGGTGTTCACGTTTCCGGTAATCCCCCTGGTGGCAAAACTGCTCGGCTATCAGCCGGTGTTTTGTGATGTTGATCCCAAGACATACAATTCCGGACCCGAACATATCGAAGAAAAATTTACCGAAAAAACCGGTGCCGTCCTGGCTACACATCTTTTCGGCCAGCCCTGTCCCATCCGGCAGATTGCAGAGCTGACGCGACAGCGCAATATTCGCCTCCTGGAAGACTGCGCCCATGCCTGCGGTGTCAGAGTCGACGGCCAGCAAGCCGGCACTTTTGGGGACATCGGTGTTTTCAGTTTTGCCGAAGGAAAAAATATGCCCTGCTTCGGTGGGGGTGCCATAGCCACATCCAATGATGATATCGCGCAGCGGGCCGCGGCCATATTGTCGGAAATACCGAAACCCAACAGCAGTGCCGTCACCAAAAAAGCGGTTTCAATCTGGGTCATGTGGCTGCTGACGCGCCCGTTTATATTTGGGATTACAGCTTATCAGGCCCTACGGTTGAAACTGGTGCTGGGCCAGCCGCTAATGGATTCGGCAGTCGGCGATGAATTGATGGAGGAGTTTGCCAGATCAAATCCGCAGATCAGTCCTTTTTCCAATCTCCAGGCTGCCACCGGACTCCTGCAGCTCGATCACATCGATAGATTCAATGAAGGCGCCCGGCGCAATGCGGCAATCCTGACGGAAATGCTCCAGGATGTGCCGGGGATCCAGGCGCCGGATACGGTCGAGGGCGACCACATCTATGTCTATTACCCACTGACCCTGGATCCGGCCAAACGCGATGACCTGCGCGTCCATTTGTTGAAAAACGGTTTCGATTCCAAAAAGACCGACATGTCCGACTGCACGGCCCTTGAGGTCTTTCGAGACGGTTCAACCACCGACGGTGACCAAAGCCTGCCGAAGGAGGCCTCGATTCTGGAAATTTGCGTCTACCCCGTAATCCCGCAAAGCGAGATGCGGCGCCTGGGCAACACCATTCGGTCCTGGGCGGGGTTGACGACGGTATAAGTCAACATCCAGACATTTTAAGACCTTGTTGATCTTATAGGGTGTATTTGAGCCGTAAGTATTAACCTCAATTTTGGAATAATGGAATGTTGGAAATATGGATCATTGGGGGTGAAAAGCGGATGGAGATCTAATTTTACTTTATGGGCCCTGCCCTCAAAAATATGAGATTTCATTCATCCAAACCCAATTTTCCATCATTCCAGTATTCCATCATTCCACAGATTTTGTTTACAGCACGGCCGATAACAATTAGTCTGTCACTGAAAACGCGGATACCCAATTTTGGAGCCACCCCATGCCGATTTTAGACAACATCAAAATCAAAATAAACGCTGATCTGGTTGGCAAAAGGCTGCATCTGAAACGAGATAACGACTTGAAAGCCGTCCGGGATTTGATCCGCGTTGCCGAGCCCTGGGTCGAACCGAAAGTATTATACAAGGTCAGCTACATCGAAGAAAAGCTGGATGACGGCGTTGTCATCGAGGGCCTGCAATTGATCAGCAGTGTTTTGCGCAAAAACCTGGCTGAAGTCGAAAGGGTGTTTCCGTTTGTTATCACTATCGGAAAAAAATTCGGCGAAAAGATGGACGCCTATGACGACTTGTTGGAAAAGTTTTATCTGGACACCATCGGCAATGTCGCCTTGAACCAGATGCGCCTGGCATTTAAAGATCATTTGAAACAAAAATATGCCATCGAAAAAACAGCCTTTTTAGAGCCTGGTTCCTTGACAAACTGGCCCATCGAGCAGCAAAAGCCTTTATTCAAACTACTTGGCAACGTTCAGCAGTCCATCGGGGTGAAATTAACAGATAGTTTGTTAATGTTGCCGGCCAAGTCCATATCCGGAATATATTTTCCCACGGAAAAATCATTTCTCAGCTGCCAGTTGTGTCCGCGCGAAAGATGCGATTCCCGCCGGGCCAAATACAGCGCGAAGCTCGCTGCAGAATATGGAATCACGAAGTAATGATTAAGCCACGAATAGACACGAATAACCACGAATTAATGCTAAACTAAAAACAGAAGCCCTTAAATTGAAACACTAAAATTCGTGAAAATTTGTGTTAATTTGCGGCTTTTTTCAGGCCTCGAATTGCGACCATAGCCTAGTTTACGTGAAGAATTTAGTAATCTTATTTTTTCACCACGAACAACGGACCACTGACCACTGACCTCCTCATTATTCATCAAAATATTTGCCGACATTAAAAAGTGATTCCGACATTAAAATTCAATTTGGATAGCAATTCCCGTCGCTGGTTAATATTTTGGATTTCCGCGTCGCTTTTTTTCCTGTCGCAATTCTACCGGGTCTCCAATGCCGTCATCGCCCCGCTGTTGATTCAGGACCTGTCCCTGGACACAAAAGCCATTGGGCTGCTATCCGCCTCATTTTTCTATGCCTTTGCCATCACCCAGATTCCCATCTCCCTGCTGCTTGACAAACTGGGGGCGAGAATGATGGTGACAGCGCTTTCGCTGATCGGTGTGACAGGAGCGGTATTCTTTTCGCTGGCTGAGTCGCTGGCCATCGGTGTTGTCGGCCGAGCGCTGCTGGGGGTAGGCATGGCCTGCAATCTCATGGGCCCTTACAAATTATTCGCGATGTGGTTCAGTCCCGGGGCCTTTGCGACCCTGGCCGGAATTTTGGTGGGTTTCGGCAGTCTCGGCAACTTGGTGGCCACCACCCCCCTGGTAATTCTGGTAGAACAATTGGGTTGGCGATCGGGTTTTCAACTCATCGCCTTCATCAGCTTTATCCTGAATATTCTTTTTTTTGTCATCGTGCGGGATCACCCACAAAAAACCATCTCCTATGCAGAACCTGCGGCAACAAGCCTTGACACCCGCCAGGCCCTCAAAAACCTGAGACTGCTTTTCAAGCAGAAAGATTACTGGATCATTTCGTTGGGTACTTTCGGCCGCTACGGCGTCTATGCGGCTTTTCAGGCACTGTGGGCCGGCCCTTACCTGATGGAAGTCATGGGGTTGTCTGCCATGCAGACGGGCAACTTGATACTCCTTTTAAACGTCGGCATGATTTTGGGATCACCGATCTGCGGCACCTTGTCAGACCGGTGGCTTGAGACCCGCAAATGGCTCATCGTCGCCGGATCAATCGGAATCATCTTGACCATCGTGATCATGGCCTTCATGCCGCCGAAGATGCCGCTTTGGGCCTTGGCCATATTGTTTTTTTGTTTCGGCTTTTTCAATGCGACCGGCATTTTGATGTATCCCCATATCAAAGAGCTCATGCCGCTGGAAATGTCAGGCGCGGCAATGACCGGTATCAACTTTTTCACCATGATCGGACCGGCCCTGTTTCTGCAGGGTTTGGGAATGCTGATGCAAACCCTTTATCCGGCCGCCTCCCTTGGACCAGAGGCTTTTCATGCCGCCTTTATCGTCTGCATTGCCTGCCTGGGGCTGATCACCATTATGTATTGTTTTACCAATGAGAGACGATTAGTTTCGTATATGTCGGGAATGAAATGATTCAACTTGTGAGAAGAGCTGCTTGCTCACAGGAGCTTATCGATGATTCCGCCGCTGCATCCGAATTCGCGGTTAAAAACCGCTCCCACATTGCCTGCAACTGCTTTTTGTTCAATACCAGATAAATTACCTTAACATTTCGATAATATTATTAATTGTAGGGTGGGCTGTGCCCACCAAAAAACGCTGGATCTAATTGTTAAAGGTGGTACAGCCCAGCCGGTATTAATCGCACAGAACTTACTCACTGGTAAACTCCAGCGACGAGACCCCAATTTCATTCTATCCTTTTAGATATGGGGGAGAAAAAATGTTTCCGGCTTTTTTATAAAACCATGGAGTTTACTATAACAAATATTTTTATAACTATATGTAATAAATAATATAAATGATGTATTGACAATATCTCTATTGTATTGCATAATCTAAGTATGAAAAAATTGATGGAAAAAATTTTTACGGATTTGAATCACGCTGTAGAATTGGAAAACCGTAAACGATTAAAAGAAGGGATCTTACCAATCTCAAAATCTGAAATAGTCATATATGGTCAGATGAGTTTAATGCTAAATGAATCTGTGACAGGATTTCTCAATTTAATTCAGACTGCTGACATGGACGCCAAATTACAAATGGATTTTTTCACAAAAAATAAGTTGCTGGAATTACTAAAGGCCAACGGTCTGGTCTATGATGAAGACAGTCATTTGGTATGGACTCCCAATGATGCCAAAACCATCGACTTGTACAGTTTTCAAAATATTGATGTGAAAATGATCGATGCAGAATCGGCCTTGGTCAGCAAAGCGATCCATGCTCCTGGAAAAAATAAACAACTTATTAGACAGGCCATAGCAAGCGGTAAATTTCCAACTCTGGTTGATCGAATAATCGAAAGTCAGGGCAGCCTTGATTTTTTTGTCGAGGACAACCATGAACAATAAGGATCTGATAAAAAAAATTAAGCAACTAGCTCAACGGGACATGCGACGCAGATTTGATGCAAGATATTTGAAGGTGATGGGTTTTTTGGTTGCCAAAGGATTTTTGCATACTAATACAAAAATCCCCCTCAATCCTAACGGACATATAAATCTAAAGGATGCAATTTGGGCAGGGCGTGTGGTGGAACCAAGAATACTTGAAGTACTGCCGGCAGCCTATGAAAGATTTAAAAGGCACTTCTCAGGAGATGCGATTATCGTTGAACAACTCGAACAAATAATCGCTAGCATCAAACAAAATGACACTCGAAAAATAGATTTTTATGGCATATCTGTTGAAAAAACCCGACCCTGGTTTTTTATTCAGCTGCGAGATGGTAGATCGAAACCAATGGATCAGAGAAAAGTTTCCAAAACCTATCGGTTTAAGCCTGAAACTGTGCAGATTCTAAAAACATTGAAAGATCAAACCGGCCGATCCGAAACCGAAATTTTGGAAAATCTAATATCGGAGGCTTCGATATAAGACCATAGGAAACAGACCGTTCGACACAAAAGCTCACGAGGAGCAGAATGCCTTAAATCCAAAATCCGCATTCCAAAATCTAAAATTGCCCCAAAGGTCATCAGCGCTACGAAATATTCTCAAACGAAATGCTATGAGAAGACATTCGCTATATATCTATCCTTGATCTTCGACCCATTGGTACAGGAATTCAACCACCTCTTCAAAGTACTGTTGCCCTGCCGCTGCGGTTGCCGGGCGAGGATCTCCCAGCACACCGTTTGCATCCAGGTTTTGAATCCCATCGAAAACCTTGGCCATAATCTCGGACAGTTCCCCGACAAACCCTTCGGCGGCACGATCCATCTTCACCTGGTCCGGCCGCAGGGCCAGCATCAACGAAGCTTCCCATTCGCCGGCATGAGCGCCCGACTGGGCCGGGTTGACGCCGCGTGCGCCGGAGCTTTGAAAAGCCGCTTTCACGAGCCCCTCCAGGTCGGTGAATGCAACTACATTTACATTTTCAATCGGGTTGAGCTCTGCAACAGCTTCAGCCAGCGGTTTGAAATTGCCCCCGTGGGTCGGCATCAGCACAATGCGCCGAAAGCCGTGGCGCGATAAGCTTGCCACCACATCCAATACTATCCGCTTAAACGTTTCCTCTCCAAGGGAAATGGTTCCCGGGAAGGACAAGTGGTGCTCGGAGCAACCGAAACGGACCGTTGGTGCCAAAAAAGCATCCAGCCGGCCGGCCAGAGCCCAGCCGATTTCATCGCCCAGAACGGCATCGGTACACAGCGGCATGTGCTTGCCATGCTGTTCGGTAGAGCCGAACGGGACAAGCACCGTGTCCCGGCCATTTTTAATCTCCGATTTTACGTCTGCCCAAGTCAACCGATCAAGATAAATTGCTGACATTTTATATCTCCAGTTATTCAGATCGTCATTTGTTTTGTAAGGTCGTTTCGGATCGCTTTTTCCTTTTTCGCAGGAATATCTGGTAGGTGACGAGTACGAAAAACAGAATGATCCCGATATAGTTCAACATGCGGTGATTCCAGATAAGCATAATGGCCGTGGCGCCTTGCAAGATGGTTTCAGGCCAGCTCATGTGGGTCATAAAATAGCGTTCCATGCAGGCCACGAAAGAAATGATGGCCAGGGTCGATAAAATCACCGTTAAAACCACCGCCCCGGTCGGCCCGTTTAAAAGCAGCGGATGATAGGCCATTATGATGGGCAGAATATAAAGGCCCTTGGCCAGCTTCCAGGATGTAAACGCAGTTTTCATGGGACTGGAACCGGCAATGCCCGAGGCCGCGAAAGACTCCAGTGCCACCGGCGGTGTGACGTTGGCATCCTGGCTGTACCAGAAGACGATCATGTGGGCGGTCAACAATGGGATTCCCAGATCCATCAGACCGGGTCCGGCCAGGATAATCAGTACGATATACGAGGCGGTTACCGGCAAACCCATGCCCAGCAGCAGCGAGGTCAGTGCGACCAGCAGCAACGCCAGCAAGGGAATGCCCTGGGAAAGCGAAACCACCAGCGAAGAGAATCGCAACCCGGTACCGGTCAGATTGACGATACCGACAATGATTCCCGCCGCGGCGCAGGCCACAGCCACCATGATAGCATTTTGGGCGCCCTTTTCCAGAGTCTGGAGCAGCGTTTTAAAAGAAATGCGGGACTGCTTGCGTGCCAGAGCCGTGAAGTATACCGCCAGTACGGCGATAAATCCGGCCATCATGGGACTGTAGTTCAAAATCAGCACAATTACCAGAATCGCTACCGGCACGATAAAGTGCACGCCGTCTTTTACGGTCTCCGCCACATTGGGCAGTTGATCTTTGGGCAGACCCCAGATGCCGTTTTTCTGGGCTTCGAAATGCACGAAAAGAATCACGGAAAAGAAATAGAGCACGGCCGGAATAAAGGCGATTTTGATAATTTCCAGGTAGGGAGTCTGGGTAAATTCAGCCATGAGAAACGCACCGGCCCCCATAATCGGCGGCATCAGCTGACCGCCTGTGGATGCCGCCGCCTCTACCGCCGCCGCCACATGCTTGCGATAGCCGATTTTTTTCATCATCGGAATCGTAAAGGACCCGGTGGCCACGACGTTGGCCACGGCACTGCCGGCCACCGATCCCATGAATCCACTGGCAACCACGGCGGTTTTAGCGGGCCCCCCGGAAAAACGCCCGGTAATGGAGTATGACAGGTTGATGAAAAAACTGCCGGCCCCGGTTTTATCCAGGAAGGCACCAAACAGGATAAAAATAAACACAAAGGTGGATGCCACGCCCAGAGGCAGGCCGAATATGCCTTCGGTGGTCAGGGACAGGGTGGTCGCAATCCGCTCGATGCTGTAGCCCTTATGGATAACCAACTCGGGCATGTAGGGTCCAAAATAGCCGAATAAAAGCGCCAGACAGCCGATGGCCAGCAGATTATAACCGATCACCCGGCGGGTGGCCTCCAGCACCAACAGAACAAGGGTTACCCCGACCGAAAAATCCCAGCGGCTCCAATCTCCCTGACGTTCGAAGATGCCCTGCAGATCAATGAAGATATAGGCCCCGACGGCAATGGTGATCGCCACCAGAATCAAATCAACCAGCAGGGCGGCGTTGAAGCGATCCTTTCGGGCACCCTTGTACAAAGGTTTTATTAAAAAGGTCATTACCAGGATGCAGGTCAGAAAAACCGACCGATGCCGCATGGCCGTCATGGCCACGATACCGGCGGTGTAAAGCTGAAACAGGCTCAGCCCCACGCCGATGACGGCGAGGCTTTTGGCAATGATCCATGCGGTCCTGGTAGCAGGTTCTGGTTGAGTATCTGTGGCCATCGTAGTTTATTCCTGAACTCAAACTCGAGCACTCAAGGTTTGCTTTGAATTAGGTGTCAGCGCCGCCGCTTGCCGCAAGCGTCCAGTCTAATCGAAAAAGAAACTTTGTAGCTTTGAACCGACGGTTTTCCGATTGCGTAAGCGGTTTGCTCACCTGAGCTTGTCGAAGGTTCAACCGCGATTTCGTTAATAGATGCCCTAAAGCCCAATTTGTCTTAACCTGTTTGTCAGGGCTACCAGTGTAGTGGCGGGGTTTATCCCCGCCAAGAGCTTGGCGACAATCACGGATAAACTCACTTAGTCGATTATAAGCTCACTTAGACGATTCGTTGCCGGACAACGGCGGTAGCCGTCGTTGAGGCGGGGATAAACCCCGCCGCTACATTGTCGGTCAAATCCTTCGACATTTGTAGTTCATATAAGGTAACAAGCCTGCCCTTACCTATTGCGGTGTGGCCGGATGCGGAAACCACCGCCGCCAAAGCCAATGTATCCAGCTTACCGGCCGGGCCGAAAATTGGACTGCCACATGCGGGGCCACCGCCGACAAGTTGACTTGGTGGCCACGCCAGATCACGGTGTGATCAACTCCGGGGCTGCCGATCCGCAGGATGAAATCGCCGGTCGGCATGTGCATGTCTTCGATAACCTCATAAGGTCCGCGGCGCACCATGCGGCCCACGCCCGGCATGCGGCCCATTCCGGCTCCGAATTTTAAATACCGCTCCTCTTCGATGAAAATACGCCCCGTTTCATCCAGGCTGTGTTCTTCCCAGATGGGGGCGTTTTCAACCGAGTGGTAGTAATGTATGGTAAATCGTTCGCCCGGTTTCATGGGCAGCACCAGCAATGGGGAACCGCCTCGAACCGGCACCACTTGCAGTTCCAGGCCGCCGGATATCAGCAAAGACACCGCAAGCAGCGACAAGCCCAAGCCGGCTGCCAGCACCATCGGCAGCCGGCGGTCTCTCGTCGATCCAATCTTTTTTTTTGCCCTGATAAGGTGTAGACCAAAGAATTTTTTTCCCATATGCACTTAGTTATTCCGGGAACCTCAAAATCCGAAGCACGAAATCCGAAACAAATTTCCAATGTCCAAAATATCAATTATCAAAACATAAAATTGAAGATTCACCGCAATATATTTAAATTTGAAACATTCGAATTTTGATTTTGTTTCGGATTTCGGATTTCGATATTCGGATTTATCCTTTCCGGCATACTAAATGCATTTCCTAAACACAGCCTGAATTTCACGGCACACTCGATTACACTACTACTCAATCAGGGCATCAGTCGGGCCGGAACTGAAATTCCTTTTTCCTTCAAATACTTGATAGTTCCCTTGTGCAAAGGAATGGGGGAATATTTAACGGCATTTTCCGGTGTCGTGTAGGAAGCCGAGGGATGAATTTTGAGCAAATAGTCCTGGTGTTCATAAAGGGCTTTGACCAGGCTGTAGACCATGTCTTCGCCCAGAGATTCCTGGCAGATCATCACGTTCCAGACACCAATGGTCGGGACGGGATTATCGACCCCCCGATAGACGCCGCCGGCCAGATCGACAGCCGAATATTCCTTGTTGGCGGCCATGATCTTTTTTTGCTGGTCCGGGGTGAAATTAATGATATGAATATCGTGGGTGGTGGCCAGATCCAGAATGGAACTGGTGCCGGGTCCCACAGACCAGACTCCCACCTCGATGGTCCCGTCTCTTAAAGCATTGGCGCTCTCGGTAAAGGACAGCCGGCTGTCTTTGTACGAATCCAATGGAATCCCCAGCGCTTTGAAGACTGTCTCCGCCATGAAATTCGTGCCGCTGCCCGGGCTGCCTGAGCTGATTTTGCGGCCTTTGATCTGCTCGATATTGGTGATGCCGCTTTTTTTCAGTGTCACCACCTGCAGCAGGTTGGGGTACATGATGGCCATGGACAGAATATCGTGTTTTTTGCCTTTAAACTTCGACAGCCCCTTGAAACCGGCCACGGCCACATCGCCCATGACCTCGCCGATCACCGTCTCCCCCTTGTGGGCCAATTTGACATTTTCCACGCTGGCCCCGGTGACTTCGGCCACGGCTCTGACGTCTTTGACATATTTGGTCCAGATCTCAGCCACCCCGCCGCCGTAGGGATAATAAATGCCGCCGGTGCCACCGGTGCCGATACTGACAAAACTGGTTTTTGCAGCAGCCGGTCCGGCAAGAACCAGGACCAGACAGAGAGCCAGAAGTATACTCAATCGTTTCATTTTTTAACCTCCATTTTATTTCACACGCAATTCATAAGAGCGACTCAGTGATCAATCAAATCTTGCACGCAATTTATACTATGGCATGACCGTCTTGACATTTAACATCACTTCTTGTGGTTTGTCGGTCATTCCGTTAACCGGATAGACGAACGATCCGGTGGCACCAGGTTCTACCAGCCCCTTTTTCGTTTTTCTGGGAATGAGCCCTCCCACTGCTTTACCGTTTTCCAAAAAGATATGGACTCTGAATCGCTGGGGTTTGTCGCTCACATTTTTAACCGCCACCTTGAAGTGCACGACTTCGGCGCCCTCGAATTTTTTGAAAAAGCAGGAAAACTCCTCCAGCGTTGCCTCGGATGCGATCGACTGCTCAATCTTGGCACCGGCGATGCAGGCTGCGTCCTCTGCTTTGGATGTAGCCGGACTCATCATAATAATGATGGTCAGCGCCAAAACGAACACCCCGATTGGCATTACTCCTTTAACCTGTTTCATTGTGAACCCTCCTGTTTTTGATTGAAAGAAACTGCCCTGAAAAAAAGAATCGTTAGCCTAAGATCCGGCTGTTGGAAGGGACAATCGGCTGAGCATTAGCCTTTGCGAACTGACTGGTACCCGTTCCATAAATGCCGATCAATTTCAGTGAGCGAATGAATGGAAAAATAGAAACCGTGCGGTCTGTTTGTGAAAGCGACAGTTAACCCCCAAGGAGAACCGCACGGTAAATAATGGTGCTTTTCGAAATCTTCATAGCAATGGTAAGTTGGATTGTCAATCCGCAATCCCGGGGCGGATCTTTCAGGGGCACAAAGGACCGCGGGACAAGTGGGAAAAAGCATGGGGCCGAGAGCATGGAGCTTGGGGCATGGGGCATGGGGCCGAGAGCATGGGCATGGGCCACAGCGCGTTAAGCACGGGATAGTTAATGGTGCCTAAACTGATCGGTTCCAGGTTCCAGGTTCAAAGGTTACAAGGCATACCTGACTTCACCCATTGGTTGAAAGGGTGTTATGAATACATGCAGGCTGAATCCTCTTGATGGGATTTGATTAGGAGCTTATCAACCCGGAACATTGAACCCTGAACCGCTCAACCTTGGTTATGGTTAAAGATTGGACGCAAAAAAAGACTTACTTCTCTGATGCAGTTGAATCACGGCGCATCAAAATATCGCGGGTAATCTCCATCTGTCCATGGTGTTGGGCAAGCTCCTCATAGGCATGGATTAACGCCTTTCCCTGACGCCAGCGCTGGACACCCTGCTTTGTAGTCCACCTTTGCAGCGGCAGTAAGGCGTCGAGATAGGCCAGCGGCTGGTCACCCTGCACATGGGTGATATCTTCCTTCAATTGTTTTTGGAGGCCGCGCACAGCGTCGCGAAGGTCGGCCACCGTGCCCTGCGCCTTAAACTCCGCATCACGGTCACGGGTAACTTGACGGCCGGCAATCAATGCTCCGATCCAGAAATTGGTGCAGCCGACACAATGGTACAGAATAACATACGGTGAATTGGCACCGGGAAAATCCGGGCGCAAATTGACACGTTCATCACCCAACTCCTCAACGATACGCACCATGCCGTCCAGTGCAACATTCACGAAGTAAAGAAAATCGTCAGCCGTTATTTGCATAGTAAAGCCTCCTGGACAGGATTTTAATACCTGAATATAGCATGAAATGGGATTTTTGACGGAATAACGGGATTAACAAGATTTTCTTTCCCACGAACGGCGGTCTCCGGCTAAAGGACAGCCGGTCCGATCGGAAAAGAAATTTTAAAAACAAATTTTAGATTTTGGAATGCGGATTTTGGATTTAAGGTATTCTGTCTATTTTAAAACGATTTGACCGGCCGTTTTTTGGCTCGGCGCCTGGGCTGACTCCTGCAATCCAGCTTCAGTCTTTTGCCTGCCCTGCAAAGCCTGAAAGGCGCAGTAGGGACCTCCGTTTGCTGCCATCTGTCGTCTGTTATCCGACTTTGTCTCACATGAGCTCACCGAAGTCCACATTCCGAATTCCGAATTCCCACTTCCGACTTCGAAATTCTGTCTTCTGTCCTCTGTCCTCCGTCTTATGACCATCATTCCATTGGTGAAAATGGAACGAAATGTCGGCCAGCTATCCAAAGATATTCGTCAAGCCCATCAGGTGCACTCTCGGGATTACGGAAAACAGGCCCTCAATGCATGAGGCCTCTCCTAAGCGTCTGCCAATGGTTGCAGAGTTTATCGTCCGCAACCCAGCTTTTGCCTTTCTCGGAATCAAAAAGCCCATAACTGTTAGTCGCTTTTCCGGCCTTAGTGCGCTTGATAATTCCTTCTGAACTGGAAACTTTCCGACCGAAGACTAACGCCCTGATTTCTTTTCCGGCAAGCCTGTTTTTCACATTTACTTTATAATATCCGGAAGGCTCTGCATCTATTCCTGCCTTAAAAAGACCGTCAGCAAAACGTTCGGCGACTTCATGGTTCCCAAAGGGATAACGATGAATCTCCTCTCGCAATGAACCCGCCCCGATACCATCTGTTACTGATCCCATGAAAATATCGGCCAAGGCCCTGGCATCTTTGATACGCCCGAGGGATACATAGACCGCGGCTAGTGTTTTTCTCCATATTATGGCTTCCGGTCTGAGTGTAAGGGATCTTTCAATCAAAGCCGCAGATTCCTGCATTTGCTCAAAACTAAAGCATACCAAACCCAGCAGATATAAATAAGGAGCCAGTTTGTGAGGATCAAGCCGCATCGCTTTTTTTAGAAAATCAACGGCCTCCTTTGATCTACCGCTCCAAATCAGAGCTTCTGCCATGGCATGGTAACTACCCGGGTCGTTGGGATCGAGGGTGATGGTCTGCAAGCACATATCGCACGCCGAGCTCTTCTGCAGCTTGCCGAATCTCGACAGACTTGCCTTTGTAGGCAAATGTTGAGTTACGCGCGATAATGAAGAGGCCAGATATCTTCGAAAGATCTGTAATTAAGTCTTCAGTTATCCCGTCACTAAAATACTCCTGTTCTTTATCGCCACTGATATTTGTAAAAGGCAGTACGGCAATGGAGGGCTTATCTGGCAAATGAAATGCCATCTTTTCTTTAGAGGTAGCCTCTACCGTGGGAGGTGTCAATCGAATATAATAATTCCAGAATGCAATGGCCCCGGCAACTACAACCAGCACCACCGCTCCGCCGATAGCTGCCCATCGCCATCGTTTCGGGGTCGATCGTTTTTCGCCAATCACCTTGCCGCCATCTTCGGGCGTCAACAGAACACGATATGCCTTAATGGGCTCAGCGATATTTTTGACACTACGGGCGCCAAGAAATTCATATCCAAAAGTCAGTTTATTTTTAACCTGTTCATAGACACTTGACGAGATGCAAACACCCCCGCCTTCTGCCAAACCTTCCAAACGGGCTGCAATGTTGACGCCATCACCGTAGATTCGTTTCTCATTTTCGATCACGTCTCCAAGATGCACACCGATTCGAAACTCCATTGACTTCAACACCCACACCGATTTTCTCCATCAGGCCGGCTACTTTTGGCCGCAGAAAAATTACGCTGAGTGGCGATATTCTCAATACTCCGCTAAATAGTAGAGCAAACCGAAATCACTTTTCGAACAGTTCCTATGACATCTGCACAATTTGGCTTATCCAATGACAAAAAAAAACCGGCGAAATTAACCTAATAAAGCACGGAAACCTCCGAACTTGCAACCAAGTGCGGGGCATCCTCTTTGGGAGGCGGTAATCAACCCAAGTGGGCAGGAAGCAAATTGAATTTCTGATTACGGGAAAACCTATAAACTTGAAAATCCTTGTGGTCCAGGGTAAACACTTTTTCAATGTTGTTTATTTCAGCAAGAACTACCAGGGATCCGTCAGCCAAATCCATCGGCAAATCTTTATACTTTTTCATCAAGTCTCGACAGCGAACCTGCATTTTCGAATCGATTGATAAAATATCAACTCCGCCTCTCATGATGAACTCCCACAGATTATCTTGAGCTTTCCATGAAAAGCCAAGTAAATAAAATGCTTCTGTTAGAACCGGCCATGCGGTAACGAGTGGTTCATCGATGTTTTTTAGAACATTTAGGCAGATATTGTGATGATTGTCTGATGCGTCAAAAAGTGCGACAATCGGTCCCGTGTCCAAGAGTATCATCTCTTTCTTCGAAATGCCTCGCGCAATATTTTTTCACTATCAATAGCAAGATTTCCCTGGCCGCTATACTCTTCACCGATTAGATCCGAAATCAGATCGTAAGGATGCTTTCGTTTTTCCTGCAACGCTTTGTTGCAGAAATCCTTAATAGAAATTTTGAGTACATCCGTTTTCGTTTTATTGAGAGCCCGGGCAGTTTTCACCAGCAATGCCTCGGTCTCCTCATCTAATCTAACACTGGTCGGCATCGGAATTACCTCCTGAAACGATGTATTACATTTTGTATTACACGGCTACTGTTTTGTCAAGGAGAAGATCATGGGATCACAGCTTAAGCGTTCTAGTTTCGAAGTGCCCGGTTCATCACCGCCTCTGGCCGCGAGCGCCCAGCCGAATCGAAAAAGAAACTACAGTGGTAAATATAAAATGGGACTACTCGTATTAATCCTTACTTTCAAACATTAGCCGAGGACCGCCGCCATCCACTCATTCCCACCAGGGATAGGGTCGGCGAGTTTTTCATGGTGATGCGCTGTTTAGATAATCACCACCGAAACCATACGAGCCGCCTGGGGCAAAGAGCAGAGGGCCTGCCGTTAAACTAGGGGAATTTTATATTGTGGTTAACGGTTAGATACAAGGTCGCGTAAAACTTAAGCCCAGAAATTCGCCGAAATCAGATTTCTGACTTCTGTTTTCTGTCCTCTGTCTTCTGCGTGTCGCGGCGTCTTGTGGGGTCGTGGCCCATGGGCGAAGCCTCAAGCCCGTATAGCGAAGACAGGTCCTCTTCTATTCGTTCTCGCCTTTTGTCTTTTTTCCGATTTCCGCATTCCAACTTCCGACTTCGGGATTCTGCCCTCTGTCATCTGTCCTCTGACCTCTGACATCTGACCTCTGACCTCTGACAACTGTCATGTGTCCTTTTTCCGCCTTCCGAATTCCGAATTCCCACTTCCGACTTCCGCATTCCCACTTCCCACTTCGGCACTCTGTCATCTGACCTCTGTCATGAACGCCGGCCACAAATAGTAAAATCCCGTGGGAAACTGATTAAGGGCATCGGGCAGCAGATCCACGGATAGGACGGAAAGGTCGCCGCCGCCATAGCGCGTGGCGGTATTGTAAATATTATCGTCAGGGTATTCGGTGCGGCGGTAAACGATCACCCGGGCATTATCCGGCAGTTTGGCCAGATCCTTGGCCTTGGCAAGCGCCTGATCCAAATATCCGATCTCATCCACCATCCCCAACTCAAGGGCTTCGCTTGCCAGATAGATCCGGGCCGTGGCGATTTGAGCCGTAGCCGCCGGATCGAGTTTGCGATACTTAGCTGCTAAATCGATAAATCGAATTCCCAGCCGATCGGTCATGGCCTGCAAAATTTTATTTTCCTGGGCAGTCGCCGGCCGGTATGGCATTCCCATGTCTTTATTGATGCCGGACTTGTTGACTTCAACCCCCACACCGATTTTTTCCATCAGACCGGCTATTTTCGTCCTCAAAAAAATGACACCGATCGATCCGGTCAGCGTCGTGGGATGGGCCACAATATAATCGGCCGGCAATGAGATGTAATAGCCGCCCGAAGCGGCCAGGCCCATCATGACAACAATTACCTTGGCCCCGGTTCGCTCCTTAAAAGTCAGTATTTCGTTGAACAAAATGTCACTGGCCGTCACGGAACCGCCCGGTGAATCAATCTTTAAAACCACCGCTTTGACCTTTTTATCGTCCTCGGCAAGTCTGAGCTGAGAGACAACTTCCTGGACCAGGCTGGGCCGGGTGCGGATAATCCCCTCGCGGGGAGCATCCGATATAACCCCCCTGACTGGAAGAACCAGGATTTTTGGATCCGCCTTCCCCTCAAGGGTGAATTCTTTCAGAGGATCCGCCTGGCTTGGAAAAAGCCGGATCTTGGGACCCGTGCAACCAATGGAAAGGAACAGCGCAAGCACAATTACAGGTAACCATAATTTTCGCAATGTCGTTCACCTTGACCGTCTGAGGTTATTGGATTTCGTGAGTTGTTTGAGTTGTAAGAAATTCACTCAACTCAAAATAAGAAAGTTGGCGTGAAGTGTCAAGAAAGGGCCTGAGGACGAAGTTGATTTCAGGCACCATTCCGCTAAACCCATTATTCCAGCATTCCAGCATTCCAGCATTCCAGCGTTCCAGCATTCCACTATTCCACCGCATCCATGCACGGCGACCGCTTAAGCCATAGCAATGGTTCGGCCCAGCCCAAGGGCCGCGGCCTTTTTCAGTGCCAGAACGGCAATGGCTGTATCCTGCGCCCCGGTCCCGGTTAAATCACATATCGTGATCTGGTCTTCCCCGGTTCGTCCGCTCCTTTGCCCGGCAGTGATTTGCCCCAACTCGACGATGTCGGCATTGTCCAGCAATATCGCCTCAGCCATACCGGTTTTGGCACTGATCACCACCATCATGGCGGGGCTGTTCGGCAGACCCAGGCGGTAATTGTTGAAAAAGCCGGCCCCGATTTTTACGGCAAAGCTTTCCAAGCCCCGCACGTAGGCACTTTTGATGTCAACGTCCCCGTCGAATTCGGGCACTTCGATGTGCATAATCGGCGGCATGTTGACCGCGTCCTCTGCCAGCCGTCCAAAGACCTGCTCGATGGCTGCTACAGATTCGCGATCAATGGTGACGGCTCTGCGAAGCTCGGATTCCGTCAATATAACGACATTCATTTTCATAATCTTTCTTGCTCATTTGACAAATAGCTTCTGGGGAAACTCGATAAATTTCTCACATCCGTTATCGCCGATCAGCAGTGGTTCACTGCATTCGAAACCATAGGTGTCCAACCAGATGCCCGGCATAAAATGCAGGGTCATGCCCGGCGTCAAAATGGATTTATCACCCGGTCTGAGGCTGACGGTGTGCTCGCCCCAGTCCGGCACATAATTCAGGCCGTATGAATACCCAACACGCGATGGCTTCACCAGGCCGGTATGTGCGATGGCGTTGCGCCAGCATGCTTCCACTTCTTCAGCTGTAACGCCGGGCTTGATAAATTCCAGGGTTTTCTGAAGCCCATTTACCACCCCGTCAGCTGTTTCCAGCAGATCCTCCGGCGGATCACCCAGGTAGACCGTGCGGGACAGCGGTGCGTGATAATGATATCTGGCACCGCTGAGCTCCAGCAGCACGACGTCGTTTTTCTGATACTTCCGGTCCGGGTCAAACGTTAGATGGGCGGTTGAGGTTCTTTCGGCCGACGGCATAATCGGAAAAATTGCCGGTGATGACCCGCCGAATTCATCCGTACCGGCGATCTGAGCGGCACAGACTTTGGCCGCCACATCTTTTTCCCAAACCCCAACCTCAATTTCATCGATGGCGATTTTCATGACCTGTTCACAAATCCGGGCGGCCTGATTCATATAGGCAATCTCAGCCGGGGATTTTACAGTTTTTACCCAGTTTACCAGATTGGTGCCGTCCATTAGCACGGCCTGGGGAAGCTCCTCCAAAAGCGTGAGATACATCCGGGCATTAAACCAATACCCATCCATCTCCAGGCCGAATCGTTTCTTTTGCAAGCCTTTTTTGCGCAGTAAATCCGCCACCCAACGCATGGTGTGGGTATAGCGCGACTGGACAAATTCATCCGGATATCCATGAATACAGTCATCCGGCAGCCAGGTGGTAAGCCGTGCCCCGTTGGAGTCCTGCTCCCGGCCAAACCACAAGGGAGTCTCCGCCACCTGGGAAACAATAACACCTTGATGCACATAAAATGACCAGCCGTCATAGCCGGTCAGATAATTCATGTTGGCCGGATCCATCACCAGCAGCATTTCCATGCCGCCTTTATCCATCATCTCTTGGGTCTTTCGAACTCGCTGCTGATATTCGTTTTCTGAAAATTTCAAGTCTTTGCGCATTTGCCCTCCTGAAACCTGCAGAATTTTTCTCCACCCTGAATTCAATATTCAATCTTCAATTCCAACTAGTCCGGGCTAGGGAGCCTGTCCTGGATAATGTGAATGTATTCCTCAGAGCTAATGGTGCTGCCGGAAAGCAGGGCCACCACTTTTTTGCCCTTCACATTAATTTTTCGGTTCAGCAGCGCACCAATCCCAACGGCAGCGGCGCCTTCAGCGATCAAGCGGTGTTTATCGAAAATATAAAACATGCCGTCTTTAATTTCGTCTTCGGAGATCAACAGGTGTTCGTCCGCAAATTTCGCAACCATCGGCAAGGTGTATTGGTTGTCAAAGCCGATGCCGCCCAGCAGCGAATCACCCAGCGAGTCTTTTTCAGCCACTTGCACCGGTTGACCGGCCTTCAAACTTTCCAGCATTGCCGGCGACTGCTCCAGCGAAAGCCCAACCACGTGGATTCCTGGATTGATGGATTTGGTAACCATTCCCATACCAGCCAGAAGGCCGCCCCCCGAAAGCGGAATCAGCAAAAGATCGGTATCGGGAAGCTGTGACAGGATTTCGAGTGCGATCGTCCCCTGGCCGGCAATGATGAGAGGATCATCAAATGGAACTACCGGCAAAAGCCCCCGGGCGGCCATCAATTGCTCGTAATTTTTTTCAGCTTCATCCTGTGAGTGGCCTTTTAAAGATACTTCCGCGCCAAGCGCTTTAATCATTTCCACCCGGTAGGCGGCGACGTGCTCGGAAAGGCAGATGACCGATTTGATGCCGGAGTGTCCGGCCACATAAGCCACCGCTTTGCCGTGATTGCCCGTCGAAAAAGTGATCACACCGCTCTTTTTTTCTGCGTCGCAGAGGCTGAGGATTTTGTTGGCCGCGCCTCTGACCTTAAAAGATCCGGTATTCTGCAAGCATTCCAGCTTCAGATGAACTGAGTAAGCACCGCATTTTTCGGCCAAATCTTCACTGGCCCAGAGCGGCGTTTGACGGATCATTCGACGGATACGGCTTTGGGCGCGATACGCATCATGCAGTGTTGGTAGCTGTGTCATAGGTAAACCCCTTAGAGGATTCGAAGTAAAGAACTACGACTTCACCCTCAGACGCCTTGACTCTGAAGCCCTCCGGCTTTTGCAACGTTGGGGTAAAGCCACATTTAAAGGACCATAACCGGACATTTGGCAAGGCCCGTCACCTTGTGCGACACCCCGCCTAATAGATATCCTTTCAGTTCACCGTGGCCTTTGGAGCCGATGATGATTAGATCTACTTCCTGTTTTTTTGCAAACTCCAGGATCTTCTTACTGGCCGTCCCCATTTTGACAAAACCTCTGATATTCTTAACTCCCTGTTCTTGTAGCATGGCTTTGCCCTGGGCAACGACCTCTTTCGCATAGGCGCTTAGTACATCATCCAGGTTTTCCGGCTCTCTGGGTCTGACCATAGAAATCGATTTCTCGATATAGCTATGGTGTCGAAAGACCGATAAGACGCTGACTTGAGAATCAAACTTTTTAGCCAAATTGGCTGCATACTCTAAGGTTCTGTACGCATTTTCCGAACCATCCAACGGCACTAAAATATGGCGAAACATCTCTCTCCTTTATCTAAAGGCGACATCTCTTAGGAAAAGCGCGATCTGCGGAAAGAAGATCATCGCGATGGCGACACTTAAGAGAATGATTATAAATGGCGGTGTTCCTTTAACAACTTCAAAGTAAGGGCGTTTAAATACCGCAATAGCGGTGAAAATATCGCAACCGAATGGCGGGGTGGCAGAACCAATGGCAACCTGGAGTGTAATAATCGTACCCACTAAAACAAGATCAAGTCCCAGATTATTCACGACAGGCGCAAAAATAGGTACCAGGATCAAAATCACCACAATTGGATCGACAAACATACATCCGACAAAAAAGGCAATCGAGATAACAAAGAGCACGCCATATTTGCCCATTTCAGAAATGCCGATCATCCCCAAAAGCTGTTGGGGCACCTGCGCATAGGACAATACCCAGGCAAAGGCCGCCCCGGCACCGACCAGGACAAAAACAACACCTGTCACTAACCCGGTGGACAGGGAGGTTGCCCAAAAGTCTTTAAACTTCATGGTTTTAAAAAGAAAACCCTCCAGCAAGATGGCATATGCCACGCTCACGGCGGCGGCTTCTGTGGGGCTGAAGATCCCGCCGAAAATGCCCCCGATAATAATGGCCGGGAATCCCAAAGGCCACAGGGCGCGATACAATGCCTTTCCCCGCTCACTCCACGAGGCTTTGGGCTCGGTGGGGATTTTGTTGACATACGCATAGATAGCGCTATAGATGGAAAACAAGAGCAAAATCAATAGCCCGGGACCGATGCCGGCAATAAACAGTTCGGGTATCGAGGTTTTGGCGACAATTCCATAGATAATCATTCCGATGCTGGGCGGAATCAAAAAAGCAATATCGCTGGAGTTGACGATAAGTGCTAAAATGAAGGAGTCTTTGTATCCCCCTTTTTGAAGCTCAGGACGAAGGGGTGATCCAATGGCTACCACGGTGGCTTGTGTTGAACCGGAAACAGCACCAAATACCGCACATGCACCAGCTGTACTCACCGCAAGCCCCCCTTTGAGGTGCCGGACAAATGCCATCACCAGATCGATCAGTTTTTCAGCTGATTTACCTCTGGTCATAATATCTGCTGAGAGGATAAACATGGGCACGGCAATGAGGGCGGCTGGTCGAATCCCGGCCATCATTTGCTGGATCATAAACTGTGTCTGTGAGAGATCACCATCGTACAGCAGATAGACCCCCAGCGTGGCCCCGGCAATCAAAGGAATCTTCATGGGAAATCCCAACAGCAGTAAAGCAACCATCAGCAAAAAGATAGTGGCCGCGAAATGCTTCTTCATGAATTCCGCAAGATTAAAACTGGTATCCAAAACAGTCGTAGCAGTGGTTTGGGCCAGTATTTTTCCCTCTTCATCTTCAAGCACTGCTGCAATGATGATCTTGCCGTCACTGAGTGTGCTGATGTCGATCTCTTCGGCGCTCCAATTGCCGATTTTATTGGTTTCAGCGACCAGTTCCAACGTTTTGGAATCACTATCGCTTAAGGTAATGCGCACCTCTTGAAATCTGTCCACACCCTCGGCATAACCGTACACAAAAAGTTTTGTTTTTTGCTCAATGGTAACCTCTTCAATGACTACGATGACGGGATCGGATGCCAAAAGTGGAGTAGTTAAAAAACAACTGAAAACCAGTAACAGCAATATATTCTTGATTTGAAGTCTCATCATCATGCCTTAAATCTCAATATCTGTGTCGGAGTATCCATCTTTAATACTGGTTGAAAGATAGACATCTCTTTCGGTTAGATTCTTAACCACGGTAAACGCATACTGTAATCCTGTCAGAAGAAAACCAACCGGTACCCACAAATAGATATAGAATACCGGCAGTCCCAAAGCCGGCAAAATGCGCCCGCTCTGATACACCTCGACGATATAGTGGTACGAATAAAAAGAGAGAAAGAACATAAAGGCCGAAGTCACCGAGGCCATCACAATCATCAACGCTTTACGCGTCATTGGAGGCATGGCATCATAAATAGCTGACATCCGGATATGGCGCCCATTGCGGGCTGCATAGCTTAGTCCGGCATAGGTTACAATAACGATAAATATCATATTAAGCTCGTCGGTAAAGGTAATCGCACTATTAAAAACGTACCGACTAACCACCGCGGCAATGGTGTTAATCGTCATGGCAATCACACCAAGAGCCAGCATAATCCCTTCGAACTTACTCACTAGCAAATCAGCAAAATCAAGCGCCTTTAAGATCGTATTGGTCCGCTTCCTATCTACTGCAATCATCTTATCTCCCTATTGGCCAAATAGATCGCGCCCCAAACGCGGTAATCTATTGATGCTATTCTACTTTTAAGATTATCTACCGCTCAAAAGAGCGGTAGATAATCGACGGGGATGTCATTTAGCGTTTGTTTCAGCTTCTTTTAGATCAATCATCATCTGATCTAAAACTTTCTTGTTGGACGCGCTCTTTGATGCAAACGAAGCTTGTACTTCCTCTGCGGCCGCCTTAAACGGTGCCCGCTCACTTTCCGTGAGGGTCACAATCTTATAACTCGGGTTGGTTCTGACAATGCGGCCAAGACCATAGGCGTCCAGCTTTTGAGCCTCGCTCAAGATAACCTCGTGCGCATGTGCAGCCGCTGCACGAACAAGCTTTTTATCCCTTTTACTGAGTCCATCAAAGAACTTTAAATTTGCTGAGGCGGAGGCATTGAAGTGTCCGTGACCTGTATAGGTCAATACTTTTGTCAAATCATCCAAACCATACGCTTCAATCCATACCGTTGGATTCTCCTGGCCATCCACCATTTTAGTCTTAAGGGCGCCAATCAAATCACCCCAGCTCATGGGAACCGGTGAAGCGCCGAACGCCTTATAGGTCTCAACCAGAATAGGTGATCCCGGCATAACGCGCATCTTTCTGCCGTTTAAATCTTCTGGTGAGTGAAATGGTTCAAACGTTGTCACTGCCATCTCACCTTCCGGGAAGATCGAGAGCAGCTCAAGTCCGTGCTTTCTGAAAATTTCAGGAAGCATTTCGTTAATCACTTTTGAATTTTTGAAAAAATAATCGAGCTGCTTCGTATCCGTCGGCATAACATAAGGCAGGGTAAACAGGTCCATTTCAGGAATCGTACCACCCATATAACCGGTAGACTGTCCTAAAAACTGCAAGATCCCGGCTCTTGTTTGTTCCAACATATCGGTCTCTTCGCCGAGGCTTCCGACAGGATAGATCTTGATTTTATGCCGGGAATTTTCCTCAATAAAGCTCTTAAATGCCGTGGCATAGATCCCCTGAGGGTCACTTTCCCCCTCTCCCATTGCATACTTCCACTCCGCGGCATTCAGGCTAATACTTGTTCCGGCGATCAGCAGAACTCCGGCAAGCAGTACTTTGAACATTTTAAATCTCATGATCTTTTTCATTTTCCAGCTCCTTTCGTTTTGTTGGCTGTTTGTTACGCCGGGTTTAGCAATTCATCGTTTTACGATGATTTTCAGCATTTTGGATTGACCCCTTCTCCTCACCTCCTTTTTATAAATGTCAGATGGTCTGATTTTTCAAAAAATTTGAGGGCGCTTCGCACCCACATTTCGACACCGAGAGGGAGCGTGTCCTCATCGATATTGAATCGCGGATGATGATGCGAAAAATCCGAGCCGATGTTCTCGTTCCCCGTACCAAGAAACATTAACACCCCTGGAACCCGCTCACTGAACTCGGAAAAATCTTCACTGCCCATGGTCTGGTAATCGACAATCAATTCGGGATCGGAAAACACTTCCCTGGCGGTATCTCTAACAAGGGCCGCCAACTCAGCATTGTTTATCAAAGGAATGTTCTCCCGGACGATATCGATGTCGCAGGTACAACGGTGGGTTTGGCAAACCTGCTCCACGATACGGATGAATCTCTGCGTGGGCTGGGATTCATCTTCCGGCCCGGTCGGGTATAGAAAGCGGATGGAGCCTTCCAGCTCCACTTTTTCGGGAATGATGTTGCTTTTGGTTCCCCCTTGGATTTTAGCGAACATGATAACCGTCGATTTCAGATCGCTGATTTCCCGGGTTTGAATGACCTGTACCGTTTGAATCACAGCGGCTGCCGCGATAATTGGATCGATGGCATCCTCAGGCATGCCGGTGTGGCCGCCTTTGCCGTGTATGGTGACTTTATAAACATCCAATCCCCCCATAACCGGTCCAGGCGTAATGGCGATCTTCTTCGACGGTACCGGCGTCCAAATGTGCATGCCCATTGCAGCATCGACCTTGGGGTTTTCCAGAACGCCTTCTTCGATCATGCGAATTGCGCCGGCGATCTCCTCGTTGGGTTGGAAGACGAATTTAATGGTGCCGGCAATGTCTTTCTTTTTTGCGGCTAAGATTTTGGCAGCAATCAACAGCATGGCCATATGGGCATCATGACCACAGGCGTGCATCACGCCGTTGTTTTGAGATTTGTAGTCAACGTCATTTTCTTCCTCGATCGGCAAGGCATCCATATCGGCCCGCAGCATTAAAACAGGATCAGGTTTTGCGCCATGCAATAGGCCCACCACTCCGGTTTTGGCAATTCGCTGCGTGGTAATACCCAAGGCCGAGAGATATTTTTCGATGATATCGGCCGTGCGAAATTCCTCGAAGCCCAACTCGGGATGCCGATGAAAGTCCCGCCGGAGTTCAATAACTTCATCGGTAAATTCGGCTATCAGTTTGGAAATTTCCATCGCGCCCCCTGCGGCAAATCGAAAGAAGTTATTTGTTATTGGTTATTCATTATTAGAAATTGCTGATCGCCCTATTCTATATCCTATGGCCGGAGTAGTATTAAAATTGAATTTTATTCTTTTAATCCCTCAACCCCTAAATTCCTCAATCCCCAAATCGTCAGAAATAGACATCAGTAGTATCCAAAAAAGTTGACTCATTTAAAAATAATTTACGAGATCTGTATTACATAAATCCCCTGTATTCCTGTTTCACCACAGCCGCAAATACAAAGTTGATCATGGTGATATAATCGAAGACCGGCAGGTTCACCGCCGCTTGTATGGCGGCGCCATAGGGCGGCAGCAGACTGCATTCCAGCAGCATCGCCCTGATTTGGGGGTTCTCGGCAACCATCGTCCGCGCCACGGACACGACCTCTTTTTCGACCGCCCCGGTATCTAAGGTTCCGGTTTCTTCAATGGCAAACCGGTAAAACTCCGGACTGCCTTCCAACCCGCCGATAACTAGATTGGCGGTATCAGACACGCCCACCGCTGACAACAATTCAGCATTCAGGCTTTTTGAGTCGGCCGTGACAATGCCTACCTTCGCATTCTCACCGATCAGAAGTGAGATAAAGGGAATCTGCAGCAGGCTCGACAAAAACACCGGAACGCCAAGCTCGCTGGCCAGTTTTTTCTGATGGATCCCCATAAATCCGCAATCTCCCGTCACGGCGCGCACGCCCTGTTGCACCAGGTCCTCGGCGGCGTGACGCAGATCCGCATACACCGATGGATCCTTGCTCAAGGCCCGCCGCACGCTGAGTCCTTTAACTTTTTGAAACCGCACCGGGAAATCATAGGTGGTGGCATTGGCGACATCACCAGGTATAAAGGGCACCGCCGTCTCGAGCAGCAGGATGCCGATGGCCTCGCCGGCGTTAAACTGTCCTTTTGGGGTGGTGTAGATCACGAATAGACACCTTCTTCGAGATTCGATATTCGCCCCTCAAACTTTCTTTTATTGATCAGACCGGCTGTGATTGTGTGATGTTACAAAAGTCAATGGGCTTGACCGACAATGTAGTGGCGGGGTTTATCCCCGCCTAAACGGCGGAAAGCGCCGTTGTCCAGCAACGAATCGGCCATGTGAGTTTATCAGTGATAGTCGCCAAGCTCTTGGCGGGGATAAACCCCGCCATTACGATGGTGCCCTGAAGAACCGGTTAAGACAAATTTTACTTTAGGGCATCTTTTCAATAAATCGCGGTTACCCCGCTAAAAAATAGCGGGGTGCAAGCATAAATCGCTCTCACAATCTATGGAAGCCTCATATATCTATAGTATTTCCTCTTCAATTTGACTGGCCGCATTCATTCCCAGAGACTGTGCGATGTCCCCTTACAGCTGACACCCGACACCTGAAACCTAAACTCTGCTGCACCGCATAGCCACTGCTCTTGCTATCCTGCGGGGTAAACATTTCTGCGCAATGTCTTAGTTAATTATGAACAGCTTGCGCGGAAAATTGGCCAATGTTTCACAGCCGTTTTCGGTGACTCTGAAGGACTCGCTGCACTCAAATCCATAATTGTCCATCCACATACCCAATATCATATGGAACGTCATGTTCGGTGCCAGAGCCGTCTTGTCCCCCGGGCGCAGGCTGGCCGTGTGTTCGCCCCAGTCCGGCGGATAATTGAGGCCCATCGAATAGCCGATGCGCGACTCCTTCTCCAGCCCGGCTTTGGCAATATGCCGGCGCCAGACCATTTCGACTTCCTCACACAACAGGCCCGGTTTGATGGCCTCCAGCGTCAGGTTGAGCCCATCCACCGTATGTTCGGCGAGACGGGTCAACTGGTGCGAGGGGTTTTTGCCCAGGTAAGCGGTACGGGCCAGCGGAGCGTGGTAGCGATGACGGCAGGCAGCCAGCTCCAGATTCACGGCCTGTTCATTTTCATAGGGATCGTCGGTCCATGTGAGATGCGGCGCCGAGGTTTTTTCACCGGTGGGCATCATCGGCACGATGGCGGGATAATCTCCGCCGAACTCAGCGGTACCGGCCATCTGGGTCTGATACACGGCAGCCACCGCATCACATTCCCGCACCCCGGGCGACAACTTATCCAAGGCGGTCTGCATGACCTTTTCGCAAATTTTACCGGCCTGCTTCATATACTCGATTTCCTGATCGGATTTGATGATCCGCACCCAGGAAACCAGCAGATTGCCGTCCTTGAAATCGGCCTGCGGCAGGTCTTTGCGGAGTTCAGCAAAGCTGCGGGCACTGAAATAGTAGGCATCCATTTCCACGCCGATGCTCCGGTGGTGCCAGCCCCTATCCTTGATTTGTTGAACCACAAAGTTCATGGGGTGTTTGACGGTGGACTGGACATAGTCATCCGGGTAGCCGATGATGTGGTCCGGCTTCAGAAAAGTGGTATGCCTGGCACCGGCGGCGTCCATCCCGCGACCGATCCACATGGGTTGCTCGACATCGATGGAGACAACAACTGCCTGGGGAACGTAAAAAGACCAGCCGTCATAACCGGTCAGGTAGTTCATGTTGGCCGGATCGGAAACGATCAGCACGTCGATCCCGGCGTCTGTCATCCGCTCTTTCGTCTTGCGGATTCGTTCAAGATACTCTGCTTCCTGAAACAAAGCCATTGTCGTCCCCTTTTTTCGAATGAAGAATGTCGAATGTCGAGTGTCGAATGAAGGAATGCTGTCGATCTATATATTCAACAGATAGAGCGCCGCGATTCGTTAAATCTTCAATCTTCAGTCTTCAATCTTCAATTCCTTATTCTCATGTCTTCAGGGTTTCCACCCCACGCTTTATGCGGGCCAATCCCTCTTTCAGCTGTTCGGCACTTGCGGCAAAGGACAGGCGCACATAGCCTTCACCGCCTTTGCCGAAAATGCTGCCCGGTACAACGGCCACCTTATGCTCCTTGACGAGAAATTTGGCCAAATCCCACGATGAGAGCCCGAGCGATTTAATGTTGGGAAATGCGTAAAAAGTCGACTCCGGTTTCAGGCAGCTGATTCCGTCGATGTCGTTCAAGCCCTCGTAAACGATCCATCGCCTTTTATCGTAGGTTGCCACCATTTCCCGGACGCAGTCCCGGGGGGCCTCGATGGCGGACAACGCCGCACGTTGGGCCACCGCGGTGACGCCGGAGACCATATGCTCCATCAGCTTTTCCATCTCATCGATGAGGGCCGGCGGGGCGACGGTATACCCGACCCGCCAACCGGTCATGGCATACGATTTGGATAGGGTGAAGGCCGATACGGTCCGCTCGGCCATCCCCTCGAATGAACCGATGCTGATGTGCCGGTTTCCATCGAAAAGAATGTGCTCGTATGGTTCGTCCGAGAGCACAATCAGATCGTGCTCCATGGCCATCTTGGCAATTTCCCGCAGGATATCTTCATCAAAGATCGCGCCGGTGGGATTGGAGGGGGTGTTGAGAATCATCAGCCTGGTTTTATTCGTGATGGCGGCCTTGATATCGGCCGGATCGACTTTGAAGCGGTTCGATTCACGGGCCGGCACCGTTACGGGCACCCCGCCGAACAGCCGAATCTGGCTGTAGTAGTCATATCCGGGATCGACTATAATCACCTCATCGCCGGCGTTTAAAAGATGCAAGCAAACGTTGAAGATCACCTGCATGGCACCGACCGCCACAAATAATTCGGTCGCGGGATCGGCGATGATGTTGTTCTCCCGTTTGAGTTTTCCGGCAATCGCCTGCCGTAGGTCCGTAAATCCTTTCGCCGGCGGATAGCGGGTATATCCTTCGTCAAGGGCCTGCTTGGCGCCGTCTCTGATAAATACGGGTGTATCAAAGTCAGGCTGGCCGATCCCCAGGTTTACGACATCAGGAATCTCATCGGCCAGGGCAAACATGATGCGGATGCCCGACCACTCGACCTCGTGGGTACGATTTGATAGATGTTTTGCGATTGTCATCGGACGTCCTCTCAGCTGACCACCGGCAGCACCAGGTCATCCGGCCGCTTGGCAGATGCCTTGACTTCGGGGGCATGACGCTCCATGATCTCCGACACGATTGAAGCAATCTTGACTTTTTCCCGAATCAGATTCTGATGCCAACTTTCGCTGACCCAGGGCTTGTAGATGTCACCTTCGGAATTTCCCGGTTCAAATTTAAAATAGCACGGCGATGCAACGCGGGCGATCTCAGGTGTTTCGTAGGCTCGGTACATGCCGCCGAATGAGTCGACAACGATGATGTAAACATCCAGCGGAAAACCCACTGCCCGGCGGATGCCACCCAAAATCGGCAGCGAGACATCCGAGATGGGATTCATCGAGTTGGCCCCCAGGGACTCGATCACCCTGGCGCCGGCCGCACTGCAGTAGCCCCCGAAGACTGAAAATTTAAAAATGGTTTCCGGCGGCAATAGGCCCTCGGCCCTCATCTTGTTTAAGATGAAAAGCACCCCCTCGTCATAAACGAGAAAGCCGCGGTGACCGGCCTCGATATTGCGCATAATGTCGGCGATATGATATGAAATATTGTCCGAACCTCGCAGCCGAAATCCCTGCATGGCACCTTCGGGGGTGGAGATTTCCTTGGATCCGCCATCCCATCCTTTGCGGTGGCCGACGGTCATGATCATTTCAATCCCCTCATCAGCGGCCATTTGCGCCATATCCTTGAGTTCCTGGAAATCGCAATAAGTGGATCCGCCAACGGCAGCGATGGCCCGATGAACCGTTAAACTTCGTTTGCGCGCTTCGTCGACCATGGCCTCCATGGTGGATGCTCTTTCGACACCGGCAATTTCGATGCGGTAGTTGGCCCCGTCGGGAAACGTTTGGGTCGAAGTGGGCAGATCATAGGCATCCCGGCCGGGGATGCCCTCCTTTTCCATAAAGTCGCGGATCCGTTTCAATACATCAGACATGATTTAATCTCCTTGGTTATGTCCGTCGGCCAGTTAGCCGGTTGGCCCGCTTGCCTCCCGGATAAGCCGCTATACATAATGATTTTTCGTGTTGGACGGACGGGTAAACGGGCTAACCATCCAGCAGTTCTTTGAGTTTAGGCAATTCTCCATCGACCATTTTATAGGCGTGCTCGTCCTTTGGGAATTGTCCGTCCCGGGCCTCTTGCACGTATTGCTCGAAAGCCGTGACGGTTTTTTGGCCCAGGTTTTCGTATTTTTTTACGAACTTCGGTGTAAATGCCTGAAAAATGCCCAGGACGTCACTGCAGATCATCAATTGGCCGTCGGCCTCCCAGCCGGCACCGATGCTGTAAACAGGGATTTTCAGCCGATCGCGGATGATACCGCAAACTTCCGGCGGAACGGCCTCTACCAGCAGAGCAAACGCGCCGGATTCTTCGATGGCGATGGCATCTTCAATTAGTTCTTTAGCAGTTTCGGCCGTTCGTCCCTGGGCTTTAAACCCGCCCAGTTGTCCGGAACTTTGCGGGGTCAGGCCGATGTGTCCCATGACTAGCATGCCTGCATCGGCGATGGCTTTGATTTGAGGGCACACCCTGAGTCCGCCTTCCAGCTTTATAGCATCGACCCCGGCCTCCTTGTGAAACCGGCCGGCATTTCTGACGGCCTCCTCAATGCTGACCTGATATGAAAGAAACGGCATGTCTCCAATAATAAAAGTCTTCGAAGCCCCGCGGCGGACCGCCTCGCAGTGCCAAATGCACTGGTCCATGGTCACCGGGACCGTGCCTTCATAGCCGTAGACACACATGCCCAATGAATCACCAACCAACAGCATATCCATGCCGGCCTGCTCGGCAAAGGAGGCTGTCCAGAAATCGTAGGCGGTAATCCAAACCACCGATTGACCGGCTTTTTTCATTTCCTGAAGGTCCAGGCGCGATAATTTCTTTTTTTTCATTTTTACACTCCCCTTATTAAAAATGATAGTTTCCCATTTTTGCCGACAAATTCTGACAGATTTTTTTCAGCGCCCTCTGCATTTCTTCAAGTTTTTTGCTGCCCATCCTGATGGAAGGCCCGGAAATACTGATTGCATAAATTGCTTGACCATTGTGATCAAACAAAGGCGCACCGATACATCTCAGACCAATGGATAATTCCTCGTCATCGAGGGCGTACCCGTTTTCTCTAATTCGCCCCAACTCCTCCTTCAGCTCATCTTTTGAAATCACCGTGTTTGGAGTAAAGGCAGCCAGGACTGTGGACTGGAGATATTTCTCCAACTGCTCACCGGGAAGAAAAGCAAGTATGGCCTTTCCCAGGCTGGTGCAGTAGGCCGGTTCTCCTCCCCCAATGCCGGCATCCATTCTCAAGATCTCGGTGCTGTCTATTTTGTCGATCGTTAAAACTTCTTTGCCGTTGAAATAGCCCAGATTTATGGTTTCATTGTATTGAGCAGACAGCTCCTGTAAAAATGGATGGGCAATTTTCCGAATCTCAAATCGATCCAACACTTTCATGCCGAGCTCGATCACTTTGGATGTTAGGTAATATCGTGAGCTGTCATCTTTGTCGGCATATCCCAATTCTTTGAGTGTTGACAAAAATCGATGACTGCTGGCTCGGTTGATGTTCATCAGTTTTCCGACCTGGGCCACGGTCAGGAACTCATTATCGGAAAGAAGTTCCAAAACGTTCATGCCCTTTGCAAATGAACGGATAAAAAAATACTTATCTTCACTTTCTGTCCGAGCCTTTGCTTTATCTTTAGCGTGAATTCCCGTTCCCATAGCGATCACTGAATTTAAGCCGGTGGTTTTAAATTAGATCCAAGAAGACTGGCGGTATGTGAAAATCAACATCAAAGTTAAATAGTGTTCACATTATGTGACAATAATTTATTTTACGTGACAACACTACCGTTAAAAAAAAAGGCTTGTCAAGGATTTTTTTTCATTAACAATAAATAGATTATTAGCCGCATACAGTCATAAATATAATTAACGGTGACCCTTGATGAGGAAATGAAGCAATGAGGCGATGTTCGCTATATGGTATTGTGTAACAAATAGTGAAACATACCTTGATCAGCCTGTTCAACCCGGCTTGATAGCGAAACAATTTCGGAATAGGATTATGACAACAGCTGTAGCTGTATGCCAATCGCAAAAACCAAACGCTCCCAATTCATGCTTGACAGCGATTGAGCGAATTAGTATGGGTTTAACGGTAAACCTAAGCCAATTCAATAGTAAAATGGGTGATTTCAGACCTCGTCATTTAGTTTGAAAACATGGCTGTGAACCTTTGCAGGTCCCGGAATTGCATAAAAATTGGACATTGGATTAATATAGGAATTGAAGGAATTCTACCCGTCGTGAGCTTTTTTGTCGAACGATCCGTTTTAATCTATCGATTTTGTCCTTTAATCCCTCAATTCCCCAATTCCTTAATCCCTCAATTTGTCACAAATAGACATAGATAGTGTCCAAAAAAGTTGACTCATTTTAATATTAAGTTACCACATCCGAATTTGAAGCCCCTATGGATATGACACTCAAAAAAGTTGCTGAGGCAGCTGGTGTATCCCACACCACGGTGTCGTTGGTCATCAACAATGCTGCCGGCTCCCGGGTCAGTCAAAAAACGAGAGAACGGGTTCTGGCAGCCGTCAAACGGCTGGATTACAATCCGAATTTAACCGCCAAAAGACTGGCATCGGGTAAAACCAACTCCATCGGGCTATACACACCATTTGAAATTCCGATCTTCCGCAATTACACCTTCATGGAAATGATTACCGGAATTCAGGATGTTCTCAGCGAGAAGGGATTGGACCTGGTTTTATTTTCCGGCGGTAAAAAACTGTATCGCAACCGACCGGTCAGTCAGATAGTCAAACAAAACACGGTCGACGGATTGATCATCTTTAATACCCGATATACCAGTCCAAACTATATTAACAACTATATTAAAAGTTTGGATCAACTAGATTTCAACTTTGTCATCTTAAATTATTATTGGGGCAGAGCCAGGACCAATTATGTGGGAATCGATTACGAGAAAGATGCTTACAATGCCGTCAGATACTTAACGGATTTAGGTCATCGGAAAGTGGCCCTGCTCGTGGGTACCCGCGAAGCAACAGTAAATAAGAGAATAGTAAAATCATATCAGACGGCCCTGCGGGACAAAAATATCCAGGCTGATGGTGATATGGTTGAATTTGGCGACTATGATTTCCAGCTCTCATATGAAAAGACGCTGAAAATTATAAAAAACAACCCTTCCGTTACATCTTTTCTGGTGGGTGGTTTCGAAATGGCTCCGGCTTGTTTAAAAGCCGTGAAGGACGTAGGTCTGAAAGTGCCGCAGGATATTTCCATCATCTGCTTTATTGACAACGAAATCATGCCGCTGCTGGATCCGCCCCTAACGTCTATTAAATGGCCATATTATGAGATGGGAAAAAAAGCGGCGAAGGTGCTTTTAGAAAAAGATGCCGAAAAAAGAAAGTACATTTTCGAAACAGAACTGGTTATAAGGCATTCAACTGCCGTGAAACGTCTGTCGACGACCTCATGTTAAACCTTGAAATGACGAATGTCGAATGGTGGAATCGCTGCGCTCAGTCGTTTTAAAATGGACAGAATACCTTAAATCCAAAATCCGCATTCCAAAATCTAAAATTTGCTTTTTGAAGTTTCTTTTCCGATCAGACCGGCTGTCCATTAGCCGGCCTGCGACGAGCTCAGCCGAATCGAGGCCGCTGCTCTTAACAATAGCCAATCCCCGCCAACGCTTTTACTCCGAGCAAAAATATCTCCCGTAGCGCGACACGCCCCAGCTATTCATTTTTTTTATTATTCTCACTGATAATCTAAAACCAACAGCAAAAAATGGTTGACATTCATTTTACCATATGCTTATAGGAGACTTGCATGTTTAGCGCTAAACCAACTTCAACAAAGCGATGATATCAGAATTTATTCGGCAAGTTTAGCGTTAAACTTATCCGGCCCATCAAGATTAAAAGCATCATCTCCTGTCACATTATAATTTGGTGCCCTGCAAATGGTCGAGAACCGCCCCTTACAAAGCGTCATGACCCATGGGATTCTGATATTGGGCATTGTCGTCTTCATCTTCCCAATCTACATTGCATTCGTGGCTTCGACCCACCGGGTTGAGGATGCACTGAGTACCGTCCATGGGTGGTTTGGCACAGAGCTGGTTGAAAATTATACCCGGGTATTAAAACACGGCAAGGCCGACTCGGTGGGCGCTCCGGTCAGCCGAATGATATGGAACAGTCTGGTAATGGCACTTGGCATTGTTGTCGGTAAAATTTCAATTTCCATTCTTTCCGCTTATGCCATCGTCTATTTCCGGTTTCCTTTGAGAAGGGTTTTTTTCTGGATAATTTTTATGACCCTCATGCTGCCGGTGGAAGTTCGCATTCTGCCGACGTATAAGGTCGTATCCGATCTTGGCCTGCTAAATACCTATACCGGTCTGGTGCTGCCGTTGATCGCCTCGGCCACGGCCACATTTCTTTTCCGTCAGTTCTATTTAACGGTACCGAACGAACTGGCCGAAGCCGCCCGGGTCGACGGTGCCGGACCGGTTCGATTTTTCATCGATGTGCTGCTGCCGCTTTCCCGCACCAATATAGCGGCCTTGTTTGTGATTCTATTCATCTATGGCTGGAACCAGTATCTCTGGCCGCTTATAATTACCAACGATATGGAGATGACCACAATTGTCATGGCCACTAACCAGATGCTGACCGTTATGGATGGTATTCCGGATTGGACCAATGTCATGGCAACTGCCATGCTCGCATTGCTGCCGCCGGTAGTCGTGGTGGTGATTATGCAGCGCCTGTTTATTAAAGGGCTTATCGAAACCGAGAAGTAAAACAGAAAATTGAGCTAGCCTTCTTGCAAAAAGGCATTGTCAAATTCGAATTTTTTTGATTGTTTGAATTTGTTCACAAGGACGGTATTGCAAAAGGTTATTTGTGACGATCACCGGATGGTTCCAGTTCCGGCGATCTCACCAGATTTTTCAACATCTGGGGTGTCAAAAAATTTTAAATAACAACATTTTGCAAGACCATCGATATTACACCAGAAAGGAGGGTTTAAAATGAAAAAATTTTTCATGGTTCTAACGATTTGTGCGTTGGTATGGGGTGTGGCCGCAGGCGGTGCCCAGGCCGCCACGGAAGTCCAGTGGTGGCATGCCATGGGCGGTGTCCTGGGAGAGCGGGTCAACGAAATTTGTGCCGGTTTTAACGCCAGTCAGTCGGATTATGTTGTCAAACCCGTGTACAAGGGAAACTACACCGAGACCATGACGGCTGCCGTGGCTGCTTTTCGATCCGGCCAAGGGCCCCATATCGTGCAGGTATTCGAAGTGGGTACGGCAACTATGATGGCTGCCAAGGGTGCCATCTATCCGGTTTATCAGCTGATGGCCGAAAATGGCGAACCGTTCGATGAGAGCCGCTATCTGTCATCGGTAATCGGGTATTACACCACTACCGACGGCAAGCTGTTGTCGATGCCGTTTAACAGTTCCACGCCGGTTGTCTTCTGGAACAAAGAGGCCTTCAAAAAGGTGGGGCTCGACCGACCGCCCAAAACTTGGGAGGAAGTCGAATCTTTCAGCAAAAAAATGATTGATGCCGGGGTTGTGGAATACGGCTTCGTGACCGGTTGGCAGTCCTGGGTGCAGCTGGAAAACTTCAGCGCCTGGCACAATGTTCCGTTTGCCACCAAAGAAAACGGCTTTGCCGGCCTGGATACCGAATTCGCCTTCAACAGCCCGCTGCATGTCAAACACATCCAGCAACTGGCGGACTGGCAAAAAGACAAAGTCTTCGTGTACGGCGGACGCCGGGGTGACGGCAACCCGTTGTTCTCGGAAGGCAAGGCCGCCATGCTGATGAATTCCTCAGCCTATTACGGCGGGCTGCTGAGCGCCGCCAAATTCGAATTCGGCACCAGCCAGCTCCCATATTGGTCGGAAGTCCAAGGCGCGCCGCAAAACAGCATTATAGGCGGCGCCACCCTGTGGGTGCTGAAGGGCAGGGACAAAGGCGATTACAAGGGCGTGGCCAAATTTATGACGTATATGTCCGATGTCTTTGTCCAGGCTTTCTGGCACCAAAACACCGGCTATGTCCCGATAACCAATGCCGCCTATGAATTGACCAAAGCTATCGGCTACTATGAAAAGAACGAGGGCCGCGATGTTGCCGTCGTCCAGATGAGCGGCAAACCGACAGCCAACTCAAAAGGCCTGCGCCTGGGCAGCTTTGTGCAGACTCGTGACATTATCAACGAGGAACTCGAGGCTATCTGGGGCGGTCAGAAAACCGCCAAGCAGGGTCTCGACGATGCGGTGTCCCGGGGCAATAAACTGCTGCGCAAATTCGAGCGCGCCAACAAGTAGCCCGAACGTTAATTTAAAATCCTGAGTCGCCGGAATTATCGGCGGCTCAGTGCATCTCATCAGCTGTTTTTCTTTATTTGAGGAAGCGTGATCAAAATAAAAAAATATAATAACTAAATAATTTCGTCACCAAGGCAGCAGGGCACCAAGTATAACTATAGTATAAATTACTACTTAGTGTCTTGGTGCCTCCGTGGCCATTCCTTCCGATTTATCCGGGTTGGGTCCAAATCATGGAAAAACGTGTCGTCTTCCAAAACCGTTGGTTACCATACCTGCTGGTGGCCCCTCAAATCGTAATCACTTTGGTATTTTTCATCTGGCCGGCCAGCCAGGCACTTAAGCAGTCAGTTTTAATTGAGGATGCTTTCGGCTTGAGTACCGAGTTTGTTTGGTTCGATAATTTCATCGAGTTATTTTCCGATCCTCACTATCTGGGCTCCCTTAAAACCACCGCCATATTCAGTGCCGCTACCGCTTTGCTGGCCCTGTCAACCGCCCTGCTCTTTGCGGTAATGGCCGATCGGGTAATCAAGGGGGCCACGGTCTATAAAGCCGCCCTTTTGTGGCCTTATGCGGTGGCGCCGGCCGTGGCCGGTGTCTTGTGGCTCTTTATGTTCAGCCCGACCAACGGCATCCTGGCGCTGACCCTCAAATCCCTGGGCTATAATTGGAACCATGTCCTCAACGGCACCCAAGCCATGGTGCTGGTGGTGATCGCGGCATCCTGGAAGCAGATCTCCTACAATTTCCTGTTTTTTTTGGCCGGGCTGCAGATGATACCCAAGTCCCTGATCGAAGCCGCCGCAATCGACGGTGCCCGGCCGGCGAAAAGATTCTGGACCATTGTCTTTCCGCTGCTGTCGCCGACCACTTTTTTTCTCCTGGTGGTCAACGTTGTTTATGCTTTTTTCGAAACCTTCGGCATCATCCATGCCGTCACCCAGGGCGGCCCCTACAAGGCCACGAACATCTTGGTTTACAAAGTTTTCAGCGACGGGTTTATCGGACTCGATCTCGGTGGTTCGGCCGCCCAATCGGTCGTATTGATGGCCATCGTCGTCACCCTGACGGTGATTCAATTCCGCTACCTTGAAAGGAGGGTACAGTACTAATGGTTGAAAATCGTCCCTTTGTGACCTTCCTGACCCATGCGGTAATGGTTTTGGCTATCATTATCGTTCTCTTCCCGATTTATGTTACCTTCGTGGCATCGACCCATGAGGCTTCGGACGTGTTGATGACGGTCCAGGGGTGGTTTGGCAGCAAGCTGGTCGAAAATTATAAAACGGTCTTACAAGCGGGCAAGGCCACAACCGGAGGGATACCGGTCGGTGTCATGATGTGGAACAGTTTCATCATGGCAATTGGCATCGTCATTGGCAAGGTTACCATATCGCTCCTCTCCGCCTATGCCATCGTCTATTTTCGTTTTCGGTTCCGCATGGTGTTTTTCTGGATAATTTTTATGACATTGATGCTGCCGGTTGAAGTCCGTATCTTGCCCACTTACGCTGTCGTGGCCGACCTCGGTCTGCTAAACTCTTATACGGGATTGACCTTGCCGCTAATCGCTTCGGCCACGGCCACCTTTCTTTTCCGGCAATTTTTTCTAACGGTTCCTGATGAACTCACCGAGGCGGCCCGGGTCGACGGCGCCGGTCCGATTCGCTTCTTCTTCGATATACTGCTGCCGCTGTCCCGCACGAATATCGCGGCGCTTTGCGTAATTCTTTTTATTTACGGCTGGAATCAATATCTCTGGCCGCTTCTAATCACCACCGAAAAGAATATGACCACGATTGTCATGGGCATTCAGGCCATGCTCTATGTGCCCGATGCCGTCAACGAGTGGAATATCACCATGGCGACGGCAATTCTGGCAATGTTGCCGCCGGTGGTTGTCATCCTGGTACTGCAGCGACAGTTTGTTAAAGGTTTAATCGAAACCGAGAAGTAGGAGCGTATTTATGGCCAACGTAACTTTAAAGGATGTCTATAAATCATTCGGCAAAAATGAGGTCATTCACGGGATTAATTGCGAAATCAAATCCGGCGAATTCGTGGCGATTTTAGGCCCTTCCGGATGCGGCAAGTCTACGGCCCTGCGCATGATTGCCGGCCTTGAGGTTATCACCAAAGGTGAGATCAGCATTGATGGAAAAGTCGTCAACGAATTGGAACCGGCCGACCGGGATATTGCCATGGTTTTCCAGAACTATGCCCTGTATCCGCACATGACCGTCTTTAAAAACATGGCTTACGGCCTCAAGATCCGCAGGATGCCCAAAGACGAAATCAAGAAAAGAGTGCACAATGCGGCCGAAATTCTTGAGCTGACCGAATTTCTGGATCGCAAACCACGACAGCTCTCGGGCGGGCAGCGCCAGCGGGTTGCCATGGGACGCTGCATTGTGCGCGAGCCCAAAGTATTTCTGTTTGACGAACCGCTGAGCAACCTTGATGCCAAACTGCGGGTTCAGATGCGGCTTGAACTGCGGAATCTTCATGAAAACCTGGGAATCACCAGCGTCTATGTCACCCACGACCAGGTGGAAGCCATGACCCTCGGCGATCGCTTGATGATCTTGGAGGATGGCTATGTGCAGCAAATCGGCTCGCCCCTGGACGTATATGAACGGCCGGCTACCCGGTTTGTAGCCGGTTTTATCGGTTCACCGGCTATGAATTTTTTCGATGCCCAACTGAGCAGCAATGGATTAGCGGTTGAGCTTGCCGGCAGCGACGCTTTGCCTCTGGCCAATTCGGGTCTGCCCGATTTTAGCGGGCAGAAAGTCATTTTAGGGATACGTCCGGAGCATTTTGAGTTAACCGAAGAGGGCGTCGGTACCATGCGGATTAAGGTGGATCATGTGGAAACGCTGGGCGCCGATACCCTGGTCCACGGTCATGTCGGCGAAAACGGAACATTTTTAACCATTCGCTTATCAGATATACATCACTTCAAAAAAGGTACGATTTTGCCGTTGTCGGTACCATCCGAAAAACTGCACCTATTTGACAAGGAAAGCGAAGACCGTATTGGTGATTGAGGCGCCGGACAATATGTTTTACCGGAAACCAATATAACCAAAGAGACTTCCTCTCAGATAAGATCGTTCCCTCCATCAGGGTAATCATCCCCCCAATTGAAGGATCATCGGGAGTAAACCACTGATGGATAATAGAAAGGCTTTAGTTTAGCGGTAAACTCATTGAGGTTCAAAAAAAAGGATATGTTCAACAACGGATTCAAACGCTTCTTCGATGCATTTGAAAGCATTCCGGATCGGATTCCATTCATTGCTCAAATGCACGAATTTGCCATGGGATGCTCAAAATACTCAGCTAAAAAATTTTACTCCGACCCTGATTGTATCGTTCGCAGTACAATTGACACCGCCGATTATTATGGGTTCGACATTCCATGGCTCGGGTATGACGTTTATAATATCGAGGCGGAAGCGATGGGTTTGCCCATTGTTTTTTCCGACACCCAGCCACCTGAAATCGGCACCACCAAACCATTGATTCACACAACGGACGATCTCGATAAATTAAAAATCCCAGATCCATATTCTTCGGCCCGGATGCCGTTCGTACTGGAAGCCAATCAATTGTTTGAAAAAGCTACCGGCCATCCGCCTCCGATCCAATTCACGGCACCGTTTTCTCTGGCAATCACGTTAAGGGGATATGAAAACTTTGTCATGGATTTAATTACCGACCCGGCGTTTGCCCATGCAATCCTTCGGTTTACAACGAGCAAAATACTGGCGCCATGGATCAATGCCATGAAGCAAGAAAGCCCCAACGCAACCCTGTATCGCGGTGCAGACGCCATGGCATCCATGCCTTTGGTGAATATGCCCATTTTAGAGGAATTCGTTGTTCCATATATTTTAATGCTGCAAAACATATGCGGTCAAGAAGTAACGACGCTTAACTGGTGGGGCGAGAGTCATTTAGCAAATCCGAGAGACGTGCTCGAGCTGAAGCTAAAAATCTCACCGAAGGTTATCCAGGGCCAGGACCCGGATGTCGCAAAAATCGGACCCGAATTTTACAAAGATTTTGCAGTTGAACACGACACGGCCTTAATTTTGGGGATTGGAAATCTATTCCTGCAAAAGGCGACGCCGGAAGAAATAAGGTCCAGAATTGCCCATTATATTGAAGCCGGGGCGGTCGGTGGCCGTTTCATGATTTATTTCTGCTATTTAAGTGCCGACACACCCGTCGGCAACGTAAAAGAAGCCATAAAGGCGGTTAAAACATATGGAAAATACTAACCTTTCGCAAATTCGTTTATTACTTAGGATGACCCCATGTATGACCAACTCATTTTAAAAATGCAGCAGGCAGCGGCAGCGGCAAGGAAATGGCCCCGCAAGAGAGTGAATATTTTTCACCACAATGATGCGGATGGACTCAGCTCCGGTGCGATCCTCATGCGCGCTTTTGAGCGTGAAGGATTTGGCGTCCATCGATTTAGCCTGGAAAAGCCTTACCCCGCAGTCTTAAAAAAGGCGAATTGAAAATGACGCCCCATCTGCAATGGGTCAACGTGGCTAACCGGTTTGCGCCCATGGGCGTGAAGATGATTGGCGTTCTATGTTATGAAATTAGGAACATGGACTTTATCGATCCTCAAAAATACATTGCCGGGTTTCAAATTATTCCCAATGAAATTCCTGGATTTGGGCCTATTGCTTTTGACGAAGTTAAGATTTCGATGCGGGTTCCCGCTGCTCTTGAACAACTGATTAAGGATGAAAAGGCCCCTCCTCTCAATACATTTCTGCCCGAGGCAACCAATCGGCTCGGTGGATTTTCAGACGCCTGCCACCGGCTGGCAGCTGCAACCACCATTGCTATCGGTAAAGAAAAAGCCCTTATTCATGAAATGGAGAAATTTCTAAGCATATAAGGAAAGGAGTGAAGCATGGCGCAAGGAGCAGGGTTCGGCAAAACCATTTTTATTGGAGACCAATTCGTGCTGCGGGGTGTACCGGCCATAGTGGCCGCACTGCCTTATGAAACCGTAGCGGTTGTGGAAAGAATTGATGCCCAGGGCTGGGTTTTGGAAGACAACCGCAATGAAGTCCCGGGATACAAAGACAAAAAAAAGGAACAGCAGATCGATTCCATCAATAGAATTCTGGAAGTAATGAATATCGATGTTAAAAAAACCCCCCTTAAAATCACATACGGCGGTCCACTGCTGGCCGGCAGCGGCGTCGGCGCCAGCGCGGCCAGCTGTGTTTCTTTGGCCAGAGCATTGAATGAAGAATTTGCCCTTGGCCTGTCCATCGATGAGATCAATCACGTGGGTTGGGAAGGTGAATTTGCCTATCACGGCACGCCGAGCGGGGTCGACAACACGGCTTCAACCTATGGTGGGATATTGCAGTATCGCGTAGAAAATAATGAAAAAAAATTCGAACGGATACAGGCCAAGGAGCCGATCGATGTGGTCCTGGCCAACAGCGGCGTCACTTCGGATACCTCGACCTTAGGGCCCTATGTCGATCAAATCAGGGACAAGGATCCGGATCTCTTTAAAAAACGTCTCAAAATAATTTCCGGTCAGGTCGCTGAAATGAAAAAGGCCATAGAAACCGGTCGATTGGAAGCGGTCGGATCCATAATGACCGAAAACCACAAAATTCTGATCGACATGGGCCTTTCCCACGAGACCCTGGTCTATCTTTGCAACAAAGCTCAGGATTTGGGGGCTCTGGGAGCGAAAGTCACCGGTGGCGGGCGGGGCGGATACATGGTTGCCTTGACCCCGGGTGAAGATCTGCAGCAAACGGTGGCCGCGGCAATCGAATCGGAAGGATACAAGGTTATCCGGGCAAGATTTGGTAATTAATCCGCCTTTAAAAATGACCTCTCTGGAGATGTAGTATGTTCTTTATAAACTGACGAAAGCTGTTGATTTGAATTTTCGGCGGACTAATTGTTATATGCGGTGCCTTTTCTATCAAAATACTTTCATCAGATTTCAGAGAATAACAATGATTTATCCGCCTTTGGCAGTGCTATTTTCCAGGGTAGCGTGATATAGAGAAGTTTTTCATCAAAGCCGTTGTTCCGATTGACTTTTCATATTGCAAGATGGTACTCATGTTTCAAATAAATTGCCTCGTGAACTGTCGCTAAAAGTGAAGTCGACCCCTGCCTGGCAGCACAACCGGTGGTGTTGATGATTACACTCACACCACTCTCACCGGCACGGTTCTGTTGCCTTATGAGATCGGTGCAATAATGGTCGAAAACAAGCCGTACCGGACGCTCCTGACCCACGCGACCCTGATCTTGGGCATCGCAGTTATCATTTTTCCCCTCTATATCACACTAGTCGCATCAACCCATGAAAGAAGAGACATCGCAACTACCGTGCAGCCGTGGTTTGGCGGTCATCTCATCGAGAACTACAAGACCGTACTCACAACCGGCAAGAAAACAGCCGGTGGTATTCCGGTTGGACAGATGATGACCAACAGCCTGATTATGGCGGTGGGCATCGTTGTCGGTAAGATTTCGATCTCGATTATTTCGGCTTTTGCCATCGTTTATTTCCGTTTTCCGCTCAGGATGTTTTTTTTCTGGCTCATTTTTATGACCCTGATGCTGCCGGTGGAAGTGCGCATTCTGCCGACCTACAAGGTGGTGGCGGATCTTGGCCTGCTGAACAGCTATACCGGCCTGACGCTGCCATTGATTGCTTCGGCGACAGCCACGTTTTTGTTTCGCCAGTTTTTTATGACCGTGCCGGACGAATTATTGGAGGCTGCCCGGGTCGACGGAGCCGGCCCCATCCGTTTTTTCTTTACCATCCTGCTGCCGCTGTCGCGCACGAATATTGCGGCGCTGACGGTTATCCTTTTCATCTATGGCTGGAACCAATACCTGTGGCCGCTATTGATCACCACCGAATCCCAAATGTCTACGATCGTCATGCATATCCAGCGCATGCTGTTTGTGGCTGACGCAATACCGGAATGGAATCTGACCATGGCGGTGGCGGTGTTAGCCATGGGGCCGCCGGTGGTGGTGGTGTTAGTCATGCAGCGTCTGTTTGTCAAAGGCCTGGTGGAAACGGAGAAATAAAACTCCGCTCTGGCTAGCGCAAAAAATTTACGCAACTAAAACCAAAAATGGCAAATCTAGGGTATCGAAAGATCTCATGAAATGTCTCGAACTTGGAGTAATGGAGTACTGGAGTATTGGGCTATCAATAGAAGACATCCAACCTTTAGACATTACTCCAGTACTCCAACACTTTGAAATTAATTAACATTTAAAGGTCCATACGGATTACTTTTTTTGGATCATAGATCCGAGAATTTATAACTGCTCGTGCTGAAATGGAACTGAATCAAGCTGTTTATAACGCCTTACATGCCCATTTCAAAAGGCTGACCCGAATACGTATTCAGAAGAATTGTTAAAAATTGGTTATAATTTCTAATTTCAAATACGTTTGGTTGATTTTAATATTTGAGTGATTAAGGTCGAATTTTAGAGCCCTGTCGTTAGCGAGAGGGCTTTTTAAATCTAAAGCTAAATTCAGCCCGAATGATTGGAGGACGGACCTTTAATCGAATAATCTATCCAAAAATCGAATTAATCTTAAGCTAACCGGTCCATTGGACGATATCTCAGGTATAGACATATATTAAGCAGACCTGAATCTTACAGAAAACCCATAAACCATGATTGATATTAAATCTAACAAAAATTGGAAAAGCCCCTGGATCATCGGCCACCGGGGGTATCACGCCAAATATCCCGAGAATACCCCGGATTCGTTTAAAGCTGCCATACAAGCCGGAGCGACGATGATCGAACTGGATGTTATGCTCAGTCGCGACCGCAAAGTGGTTGTCATTCACGATGCAACCCTTGAACGTACGACGAATGGAAAGGGATCTGTGGCCGATTTTAAGCTGTCAGAATTGAAGCAGCTGGATGCCGGCAGCTGGTTTGATAGGCAATTTGCCGATCAACGAATACCTGAATTAAGCGAAGTGCTGGATCTGGTTAACGGCCGGGCCTACGTAAACATTGAAATAAAACCAAGTGCCTATGAATCCCACCATCCGCCGGATGCCATCGAAGAGCAGGTCGTCGACTTGTTGCGTCAGAAAAAACTTTTGCACGCCTGTATAATTTCCAGCTTTAACGTCAACATCCTGGAGCAGATAGCATTTATGAAAGACGCGCCGGCTGCGGCATTAATATCACACAAACCTGCCGACAAAAAAACAGTTAAACTGTGCACCCGCTTAAAGGTATTTTCCTGGCATCCGGATCACCGGGTAGTTACGCCCATACATGTGAAACAGATGCATGACGCCGGGATCCGAGTGTTTCCCTATAATGTCGATATGTACGAAGATTTTGCAAAAATGAAGGCAATGCAGGTTGACGGCGTAATTACCAATGACCCCGCATCGGCCGTTGGGTGGTCGAAAATTAGAAAAGCCGCTTAACAACGATTTCGCTAAACCACGCGAACAGAAACTACAAATCGAGCTGTTTGCGGTACAAGTCAAGATGATCCTGGCGATCTTCCAGGTATGATGCGATCTGGCGCCATTCCTCGACGCCCTCAATGGTCAAGTCCTGCACGACGACACCCTCGCCTTCTTCGATACCTGCCAAAACCCGGCCGGATGGACTCACGATACAGGAATAGCCGAACTTGGTGAATTCACCTTCCCGGCCCCATTGGCAAGCCATGGCTACGCACACCGTATTTTCCAGGGCCCGGATGCAGGCCAGGGCCCGGGGTTGTTTGTACTGCCACTGCCATTCATCCAAGGGGCCGTAGCGAAGCCAATCGGTAGAATTCAGGATATAATCCGCTCCGTTTAAAACCAATCCCCGGATGTATTCGGGAAAAAGAAGATCCATGCAAATCGTCAGGCCGAAGGTACCCAGTTCGGTCTCCACGATGGCCGGCTCGTCTCCGGGCACGAACATTTCTTTTTCCGCTGAAAAGAGGTGAACTTTCCGATAGCGGGCCAGGATTTCACCACCCGGTGAAATAAATAACCCGGTGTTATGAAATTGGTCTCCGTTTTTTTCAATAAAGCTCCCATAAAAATAAAGATTCAGGTCACCGGCCAGCTGCCCGATCCGGTCGGTGATTCGGCCGGGAATCGTATCGGCCACATCAGATAACCGGTCTGCCACGTCATATCCCGTGGAAAACGTTTCGGGCACGATAACGAGCTGAGCCTTCAGGTGAGCGGCGGAGCGCATCAGCGCCTCCACCTTTTCAAGGTTACCGGCAACATCTCCGGCGATACTATTCATTTGAGCAACGGCAACTTTAATGGCCATGAGAGAATTCCTCCCTTGTGCGAACCCGTTCAGGTTTGATGGTTTTTTTTCCTTATGACAGGTTGCAATATCTGTGGGTTTCAGGTGTCAGTGTTCAGGTGTCAGCCCAGTCGCTGGCCGCAAGCGTCCACTCTGATCGACCAAGGAAACACTGTTAATCAGCCAACATAGGGTCGGCCACCGTGCCGACCGGTTTTGGCGGGCACGGACTGCGACGAGCTCAGTCGTGTCACGGCTCGCACTAAATTTTGGTAATAAACGATGCTTCATAAAAGCGCTGCATCAGGCCATGGGCGTCCAGTCAAATCAAATAAGAAATTAATGAACATCGAATAAAGTCTGTTGTCTTTTTTTTAAAACGATATCGCGAGGCGATTCCATCATTCGTCAATCGACATTCATCATTCGTCATTTCATGTAGCTTCACACCGGGAATTAGCACCTCATCTCCCTGACACCCGAAACCTGTCTACGATCCCGTCTGAAGCGAAGCGCAAGCGGGGACACCTGAAACCTGATTTTTTAAGCAATGTCTCTTTTGTATATGGAAATAGCCACCAGCAAGATCGCGGCCTTGACAATCTGATGATACCAGCTGTGCAGGTTCCACATATTTAACAGGTTGCCAAGCACCGCCAACAGCAACACGCCGGCGATCACCCCGCCAATATTGCCCCTGCCGCCGCCAAAGGGGATACCACCGATCAGAACAGCGATAATCGAATCCACTTCAAATCCGCGACCGACTAACGGGTCCCCCATGCCCATGCGGCTGGTTAGATAAAGCCCGGCCAATACGGCACACAGCGCGCTGACCAAATAAGAGGAAAACGTTACCCATGATATTCGTATGCCGGCCAGACGCGACACCTCGGCACTGGCTCCGGTAGCCGACAAATGCCGTCCATAAACGGTTTTATTCATCACCAGCAGGGCAACCACAAATACAAAGACAATGATGAGAAGCGCTGATGGAAACGGGCCGACCGACCCCCGTGATATGAGACGAAAAGCTTTGCCGACCGCTCCAACCGGGCCCTTGGCAATCAACAAGACCACGCCGTGAACCACGGACATCATACCCAATGTTGCGATGAACGGTACGATTTTTAGTTTTACAACGGCAAATCCGTTTAAAAGCCCAACCATCAGGCCGGCACCCAGGCAGGCCATCACGGCCGCGGGAATCATGGCGTCGGAACCATTCATCAACAGTGCCGCGACAATGGTGGTCAACGAAACCAAAGACCCCACGGATATATCGAGGCCGCCGCTGATCATCACGACGGCCTGTCCCATGGAAACGATCCCCAGGGCCGCCGCATGGCGCATAATCGAAGTCAGGTTATATTTGTTCAAAAAAGATTCTGAAGTAAACACGCCGATTCCGACCAGGCACAACAGGGTTAAAAATACCACCAGGTCGGTCTGAACGAGACGGTTGCAGAGGACATTCAGTTTGGTGCGAAGTGATATAGGCTTTCCAGCGTTACCGGGTCGAGTATCAGCCTGCGATTCCACGGCAGCCGAATCGCTTAAGCCGGCGGCCAGTATTTTTTCTTCCGTGGCTCCCTCAGCTTCAAGTTCACAGGCAATCCTGCCTTCGCGCATGACCAGGATGCGATCACTCATGCCGATGATCTCGGGCAGTTCCGAAGAAACCAAAATGATGGACAGGCCCTGATCGGCCAGTTCGCGCAAGTGGGAATAGATTTCCATTTTGGCCCCGACGTCCACTCCCCGGGTCGGCTCGTCGCAAATCAAAATAAGCGGCTCGGTCAAAAGCCATTTGCCGATAACCGCTTTTTGCTGATTTCCGCCGCTTAAGTAATAAACGTCATTTTCGATTGAGGGCGTTTTGATTTTAAGCTTCAGGCTGCTGTCCCGTATTTCCCGTTGTTCCTCGCGGTGTCTGATGATTCCCAGCCTGGCGCGTTTGTTGAGGCTGGGCAGGGCCATGTTCTCCCGCAGGGACAGCCCCATAATAAGGCCTTCTGTCTTTCGGTCTTCGGTCAGAAACGCCAGTTTATTTTTAATGGCCATACCGGGATGGCGGTTTTGCACCTTTTTTTCATTCAAAACCATCTCACCGGTTGAGGAAAGCACCCCGAACAACGCTTTGCACAATTCGGTCCGGCCGGCTCCCACCAGACCGTAAATCCCCAGAATTTCACCTTTTTTAACCTCAAAGCAAACATTTTTCAGCTTTTCACCGCTGGTCAGGCTCTTCACGGAAAGCAGGGCGTGGCCGGTAGCCTGGGCCTTGGGCGGGTATATCCGATCCAGCTGCCGGCCGACCATGGCCGTTATCAGATCATCGACGTTGGTTTGCCGAATCGGTTTGGTAAAGACAAGCTGGCCGTCTTTTAAAACCGTCACGCGATCAGAGACCCGAAAAATTTCATCGAGGCTATGCGAGACATACAAGACCGTGATGGCACTTTGCCGCAATTTGTCGATGAGTGCGAACAAATGCCGGCGTTCATCGGCCGACAGCGCCGAGGCCGGCTCGTCCATAATCAGGATAGCGGCGTCCTGCGAAATGGCCTTGGCAATCTCAATCTGCTGCTGCTGGCCGACACTCAAACCCTGGATCGGGGCGTTGGCATCAACCCCGGCTTCAATTTCATTGAGCCATTTTCCGGCGGCCTTGATTTCGGCTTTATTGGAAATCCAGCCGGCCCGGTGGGATTCGCGACCCAGCGCGATATTTTTAGCTGCCGAAAAATGCGAAATGAGGTTGAATTCCTGAAAAATAATTCCGACTCCCATACGCCTGGCAGACTGCGGATCGAAATTTACTATGCGCCGGCCGTTGATATGAATAGAACCCTGGTCCGGCTTTTCGGCGCCGGCCAATATCTTCATCAACGTCGATTTGCCGGCGCCGTTCTCTCCGATAACCGCGTGCACCTCCCCTTTACGAATTTGCAGACACACCGAATCCAGGGCCTGAATCCCGGGAAACCGTTTCGCAAGGTTGTCTATTTTCAGAACCGGAACGTCCGACACGCCATCTCCATCAATGAGATTATTCTGCTACGAGCGCTTAGGGTTTTTTATCGGGCAACTTGCTGCAAGAAGCTGAAGGTTTCAGGTGTCAGTGTTCAGGTGTCAGCGCTGCGGTCGGCCAAACAAACAGCCGGTCAAATTGAAAAATAAACTCTGAAAAGCGAATAACAAATATCGAACAAGGAATAATGAATATCGAAGTAAGGTATTCTATCATTGATATTCTTAACTGACTGAGCGAAGCGATTCCACACTTCATCATTCGAAATTTCTTGTTCGATATTCTGCGGTTCGCTTTTAAGGTCTTCATATAGAGATTCGCACCGCTTTTTCCTGACACCCGAAACCTGAAACCTGAAACCAAATTCAACAAACGGCGCTCAGGTTGCCCAAAGAGGCCAATTTCCCCAAACGACGTCTTGGAAAAATCATATCCGTCTACTTTTTTAAGTAATGCTTCTTGATCCAGGCTTCCGGCAACTCATTGACCGCAAAATACTGGTCGGTCAGATCAGGACGATAGTATTTGTCCAACTGATCTTTTTCAAATGTCACCACCGGGTACTCCACTTTTTTGGGTACGGGTTCTCCACGCAGAATCTTCACGGCCAGATCCACGGCGGTCAAAGACAGCGGATTGCCGCCGGACTCCGCCAGAAAATCGATGTCGTGTTCTTTGGCCATCCGCAGCCAGCCGTTCCAGTCATCGGCCGTGATCGGCGGTATCTTTTTGCCGGCATCCAACAAGGCTTCGACAGCCCCGTAGGCCATCTGGCCGCCGTCGGCGATGATTCCGTCAATCCGGGGATTGGACTGGATAAAAACCTCCATGGTTTCTTTAGCTTTTACCGGCGACCAATCACAATAGGCGGTCTCTAGGATCTTGATATCCGGATAGGCACTCAACCCCTGTTTGACGCCCCGCAGTACATCTTCGGCGTAGCTGCTGCCGGCCATACCCATCAGGACGACGACATTGCCTTTGCCGTTGAGCTTTTGGCCCATCCACTTGGCATAGACGAAGCCGGCTTTGATGTTGTCGCGGGAAATCCAGGTTGTATATTTGTCGGTGTTCACACCGGTAGAAGCCAGCACCACCGGAACGCCCATATCATAGGCTTCTTCCACCGCACCCACCAAAGCCCCTTCGCTGGCGGGATCGACAAAAAGGACATCGACTCCCTGGGCGACCAGCCCCTCGATATCAGCAATTTGCTGGACCGGATTCCAGAAGCAGGAGGTCACTTTAAACCCCTTGAAATCTTTGGCATATTTTTCCTCAACACCGTATCTGAAATGCAGCCCGAACATGGTCATCCAGGCGTTGGTGTCGCCCAGTCCTGCTCTTCCCGCCAGCCAGGGTGCATTCTTTTTATACTTGGCGGTATCGACCATGCCTGGAGCCAGGTCTCCCGCCATGATTTGGTGAACGTGAATACCTGAAATTAGGACCATAGTTATTGTCAGACAGAGAATAAAACCAGTACGAACGCCTCTTTTGTTAGACATAATTGCCTCCTTTCTGAGCAATCGGTTTTGGATTCAAATTGAGCCGGATCAAATTTTGCTGGTAAAGATCTTTTTCCAGCGCCATTGCCCGGCATAAAACGCCACCGCGGCGATGATCACAATACCGCGAATAACGAATTGATACTCCACCCTTAATTTCAACATCAAAACGAGGTTTAATAAAACGGTCATCAGCAACACACCGGCAATGGTGCCCGAGATCCTGCCTTTGCCGCCCCCCAGCACGGCACCGCCAACGGCAATCGCGGCAATGGAATCCCACTCGTAGCCGATACCGATATTCTGATCGGCATAGCCCAGGTACCCCACCAGCACCAGCCCGGCCAGGGCCGCCAGAAATCCGGATGCCATATAACTGATGATGGTAACACGGTCGACTTTGATACCACTTAAAAAAGCGACCTCGGGGCTTCCGCCAACGGCATACAGCGATCGGCCAAAGGTGGTTTTGGCCAGAACGAAATGGGCAACCACGGCCATACACGCAAAGATAATCACGGCATTGGGAACGGGACCGGTGGATTCGCTGCCCATAAATCGGATAAAGCCCGGCAAACCGCCCGATGGCGTAGCTTTGGTAACCATCAGGCGCAATCCGGTAACCAGCAGTCCGACAAAAAGCGTGGACACAAACGGCTGGACCTTTCTTTTGGCAACTAAAAGGCCGTTGCCGAAACCGACGGCAGTTCCCATCATCAGCACCGTTGCAACCGTTAGAAATACATACCGGTCCTGGCCTTTGGTAATTTCAGCGGCGGTCACACCGGCCAGTTGCATGATCGCGGCGATGGAAACGTCGATGCCACCGGCAATGACGACCAGGGTCTGCCCGACGGCCAGCAGCCCCAAGGCCGAAGCCTGGCGCAGGATGTTGAAAAGATTATTGATCTTAAAAAATTGGGGAGCTAAAACCGCGGCTACTAACAATACGGCCACCAGGAACACATATACGATATGGTCTCTCAGAATCCGGGCCGGAATTGAATGGTACGCCATTTTCATCAGAATTCTTTTCGAGCTGGTAAAAGGTGTTTGGTCCCATAAGGTATTTTGTGGGCAACATGTTGTAGACAACCAAAGGTTTCAGGTGTCAGGACTTAGCACCTGGGTTCTCTGACACCCGAAACCTTGTATGAAAATTCGGCTAACCGGATCACCGAAAAAATTGAACATCGAAAATCGAACATTGAAAGTCCAACATCGAATAATGAATTTTGTCAATTTAAAAACAGCTGAGCAAAGCCAATTAACGCTTTGAAAGTATTCGTATTGGCAATTGGTGTTTTGCAAATCATTAAAAACGACAAAGCGTAGCGTCATCCTTATTGGATGTTCGATGTTGAGCGTTCGATGTTCGATGTTCATAAGTTTCTTTTTCGATTTGACCGGCCGTTCTTTTGGGCGGCGGCTGTGCTGCCACCTGAAATCTAAAAACCTAACCACTAGTTCAACCACCTTTCCAGGTTTTCTCTGACAAAGGTGTCGTCATTGAGATGCGGGTAAGATGCGTATACCCGATCAATCTCCGCGGCCTGTCCCGGTGACAGTGTTTCATTTTCATCCAGACACCAGACTCCCTGAAACAGACCTTGCCGACGCAGCACTTCGTGGATACCGGGGATGCATCCACGGTAATTGTTCGCAGCATCAAAAAGGACCGCATTGGCATCGGTGATCTCCTGCGCCAGTCTGAGCATTTGAGGGGGAATCGGTAATTGGTGTTCCGTCAGCTCATGAATTTGCGCCATTTGATCGACCACCGTTTTCGTCCAAACGGCCCAATGGCCCAACAGACCGCCGACGATTCGAAGGGTTTTTTCACCGCATTCGGACTGGATTCGGTAAGTCGTCAACAAATCGAGTACGATGTTGTCATCGTTTCCCGTATAGAGGGCAATTTCGTTTTCCCGCCCGGCATCGCAAACGGCGCGGACGACATCGAAGGTCTGGTAGCGATTGAACGGAGCGATTTTGATGGCGAGCACATTCTCAATCTCAGCGAAATTGCGCCAAAAATCATAGGGCAGGATCCTTCCGCCAACGGAAGGCTGCAGGTAAAAGCCGAACAGAGGTATAACTTCGGCTATTTTTCCGCAATGATCGATCATGGTTGGAATATCGTCATCGCCAAAAGCAGCCAGGCTGAGCAATCCGGTGTGATAGCCGTATTCAACGGCAAGCTCGGCTTCTTTCAAGGCCTGTTCGGTCCTTCCGCAAATACCGGCAATCTTCAAGGTGCCTGACTCCGGTCCACAATAGGCATCAATGGTATCGGAAACCAGGCTGAGAATCGGTTCGAATAAGCCGATTTCCGGCTCACGGATTTGAAACTGGGTTGAATGAACCCCGACCGCAATACCGCCGATACCGGCTTCGATATAGTATCGGGCAAGCGCGCGCTGATGCGTTTCATCAAAAGATCTATCCGGATTCAAGGCCAGCGGCATGGCGGGAATGACGACACCCGTTTTTACCTTTTGACGGATATATTCTGGAATTTCACCAATTTTCATTTCTAAAATTTTCCATCTCTAACTTCAAAATGGGTCGGCTTATCCAGGGAGGCCCCACCCTGCTCGATCCAGTGTGCGACCCACTCAATCATCTGCAGCAGCGGAACGCGGGGATAACCAAAAAGTTTCGCCGCCTTTGAGGCGTTGTTTAAAAGGGCCGTTGGGCTCTCCTGGGAGATAAAATCCACCTTTTTGCCGAAAATGCGGCCAAATTCCCCGGCAATGTATCGCACCGATGCCGTTTCGGGGCCGGTCATGTTGATAATATTGGCAGGGCAACTGCAGTGTTCCAGACACAAAATCGACTGATTGATGACATCGCCCTGCCACATGACATTCACATGCCCGGTGCTTAAGTCAACGGGCTGCCCATCAAAAACCCGGGTACCGATATCTCGCAGCACGCCGTAACGTAAGTCAATGGCGTAATTGAGACGGATTATGCAGACGGGAGTCTTGTTCAAATTGCTGAAATACTCAAAGATCCTTTCTCTTCCCAGAGCGGATTGGGCATACCCACCCCGTGGATCGGTGATGTCATCTTCAGTGGGCATCGCGCCGCAAACCGGGGACAGGTCGTAGACATTGCCCGTTGAAAAAGCGACGATCCTGCTGTCTTTAAAATGCTGGGCCACATTGGCCGGTACCACCGTATTCATGGCCCAAGTCAGATCCTCCGAGCCGCTGGTACCGAATTTTCGTCCGGCCATAAAGATCACATTGTATACTTTGGGCAGCTTGCCGACCAAATCGCGATTAAGTAGGTCACATTTGATGGTTTCGGCTCCGAATGCCTCCATTTTTTCTTTAATTGTTTCATCCGAAAAGCGCGAAACACCAATCACCCGATTCTTCCCTCCAGCTTTAGCAACGGCATTTACCGCTGCCATCGCAAGCTGGACACCGATTTTTCCGGCACAACCAAGGATAATTATATCGCCGGTAATTTCCTTCATCATGCGAACCAAGTCAGGCGATCCGCAGGACATAACTTCATCAAGTTGTTCTTCGGAAGTGATTTTTTCGGGCAGATCGAAAGGTGTCATTGATTTCTTTCCTAATTATCATGGTGGGTTTAGGTCAGGGTGATAGTGATCCGCTTTATCGTTTAGCTCGTGTGTGTGGCCAAATGACAAAAGGTCCTGATGACAGGATACTTTTTAACCCCTTCGACGGTTAAATGTCAACCGGGTGATTCGGCAAATCGATACAACACCAATTGCGCGTTGCGGCTTTACTGGACATCGGTTAGTCGATCCTGAAAACAGCTAGCTCACAGCGTTGGCGATCGACTCGAAAGCAAGAACCAGCAACATGTCGGTGTCGTCATGCACCGGCTCCTCCTGGGCCGAAACTTTGGCAATGACAACCTCTCTTTGGGGATCGACCCACAGCCATTGGCCGTGAATGCCGATCCCGCAAAAAGCACCTGAGCCGTTTCCGCTCTGGTACCATTGGCTGCGGTAGAGGCCGTTGGGGAACAGATCGACGAAATCACCTTTTTGCCAGGGGCCGCGATCACCGTTGTGACAGATGTCTTGAATCCACCAGCCCGGCAGGATGGCTTTGCCCCCTATGCGCATCATTTCGCCAAAACGCGCCAGATCTCGCGGAAGCGCACAGACCCCGCCGGCCGTACGCGGCGCGCCTTCACTGTCGACCGTGATATAGGCGTCGGCTTCGGCTCCCATGGGCTGCCAGATCCGAGTAGAAAACAGGCTGGCAAAATCTTGCCCGGCAGCCCGCTCCATGATCCAGCCCAGCAAATCTGAATTCGGCGAAAGGTAGCTGAACACCTCGCCGTGTGGCTCCGGCGCCCTGGATAGAGTTGCCAGCAGGCCGTGAAGGGTGCCGGGATCCTCACCGGGCAGGGCCGGGTCCCAGAGGGTAGCGCGGCGATACCGAATGTAATCGCCGGATAGGTCTAAATAGTCCTCCGAAAAGGAACTGCTGACCGTCATGTCGAGCACATGCCGAACCGTGGCGTCACCGTAAGCCGAGCCGGAAACCTCGGGCACATATTCGATGACGGGACTGTCCGGGTCAAGCAGCCCCTGATCGACCAGTATTCCGGCGGTTGCACCGGTCAGGGATTTGCTGACCGAAAACAAAATATGTGGGGATTCTCCGTCATAGCCTTGGCGGTAGATCTCGGCGACAATTCGTCCTCCGCAAAGCACTACCAGGCCATTGGTGGCAGTTGTTGCGAGCACTTCAGATAGCTGACGTTCCTGCCCGTGATGATCTTTAAATGTCAGCGAATCAAAAGACTGCATATCATCGCTTAACCGCCACGCCTGCTCGGGCGCTTGAATCCGTGAGACGGGAATGAGACGGTCGACATTATAAAATGATTGAGTGCTTTGCGGTGCGGTTCGCCAGTTGGCAAGAGTAATAGAGGCGTCCATTTCATCCTCAAAAGTGACGTGGATTGGAAAAATTGAACTTGCCTTTTCCAGAAGAGTTTCTATAAAAAATGGTCCATGCGGGGCAGCAATGTTCCTGTATGAAGGTTTTGGGTTTCCAGTGTCAACCCTGTAGCTGGCCGCAAGCGCCCAGTCTGATCGAGAAAGAAACTAGTGAACGTCGAACATCGAACGTCCAACATCGAACATCGAATAATGTATTCTGTCTATTTTATATAAAGACTGAGCAAAGCGATTCCGCACTTCGACATTCTGCGGTTCGATATTCGATATTCTGCGGTTCGCTTCAAATTGTAGTTTCACACGAGCGGCGGCCTCGATTCGGCTGAGCTCGTCGCAGGCCGGCTAAAGGACATCCGGTCTGATCGGAAAAGAAACTGCGCAAAATCAAGGCAGTTTCGATTAACTCATTTGCCGTTTCGTCCTCGTCCTCGTCCTCGTCCTCGAAACTTTTGAGCCTCTATGTATCGACGACGAGGACGAGCACGAGTACGAGCACGATTTAAAATCCCTTTCTTGGGGTTAATATAGGCGTAGTTTCTTAAGAGTTTCGGGTGCCAGGTAACCGAGGTGCTAAATCCTGACACCCGAAACCTGACACCTGAACCCCCCTTTTGTCACAATACTCGATAAAATCGACAATAATTTGCCGATATAACCTCGCTAGACGCCGAATGGCATCAAATTACTTGGTCAACTCCGTCCAGATGGCGGTCTGGTAGTCATTGGCCACCTTGGAACAGGCCGGAACAAAATGCCCCTTGTCCTTGAACTCGTCCGGAACAATAATTTCAACAGCGGTTTTCATGTCTTCGGGCATGAACTCTTCCGATCCTGTGATGCCGTTGGCGTAGCGGGCAAACGCGGAGATGAGGCCCGCATTTTCGGGCGCCATGATAAAATTCATAAATAATTTGGCATTTTCGACGTTTTTAGCCGATTTTAAAATCACGACGCTGTCCATCCAGACCGGAAATCCCTCGCGCGGATAGCCGAAGCGAATAGACGGTTTGGCCAGACGGGCCCTGAAGGCGGCGCCATTCCAGTAGGCCGCTGCATTGTAGTCACCGCGCGGCATCTTCTCGGTCAGGCCATAGTCAAAAGACACCCATTTGGGCTTGGCCGCCATCAATACATCCCTGGCCTTTTTCAAAGCGGCCTTGTCAGTCGTGCAGGGCTCGCTGCCGATATACATCAGGACAAGGGCCAAAACATCGCCCATTTCAGGCGGCATGCTGATCTTGCCGACCAGCTCAGGCGGCGGATCAAAAACGATGGCGGAAGTGTTGATATCACCTTTATAAAATTCGGTGTCGACGACGATGCCCACCGTGCCCCACTGCCACGGTGCACTGTAGCGTCGACCCGGGTCCCAATCCGGATTGCGCCATTCCGGGGCAACATTTTTGAAATTTTCCATCTGATCGACGCGTGCTTCCAGGGCCAATCCTTCTTCGATAAAGATTTTAACAAAATTCGCTGAGGGGCAGGCCATGTCGAAGCCGTGCCCGCCGGCCTTGACTTTGGCCATCATCGTGTCATTCGAGTCATAATCCGTAATCGTCACCTTGATATCATACTTTTTTTCAAATTTCTTGATGAGCTCAGGGCTGGTGTAGTTGCCCCAGTTGTAAAAATTCAGCTCCCCGGCTGCCTGTGCGACACCTGAAATCGCCAATACCGCCGCAACGGTCACGACCAGTAACAATTTCTTGTTCATTTTATGTCCTCCTTTAACATTGGTTTGAATGCATCCTGATTTCTCAAACGGCATCAGCGACGCCGACATTTGATACCGGAAAACCGGTATCACCAATTGCAGTCCTCCTTTCTTTGGTCTGGTGTTTTTACCTAAATCATGCATAATCCCCTGATTTATCCCCCTTGAGAGGACTCGTGCAAATATAGCTTCATAGATATTGAGGGCCTATTTGCCGAACTTCTTGTCGATGACAAAGAAGGTACCGATTACCAGAATCGAAAGACTGACCAAAACGGTCGAGATCGCGTTAATCTCCGGCGTGATGATGCGACGTAGCTGACCCAGCATATAGGTCGGCAAGGTTTCCTGACCGGAGGATTTAACGAATTCGGTGATGACCACATCATCCAACGAGATGACGAAAGCCAGCATGGCCCCGGCGATGATGCCCGGCCAGAGCAAGGGCAGCGTCACTCGCTGGAACGTTTTCCAGGGGGTCGCGTACAGATCGGCCGCCGCCGTTTCCAGCGTCAAGTCCATGCTCTCCAGCCGGGCCCGGATCGGCAGGTAGGCAAAGGGAATACAAAAGGCGGTATGGGCTGCCACCAGATAATACATGCCCTGAATTCCTGTGGCCGTTTTGATGATCGCAAACAAGGTCATCAGGGCAACGGCGGTAACGATTTCAGGCACCATCAGGGGCTGGTTGATCATGACGTAGATAAAGGTCAGCCCCGAAAAATGCTTTATGCGGGTCGTTCCCAAGGCGGCCATCGTTGCCAGCAGGGTTGAATAAGCCGACGCCTGCAGTGCCAAAATCAGCGAACGGAGACCGGCGTCCTGCACCGCTTCATTGTGCCAGGCCGAAACATACCACTGCAGCGAGAACCCCTCCCAGACGGCGATATTTTCGCCGAGATTAAAAGAAAAGACGATCAGAACAAAAATCGGTGCATAGAGCATCACAAAACAGGTGATGGCTATAAAGCCGAAACCCGGCAGCCTTTTGAGCGAAAATCGTTTCTGCGTTTTAGCGAAGGTTGTCATCGCAGACCATCTGAATCTTTTTGAATATTTCGCACATAAACCAGCAGGGCGATCATGACGATGCCCAACAGGGTAATCGACAGGGCCGCACCCAACGGCCAGTTGCGCCCGGCACCGAACTGCAGTTGAATCAGGTTGCCAAGCATCATTTTCTTACCGCCCCCGAGAACCCGCGGGATGACAAATGCACCCAGTGAAGGAATGAATACCAGGATCGACCCGGCGATGATGCCGGGCTTTACCAGGGGAATGATCACCCGGCGCAGGACCTTGCCCCGCGTGGCATAAAGGTCGTAGGCTGCCTCCACCAGATTGAAATCCAAGCGTTCCATGGAAGCATACAGCGGCAGCACCATCAGCGGCAAGTAAACATAGGTCATGCCAACCATGATGGCGAAGTCGGTAAAAATCATCTGGATGGGGCTTTCGAGCAGTCCCAACTTCAGCAGAATCATATTGATCAGCCCCCGGTTGCGGATTACTTCCAGAATTGCGAAGGTGCGGATCAGCAGATTGGTCCAGAACGGGATTGTTACCAGAAACAGCCAGATATTGCGGCTTGTCCGCGGCCGTGTGGCAATAAAATAGGCCGTGGGGAAACCAACAGCCAAGGTGGTCGCCGTCGTAAAAAAAGAAAGCTTGACTGATCGCCAGAGAATGCGCAGGTGGGCATCCGCCAATCCTAAAGTGTCGTCGAAGATGTCCCTTAAAAATACGACGTTGAACCAGGCATCGGTCGAAAACTTCCAAACGATGCCGCCGTATTCACCGGATGTGAGAAAAGAATACACCAATACGATCAGCAGTGGACCGGACGCTGCCAAAAAAAGGACCAATAGCGCGGGGGTGCTCAGCAGCCAGCTACGGCGAACACCCTTGATGCGTGCTGCCTCCTCCAGATTGGATATCGACGCCTTGTTTTGCAAAATCAATCCCTTAACAATTGCACGGAATTCGGTTTGAAAGCGATACCGACCGGCTGGCCCACCACGAACGTTTCAGTGTCCTCCCGCTGATTCTGCATACGGGTCACAAAAAGGGTCTCGTCCGGCAGGCGCGTATGATAGTGAGTATCCGTACCAAAGTATACGATGTTTTCAAGCACACCCTGAAGATCTGCATTTTTCCCCGTATCCGCCAGCAGTCGTGAATATTCAGGACGAACCGCGGCGGTTACACTGCCCTGCGGCGCCATGCCCGCCGGCAATTCGGTGGTGATCTCATTGCCCGAAGAGAGCCTTATCCGGGCCCGGCCGGTCTCAGTCGCGACAACATCAACAGAGAGAAAATTGGTGCTGCCGATAAAATCAGCCACAAAGCGTTCGAGGGGATGATTGTAGATTTCGCGCGGGGTGCCCACCTGCAGAATTCGACCGGCATCCATCACGGCGATACGGTCGGACATGGTCAGGGCTTCTTCCTGATCGTGGGTGACAAAAATAAAGGTGATCCCTGTTTCATGCTGCAAACGCTTCAGTTCGATCTGCATTTCCTTGCGCAGCTTGTAGTCCAGGGCCGCCAGGGGTTCATCGAGCAGCAAAACCTCAGGCTGGGGGGCCAGAGCCCTGGCCAGCGCCACGCGCTGCTGCTGCCCGCCGGATATCTGATCGGTGCGCCGGTGGCGCAGGTCCTCCATTTTGACCAGCGCCAGCATGGTGCTGACGGTATCTTCAATGTGGTTTTTAGGCTTGCCGAGCATTTCAAGCCCGAAGGAGATGTTCTGCGCAACGGTCATATGCGGAAAAAGCGCATAGCTTTGAAATACGGTGTTGACCGAACGCTGGTAGGGGGGCAGATGGGAGATGTCCCGGCCATGCAGCTTGATGACACCCCCGGTCGGGTGGTCAAAGCCGGCAATCAGCCTTAGCAATGTGGTCTTGCCGCACCCCGATGGCCCCAATAAGGTGAAAAACTCGTTTTCCTGAATGGCGACCGTAACATCGGCAAGCGCCACCACCTTGTCTTTGCCCGAACCGAAAATTTTGGTAACCCGTTCGGCATTGATGGCTGCTTCGACGAGTTCACTTGACTGTGCCTGCACGCTTTCCGTTATATTTGCCAATTGTAATCCCTGAATAAATGATCATTAATTCATGGTCTTTTTTTCAGCCGCAAACCCTAACAACTCGGTCCTGCAAAGTCAAAGTGATTTTTTTCCAAATTGGATGAACCGGAAAGAACCGCCACAGGGACTCTGAGAAGAAATGTTTATAACCATTAACATCGTTTCCTGGAAACCTGTCGGAAAATTGTCAAGATATAATCCATCGGCGGAAGCTATCGGATCGGGGGATACATCCGACAAAAAAACCTGGGAAACCATTTCAGCGGCATTGATAAATGCAGGCACGGGAAAGGGCTCGATGCGTCGCGAACGCCAGCTGACAATCACCGACCATTAAAACGAAACCTCCAAGCCCATCATTATTTGATGATCCAAGATACTGCCAAACTCCGTATCATCGCCTCCTGAATTAACGACTCCGAAAGAAAACAGCTTCAAATGGTCACCCAGAAAATACTCTCCCCAAAAAAGAAGTTGACCGGAACCGTCGTCGATATTTTGGTTCCAGCGCAATGTCAGGTTCAAGATATCCCTGATATCATTCTCCAGTAGCTGAACCATAATGTAATGCTGTCGCAGGAATCGGAGACGAGGATCGGCTGTTTGGCCCAGGATCGACGCGCCCAACCCGCTGATTGGACCATCCAATTCAAAGGCAATTCCGGCTTTATCTCGAAGTCCGAAATAGGCATCTGCCTGTTCATCATCATAGCCGGGTCCGTTGTAAAGGTACTCCATCGTTACCGTGGGGCCCCATTCAAGGGTGTAACTACCCCCCAGCAACAGGGTCCCGGATAAATCGGTATCATCATCTTTGGTGGGAGCCATTACACCACCCAAAATGTTGTCAGCCAAGGTTGGATATAACGCATCTGTCCCCTGAGAAATTTCTCCTTCCGCATACAAAAGCAGCGCATCCGTAGCAGTGACACCGCCGTAAGCTCCCAGTCGGACCCGATCTTCTTCCCTAGCGGACAAAATCAGACTCGCATAGCGCTCCGAATCCGTATGGTCCAGCTTCAATGCATATGTTTTTCTGAATTCACTGTTTCGAAATTGGAGATCATTGCGTCCTTGATCTAGGTTTGCAATGAACGAAAGGCTCCAGGTCCAGGTTGGGGCATAGACAAGTCTGCCAAAATCCATACCCGGGACTTCCCGAATAGGATTGCTGCGGCCATTGTCTCTAAAGAAAGGATTGGATGGCGATACCAAAAAAGACGGTCCCCATTGAAGGTTCTCCCTGCCATATGAAGCAAAAAACCCGTTAACGAGTCGAACCCTGGCCAACCATTCATTAATGAACAACTCACTATCGGTGTCCGATTCCCCATGCCGGGAGCCGTCTTCCCATTTTGACCGGCTAACGGTCAGTCTCGGTTTGACGCTAAAGTCCGATCTCTCGAAATGCAGTTGAAAATCCGGGCGAAGCTCAAATTCAGCAGTGCATCGGGGAAGATTTAAAAAGTCATTGTTCGGATTTTGGGAGGTTTTTGCTGCACGGGTATAGGTGCCGAAAGCCAAAGCGCGAACAGTGAAATCATACTCGTAGGCGGGCATTTTAAAGAGCGCTTGGGGCGATCCCTTGGATTTTGCGATGTTCGACTCTGAGGCATCGACAAAATGGTCAGCGGTCAGAGGCAAGGGGCTCGTCATGCAAACCCACACAACAAATAAATATCGCATCAGGTGGAAGTGGCGTCTCATACGGCCGATTGCCGGCTTCTACTTGATCAAAAGGTTCAAATTAAAGGTCGAGTCCGGAATATTTTTTAATTTAATTTTGCTGTAGCTCAGCGTGGTCACATTTTCATCGGACAAGGCGTCTGAAATAATCATTTTCGAAACAAAAACATGGGCAGCACCATCAATGGCGATACGGTTATCATATTCAAAGATTGCAGATTTAAAAAGCTTGCCGGAGACAGAATAAAAATCTGATTTCACACCCACCAAACGACTTTCGGAAATCCAGTAGCGGATACGATCATAGGTAGCTTTTTTATTTTTCGCCACAAGATCGAAAAGAAAACATTGTTCTCCATTTATTTCTTCCTTAACTAGGAAATTGGCATCATAGTCGCCGGCATAATTGGTCGATGCAATGTCTCCATAAGATGCTCCTCCCATGAGCTTTTGCCTGGGAGAAATCGGCACGGGCTTGCGCAGACCCGGTTTGATGAACCACATGTTGCGATCCAACATCAACAGCTTGCGGCCTTTGACCTTTGCGGGCGAGACGAATTTGGCAAGCGTATTGGTTCCACGGTTCTTTATTTCAAGTGCTCTAAATTGCTTGCGCCCTTTTTCAATAGATTCTATTTCAGCCAACCATGCCACGCCTTTTAAGTTTCCTCTAGCCTTGTCCGCTTCAATAAGGATTTCCTTTGGTTTCATTTCGGCGGCCGCCGGTATTTCCCGCAATCCATAGCCCCACACAATAATTGGTATTAACGCTAACAGCAATTTTTTCATCTCTGACCCCCATGAGAAGAGATATCAGCGACCTAATTCCCCGCAATTAGATCCGCAACACTTAGCTTTCTCAAAGCGGCTCTGCCGTACGGGTTATCGGCACCGGCCTCGGCAGCTTGTTCAAACATATATTTTGCTGTCTTCTGGTCGTCTTTTCTTAGATATGCTTCTCCGGCTTGGTATAAGATCATCGAGGAAAATCCGTCATCTAAAAGTAAGCCCGCAAAGCGTCTGTTCAGTTCAGGATGATCAAGCCATAACAATAGCAATTCAAGGTCGGTAAAACCCTCATCGAATTTTCCAAATTGCCTTGGCAAATTGACCCAGGCAGTGCTCCTCATATGACGGATGATTGGATTTTTGTCATCCATTCGAACAGCGGCACTCAGCATATCATTGCCCTTTTGAACATAGTGCAGTCGATAAAATCCCAATGGCGTGACGTTCGCGATCCACTTCATGGGAAAATCCCTTGCTTTAATCAGATAAGCCGTACCCAAATAGGCCAATATTTCAGCGTTGTTCGGATCTTTCCCTAATATTTGATGAAAAATTTCCTCAGCTTTTAGCATGGACCGTTTATCTTTTCCCAGATTTCCAATATGAAAGTATAGCTGACCTAAATTCTCCTCTGATATGCTACCGGAATCTTGCCCGACAACTTGTGTTAAAGCTGCCCGATATTCTTCAACAAGTTCAGTGGACAATGCCGTATTGATCGAATCATGCATTGATTGGTTTCCACGTGAGCCATATGACCCCGCCGAGCAGGCTGAAATGATAAAAATGAGAATCAAAATTGCAAATCCTATTTTAGTCTCTTGATCAGACATGTCCCAAAGCCTCCACTACGTTTTGTCGAGCCGCACGCCTGGCTGGTAAAATAGCTGCAACTAAAGAAAGGGAAATGAGAAAAACCATTAACAATACCATGGCGCGGGGCACCAGATTGACAATCAAAGGAACCGGCGACGAAATACCGGGTGGAATATAGGTCGGTTCGATTACCCGGATACAAACCCAAGCCGCGACATTGAGGGCGATTCCGAGCAAACTGCCGAAGCATCCAAGCAGAGCACCTTCTAATGCAAAAAGAAAATTGACACCGCGCCGCTTTAATCCTAAAGCCCGCAATGTACCAATTTCACGGGTTCTTTCCATAACCGCCATTCCCATGGTGTTAACCGTACTCATCACCACAATGATCAAGACTATCAGAAACAAAAACCAAAATATCATGTCAAACATGCCTTTGACTTTGAGGTAGAAAAGCGAAAGTTCATCCCATTGTTTGATCTCACAGGCAAATCCTTCTGCTTCCAACAGGCTGATGAGGCGATTCTTCACGATCGCGGTATTTTTCCAGTTATCTATCAGGACGACAATTCGGTCTGCTTTGCGGGTGTCGTACAACGATTGGGCATGCGAAAATGGAAACAGCATATATTTATCGTTCGTCGCATCGGATCCGGTATCATAAATACCGGCGATATGTATATCCAGCGCATTCATCTGGCCGTCCAGGGTGGTCGTCATGACCACCGCATCATTTCCGTTTTTAAGGCTCAATTGATCGGCCAGGTCAGTTGCCATGACAACCTTGTAAGCTTCAGCGTCGCGGAGCCCCTCACCTTTTATGGAACGTAGTTTGGCCATGGCTCCCAAAATCGTCCGATAATCTCTGGGAATAACCCCTTTGGCCAGAAATATAGCGGAAGTAAATCCATTGGACACAAGACCGGAAATATGAATTTGGGGTGTGGCTAAATAGACTTGGTCATCTTCTTCAACTAAGCGAACGATGTCCTGAAATTCATTTTCAGTGAACATAAAGGCAGCCGGATCGGTTTTTCCCTTTTCGATCCAACCGGCCTTATAAATTGTAAAGTGTCCTAATCCCTCCCCGCGAATTGCCGATTGTCGAAGCCCTTCGTAGGTGCTTGCCGTATATCCTCGAAAAAGACTGATGGCGGCAAATCCCATGGCGATGGCCATCAGGGTTACCAAAGATCGGCGTCGGTTCTTGCGGATGTTGCGCAAAGCGATAATGAGCCATTGAATCATCTTTTGGCCTCCTCCCCTTTGATTTTACCGTCTTCCAATTGAACCAGACGCTCAACTTTGCTCAATATACGCTGGTCATGGGTAGAAAAAACAAAGGTAGTGGCTTCTTTTTGATTCAAATCGTGCATCAGTTGGATGACTTTGAAGGCGTTGTCGGAATCCAGATTGGCGGTGGGCTCATCCGCGATGACCAGGGCAGGATCGGTCACTAAAGCCCTGGCCACGGCAACTCGTTGCTGCTGACCGCCGGACATCTTATCGGGTCGATGGTTGACAATCCCTGAGAGCCCAACCTCCACCAGCCGATTGGAGGCCTTTTTTTTGGCTTCGGAAAACGTTTGGCCTTGGATTTGCAAAGGCAGCATGACATTTTCAAGAGCCGAAAGCACCGGAACCAGGTTAAACCCCTGGAAAATAAAACCAATAGAACGGTTACGAAGTTCCGATCGGTGATTATCAGATAATCGGGCTACCTCCTGGCCGTCAAGGCGATATAAACCGGAAGATGGGGCATCTATACCGCCCATCAGGTTCAGCAGGGTGGTCTTACCGGATCCGGACGGCCCCCAGATTCCGACAAATTCGGCTTTATGGATCGTTAGATTCACCTGGTCCAATGCGTGAACCACGGTTTCACCCATTTGATAATTTTTTTTAACAGATTTCATTTCAACCAGGGGCATAGTGGAACCTTCTCATCGGTTTTTGCCAATCCCCGATCGCCATTTTCGCCTAATTTCCGCGTATGGCTCAATTCCCCTAAAACGGAATCCATTGACGGACAATCATTGGGCCGCTAAAAGTTCTCAGATAATTCCTTATACTTTTTTGCCTTCTCAGCGTCTTTATTCTGCTCATATAGCTGCGCAAGATTGGTGTAGACATCCTTTTTAAAGGAAGGCGTTATCATAGGGTTTTGCTCTATCAGCAGGGCCAAGTGCTCGAAGTCCTCCAACGCGTAATGCCCTCTCTCCAAAAATGAAGGCAAGCGTCGGGAATTCGTGCCGCGGGTCATCCGAACCGCAATATTATCCGGATCGCGCCTTATGGCCTTGTCCATAAAGGCTGCCCCTTTGTTTACGTATGAAACCTTTTTGATGGGATTCCAGGTAGTTTCAGCCATCATCGTGGTGGCACTGCCAAGATAGCATAGGGTTTCGTTATCTTTGTTATTTCCCTCGTATGCTTGGGTCAGTATCTCAACAGCCAAGGGTGCATAATTTTTGATGTCATGCATGGCTTTAAAATGGTAGACGATACCCAGTCCTTTTAGGAGTTCTATATTCCCGGGGCTTTCCTTCAATTGTTGTTTGAGGTTTGAAATTTCGTTTTCCAGCTTTGCCTCATTCAGGTCGTACAAGTTATGCCAATTTTTTGCACCAAGCCCTGGTATTGCTACGAAAATACCGGTCAATAACGTGATTAATGATATCATCCACCTTTGCTTGATATAATTCATCATTTCAATTATCCCTCCATGTTAACTGACCTGACCGGATATCAGGTAGTCCGTAAATAAGAATCGATGTAAAGTCTTTTTAGTATTGAACCTAACCGCCTCTCGTAATCTTTGCAAAAGATACGAGATAGATGGAAAAATAAGGCGATGAACGGCTATAATCGCTGATAAAATGCAAGATTCTGTTTTAAGGTGACGATGGAAATGACGTTGGACAAACAGATATCGAAGAAAGGATTGGCTTTTGAGTCCAGCTGAATTGTGTCGATATGCACAAAGGCGGTTAAGAAAAAAGACCGGTTCGTAATAGTTGTCAGGGGATATTACTACGACAGTGATCGATGGACACCGATATGAGAAAGGGTGCAATTATCTTCAAACACCCTTTGCCCTGTTGCGCGCGCATTCACGGAGCTTATTCTTTCAGCTCGAAGCCTATTACATTAAGATTGGAGCTTCAGCCTTGATCTCTCAGCCTTGCCCGCTCCCAATACCATCCCGGGAATCGATAGCTGAATACGATCATCAGCACCATGACAGGGATGCCTGAGGCGGTGCGAACCACTAAAAAGGCTTCCAAGGGCAGGTTCAATTGCGAAATGATCAGAATAATCGCTTTCAGTAAATTAATCCCTCCCCATATCGCGGTGATGATTTGCCAGGCGGATCGATATAATTTAGGGGGAAGATTAGACTGGAGTAAAAACTCTCGAGATCCGAGTCCGGGATTGAGCATCTCGGCAAATATCATGATCAAAGGCCGCCGAATTAAGATTGAACCGAAAAAAAGCAGTCCCCAGAGTACATTTTCAATGGCAGCGGAAGCCAGATAAAGCTCCGTATTTTTGAAGACCAGGGTGCCGATTAATTCAATCGTGATTATCGGAATTGCCAAACCGGGAAATAGCTCGACACGCCGCGAGCGCCAGTAGGTAGTCGCCAGCAGGATCACACTCCAGCCAATGGCCAGCATCGCTCCGGTCAATGGCTGTCCAAAACGATGAAGCACGTAAAAGAACGAAACCGGCATCAAGGCACCCATTATAAACTGGCGGTAGGGAAAATTAGCCCCCGATATCGGCACCGGGGGGGATGTGTTTTGCTGATCCGTCATCCTGCAGTCATCAATACATCGCTAATTATTCAAAATTCAATACACGCTGTCTAATCGGAGCCTTTCCCGGGAAATCTTTTTTCCCTTTCAGCTTTGACCTTTCAGCTTTCAGCTTTGAGCTTTGAGCTTTGAGCTTTGAGCTTTGGAGCTCTATCCCTTCAACCCTGAATCTCCGAGCCTTGAACCCTGAACCCCGAGCCTCTTAACCTCTGAACCTTGAACCTCTGACCCCTTATACCTCTGAACCTCATTCACATTTGCTTGAACAAATTTGCATACGATCGACTCACCGTCAGGGTTTCCGGCAGATCTTTGAGCTTAACGATCAGTCGGCCGGCAAAAGAGCGGCTGACTCCGGCAATCCGACGGACGTTGATAACGGTCCCGCGATGAATGCGCCAGAATTGCTCCGGATTCAATTCCTCGGATAATTGCCGAATGCTTTTTTTGATCAGAGATTCACCGTCCAGGGTTTTGACTACCGTGTATTTATCTTCAGCCTTAAAGTAGAACACATCTTCGATTGCAATCAGCCTGACCTCTTCGCCATGTCTTGCTTTAACCCACTTCAAATACCCGGCCGATTGTTTATCTTTCAGGACAGCCAACAACCTTTCCATGGCAGCCGATAGATCAGGGGCTGGGTCAGGGATATCCAAAAGTTGCTTTTTCAAGCGCTTGACTGTTTTTTTCAATCTTTGATCGGTAACGGGCTTTAAAATATAGTCAACGGCTTCACTTTCAAAGGCCTCAATTGCATATTGGTCAAAGGCCGTTATAAAGACCACCCGGCACTCGTCCCTGATTTTTTGGGCGACCTCGATCCCGCTTAATCCCGGCATTTTGATGTCCAGAAAGGCGATTGCGGGTCGACAGGACTCGATCATCTCCAAAGCCTCGAGTCCATTTTGCGCTTCGCCGCAAATGGCAAGCTCCGGCCACAGAGCGGACAGTTTGGATTTCAAATGAATTCTAAGCTGTTCTTCATCATCGGCGATTACGGCTTCAGGGTTTATCATAAGGCACCTCGATTGTGGCCTTTAAACCATGGGGCGAATTCTCTTCCAATCTTAAGCGCCCCTCGTTTCCGTATAAAGAAAATAAGCGATCCCGAATGTTCGACAGTCCCACACCGGAGTCACGTTCCCCGTTGAATCCCACACCGGTATCGACAACTTCCAATTCAAGGATGCCGTCTTTTGCAAAACCCCTGATCAGAACTTCTCCGCCGTCGATTTTGGGCTCCAGGCCGTGCTTGACGGCGTTTTCCACCAGGGGCTGAATCAGCATGGGTGGGAATGAGATTGTTTTTAAACTATCCGGCAGGTTAATTTTATATGTCAATCTGTCACCCATCCGCACTTTAAAAATGCTCAGGTAGGCCTGGATCATTTCCATTTCCTGTCCCAGGGTGGCCTTCTCTTGCCTGATTTTAGACAAAGATGCCCGCAGGTATTGAATGAAATCGATCAGCATGGATTTGCCCTTTTGCGGATTGGTATCCAACAGACTGAGGATATTGGAAAGCGTATTGAAGAGGAAGTGCGGTTCGATCTGGGCCTGCAGCAGTTTGAGATTGGCTTCCGCCGCTTTTTTCTCGCTGGTGAGTCGTTTTATTTTTTCTTTCTGAATCTGGTCCTCGGAAGCCGCTATCCGTTCCCGGGAGCTGAAAAAATAGGTAATAATCGCCCCGAACAACAGGCCGAGAAACAGGATTTGAATGAAAATTCCATAATTCCCAAAAAAAAAGAGTGGCTTCAACCCCGAGGCGATCGCTCCCAAAATTGATCCAATGGTCGTCCCAATCATCAAAGCGACTACCACCAGAGAGGTCTGAAATGCAGGTCTTAAGGATCTAAAAAAATGCAAGGTAAATAATACACACGAACAAATAGAAAGACCGATGCAATGGGATATGATGAAATTGTAATAAAACCCTTTCCCAAATTCTATAACTGTCAGAAAACCGGCAATTACCGTACAGAATACTGCCGTATACAAAAATGACCTGATTACGGATTTTTTTTTGATACCATCTATTCCGGATCTCATGATGACTACCGTGTGAAACTTCAGGGAATGACGAATGTCGAATGACGATTGACGAATGGTGGAATCGCTTCGCTCAGTCAATATTAATCTAGACAGAATACCTTAAATCCGAAATCCGCATTCCAAAATCTAAAATTTGCTTTTTGAAGTTTCTTTTTTTTGATAAGACCGGCTGTCCTTTAGCCGGCGGTCGTGCTCTTATGAAACGTCTATATTAACCCCAAAACAGGGTATTTAAATCGTGCTCGTCTTCGTACTCCGTACTTAAAGCGGCTCAAAAGCCTCGAGGACGAGCACGAAGCGGATTAATTCAATTGTACAACGCGATTTTTTCCCGTCATCTGTTTTTTTTAATCTGCTTTGTTTAAAAAGACAAATAAATTTACAGAAAGTGATTTCATCACCTTAATTCCTTTTCGAGAACAAGGCGAAGCCGGATTAGACATCATGGTGGGCAGTTTATGCCTGTAAATTGAATCCGGTTGTATCACGGCTGTAAAATACCAGACGGAATTATGATTTCATTATTTATTTACCCGCACATCATGGACTTTGCGCTTCCGCACCTCGGTTCTCCCGCCCTGCTCAATCGGTTGTTTGCAGGAAAAATTGCAGCCTTAAAATGAAAGGCTACTCCGATCCCCCAACCTAGCAGTGACCATTGGAACCACCAAGGACCCGGGGTAAAATGATTGATCAGCAGCAGCGCTGCATTAACAATTAAATAACTCCAAAGATGCCAGTAAAATCCCACCTTGCGTCTTTTCAATCGAGCCATACGTACTCTTTTATTCTTAAATTCCCGTTGTTCCTGCTCTATGGCAGCTTCAATAACTTGCGGATCAAGCCCAATTTCCCTTGCCGTATCGACTAAATCCTGGTAGCTGAGCATATCTTCATTTTCTAATTTGAGAGCACGCCGCATGATTCGATCGACCTCGTCTCTGCTGTATCGCTGTGTTGATAAATCGTTCATATTCAAGCCTCATTTTGGGTTAATAACATCGGTGTTATCACTAAATTGTCACGAAGGGCTATGGTTGGCCGAGACGCTTCAGCCACATTCGCATTGCAGATTGCGTCTCGGGGCTCACAGCCACGCCCAGATGGCTGACATCTGGCAATAGTTTTACCTGAACATCGGTGTATTGAGAAATCACGGGTTCAAATTTATCAGCAAAAAAGACCTCGTCCGCCGTACCGGCAATAACCAGAAGGGGGGCTGTTATCGCGCCCAGATCTTTACGGTAGTCCCGGGGAGCATAGGATCTGTTCAGCCGAAAGGTATACACCAGGGTTTCCGTGCCGTCACGGACCTCTTGCGGCATGTTGAACTCGATTACCGGGAGGTTGTTGAAGTATCGAATTCCCAATTGATTGAGCATCGTCAGTCCGATAATTCGCGGGGTGTAGGGCCGCGCCCATCGGCCTGTCGCGGGCCGCCGGGTAGGCGCATTGTATTGAAGCCAGGGGGCAAGCAGCAGATAGGCATCGACTTGTTGCCCGTATTGACTTCCGGCAAAACGGATAGCCAATCCGCCCCCGGATGAGTGGCCGCCCAGAATCAGCTTCGATTTTAGACCGTCTTGTTTTACTAAGGCGATAAATTCCGCCAGATCATCTTCAAATTGCCCGATGTAATCAATATCTCCCCGCCTTGCCGGCAACCGCCCATGCCCCCGCAAATCCGGTGTGTATACCTGGGCTAGATTTTCAGAGGAAATGAAATCGGCCAAAGAAAAAAAATATCGGCTATGCCAACCAGAACCATGTAAAAGGACTATCACGTTATCGGAATGCGCCGGATAGTGGCGATAGGGAAGCTGCGCGCCGTCCTTTGCGGTATAGTACTGCAATCCGGGTAGGTTCGCATAATCGACAAACAACTCATCAAAAGCCAGACTGCCGGGATCAGAAGCGGGTGCTTCAGGTTTTCCCATAAGAACCAGCACAGCGGCAATACCGCAATAAACCACGGCCGAAGTGACAACAACAGCGATTGTCCTTGAAATCAATTTGTTCATAATTTTTTGCTTGTCGAATTTATACCTTGTTGTTGGCAGGGATTCCTTCCACCTTGCACCAGGCGCCGCCTGAAGATACGGAGCCGTATATTTAATATAACTCTGAAATCCTGGTCCTCTGGGCCAGTTCAGAGAAAATCGGCTGTGCCGTGAGACCCTACATAGCGGAATGATGGGTTTATCGGAATGGGATCTATTTTTATAAGCTCGGCCCGGATTGGAAGCTAAAATCCGACAGTTATCCGTTTTTGATACCCAATATTCCACCATTCCATCATTCCGCCCGTTGTCTAGAATTAATTCTACCGCTATGGGGTGAAATCAAAGCCAGGTCCTCATGGCGCGGATCTTTACTAAGTTGATCCTCCCCAGTCTTTCATCATCGCCAGAAAAGCGCTCTGACCACCCCGGAAAACGCCGCTGTAACCACCGCCGGGATTGCCCCAGGCGCTGGCAAGGTAAAGGCCTTCAACCGGGGTCGTGTTTTTGATGCGGTTCATATAAGCATTGTCCATGGATTGTTCAAAGCCATAAATAGCACCTTCGGGATTGCCAGTAAAACTCCGGTTGGTCAGCGGGCTGGCCGAATCTTCCACTTCGATCATGGAGGAAAGTCCGGGTATGAGCGCCTTTTCCGCGCGATGAATCAATGTATTCGTCCAACGTTGTTTTTCTTTGTAATATTCGGTTTTATCGCCGTCAAAATAATCCTTTTCAAATTTCCGCCAGGGTTCATATCCGCACAGCACCAGCAATTGCAGGGTCGAAGTGCCCGGGCGGGAATAGCCTTCAAAGATATTGTCATAAATGCAGACACTGAAAGACTGATTTTCAATGTCACCCAGCAAGCAGGACCGGTAGTCCTCCTCCGGTCCCCGGCCGGTGGACATATGTGTGCTGAAGGCTTTTATTTTGCCTTTCAGATCCTGGTTTAACCCGAGCCACACGATGAAACTGGAAATGCTGGGCTTGTAATTCGACATTTTTTTCCGGTACTTCTCAGGCACAGCTTCTTTGGGGAGCATCTCATTGAAGGTTGCCGACGCACTGGCATTGCTGACCACGGCCCGGGTCGGTATGGTCTCTCCGTTGGCCAGCACCACTCCCCGAACGGCCCCGTTGTTGACCTGCACCTTTTGCACCCGCGTATCATACAGCATCTTTCCACCGTGTTCTTCGATCACTTCGGCGATCGCATCACTGAGATCCTGGGAGCGCTCCTTGATGTAATAGGATCCGTTTTTGAGATACCCCCCGGTGGCATTGGCATAATAAAATGCCGAAAGCTTGGACGGCGGCAGGCCGAAATACCCCCACAAGGCACCCAGAGTGTGCTGCAAATCCGGGTCTTTGATATGGTCATTCAACATATCCGCCAAGGTTTTGTTGCGCACCGCCCACATTTTGGGATATTGAACCGGGAAAAGCAATTTAAAGAATTTTCCCTTATTGAGACTCAAAGTATTGACCTCATCGGCGATGGCAAGCATTTCCTTTACAAAGCCTTGAATTCCCTCAGCTTCAGCGGGAAAATGTTTGGTCAACAACCGGATATAGGCCTCCGGATCTCTTTGGGGCACGGAAATATCAAGCTTGGGAGTTTTAAGTCGATAGACTTCCGGAAGCTCCACCAGCTTAATTTTATCCAGCACCCCGATATCACTTAATATCCTGGCAGAACCATTGTTGTGAATGGACGTACCGTGCAGCGATACCTCGAAATTGAATTTGCCGTCGTCCCGCTCGAAGGAGGTGGCGTAGCCGCCCGGAATGCTGTGCTGCTCCACCACCGTAACCGGTATGCCCTGCCGGGCCAGGTAAGCCCCGCAGACCAGGCCTCCCAGCCCAGCACCGATGACAACGGTCGGATAATCTTTGGGGGACCCCATTTTGGCAGCATAGGCCGCGATATTGCCCCAATCCAGGACCATGGAAGCGGCGGTCATGGCGGAGACGGTTAAAAAGGATCGTCTTGAAATGGGTTTGCCTTGCATGGTAGGCCTCCTTTCGTGGGTGTCAAGAATGAGCACCGCGCTGGCCTCGCTGCAGCGGGGCTCGTCTGATAGGAAAAGAAACTTTATAAAAGCAAATTTTAGATTTTGGAATGCGGATTTTGGATTTAAGGTATTCTCCCTGTCGTGAGTCTTTTGTCGAACGGTCTATATTAATATTGACTGAGCGACGTGTCGGGTCGTAGCCGAAGACGAAGCCTGAAGCGATTCCACCATTCGTCAATCGACATTCGTCATTCGTCATTTCATAAGATACGGTGATAATTCTGGACCAAGAATGGCGCCCCAAAAGCTGATCCGTCACACCTGATTTTTCCATCGGACGACACGTAATGCCATCCTATGCGATGCGGATAATTGCAGCGATAAAGAGGCGATGAAACGACAAAAATGGAGGATGAAATGGATTAATAGCGGATAGAATCAATCCCAAAATCCGGAATCTAAAATCCAAAATCTACAACGGTTCATCTACTAAACTGTTTTCCGATTGGCTGGCGAGTTGGCAGATCAGAAATAAGGTCGTTGGATCCGGATACCCGGTCAAGGGGAGTTCCATCTGTTTTTGGAATTGAACCACCGCATACAGGAGTTCTGCGCCCACGATACCGTCCAGGACCCGGTCGTACATTTCGAGGGCCGCCAATTTCTTTTGCAAAAAAAAGATATCGTGGCCTTTATAGGTATAATAAAATTTATTCACTCTGAAAAGCGGACGCCAAAATAAATAGTACCCGTCTTGCTCCCCGTTTCCCAGAGGATTGGATAAAACTTCATAGGTTTTCCTGACAAACCCGGGTACATAATCAAGGCGAACCAGTTCATAACCGGTCGACCGGTAGATCTCTTCCGTCACCCGTTCAAACTGTCGAAAACGCACGGCGTCATAAAAGGCATTTTCAAATTTGGATAAGGAATAGGTTTTCAAGAACTCAGCAATGGCATGGGGAACCAGAGGTTTCTCCTCATTGTGACCCGCAAAAAAAAGTGGGGTCTGCGTGGCCTCAATTGACTGCATATTATAATCGGACAGAGATAGGACCGGATCCAATGCTTTAGAAACCTGGCTGACCAGCCGTCCCATATAGGACGAAGCTGAACCCGGTGACAACGACAAATTCGATCCATGGGCAGAGAACATCAAAACCAGTGCAGCCATCAAAATCAAGGCCGGCCACTTGGCAAGTGCAAAATAATTGCTTGAATTCATGAACCTGCTCACTTTGACGCATGTCAACCACCCTAATTTAAGTAAATACTTTTTTTTCATAATTTTTAGTAATGCGTGCCGATCAATCACCAAACTGCAGCCAGTGAGCTGCTTAAGTTAAAAACCGCTCGCATGCATGATTCAGTTGGGCTTCAAACCGCCCTGGTCGGCCGATTCTTGACCATTGGCTGCCAGGCGATGTCTTTCCTGCCAAATAATCCTGCAATTGTCATACCAGGGAGGTTTAAAGAGCGGATATGTATTATGGGCATCACGACCGAAAGTCTGTGCTGTTGTATCTTCAGACAATAACAGGAGAGAGCCATACTGCATCAGTCGCCACATTTTTGACAAATTCTGTTGGTATCTGTGACGAATACTTAGGGGCGTCGAAATAGCTGGAGCGCTGATGACACAGTCCGAAATTGAATATCGACGGTGTCCGATACCTGACGGGCATACCCACCGGCCAGGGTGATCGCTGCCGGCAGGCGGAGTTGATCGAGGTATCGCAAGACCAATTGGTCCCGTTTGGCAAGACCGTCTTTTGAAAGCGCCAGGCGGCCTAATCGATCGTGTTTGTATGGATCGGCTCCGGCGAGGTAAATGGCAAGGTCCGCATCGCAGGCCGCCAGCGAGGATTGAACACCTTTTTCAAGCGCTGCCAGGTAGGCGGCATCACCCGTTCCATCCTCCAATTCAATGTCCAGATCACTGATTTCCTTGTGATAGGGAAAGTTGTTTTTGCCGTGGATTGAGAAGGTGAAAATGGTGGGATCGTTTTTAACGATCGCGGCTGTGCCGTTTCCCTGGTGGACGTCGCAATCGATAATCAACACATTTTCAACCAGGCTTTCGGCCTGGATGACTCTGGCGGCTATCACGCTGTCGTTTAAATAACAATATCCCTGGCCATGATCAGTGTATGCATGGTGGGTGCCGCCGCCGAGATTGACGGCGATGCCTTCCTTTAAGGCCGTCCGGCAGGCGGCAATGGTGGCGCCAACAGAATAGCGCGTCCGCTGCACGATCTCCGGCGACCACGGCAGTCCCACGCGCCGGACTTCCTTATCTGTGAGATCGCCGTTTAAAAACCGCTTTAGATATACCGGATCATGGGCCCGCAGAAGATCTTCATCGGATGCCGGATCGGGAATCCGCAAGTTAATTGCTTGATCGTCCAGTTGCTCTGATATCCGCTTTCTCAACAGATAGTTTTTGTCTTTTGGAAAGCTGTGGTTTTCAGGAAGCGGTATTTTAAAGGTATCTGTGTAGAAAATTTTCAAATTGGATCATCTCCACAAAACGCTATTTTGAACAGAAGTTGTAACGGTGTACTTGACAAACCTTTAATTTTAATCGGCCGCAGACCGACGCGGACAATGCGCAGACTATAAAACATTTCTGATTGCCATAGAAAGCAAATTTTCCTTTAAATATGTGTCCCGTAAAATATTCATGCACATATGCATGGAAATTATCTGTTATGTTTGCATTGTTGCCAAACTCTTGCAACAAATTCATTCTCTGCTGATATAGAAAATAGTTAGGCAATCTTCTGGTGGGAGCGGCTTCCAGCCGCGATTCAAATGATCGCGTTTGTAAGACGCCCACAATATAAAATTGTTTGACCTTTTCCCTGCTTTCCCATTATCTTACCTATCAGTTATATTCAGTTATATGCGTCCAATTGTTGTTCGAATGATGTCAGGCATTTCTTCCAGCTGTTTGATTACTATGTTCTGCATACTATCTATAAGATTCTGATAATTCATAATTTTTCTGATACAAGGACTTGCATTCAAAATCACACCCAAAAGTTAAAGATTAATAAGCTATGAGCGAATACCAATACTATGAATTTCAAGCGATTGATCATCCGTTAAATGAAGAAGACATGGAGGCGCTTAGAGACCTATCGACAAGGGCGCAAATCACTCCCACCAAATTTGTAAACGTTTATCATTGGGGCGATTTTATAGGAGACCCATTCAAAATGGTGGCAGAATATTTTGATGCCTTTTTATATGTGGCCAATTGGGGAACCCACTGGTTCATGCTCAAAGTGCCGCACAAATTGGTCGATGTCGAGTTGGCCAGAAAATATTGCCCCGGTGAAAGCGCACAAATTCATGAAAAAGGGGATCATATAATTTTCGAGTTTGATTCGCGGACCGAGGATTATGACTGGGAGGAAGGCGAAGGGTGGTTGTCATCCCTGATATCGTTGCGTGCGGATATTATGCAAGGCGATTACCGCTCTCTTTATCTGGCCTGGCTCTTTTGCGCTGAGATGGAAGAAATAGAGGACGAAGTACTGGAACCGCCGGTGCCGCCGAATTTGGCAGATCTTAATGCATCATTAAACACCTTTGCCAACTTCATGCGAATCGACGACGACTTAATCACTGTTGCAGCTGAAAATAGTATTTCAGAAGATCGCCAAATCAATGCCAAGGCCTTGAAGAAATGGATCCATAATCTTCCGGAACATGAAAAAGATGAGATCCTGTTCCAAGTAATCGAAGGGTCAAGCCCTCATCTCAGAACAGATTTAATGCGCCGATATCGGCAGACAACATCGACCAAAGACAAACCAAAGACACACAAACAATTGCGAAGTGTGGCGGAATTGCTGTCTAAGGCGGAAACACTTGCCGCGGAGAGAAAGCGTCTCGCGAAGGAAAAAAAAGCCAGAGAGCGAGAGCGGAAAAAAAGAGAAGAGGAGGATGCCCGGAAAAAATATTTGGAAAGTCTCGCCGGTCAGGAAGACGCCATTTGGAAAAATGTGAACGATCTCATCATGACCAAACAGCCGGCCAAATACGATGAAGCAGTTAGGCTGCTGGTCGATTTGCGGGATCTCAGCCAAAAGACCGGCAAGGAAAAGACTTTTGAGCGAAAAATGATAACGCTCAGTCAAGCCCACTACCGCAAAGTGTCTTTCATGAGTCGATTGCAAAAAGCGAATCTGAATGGATGATGAATGAACCGAAAACGAGAAAAGCTGTTTATAGTCTCAAGTAAGGACTATTTTGTCTAATACTTCCTTCCGCTTGCGCCAATCAGGCTGGCAGCGCGTTAACAGGGAATAAAAAGACTTGGAATGATTATGATATGTCATGTGGCAAAGCTCATGCATGATTACATATTCGATACAATGAACCGGCGCCTTTACCAGATTTATCTGCTCTTCGCTGGCGGAAATAGGCGCAAAGACATCGACGCTCAATTCCGGCGATACAACGATACGCAGCCTTTTGCGGTCCCGGCGATGAAGGGTGTAGGTGATCTTGCGGGTGCCAAATGCAAATTCCTTCACGGGCTTATCAATCCTCATTTGCAATGGCCACCTCGATGCAGCGGTCGATAATGGCGTCGTGGTCATCCAATGACAGGTCAAGACCCTGCTTTTTTTCCATGTCGAACAGGATATCGTCAATTTCTCCCCGCATTCTGTTGATGGCGTCCGGGTTGGTCCGCCAATCACGGATCTTGTGCCTGGAAATGCGGTCAACGATCTCAAGGGCAATCTCGGCCCCGGTGTTTTCGTTGTACGTACCATAGGTTGAAATCCGTTCGCGAACCTGCCCGAAATAGCGCCTGGCCATATCATTTCCCACAAGTCCGTCCGGGATATCGTCATCGGTGTGGGTGATAACCTTGGTTGAGATCTCCTTGATTTGACCCAGTGCCTCCAGGGCGTTCATGCGGCCCTGATGGTAGGCCTCGATCACTTCTTCAAGAAGCCGGGAAAATTTTTTATAGAATGCCGGATCTTTTTCCATTTCCTGTTCGATGGTGTGGCGTGTGGCGGAGGCGATCATATCGGCCTTGGCACCGGCGCTTTTGCCATTTTCTTCGATAATCCGCCGGCGGTCGCCTTCATTCAACAGGTTGATAGGCTCACATAGCTGTTCTACCTCACCGGCACCCACATGGGAATCGATCAGCTTTTTGATTCTCGGTTCATATTCGGCAAAATCGACGACTTCCTGGTACCGGTGGGTGACAGCCGCCCGGAGATTCTGGAAAAATTTGAGATCTTTTTTGTACCGCTCAATGGTTTCCCGTCTGGTATTTTCCAAAAAGCTGCTCGATGACAACGCCAGTGCCAGGGTTCGTGCATACAGGCTAAACCGTTCATAAAACCGGTTTCGCAGATCGGCATCCCGTAAATGGATTTCGTAGCCCTCGGGATCTTTGGTTCCTCTCAATTGAGCAAACAGTTCCCACAAACTAGAATGCATATGGGGCAGCTTCGCAGCTTGATCGGCAATATAGGTCACCGTTTCCGCAAGATCGATACGGTCATAATCCGCCAGTTGACTGTAGAAATCAATGGCTTCATCCAGGTTCTCGATTACACCGCTGTAGTCTAAAATCAGCCCATTTTCCTTGCCCTCGTGCAGACGATTAACCCGGGCGATGGCCTGCAGCAACGTATTTTCTTTTAGTTTGCGTGCCAGATACAAAACCGTGTTGCACGGTGCATCGAAACCGGTCAGCAGCTTGTCGACCACAATGATGATCTCAGGGGCTTCACCGTGTTTGAAGGCATTGATTAACTGTTTGTTGTACTTTTGCTCAGACCCATAGCGATCCATCAGCGACTGCCAGAAATCATTCTCCATCTGCGACGGCCCGGTGCCGGCATTTTCGCCCTCACGCTGGGAAGGAGCAGAGATCAAAACTTCGGTGGACACCAGATTGTACTCATCCATAAATTGCTTGTATGCAATGGCGGTATATTTATCCGGTGTCACCAGTTGTCCCTTTAGGCCGGTATTCTGGTAAAACATATGGTAGTGAAGGCAGACATCCCAGGCGATCATACGCACTTTTTGAATCGTTTTGTTGAGTTGGTGTTCCGAGGAAAATCTTCTTTTCAGATCGGCCTTCCGCTCATCGGTCAAAGCCGATGTAATTTTTTCGAACCAGCCATCAATAGAATTTTTATCAACTTCCTGGGGGACGTGGCGCGCCTCATACAACAGCGGCACCACGGCTCCGTCATCCACGGCCCGTGTAATGGTATATGCCGGCTGAAGAAGATCGCCGAACTGGGCATAAGTGTTCTTTCTAGCCGACCTGGCCAGGGGCGTACCGGTAAAGGCTATAAAACAGGCGCCTTTCAGGGCCAGTCGCATCCGGGCATGCTGTTCGTTATATTGGCTGCGATGCCCCTCATCCACCAGAACGAATGTGTTGCGATCGGCCTGCAGTTTCTTATTGGATGTGGCTACTGCGAATTTGTGAACGAGGGTTATGATGATTTGAATTCGTGGATCCTGCAGTAGTTCAACCAGATGCTTGCCGGTATTGGCCTGTTCCGGCTCCAGACTGCAGGCCCGAAATGTGCCGCAGATCTGATCTTCCGGATCAATCCGGTCGGTTACCAGGATGATTTTGGGATTGGCAATATCCGGATGCAAGGCCAGGGATTTAGCCAGCATGACCATGGTCAATGACTTGCCGCTGCCTTGGGTGTGCCAGACAACACCACCTGGCCGCGTAGCGGCGGAATGTTCACTAAAAACGCGTTTGATAATGGAGTGGACAGTAAAATATTGATGATAGCGGGCAATCTTCTTAGTGCCATTGTCAAACAGAATAAATTTGTAAGAAAGTTCCAACAAACGCTCGGGCCGGCACAGCGCAAAAAGGGCACGGTCCTGCCCGTAAATTTCCCGATCCAGATCAAGGATCTTTCGGTATTCATTTTTTACATCAGCAAAAGGTCCGGATACCAACTTATCCATATCCGTTTGGCTTAAAGACGGTTCCATCAGACTGCGGATAGCCGCGTCAATTCGGTCTTCCTGCCAGGAGGTCCAAAACTGCCGTCGGGAGCCGGTGGTGCCGTAACAGGCCTTATCCCCGGCCAATGCCAGCAAAATCTGGCAGTATAAAAAAAGCTGGGGAATGCCGCCCCGGGCCTGATATTCAAATAACTGGTCGATGGCAAGATCGATGGGCTTTTTTTTAATCTGGGTATAAGCGGAACGTTTGCATTCAATCACCACCAGCGGGATGCCGTTTACAAAAAGTACAATATCGGGAATGTAGTGCTTGTCATGGCCAAGCCGCTCAACCTTGAACTCCGCCGTGCAATGATAAACGTTGTTGGCCGGATTTTCCCAATCGATATAGTCGATAGTAAAGCTCTTGGTATCGCCTTCGACCGTCTGGGGCACACTCGTTCCCAGACACAGCAGGTCATAGAGTTGCTCGTTTTCATGCAGCGCACCGGTCGACCGAAAATTTTTTATTGCTTGCACCGCATTCTGGATGGCATTTTCAGTAAAAGGGTGAACAGCCCCTTTGAATCGGTAGCGGCAACGGTTACGGATATGGTCGGTCAGGATCGGCTCCAAAACGACGGCACCCAACCGTCCGTTGCGCAGGTTGACGGTCTCCTCCGGGGTCAGGTACTGCCAACCCATCTGCATCAACAAGTGCAAAGCCGGCAGCTGCGACTGGACTTTTTCCAGGTAGCTGGGCAGTTCGTACTCAAGTGCGCCGAATGGGGTTTGGATTTCCATGGGGACTCCTATTCAAACCACGAAACACACGAAATACACGAACAAAAATCAAAACAATCTTCTATTTTAGCGTGGTTCGTGGTTTTGTCCTAAACTACATAACGATTCTTTCGACAATCGCCTTGGGATAATGCCCAAAATTAGCCAATAGTCCGAGTCTAAGCCCAGTGGCCTTAAGATAATTGAACAGCTGCGCTCGATGGATGTCTTCGATGTTTTTCACAGACTTCAATTCTACGATTATCTTGCTGTAGCAAACGAAATCCGGCCTATAGGTTTGATTTAAAACGTCACCCTTGTATATCAGCTTTAGTTCCTTCTGGGATTCAAATGGAATTCCACGAAAGGTAAGCTCCTTCTCAAAACATTCCTGGTAAACTGCTTCAAGAAACCCGCAGCCCATTTCCCGATAAACCTCAAAAACTGCCCCCTGAATGGCGTAAGCCTCATCTTTATATATAATTTTACTCATGATCTGATTCTAATTTTTAACCACGAAACACACGAAATACACGAAAATTTTTTTCACTATCATCTATATTTTTTGTGCTTTTCTTGTGGTTCATGGATCCTCTCATGGCTCGCCCAAAAAGCCAATCCATGGGACACTCGAAAGACACAAAATTTTGTAACTACTTTTTTATTATTTCCAATTTTTCGTGTATTTCGTGTGTTTCGTGGTTCAAAAGCCCAACTCCTTCAAATACACATTCACCCTAGCCTGCGTCTCGGCCAGTTCGGCTTCGATCTGCTCGATTTCTCTTTGCGTAGCGGCGATATCGATTTCCGGCTCCGGTTCGAAGGTGTCCACGTAACGCGGGATATTCAGATTGAACTCGTTTTCCTGAATTTCCTCAAAAGTAGCCGGATAGGCGTATTTTTCGACTTCCTGCCTTTTGCGATATGTCGAGACTATCTTTTCGATATCCTGCAGCCGCAGCTTGTTCTGATTGGTGCTCTGCTCGAATTCCCGGCTGGCATCAATGAAAAGGATATCTTTGCCGGGCTTGCGGGATTTGTCGAATATCATCAAAGCAGCCGGGATACCGGTCCTGTAAAACAAATTGGCAGGAATACCGATGACGGCGTCCAATAGATTTTCCCGGATTACCGCCTCGCGAATTTTACCCTCCTGACCGCCGCGAAAAAGCACCCCATGCGGGACGACAACCCCAACGCGCCCCGTGCCTTCGACCGCTGTGGCCAGCATGTGGCTGATAAAGGCCCAGTCGCCTTTGCTTTTGGGTGGGATGCCGCGCTGGAAACGGGCGTACCGATCTTCGGCGGCCATTTCCTGCCCCCACTTATCAAGGGAGAAGGGCGGATTGGCAATCACGATATCAAATTTCATCAGGGTGTCGCCTTCGATAAACTGCGGGTGCCGGATGGTGTCTTCCCATTCAATATGAGCGGCGTCAATTTCGTGCATAAACATGTTCATTTTACATAGGGCCCAGGTGCTTCCGGTCATTTCCTGGCCGTAAAGGGCAAAATCATTTGAGCCTACCTGTTTGCCGGCCCGGATTAGTAAAGAGCCGGAACCGCACGCCGGATCGCAGATGCGGTCTCCTTTTTGCGGAGCCACCAACCGGGCCAGAGTTTCGGAGACCTCTACCGGAGTATAAAACTCGCCGGCCTTTTTACCAGCACTGGCAGCAAACTTTTCAATCAGGTATTCGTAAACATCTCCGATAATATCCATATCGCCATTATTGTCAGGCTTCAAATCCAGAGCCGCAAAATCTTCCAGCAGGGTTTTGAGGCGATTGTTGCGCTGGCGCGTCTGGCCGAGTTTGGCTTCGCTGTTGAAATCGATGTTGCGAAACACGTTGTGCAACTTGGCCCTGTTGGCATCTTCAAGGCTTTCAAGAAGAGTGTTGATCGTCTGACCGATATCGCTGTCATTTCTGTGAGCATAAAGATAATCAAAGGATGCTTGTTCATCGACGATAAAACGCTCGCGCGCCATGGCCCGCTCGATTCGCAGTTTGTCACCACCGTATTTTTTGTCATATTCGTCCAGACTGAACCTTCTGATATCATTTAGATATTTCACGAACAGCATGGTCAGTATATAATCTTTATACGTGGCAGGGTCTATGACGCCGCGGAAGGTATCGCAGGCCCGCCAGACAACATTGAAAAGTTCTGCTTTTCTTTGTTGTGGGTTCATCTTCGTCGTCCTCTTTTATCTGCTTTCCCGAATGGTTTTAAGACAAATTTCAGTCATCAGGTATTTTCGCTTTTCAGCCAATTTTTTGTAAAAGTCCTGCTCTTTCATCATCAGGGCAGTTATTTCCGCAACTTGCTTTTGAACCTTAATCGAAGGGAGTGGGATATCGATGCTTTCCAGAACCGCTCGCTTGACCACCGGCATGTGAACCGCTCGGCCGCTAAAACGCTTTAGATATCGTTCTACGAGTGATTGATTGAGGTACCAGCACAGATATTCCGGTAGAATCTCAAAATCGGAAATGCGCACAATAAAAAAACAGGCGGCGGCCAGGACGTTGTCAGGCAGTTTATCAATTAATACAGAAAAATTTCGGGCTCCGCGAGCCATGAACAGGATGTCATCAGATTGCAGATACCAGTCTTTGCTGGACAATTTTGGTGTGAAACGAACCAAAGAATCTGCGCGACAGGAAAGGTTATCCGCATCGATATCCTTTGCTTGAAGCAGGAGGCAGGTACCGTCATCTCGAGGTTCGATTTTACCGCGATTGATATAACCACTTTGGATTTTTGCTATTTTTTTAAGTTCCATGATGAACCTTCGATACCACAGTATACATTTAACTGCAATAATAATTAATAAAAAAATATTTAAAATTTTGCAATATATAATATTTTGCAAAAATTACTTGACATAGATATTTATATATTGCAATATTTATTATCTTGCAAATTAATATTGGGAGCCCGGGAATCAGATAGTTGATAATCGCCACCGCATTCAGTGCTTTTAGAATTTCCTTAGTTAGCAACCGTTTGGGGCATACAAACAATCCGTCTAAGCATGAGGAGGAAAGATGTCAGTAAATAGTGCAAAAATTGAACAAAGCCACCGGTATTTTGAACAAACACAGACGCATTTCGAAATTAGTGATAGGCAAAAAAGTACTGAACCTATCCGGGTTGTCGCCGACGACCGCGAACGTAAAAGCTATGTAATTGAATCACTTTTGGAAATTGAGAATATTGACATAGATATCAGGCGGCTGTCTTTGGGTGATTATCAGATCGACGGCCGTGTAATTGTTGAAAGGAAGACCTTATACGATTTTGCGGTATCGATAATCGACGGCAGGCTTTTTAAACAAATGCTTCGAATGGCAAATTCTCAAGCGAAAGGGATACTGATTCTTGAGGGCACAGCCGGCGATATCGCCGATATCGGAGTGACCAGAGAGGCCATGCAGGGAGCCTTGATTACGGTTTCCCTGATATTGGGTGTGCCGGTCCTGCGATCCAGGGATCCGGCAGAAACTGCAAATCTAATTGTCTATATCAGCCGGCAGATCGAAGCGATCGCCAGAGGCGGCATCCAGCGACATGGCTATCAGCCGAAAGGGATTCGTTACAGGCAGCTTTATATTCTGCAAGGCCTGCCTAGCGTCGGTCGTGAAAGGGCGGATCGACTGCTGGATCGCTTTGGCAGTGTTGAAGCCGTCATGATTGCCGGCATCGATGATTTGCAAACCGTGGACGGCATCGGCAAAAATATTGCAGAAAAGATCAAATGGGCGGTAAGCGAACATGTGCCATCAAAATCCTCCCAGCCATTTGATTCGAAATCGAATTCACCAGAAACAGTATCACTGGTGGTCCCTTTAGCTACATCCATCCCTGACAGGAGCAATTAATATGAATCAACCTGACGGCTTCATTGATCCCCACGGCGGATATCAGAACCTCAAATCATACCAGATGGCAGAAATTGTCTATGACGCGACTACAAAATTCTGTCACCGCTGGATCGGACGCCGCTCCCGCACCCATGATCAAATGGTGCAAGCCGCCCGCAGCGGCAAGCAGAACATTGCCGAGGGCAGCATGGCCTCGGGCACATCGAAAAAATTCGAATTAAGACTGGTCGGTGTAGCTCGCGCCAGTCTTGAGGAGCTATTGCTCGACTATCAGGACTTCTTGAGGCAGCGCAATCTGATGCTTTGGGGAAAGAGCCATCCAATGGCCCGAAAAGTCCGGGCACTTTGTTATAGGAAAAATAGGTCCTATAGGACTTATAGGCCCTATATCGAAAGTTCGGCACCCGGAGTTGCAGCCAACACCTTACGCTGCCTCATTCATCAGACCAATTTTCTGCTGGACCAGCAATTGAGACAACTTGAAAAGCAGTTTATAGAACAGGGCGGTTTCACCGAAAGGCTCTATTATACAAGGATAAGAGCGAGAAGAGGTCACTAAAAAAAATCAGCAAACTTGCAAATCCGGCATCATAAATTTAAGTATGAGCATTATCACAGGAGGCCACAATATGTTGAAACAGGAGCTGAAAAAATATTTCGGATTCGATACATTTCTAAAAGGGCAGGAGGATGTCATCCGCAAGGTCCTTGAACGTCAATCCGCGGCAGCCATTTTCCCCACCGGGGCCGGCAAATCCCTTTGCTATCAACTGCCGGCCATGCTGCTGCCCGGCATGACCCTGGTCGTATCCCCCCTGCTGTCCCTGATGAAAGATCAACTGGATTTTCTGCTGTCCCACAAAATACCGGCCGCACGCCTGGATTCGACCCTTGCGCGAGCTGAATACAATGCGATTATCGAAAGCGCCAGAAAAGGCGAACTAAAAATCCTGATGATCTCAGTTGAACGGTTTAAAAACGAGCGCTTTCGGTCCCATCTTGAAAAAATGAACGTTAACTTGCTGGTGGTGGATGAGGCCCACTGCATTTCCGAGTGGGGGCACAATTTTCGGCCTGAATATTTGAAATTGCCGGATTATCAGAAGGAATTCAACATCGCGCAGACGCTGCTGCTGACTGCAACCGCCACCGAGCAGGTAATCGACGACATGTCCGCCAAATTTGAAATTGCTAAGCAAAATGTTTTTGTCACAGGCTTTTATCGGAAAAACCTGTCTCTGCAGGTAACGCCGACCTCGACATCTGAAAAGGAAAATCGCCTGCGGCAAAGAATCAGCGAAGCCCCCGAAGCCCCGACCATTGTTTATGTCACCCTGCAGAAAACGGCCGAAAAGGTCGCCGAATTCCTGGGTGCCAATAATATCAATGCCCATCCGTATCATGCCGGCATGGACAGCGAGAAACGGGAACAGATTCAGAACCAATTTATGAACGGTTCACTGTCTTGCGTCGTGGCGACCATTGCCTTCGGCATGGGGATCGACAAAAAAGACATCCGCCGAATCATTCATTATGATTTACCCAAATCCATTGAGAATTACAGCCAGGAAATCGGGCGCTCCGGCCGGGACGGCAACCCTTCCTTATGCGAAGTTCTGGCCAACCGGGATAGCGTTCACATATTAGAGAATTTCATCTACGGTGATACACCGGAAAAATCGTCGATATATGATTTGCTGCAGATCATCAAGGAAAATGAAGGCTTTATCTGGGAAACCAAAGTAGCCAAGTTATCTTATGCTTTGGATATCAGGCTCCTTCCGTTAAAAACATTGCTGGTTTATCTCGCGATGGAAAAAATCATTCGACCCAAACTGACATATTTTGCCGAGTATTCCTTCAAGTATCAGATAAAGCCAATCGAAATTATCAATCGCTTCGAAGGGGAAAGAAGGCAGTTTATCAACACGGTCATAGACCATTGCCAAACTAAAAAAGTATGGACAACCGTCGATATCCCGGCAATTCTTAACAACTACAATACAGACCGGCAGCGGATTCTCGCGGCCCTGGAGTACTTCGATGACAAGGGCTGGATCGAACTCCAATCCAAACAGGCCGTCGAAGTGTACGACATCCTGAACCAGGCATTCGATATCGATACCGTGGCGGATAAAATGTATTCCCTGTTCAAGAAGAAAGAAGGTCTGGAAATTCAAAGAATCCATCAAATGGTGAATTTTTTTGAGAGCAATGCCTGTATCAGCAAGCAATTGGCCGGATATTTTGGGGAACATCTGACGAATGAAAATTGTGGACATTGCTCATTTTGTCAATGCGGGAAAGCGGTTTTGCAGAAAACGACCGAACTAAAACCCCTTAAACTGTTTGATTATGGCGACATTACGGGCGAATTTATTAAGGCGGTCGGAGAGCAGTTTAGCCAGGTGAATTTAACAAAATTTCTATGCGGCATTTACTCGCCGGCTTTCTCAAAACTGAAAAGAAAACAATTGCCCCATTTCGGCGTATTTGAAAACTATCCGTTTTTGGAAGTCAAAAATTGGATTACAGAAAACGCCGGGAAGCCGGCATAGGATGATAAAAACATTTCATAACTCGACTTAGACTTTGTCCGGTTCTAAATAGTTGCGTAGGATTGCGGATTGCAGAATGCGGATTGCGGATTTTTTGTATCGCTTTGCTCTATCTTTTTTATTAGATGACTATCTGGAAAAAAGTGCTTCGGATTTTGTCGGACTGATTTCTTTTAATTTAAGTTAGTAGGTTGGGTAGAGGAACGAAACCCAACAAAACACTTGAGGGATCTCAACCCAACCTACTACTGGAGCCAATATACAGCTTAACTAAGACTGCTCTATATTGGCCTTCTTTGTTACCTCTTATTTCAGAGTTTCCGCCAAAAATTCCGTGAAACGATTCCAGGACTTTTTATCCGCAGCTTCCCGATAACGACTGCTGCCAAATACGGTAAACGCGTGCGGGGCACCGCCGTAGGTAATCATTTCGTGGGCAACACCAGTCGACTCCAGTTCTTTGGCCAAGCCGGCGAATTGTTCCATGCTAATCGCTTTATCCGCTGTTCCGTGCATAACCAATATTTTACCACGGGCATTGTTATAATTTTGTCCTTGGGGTGTTTTCAGACCTCCGTGAAAAGTGGCAAAGCCCTTCAGATCCGCCCCCGATCGCGCCAATTCAAGCACGGCGGCGCCACCGAAACAATAGCCGAAAGCAACGGCATTGCCGGTGTTGGCGCCTTTTTTCCTGGCAGTATCCATAGCGCCCATCATCAAAGCCCGCATTTTCTCTCTATCTTTGTACAGTTCACCGGTATGTTGGCGTTTGTCTTTTACTTCAGTGGGCCGCACCCCGGCTCCAAATAAATCCAAGGCAAAAACAGCATAGCCCAAATCAGCCAGCATATCGGCCCGCTTGACCTCATAATCTGTCAAACCATCCCAATCGTGGATCAACAGCAGGAAAGGCGCTTGATCAGAGGGACTAACGTAGTACCCCTCATAAGCTTGACCATTGACCTCATATGTCACTGCAGAGCCTGTGGCACCAAATGCAGCAGTCGTCGAAATTATCAACAGCATGCAGGTATACAATAATTGTCGCATGAAAAAATCCTCCTTTATTGTTCATCTTTTACCTCTTCTTACTCAACAATCATGTGATGCTTCGTGACGATTTTCGGGAAGCATTACGATATAATTTTAAGTTTAATGCACCATGTTCGTCGAGTCCAGTGGCGGCAGTATTAAATTCAGCAAAATTTTGTTTACCAAAGATATAATATGCGGACTCGAAGCATTAAAGCTGGCAATTGTGGCATAGGAGTTTAATTACTGCGACCGCCGGCAGGCTATGTCCGGGATGCAAAAGAGCATGAGTATGTTGACAACCAGGAGAGTTTTTACTAGATAACCAGATGCATTAACCAATATAGATTTATGACGCTTATCCGGAAAACTCGAGTTACCGTAATAGAATCCGGTTTGGGGGTGCTGTGGGAGCGGCTTTTAGCCGCGAATTTGAATGATCGCGGCTGCCCCGCTTGAAAATCAGCGGGATACAAGCACAAGCCGCTCCCACACTCACTTCAACTTGACCTTTTCAGTTAACCGAAATATTTTTTATTTACAGTCCAAATATCGAATCGGGCTAAATACGGCTCTGGTCAAAAAACCTTAAATGAAATTTTCCCAATTCCATAAAACCATCCAAAAAATACTTGATGTCGATTTACCGGCGGGGTCATCAATAACCGGTGACAGCCGGAAGATTGCCCGAGACATTAAAATCGGTCGCACGACATTTATGGATGAAATGGGCGTTGATTCGGAACTGGCATATAAGAAGCAATGCATCAAAGATGACAGCATCATGTTTCACGCCCACATCGGCTTGAATTCATGGGAGGCAACTGCCGAAGCGCTGATTTTCATAAACAACGCCATCCGCACCGGCAACCAGATCGTCGATCGGGCCGGTATCTGCTTGGACCGCCGGATGGGCCTCCCAATAGAGCATCGCGACAAATCACCGGCTGAAACCGGCCCTATGCTGGAATCCGAAATGGACTGGGCAAATATCGGCCGAGCCGCTCCGATTCAACCCCATATGGGCGATTTCATGATCGGTTTTCCAGCTTCGGTGGGAAATACCGTCAACGCGCTAACCGCCGGTGTGACAACTATCGGCAATTTGTCGCAATATTTTTCACATGAGGTCCCCGGTTGGCAGGACACGGCTGCCACAACCGTTGCAACCGCCAAAGCGATTGCTATTATGGGAGTGCTGCGCGAGCAGGGGACTTTGGTGCACTCATACCTCGAAGATGGCTACGGTGCCCTTTTTTGTGACTGTGCCACCACGGCCGGCTGGGCCTATCTGGAGAAATACATCGTCGAAGATCTCCTGGAAGCCAAATTGGCCCATTGCATCGGCGGACTGACCACCGATCCGGTCAAACGGTCCGGATGGGTATTTGCCCTTCATGAAATTCATCAACGACAAGGCATCGGTTCCATGATCTATGGCGACACTCTGTCATTTACCGCCGATTTTAACGTTAATCGCGGTTTGGTCGCCGAGTACTTGCTGTGGGATATCATGGCCCAGCTGAAATGTCCCACCGGGCATGCCGTGCAACCACTTCCGATGACCGAGTCCCTGCGGGTGCCATCGGCCGAGGAAATCGCCGATGCACAGGTATTCGGCCGCCGGATTGAAGAAACAGCCCGCAGACTGGCACCCTGCATCAATTTCAGTGCCGCATACGACTTTTCGGATAAACTGGTTGCCGCAGGCAAAAAGGTCTTCGAAAATGCACTGGACGGTTTAAAAGCAGCCGGGGTTGATATAAAAGACCCCATCCAATTGCTGTATGTGCTCAAGCAGCTGGGACCGGCTCATTTTGAAGAAATGTTTGGTGCCGGAAAGCCCAACCCCATGCATGCGTGGGGCCGGGAGCCTCTAATTCCAACCGATGTTTTCAATTTATCGAACGCTTATGTTGAAAAATATCGCGATATTTTTACCGGCTCCAGATCCAGACACATGCTGAATGGCCGTCGAATACTGATCGCCTCGACCGATGTTCACGAACACGCGATCATGGTGATTCACCAACTGCTGGCTGCCGCCGGAGCGGATATGATAAACCTGGGAGCGGAAATCGACCCGCACCAGATAGTCGAAGCGGCCAGCGATAATGAAGTTGAAGCCATCCTGATCAGCACCCACAACGGAATGGCCTTGGATTACGCCTGTCGCCTCAAGCAAGAATTGGCCCGGAAAAAAATCAAAATACCGGTAGTTATGGGAGGCATCCTGAATCAAAAAGTGGAAGATCAGGCCCTGCCGGTTGATGTCGCCGGTAATATAAAGGAATTGGATTTTCTGCCCTGTCCGCGGTTGGAAAACAATTTTGGCAACTTGCTGGAATACAAGTTAAGGGCTTCGTCCCAATTGGTGTGACGGAATGGAGGAATGATGCGATCAAAACAAAGATGGAGCCCCGCGATAACACAAATTTTCAATTATCAATTTTGACGAATTCGTATAAAGTCGATTTCATCATGTGTTTCGTGTTTGATATTGGGTTAGACACTTCGCAAGTCATATCAAGATGTTATACCACTAAACACTAAACACCAAATACAAAACACTCTTGTAAGCAGGTCGTTTTTCGACTTTCTACAAGACTGTCAATATTCAATTCCGGCTTGGCCGGACGAGGAACAATCATAATGTCATTGAAAAACCGCACCATCGCATTTATCGGCGCCGGCCATATCACGGAAATTATTGTCACCAACCTGGTCAAAGCGGACTATATTGCACCGCGCCGCCTGATTGCCAGTGATCCCAATCAAGAGAGGCTGCAAAAACTCCACAGCAAATACGGCATCACCGTGGCAGAAAACAACCTGGACGCCGTCAACCAGGCCGATTTCGTCTTTATCAATGTGTTGCCGAACATTGTGAGTGAGGTGGTTAAAGAGTTCCGAACAAAAGGATTTCCCGAAGGCAAAGCCATCATCACGGTGGCCGGAGGCATTCCCATGGCCACTTATGACGCATTGGGAGACGGTCAGCCGGTCGTCAGGGCCTTGCCGAATCCACCCAGCCAGATCGGCAAGGGCATTGCGGCCCTGGCCTTTAATCCGCATGTTACCGAAAATCAGAAAAAGGATATCTTTAAGCTGTTTGCCTGCTTCGGCGACTACGTGGTGGTGAGGGAAGAGTTGGTCAACGTGGTGATGGCGCTTAGCAGTCCCGCCATCACGTATATGCTGTTTCAATCGTTGATCGATGCCGGTATTCGAGCCGGCATCGACCACGCGACGGCTGCCAAAATTGTGTCTCGAACCATAACCGGCTCGATGGCGGTGTGGGAACAGCGTGAATCATCACCGCACGAGCTGCTGACCGAAGCCAGTACCCCGGGCGGAATATCCATCGAAAGCCTTTTCACCCTTGAACAATATGCCTTCAAAGCCGGCCTGATGGAGGCAATTGACAGCGCCATCAAGCGGGCCGACGAGCTGAGTCGCTTAGTATGATGAATTCAACCATAAAAACGAAAACCAAAGTCTTTGCTCGCAAAAACGCAAAATTTAGTTTATCGGTATCATCACACCCAAATTTTTAATTAAGATAAAATCCCAAATTTCAAGCACCAAAATACAAATAAATCTCAAATTTCAATATTCAATGTCCAAAACCTTTACCACCACTGCATCGCATCGTCTCACAAACACGGGTCAGTCGGTAATGATAGAATTGAATCTGACGACTATCGGTAAATTAGTTTAGAATTTTGAATTTGTGTCATTGGGATTTATTTGAGTTTTGATTTTTGGTGCTTGGAATTTTTGCGATTTTCATTAAGACCGAATATACGGTATTTGATAATATTCCGTATCAGCTAAACCACATGTCCTTCCTGCGGTACGATACAAATAAATCGAAACATTCCGCTGCCTTCATTTTTGTATTGATGCAAACTGCCGGCCGGGACATAGGCATAGGATCCGGCTTCAATGGCGGTGTCTTCACCGTTGATGTGCAGGGAACCACTGCCTTCGAGAACATAATTAATGTGCGGCCAGTCATGGGTGTGCTTGGGTGAATATCCGCCCTTGCCCAACTCGATCACCCGCATGACATAACCGTCCCATCCCTCCTGGGGTGAAATCAAGGCTTTCATGGCGGCCGCCTTCACCTCCGGGCTTTCCATTACCATTCCGTGAACGTCTTTTTCATGAGCAACGATCATAGCTCTACTCCTTTTTTGATGAATTATTCAATAAAGTGTAACCAATCATTTCAATTGTCAAAATAAATACCGGCGATCAGCTGCATATATTTTTTATCAAATTGAGGTTTTGGATTTTGAACTTGCGGTATCGCTCTTGGCTGGCGTAGCCAAATTCGCGAATCAGACTCGCCCTTTCTTTTAATAAAATAGGCAGAATTCCTTAAATCCAAAATCCGCAATCCAAAATCTAAAATTTATTCCTGAATTTCAACGTTCGAACTATCTCACCTCCTTGGATCGTGCAACGGATTGCACCGGTATCATTATACTCAAGAGCAGGCACAGCAGCGAGGCAAAAAACGTTATCCAGAACACCGTCAACACACCCCGTGCAACCGCAGCCTGCATTGTCTGTTGGATTTCCGGTGACAGCAGGGCCTGGATCTCCGGCCGAAAGATGTTTTCAATGTTTTGTTTGATCTCGCTGTCCAGGAACGGTGGCAAATCCTTCAATTTGGTACTCATCAAGGATTCCATGGTCGAAGAAAGGGTCATGGTCACGAAACTGCCCGAAACGCCGACGCCAATGGCCCCCCCAAGTGTTCGGGCAAACTGGTGGGAAGACGTCGCTACACCCAGATCCGAAAGATCAAGGCTGTCTTGCACCACCAACAGGGTTGCCATGGAAACAAACCCCATGCCGACCCCGACAATTGCCAGAACAATAGAACAATTCGTCAAGGACGTATCAGCTGAATATGTCAGTAAAACACCACTGCCAACGACCAGACACAAACAGCCAAAGATCGTCGACGGTTTCTGGCCGAATCGATTGACCATCTGACCGCACACCAGGGCGCCGATCGACCAGCCCAGACTCATGGTCAGCATGGCAATACTCATCTCCAGCGGTGTTTTGCCCAAAGCGCCTTGGATAAACAACGGGGTGTAGGCAAACAGGGCGAAAATAGTAAAACTGGCCAGAAAAGCGGAACCATTGCCGATGCTAAACCCGCGGCGGCCAAAAAATTCCAGGGAGAGAATCGGCTCCCGGGCATTTTTCTCGGCAAAATAGAAGGCAATGCCGGCGGCAATTGCAATCAAAGACAGCCCGAAAATTTGGAGGGATATCCAGTCGTAGGTGCGTCCGGCCATCAGAAAAACAGTCAACAAACCCAGAATGGTCGTCGATAGGGTCACCGCGCCCCAATAGTCGATGGCCGCTTCTTTTTTCTTCTCTCGCACCTCGACCAGAAACCATGCGATACCCACCAAGGAGATCGCGCCCAGGGGTACATTGATAAAAAATATCCAGCGCCAGGATAGGTAGGTTACCACAAATCCACCGAACGTCGGCCCCAGCACGCTGGCCAAGCCCCAGATGAAACTTCCCAGAGAAAGCGTCTTACCGCGCTGCTCGGGCGAAGATATATCGGCCAGCACAATGTACACCAGGGCAAAGTTTCCTCCGGCGCCGACCCCCTGCAGCACGCGGGATAAGATCAATTGCATCATGCTTTGGGCCAGCCCCGCCAGAACCGAGCCCAAGATGAAAATAAGAATCGATATGATAAAGAGTTGGCGCGACCTGTATATATCAGCCAACTTGCCGAACACCGGCAAGGCCACTGCGCGCGCGAGAAAGTAAGCCGAATACACCCAACTGTATAGGTGAAGTCCGCCCAGATCAGCGACAATCGTCGGCGTGGCCGCTGACATTACCAGGGCATCCAGGGCGCCTAAAAAGAGTGCCAGCAGCGACGCGAAAATAATGAAATTTCTCCGGCGCGGACCAAGCAGGATCTCCGGCGGCATGGTTTCTTCGCTATCCAGATTTGGGGTGTCATCCATTTTAGTAAGTATCGCAGCGGCGGTTATTCATCACCTGCCCATTGGATATGAAAGCTCCCGGCTCCAGCAACATCCGGAGATCCATGGAGCATCAGGGACATATTGACATCGGGTTGACGGTTCTGATATTTTTTCACGAAGCTTGTACAAGGCCGGCGTGGAGTAAACCACGGATTGTTCATTTAATCAATGACCGGTTTAAGTCAATACCAATTTTAAAGGAAAAATCATGAAAACTTACCCCATTCCCATGGTGCCGGGCCCGGTAAAGGTGGCCCAAGAAGTCCTGGACGCCTATCAAACGAACTATGGCTCGGCCGATATGGAAGCCGAATTTCTCGAATTGTATAATCAGACTGAAACCAATTTGAAAATGATCATGAGCACGAAAAACCAGGTGGTCATTCAATCCGGCGAGGGCATGCTGGCCCTGTGGGGCGCCTTGAAAAGCTGTCTGGTACCCGGCGACCGGGTGCTGTCCATCGCCACCGGCGTATTCGGCGACGGCATCGGAGATATGGCGGCATCCATCGATGCCGAGGTCCGCAAAATCAGTCTGCCATACAGTGAAACGATTTCGGACATGGACGCAATCGAGGAAGCTATCGATGCGTTCAAGCCGAAAATGATTACCGTGGTGCACTGCGAAACACCGTCCGGCACGTTGAATCCCATCGCAGAGCTGGGCCGGTTAAAAAAGGAGGCAAATGTCCCCCTGCTCTATGTGGATGCGGTTTCCAGCATCGGCGGCGCCCCGGTGCTGACGGACGAATGGCATATCGATCTTTGCCTGGGCGGTTCGCAAAAATGTCTGTCTTCGTTGCCGGACATGGCCTTTTTATCGGTCAGCGATGCTGCCTGGGATATCATCGGTCAGGTCGGCTACGTCGGCTACAGCGCCCTGCAGCCGTTTCGCACGGCACAGGCCGAACATTATTTTCCCTGCACCCCAAACTGGCACGGAGTTGCCGGACTCAATGCCGGAGCGCAGCTAATTTTGGAAGAAGGACTGTCAAATAGCTATGCCCGCCACGAAGGCGTGGCGCGGACGTGCCGCGCTGAAATCGCGGAATTGGGCCTGACGCTTTTTGCGGCCGCCGATGCAGTGCCCGCCCCCACGATCACCGCGGTCAATGTGCCGGAGGGGATATCCTGGCAGGACTTCGATGGCAAATTGCGCGAGGGTGGGTTGGTGGTCGCCGGAAGCTACGGCCCAATGACGAACAAAGTCTTTCGATTGGGACACATGGGCACCCAGGCGGATATCGATCTGGTTAGCCAGGCTATAGAGGTAATAAAAAAAGCATTACCTTAAAGCGTTTGGCGTAATGGCGTTCCCATAGCGATGATTTCGCAAAGCCTTTTTCTCGGTCATATACGCGTCGGTTTTGATTCAAACGCTCTATATCCGTCAACCTTTTTTCGCAGTTAATTTCTTGAGCCTGCTGCGAAGGTCAATTTTCTTTTTCAAAGTATTCTGCAAGTTTTCTTTTTTAACGAGATCTTGCAGCTTCGACCACTGGAAGCTTTTTATTTTTTCCAGATTGTCTTCATATAGCGATAACGCTTTGATTGGCGCAAGCTCAGTGATATCGTGCGTTAACCGCCGGGCCTGCTTGGGCATTTTAAAAGGTCTGCTTTGCAAATACACGGTCCCGCTACCGTACAATTTTGATTGAAAATAGGATTTGGTATCGGATCGATTGAGCTTGGAAAGGCCGGCGGTTCCCCAGTCACAGGTGATCCCGCCGGTAAAACCGATAATCGCACGTCGATCACCTGTCATTTTCTGTTTTTTCAGGTCTATTAATCTTGTTGATCCGCCAACATGGGCAAAAAGGGTTCCATTGCCGCGAAATTCCAGCCAGTCAGATTTTCCCATTCCTTTGAAATTAGATTTCGACCTGCGGCCGGATTCGGAAACTAGCTCAATTCCAGCTTCGGCACAAATAAAGGCATCTTTATGACAGAAGAAATTTCGGTCTTGCTCGGATACCGAAATGGATAAGATCTGTCGCCCGGAAGGAGCCCCAAAAGAGATATTTTGGCTGGTACTGACCGAATTGGTAAGATAAATTACCTGATGATCATCGCGGCCCAGCTTCTTTATTCCGGAATCCAAAAGCTTGCCGAACCCACCCTTGTTCTGATTGCCGGTTCGATTCGCCTCCTCTTCAAAGCGAATGCCTTCATCAAACCATTTGCTGAAAATAATCCCGGCTGTGATTGTTTGGCCCGGAGCAATCACCAACTGGATGATCTGTGCCGTTTCGCTACAGAGGAACACCCTATGATTCAGCCGTTCTTTTTCCATATGAGCAGGTTGTTTAATCTAGATATGTAAATCTCAACGCTTAAATTAGCACAAATAAATATGAAGCTTGACGATTGAAACGGATCCCTGTCGCCGACACAGACACTAAACTAATAGGCATTCTATTGGCCTAAAGGTATATCGGGAAAATTGTTATTTTCTGAAGAAATGTTTCCCCCCAAGGCTAGGTGTCTTAATTTTCCTTGTACGCGTCCACCTAACCAAAAGCGCTGCCAACACTTTTAAGCCGAAATTGAATTGAATTTAAGCATTGACACAACTAGTCTAATAGACTATTTAAACTATTTAGACCATAGTGAAAAAAGAAAAGGGAAAGTTACAATGCATCAGAGATATTCCCTGACAGAAGCCAAATCGAAATTTTCCGAAATTATTAACCGGGTTCATTTCAGAAAGGAAAAATTCACGATTACCAAAAAGGGGCGGGCGGTTGCCGTGGTTGTTCCGTTAGAGGAAGAACCTGGGAGCGAGGGACTGATTCTTGCAAAAGGAGCGCTTGACCAGACGGATCGAGTTATCGAAGAGATGGTAGAGGATATTTACCGAGCCCGCAAAGAGGAGACTGATCGAAAGGTGAATTTGTGATGTTTCTCTTCGACACCGATACGTTGAGTAATGTCGTGAAACGAAAACCATCCGGGAGGCTGCTGCAAAAACTGGAAGAAACGCCCATAGCATTTCAGTACACTAGTTCCATCAATGTTGGAGAAATCTATTACGGCGCCAACAGAAGTTCCAGAAAAGTGCAGATATTGAAGGCCTTTGAGGAGTTGGTATTTCCGAACGTGAATATCTTACCGTTTGACAGGCAAAGTGGTCAGGTTTTCGGTATGCTGAAAGCCGAACTTGAAAAGCGTGGTATTGGTTGCAGTGAGCCTGAGCTTCGAATTGCTGCCGTGGCGATTCAACATGGCCTTGTTCTAATCACCGGCAACACCAGGCATTTTAAGAATATACCGGGGTTGCGTATTGAAGACTGGATTTCATGATGCCACTTTGAACCATCACCGCAGGATCATACCTCCCCACCGTCAAAGACCATTTTTGTTCCCGACATATTCAGTAGAAACTGATCCGGCATTTCTTTCTCCAAATGCATGGTTGCTTTGCGGCCGGTGCAGTGGGTCGGGATGATAAAATCGGGATCCAATGTTTTCAAGGCTTCAGTGGTCGGCTCGATTATCGGTTCGAAATCAGCTCCCGTGAGATGAAAACCGCCCATAACGACAAATACATCGAAAATACCGGTAACCTTCTGCGCGTGTTTTACCGTGTTGATGATCCCCGAATGGGCGCACCCTGAAAGGATCACCAATCCCTTGCCCCTGACATTGGCCACGATGGCGGTGTCATCTTCAATGGGGTCCCAGTGGGATTGCCCATCTTCGTCATAGTGCATGCGCGGAAAGCCTTTCTCAAATTCGGACTCCTTGGGCACTTCCCCTAAAAAGAGCATCAGACCGTCCAATATCATCCGGGGTTGTTCGGATTCGACGATCGAAATGCCGGCGGCGTGCAACTTCTCTTTTTCCAGAGGAGGCAGGGAGATCTTAAAATCATCGGAAACTTTGATATAGCGTGGTTTTCTAAATGCCGTTGGGTGGAGAACCAGATCGAGGTTTTTATTGCCGACCTTTTCAAGCAGGGACAGCAGACCGCCGAAATGATCCATATGCCCGTGGGAAAGGACCAGGGTCTCCACCTTTGATAAATCGGCGTTTAATGCATCCGCATTGGTTGCGGCGCCGTGTTCGGAGAACCCGAAATCAAACAGGACGTGGCGGGATACACCAGCCGCAGTAACGGAAACCAGCGCGGAAAACCCATGTTCGGCCAGAATACTGTTTTTGATCTCCCCATCTTTAAGGGGCAATGCCCGTTGAACCATTTCAGTGCCGTCCATGGCCGCGACATCGATATAGTTATCCTGCAGGGTCAATATCTCAAGTTTGTCCACGGCAATAAGATTGACCGTCATGTTCTCCTCCTTTTACTCGGTATATTATCTCTCTGAATAGCGGTCGGAACGACCATTTCAGTATAAAGGGGCTATTCCGAGCATTTCAACAACCAATTACTAATAACCAATAGCGAATAACCACTAGCTACTCGTCGAGCACTTTCTTCAGCCAACGGTGCAGGGGCAACATATTACGATAATGCGAATACGCATAATCTATAATTTCACCCGAAAAAAATACATCCGGCGCTTTTTCTTCCAATCGAGCTGTCAGGCCGTTGAATAACAGAAATTCAGCATTCGGATGATCGGCATCGTAGCCTCGGGGTACCTTCTTGTAATGTTTGCCGTCGACCAAATACCCCGCATCCGTAACTTTTTTAACCACTTTTTTCAACTCCGTTCCGATTTTTTTGTCCACCACCGCTTGGCGGTAGCGGTCCAATAGCGGCTTCGGGAACATTTTAATGCCGACACCGAAGAATATGATCTGATTTTCGGCATGCAGGTAAAATCCGGATGATTCCATCCGCTTGCGGTGGCCGTCCCACAGCCAGAGCCCCATATAGGTTTTGTAAGGGCTTTTGTCCTTGCTGAACCGAACGTCCCGGTTGATCTTGAACAGGCTTTTATTGACCTGGGGGATGGCATTGATCTCGGGTGCGTACCGACGCAGCTTTTTGCCCATTTCAATGACAAACTCCCGCGACGGGTGCAGAATGTAATTTTCATACTCCTTGCGATTTTTTTCAAACCATTCCTTTGAGTTATTTTTTTTCAGCCGGTTAAAGAATGGAAAAAATTCCTTGGGAAATCCACTAAATTCTGACATATCAGCCCCCTTCGAATGAATATTTATCATTAAATAAGTAACGAATATTTAAACGAATCGATTTTTATAGGTCAATAAAAAATAATCCTGACAAACATTAGCCTTTCGAATAATTATCTTGACATGATTGAATAATAAGAATATTTTTCATAAAAATTTGGAATTATAAGAATGATTGACGAAATCAGTTTAAAAATACTGAAAATTTTACAGAAAAGGGCTCGAATTCCCAATGTCGAGGTGGCGCGCCAGGTAGGCCTCGCCCCGTCGGCAGTTTTGGAGCGCATCCGCAAGCTGGAAAAGCAGGGTATAATTCAAGGGTATGAAGTCAGACTCAATCCCGAGTTTTTTGCCAGGGACCTTGTTGCCTTCCTGACGGTAAAAACCAACGGCAAGGCGGATGATGCAGCCATTGGCAAAAAACTGGCTCATCGTCCGAAAGTCCAGGAAGTTCACTACGTTGCCGGCGACGATGCCTTTTTGGTCAAGGTTTGTGGATCAAGTCCCGCAGAACTTGACCGGCTGATTCGAGAAAAAATAAAGTCAATCGATGGCATTCAATCCATAAAAACAGCCATCGTGTTTTCAACCTACAAGGAAACATCTCAAATACCAATCGGAGGAAATAGTGACACGGAATAAACTCCACGATTAGCCCAAATAAACAAACGGCTAAATCGACGATTTTTTTATCATATTTCTTTTTTAACGGGTTTTGTGTATAAATGATGGTTTCCTTAGGCTAACAAAATGAAACGGGAGAGGGAAATGATTAAAATCAACGAAAATTATCTCAAACTACAAGCATCGTATTTATTTGCTGAAATAAAAAATCGCACAGCGGCATATCAAAAAGCCCATCCGGACCAGGAGATTATCAAACTCGGCATTGGTGACGTTACCCGGCCGCTTCCGGAGGCTTGCATTCAAGCCTTTCACCGGGCCGTAGACGATATGGCGGATACGAAGACGTTTCACGGTTACGGCCCCGAGCAAGGCTATGAATTCTTGCGCGACAAAATCGCCGAGCATGATTTCCGGGCCAGAGGCGCCGATATCGCGGCGGATGAAATATTTGTCAGCGACGGCGCCAAGTGCGACAATGGGAATATCCAGGAGATTTTTTCCGAAAAGATCAAGGTAGCTATTCCGGACCCCGTATACCCGGTGTACGTCGACACCAATGTGATGGCAGGCCGAACCGGATTACATGATAATGGCCGCTATGCAGGCATTGTCTATTTGGAAGGAACCCGGGAAAATGATTTTATTCCGGCGCTGCCGGCTGAAAAGGTTGATCTCATCTACCTGTGCTTTCCCAACAATCCCAGCGGCGCCACCATTCCAAAATCCAAGCTTAAAGAGTGGGTGGATTATGCCCGGGATAATAACGCCATTATCTTGTATGATGCGGCCTACGAGTCTTTTATTCGGGATGATGAACTGCCGCGATCGATATACGAGGTTGAAGGTGCCCGGGATGTGGCGATCGAATTCCGCAGCTTCTCCAAAACAGCCGGCTTTACCGGTGTCCGCTGCGCCTTTACCGTGGTCCCAAAATCCTGTATCGCATACACCGCCGATGGTGAAAAGCAGCCCCTGCATGCCCTCTGGTACCGCCGCCAATCGACCAAGTTTAACGGTGTCTCCTATCCGGTCCAAAGGGCCGCTGAAGCTGTTTACAGTGAAGAAGGCCGAATTCAAACCAAGACGCTGATCGACTACTACCTGAAAAATGCTGCTCTGATACGCCATGAGATATCGGCCCTGGGTTTTGATTGTATCGGCGGGGAGAATTCACCCTACATCTGGATCGATGGCAAATCCGACTCGTGGGAATTTTTTGATCGGCTCCTCGAAAAGGCCGGCGTGGTTTGCACACCGGGCGCCGGCTTCGGTAAATGCGGCGAAGGTTACATCCGCATCAGCGCCTTTAATGATTACGAAAATGTTGCAAAAGCCATGACCAGGATTAAAAATGCCCTGGGGGCTTAGGGCAGAGGGCAGGGGGCAGAGCGCGAAGAGCAGAGGACATGGGGCATAGCGCAGAGAGCAGGGAGCAAAGCGGTGAAGGCATGGGGCAGAGCGCAAAGAGCATGGAGCTTATCGTATGAGGGTTAGATATCGAACTTCGACCAATGGTTGAATTTGCAATAAAGAAACTTAGGTCCGGTGGGTTGATCACCAACTACTTTTGCTCTTCCAGTTGCAAACACTGTCTGTATAACTGCAGCCCACAGTGGGAAAAGCGGTATATCGACGCGGAAACGGCTGAACTGAACCTAATGAAGATTCGGGCATTGGGGTGCCGGTCCGTTCACATCGGCGGCGGCGAACCTTTGCTGAGGTCCGCAAAACTCGCCACCGTTCTTGAGGTCGCTGCCAAAGCCGGGCTGACCGTCGAATATGTCGAGACCAACTCCTCCTGGTTCAAGGATATGGCTGCCGCCAAGGACCTGCTTTCGGAACTCCGCGATAAGGGGCTGGAGACCCTGCTGGTATCCATCAGTCCCTTTCACAACGAACAGGTTCCATTTGCCCGAATCCAGGGGGTGATCGAGGCTGCCCGGCAGGTCGGAGTGGGGATTTTTCCCTGGATTTCCGATTTTGTGTCGGACCTGTCACAATTCGATCCGGCCATTTCCCACTCCCTGGATGAATATCGCCAAGCTTTCGGAGACAACTACTTGATGCAAATCATGCAGCGATACTGGATTCATCCGGGCGGCCGCGCCCTGGAAACCTTTCGCCCCTTGTTGGGTCGGACCACCTGGCAGCAAATTCTCCAGGACCATCCGACCGGATGCGCAGCCGAACTAACCGACACCAGTCATTTTCACCTTGATCTATTTGGAAATTACATTCCGGGGTTGTGCTCGGGGCTGGCCATTTTCAGAGATGATTTGGGAGCACCGTTGCCTGCCACCAAATACCCTGTTTTGACCTTGCTTTTTCGAAAGGGTATTCGAGCGTTCTTCGAATTCGCCAACGAAAATTATGCATTCACCCCCAAGCGGACCGACTATATCAACAAATGCGACCTGTGCAACGAGATCCGAACTCACCTGGTGTCTGTTAATTACAATGACTCAAATGAGCTGGAGCCAGGAGAGTTCTATGTAAGGGGCTAAGCTTTTTGCAAGAATTAGCGTGGGATTAGTGGTCCCGGCAGGGCAAACAAGACGCGATTTCCGGATTAGGTTTCAGGTGTCAGGTTTCGGGTGTCAGGAATAATAGGTATGATATCCTGACGACTGAGCGCTGAAACCCAAAACATACCATTGTCCTTGTTAAAATTGAAAATAAACTGCCTGTGAATTGTTGTTAAGCACCTGGATTATTTTAGAGTTTGTTCACGTTCGGAAGTAAAGCGTTCAAGGCTCAGATTGGACCCGAACCGATCAACCTTGAACCCTGAACCCCTGAACCTCTGAACGACTATATAAGGAAACTAACTGTCATGTACGAAAAAGAAGTCAACGGAATCGAAAGTCTAATTAAAAAACAAAACCAATGGCGGGATGAGTGCATCAATCTCATCGCCAGCGAAAACGTGCTCAGCCAGAGGGCAAGATCCTGGGCCGGCTCGGATTTTGCCCATCGATATGCCGAAGGGCATCCCGGCGAACGCTATTACCGGGGAACCTCTTTCATCGATGACATCGAAAACCAGCTCAAAACCAATTTAAAGATCCTGTTCGAATGCGACCATTCCGAAGTCCGGCCGATCAGCGGGACCAATGCCAACGAGGCTTTTTTCAGCCGTTTCGTCAACCCGGGAGATGTGGTCATGGTCAATTCAACACCGGCCGGCGGTCACATCAGCCATCATCGCGAGGGCTCCCTGGGAAAATTCACCAAAAACATCATCGATATCCCCTTAACCGCCGATGGCTACCACATGGATGTCGCCAAAACGACATACCTGATCGAAAAGGCCAGACCCAGATTGATTGTCCTTGGCAAAAGCCTGTTTCTGTTTCCAGAGCCTGTGGTTGAGATCGCCGAGGTATGCCGTCAATACAATACAAAGATCATGTATGATGCCGCTCACGTCTTGGGCCTGATAGCCGGCAAGCGCTTTCAAAGGCCGCTGCTGGAGGGTGCCTATTTGATGACCGCCAGTACCCACAAAACGTATTTTGGCAGCCAGCGCGGTATTATTTTAAGCAATATGAAAGAGGAACAGTGGCGTCGTATAGACCGCGGCGCATTTCCCGGGTCTTCAAGCAACCACCATCTGGACACTTTAGCCCAGATGGCTATTTGCACGTATGAGTTCATGGAATTCGGCGAGCAGTATGCCGCCGACACCATCCAAAACGCCAAGGCTCTGGCCTCCGAATTGGATAGACAAGGATTCGATGTGCAGGGCAAAGAGTTTGGTTTCACCGAAACCCACCAGGTTGCCGTTAATGTCGGCGAATTTCGTGGCGGCGAAAAAGTTTCCAAGACCCTGGAAATCAATGACATCATCCTTAACATGAACATGCTGCCCCACGAACCTCTCAAAAAGCACGATCGGCCGGACGGAATCAGGATCGGCGTGCAGGAGATGACGCGGGTTGGCATGGGTACGCAGGAGATGGGCCGCATCGCCGAGCTGATCAAAGAATGTATCGTCGATAAGAAGACGGTCAAAGAAGAAGTGAACCGGTTTCGGTCTGAATTCCAGGCGGTAAATTATAGCTACGACAAACCCAAAGCGGAAAAACCGTTAGTGTTGAAATCGGATAGGTTAAAAAACTGAAAAACTCATTCGTGCTAGAAATGACAGATCCAGGGCCGGATTAAAGCTGACCAACAATGTTGGATAATCGCTTTTCCTGGGATGCCAGGTGTTGTTTCAGCTCAAATAACAGCCGCGTCTGGTCGGGCACCAGCGCCGATATGCTCAACAAATATTCACGCATATCTGCTAAGAGCTTTTCAGCTTTGGCGACATACCGCGCAGCGTTGCCTGCGGTTTGCAGCCGCAAGCATATATCATAGACGCTGTAGTAGGCGTCATTGAAATGTAGCAGCTTTTCGGCAGCCTTCCGCCCGTAAACATTGATCAATGCTTTCCACAGGGCAAGCTCCGGATTGTAGGCCGCCGTGTTCCATTGATAGTCGGCAACGGTCGCATACTTGATTTTGTATACTTCGCTATAGGCAGCGCCATTGGTGTACATCTGGCGCCCATCGCTGTATTTATGAAATCCTTTCGGCCGGAGGGTATCATAGGGTTCAAAAAGGTTGCACAGGCGCACCTTGCCTGGGTAATGGGCCGGGTATCCGCCGTAGCTCTGTGACTCGAGGCTTCGGGCATACAGGGTATTGTCCCATAACATGGGCCATCTTCCGATCAGGGTTTTATACCGGAACAGGTCGGCCATATCGACCGACAGGGATCTGACTGTCGGTCCGGTCCAGATAATGGCGACGTCGGGCGGGATCTGAGATGTTAATTCACTAAAATAGTTTTCAGCTTTGCCATCGCTTCGGTCAATGTGCTCATTGGCATACCAGGGGGGGCAAAACTCCAACCGGGTCCCCGGAAAGTCACTCTCAATCCACTGCTTCAACCCATTGATAATATGGGCCTGAGCATTTTGCAGCGTCCCAAAGCGATTTTTATCTTCGGCCGTGTACAGCGTATAATTTTTGCGGTTATTCCCGGAATGGGGCACTGAGTCATCCGCCAGAAACATTATCGTCTCGGCACCGGCGGTCAAAGCCGGCTTGTAGATTTCTTTGAGTATTTCCAGGCTTTGGGGGCTGCTATGGGTCCAGCTGTATCTCAATTGATCACCGAGGCTCTGGATGGAGGGTTCGAACCCAAGATGTGAATAAGGATTTACCATCATGGCCAGTGTCATCACGCCGCTGTCACGGCACCACCGACCCGCATCCACGATTCCCCTCAAATATAGGTCGTCTAATTGAAACCACTGGGCACCCCGCCGGTTGTAGCCCGCATAGACTTTGTTTAATTTATAGCGGCTCAATCGTGGCATGGAATTGAGATCATTTTGCAGCTCTGTATTGTTGGTCCAATTTTTAAAGGTGTAGGAACGGCCCAGAAAGTCCGGGTAATCGACAACAGTGGCGTTGTGGTATACAGCTTTATTTGCTTCAAAGAGCTGAATAGCCGTTGTGGCGGCATAGTATCTGCCAAGCGGTGTGTCTCCGACTAAAAATACGATGCGGGTCTGACCGGTCTGTATAGCTTTTATAACGTATCCCTGCGGTTTATCTATCACAGCGGCCAGGGGAAGACGCGGTTGCAAATCCTGGTAGACTTTATTGTTGCCGATACTGAAAACCAGCCTGGCTTTTAAGATGTCATTCAGGGAATAATCTTTCTCCAAAATTCTAATCAGGTTGCGGTCGGTTTCCGGGACCGGCATTACGCGGCTTAGAACCCGGCTGATTTTTTCCTGTAGTGTTTTGGCGGCCGTAATATCAGCCGATACCGGATTTTGGGGCAGGATAATTAGCGGCGGATGGAAATCCGACTGCGCGGAATCGAAAAAAACAATATCATCTATGTGCTGAAAACGTTGGGGCGTAGGTAGGATGCGTTCTTCCAGTGCAAGAGGCCTGGCAAGGTAAGGCTTCATGCGCTCGAGCGCCGTGAAATTCCACTTGGAGTAACGGTAAACGACATCGTCAATCCACATGGTCCCGGTGCCGATTAGACCGAGGAACAGACGAACATAACGCGTGCCGTCGGGGATATCACCCTCGGAGAATGGATAGTTGTAGGTTCTACCCCTCACTTCAGCCCAGGGAAATTCATCGATGGCCCAATAATTGGAAAAGGAATAGCCTTTGTCTGAATTATCAATCAGAGATTTGCTGACCGGGTTCAACATCCCCGGGTCAATCGGCCGTTTATCTTTATCGAAGTATAAAGATTTTATTTCAATGGCATCATACAGTTGAACACCCAGCCGGTGTTTGTTGCTGGTGACATTTTCTAACCTTACATGATACGAAAAATAATAGTTTCCAGGAATTACCTCGATAAAATCACTAATAATTCCTTCGGCCTCATCCAGTTCATTGGCGCTTTCCCTTGATATTTTAACCGCATGCCGCCCTGAATTTACATCTTCTGTGGTAAATCCGGCCGCTTCCTGATCGACCCAGCTGACGCTCGGGCCGACTTTTTCCCAGCCTTTGATTTCAAGCCGGCTGCGGCCGGGATATAAGATGGCCGACCGATCTTCAAAGGACGGGTTGACAACCAGGTTGCCCTTCTTAAAATGGCTCAATCGTGCCTCATGCGGAATGCTCAATACTTCTGAACCATACCACGAGGAGGAATGGGATTTTATCCGATCATGCTCCAACGCTGAGCAGGCAGTCAGATACATGATAGCGGACAGCAGACAAATCCAGACAATTCTCATAATCAGTTACCGGAATAAAGCTTACAATTTTTATTTACGAATTGTGTGGTCCGTTGACTGTTGATCAACAAAACCATCTTTGCATTTTAGCATAAGATAAATATTGTTTCAAAAATTGGAGGCGAAGCGTCAGGGCTAAGTCATTCTTTTGAACATATCCTTGAAATCATTTAATTTATGGTAATACAACTCCGCATAAATCACTGAAAAATCGGCTTTAAACGGTCATAAATCACGATTTGGCATCATTTTATCCATGACGGCGGCCTTCGCGAGGGAGGTAGGTGGTGATGGAACATAGATTTTAAGATAAGCTATGAACTATCAGCTATGAGCCATGCTGAGGTGAGCTGCTTCCCAGCCCAGAATCGCTTTCTTTCGGGCTTTTCCTCCGCCGTAGTTGCCGAAGTCGGCCGTCTTGCGGATCACCCGGTGGCAGGGAATAATAAATGATATGGGATTTCTGCCGACGGCACTGCCCACGGCCCGGGTGGCGCCGGGAATGCCTACCTGAATCGCCACATCTTCGTAGGAAACCACCGCACCAAACGGAATTTTGATCAAGGCCTCCCAGACCTTTATTTGAAAATTGGTGCCATTCAAAATCAAATGCAGTGGCGTGCCGCTGTCGCTGAACGAGGGATTGAAAATCCGGTTCACCAGCTCGCGGGAGGCATGCGGATCCTCTACGATATCGGCTTGTTGCCAGAAATAGTGCAGTTCGGTGAGCGGATCTTTGCGGTCCCTGTTCTTGATGAAGAAAAAGCCGCAGATACCCCGTTCGGTGGTCGCCAGCAGGCATTCACCGAACGGGCTGGGATGAAAACCATATTTGATAGTGAGTCCCTCACCTTTGCTTTTGTATTCTCCCGGCGTAACCGCCTCGCAGGTCACAAATAAATCATGTAAGCGGCTGGGACTCGTCAGCCCCGCCTCATAGGTCACATCCAGCAGGTTGTTGTGCCTTTCCAGCAGTTTTTTGGCATATTCTTTGGTCAGATACTGCAAGAACCGCTTGGGACTGATACCGACCCAGCGGCTGAAGAGACGCTGGAAATGAAACTCGCTCAGGCCGATATGGTCGGCGATCTCCTTCAATCCCGGTTGATCGGAGAAGTTCATCTCGAGATATTTGATGGCTTTTTCAATGCGCTCGTAATCCTCGCTTGCCTGCAGCAATGCAGATGTCTTCATGGCATCTTTCCTTTCAATAGGCATCCGCGATCGAATCCAAATGCAAGGTTTAGCCCTGTCGCCGGCCTCAACAATCCGCCGCGCCAATCGATAAAGAAGCTTACTAGCTTTATTGCGCTATTACAGATTGTGGGAGCGGTTTTCAACCGCGATATCCGTGTTTCGAACTTCTCAGTTTCTTCGGGAAGACAAAAAAGTGATTTTGACCCGATCTATCGATGAATGAATCTATGTGAATATATGCCAATTCATACCGTGGTGCCACCCGATTCTTGCTCTATCAGAAGTTAATTGTTTTGAACCAAGACGAAGTCACCGTTGGTTGAATTCTTGTAGAAGCGTTTCTCAGCCGCGGCATTAAATTTCTCGGTTGAAAACCGCTCCCACATCTCTTGAAATTGCGCTTTTCAAATATCCAGAAATAAATAATCGTTTGGCCGCAATTCGTAATAAAAAGATAAATCTTTGGATTTATGTGATATGAGATATTGCCTTTTATTTTTATTAGAACTAACTAGCTTGCGGATAGAAGCTGATTCCTCATGAAAAAGACACCAAAGTGCAAAGAGGCCTTTAACGACTCGCTGCTTCATTATCCTTATCCAGTTCTATCCTGTTAATTTGGCGTGAGTACACTCGAATAAATAATGACGAATAACTACCGCATCGATCTCACCGAAGGTCCAATATTTAAGAACTTGATCAGACTGGCAGTCCCGGTCGTCGTCAGCATGGTGCTGTTTACCGTTTATTTGATGGCGGATCTTTACTTCGTGGGACGACTGGGGCCGGACGCCGTGGCAGCGCTCTCCATATCCGGCAATGCCTTTTTCATTCACCTGGGATTTTCTACGATTTTAGGGACCGGCGGCATGGCCCTGATCGCCCAGGCCTTTGGCCGTAAGGACCACGCCCATGCTATGGAGGTATTTAAGCAGAGCGTTCTGCTGGCACTGATCGTGGGCGCTATCGAAGCAACGACCGGGTTGATGATCGCACCGGCTTACATCAAATTTTTTGGTGGAACCGGCAAATCCCTCGAGTGGGGAATCCAGTATTTTCAGATCTTCGTCATTTCATTTTTTTTCATGATTTTGCTGTACACCGTCGGCAATTGCTACCGGGGCATGGGAAACACCAAAACACCCATGATCATCATGGTGCAAGCCAACTTGATGAATATCGTTCTGGATCCGGTTCTCATATTCGGCTGGTTGGGTCTGCCGGCCCTGGGGGTGCGCGGAGCCGCCCTGGCATCCGTAATATCTCAAATATATGCCTTGGCAATCTACGGGTACCTGATATTTGTCAAGGGCGCACACTTCAATATAGAAGGAAAATGGCAGCTGAACCTTGAAATCATCCGCAAAAGCCTCATTATCGGTGTTCCATCCGGTCTGAATCATTTTCTGCTGGCCGCCAACTTGCTGATCACATACCGGGTTATCAGCGAATACGGCACCGCCGCGCTGGCTTCGGTTGGCATCGGGTTCCGGATCCTGCAGGCCATCTATATCCCGGTCATCGCCGTTGCATCAGCCATGGCCGCCATTGTGGGTCAAAATTTCGGCGCTAATAAATACGAACGAATTACCGGCACGTTCGCCAGGGCCTGGTGGATATCCACCATTTTTATGGTGTGCTGCACTGCTGTTTGCCGGGCGTTTCCCAAGAGGTTGATCGCCATTTTCAGCAATGATCCTTCCGTCATCCAATTTGGTGTCATATATTTGGAAATCTTTTCCCTGGGATTGGCAATGGTGGGAACCATCATGATCGTCAGCGCGGTTTTTCAGGGTCTCGGCAAAACCTATCCCAGCCTGGTGGGCGCAGCATTGGATAATGCTCTCTTTGCCGGACTGGTATTCACCTTGCCCGTTTATTTTAGCTGGGGCATTCAGTCAATCTGGTGGATAAAAGTAACAACAGCCGTTATCGAAACCGCAGTGATCGCAATATGGCTAAAAGGTGAGTTGCAGCGCACCCGCCAGGCAATTTCCCGATAAATGCACCTGTCGGCATAACAAGAAAACACTTTCTAAGATGTTGAATAAAAAGATAATATAAGATAGTAAAATTCCAAAACACAAACACCAAAATTCAAGTGAATCTCAAATAACAAACTTCAATGTCCAAAACATTTCGCGGACTCCGGTCATCCGCTAATTGTGCCATTGTAAATATGGACTATCGCTGCATATGTTTGGTATTTTAGTTTTGGATCATTGGGATTTGTTTGAGTTTTGTTTTTTGGTGCTTGGATTTTACATGATTTTCACTAATCTACTGAGCTAACTTATTTTGATATGTCATTTTTCATTTAGTAAAGTTAGGAAAGCTAATTAAATGCATTTAAAAACAGTCGCACTAAAGCCGGAATTGTATCCCACGACAGACCACTATCCATTTAATTTAGACCTGTTTCAAAAGGACCAGAAGATCATTTTTGAATCACCGGTAACTTTTTTTGCTGGTGAAAACGGTTCCGGCAAATCCACCCTGCTGGAAGCCATTACCCGCAAATGCGGCATCTACATCTGGCAGGGGATGCACCGGCCGCGATTTAATGCCAGTCCATATGAAAAAAGCCTTTACAGAGCCATTCAGATAGAATGGACCAATGGCAAAAAAGTACCCGGCTCATTTTTTGGTTCACAAATATTTAACAATTTCGCCCAAATCCTTGATGAATGGTTAACCATGGATCCGGGTTTGATTGAATATTTCGGTGGCAAGTCACTAGTTTCCCAATCCCACGGCCAATCGTTGATGGCATTTTTTCAGTCACGCCTGAAAATAAAAGGGCTTTATCTGCTCGATGAACCGGAAACCGCACTTTCCCCCAAAACCCAGCTGGCATTGCTGGCCCTGCTAAAGGAAATTAGCCGGGCCGGAATCGCCCAGTTTATCATTGCCACGCATTCACCGATATTGCTGGCCTGCCCCGGTGCCCGCATTATGTCGTTCGATGGGACTGAGGTACAAGCAATTGCGTACCAGGACACCAGCCATTATCGAATCTACAAGAATTTTATGAAAGATCCCCAAAAATATGTGCCGGAGAATTAAGTGCAAGTATTAAAAAGATTGTTTCTGCTGCTTTCACCTTACTGGAAGACCATTATCCTCAGCGCGCTGCTGCTGGTCGGAAGGGCCGGTTTGGAACTGGTGCCGCCGTTGTTTCAGAAGGAAATCATCGATGAGATCATTACGGCCCGCGATCTGACGTATCTGGGGGTCGTCATCACGGCCTTAATTGGGGCCTATGCCCTGAATCAACTCGTCATGATCGGCGATAACTATATCCGGCACGCTCTGGGCGAAAGATTCATTTTCGATTTGCGGGTTCGCCTGTATGCCTACCTCCAGAAAATGTCGCTGTCGTTTTTCGAACGCACCTCGACGGGCGAGTTGATGTCCCGGGTAACCAATGACCTTAGCGCCCTGGAACATTTCGTCACCCACGGATCGGCCTTGACCGCCGTTGACTGCATGCGCCTGATCGGCGGCGCCATTATTCTCTTTGTGCTGGACTGGCGCCTGGCCGCCCTGGTGATGATCCCAATACCGATCCTGGCCCTGGGATTTCGCCATTACAACACCAAAATACGTCCGGTTTATCGCCGGGTGCGGGCGCGCCTTGGGGACATCAATGCCAAATTGCAGGACAACCTTTCCGGAATCCGGGTGATTCAAGCCTTTGCCCGGGAAGACATTGAATATCAGCGCTTCTCAAAAGAAAGTGAACGTTATTACCGCGCGCGGGTTAAAGGCATCCGCTACTGGTCTATCTTTTTCCCGGCTATTCGATTTTTCGGGGCCATGGGGACCGTCATCGTGCTAGGGGTCGGATCCGTCATGGTCGTCAAAGGGGAGCTGACCCTGGGTACGCTGGTGGCATTTATCGCGTATATCGCTTCGATTTATGACCCCATCAATCGCTTGACGGAAGTCGATAATATATTTCAGGAGGCCATCGCCGCCGGGGAGCGCATTTTCGAGTTGCTTGATGAAACCATGGAGGTTGAAGACGCGCCGGATGCGATCGAATTGCCGATGATCCGGGGAGATATGGTTTTCGAACAGGTCAATTTCAAGTACGGCAGCGGCGACCGAGTACTGCATGACATCAGTTTCAACATGGCACCGGGCGAAGTGGTCGCTCTGGTGGGCCCCAGCGGTGCCGGCAAAACCAGCATTGCCAACCTGATCTGCCGGTTCTATGATCCGTTTAAGGGCGAGGTCAGCATCGATGGGTTTGATCTTCGCCGCATAAAATTGAATTCGTTGCGACGCCAGGTGGCGGTGGTGTTACAGGATTCATTTCTCTTCAATAATACGGTGGCTGAAAACCTGCATTACGGCAAACCGGATGCCGACCGGGAAGAGTTGATCTCAGCCGCTAAAGCCGCGAATGCCCACGAGTTCATCATGCAGCTGCCCCATGGATACAACACCGAGATCGGTGAACGGGGCGTCAAGCTGAGCGGCGGGCAAAAACAGCGCCTGGCCCTGGCCAGGGCGATTTTGGCCGATCCGCGCATCCTGATTCTGGATGAAGCCACCTCGTCCGTGGACGCTGAGGCCGAGTACCTGATCCAGCAGGCCCTGGATAGGGTGCTGAAAGGACGCTCCGCCTTGGTCATTGCCCACCGCCTGAGCACGATTCGCAATGCCGATAAAATCATCGTCCTGGACCGCGGACGAATTGCCGAGGTGGGCAAGCATGAAGAGTTGATGCAGCAGGGCGGACTTTACAATCAGCTTTACCAGCGCCAGATGGAATTGACGGCCCATAGTTAAACCGAATGTCATAATTCTGCCCCCCTTTCATCCCATCTTAGATATTTCTGGCAAAACATGGATAGATTTTGGATTTTTGAATTCGGATTTTGGATTTAAGGTATGCTGTCTATTTCAATTAGGGTGGAACGAGAATATATCACCAAGCGAGATGTCGTCTGCAGATTGGGTATTCCCAGCAGTTGAATTTCACGATTGCCCGAAAAAGCTTCGAATGGGCGCTGAATTTGATGCTAAAAAAGCTTGCCGGCCAGCCAAAATAGCAGCATGCCGATGACTACGGTTCCGCCCAATGACTTGGTGAAAATTGCAAACAAAAAAGTCGGCATGGCAACCAAAAGCTCGGGTCGCGACAAATCCAGCGTTCGGGGTGTGCCGCTGGTGACCAGTTCGGGGAGTAACAGCGCACTTAATATTGCTGCAGGAATAAGATCCAGCCACTCGACCAGCCATGACGGAAGGTTGCGTTTCGTCAGATAAACCAAAGGCAGCCAACGCGGCAAAAACGTCACCAACCCCATGCCGAGAATGACCGCCAGATATTCCCCTGAGACCATTCTAATGTCCCTCTCCCGCGCCCGAAGTTGTGTTCCTGAAATTTAAGCAAACCAGATTCATTAGTACATTCTTCGCCATAATAGACTTGGTTAAATCCCAAATACCAAATTGCAAATTACAAACAAATTCCAAAATACAAAACTCAATTCCGAAACAAATTCCAAAATACAATGAAGCAAATCGTTTCGGCTTTTATGTTAATATATGCGGGATACTATGTCAGTTTCTTCTTCAAAGCTACTCCGATTGCTGCCGCAGCCATCGAGGCGATGACGATGTAGGAATTGCCGGGTATCACCAACGACAGACCAACCGCCAACACGCCGGCCATAACGGCAGTGATCACATAAATGACACCGCGTATCTGAAATACAAGCAAACAGATGAACATGGCCACCAGCGCATAATCGATACCGAAAGCGTGGGCCGGAATAAACTGCCCGCTGAATCCGCCCAACACGGTCGTGACAAGCCAGGTAACATTCGCCGTAAAATTCGTCACCAGCGCCGAATTCAAATCCCACTCGGACTCCCGGAACCGTGTCAGATTGACGGCAAAACTTTCATCGGTGACCCCGTAGGAAAAGAAAGTGAGTTTAATTCGATCCGAGTTTTTTAAATATACCGCCAGGGCCGAGCTCATTAAAAAATGCCTCAAATTAACGACAAACGCAGTGACCACAATCGAGATCATCGAAGCGCCGGCCGCCAGCATGGATACGGCAATGAACTGGGAACTGCCGGCAAACACAATAACGGACATCAAGCCTATTTCAAGCGGGGTCAATCCTGCCTTCTGAGCCAGAACACCAAAAGCCAGGCCGATGGGAGCATAGCCCAGGCAGATGGGCCAGGCAGCCGACGCACCACTGCTTAATGCCGATTGGCGACCCTTTTGGCTCCAATTGTTCTTCGATTTTCTGAGATTCATCGGCTAATTAGAGTATCGTTGATTAGTTGATTAGTTGATTGGTTGATTTGAAAAACGAAATTTAATCCATTTTTGATGTTCGGATAACGGCAGCTCATCATTTCTTATGTTTTGAAATAATACCTTGAAATCGCATGTAAATTCTTCAGTCTGAGTTACGGTTTCCACAATTGACTCAGGACGTGTTCGAAACTGAAAAATTCTGATACGGTGCCGGTTTTCCCAATCAACCAATCAACCAATTAAAATTTAGAATTTTGGAATGCGGATTTCGGATTTATGGTATTCTGCTTGTCGTGAGCCTTTGTGTCGAACGGCTTGTCGTGAGCCTTTGTGTCGAACGGCTTGTCGTGAGCCTTTGTGTCGAACGGCTTGTCGTGAGCCTTTGTGTCGAACGGCTTGTCGTGAGCCTTTGTGTCGAACGGCTTGTCGTGAGCTATTGTGTCGAACGCTTTATTTCAAAACGATAGAGCGACGTGTCGGGCCGTAGCCGAAGGCGACGTGTGGGGTCGTAGCTCGAAGAGCGAAGCCCCAAGCCTGAAGCGATTCCATAGATCTAAAATCCCAAATCCAAAATCCAAAATTGAAAAGTGCGATTTATACAATGGATGACGGGTTCAAGTCTTGACATCAGCTAAAAAACGGCCTTGATCACTGCGATTCAGCACTTTTCAACGCGGCCACCGGATTCTTGAAGCTGCAGGGCACGAGAGCCGCACACTTGCCGCAGACGTCGGTGCTTTCCGGTAGATCTGAGAAGTAATCAAGCACCCGTCTATTTTCATTGAGTCGATTCCAGCAACGCCGCCGATCAAAGTGGTGATCACTGGCGAGGGCATCAACCGGGCAGGCCACAATGCATTTGCCGCATTCCTTGCCGGCTCTCAGCAGACAGGCTTCATCGGTCTCGATCAACGGATGCTCTTCGAGTTCGACCTCACTGACAAAACTTCCCAAGCGCCCCGTGCACCCGACGGGGGTGATCAGCAAATGATTAACGCCAAAGCGGCCGAGATTCAATAGATGGGCCAGGTGTTTGTGGGACCAGCGCGCCATCAACTTGTCTTCGTTGAAATTGTGGGTGGCTGGTGTCAATCCCGATCTATATCCGTTTTCCAACAAAAAATCGCTCAACGCCCGGCCCAGTCTCTCGATAAGATCATTGGTTTGAACGTAGGCCACCCCCCATTCGCGGCAGGGATACTCGCCCTTTTTGTTTGCTTTCACCAGCACTTTTTTAAACGGCAAGTAGAACACGATGACGGATTTTGCCGTCGGCAGCAAATCAAGTGGGTGAAGGTGATCATCTGCTGCAATCCGCTGCAGTTGATCAAACCTTGCATCAACCGGGGCCGCGGTCAGTAGCGGGGCTTGCCACCAGCCGCCGGTTCCCAGCCGGCCGGGCTCCTTTCGGACGAAATCCTCAGCATACGCCCGCAGATCTTCAACTGATATTTTATGGTTCATACGATCCTCGGCACACTTTATCCTCGGTTAAGAACGCTCTCAGTGAATTTAATCAACTAGACCCAAAATTTCACCGCAAAGCAATCGCGTCTGAAATTAAGGTAACAACTCATATCAGAAATGACCTGAATTTCAATAAAATTGCACTTTATTTTTAATCGGAAATCTCACTCGGTTTGCGGGATAGCTTTCGCTCCCGGAGCTCAAGTTCTTCCAGTGTTCGGGGCCAGTCTCTCTTTAAAAGCCGCGACATGGCCCGATCTGCAAAAAGCCTTCCGCCGGTTTGGCATTGGGGGCAATAATTGGTCTCGTTGGCGGCATAGCGAATCCGCTGAATTGCTGTGCCGCATTCAGGACACGGCTGTTTGTAGCGGCCATGAACGGCCATCTTATCGCGGATCGCAGTGACCTTATCCGGAAAGCGGTCGCCCACTTCATCCCGCAGGCGCCGGGTCCATTCTCCCAGCACGGCACGCGTCGCATGATACAATCGTTGAATCTGATCGCCCGTAAGCTTTTGGGTGAGTTGCAGGGGCGAAAGTTGCGCCCGGTGAAGAATCTCATCCGAGTAGGTGTTGCCGATACCACTGATAATATGGGGATCGGTCAATGATCGTTTGAGGGTGTGATTTTCAGCAAGCAGCGCGTTTTCAAACTCATCCACAGTGGCCTCGAAGACTTCAAGGCCGCCGGGATCGAGTCGGGTCAATTCGGTGCGACCCTTGATCAAATGAAGCGATGCTCGCTTCTTCGTGCCGGCCTCCGTTATCAATAGCGAACCGTTGGGAAAATCAAATACTGCCAGCCCAACCTTCCCGGGGAGTTTGCAATTTTTTTTCCTCCAGTGCAGACGACCGGCAACCATCAGATGAATTACCAAAAACTGCTCATTATCGAATTCAAATACAATCCGTTTGCCCATGCGCTCGATGCCGCGCACCGTGGCGCCATGAATGGTTCCAATCGGCGGCTGGGCTGTGCGCAGAAAAAACGGGCTGGCAAAACGGATTTTTTCAAGCGATTGTAGATTGACAAAAGCATGAAGACGTTCAATGTATATAACTATATCGGAATATTCGGGCATTGAGATCTTCCAGCCAAACCAAATAGAATATTCAGTGGTTCAAATTACTAATTTTTGCATCCTATATTAGAAGCATGCAACAGACTCCGGTTAGAACTATTATAATAAGTGTGGCCTGCCTAACAATTTGGCTGAGCATGCACAGCCTCCTTGCGGCAAAAACGCATCCGCCAACATCGAGTGACCGAACTGCTGCTGGAAACTGTGTTCCGACCCCGGCCGACTATTTGGGTCCGTTCTACGAACCAGGCGCTCCGGTTCGCTCAAGCGTCGGCGAAGGATATATACTTGAAGGTGTAATCATGTCCACAATCGATTGCTCGCCGATAGCAAAAGCACGCATTGAGTTGTGGTTAGCCAATCCTGCCGGATCATATGACGACGCTCATCGGGCAACGATATTCTCCGACGAGACCGGTGGATACAGTTTTGAGAGTAATTTCCCCCCGGGCTACTACGGTCGCCCACCCCACATCCACATTCGCATCAGTGCCGATGGGTTCAAAACCCTGGCAACCCAGCATTACCCCGACCGGGGCAATTCAAGCGGGATATTCGATATTGTTTTGGTGCCGATAGATTAGAAATGCAGGGAGCCGACATTCAGAGGTTTCAGGTGTCAGGGCTACCGCCGGCCAAACAAATGGCCAGTCAAATCGAAAAAAGAAACTTCAAAAAGCAAATTTTAGATTTTGGAATGCGGATTTTGGATTTAAGGTATTCTATCCATTTTAAAACGACTGTGCGACGTGTCGGGTCGTAGCCGAAGGCGAAGCCTGAAGCGATTCCACCCTTCGACTTTTTGAAAAAACGAATATCGAATATCGAACAAGGAATCATGAATGTCGAAGTAAGGTATTCTATCGATTTAAATTAATCTGATATAGCTAGAGCGAAGCGATTCCACACTTCATCATTCGATATTTCTTGTTCGAAATTCTGCGGTTCGCTTTCAAATTGTCATGAAGTTTCATAAGAGGGAATTGAAATCTATCCCTGTAGCCCCAACACTGAAACCATCAATATACGCCACATCTGCCGCGTAGCGCTCACTTTTTCTGAGCACACTTTTGGAACAAGCCTAATCATTGCTAACGTATGTGATCGCAGAAATCACCGCTCCCTGGGGATCCTGCAGCAGGCTAAACCGTCCGACAGTGGGAATATCGGTCGGCGGAACCAGGATTTTGCCCCCCAGTTCCTCAGCCTTGGCTGCCGTCGCATCCACATCGTCGACGGTGACATAAACACCCCAGTGCCGCGGTGTGCCTTCCGCCTGAGGAGGAGCGGCCATAATACCGCCGAGCCCTTCATTACCCACTTTGACCACGGTATAATTCATATCTCCCATGGACATATCTTCCGTATTCCACCCGAATAGCTTGGCGTAATAGGATTTGGCAGCATCAACATCCGAAGTCATCAGTTCAAACCAGCTAAAAGCACCGTGCTGTTTAAATGGATCTTTCATAATATCCTCCTTTGCCCGATCGATTAATGTGATTGCGGGCAAATTAAACTAGTCAAGGGTTGTTGAGTCGCATTAAGATCGGGCATTTGGCCTTTGCGGAATTCCTGCAGTTTCCGATCCCGACCCTGCGGAGTATGTCGGATTTCAATCGCCGTGCGGCATAGATAGAAAAATTAGAATACCGCAAAGTAAAGATTAAGCATCATATTCAAATCAAGCAAGCAAGCCACTTTAGGGAGTATATCGAATCCGGAAACTTGAAATTAGACATTGACAATTTAACGAGAGTTGTCGGATAAGAATGTAGCCCTGATAAATCCATTATATCATTGCTTCGGCTGACAATTAATTGAAAGGAGGTGCATAAACCGGAACCATAATCCGAATCGGGAAAATTTTGGCTTAAACCACACAAAAAGGAGGGTACCATGAGGTCCAAAGAATCATTGTCCTGGATAATTATTGTTTTGGCCGTTACCGTCTCATTTCTGTCTATTCAAGCTGAAACTTCCTTGGCCAAATCCATGACCTTAAAAGTCTCCCATCAATTCGCCAAAGGCGATGTGCGGGATCAGATGGGGCGTGTATTTGGAGAAATGGTTACCAAACGAACCAATGGCGAAATCAAGTTTCGCCACTACCCAGCCAAATCATTGTACAAACCCAAAGAACAATGGGATGCCATGCGCAAAGGCGCGCTGGACATGTCCTGTTTTCCCCTGGACTATGCCTCCGGCAAGGTCCCCCAGCTGTCCATTACCCTGATGCCCTGTTCGGTGGCCAACATCCAACAGGGGCTCACCTGGCGCAACAAACCGATCGGAAAAAAAATCGATGCCCTGATGGAGGCCAACGGCGTCCGCAACCTGGTCTGGGCCTGGTTTGATGGCGGAATTGCAAGCAAAATAAAGCAGATAAAGGTGCCGACCGATGTGGCAGGTACGAAACTGCGGGCCGCGGGCAAAAAGTATGAATTTATGATGCGAGAAGCCGGTGCCTCGATTACCAGCATGCCTTCCTCGGAAACCTACCATGCCCTGTCAACCGGTGTGCTGGATACCATGATGACTTCTTCAGCCTCTTTCGTGTCCTACCGCCTCTACGAGGTGCTCAAATACATCAACGCTCCCCGGGATTTTTCCATCTGGTATATGGCGGAAAATCTGGTCATTTCTGAAAAAACCTGGCAGCGTCTCACCCCGGAACAGCAGCAAATCTTCAAGGAAGTGGCCGAATGGATGCATGTCAACTGGATCTACCCCAATTTCAAGACCCTGGTGGACAAACTGATTGCGGCCTATACTAAAGCCGGCGTCGATATCCACTATATGACGGAAGACGAATTCAACGCCTGGATGGAGTTTGCGAAAGAGACAGCCTGGAAAAACTTCGCCGAGACGGTTGATGGCGGGCAGGAACTGCTCGATTTGGCTGCTGATGCGATGAAATAGTTGAGCCTTGCGGCTTGTTGTCCGTTGTCAGTCGTTAGTTGTCCGTTGTAGCAAAGGAAAGGCGTCGTTTTGTAGCGGCGGGGTTTATCCCCGCCAGAAGCTTCTTTGACACGGTCAATTGACCACCTGCCATTACTGAAATTTATCAGCAAAATAAATTAGCAATTATTGCGCGGTTTTTTTGTTCAATTAAATTGGGATCGGCATCATGAAACAGCTTGGAAGAATTTTAACCCGTGTTATCGATGGATTGACTTACCTGACGGGTTGGACAGCGGCCTTGTGCCTGGTGGCGGCTGCAATCATCGTTACTGAGGCGGTGGTTGTCAGAAAAATACTGGGTATATCCACTATCTGGCAAATCGAAGCGTCGGTGTTTTTACTGATTTTTGTGGTTTTCGCCGGAGCGCCTTTTGTTCAGAAGAACGAGCATCATCTCAATGTGGATTTGGTGATCATTCATCTTTCACCCCGCACCCGCGAGATTTTGCTCATTATTGTTTCCATCATATCCTGTCTGATGGCAGCGGTCCTGGCATGGTACGCCTGGCCCATGTGGTGGGAAGCGGTTGTCGGAAATCAGCACACCGAGTCTCTTTGGGGGCCGCCCCTGTGGATTCCGTACTTCTTTCTGCCGCTCGGGATGACCCTGCTTTTTTTACAGTATATCGTCTATATCCGCGAAAAGATCGTGAATCTGAAAAAAGGGGCCATCGCCGAGGAAGCCGAGCGATTCGAGCTCAAGGATATAGATATTCCCGAAACACCAAAAGAGGATAACCTGTGATGAGTGAACTTGCCCTGGCGGTGTTGTTGTTCGGCAGCGCGTTTGCATTGTTGGTATCCGGCATACCCATATGGGCCGGCCTGGCGGGCATCTCCCTGATATTCATCCTGATCTTCTCACCGCACTTGTTGGAGGCCGTTCCCTTCGTCCTACACGGCAGCATGGACAGTTTTGCTTTGCTGGCAATCCCCCTGTTTATTCTGCTCAGCGCCCCCATCGCCGAATCGGATGCGAGCAAAGACTTATACGAAACCCTGCACAAGTGGCTTTATAAAATACCGGGCGGCCTGGGGATTGCCAACATGATCGGCTGCGGCATATTTGCCGCCTTGTGCGGCTCCAGCCCGGCGACGGCGGCAGCCATCGGCGGCATCGGTATTCCGGAGATGCGCAAACGCGGCTATTCGCCGGCTTTGAGCACTGGTTTGATCGCCCATGCCGGTACCTTCGGAATTTTGATTCCACCCAGCGTGACGATGATCCTTTACGGCGTGGCCACCGAAACATCCATCGGCAAATGTTTTATTGCCGGGGTGCTGCCGGGTATTCTCGAAATAATTCTGAGCTGTCTATGGGTCGGCGGTATATTCTTTTACCGCAAGATAGTACCGGCCAAGCCCGGCGCCATGTATTATATCCAAGACCGGGCTCGGGTGGAATCATTTACCTGGTCCGAACGTTTCGCCTCCCTGACCAAAGTCCTGCCGTTTGTCTTGATCATCGTCGGCATCATGGGCTCGCTTTACGGAGGCTGGGCCACACCCAGCGAAGCCGGCGGATTGGGGGCAGTGCTTTCGTTGATATTTGTGATGACCATCTATAAAATTTACAAACCCCGGCAACTTTGGAAGATATTTACGAAGGCGTTAAACGAAAGCAGCATGATTTTAATGATCATGGCCTCAGCCCTCCTGTTTGCCTATGTCTCCTCCGATCTGTATGCCACCCAAACCCTGGGGGAATTGATTTTGACACTGCCGTTGGGAAAATGGGGGATTATTTTTCTGATTAATATATTGCTCTTGATCCTGGGATGTTTTATCCCACCGGCGGCCGTCATTCTAATGGTGGCGCCGCTATTGCTGCCTATTATCCAGGGTTTGGGTTTCGACCCCATCTGGTTTGCAGTCATCATGACGGTCAATTTGGAAATCGGTCTGGTAACACCGCCCGTGGGGCTGAATCTTTATATCGTGAAAAACATTGCGCCGGACGTGCCCATGTCCCATGTCCTGCTGGGCGTCATTCCGTTTGTGATCATCGAGGCCCTGGTGATCATTTGTGTGTGTATCTGGCCGGAGCTGGCGCTTTGGTTGCCGAACAAGATGATCGGGTAATTTAACGCAACTATCATTCTTGAGGAACCACGTTCCGAAACAGCAACCCCTGCAAAGAAGCCGTTACGCAATTGCTTAAAGGTTTCAGGTGTCGGGTGTCGGGTGTCGGGTGTCAGGTGTCAGGAAACGGAAGAGCCAAATTCTCATATGAAGCTTCGTTGATAATTGTGTCGTAGTCTGAGAAATTCGCGGTTGAAAACCGCTCCCACAAACTATAATAGTCGGATTGAGCTTTGAAGTTTCATTTTTAACCATGCTGGGCCATAGCGGCCAGAGACGGCGCTGACACCTGAAACCTTTAATGTTTGATAGCATGTTGTCGGAAATACGAGCCTATGGCCCAAACGTTATGAGGAGTTTTTTATGAGTCGTAAATCACTCGGAGAGTGTTTCGCAGAAAGCTTTTTGTCCCGCGGCGAAAAGCCGGCCATTACATTTCTGCGAGATGGTGCAGTGGAAACGGAACTCTCCTATCTTGAATTGGAGCGGGATAAAAACCGCATGGCCAACGTTTTCCAGAGTCTGGGGGTTGAAAAGGGGGATCGGGTCATATTGTTCATACCCAAGTCGCTGATTTTTGTGGTGGCTCATCTGGCGCTGCAAAAGTTAGGTGCCATCGCCGTCCCCCTGAATCCGGGATTCAAAAAATCCGAATTGGAGTACCTGTTCCAGGATGCCGCCGCCAAAATTATTTTATCGGAGCCCGGTAAGGAAAGCCTGATCAAGGAAATAGATCCCAACCTCACCAATCTGACCGTTGATACCGGAAAACCTTACCAGGACATCGAAGTTTTCCAGATGGCTTCGGAAGATTGCAGCCCGGTAGAAATGGAACCGCATGATCCCGGTCTCATTATCTACACATCCGGCACCACCGGCAAGCCTAAAGGGGCGGTTTTAACCCAGTTGAACCTGATCCATGATGCCCGCAACATCATCGATATATGGGAGATCAGTGCATCGGATGTGCTCTGCCACGCCTTGCCGTTTTTTCATGTCCATGGGCTTTGTTTTGCGCTGCACACGGCCCTGTTGGCCGGTGCCCACGTAATTATGCTCGATGTGTTTTCCCCGCAACGGATAATCGAAACCCTGGGTTGTAAAGATGGCTCGCGAGTTTGCACCGTGTTTATGGCCGTGCCGGCTATGTACTCCAAATTGATGGACGACTTAGGAAACGCGCGTCCGGATTTTGGACATATGCGGTTGTGGACCTCCGGATCAGCACCGTTGCCGGCTGATGATTTTGAGCGCATCCAGCAGATATTCGGCAAAGCGCCGGTGGAAAGAGAAGGCATGTCGGAAACCGGCATGAATTTTTCTAATCCTTTGCACGGCCAAAGAAAGCCGGGATCCATCGGCCTGCCCCTGCCGGGACTGGAGGCTCGCATCGTTGATCCGGCTACAGGCGGGGATGTGGCACCCGGTCGAACCGGCGAATTCTGGCTCAAAAGCCCGGCCATCACCCCGGGTTATTGGCGCAAACCCAAAGAAACTGAAGAAACCTTCGAAGGGGAATGGTTTAAAACCGGCGACCTGGGCAATATCGATGAAGACGGCTACTACTACCTGACGGACCGCATCAAGCACATAATTATCTCCGGCGGTGAGAACATATCGCCCAAAGAAGTCGAAGGCGTCATCAACCAGGTTGAAGGCGTGGCGGAATCTTCGGTGGTCGGCGTCGAAGATGAAAAATGGGGAGAAAAAATCGTCGCTGCGGTGGTCGTAAAACCCGGCACAGACGTCAGTGCAGCTGATGTTAAGGCCATGTGCAAACGGCACCTTCACGACTGGAAATGCCCCAAAGAAGTCAACCTGGTAAATGAACTGCCGCGTAACACCATGGGCAAGGTATTGAAAGAGGAGGTCAAGAAGCTGTTTTGAACTAAAATGATCGGTTCAGGAAAGCAATGCGTATGGAATGCCTGAAATCAGTGTCAGTACCAGAACCCTTAGCGAAGTCAAACCCTGCCAGGTCCGCCGCCAGATGACATAGGGCAGGGCAACCACCGCTCCGACGCCGAACCGGAACCCGGCAACATCGTAAACAGTCAGGGTACTGGTCACGCCAATGCGGCTGACAACGATCCAGCCCGACCAGAAAAAAAAATTACGCTGATGGCATCAGCAGTTCCCAGCAACAATCGGCTTTGTTCATCTTTTCCCATGGTTGAATTATTTAGATTTTACTAAATAATCGTCAAGAATTGCCAAGCCATCAGGAAAATTTCTTCGTCCGAAACCGATGCGAAAATGATTGCCGCGATCATCATAAAGGGTTCCCGGCAATAGCAGCACACCGCTTGTTTGCACCAGATCTTCGCAGAATTCGTCCACTTCCCTGCCGACCAACCGCGGAAATCCGATAGCGCCGGCCTGGGGGCGCTGCCATGTGAACCGGTCGGAATGCCGCTCAAAAAACTGATCCATTAAAGCCAGATTGGTTGAAATAATTTCCAGATTGCGTACCGTCAGTTTGTCTCTGTGTCGCAGGGCCAGCTCGGCCAGAAACTCGCTCGGTGCGCTATTGCAAATGGTCGTGTAATCTTTGAGGGCCGCCATGCGGCTGAAAACATCTGCGTTTTGGGTGGCAATCCAACCAATGCGCAGCCCCGCCAGGCCATAGGTCTTCGACATCACCCCCAGGGATACGGTGTGCGTTCCCAGATCACAGGCAGCCGGCAATCGATCTTCCTTCCTGTATTCCGATTCGCGGTAGACTTCATCGGAAAATAAAATGATGTCTTTATCCCGGCATAAGCCGGCAACATTCTGAAACGCTTCCGACGTCATCAAATAGCCCGTGGGGTTATGGGGTGTGTTGATGACCACGGCTTTCGTGTCGGGACGCAGGTGCCCCTGCAATTCATCCGGATCCAGCGACCACCCGGTTTCTTCCCGGGCCTTCCAAAGGGTCACCTGGCAGCCGATACTGCGGGCGACTTCGAAAAGCGATTGGTAGCAGGGCCAGTGAACAATGATATGATCCGAGGCATTGAGAACGGCGTGCATAAATAGAAATATCGCCTCTTCGGCCCCCGTGTGTACCAGCACCTGCCGCGGTTCAATCTCCTCATATAGCTTGGAAATTTCCCTCTGCAGAGAGGGGCTGCCCTGGGATTCCGTGTAGCCAAGCCAGTGCTGATGTAACTTTTCGGATGCACCCGGTTCGAAATTAAGCAGATCCTGAACGGAAAATGATTCACAGTCCGATGCGCACAAAACATATTTCACGTTGAATTCATATTGGGCAAAATAACGTTCGAGTTTAAAGGCTGGAATTTGCATAATGCGAAGGCTCCGGTTGAAAGTAGTTTTTACAAGTACAGCCGGTCTGATCGGAGAAGAAACTGGGCCAAATTAACGCAGTTCCCTATGAACTCATTGGCCGTTTCGTCCTCGTCCTCGTCCTCGTGCTCGTCCTCGAAGCTCTTGAGCCGCTTTTAAACCCGAGGACGAGTACGACGACGAGCACGATTTAAATTCCCTGTTTTGGGGTTGATATGGGCGTTTCATAAGAGCGCTGCCTCTGGCCGCGGGCGTCCAGTCTGATCAATGAAAAGAAACTAATGAACGTCGAACATCGAACGTCCAACATCGAACATCGAATAATGTATTCTGCCTGTCGCGAGTCTTTTGTCGAACGGTCTATTTTAAACGATTAAGCGACGCGTCGGGTCGTGGTCCCGCGAGCCCGCGGGACGAAGCCTGAAGCGATTCCACAATTCGTCATTCGACAATCATCATTCGTCATTCTTAGAGCATGCCCTTTATCACACGCTCATATTCCGGGAAGTATTGGCCGATCACCGGTAAATCAAAGCTGCGCAAAATGCTGGTGTTGCTCTCCCGGTCGAGCAGAAACTCAAATGATTTTTCCACCAGCACTGCCGGTGCCACACGCTTGTCGGTCAATTTCTCGTAATAAGCCGGCTTCACCGTAACCTTGTGAGTAGTTGTAGTAGCGGCTTCAACTATTACTTCAAAGGTGGTGCTGTCAATCTCTTTGACGGTAATCATGGTTATCTCCATCAGGCGCTTTGGTGAAAAGATTTTTTCATAATCATTTTTTCTTTGCGTCTTGGTGCCTTTGTGGCCAACCTTTTCGGTTCATATGGGTTCGGTTTTAAGCGACAATTACTCCAATGCCTGGAGAAACGCTCCGGCTACCACAGATGGACTGGTAAAAAACGCTTCATGACAACCTTCGACTTCGATCAGATTATATTCCCCCAGTCCTTGAGCCATGCCCAAGTAGCCGCCTGGCGGCAGTGAGACGTCTGCCTTGCAAAAAACGACGGTTTTGGGAATGGTCACTTTGTCGAAGGCCCCGGTATCGACCGAAGTCGTAAAAAGAGCGAAGGGCTGTGGAACCAGTTTTTCAATAAGAGCGTCTTGTTTTTCGGCCGGCTCGCCGTTCATGAGCATGTTTCGAACAAAGTCCTCAATAACCGGCACGCAGTTGTCGGGTGATGCCTGGGCCGCAGCGGTCATGGCCTCCGATGCCTCGGGCGGCACCAGATCAAACTGGCTTTTGCCCTCCGGCAGGATAAAGGCGTTCAGAAAAATAAGCCGTGCAATTTTGTCGGCAGCCCTGGGAGCCGCCGCCTGAAGCATGTAGCCGCCGCTGGAGTGCCCGACAAGGACCACCGGCCGGGACTGCTGATTCAAAACGTCACAGATCTTGTCGACATAATCATCAAATTTAATCGCTGAACGTTCGTCACCCGGATTGTGGCCCGGCATGGTGGGGGCCTCAGCGGTGTGCCCGGCCTTTTCTAGCTCCTGAATCACGCCTTCCCAGCACCACCCGCCGTGCCAGGCACCGTGGATAAGTACAAAATGCTCTCCCATGGTAATGCTCCTTTCCCTATCTATTTTGTGAATCTTCTATGACTTTCGAAATCAAGCTGACGTCTTTGCGGTAGTTCCAACCGATCCGCTCCCAAAAAGCAATTGCGCCTTGATTGTCATTGAAAATAAAAATGTGACATTTTTGAATGCCCCAGTCATGCAGAACGGCAATGCTATTTTCAACCATTTTGCGACCAATACCCTGACGTCGATATTCGGGGCTGACTGCCAGGTGATGAATATATCCCCGGCGACCATCATGACCGCATAGAATGGAACCGACAACGTTATCTAGATCCCGGGCAACGAGACTCATGCCGGGATTGCGTTCAAGATATTTCTCAATGGCCTCCCTGGAATCCGCACCACTCAGACCAATTCCTTCACTTTTTTTCCATAGATCTACCACATCATCATAGAAATCCATGGTAAACTGGGTATAGATAATGCTCATCTTTTTACTTGGATTTGCCGCTGCGATAAAACCGAATCCTGGCTTTTTCAAGGGTCACCAGGCCATTTTTTATGGCTTTTTCGATTAAAGGAATGAATTGTTCTATCTTATCATCGGTGTCAACAATTTCGACTACAATGGGAAGATCAGTAGAGAGCCTGAGAAGTTTGGCGGTGTGGAGCCGACTGCTGGCACCGTATCCTTCGAGGCCCCGAAACACGGTTGCCCCGGCCAAGCCTGTTTCGCGGGCCTTTCTGACGATCCATTCATACAAAGGCTGTTTTTGGTATTTGTCGCTCTCACCGATAAAGATCCGCAGGAGCTGACCTTCTTCCGGCAGTATCATTGCCCACCTCAAATATATCGGATGATATTAAAGCCGAGCCAAACAGCGGTTATTCCTATAATGACCTGTACCAGCACGTTGGCAAGGGCAGCTGCAAATGCACCGTCGCGCAGCAGTGCTAAGGTCTCGAAGCCAAAGGTCGAAAAAGTCGTGAAACCGCCGAGCAGACCGATCAAAATGAATACCCGCAACTCCGGGCTCAGCAGATTGCGCACTTCCACCAGCCCGGTAATAAAACCGATCAGGAAACATCCCAGGATATTCACCACGGTGGTACCGATAGGGAAATTCAGGTTGGGAAATATCCGGTACACCGCTCCGGCCAACAGATAACGACCGATTGAACCAAAGAAACCGCCCACGCCGACGTAGATTAGATTCAGCAATGCAGTTCTCATAATGCCGGTTGTCACATTTTATAATGCGCATCAGAATCGGACGTTTACATCTTTAATTCAACGCCCGGCCAATCCAGTTAGATACCCGCCGCATGCTTCCTGATGAACAATAATGATTCGTCGAAGAATTGTAATGTTGATTAAACCAGTATCGGAACTTTATCAAGCGATAACCTCAATAATTTAGCAACAATCAAATTATCGATTCAACAGCGATGGCTTGATCCTGACATGCACCTGAAGTTAATGCCATTTAACATGCAGGCATTAACATCTAAGGGCCAAGCACAGGGCATCATACTCCGGCGAATGCGACGGCCAAAATGAAAAGAGCGGTATGGATCGCCAATTTCTGTGTCCGGCGATGGTTTGATTGAATTCGTCGGCATCCTTGAAGGCGACATTATCTGCAATTAATAGCCCGCCTTTTTTGATAAGCCGCCGGCAATCCGGCAATAATTTGACGTAATCCTGCTTTTCGATGTCCAGAAATATCAAATCAAAGCTCTCCTGCAATTGCGGCAACAGCTCCAAAGCATTTACCTGTAGTATCTCGATACGATCCGCAACGCCGGCCCGCTGGAAATTATCACGTGCTCTGGTGGCCATATCTGGGCTGGCTTCCAGCGTCACCACTGTACCATCGACCGCTGCACTGCCTCTGGCCAGATATATAGTCGAATAGCCGTTGGCGGTGCCAAGTTCCAGAATTCTCTTGGCACCGGTGGCAGAAGTTAAAATATAAAGCAGTTCTCCCATTACGGGACCCACAATTGGAATATTTTCATGTTCCGCCTGGGCCTCCAGTTCAACCATCAACTCGTCCCGCGGTGGAACGAATCCTCGGAAATAGTCTTCCGGTTTATCTACGATTTTGGACATATTTGCCTCCAAAGATATATATTGTTGACCTGCGCAGCTATTATCACTTGACGTACCAAATCCAGTCGGCGATGATCAAGAATATATTTAAATTCCTGCGAAGCAACAGTAAAATTTATCCGGAGATCGGAACTTCGCCGGATCGAACTATTTCTCTCAAGACTATCTATAAGCCCCAAAAGGGCTTCAAACTAGGGAGGATAAATTTTTGATTATCTTGATGAATTCATCCAAAACCTTAGACTTTCAGCAAAAAGCTAAGATAGCAAAATATACCATTCCCGAACTGCAAAAAGACGCGGACCTACTCGTGAAAGAAATCCGCAAGCTTTCTGCAAAAGAATTTTCAAAACTGCTGAAGACCAGCAAAAAACTGACTGAACTGAATATGGAACGCTATGCAAACTGGCAAGCTGATGTGGATGCATCGCACGCCAAACAGGCTCTGCTGGCATTCAGGGGTGACATCTATTCAGGCATGGAGGTTGATCATTACAAAATCAAAGATTTTAATTTTGCCCAGAAGCATGTGCGGATTTTGTCGGGCCTGTATGGAATCCTGCGTCCTCTGGACCTGATTCAGCCCTATCGTCTGGAAATGGCCACCAAACTGGCAACACCCCGTGGCAAAAATATGTATGATTTCTGGAAAACCAGAATCAATGAGAATTTAAAAACACTTCTGAAAATGGAAAAATCCGGCACACTGGTGAATCTGTGCTCCATGGAATATTTCAAAGCGACAAAATCAGACTTGCTGGATGCGGAAGTGATCACACCGGCATTCAAGGAATTCAGAGACGGCTCCTACCGGTTCATAACGCTCTATGCCAAACAAGCACGCGGAATGATGTGCAATTATATCATCCGCAACCAGATAAAGCGGGTGAAAGATTTGAAATCCTTTGATGTGGAGGGATACCAATTTAATAAAAAGATTTCATCAGATAGGGAGTGGTTTTTTACCCGGGGAGAAAAAGATTCCGATTGAAAAACAATCGGGGGTACTTGGTTAAGCTTTTTGTATCAGACCCGTCCGGTTTTTCCAGAATTCTTTGGATGAAATCTCAGATTCAATCAATGGAAGGACTTGTTCTTCGGTGCCGGCTTCTATTCGCAACCCCGGCGGCTTATAAAGGTAATAGCTCCACCGGGGTTTTTTTGCGTATAACACTTCGTTTATCCGGTTTAAAGCTTTGTGATGTACCCTATATATCTCCGGTCGAATGAGATAAAAAGCTACTCTATTAATGGGTTGCGTACATTAATACCGGAAAAACGCGAAAAATCCCTGTCTGCGGTCCACAGTTCTTTAACCTCGTGCAAATGACACAAGGCCGCTATCCGGGCGTCATGAATTTGTCCGCCCACAATACGGCCGGTTTCAATCGTATTACGGAATTGCAGCCAGTACCCCTCCGTTTCCTGCAGCAATATAAGACTGGGGGACTCCAGCCAAGCCTGTATCTGATCAATGGCCGCGGGCAATGGTGTTGGTGGAGAGTATATCTTGGGGTGAGTAACGATGGCAAAAAATTCATGCACGCATGTCCAAGGAATCGCCCACTGTGCGCGACCTTCTGCTAAAACAACGATTGAAGCATAAGCCCTATCGTGCCATGGCGAATCTTCTCGGTGAGCGTAGACAAGTATGTTGGTGTCGACAGCAATCACCCGCCTCGCCCCTCATAGGCCATTTCACGAATTTTCTGCCAGGAAGCACCAGTAACACCTGGTTGAAGACCATTGCCTTTAAAGGTAGCCTTGCGCAGATGAAACTTGCTTATATTTCTCCGGCTTTCAATTGTCAGGCGCAGGCCTTCTTCAATTAGCGCTTTGATGGTAGTCTGCTCCTGAGTTGCAATCCTTCGAGCTTCTTCTAACAGGGTATCGGGTATATGTACGGTTGTTTTCATATGGCTATATGTATAGCAAAAGATGGTTATATGTCAAGTAAAGATCCGGGCCCGGAGGACCCGGCTTTGATTTCACGCCAGAGGGGTGGCGTTTACTTTAGACTCCGAATGGAATGATGGAATTGTGGAATAATGGAATATTGGGTATCAAAAACGGAAGATGGTCTAATTTTAAGTTTTGGCCCGCACCATCATGATAGATCAGATCTCAATCCGTTAAACCCAGTATTCCAACATTCCAGCATTCCATTATTCCGCTTACGTTTGAAACAGGATTCACGGCATAGCCGATTGTCTCTGACCTGGCCCAGAGGACCAGGTTTTCTGCGACAAAATAAAGACAGGTCTGGCTTACGATTTGAAATACAGTCTCAGGCGGATGGGTATTATATCAATCTGAAAACCGCTTGAGCCTATCTATTGTGAATCCAGCATTTCTCTCACCAGGGATTCCCACTCCACTTCAAGCGGCACATCCGGCCGCACCCGGCCGGCGCGGGAGTACCAGTAGTCAGCGTTCCACAAAACGCCCTCTTCCCGGTGCAGATAGGCATGCACGGCACTGCCCTGCACCGTAGGAATGTCCTGAGCGATTGAGTGGGCCAGATCCCAGTCTCCTTTTTTGTCCCACCACAACGATGTCAATGTTTCAGAAAGCCCGGCCGGGGGCTGATTATCCTCAACAAATTGAATAAATTCGTCATACGTCATAACTGCTCCTGGTAGTCTATAATGATCTTTTCGATATCCTTTGAAAGCTGCGAACACCAGGCGACCGAGGATAGCCAAAACTGCTCCAGTTCTGCAAACCAGGAAGCGATGGTGCCGGCGTTGTCAGGTATTGCCATGGCAGCCAATATGGCTTTGAGATGGCCGGCTGTTATTTGCGCAGCGCCGGGATCCACCGTACTCGACTTTTCCAATTTTTCGATCATAGCCGCTATTTCATTTGCCAGTTCATTCATTGCCTATACGGTATTGAACAGATATAAGTCGTTGTCAAGCACGCTGGGCTTAGAAATTTAATTTTCTTTGCATTTTCAAAATGTCAATAAAGGCGTTCGAGGATTGAAACGCCCGGAATTTATCGTGGTTCACGAATTGTTCATGACACCAACCGCTCGTTGGGCCGACATGGTGCTGCCGGTTACCCATTTTTTCGAACAGGAAGATATCGGGCAGCCTTGGCTGGGCGGTGCCTACAATATTTTCATGAATCAGGTCCGGGAGCCTCTGGCTAATACCCGTTCCGACCTGACCATTTTCACCCTATTGGCCGGACGCCTGGGAATTACGGATTTCATTACCCAATCGGATCGGGAATATCTCGAAAAAATGGTGGCCAACACGCCGGGACTTCCGCAATACGATCAATTCAAACAACTGGAAGCCTGCCGTTTTGAATTGAAGCGACCCCGGGTTGCCTTTCGCCGCCAGATCGAGGATCCGCAGAATCACCCGTTTCCGACCGCTTCCGGCAAGATTGAAATTTACAGCCGCCAGATTGCAGAAATGAAAAACGATCGAATTCCCCCTGTCCCCCACTATATAGATCCCTGGGAAGGGCCGCATGATCCGGCGGCAGACAAACACCCGATCCAGCTCGTCAGCCCGCATGCCAAGACCAGAGCGAACTCGATGTTTGACAACATACCGTATTTAAGAGGAAAAAGCGATGATCGCATTTGGCTGAACACAGTTGACGCAAAAAGCCGGGGCATCTCAAATGGTGCGGCGGTTGTCGTTTTCAACCAACGCGGCAAACTGAAAACCACAGCCAAAGTCACCGATCGCATCAGGCCGGGTGTGGCCAGCATGGATGCGGGCGCTTGGTATAAGCCGAATTCCCGGGGCGTTGATGAAGGCGGCTGTGTCAATGTGCTGACGAAGGACGCCGGATCCCCTGGCGGGGCCTTTGCCTGCAACAGCTGCCGGGTGGAGATCGAAGCCGATGAATAGCGCGGCTTTATGTAAAACGGCGCTTAGTTATAGTGACCGTCTGCGAAACATCAAAGGCGTAGTTTTTCGGGTTTAGGTGTCAGGTCTCGGGTTGCGGTTTGCGGGTGTTAGGAAATGGGTGCGCTAAATCCTCTTGTGAAACTACAGCAAATTCCAAACCATTCAGATATAAGTTAATGGTTTGTGGGAGTGGCCTCGATTCGACTGAGCTCGTCGCAGGCTGGCCACGATTACCCGGGTAATCGCGGTTGGAAACCGCTCCCACGATTCATGAACGAACGATTTACGGATGAAGTTTCTTTTATTGATCAGACCGGCTGTCCTTTAGCCGGCCTGCGACGAGCTCAGCCGAATCGAGGCCGCCGCTCTTATAAAACTTCAATGAATGTCGAATGTCGATTGACGAATGATGGAATCGCTTCGCACAGTTTTTTTATTAAGATAGATAGAACACCTTACTTTGACATTCGACATTCATTATTCGATATTCGCTTTTTCAAAGTTTCTTTTCGATTAGACCGGCCGTTTTTTGAGCCGGCAGCAGCGCTGATAGATGAAACATTTGACATTTAAAGCACGCCTTGGCCCAGATAACGAATTGCCGATGTGATGTCGTCAAACATCTAAACTTGCGCCCGGGACAGACTGCTCAGGTTGGAAGCCATTGGGCAGAATCTCTCACCAGCGACACAATGCTATCGCACTCGAACGCCGCCTCCCCTGCCGGCTTCCGGACCCCACAGGAAGGGTGTATGCGGAATGACAACGATCTGGTTATCACCGACAAATTTCACGCTGGTCTCCCTGATGGCCGTATACATGATGCCGACTTTGGTACCCTGCGAATCCAGTATATCGGCGCCGAATTTATAGTAGCCATAATCTTCCCATATCCAGCGAACCATCTCCTTGAACTCTTCCGTGTCGGCGGACACGTCGCGCCACATCGACGATTCCATTACATAACTGGGTTCAAGACCCAAAATGACATAGGGTTCGGAATCAGAATAGTGAAAGTATTTGTAATCAGGCGGTACCTGATTCGCTTCAAACGCCTGCTGTACCTCGGCACTATGTTTAAGCTGGCCATAGTTGGCCGCGCAGGCGGACACCGCCATGGCAAGAATAAGCATGATAATGCCCAGCGGCATTATAGTACGCAACATTTTAGAATTATTGTGTCCAGGTATCGAATTCATCAGTTTTATCCTCCATTCCAATCAGTTTTGATCAAAGTCGCAAGGTCCTCAATGGACTGCGTATAAGAGTAGAGAGTCAATTTGAGGCAAAAGGCTACGAAAAAAATACAGCCTTTGAGTCAGTCGAGGTTGCAGGGGAAAACTGACGCGCCATTTCATTATGGGTATCGGGACTCACCGGCTCTAAAGCGCATGATCTCTTGAAGCTGGATCGGCTGCCATGGATGCGTTTCGCTGGGACAGACACCCGGTGCACGCAGGTGGTCGGGATCCGGCGCCTTATTCCGGCAGCCGCCCTATGGGTTGTTCATGAGTTTTCTGATGGTCTCGGGCAAAAACCCTCTGGCGTAAAGGAAACGGTATATTTTATCTCTTCGTTTTTTTAAATCCTGTTCCCGTTCGAAGCGCCTGCTATTTTTATTGAGAATCCGCCGGGCACCTTCCAATTCATCAGCACTGGAGACGGATTCCGAAATAATATTCCGAATGCGTTCGCCCTTCAGTCCTTTATTATTCATTTCATAGTCAATGCGCTTTAAGCCATAGCCTTTGCGGACCAGCTGCTCGACATAAATCCGGGCTGAGCGTTCGTCATTAATGTAATTTAGACGTTCACACTCCGTAACTGCTTTTTCAATATCATCCGCAGCAAAACCCCGCTGTTTCAGCTTATGAATGAGCTCGCTTTTGAAGTGGTCCCGGCCGGTGAGGATCCGCAGTGCGGTGTTAAATGCTTGCCGGTAGTTGCTATTGAGTTGCTGGTCGCTGGCCACCCTGCTCTGACTCCTGTTTGGCTGTTAGATACTCGATGCTCGATTCTGGATGCTGGATACTGGATGCTCGATGCTGGATGCTCGATACTGGATGCTCGATGCTCGATACTGGATGTTGGATACCAAAATCGTTTGATCGAGATAATTCAATAATTCGTCTTGACGATAAATCAATTGACAAGCGACATCTCAAGATTATCGGTTTCTGCCCTTTGCGTGACGCAATGCTTCATACCCTTTGTGCTTTCCGACTTCCTCGACCCAATTTCCGAATTCGAGAATCTGCCCTCTGTTCTCTGCGTGCCGCGGCGTAGCTCGGAGAGCGAAGACGGGTCCTCTGTCCTCTGGCCTCTGTCTTCTGACTTCTGTCTTCTGTCCTCTGACCTCTGTCCTCTGCGTGCCACGGCGTAGCTCGGAGAGCGAAGACGGGTCCTCTGACCTCCACCCTCTGCCCTCCGCCCTCCGCCCTCTGCGTGCCGCGGCGTAGCTCGGAG
>Ga0209454_1000008_pt1 | contig 196782 bp, 143 predicted proteins | sample WorMetHERISLAND1_2_FD_187400 | JGI IMG/M metagenome (GOLD analysis project Ga0209454, IMG submission 187400) | Marine gutless worms symbiont microbial communities from Max Planck institute for Marine Microbiology, Germany - Olavius geniculatus... | ecosystem: Host-associated > Annelida >... | reverse complement strand
TGTGATGCATGAGAAAGTCTCCTTTCGGTAAATTTTTTGGTCGAAATTTAGCCGTTTTATAGGGGCTTTCTCATGCTTAAGCAACTGATTTTTTATTGTTATTCTAATATTGTTTTAACACCCTTTATAAGTATCGGCCGAAACAAAGCATTTAATATGCCCAGCATGGCGGCCGCAAGAAAGGCCGATACATAATCACTTACACGTATGCCTTCAAGCAAGTAGGAAGTAAAGGCGATGGCCCCGGTTAACGTCAACCATCTAATGAAAATTCCATTCATTAATTCAGGGCTTTGGGTTGTTTATCTTTTCTCTTAACAGGTGGGAGCATCTAAAGGTCACCACGCAGCGCTGCTCCAGCATCATGTCGGCGCCGGTGGCGGGATTTCTTCCTCTTCTCTCCTTTTTCCTTTTTACGCAGAATTTGCCGAATCCGCTAATCAAGACATCTTCTCCTTTTCCCAAAGTACTTTTGATTTGCTCCAGCAAAATTTCAATCAACTCAGCGGACCTGTTTTTCGGAAAGCCGAGTTCACTATGAACAGCATCCACAATCTTTGCTTTTGTCAGTGTCATTGATCAGTAGCTCCTGTGCTTCGAAAACCGTTAATTTGCTTGCCTCCCCCCTGAACCGAGGTGAAATTGCCGCGTATACCATCCGAGCGGAAAGCGCGGAAATACCGCTTTGATTGACTGCGACATGCATGTTTTATGCCCGTTAACAAACCGATGCCACATGCTCGCGCAATGGCTGGTAATTTCACCCACTGTCCTGCAACACAGGTTTTTTTATCTGTAACTATCTGAATTTGTCAACTTAAAAATGCTAATGAAGAAAATTTATTACCTGAATTTCGCGTCCATTCGGTATTCTTCAATCTTTGAGCGGTACCGCCGCCTTGTATAAAACCGCATTGCCGGTTAGCTGATATCTTTCCACGGCTGCCGGAACCAACACCGAGTCGCCCTGCTTGATGTTCAGACCGGTCCCGGCACCGATATCCTGTACGGCGGCTGCGCCGCTGGTACACAATAAGATTTCGGCACTTCGAGCAGTCGGGCTTCGATAAGGGGTTGGCCGTGATAATGATATGGAGGAAAGGACAAATTCATTGGCCGGGGTAATATAGAACTTTTCATTGGCGCCAAGATCTTTTGTCTTCAGCAGTTCAACCGGTCGTGGCTCAAAGTTAACCACCTTCAACAACTCCGGCAGATCGATATGTTTGGCGGTCAGCCCTCCCCTCAAGACATTGTCTGAATTTGCCATCAACTCGATCCCCAGGCCTTCCAGGTAGGCGTGCAGCTCGCCGGCCGGCAAATAGAGGGCCTGGCCCGGCTCCAGGCAAATCAGGTTGAACAGAATCGGCGATACAATGCTGATGTCGGACGGATATTCCGCAGCCAGTCTTTTGATCCACAAGGCGGCATGTTGATCATCAATCCTGTCCGAATTTTGTCGGACTTCATCAACAATCTGATTTTGTCTGGCCGACTTCATGGCCAGCAGGCCGGAGTAAAATTTCTTAATGCCCTGGGAAGTCGGATTGTTTTTGAGCTGCGTTATTTCATCTTTCAAACCGGCGGAACAGGCCGCTGACATCGAATTGAGAATATCGGGAATCGCCCGGAATCCATACAGCGCATAAAACTTGGACAGTGCACAAATACATTCCGGTTTATGGTTGGCATCCTTGTAGTTGCGAGTCGGGGCATCCAGGGGGATCTTCAGCCGGTTTTCTTCGGCAAATCCCTCCTGGGCCTGGGCCAGATCCGGATGGGCTTGAATCGAAAGCGGTTTGGCCGCTGCCAGTACCTTGAACAGGTAAGGCAGTTCGTTGTGGAATCGTGCCGCTGTCTGACGGCCCAAAATCTCGTGCGGATAAGTCTTGATCAAGTCAGCCAAAGACTGCCGCTGCCCCTCATGGTTAAGATGGGACGGGGCCTTTGAATGGGCTCCCATCCAGAGTTCAGCCCAGGGTTGGCCGGAACGGTTCTCCATATTCAGAAGCTCCGGAATGGCGCCGGGAGATCCCCAGGCATAATATTGGATGGTATTTTCCAGCAACCCGATTTTCTTCATGATGAACCCCTTAAATTAATTGCTTATGTTTTTGGTTAAAGTGACGATATAATTTCCGTACGCAACCTATTTAATTTATGTGCCGTTTGGAAATGTGCCAAAAAAATCTGTTAGTTGGGCCATAATAGACTGAATTTTTAACATAAATTGAATTTAACGCGAAGATTGACAAATTAGGTCATGTTCAGCAGGCTATTCTGGCATTTTAACCACTTATCAACCTTGGCAGCAATAAAAAATTATGATTACAGTAGAATCAGCCGGCATTACCGATGTAGGCAGGAAACGAAAAGGAAATGAAGACGCTCTGTTTCTGGATGACGCCCTGGGACTCTATGTCGTTGCCGACGGCATGGGAGGTCATCGGGCCGGTGAGGTCGCCAGCCGGCTGGTGATCGAAACCATCAGCGATTATATATCGAAATCCAATAATAACGGCGGGGATCCCCGAAATGGCAACCGGGACGATACACTTTCGCATGAAGCCAATCGGCTTCTTTCCGGCATACGATTATCCAACAAAGTTGTGCGGGAGGCTTCCCTCAAAGACGAGGCCTGCCGGGGGATGGGGTCGACCGTCTCCGCCGTCTACTTCTCCGACGGCACATTTATCGTGGCCAATGTCGGTGACAGCCCGATATATCTGATTCGGGACGGCAAAATCAAATTAGTCTCCGTAATACATACAGTGCTTGCGGAGCAGGCCGCAATCGACCCGGCCAATGCCGAAAAATTGGGACCTGAATTCAAGCATATGCTGACCCGTGCAATGGGCACTGAAGGATCGGTAAAGGCCGACGTTTACGAAATTCAGTGCTTTAAAAATGACATTCTCGTGATCAGCTCCGACGGCTTAAGCGATAAGGCTTCACCGGAGGAAATCCTTGAACTTGTCAATCAAAATGCCTTGGATACGGCATGTCGGGAACTCGTGCAGCTGGCCAATGACCGCGGCGGTGACGACAATGTGACCACGATCGTACTCAAGGTTAAAACCATCAAGAATCCCCGGTTAACGTTGAGCCGCATGAAAGCCATTACCAGTAGATATTGGGCCAGGTGCTTCAGCAGTGGGTAAGTAATATTATCCAGGATTAACTCAATGCCGATTCTGACTTTAAAATTCAAAGATTCTGCGATTGATGATTTTCTGCTGCAACAAGGGGTGTCTCTGACCATTGGCAGACGTAAAAATAATGACGTGGTGATTGACAACTTGGCGGTTTCCGGACATCACGCCAAGATCGATTCGGTTGGTGAGGGTTTCGTATTGATCGATTTGCAGAGTAAAAACGGATCTTTTGTCAATGAAAAAATTATCAATACGCACTGGCTCAAAGACGGCGATGTGATCAGTATCGGCAAACATTCTCTTGGATTTAATTATTCCGCGGACGAGCAGGAGCCTGATGACAGTGGCGATAGATTTGAAAAAACCATGATTATGGATACGGTCCAGTATCGTTCCATGGTGGATAAAAGCAAGCAGGAGCCCCCCCAGGCTCTCTTCGACCATGACACCATCGACGCCTGCGGCGGATTGTTGTTCTTAAACGGCGGTCGCGGCAAAATCGAACTGTCCCGCAAAATTACAAAAATCGGCAAAGATCCGGAGTCGGACATCGTTGTTAAAGGAATATTGGTCGGACAAACCTCGGTCATCATCAGTAAGAGATCGAATGGGTTTTACTTAAGCCATGTCGGTGGATTTTCCAAACCCAAAATCAACGACAAGTCAATCAAACACTCCCGGATTCTCAACGATCTGGATGTCATCGATATCGGCTCGGCCAAACTGCAGTTTCATGATCTCAGCCACAGCAATACCGGTATCCTGAAAGTCGACCCTGAAGCCGGCCAACCCTCGCCGCAGGCTGGGTGATATTTATCGCGGCTTCGTAAGATAATCAAGTAACTCGTCTATCTCTCCAAAATTCTTCCTCATGTGAAACTTCATGAAATGACGAATGTCGAATGTCGATTGACGAATGATGGAATCGCTTGGGGCTTCGCTCTTCGAGCTACGACCCCACACGTCGCTTAGTCGTTTTAAAATAGACAAAATACATTATTCGATGTTCGATGTTGGACGTTCAATGTTGGACGTTCATTCGTTTCTTTTGTGATCAGACCGGCTGGTCTTTATCTGTATGAAAATGCCAGCACCAAAAAACAAATTCCAAATAAATCCGAATATCCCAAATCCGAAGTTCCAAAGCGATTGTTTTGGTCATTGAGAATTGGAATTTGAGATTTGTTTGTTATTTGGTTCTTGTGATTTGGAATTTTTGAAAGAAGCGTCAGTTGAGGCTGACTCGGTATTCGACAATGAATTTCGGTCACGATAATTTTCTCCCCCAATAGCTTCTTGCTTAAATAAATGCTATATTGGGATCTATGAAAATTGCCTATCTGCATTACCATCTCAAAACCGGTGGGGTTACCACCGTTTTAAAACAGCAATTAGCCTCCCTTGCCCGGCAAACCGAGCAGTTCGTCATCACGGGAGATCCTGGGGAGACGCGCCTGGATGCCGACACCGTTCATATCCCCGAACTTGCTTACAGCAGCGACTATCGCGGGACCTTCAGACCGCGTGACGCCGTGCGGTCAATCCTTGATGCCATTGGCTCTAAATTTGACGGACCGTGTGACGTCCTTCATGTTCACAACCCGACCCTGGCAAAAAACCGGCAATTTTTGACGATTTTAAAACTGCTGCAGCAAGAAGGCCTCAATCTGTTGCTGCAAATTCACGATTTTGCCGAGGACGGCCGCCCATTGGCGTATTTTACCGAATCATATCCGGCGAATTGCCACTACGGTGTTATCAATCAGCGCGACTACCAGATATTGCGCAGGGCCGGCCTAAAGCAAATGGGCCTACACCTGATGGAAAACACCGTCACCGTGCCCCCGATCACCCCGCGCCACAGGGTTGAATGTCGCGGGATTTTATATCCGATCCGGGCCATCCGGCGCAAAAACATCGGCGAGGCCATCTTGCTATCGTACTTTATGAAAGCTGAACAGCCGGTTGAAATCACCCTGCCCCCCAACAGCGACGCCGATATAAGAAGTTACAGCGGCTGGAAAGACTTTGTGGTGGAACATGGTCTGAATGTGAAATTTGACCGGGGCCTGAGCCAGGATTTCGGATCCTTGGTTGCGGCGGCTGATTTTCTGATATCGACCAGCATTACGGAGGGATTCGGCTTCTCATTTTTGGAGCCCTGGCTGTTCGGCAAAGTGCTGTGGGGGAGAAAACTCCCTGATATCTGTCTCGATTTCGAGAACAACGGAATTCGCCTCGATCATCTTTACGCGGGCCTGCATGTTCCAGTGGATTGGATTGACCCGGGGCAATTTCGCGACAAGTGGCACCGCTGCGTAATGGAAAATTGCAGGCTGTTCAACTATTCCATCGGTCCTGAGCGCCTGCGGGAAGCTTTCGAAAAAATAACTTCAGACGGTAAAATCGATTTTGGACTGTTGGATGAATCTTCGCAGAAAAAGGTCATATCGCGCGTGATTGCCTCCGGCAGGGATTCAGGCTCCCTGATCCGCATCAATCCCTTTCTGGCAGCACCCGGTGTCGACGGCGGCCGAAACGAATTGATCGAACACAACCGGCAGGCCATTCTGGATAACTACAGCCAAAAATCATACCGCAACAATTTGTTGAACATCTACCGCAAGGTCGGCACCACACCGGTGAAACAAAAAATAGACAAAACCATTCTGGTGGCCGCATTTTTAAACCCGGAAAAATTCAGCCTGCTCAAGTGGGGGAGGTACGAAGAAAAATGAGCTAAAATGAACTAAAATTTGCAATTGCCTAAAATTATGGCGTCGCGGTGCTCCATCATATTATTTTAGTTGTAGGAATTAGACTTGGCAGCCTGCACGTTTAATTTCCGGCCGGCACTCCTATTATTAATTCGATAGAATACCTTAATTTTAGTCATTTTAGTCGTTTTGATTTTTTAGTCATTTTAATTCTAAGTTATTCCTAATCTGCTCTGCTAAAGTTAAAATGATAGACAAATCATCCATCCAAAATTACTTACGTCCTTTGGAGCCGATCCCGACTTCCTCGATACCGTCCGGCGAACCGATCCGTGATATTCGCTGCGTGCTTTTTGACATCTACGGTACGCTGTTTATCAGCGGGTCGGGCGATATCGGCCTGGCAAAGAAAAACTCGCCGCAGCACGCAGAGCTCAGAGCACTGCTGGCAAAATGTGATATTCCCCAAGCACCCCAAACCCTGTTGCATGGGTTGCATGATGCGATTCAAGCCCGGCACGAACAGCTACACCGGCGGGGAATCGAATACCCGGAAGTCAAGATCGACCGAATCTGGCAGCAGGTGCTGCAGGTTGACGATCAACGCCGCATCTGGCAATTTGCCGTAGAATTCGAACTCATCGCCAACCCTGTTTATCCCATGCCCCACCTGGCACAATTGCTGACAACCTGCCGCCGGCAAGGATTAACCCTGGGGATAATTTCCAATGCCCAATTTTATACACCTTATCTTTTCAATTGGTTTTTGGATACCGATTTGCCGGATTTGGGATTTGATGCCGATCTGACTTTTTATTCCTACCGCTTCGAAATTGCCAAACCGTCGAGCGCCCTATTCGAAATGGCCGCAAAAAAATTAATGGACAAAGAGATTCAGCCCGCCTCCGTGCTTTATATCGGCAATGATATGCTCAATGATATTTTCCCGGCCCAAAAGGTCGGATTTAAAACCGCGTTGTTTGCCGGCGATCAGCGATCCCTGCGCCTGAGAGCCGATGATCCCCGATGCCGGGAGCTGACCCCCGATTTGGTGGTGACGGATTTGGGGCAGCTGATCGGATTGATCGGCGCTAAGGTGGTGTAAAAAGATCTACGGGTTGCGTGTTGCGGGATAGAAATTGGCATTCGGCTTTCGGCATTCGGCGTTCGGCAAAGACAAAAGGCTGAAGGGTTGAGTCGTGGGTTGCGGGGTCCTCGATTGCGGATTGAAAAGATCTGATCATCCGATTTCGGGTATAATACAGGTTTCTGTCCGACTCGATAAATCCAATTGCCTAAACAATTTCCGCTATCCAGTATCCAGCATCGAGCATCCAGTATCAAGCATCCAGTATCCAGTACCGAGCATCCAGCAACTAATGCGCCGACCTTCTTACCTTCCCATCTTCTTACCTTCTCTTCTCTGCTTCCAGTCCACCGGAATACGCATCAATTGATCTTGTTTGTCCCTGAACAGCAGGTGCCCGTTATCGCGGCCGAACCGGTAAAGATCACGCGTAACCTTCACATCCTGTCGGCAGTATTCTATAATCTCCAGAATGCGCCCCTCCTGCCACCAGCGCAGGGCCTGCAGGCCGTCTGCAGTCTTGCTTTGCCCCAGGGTGGTCTCGGCCAGGTGCGCCAGCGACAGCCGGAAGCCCAAATGATTCTTCACCTCCTCCAGGATGTCCAGATTTTCCAAATCCTGGAAATTAAAATCGGAGTATCCCTTGAGCACCTGGTAGTCGAAGCGCTTGATGTTGAAACCGACTACCAGGTCATAAGTCTGCAGGCGTTCGATAAACCGGTCGATCTGGTTTTCCATAAAGTCCATGAAACGGTTTTGCGCGGAATCATAGAGCACGGCACAGCTTATTTTCATCAGGTCGGCACGATGCCAGCCGCCGACCTCCGCCGCCGACCGCTGGGTCTCCAAGTCAAATACGCCATAGTGCAGCCGTTTTGGCGGCATGACGGCTGCCCCCCGGGCGACGGCATTTTGCGCTTGCGAGGGGATCGCTATGGACGCCGAATCGGCCGGGGGACTGTGTTTGATGTGATTCAAAATAAAAAGGGCCGCCTGTTTATCGATCGGCCGATTGCCGGATCCGCATTTCGGGGACTGCACACAGGAAGGACACCCGCTTTCGCAGCTGCAGCTTGATATGGCGCCCCGGGTGCTTTCCAAGAGGTCTTCGGCACGCTCGAATGCGGCCCGGTTCAATCCGGCCCCGCCGGGAATACCGTCATAAATGAATACGGCCGCGCTTTCGAGCTGCGGATGGTGATTGGTTGATAATCCGCCAAGGTCGTTACGATCAGCCATCACCATTAACGGAAAAATACTGATGGCCGCATGTTCCATGGCATGAATGCCTCCCATAAAATCCAGGTGGTCGGATTCGGCAGCCAGGTGTATCCCATGCGGTATCTTAAACCAAAGGCTTTCGGTTTCAAAAATCTGGGGCGGCAGATCCAGGTCCAATCTGTTTATTACCTTTTTGGTGGCGATATGCCGGATATCATAGCCGGTTACCTGGTCAGTCACTCTAATTTTTCCCATGCAGGCCGTGGTCCCCCAGGTCGGCTTGCGGTGATCCACCGCCAGGATTTCAATTTCCTTGTAGCCCCTGACCTGGGTATAATAGTCGACATCGGCTTCAACGACCTTGACGGTCCGGGTGCTTAAGTCAAGGTTTTTGACAATGTAGCTGATGCCCCGATGAAGATAGATGGCCCCGGGGTGGGTTTCGCGAAAAGCCCGATTTTCGTCGATTTCTCCCCGGCCATCCCCGGTCTGCTGGTCCACGATTCGAAACCGCCTGCCGGTCCCCCGGATATTCACGTCGCGATGCGGTGATCTGCGGCGGGCATACAGCTCATTGCCTGCCGCGCTGCACAGTAAAACGCCGGTCTTCTCAAGCCGGGCGATGCTCGCGCGCACGTCTTTCAGGCCGGTCAACGGCTCAGCCGTCTTTAAGGGAAGCTCGGCGGCCGCGCACTCCAGGTGCTGGGCCAAAATAGGCGGGTTAAATGGGTTGATCACGGCTGATTCCGGTTCCCGACTTAAAAAACGGTCGGGATTCCGCATGAAGAACTGGTCCAGGGCATCATCGCCCGCGATCAGTATGATCGCTGAATCCTGCCCGCCGCGACCGACCCGGCCGCCCCGTTGCCAGGTAGACACCACCGAACCAGGGTAGCCGACCAGGAGGCAGAGATCCAAATCACCGATATCGATGCCCAGTTCAAGGGCGCTGGTCGAGATGACCGCCAAAAGTTCGCCCCGTGAGAGCCGGGCTTCTATTATCCGTCGCTCTTCGGGTAGAAATCCTGCTCGATAGGCACTGATGCGGTCAGCCGTTTCGCTGGCCTGTTCGCCGGCCCAGATGGCAATCAATTCGGTCAATTTACGTGATTGGGTGTAAACGATCGTCCGAAGGCTGCGGTGAAGCGCTGCTTTTAAAAGCAATATGGCCGCCTGGGCCGGACCGTTATGGGGATTTATAAACAGGACGTGGCGCCGGCCGCGCGGGGCACCGGATTCGGTGATCGCATGGACTTTCAGACCCGTCAGCTGCCCGGCCAGGCGCGCCGGATCGGCGACGGTGGCCGAACTGAAAATAAAGGTCGGTTCCGCGCCGTAGCGCCGGCATATGCGCTGCAACCGCCTTAAAATCATGGCGGCATGGGATCCCATCACCCCGCGGTAGGTGTGAACTTCATCAACAACAACCGTTTTTAGGCATTCGAAGAATCCGCGCCATTTGCGATGGTGTGCCAGAAAGGAAAGGTGAAGCATTTCAGGGTTGGTTAATATGACGTTGGCCGGTGCCTGCCGGATGCGTTTGCGCCGGTAGGCCGAGGTGTCACCATCATAGATGGCGGCGGTCGGTTTCGCTTCACCGAATTCGGCGGCCAAAAGCTCGAATGCCCGCAGCTGATCCTGGGCCAGTGCTTTTAGGGGAAATAGGTATAAACTTTTGGAATTGTGGTCTTGCTGGAATTGTTCCAGGGTCGGCAGGTTATAAATCAGGGATTTGCCACTGGCAGTCGGGGTGGCAACGATGACATGCTGCCCGCCTTTTACCAACTCGATGGCCCGGACCTGATGCCGGTATAACCTGCGGATTCCCAGAGCAGCGAGGGCGCGGCGGATCTCAGGCGAACAATTCGGTTCCAACCGCGACCAGCCGGCCGGGTTTTCAGCTAAAATCCGGTGAAAAACCACCTGGGATCCGAGGCGTTCGGATTTGATTAGGGATTTGATGTATTCGTTTACGTCTGATGGCTGGAGTTGAGTATTCGGCACGATTCCTAACGGCATGCTATTTCGGAGTATTGGAGCAATGGAGAGCTGGAGTACTGGAGTGGTGGAGTACTGGAGTATTGGAGTGGAATCAAGGGATATGCCGATTTAGTGATTTGACAATTTAATTGAATGGTTTTGATTTTTTCGCGACGATATTCCAAACTGAATCCACATAGGTAAATAGATGGCCAATAGGTTTAGGAGCGATTTCCCAATACTCCAACACTCCAGCACTCCTGGCACCTGGTGACAAATGCATTTCAGCTCATATTGATAACCAATAATAAACAACCAATAACTATTGGCTACTGCCCTCTGTCTTCATTCTTCACGCCAAGCACCATGCCCTCAGCGCCATGCCATCACCACTCGAATAACGATCAGCCCAAACGAATAGCTAATAACGAATGACTAATAACCAATAACGAATAACTAATCGCTGTCTTCTGTCATTTGCCGTCTGCTTTCAGCTTTCAGCTTTTCCCACTTCCAACTTCATTCCTTTACCCGCTCCACATACGCACCGGTGCGGGTATCGATCTTCAGCAGCTCACCCTCCTCGATAAACGGCGGCACCTGGATGACGAAACCCGTCTCCAGGGTCGCCGGCTTCGAATCACCGGACGCCGTATCGCCTTTCACCCAGGGATCGGTTTTTTCGACCTTCAAATTGATAAAAATCGGCAAGGATATCCCGATCGGCTTGCCGTCGAACAGCAAGATGCTGCATACCGTGTTTTCCTTGAGGAATTGTTTGGCTTCAGCGACTTGATCTTCGGTAAGAAATTCCTGTTCGTAGGTGGAGGTGTTCATGAAGCAATACTGCTCACCATCCGCATACAGATATTCCATTTCCTGCTCGTTCAGATCCGGCTCCTTGAATTTTTCACCGGATCGAAAAGTCTTATCAAATTGAACTCCGGTAACCATGTTTTTCAATCTGCATTTATAAAGCGCCTGGCCCTTGCCGGGTTTGGTAAATTCAAATTGAACGATGGCAAACGGTTCGCCATCGATTTCAATTTTGCGTCCTTTCTTCAGATCTCCACTTTCTAACATATTGTTTAATTCCTCACTATAATTAGTTGATTGGTTAATCAGTTGATTAGTTGATTAGTTGGTGAGCTCGTAAGCTCGTGAATTCTTAAGTTTGTGGTTTGGTTGAAATGCGATTGGGATGAGATCAATTTTAGCAAGCGCCCTTCATTTCTATCTCAACCTCCCACAATCTCATCGTCTCTTTTACCGTGCGCCGAACACCGAAGACTGATCCGCTGTACCTTATGCCCTCTCTCCCCCTCAGCCCGTTACCTTCTGTTTTTCTGATCTACTAATTTTCTATTTTTCTAATTGTCTGATTTTCTATTTTTCTGATCTTCTCACCTTCTTTTATCGCGACTTTGACTCGTCTGAGCTTGTCGAAGACCGCAATCTCTCTTCCAACATTTACTTTCCCTCGGCTTGTCTGACGGCCTCAATCAGCTGTCTGACTTTGTCCGGATCTTTCTTGAATCGAATCGGCCGGCCATCTTCATCCTGCGCGTTGGTCAGGGTGCAGCTGTCCACACCGGCCGGGCGGATCTGCCGAATGCCATCGGCGACATTGGCCGGCGACACGCCGCCGGCCAGGATGACCGGAATCCGGCTGGAAGCCACCAGTTCGGCGGCCGTATCCCAATTGCAGGTCTGACCGGTGATGCCGACAAAACCCTGGACTGGCTGGCCGTCATCGAGGCTGCCCGCAGGATTTGCCAGCATCGCGTCCGTCAGAAAATAATCGCTGTACGGTTCGAATAGCCGGCTGAGTTCAATCGTCGGGATCGAACTATTTCTGCCGGATTCGGCAATGGGAATTGAGCGCATAATCTCGATCTGCGGAAATTGTATTTTAACCTCCTGCTGCAGGGCCGTCAATTGCCGGCAGTATCCTTGCCAATCCGGGTGATCCGTCAATGCCTCACAGAAATGGACGATATCCGGCTGGTAATAGTCCAGCATTTGCTGTACCGTATCCGGTGTGTTAAAAAGGGGGATCAGACTGCTTTTGGCTCCGGCGGCTCGCACGGTATTCAGTGTTTCCTCAAGTTCGCGAATTTTCCACTCCGCTTCATCGATGATCACGCTGCCGATATGATCCACGCCCAGCTCCGCCATGGCGGATGCCTCAGCGGGAGTTTGGATTTCATAAATCTGAATGATCATGATACGATACACAGGTCACGGCGGTTGAAGTTCAGGGCCGGAATATGGCCAACCCCGACCAATCAAATTGAACCGCCGACCACTTTAGAGTTGACTTTTTGGGCCGTGTCTAACATATTCAGCCTGTTTTCGCAATCCGTTTAAATTCGCCGCCAAGACACCAAGGCACTAAGTTTTTATAAAAATCTTTTTTCTTTGTGCCTGAGTGACTTTGTGGCCAGTCTTTATAGCTTATCCGGGTTGGTCGTTGGTATCAGATGGGAGATAAATAGAATGGATAGAATTCCTTCAATCCGCAATCTGAAATCCGCATTCCGCAATATTTATAAGGTAACCCCATGATACTTATCATCGATTTTGGATCTCAATACAACCAATTAATCGCCCGTCGGGTGCGCGAGCATCATGTCTATTGTCAAATCGAGCCGCCGAGCATTACCCCGGAGGCCGCCAAAAAGCTCGATCCTGAAGGTATCATTTTATCCGGTGGGCCGGCCAGTATCTATGAAAAAGATAGCCCCAAGGCCGATAGCGCCATATTCGATCTGGGGATTCCGGTACTGGGCATATGCTACGGCATGCATTTTATGGTGGCCGCCCTGGGCGGAGCGGTCCACAGCACCGGCAAACGCGAATACGGCTTTGCCGAGCTCAAAATCAAAAAGCAGGAAGGCCTTTTCAAAGGACTCAACAAAACGAGCACTTGCTGGATGAGTCACGGCGACTCCATCGACAAACTGCCGACCGGGTTTAAGACGGCAGCATCCACGGCCAACACCAAAATGGCCGCAGCCGTCCATGCCAGAAAGAAGCTATATGCCGTCCAATTTCATCCCGAGGTTGCCCATACGCAAATCGGCAAAAAAATGCTGCGCAATTTTTTATATGACATTTGCGGTTGCAAACGTTCATGGACGATGAAATCTTTCGCCAGAAAATCCATCGAGGAGATCCGTCAGACGGCGGGCGACAAAAAGGTCATTTTGGGCTTGAGCGGCGGGGTGGATTCTTCGGTGACGGCCATACTCATTCACAATAGCATCGGAAAACGGCTGACCTGCATTTTTGTCGATAACGGCCTGCTGCGCAAAGATGAAGCCCTGAAACTAAAAACAACCCTAAAGCGCCACCTGAATATCAACATTCGGTTTGTCAGCGCCCGTTCCCGGTTTTTAAAAGCCCTGGCCAAGGTTACCGATCCCGAAAAAAAACGCAAAATTATCGGCCGCGAATTTATGGAGGTATTTGAAGCAGAAGCCCGCAAAATAAAAGGTGCCGAGTTTCTGGCTCAGGGGACCCTGTATCCGGATGTGATCGAGTCCGTATCGGCCTTTGGCGGACCGACTTCGGTCATCAAATCCCACCATAATGTCGGCGGACTCCCCAAAAAAATGAAATTGAAACTCATCGAACCTCTCAAATACCTGTTCAAGGACGAGGTCCGGCTGTTGGGCAAAGAACTGGGACTGCCGGAGGAATTGATCTGGCGCCAGCCGTTTCCGGGTCCGGGTCTGGCCATCAGGGTTATCGGAGAAATCACGAACCGGCGGCTCACGATATTACGCGAGGTCGATGATATTTTGCTTCAAGAAATTAAAAAAGCAGGTTATTATAAAAAGTTGTGGCAATCATTTGCCGTGCTGCTGCCGATCAAAAGCGTCGGTGTCATGGGAGATCTGCGCACCTATGAAAATATTGTGGCCTTGCGGGCCGTCACCAGCAAAGATGCCATGACGGCGGACTGGGCCAAATTACCCCATAAGCTGCTAGGTATGATTTCCAATCGGATTATCAATGAAGTCAAAGGCGTCAACCGGGTCGTGTACGACATAAGTTCCAAACCACCCAGTACAATTGAATGGGAATAAGAAAACATGGCAGGCAATAATCCCTCCGAATTTAAATTTGACGGCAACGATCAAGAAACGGAATCATTTTATCAAGAAGAATTCAAGGATCTGCGGCTTGAGAAACTGAGCCAGCGGTTGACCTTTCTGATGATACTCCTCCCCTGCCTGACCGCGGTGGCACTATATTTCGGCTACCAGGATTTGTCCGGCAAATTCAGCCGGAGCAACAATTCCGGCTCCCAGGATATTCAACGGCTGACGGAAGAGCTCGAAGGTCTCTCGCAGGAATTCAATCAGAAGTTAATCACTTTTTCAACCACACTTTCCAGTCAGGACAAGGATTTTGGAACATCAGTTAAAAGTCGGCTTTTTACTATTAACAAAGATATCGGGATGCTACAGCAAGATTTTAAATCCTTGAATGAGGAAATAAAGCGCAGTTTGAAGCAGAATACGGTGACGATAGAAAAGCTGCAATCCTCAAAAGCCGACAAAAAGAGCCAGGCCGTTGCCATTGAAAAAATCAACGCCACCATCAACCCGCTGATGGCCGAGATTCAAAAATTAAAGACCGTCAGACGGGATTTAAAGGCAATTTCCGGTGATATGGCCAAACTTGAGAAAAAACTGACTTCAAACCTGGCGGCGCTGGCTGACGAAGCCCGGCAAACCGGCGCCAAAAATGCTCAGATGGAGGCTAGCCTGGCTGAATTGTCAAGTAAAACCATCAATAAAGATGCCCTGGCCCTGGAGATATTCAAGCTTAAAAAGAAAATTCAAAGCCAGATTTCCCGGGAAGTCGCCGATATCAACCAACGACTGGACACCATGCGGCTGGAGGTTGACCGAACTGAAACCATCGTTGGTCCGGAAAAAAAGTCTCTCAAGAAAATTTCCAAAGAGACGGTACCCCAGCCGGCCCGCACGGGCCGTCAGGCAGCGAACGCCAAGCCGGAAACCATAACCGAAAAAGACCTGATCGAATAATGGATAAAAATCTCCTCTTAGAAATGTTGGCATCCGTCGCCGAGGGCCGCCTTTCGGCCGAAGCATGCGCCGACAAGCTGCAGCACATGGCATTTGAAGACATCACGTATGCCCACGTCGATCATCATCGTTCCCTGCGCAAAGGCTTTCCCGAAGTGATATTCGGAGAAGGAAAAACGGCCGATCAAATCGCCGGTATCATGGAAACAATGGCCCCCCAGGAAAACATCATTCTGGTTACCCGCACGGATCGGCCAAAGGCGGATACCGTTTTGGAGCGATTCCCTCAGGCGGTTTACCATGCCGATGCCCGTATGATCGTCCTCGAGCTCAATCCCGTGCCCGTGCAGGGGCGAGGCCTCATTTTGGTCATATCGGCCGGAACTTCCGACATCCCGGTGGCCCGCGAAGCCTATCTAACCGCCAGGGCCATGGGCAACAAGGTTGACACCATATTCGATGTGGGCGTCTCCGGAATTCACCGCTTGTTTAACCACAAAGCTTTAATCGATGAGGCCGCGGTGCTGATCGTGGCCGCCGGTATGGAAGGTGCCCTGCCCAGCGTGGTCGCCGGTATGGTGGATCGGCCGGTGATCGCTGTTCCTACCAGCATCGGCTATGGCGTGAACCTCGGTGGTCTGACCGCCCTGTTTGCCATGCTCAACAGCTGCAGTTCCAATGTAGCCGTGGTCAACATTGACAATGGGTTCGGGGCCGGCTACATGGCGGCGATGATTAATAGGAAATAATGAAGGTTTCAGGTGTCGGGTGTCAGGAAACGGATGGCCCGTCTTCGCTTTTCGAGCTTGGGGCTTCGCCCTTCGGGCTACGACCCCACAAGACGCCGCGGCACGCAGAGGTCAGATGATAGATACTGCAAGTTATTATTTATTGGTTACTTGTTATTGGCTATTTGTGTGAGTTGGCCGGTTTTGTTGCAGTCGGCATAGCGCAAAGAGCAGAGGGCATGCCGCATGGCGTAAAGGAAGAAGACAGATGACTGAGAACAGAGGTCAGAAGAGAGGGGACAGAAACCACGAGTAATTTGTTGTCAGGGAGTTTGAAAGACAGATGTACTCGATATGCTGACACCTGAAACCTGACACCTGAAACCTTTTTAGCTATTGCCAAACCAATGAGGAAACAAATATATATTATAGGAGCGGGTGATACCCATTGCACCCAGAACATAAGATGCAAACCGACCAAGCCATCAAAGCCTTTTCCCAGAGCGAGAAACTAAAAACAGGTCTGATCTGGGGCAACCAGATTGTTGAAGCCTATGTCGCACTGCCGGAGCACGAAAAGCCGGGCGCAGAAAGAATACTCAAAATCCTGGTCGGCATGATCGCCAGTGAAATCCATATAGCCAAAAACGCCGCCCCCCATGATAAATGGCTGGAGGCGGAAAAAGACCTGAGTACCGCCCAGGTCATGTTGAATTCCGGCGCAGGGCATGACACCGGCCATCACCTGACCCAGGCCCTGAGCAAGATCACCACCATCGGCCAGCAGGCCATGAGCCTGCTAGTCGAGCAGAAATTGCTTTAAGTGAGACGGTACGAAGGATGGTGCTGGGCTACGATTGCGGATAGAAATCGGTATTCGGCTTTCGGCACAAGACTTCCGGTATTCGGCGTTCGGTGTTCGGCTTTCGAGGCACACCTTATCCTAATAACCAATAACTAATAACTCAGGCCTTCTAACCCATCACCCCGAATGCCGAAAGCCTAAAGCCGAAAGCCGGTCCTATTCCCACTTCCGCATCTTGCCGCGGCGCCTTGTGGGGTCGTAGCCCGAAGGGCGAAGCCTCAAGCTCGGAGTGCGAAGACGGGTCCGACTTATAAAACTTCTGACCTCTTAAATTTGCAAGGTAAAATCGATCCCGGTTTCCAATAACGAATAACCAATAACAAATAACTTAATCTGTCTTCTGCATTCTGACCTCTGTCTTCTGGCCTCTGTCATCTGTCTTCTGATCCCTGCCTTCTAACCCATCACCCCGAATGCCGAAAGCCTAAAGCCGAATGCCAATCCTATTCCCACTTCCGACTTCCGACTTCTAAAACTTCCGTCCTCTGTCTTCTGACCTCTGTCTTCTGACCTCTGTCTTCTGACCTCTGTCTTCTGACCTCTGTCTTCTGACCTCTGACCTCTGTCCCTAATTCTAAATTCCTACTAACGGCTGGTCTTCTCAGCAACGATCTCCTGCCATATCTGCTTGGTTTCTTTCAAGGGCACATCACTGACATCGAACAGTGGTTTGCTGGTTTGGGGGATGTACTCGTCGAGAATTTCGTTGATTTTGGCAATGAGCTTGTCAATTTCCAAATCATTCAGGGTTTTGATCATCAGCAGGTCGTCTTGAGCCTGCTGATAGTAGTAATTCAGCGTTTCGCTACCGGTATTGAAATAGGCGATCTTGTCGTCCAGCCTGGTCATGTAGCCGATCAGTAACTGAATCAATTTAAGGTTGTAATCGATCCTCGCATTCAAGAGGGCTTTTTGGTATGTTTTGATATCGAATTGCTCTTTTTGATCTCTGATTTCAGCTTTCAGCTCCTGGGTCTTTTGCGCCATTTGGTCTCTTTTTTCCCGGGCCAGGGCTATCTTGCCGGACAGGTCATGCTGCAGCGTGTTTATTTCACTCATCTTCATCTTGAGTTCCGTTGACTTATCCCCGGTGGCGTGCAGGGCCCCTTCCCCCATAAAACTGAGTACCATTAAGGCACAACTTACGATTAGATGCTTTTTCATGTCGGTTTCCTAGGCTTCCTTTCGATATGTGGTCCCACTTCGACTATCGGTTATTTTAGCGATTCATTCAGCCGGCTACATCAATTTTTTCATTGCCTGTCGCATTTGATCGGTTACAAACAATTTTCCACCGGTGGCTTCCCACAAGGCCAGATACTTAAGGGTTTTTTGCCCGGCCTCGCTCTTTTTGGGTTCGAGACCCATCAGTTCGAGCTGTTGGCCTTCCCACTTTAGCAAGTACTTTGCCAGTTCAGGTGGAAAATCAGCCAGGCTGTTCAGAGAAATCCAGTTGCCTTCCCATTTGAATAAAGATCGGGCCGCGGCCGGTGATAGCTTTTTAATTCCGTTAAGGCAAATCCAATTGCCCTGCCACCGAAAGAGCTGGTGGGCCGCATCCGCCGACACGGCCTCAAGACTGCTTAAAATCAACTCGGTGCCCTTCATTTTAGACAAGCACCGCGCTCCCCGACTGGTAATGTTGGTCAGTTCGGTAATGCGATCAAAATTACCGGAGCAGGCTTGGTTTATGATCAGCTTGTCTTTGGGGTCCAGGGCTAAAAAACCGATTTTCCCTTTTTTGGCGGCGGTTTTTTTCTTGCGGTTGAGCTGCTGCCAGATCTGTTCAAGCGGCTGCATTTCCGACTTTTCAGGATCCACCGCAAGCTTTTCCGTACTGGGCAGGTATCTTTGAATAGCAGCATTGATGTGTCTGGTATGCTTGTTTAAATCGATGCCGTCGGCGATCTCTTTCATTTGCAAATCCACTTGTGCCCTGCGCGCCAGATAAAACAGCTCTTCACTACCTTTGTTGAGCCAATAAGCCGGTTTAATCAGTCCATGAATATAGGCTTGACGGCGTTGAATGGTTCGCAATTTCAATTCAATGCGCTTGTTTTTCATGGCCTTATCGAATGATTTCAGGCCCAGTTGTTTCAGTTCATGCCGTATCTCCGCTTCCAGATCGGCGATTCCATCGCGATAATGTATATCCAGTTCATAGATCTCTTGGTTTTTCTCCAGCAATTCATTCCTGAGCCGCAGGGCTTCTTCAACTTTGGCGCTACACGTGTCCTGTTTGCTTGGCACTCTGGGCGCCGCCACCGGCTGCTGCACCGGTGGTGCGACTTCTACAGGCTGAACCACCGCGGGCGTCGCGGGCGGCTGTGCTTTGGTAAAACCGATCAATGCGGGATTATGGTAAAGATAAAATGCGGCGGCAACCACGGCCACCAGCGCAATACTGGCCAATTTATTCGCCAACGACCAGCCGGCTGACCGTTTGCTGGATTCAGATCTTTTGGCTGTGTCTCTAGCGGTTTGCTTATCAAGGCTATTTTCCTTTGAACCCGCGCTTTCATCGTCGGTGGCAGTTGCCACTTTTTCAGGATTGTCAGCGACAGCCTTGGATTCTGAATTATCCGCTTCATCGCCAACGGGAGTGGCTGTCGCCGATCCCAGGGCCGGATCTTCCAAATCGGCATCGTCCAATCCAACAAATTCATCCACCTGGCTGTCGCCGGTCTCGTTCATTAAGCCTGGACCGTCACCGCCGGGCAGGACTTCGAGCTCATCGTTTTCTGCAGATGCATCCAGCTCATCATCGGCCGCGGTTTCGATCGGCAAATCCGCCGCCGCCAGTTCAGCTGCGAGATCTTGGTCATCATGCTGCTGGAGGGGATCTAAATCATTCCCGGCTTCGGCTGGCTCTGCCTGATTTTCATTTTCAGTGGTCGACATCTCGAATTCCTTTTCAACGCCCATTCCTCCCACCAATTTTAAACTAAGAACGGATGGATCTTGGCTGGACTGCTCGAATGAGCATTTACTGAATAGTGTATCGGCAGGTTTTGGAATTTCTTAAATCTAATCGGCGCATTTCAGAATACAAGATAACAATCTGTTATCATTTCATTAATAAAAAGCGTGGGGAGCTGTGACGGATCGTGAAATACTGTGGTCGTTGCTACTAATATGAGCAAACAGAAAGGAACTGTGTTTTGAAAAAAGCTAGCGTGGTGCCCGGGGCCGGAATCGAACCGGCACAGCCCTTAGGACCGAGGGATTTTAAGTCCCTTGCGTCTACCTATTCCGCCACCCGGGCTTGTCGAGATTAGACAATCTAAAATGGAAATTCGTTACTGGATACTCGAAATCACACGGTATATCAAGCAAAAAAAATGAGCGTTTTGGGATTCATGGGTTCAAAGGTTCAAGGTTAATGCGGATGGTCGAAAATTGAATGTTTCGCCCTAAGCGGCTCGATTGAAGGCACGGGGCAGGCAGATTATCTTTTTCCGCAATCGATTCAATCCAAAATCCGAGATCTAAAATCCAAAATCAAGGAACCCTGACCTTTGAACCTCTGAACCTCGGAACCTCTGAACCTTCATACCGGGAAGCTAAATTCTTTTTCCTTAAACAGCCTTAAACAGGCGTCTACAACCTGGGGATCGTAAAGGATGCCGCGGTTATTGGCAATTTCCTCCAAGGCCTTGTCCATTCCGATCGAAGGCCGGTATGGCCGATGGGAAGCCATGGTTTCGACCACATCTGCGACACAAATAATGCGGGCTTCGAAAACAATATCATTCCCCGCCAGGCCCTTCGGATATCCGGAACCGTCCATTCTTTCGTGGTGCTGCAATACAATGTCGGCGATCGCCCAGGGAAACTCGATGCCTTTTAGTATGTCATAACCGGCCTGGGCATGGGTCTGTATCAGATTGATCTCGATTTCGGATAAAGCAATCGGTTTGACCAATATTTCAGCCGGCAATGATATTTTACCGATGTCGTGAATGGCCGCTGCCATATAGATACACTCGATCTGGCTTTTGGTCAGCCCTAATTCTACCGCGATATTCTTGGCCAAAATCGCCACCCGCTGCTGGTGGCCGGAGGTGTAAGGATCGCGCTTTTCAACTGTCATGCTGATGGCCTCGATGGTCGAATGCATGGCTTTTTTGAGGCTTTCAAAACTTTGCTCCAATTCCTGCTGCATCTGCTTCCGATTCTCGATTTCGATCTTCAACAACCGGTTGGAATTTACCAGCTCAGCCGTTCGCTGTTCAACGAGGTTTTCCAAATCGGCCTGCATGGTCAACAGCTGTCTTTCGGCCTGCCATTTGATGCTCAGCGCCGTCGCGAATTGAAGGATTTCCCGGGGATAAAAGGGCTTTTGGAGGTAGAGGAGCTTGTCCGAAAAGCGGGTCTGATCATCGGTGGTGCTGTAACTCTTGTTGCGGTAGCCGGTTACGACCACGGTATTGATCCGCGGGTCGAGATTGTGGATTTCCTCGGCTGTCCATTCGCCATCAGGGCCCGGTGGCATATTCAAATCAAGAAAGGCGACGGCATAAGGTGCATTTTCCTGAAATGAGCGTCTGACGGCCTCAACCGCTTCATCACCCTGGGAACAGCAGGTCAGTTCAAATTTAGGCAGGGCCGCCGATTGATTGCTTTGTTTCAGAATCCCCTGGTATAGATCCCTGACAGTTGTCTCATCATCGACCGCAAGAATGCGGAACAGTTTTTGGCTCAGATCTTTCATGGTATCCTGGAATTATTCAAACCCGATCTTTTGAATTGCAGCGCAGGGTATAGCTTGAATCGTGACTGTTATCCAAATGGCGGAGCTAAGAGTTCGCCTATTATAGCGTGCCTCCATTTGAGATGCAACCTTTTATAATCGCACAATTTTTTTCACATGCTGCAAAAATCCTGGTCCTCTGGGCTAGGGCAGTAACAATCGGCTTCGTCGTGAATCCTGCTGCTAACGGGAATGGAATGATGGAATAGTGGAATGTTGGAATACTGTGTTCAGAGAAATGGTAATCCTTGTCAAAATATGTTTCATTTGATAATAAGTTTACATGATAAACGTCGTTGATCGAGCGGGAATTATTCTGGCCTCAAAATCACCACGCCGGCGCCGCCTGCTGGAAAAGACAGGATTAAAATTCAAGGTCATTCCCAGCCGGGTGGATGAAAGCTCGGTGCCCCTTTCAGATCCCGACATATACGTCACAAGCTTAGCGGAAGCCAAAGCCGGGGATATCTCCGACCAATATCCGGACCACTGGATTATTGGCGCCGATACCATCGTTTTTGTCGACGGCATCATCCTCGGAAAACCGGCCTCACACGAAGAAGCCCGCACCATGCTCAATAGCCTGCGTGCGAAAACACACCAGGTGCATACGGGGTACTGTATCTGCCACAAAGCCCGGGGACGGTTGGTATCGGACTGCGTCACGACCGACGTCAGCTTTAGGACCCTGTCAGCCCGGGAAATCGACTGGTATGTCGATTCGGGCGAACCGTTCGGCAAGGCCGGTGCGTACGCGATCCAGGGAATCGGAACCTTTCTGGTTAAACGCATCAACGGCTCCTATACGAGTGTTGTTGGACTTCCGGTCTGCGAAGTTTTAGAGTATCTTATTAAAGAGGATGCTGTAGAGTTGAATTAGATCTTAGCTGTTAAGTTCGTGAGCTCGTGAGTTGGTAAGCGCTTGAGTTCGTGAGTTGGTAAGCGCTTGAGTTCGTAAGTCGGTAAGGTCGTGAGCTGGTAAGCCAATAAGCTCATAGCTCTTAAGTTCTTAATTAAAATGATATCACAAGTTTCGACCCTTGAGAACTTAGCCGCTCGACAACTTACGAACTCAAGAGCTCATCAGCTCACGAGCTTAAGAACTTCGGCGGAAAGGACACGGATTTGAAAGACAGACTGCAACGCATACATGAGCGTATCAATAGGGCGGCCGATGGCTGCAATCGATCAGTGGATTCCATTAAATTAATTGCCGTCAGCAAAACCATGCCGGCCGAAGTCGTCCGGGAAGCCATCGATGCCGGTGTGACGGACCTGGGAGAGAATTATATCCAGGAGGCCCGGGAAAAGGTCAACACCCTGGCAACAGCCAGCGTCAACTGGCATTTTATCGGCCATCTGCAGTCCAATAAAGCCAAATATGCCGTCAGGCTGTTTGATCTCATCCACTCGGTCGATTCCCTGAAACTGGCCAAGGAAATCAATAAATATGCCCAAAAACATGATAAAATCCAATCGATCCTGGTCCAGGTCAATGTCGCCCGGGAGGATTCCAAATCCGGCGTTTATGTCGAAGATACGGTGACGCTCTTGAAAGATATCGGCCAACTCGCCAATGTCTCGGTTAGAGGGTTGATGACCATGCCGCCCTATTTCAATGCACCGGACAAGGTTCGGCCGTTTTTTGCCGCATTGCGCGAGCTGCGCGACCGGATTCAGGCTGAAAATATTCCCAACATCACCATGGAGGAGTTGTCCATGGGAATGACCGGAGATTTCGAGGCGGCCATTGAGGAAGGTGCGACGCTGGTGCGCATCGGCACCGCCATTTTTGGAGAAAGACATTGAAACTCTTATTGCACCTGTGCTGCGCCCCCTGCGCGGTTTACCCGGTCAAAACCCTGCGAGCCGGCGATTTGGAAGTTATGGGTTTTTTTTACCGGCATAACATCCATCCCTACACCGAATGTTTGAAACGCCAGGAAACCGTGCAGTCCTATGCCCAGCAGATCGATCTGCGGGTGATCTACCAGGAAGGCTACGACCTGGAAGGCTTTATTCAAAACGTGGTATACCGGGAGAAGGATCGCTGCAGCTACTGTTATCACGATCGACTGCGAACCACGGCCCTGCTGGCCAAGCGGGGAAAATTCGATTATTTCTCGACGTCTTTGCTTTACAGCAAATTCCAAAAGCACGACATGGTCAAATCAATCGGCGAATCGGTCGGCAAAGCCGCCGGGGTGCCGTTTTTTTATGAAGATTTTCGAACAGGGTGGAAAGAAGGGGTCAAAACATCCCGGGATCTCGCAATGTATCGCCAGTCCTACTGCGGATGCATCTACAGCGAAAAGGAAAGGTTTTTCAAACCGGAATAGACGATTCATCCGGCTCACTCCTGGAATCATCGCCTTGATCAATATGACAAAACATTTGGTGTTTAGTGTTTAGTATTTCGTATTTAGTGTATAATATTTAATAATTGGGGTTTGATCCGGAAACTTTAGATCGGCAACGGTCAACCCCGCAACACCAAATAAGAAGCGGCAAACGCCATACACCGAAAACGAAACACCAAATACTAAATACCAAACACTCATGTTCGGAAATTTTATTTATTTCATCCTGGTGCTGCTGATCTATCTCACCTACCCGCCTTCCGTGGAGACCAATTTTACCGCGATCGAGTCGTTGGCCCTGTTTTGGGGCCTTGTGTTCGCATTTATTTTCTTTACGCGCTTTCAATTTCAAAGAATCGAACGGCGGATGGCCAAGGGTCAGTATCTGCGGATAGACAGTCAGTTCAACAATATCCTTTTGCAGCAGTCTATTCTGGCCGTCGTGCTGTTTGCCGTGAACATATACGGGTTGAACCTTTCCTCTTTTTTGGCAGGTGTCGTGCCTTTCAGGACGATCCCGACCCTGCTGGCGCTCCTGTTTCTCGGGCTGTTTATTTGCTACCTGGCCCTTGTCTGGGCCCTGGCCTATGATGCCTATCAAAGGCTCTACGGAGCCGGGATTTCAAGAAAGACCTATGTCTTATCCAATGTTTCCTTTTCAATTCCCGTGCTGCTGCCCTGGCTGGTTCTCTCGGGGATCGCCGATATTATCCAGGCCCTGCCGTTCGATGCCCCGAAGCGGATATTGAATACCACTGAAGGCCAAATCGGCTATTTCCTGATTTTTCTGGTGGGCGTAGCCGTCGTCGGCCCCCTGTTGATTCAAAAATTCTGGCGCTGCACACCGCTGGAAGACGGCTTTCATCGCAAGCGGATTACCGAGTTGTGCGAGCGGGCCGGGTTGGAGTACGCCGAAATCCTGTACTGGCCCATTTTCGGCGGCAAAATGATCACGGCCGGCGTCATGGGGCTGGTCAAAAAATTTCGCTACATTCTGGTCACCCCGTCCTTGCTGCACCTGCTGGATCCCGCTGAAGTAGACGCCGTCGTTGCCCATGAGATCGGCCATATCAAGAAAAAGCACCTCGTATTCTATCTGGTGTTTTTTGTAGGATACATGTTGTTGTCCTTTGTCACGCATAATCTGACTATCTTCGCTATGTATTACATCACACCGGTATACTGGCTGATTACCAAAGCCGGGTTCAGTCTTTCAACCATCGTATCCACCACATCCAATATCGTGATAATCAGTCTGTTTTTAGTCTATTTTAGATTTATATTCGGATATTTCATGCGCAACTTCGAGCGCCAGGCGGACACCTGCGTCTATGACCTGTTTGACTCGGCGCAACCACTGATCTCGACCCTGGAAAAAATAGCCGCTACCAGCGGTCAACCGGCGGACAGACCCAACTGGCATCATTTCAGCATCCAACAGCGAATCGATTACCTGAGAAAATGTGAATCCGATTCGCGTTGGATCAATCGCCATGACAACAAAGTGAGGAAAAGCATCGCGATCTACCTGGTGTGTTTGTTGATGCTGGGCTTTTTGGGGTATCAAATGAATATGATCGCCGTGGGAGAGCGGCTCAACAACAATCTGCGTGAGAAAGCCCTGTTGGATCTGATCGAAACCGATCCCCGCAATCCGGACTTATACACCATGCTCGGCAATATCTATTACAATGCCGGAAACTGGTCCGGCGCCCAGGATGCCTGGGAAAATTCATTGGCCCTGCAGCCGGAAAATGCCCTGGTTCTCAACAACCTGGCCTGGCATTATGCCACCTGTGAAGACGAGAGCTATCGGGATCCTTACCGGGCTTTGGCCCTGGCTAAACTGGCCATCCGGCTCGAGAAGTCACCCCATATCTGGGATACCCTGGCCGAGAGCTATTATGTCAACGGCATGTATCGCGATGCGCTGGAAGCCGGCCACAAGGCCCTGGAACGGGCAGGGCAAATGCGGTCCTATTATGAGGAGCAGATCGATAAATTTGAAAGGGCGCTGTCTGAATGAATAATGAATAATTAATGATAGTGTCTATACTGTCTCCGAGACTGCGCTGGAAAAAGTGGCCCCGGCGGGGCAGCAATTGCGCAGTTTGCAGGTTTTAGGTTTCAGGTGTCCCCGCTTTCGCTTCGCTCCAGACGGGATCGTAGACAGGTTTCGGGTGTCAGGAAACCGAGGTGCTTAATCCTAACACCTGAACACTTGTATGAAACAAAAGTCGATGGGCTTGACCGACAATGTAGTGGCGGGGTTTATCCCCGCCAGAGCGGCGGGTACCGCCGTTCTCCGCCAGGGAATCAGCTAGGTAAGTCTATCCGTGATAGTCGCCAAGGTCTTGGCGGGGATAAACCCCGCCACTACAATGGTATACCTGAAGAACCGGTTAAAATAAATTGGGCTTTAGGGCATCTATTCAATCAATCATCGTATTTCAGGCTTCCCAGCCTCACTTCTCACCGCCTTTCAACTTGCGGTAATTCTCCCACAATTTTCGCCCGCCGCCCATGATCAACAGGATCCCCAGCAGGTAAAAGCAGATGTAGATGAACCAGATCACCGAAGAAAAGTATTCGATGCTCTTGATCTGCGGCATGACTTGGGGAATGCGAAAAAACACCCCGATGCCCGCCAGAACCAGCACTGCACCCCAGACCAGCTGAATATGTATTTTGTTTTTGTCCATGATTGTTCTTCGTCCCCTAATTGACCTCAAGGCCATAGGCTGGCTGAACAGGCGGTGATTATTTCCGCCACAGTATTGGGAGAGGAGTTTAAATTCAGGGCTGATGTTAGGCGGGGATAAACCCCGCCACTACTTTCTGGATAGGGGCCAATTTGTAAGGGCGGGGTTTATTCCCGCCCGCAAATGGCCCCTTCCGACAATTGACCTTCACAGCCCGGTTTCAACAGAATGCGGCGCCGTTGCTCAGTAGTCCGACTTACCGTTTTATTATTGTAATCAATATAAAACAGATAGAATACCTTAAATCTTAAATCTTCAGTCTTCAATCTTCAATCCACCAGCCCTCCCTTAAATTCCGCCTGGCGCTTTTCCAAGAAGGCACTGGTGCCTTCTTTGGCATCGGGGCTGGCATAGCAGAGGCTGAATGCATCGATTTCGATACCGCAGCCGCTGGCCAGATCGACGTCCATCCCTTTGTTGACCGCCTGCTTGGCTTCGCGCAAAGACACCTTGCCCTTGGATGCAATGACAGCGGCAGTTTTCAGCACCTCGTCCATCAGGCTCTCAGGCGCCAGGACCTTGTTCGCCAGACCCAGCTGCAGTGCTTCAGCGGCTGATATCATTTTGCCGGTAAAGATCAATTCCTTGGCCATATTGGTGCCGATTAGGCGCGGCAGCCGCTGGGTGCCGCCAAACCCCGGAATCACCCCGAGATTGATTTCCGGTTGGCCGAACTTGGCATTTTCCGAAGCATAGATAAAATCGCAGGCGATGGAAATTTCGGTTCCCCCGCCCAGGGCAAACCCGTTGACGGCGGCTATCACGGCGATTGGCAGATGCTGCAGCTTGTTGATGATGTCGTGTCCCTTTCTGGCAAATGCTTTGGCCTTCAAGGAATCGAAAGTGGCCAGCTCCGATATGTCGGCACCGGCCACAAAGGCCTTGTCCCCGGCGCCGGTCAGGATCAAAACCCGAATCTCCTGGTCGCCGGCGATGATGTCCAGGGCCTCTGACAATTCCGCCAACAAGGCCCCGTTGAGCGCGTTCAGCGCTTTGGGCCGGTTAAACGTAATGGTTGCAATGCCTTCTTTGACCTCATAGATGATGTTCTCGTATGCCATGTTAACCTCCATCGCTGTTCGTTATTGGTTATTTGTTATTGGTTATTTGTTATTGGTTATTGGTTAATTGTATTCAATCCTGCTCAATCTAATGAACGGTGCAAACTGCCTGGATATAGCAGATTAACGGGCGGGGATAAACCCCATAAAATCTGGGTATAGGGTTTAAGGTGTAAGATGTGGGGTTTAGGTGTAAGGTATAAGGTTTAAGGTCCATGGGGCGGGAGAAGTCCAGCCGCTTACTTTTTATAGCCGCCAGGCCGCTCCTAAAACAAAGTGCTCCTCCCCGCAAATTTTAGCGGGATTTCACATCTGATCTTAAAAAATATATTGAGTTCAACAAGCGCAGCGCTCCTTTACCCTTCTCCCTTTCCGCTCAGTCCTCAGCCCTCAGTACTTTCCCTTTACCTCCTTAGCCTTTCCCGAAAGCCGAACGCCGAAAACCGAATGCCGAACGCCGATCTACCATGCCCTCTGTTTTCAGCTTTGAGCTTTGACCTTTGAGCTTTCAGCTTTTTTTTCTGCCGAATACCGAATGCCGTTATATCCCCTCCCCCCGGGCCGCCAGATAGATAGCCGCCAAAATAAACCCACCGCCCACTGCTTTCAGTCCGGTTAATCCTTCGTCAAATATAATATATGCCAGGATCGTACTGCCGATGGGCTCGCCCAGCAGGGCCACAGCGATAAAGCCGGTGGAGAACCACTTCAGGGCCCAGTTGTAGCTGGAATGCCCCAGTATCTGTGATATCAGGGCCATGGCCCAAAAAGAGGCCACCGTCTGGGCGCTGTAGCCGACCATCGGCAGATTCATGGTCAACACGACCAGCCATAAAATAATGGCGGCACTGCCGTAGCAGAGGGCCACATAGGAGAGCAGTGAAAGTTTACGGCGCAGGTTGCGGCCCAGCAGCAGGTAAACGGCCGCGCACATCGCCCCGATGACTGCCAGAAGGTCTCCCCACAGGGCGGTTGTTCCGACGGCAAAATCACCGAATCCAATAATCGCCCCGCCGATGACACTCAGGACAATGCTGATGATCGTTAGTTTTTGGATACGATCTTTGGCGATCAATGGCGTCAAGATGCCAACCCAAAGCGGAATGGTATTGACCAGAACGACGCTGTTGGCGATCGCCGTGTAGTCCAGCGATGATATCCAGCTGGCAAAATGCAGCGCCAGAAATAATCCGGAAAAAGCGGCCAGCATCAGATCGCGCAAAGACAAGCGGCGCAGCTCATCCCTGGCCTTCCACCCGGCGAGGGGTATTATCACGGCGGCTGCCAATCCCACCCGGTAGGCAGCCGTCACCAGGGCCGGCGCATCCGCCATACGGGCAAAAATGGCGCCGGTCGAAACCCCGAAGATCCCAATGCTCAGGACCACATAAGGATTAAACGTCATGCCGGATTTTTGGAGGTTAAGATCCATGGAAGGTTCTTAATAGAAGATTACCAGGGAGGATGTCAAATAAAAGAAAAGCGAACAGCAGAATATCGAATCACGAATATCGAATGTAGAACTAGTGAATTCTACCTTTTTAAAAAAAGCTTGAGCGAAGCGAATCCTTCATTAGTCATTATTCATTATTCATTTATCATTTTTTCATTCGACATTCGTCATTCGACATTCGACATTTCCTAGCCGCCCATCCCCGCCTGCGGTCTGCGTTTCATAAACGCCGTCGGGCTGGTTTCCCGGATGTAGGTTCGGATGCCCTGGATGATGGCCTCGCACAGCCGTTGCTGGTATTTGGGGCTGACCAGTCTCTTGCACTCCCGCGGATTGCTGATAAAACCGGTTTCGACCAGTATGGCCGGCATCTGGGCGCCCAGCAGGACGTAGAACGGTGCCTGCTTGACCCCCTTGTCTTTAATGCGGCTCCAGCGTTTGTTTTTCAAATGCCTGACCACGGAAGTCTGGACATAACCTGCCAAGCGGCTGGATTCGTTGATCTTGGCATTTTGCATCAGATCGGAAAGGATGGTCTGCAGGTCACTGATATTTTTGGTGGACGTTGCATTTTCCATGGCCGCCACGCGGATGGCATCATCATCCGTTGCCAGGTTCAGAAAATAAGTCTCGATGCCGTAAGCTCGCCGATCTTTATGTGAATTGGTGTGAATCGATATAAATAAATCGGCATTTTTCGTATTGGCGATGGCGGTGCGCTCCTCCAGGGTCAGGAACTTGTCGCGGTCGCGCGTCAGATAGGCTTCATAATTCAATTCCTGACGGATCATTTTCGCCAGCCGCCGGGCTATTTGGAGGACGACGTCTTTTTCATGCACACCCCTTAAATAACCGGGTGCGCCGTAGTCCCGGCCGCCATGGCCCGGGTCGATAATGATGCGGCTGACGCCCAGCGCAAGCTGCTTGGCCAGGGCGCTGGTCGGCAGCTTACCGCTTTTTTTCGATATCTGAACCGGCGGTTTGGACCTGGTTTTTTTGCCGCCGGAGCTACCCCAGACATCGATCACAATCCGAAACGGATCTTTTAAAGAAAAAACCTTGTAGGTTTTGAATGATTTGATGTCGATTACCACCCTGACGGAATCTTTGGAATACTGTCCCGCCCGGGCATCGGTCAACAAATCGTCGTTGATCGGGATATTTCTTTTGATGTTCTTGCCCAGCCGGCTGCGCATTAAATCGATGTAAAGGCGCTGGGGTTTGTGGAGGGCCGGGTCCTTTTTTAGCAGGTGGTGCTTGTAGTCGGTTTCATGGCTGGCGTCGATGACGACCCGGGTGTAATTGAGGTTGGACCAGAAACGCAAATTATCGACGGTCCCGACGCCGTTGGCAGGCGAAGCGGCTATTTTTTTCGCCCCGCTGCCGGCGGTGTCCGGGGAAGTTTTGGCATTGGCGTCGATCATCCGGGCCAGGTCGTCTTTTTTTCTGACGGAATTCGATTTGGCCCAGCCCGGCATGGAATCAATGAGCAATTCCGCTTTAACCCGGTAGCGGCTGTCCGGAAACTTATCGATAATCCGCTCATACATTGTATGGGCCGCCCGCAAATCGGATTGCTGGCCCGAGTATCCAAATAGATCGGCATAAAGTTTGCCGGTCATGAACAATCCGGCGGGGGCCTTGGGACCGTCGGGATCCTTGCGGTAGCTGTCGTAGAATTTCTCGATGCACTGCATCCAGTTTACCCGCTGTTTCCGTTTACGGGACTCCCGACTCAGGTTCCCGTAACAGGCGTCGGCTGCGCGATAGGTATCGGCAGCCGACAGCCCGGCGGATCTGCCGGATTTCGTCGGATCCGGCTGTTTCGACCGGGCCTGGGTCGCGGAGAGTTTGCGCAGTGCCAGGGCGGCTTTATTCTGGTAGCGGCTGCTGGGATACCGTTTGATGATCCGCTCATAGATATCCCGGGCCTCCTGCAAGTCGGACCGTTTCCCCGAGTACTTCGCCAGTTCCCGGTAAAGGTTGCCGGACATATAAAGACCGGCCGCCGCCCAAGGGCCTGCCGGGTCCAGCCGATAGACCTGCTGAAACTTTTTTATGCACCGCATCCAGTTGTCGCGGTATTTCATTTTGGCCGGGGAATTGCGCAGCTTTTTGTAGCAGCTTTCACCGCTGATATAGGCCTGTTTGGGTGTGAGACCGGCAAAGGCAGTGCTCCAGGCAACACAGGCACCGAGGCTCAGCAGCAGAACGAGGAGGATATTGTTTCTTTTAAACATTGGAAGCGATCAAATCCGAAGATTCCGGTCAGCGATTTTTAAGCTTTAGGCTATAATAGCAGAATTAATTGAAAGTTCAAAGAGATAATGGCGTTTCCGGTAATAGCTTTGAATAAACTTCGGATCCGATTTTCATATCAGACCAGTGAATTGAACAGAAATTCCAAATCACAAACATCAAATCACAAACAAATCTCAAAATTCAATTTTGCGATTTGTAATTTAGCAGGTCAACTTTACATCTGGCGGAACCGTTGGACTACGCCGGGCCGGACTGCGCGGGAAGGTCACTTCTTGGATAGCTGTTGTGCTTCATACAAAAAATTCAGCGCTTCCAGGGGCGTCATCGTGGAGATATCCAGCTGATTTAGTTTTTCGATGATCGGATTGGCAGGTTTCTGAAAAAGATCCAATTGCACGGGACCGCGGCCGGCCTCCTCTTTTACGATACCCAAGCAGGCGGATTCGCCGCTGGCATAGCCGCCCTGCTCGATGTCAAAAAGAATCTTCTTGGAGCGTTTAATGACCCGGTCCGGAATACCGGCCAGCCGTGCCACCTGAATCCCATAACTGCGGTTGGTGCCGCCCTGTATCAGCTTTCTCAAAAAGATTATTTCGTCGTTCCATTCTTTGACGGCGATGTTGAAGTTTTTAACCCGGGGCTTCGTCTGAGCCAGTTCGGTTAATTCATGGTAATGGGTTGCAAACAGGGTTTTCACGCCCTTGCCCTTTAAATCGTGCAGATATTCCGCCACGGCCCAGGCAATGCTCAGGCCGTCGAAAGTGCTGGTGCCCCGGCCGATTTCATCCATGATCACCAGGCTTCTTTCAGTGGCGTTGTTCAGAATGTTGGCGGTTTCCTCCATTTCAACCATGAAAGTACTTTGGCCGTGGGAAAGATTATCCAGAGCGCCCACCCGGGTAAAAATCCGGTCCGTGATGCTGATGGCGGCCTTGGCCGCCGGAATGAACGAGCCGATCTGGGCCATCAGCACCACCAGCGCCACCTGCCGCAAAACGGTCGACTTGCCGGCCATATTCGGTCCCGTAATGATCAGGATCTGCTGCTTCCGGGTGTCCAGCTCAATGGTATTGGGAACAAACCGCTCGGCGGTAATCATCTTTTCAACCACCGGATGACGACCGTCTTCAATCAAAATGCTGCCGTCCGTCGTCATCTCCGGCCGGCAATAGTTATTTTGATCCGCAATCTCCGCCAGATTCGCCAGGCAGTCGGCCCGGGCCAAAAAGCGGGCGGTCTCTTGAATTTGCTGATTGTTGGCGGCGATTTCATTGCGAATTTCATTGAACAGTTCATATTCAAGCGCCGCCCGCCGATCTTCGGCGCCGAAAACCTTCATTTCAAATGACTTGAGCTCATCGGTAATATAGCGTTCGGCGTTGACCAGGGTTTGTTTGCGCACATAATGAACCGGAACGGAATCAGACCGGCTCTTGGGAACCTCGATATAGTACCCGAAAACTTTGTTGTAGCGTACTTTGAGCGTGTTGATGCCGGTGACTTCGCGTTCGCGTATTTCCAGCCGGGCCAGCCAGCCTTTGCCGTCCCGGCTGATTTGAACCAGTTCATCCAGTTCGCTATTGTACCCGGTTTCAATGAGGCCCCCCTCGTTGATCGTGGGCGGTGCGTCCTCGCGAATTGCGCGTCCGATGAGGTCCGCCAATTCGTTGAGTCGGTCAAGATTGTCAGGGGGTGCAAAGAGTGCGGCGCCGAGTTCGGACAGCCGGGTCCAGGTGTCCGGCAGCATTAGCAAAGATCGTTTCAACGCCACCAGGTCCCGGGCATTGGCATGGCCCATCACGATTTTGCTGCCGATGCGTTCAAGATCGGAAACAGATTTCAGGCTCTCTCGAATGCTGCGGCGGGTTAAGATATTGTCCTTTAGCTCTGCCACGGCATCGTGCCGCAGCCGGATTTCATCGAGATCGATCAACGGGTAGCGTAACCAGTTGGCCAGCAGCCGGGCGCCCATGGCCGTGGCGGTGCGGTCCAGGATGCCGAGCAGCGTCGCCCGCCGTGACCCGGTGCGGATATTCTTGGTCAGCTCCAGGTTCTGTCGGCTTAATTCATCAACCAGCAGGTACCGGTCCAGCCAGTAGGTCTCGATGCGTGACAGGTGGGCCAGCTTTTGTTTCTGGGTTTGGCGGACATAGTATATCACGGCACCGGCAGCGCAGATACCGGCCGGCAGGGTTTCACAGCCAAATCCCTCCAGCGTCAGGGTTTTGAACTGTTCGGTCAATCGGTCATAACCGGCCCGGTATTCAAATGCGCGGTTGTCCAGGTAGGAGGTGGCCACTTCCGCCAGGGCCGCCGTCAGGGGCAGATAGAGCGGTTCTTCTTTGGCCGACTCCGCCAACAGCATCTCGCTGGGGGCAATGCGCTGGATCTCCTGGGTGATGGCGGCCGAATCTTCGGATTGAGTCACCCGGAAATCACCGGTTGAAATATCCAGGTAGGCCACCCCGTAGGCGTCGCCCTTGCAGTAGACCGCCAGGACAAAGTTGTTGGCCCGGGCATCCAGCAGCTCGTTTTCGATGACCATGCCGGGCGTAATCACGCGCACCACATCTCGTTTCACCAATCCCTTGGCCTTGGCTGCATCCTCGATCTGATCGCAAACAGCCACCTTGTAGCCGCTGTCGATCAGGCGCGCGATGTAGCTCTGGGCCGCCCGGTGAGGGACGCCGCACATGGGAATCGGAGATTCGTCATTTTTATTCCGCGAGGTCAGGGCGATTTCAAGCACGCGCGATGCCAGCTGGGCGTCCTCGAAAAACATCTCGTAGAAATCACCCATCCGATAAAACAGTATCGTATCGGGATACTGTTCCTTGATGGACAGGTACTGTTTGATCATCGGGGTCGATTTGGGAGGGCTCATAGGTCTTCGGGGGATTTAAAGGCAGCAACCATAGGATTGTGAATTGAGGGATTTAGTATTTATTTATTGAAATCAAATCACATTTTCACAGGATATGTGAAGACAGATGTCAAATAAAATAGATAGAACACCTTAAATATTCAATCTTCATTTCAGGCTTTGCCGGGTTGAGAATTCAGGATTTCAGGAATTGAAGGAACTCTGCCCGTCGTGAGCTTTCTTTGTCGAACGATCTCTTTCAATTTATGGATTTTGTCCTTTAATTCCCCAATTCCTTAATCCCTGAATTCCTAAATCGATGGGTCAGTTAATCTTTCTCTTTGATTACCGACTCTCCGGTATCGTCAGCACTCGGGTTGGATGTTGTATCGTCTGGATTAAATTTAGCCGTATTGTCATCGGAACTTTTGTCGGCATCTTGCGCAGCATTTTTCTTGTCGTCCCTGATGTCTAATACAGTCGTCTTTGCCAGCTCGTCGACCGGTGCCTCACCGCCTTTGAGCGTATTGACTTCACTTTTTAGCTCGGCGATCTGGTTAAGGTGCGAGGCGATCGTCAGGTTTAGTTTTTTTAGCGATCGTTTTGATTTGAAGCGCGCCGATAAACTGAACAGATAGGCGATGATGAGGCCTGCGCAAAAGAAAACCAGCACAAGGACGGCATTGTACATTTGCGGAATCGCATATTGCCTTATTCCGAAATTAAGGGTGTAAGGGTTTTCGGCCTTGGCCAGAAAGAAGGCCTGATTCTGAAAAATAAACAGTGCAATGAATCCAAAAATAATAACCCAAACAATCAGTGTGCCTTTCTTCATCGATTTCTCCATTAGTTTTTCGTAGTTAAGTCTAGGGTGTCGAAATGCGGCTTTAAATTTTCATAGGTGGTCTTAATGTGTTCGGGTATCACCCGGACCTCGGCAAACACCGTGAGGGCATTCGTATCGCCGAACCAGCGCGGTACAATATGGAAGTGCAGATGCTCTTCCACCCCGGCCCCGGCGACTTTGCCCAGGTTGAGCCCGACATTGAATCCGTCCGGAGCCATCACCTGTTTCAAAATGCCAACCGACCGTTCAACCGTGGCCAGCAGTTCTCCCATTTCGTGTCGGCTGAGCTGATCCAGGGCCGGCAGGTGAGTTATCGGTGCAACCAGCAGATGACCGTTGATGTAGGGAAACTTATTCATCATTACCATGGTGTCATTTCCCTTGTATAGCGTCAGGTCATCGTTTTTTTTAAGGGCGTCGCAGAATACGCATCCGGCCTGCTTCTCGTCCAGGATGTATTCCATACGCCAGGGAGCCCACATTGTTTCCATTTTACGGCAACCTTTCCACTATTCGAAGCCATGGAGGACCAGGTTTTCTGCGACAAAATAAAGAGGCCCGCCGGGCAATTGACCAATGAAGCCCGCTGAGCGCCGGAATGCTGCTTTTGATCATCAGATAACTTACGCTGTTTATAACGAAAACTCAATCTTTTTTTTCCGCCAATACGTAATCGATTTAACATCCAAAATCAACGATTTAATCGTGCGGATTTCATTGAATACAGCTCTGGAGGGGTAATGGAAGATATCATTTTTCAAGGTGGATTAATTCCAAATCACCCCAGGCGCCGATTTTTTCACCGGCAATGATGACGATGCCGGCGATTTCAGCCATGCTGCGGCCTGCGGCGATGGCACGGTCGATATCCGCTTCAGACCGGACCCGGTTGCCGAGGGATGTTGCGGCGGCATCCGCCACGGCGCAGGAGTCGGCCACTACGCACACCGCATCCGCCCGGCCGAGGCTCAGGGAGTGGCCCAGGGTGCCCGAGGAAGTGCAAACGGCGATGGGTTTTTTCTCACTGCTCAGGCGGATACCGACCTGCATGCTCAGCGGCGAAGATCCGGCAAAGATCCCAACCGTCAACGGCCTGCTGGTTTTGATGAAAACATCTCCGCCGTTTTCCACAATAACCTGATCGGTAATTTCCAAAAGACTCCGGCCCACGCTTTCGGCAATCGCTCCGGCAATGGCCGCCATCGGCCCGACACCGGCCACGGTGCCGGCCCTGATCATCTTCGAGATGATAGGCGGGGTCGGTCCCGCGGAACGCCAAGGATCCAGGGTCGTCAAGAATTCCGGGTAGGTGTCGATAAAGGCCTCGACGTAGCCGCGCTGCTCGAGCACCAGGTCCCGGACTTCCCGTCTCAGGCAGCGCTCGGCATGCACCAGCAGGTCGGTTTCCTTTACTACGACTTGAAAGATTGTCAGCTTCTCCGCGCTAACTAAATTTCGGTAAGTACGTTTCTCAAACACTAGATTGCCTGTGCCGATGATATTATGGCCGCGATCAAACTTGAAATTAAAGCTCAAAATCAAAAAAGAAAATTTGATTTTGCACTCCACCACTCCATCATTCCAATACTCCACCACTCCAATACTCCACCACTCCAATACTCCACCACTCCAATACTCCACCACTCCAATACTCCACCACTCCAATACTCCACCACTCCATCATTCCAATACTCCACCACTCCAATACTCCACCACTCCAATAATCCATCACTCCAATAAACCATCACTCCACCACTCCACCACTCCATCACTCCAATACTCCGCCACACCAACAGCAGGCTGAAATACGACGAACTAGGCGCTTACAAGTCTATACTTTCCATTGATGATCAAACCGTCTTAATGCGCGGCCGCATGTCTTCCGGGCATTGGTCCAGAAAGTACTGGTCGGTCATGCCGGAGATAAAGTCTCTGACGATCTCGGCCGGCTGGTGTTGTTCCGTGTACTCCCGATCCATATCTTTGAGAAATTGACGAAAAATGACGGATGACTTCCGCTGGTATTTGATGTCCGACAGATAATTGTCAAAAAGCAATTCGAACAGCTTTTTGATGCGAACCGTATGCTGTTTGATTTTGGGGTTCAAATAAATATATTCCAGGTTAAAGGCCTTCAGCTCCAACAGGGCTGACGATACGTCCGGACTGAAAGCGATATAAGGCTTTTGCCAACTGTTGAGGATAATGTCCGTCACCAGATTGTACACGATGGTTCCGTTGGTATTCCCCAGAACTTCGGCGGCGGGGCCCGGAATATCTGAGCGCCGGATCAAGCCCAGCCGGATGGCGTCTTCAATGTCGCGGCCGATATAGCTGACCGTATCCGCCATCCGCACCAGGCAGCCTTCAAGGGTCATGGGTATCAGGGCTGTCCCCGGATCGGTCCGCTTGGCGGCAATCTGCGCATCGAAATCGGCAAAGTTTTTGCCGGCGACCGGCACCAGCCGTTCGCTATGGATTTCGCCGTCGTGACACAAGATGCCGTCAAGGGTCTGAAGACACAGGTTCCAGCCTTTGCCCTTGCGTTCGACCTTTTCCAGAAACTGCACGCTTTGCAGGTTGTGATGAAAGGGCTCGATACCGTTGTCCCGACAGATCACGGAGAGAAAACGCTCACCGTCATGGCCGAATGGCGCGTGCCCGATATCATGGCCGAGAGCGATGGCCTCGATCAGGTCTTCGTTGAGGCCCAAAAACCGTCCGACCGTCCTGGCAATTTTGGAAACCAGCTGTACGTGCAGGACCCGGTGGGTAATGTGATCGTTTTTTACGAGATAAAACACCTGGGTTTTATCGATATAGCGGGCATAGGCCAGGGAATGTAAAATTCGATCCACATCCACGGCGAAGGCCTGGCGGTAGCTTGAATCATGGCGTTCATCTTGCACGCGCCGGATTCCCTGGGCATTGCGGGTGGCCAGGGGTGACAACATTTGATTTTCCTGCCGGTCCAGCATCTTTTTCAGCTTAACCAGGGATTTGGCTTTTTCAAATTTCTTCATTTTCGATCATGGTTTCCATCAGTTCAATGTAATCGATACCCGCCCGGCGAAAACCTTCCTTGCCGTATTTCATATTGGCTTCCAGGACATAATATTCGCCATTTGATCGGCAGATATCGATGCCCACATCATCCCAGCGGCAGGCTCCGGCCACCTGCAATGCCAGGTCAAGCGCTTCCCGGGGGATACTGTCCAGAGACACCCGACCGCCCACGGCGATATTGCAGCGAAAATCGTCTTCCGGGGCTATCCGCCAGTAGGCATGGACAATTTTTTCGCCAATCACAACCACCCGGATATCGCGATCCGACGGCAGCAGCTCCTGTATGTAGGCGGTGTTCTCACGCGCGAGATAACGATCCAGGTCCTCTCGGCATTGAATCAGATAAACCCCGCGGCCCATGGCCGAGCCGCGCGGAACTTTGGCCACAAAGGGAAAGCTGAAATCCCGGGTGATGTTTAGCTTTTGACGCCGGCCGTAATATACGCGGGTACGGGGATGAGGCACCTCGAGCAATTCGAACATGGCCGTCTGTTTGATTTTGTCCTGGACGCATTTATAGTTGTGGTAGCCGGGGAAGGTGGGCTTGCCCATGGCATCGAACATGTCCGCATAGAAGGCCGATGGGTAGTAAATTTTCCTGGCATTGCGAATCAGCGTCATTTCCTCGCGGCTGTAATCCGAAAAATTGGGCCTTACCCCCAGGGTAATGACATTTTTACAATCCCTGAGACGCCCTTCTAAAGCAATTGCTTTGGTCATAATCTTTTCTGATGTTGAATTGATTATAGATCCCTTAAGGTTACGGTAAAGGCTTACACCAATTAAAATTACAAATTTGATGCTTGGGATTTGGGATTTAGCAAAAATGTAGGTTGGGTTGAGATCCGAGCATCGCATGTTGGGTTTCGTTCCTCTACCCAACCTACCAAAAGCATCTGTCTTGGATACTTAAACTGCGAGATCGAACCCAACGCGCATAATTCCGTCCGTTACCAGCTTTGCCCTGCAAGCCCTAAAAGAGATCAGCGTGTTCCAATAACCCATAGCAGATAACGAATAACTGATGGTGCCTGACTTCTGACCTCTGTCTTCTGACGTCTGTCCTCTGTATTCTGACCTCAGTCTTCTGACGTCTGTCCTCTGTCTTCTGACCTCTGTCTTCTGACCTCTGCCTTCTGAAACCAGCATTTAACAAAGGCGGAGCGAAGCGACTCTTTAATTCGTCCTTCGTCCTTCGTCATTCGTCATTTGAAAAAGCCCTTCAACTACTTCCCGACTGCGTTCCCCATGGCTGCCGGCCCAATATATCCGCTTACATTGCCGGCACTGGTTGAAAGCATCGTGATTTTCCCAGACGTAGTCCGGTACCCGGCCGTATATAGCATGCTTGTCGACCGCCTCGATCGGTAAATTGCACGGCAGGCACCTTGAAAACAATTGAATGTCGGCCCGGGTGAGTGCCAACTCGGCGACAACCTGTCCGAGCTGTTCAAACACCCGGTCGGATCGGATGAATATCAACTTACGCGCGTCAAAGCGGTCGCGCATTTCGACGATTCGCGTCAACAGGACCCGGTCCGGACCCAGCCGGTCATAAAACGTCCTGCCGGCATAATCCGATTCGAATATGGTGTCAAACCCCAGGATACGCAGCCACTTGGCCAATTTACCCAGGGTTCGGTCCGCCGCAAAACTATAGGTCATGGCTTGATTCATACAGACTATTTGACAGGAAGTATTCCACGAATAACCACATTCAGTGATAATTTTGGATTTTAGATTTCAGATTTTGAATCTATAGTATCGCTCTTGGTCCGCGTAGCTAGGTGGGCGAAGCAGTCTCGCTTTTCTAAATTAAAAAAAGACAGAATTCCATAAATCCGCAATCTGCAATCCGCAATCGTCATCATTCCTCAAATCTAAAATCCGCAATCGTCATCATTCCTTAAATCCGCAATCCAAATTCCTCAATCCCAAATCCGCAATCCGAAATCTAAATCATTTCCTCCTCAGCTCCTCATACGCTCGTTGGATTTCCTTGAATCGCTCCTCGGCCAGGGCCTTGAACTCATCGCCCAAATACTCCACTTTGTCAGGATGGTACTTACCGGCCAGTTGTCGAAAGGCCTGTTTGATTTCTTCCTGTGAGGCGCCCCGTTCGATTTCCAGAATTCGATACGGATCCCAGGGTTCGGTTGCCGGATCTCTTTTATGGCCCTGCGTGTCGGACTGATTATTGCCGGCAGTCCGGTGGCCACTGCTGTCGTTATTACGGCTGTTCTGATAATGTTTCTGAAAGGCTTCCCGTTTTTTTTTCAGCTTGTACAGGTATCTCGCCAGAAACCCGATGATGACCAGGTCATCGAGCCAGCCCGGACCGAAAAAAAAGTCCGGCAGAATGTCGTAGGGGCTCAAAACATAAAGCCCCGCCAGAATGATTAAGACTATTGGCCACATATCACACGTTCTCGGCACTACGGCTAATATAAAGGTAATTTTGTCGTTGCCAGCAGCTATTGAATGTTTCGATCTTGGAGTACTGGAGTATTGGGGTATTTCAGATCTATAGCGAACTATAAGTCACTACGCAATCACTCCAATATTCCGATCAAACCGCTCCCACTGGAGAATATCGGCGCAGTGCATCCCCGCTGTCGAAACCTTTCGATTAAACCGGGTTCCCCTCCCCTCAATCCCTCGAGTCTTGACTCGGCCGAGCTGAAACCAAAAAAGACGGATTAATCACGAAAGCACGAAGAAAAAACGAGTTAAATTTCTTGCTTTCAAAATTTCGTGTTTTCGAGACGAAAATGAATTGGTAACTATCTAATACCCAGTACCCAATCCCCAGTACCCAATACCCAACCGAATACCTAACCCGGATAAACCGGAAATACGAAACTCGAAATACGAAATTCGAAACAAATCCGAAATCCCAAAATTCAAATGCCTAAAACGACAATACCGTCGCGACAAAGTTGAATTCAATTCCAATCTTTGTAGTTGCTTGTTTGTTAGTGCATTAAAATGATGCCGACAAATTTTTTGCACAATTTGCACAAAACTGATTTGGTAACTGTCTAATACCCAATACCAAATACCAAATACCCAATACCGAATACCCAATACCGAATACCCAGTACCTAATATCCAGTACCTAATACCCAGTACCCAATCCCCAGTACCCAATACCTAATACCCGACACCAAAGATACCCCAAAGCCGGGTTCGGGTCAACGGTGGCTGCCGGACTTAATTCCGGGACGACTTTTTCACGGGTCTATTTTAGACTAAAGTTCCCGAAATTTAAACCGATCTATATTTATCCGGATAAAAAAGTTAACGGTCCACAAGGCGAATTAAGCCGTTCGCAAGCGGGAATAAGGTCAGATGCGCAATTTCTTTAAATTGGTCATAATGCTCGGCATTATCGCGGTTGCTGGTACTGCGGTGTATTTAATTACAACCGAAAAACACGTTATCGTGTATAGTGACGGTACCATTCTAACCGTAGATGATGAGGATGTCGTATTCTTGGATAACGGCACGGTGTTATACAAGGATTCGACCGTCATCGAGCGCGACGAAATCAAAGAATATTCCAAACTGAAATTCAAACACCTGGTTCTGGTGGCATCCAACAAGGCCCATTCAAAATTGAATGGATATGAGTCCGGCCTGGCTGATTTTTACACCCGCAGCGGCATCTCCAAAGGTCTACTGATTGCTATTCCTGTGGGGATTCTATTGATCTCATTACTTTTTCTGACCCGGTTGAAAGGCAGACGCACAGTACAGCAGCCCCCGCCGGCAGCCACCACAGGCGGCATTAAAGCCGATGTCGCCCTGCCCAAAATTGGTCTTCCTGAAGAAAAGGACATTGTTCGTTTCTTTCTAAACCTGTTCAGAACTCAGATAGGTGCCGGTCCGGATGCCAAGGCCGATTTCGTTTGCTTGCCTTCCAAATCACCGGGACCGAATCAAATTTATGAATTGCGGGTAAAGCAGGCGGCCGACTGGTCCAAGCGCCGCATGACCATCGGTCCCCTGGGCGATGAGACCGGCAGCAAAAGCAAGTGCTATTACGTGATTTATGACGTGCACCTGGTCGTCAAAGTTCCCGCGCGGCCGATCACAGACTTTGAATTGTATATTGAGAGTATCAAAAAAGAAACGGCCATCGTCAACAAACTGATACCCAAGGAGTGCATCATACCCAAGGTATCGGTAATTCTGAACCTGCTGCCTTCGGTTACCCAAAGTGGTGAGGTGCCGGCCGATGGCGATGAAGACCGATATATTGAATGGGTGCGAAGATCCCCGGGATTTCAAAATTATCTGAAGATCAACAACACATTTGTTTACTTCATGGACTTGTCCCAATACTATTTTCTGGGCAATATCCTGGATGAACTCCATGACATTGAAGATCTCATTACGAAAGAAATTGTCGACTATGCCGAAGTCCTGTTCGAACCGGCCAAATTTATAGGGCGTTACGGTATCGAAAGAGATGACATATTTGAAGTGCGGGGAGTCTATAATCGGGTTGAAGTCGATATCCGCAAACTGGTCGCCCAATCCGGCATCAATTCCAACATTTCCATATACCAGTTTCAAACCTGGTTTTTTTCAGCGCTGGCAGGAAAGGATATCGTCGAGGAAAGCGAAAATTATCCCGCCGAGTTCGTCGACAAACTGAACCTCATGCTGAAGCTGGCCTTGCAAAAAAATGCCAGGGTGATCGAAGTTTATCGCAAGATCATTAAAGATTATGTCTTCATGTCCTGCTTCGAGCGAAACAGCGCTCAAATGGCTTCTATTACGGCAAATTTACTCGACCTTCTGGCATGGTTCAGAAGAAAGCGCGTGTCTATGCGCGATCTCAAACCTGACAATCTCTTTGTGGCCGGTGATCCGGAGAGGTACCCGCTGTTCTTGAGGTCGGACAAGGAGTTTTCCCTGGGAATCATCGATGTTGAAACGGCCGTCGATTTCGAACAGCCGGAAAATACCCTAATCAAGCAGCCCCTGTTGGGCGGAACACCATTTTACGCGACGCCGTCCCATTTTTTCAGAAACGAGGTATTGGAAATCAAATATGACGATCTGGGTAAAATTTTCCATCTTCAGGATTGGCACGCGACCCTGGTGATGCTCTACAAAGTGGTCACCGGAGAACTGTTATTTGAACGAACCGCCAAACTTTTCGGTCAATTGCGGGAATCGATGATAAATGCCAACAAGCCTCAGAATTTTCATGGCGACCAATGCGAAAATGCCAGCCGGCATTGGTGGCAATATGCCCTGCGGGAGTTTCGAACCAAGATAAAAGAGAAGGAGGCCTCACTTAAAGGCATTGAATTGAACTTGCCGCAAAACGTTCATTATATGTTCGGCAAAGTCCTGGCCAAAGAGCGCATGTCATTGGCCCGGGCCATCAAGGAAAGCGTCGAGTCCCAAAAAGTTTTCGACACCCCGCAGATCCGTGCCCAGCTGATGAATTCTTCCCACGCCAGGACCTGCCAGTTCAAAGCCGATCTCGTAAACAAGGCCCGGAACCAGCAGAATTCCAAAAGACTGCGGAAAGAAGCCATCGTATTTTTAGATCAACTTGCGGAACTGAAGGTCTCGCTGGGACACCATCTCTTTATGATCAAGCTGTTGTCCAACCCCCTGGCCACCGTTTCGGTTTATGACATTATGGTGTTTATGTTCAATGTGGTGCGAAATAACATGTACCCGCCGCAATGGCCGACGCTGATCGTCCAATCCCCGAATGCCTGCGATATAACCGACGATCATCCATCTTCATAAGCGCCCCAGGATTACTAACAAATACCGGCTTTTTCTTTCACTCTAATCCCTTCATTCCCCCGGACATCCCCGCCGGCGCGGGATGACACATCGATCTTAAAAAACATTAATGTGTGCCTCGAATGCCGCCGAAATTAGTTGATTAGTTGATTGGTTGATTAGTTGGTGAGTTCATGAGTTCGGGTTCGTGAGCTGGTAAGGTAACAATTCGTCTACTCCGAGCTTTCAGCTTTCAGCTTTTTCTCCTTCAACCTTGAACCTACATCCCTGAACCTCTGCTGAAACAGTACCTCTGATTCGTGAGCCCTAAACGGAGGTTTATCCTTGATTTCTGGTGGTTATTGTATTAGACAAATAGAGGATCATAAGGAAAGCAACGCGATTCCCCGCCTATGTCAATTTCTTGAATGCCGGTCCTGAATTCGTTGCATGACATGAGGATTTTTTTGGAGCAATCCGTGATCAGCGCAAAAATTACAGCTTAGAGGTAAGCGAAGCAAACGATAGATCCGAAAATATGCAACAAGCCATTATCAGAGAGCAACCATGAATCCGAACAATATTTCAATATTCGACCTGAGTCCACCAGAGAAGCTACAACTTGTTGAAGACCTTTGGGATGATTTGGCAGCCACGCCGTCTGATGTTCCAGTACATGACTGGCAAAAGGAGGAGTTGGCTCGCCGTAAGGCTAGCCTGATGAACAGACCGGCATCAGGAATTTCATGGGACGAGGTTAAGCGCAGAGTTCGAAATCGCTATGGCCGCTGAACTAATACTCGCGCCGGAAGCTCAGCAGGATGTCGACGAGGCATATAGCTGGTACGAAGAACGTAGAACTGGATTGGGGGAAGAGTTCCTAAACTGTGTTGACGCTTGTCTTCAGGCGATTAGCCGTATGCCTGAACTTTATTCAAATGTCTACGCAGAGTATCGCCGTGCTTTGATTAGGAGATTTCCGTATGCCATTTTTTACGAGTATACCGCCGGTAAGGTGATCATCTACAGCATTTTTCATACGTCCAGGAATCCAAACAAGTGGAAGAATCGATTAACTTGAACAGAAAGTCTTTCGCCGAACGTGAAATTCATTTCCTTATCCAGCAATTAGATCTATTGGTCCGATACCCCTCTCTTCTTTTGTCTTAATAAATTCACCATCTACCTTAAACCCTATGCCATACAACCGGGCAGCGAACCTAAGATCAACACTATATCATTCCGGAAAAAGCGAGGATAACACCCGCCGCTACTTTTAAGAGCGTGCCTTCAACATCCCCGCCGGCGCGGGATGACACGTCTAACCTATAATTTAAAGTGTGCCTCGAATGCCGCCGAAATTAGTTGATTAGTTGATTGGTTGATTAGTTGGTGAGTTCATGAGTTCGTAGGTTCGTCGGCTGGTAAGTTGGCCGGTCGTCTACGTTGAGCTTTCAGCTTTTTCCCCCATCTGACCTCATATCTTTTGAAGCTTTCAGCTTTGAGCATTGAGCTTTCAGCTTTTTAAGCCTCCTCACCTTCTGATCTTCTTACCTTCTCACCTTCTTTTTTCCGACTTCCGCATTCCGACTTCCGCCTTCCTAAATTCTCACCTTCTTTTTTCCGACTTCCGCATTCCGACTTCCGACTTCTTGAATTCTCACCCACCCTCTACCCCACCTCCTCAACTTCTCATCTTCTGATCTTCTGATCTTCTTGGACCGTCTGACCTCTGTCTTCCGTCATCTGTCCTCTGTCATCTGACCTCTGCTAACTGTTTGACACTCCGCGGCGCCCGGTGTACTATCTATCTGTCCATAGTCATTCGGCGCACCGTTGGCGTCTGACGTGAGCGCCGGCATTATCCTGGAGAACTCACGATGATACCCAAAGATATCCCCCCTTACCGATTCAGTGAAGCCCAGGGCCGGGCGCTGCTAATGCTGGCCCGCCGGACGATTTCGAATAAAATCGCACCGGCCGCGACCGCAGCCGACGACAATGATCTGGATGCGGCCCTGGGCGACGAATGCTTCCAACTGCCCTGCGGCACTTTTGTTACCCTTAAAATCGAGGGTCGGTTGCGGGGCTGCATCGGCAACCTGACCTCAACGGAAACCGTTCTGGAAGGGGTCCGGCGCAACTCCATCAACGCGGCTTTGCATGATCCTCGTTTCTCACCCCTGTCGCAAGATGAGCTGCGGCAAAGCCGGATTGAAGTCAGCATATTGTCCGAACCAAGGCCCCTGGCACACAACGGCGGACAGGATTTAATCAAGAAGCTGCACCCCCAAGTTGACGGACTCATCATTCGAAAGGGCCATGCCAGCGCCACGTTTTTACCCCAGGTCTGGGAGCAGCTGCCCGACCCGGAGGATTTCCTGACTCATCTGTGCCTGAAGGCCGGCTTGCCTGGGGATGCCTGGAAAAATTCGGAACTGGAAGTGTCAACCTACCAGGTTCAATATTTTGAAGAATAAAGCTCTGTTTGATTTTCGGAAATACGAGGAATATGATTCACTGAATTTGTCTCGTATTTTCGTGAGCTGGTGGGTTCATAAGTTCGTGAGTTCATGGGTTCATAGTTTGGCAAATTGCCAAAATGAATGATTGATTTGTTAATTCGTTGTTTGGGTAGATTAAAGAAATTTCGTTGTTTTTTGTCCTCTTGTTATTAACGAACTCATCAGCTCATGAGCTTACGAACTTACCAATCTCACCTTTTTTCTTCCGCATTCCGCATATTGCCACGGCGAAGCTTGACGTTCAGGGTCGTGGCTGAAAGCGAAGACCAAAGAGCGAAGACGGGTTCGAATTCCCAACTTCTCACCTTCCGATCTTCTTACCCTCTTACCTTCTGATCTTCTGATTTTCTAATTTTCTGATCTTCTGATTTTCTCACCTTCCCACCTTCTTTCTTTCCCGTGACTCGAACACCGACCTTTCCTGTCGTCTGCTTTGAGCTTGGAGCTTTTTCCCGCATCCGAATGGTGTTCGGCATGGTCCGAGCTGCATTCCCCAAAAATTTCCTTTTTTCGCCGAACCGTGCTAAAATCAAACCAATAGATGAAAAAGACGACTGCCAAAAACAACTTGCCGGGCGCACGCCCCTGGCTTTTGATTCTCCTGTGCCTGCTGCTTTCCGGCGCCTGCGGGCTGGTCTACGAAATCGTTTGGATGAAGATGCTGACCCTGGTGATCGGCAATACGGTGTTCTCGATCACCACCGTCCTGAGCGCCTTTATGGGCGGGCTGGCCCTGGGCAGCTTTCTGGCCGGCCGGGTCAGTGCCACTATCAAAAACCCGCTTAAAGCCTATGCCATCCTGGAAGGGGGCATCGGCCTCTATGCCCTGCTGCTGCCGCTGCTGATCGCGGTCACAGAGCCGCTCTTTCGCATTGTCTATCAGAACCTTGATGCATCGTTTTATGCCTTCGGCCTGTTACGGCTTCTCGTTTGCGGATTGTTGCTGTTGGTCCCCACTACCCTGATGGGCGCGACGCTTCCGGTGCTCAGCAACTATTTCATCGCCGGGCAAAACCATGTCGGCCGGGGCGTCGGCCTGCTTTACGGCGTGAACACCTTGGGCGCCGTTCTGGGGTGCTCGTTGGCCGGTTTTGTCCTGATACCGGCCCTGGGCGTTAGCGGGACGATTTACGGGGCTGCATTGCTGAACCTCGCAATTTGCGCCGGAGTGCTGAAAATTGCCCAAAACCCCCTACCCCTTCGGCGGGAGGATTCAGCAGGGCAGTCTGTGGAAATCACGGCTCAAAGCCGGAAGAAACGAAAAACACCACGGCACCGGCCGCAACTGCGGAGACAGCCGCCGAAGATGGCGCCGACCGCCGGGGAAATCAAGACGGAAATTCCGCCGTCCGCAGTACGAATGGTGATGGTCGGCATCGGACTCTCCGGTGCCGCCGCCATGGTCTATCAAATCACCTGGACCCGCGTCATCACCCTTTCCATCGGTTCTTCCGTCTATGCCTTCAGTCTGATCGTGACAGCCTTTATCTGCGGCCTGGCGCTGGGAAGTCTGGCAGTTGCCCGGTTTATTGACCGCAACCGGTACCTGCTCCCGGGGCTGGCCGTGGTTCAGGGCGCTATCGGCATATCCGCGCTGGCGATCGTTCCGCTGCTTGGCAGACTGCCGGTGTTTTTAGCGGAATTCGTATTTGCAACCGATCAATCTTTCCTTGACATCCATTTGCTCGAGTTCGCCGTCATTTTGGGTCTCTTTCTAGTCCCGACCCTGATGATGGGGGCCGCCGTTCCCATGGCGGTTAGGATCTGCACCCCGGATTCCCGGCGGACGGGGAGGTTCTTCGGCAGCGTTTACGCGCTCAATACCCTGGGTGCGATCGGCGGTTCAGTTATGGCGGGATTCTGCCTGATACCGTGGATGGGAACCCAAAACAGTATCCTTGTCGCGGTGGCGCTGAATGTTCTCGCGGCAGGTCTGATCCTGTTTCAGGTCCCGGGAATCACGCTTGCGGTTCGCCGGGCCGGCGCGCTGTCCATCGCCGCAATTGCCATGCTGGCCTGGTTGACGATTCCCCGCTGGGATGCCGCAGTTCTCGTCAGCGGTCCTTTCCTGTACAGTGGCAAATATAAACAGGTTTCCGCCGAAAAAGGAATCGAGATCGAAACCGCGATGAAAAACAAGGAACGGCTGTTGTATTTCAAAGAGGGCTTGAACGCTCTGGTTTCGGTTGAAAAATCCACGCTGGGAGATGTGTCGCTGAAAATCAACGGCAAGACCGATGCCTCGGCCAAGGGGGGCGATGTCGCAACCCAGTTGATGGTGGGCCATCTGCCGCTTCTGCTGCATCCCGCCGCTCGGGACGTTCTGGTGATCGGACTGGGCAGCGGCATGACCCTGGGGGCGGTGCAAAAGCACCCGGTCAAAGCCGTGGATGTCGTCGAGATCGAAGCGGCCGTAGTGGAGGCCAGCCGGTATTTCCGGGAATTCACCGGCGATGTTCTCAACGATCCCAGGCTGAACCTGATCCTGGCCGACGGTCGCAATCATCTGTCGCTGACCGGGCGGCAATACGACGTAATCATCTCCGAGCCCTCCAACCCCTGGGTCGCAGGGATGGCCAATCTGTTTACGCGGGAGTTTTTCGAGTCGGCGCAGGCGCGACTGCGCAGCGGCGGGCTGATGTGCCAGTGGGTGCACGCCTATGCCATGTCTTCGATGGATTTCAAGACCGTCGTGCGAACCTTTCAGGCGGTTTTTCCCCACGCGACCCTGTGGGAGGCCGCTTTCAGCGGCGATTACCTGCTGATCGGATCGGCCCGGGAGCTCAATATCAATCCCCGCACCCTCGCCGACCGATTGGAAGATGAGCGGCTGTCGGCCGACGTTCGGAAAATGAGAACCAACAGTCCCGCCGCGCTCATGAGCAGGCTGATCATGACGGAGGCCGCGATACCCGAATATGTCGCGGGCGCCCCCCTGAACACTGATGGTAACGCACTTCTGGAGTACTCCGCACCCAGAGCCGTGCTGTGGTACCCGGCCGCGGAAACGTTGGCGGCACTTTACGCCCACCGGCAGAATCCGCTAGACGTCCTGCAATTCGAACATTCCGCCCCACCCCCGCCGGCAATGGCACGCGAACTTCAGGAACGCTTTGCGGCCCGGAGCGATGTCCTGGATGGATTCGTCAGCTATAGCAGGGGTGCGGCCAAGGAAGCAATGGTGCATTTGGAGCGTGCGCTGGTTCGCAGCCCCCAAGATTATGACGCAGCAAATCTGCTGGCCAAACTCTACTATCGAATCGGAAACCGTTTCAGGGATGCAAAGCGCCTGGACGAGGCCGCCACGGCTTACGATAAAAGTGTGACGACCGTTGATAGATTCATTGGAAATACCCGGGACACGTTGGCGGACCACTTTGAGTTGGCGAAAACTTATTCCCGGGCCAATTATTACCTGGGAACCCTGAACCTCGGGGCGGACCGCCTGGAGCGGGCGGCGGCGGCATTCGAAAAATCTTTTACCGCCGGGGTGCCACACGCAGATGCCCACAACAATATGGGAATTGTATATGAACGCCAGGGCCGATACGATGCAGCCATCATTCAGTACCGGCGCGCGCTGGAGCTGAACCCGGACCTCGTTTCAGTGTACATGAATATCGGCAACACCCACCTCAAACAAAAAAGATATCATGATGCGATCGAAAGCTACCGGCAGGTCAATAAATTGAGACCTGAATTCGCCCTCACCCACTACAACCTCGGCCTGGCCTATTTTGAGCAGCAGGAATGGTCCAGGGCGGAAAAGGAATGGCAGCGTGCATTGGCGCTGAAACCGGATTTTACCCAGGCCCGCAAGATGTTGGCCAATGTCCGTAAAAAAAAGTAGCCGCCCTTGCAAGGTGGTCGTTGAATCTGTTTTCCTTCCTTTTGCAGCATCTACCAAGATTGTTTGCAGCTCGTACTCTCCAGGCGGGTATCCAGCCGCTAGCATGAATTCTTAAGGTTTAATCAATTTTGGGGGTCATACATCTGTAAATCTGAAAAATACTTCCTGAAAATGCCGCGATCTCGGGTCAAAATCGCATCACATTTTGCCAAGGCGAACCCCCCTATGTAAAAATCGGACAAAAAGTGCTCTTTTTTATCTAATGGGTGACCACAATTGGGGCATTTCAACTTTGATTTTCGTTTTAAATATTTCAGCCAACGAGATCCGGCAATGCTGACGGCCACCAGATCCAAGACCGCAATGTTGATTTTGTGATCCTTCAGGAATGAAGTCGCAGCATCAGTGTCTCCGCCAAACTGGGGCATGAGCTCAGCAAATACTACGACGGGGGCGACTAATGTCTCCTTGGCGTCCAGCGCCGCGTAGAGCGATTCTTGAAATGATCTGAATTCATCTTTGAGTACATCAATAAGAACCACCGTATCAACACAGATTTTCAATTTATCTTCCCCCTGATCTCGTTGATATACTCATCCGACGATTGCCGGCTTTTAAACTTACCCCGCCATTTTTTCTTAATTTCAGCAACGGGATCCACCACCAGGACGTAGCGTTCTCCTTCTTTACGTATATCAACTTCGCTTCCAGGAACGATGCCAAGGTCTGTCCGGACATTCGGCGGGATTGTGATCTGGTATTTTGCAGTAACTTTGGACATTCTCAATAACCTCCACGTTAGGTATGCTTATTTTCAATATATGGTATACCATTCTTTAAATGTCAAGCAGGTTTTACGTGCAGGTTAGGCACAGGAAAAAATAGGCTGTAGTAACCAATTCTAAGATATCGATACTTGCTCTTAAAATGAGTCAACTTACTTGGACACGATCTATGTCAATTTGCGCCGAATTGAAGGATTTAGGAATTGAGGCATTGGGGAATTAAAGGATAAAATCAATAAATTAAAAAAGATCGTTCGACAAAAAAAGCTCATGACGGGTAGAATTCCTTCAATTCCCAAATTCCTGAATTCCTGAATTGAACCCATGTCCAATTTTCATGCAATTCCGTCACTAACAAAGGTTCACAGCCATTTTTTCGAACTAAATTGCGAGGTCTTAATTTTATTATCTTGGATAAGTTTCTTAAAAAACTTTAACAAATCCTAAAACTTTTTAATACTTTTTGCCTGCAAATCCACCCAGTTCATTCACCAATTGGTACCAATTTGAAAGTCTTTAATTTTTTTTTGCCGCGCGTCGATAATTGGCACAGGCGGTCCAATTCATCTTGTCGCATTTCAGACGAATTCCTAATCAACTGAAATTATAACTTAAAATAGACCATGGATCTTTGCCGAAAATGATCAACCCGAAAAGAAAAAAACCGGCAGCCCGGCGTGGAAGTCACTCCGCACCAAGGGTTGGTCGCTGTCGGGGTGGAAAGGGCGCGATTTTTGCATTAATGACGACAGGCATAAATCGCAAATACGCGTGAAAGGTGAAATTATGCGCACCGGGAATTGCACGACATCCAGGAGGCCGCAAAAGATAAACGCCGGAAATAACACAAAAGCTTCTGCTTGCAAAAACCGGAGAAAAAGATCCGCATCCGCTGGTCTGTTTTTTGTGGGCACGCGCCCGCCGTTTGCGGCAGCACTCGTTATCATATCTCTGCTCGCATTGGCTCTGCCGGTCAATGCCGATTATACGGAAAGAAATGTCAACAATATCGCCGAAACGGCATACGAGATGACTGCGGCATACCACCGGATCTATTTTCCCGACCATCTCGATTCTTCAGTCCGGTTATTGTCACAGGGCTGGAGCTGTGAATTTACCCAGGGGGATATGAGTTACAGCGCCGGCGAAGATTACCTAGGCAGCCCCCGCCCGGCGTTAGCGAAATTTGGTGATCAGACCGTCCTCTACCCGGACGTCTTTGAGCACGTCGACATCGAATATCATTTAACAGATCGGGGCATCAAAGAATTTTACGTGTTAACCGAAAAACCCCGGGCCCCGGCCGGCCACCTCTTTGAACCGACCCTCGATTTTACCCAAACCATCGACACCGGAGGCCTGTCGATGTATGTCGACGGTGCGACAGCGCCAGATGAGTTTACCACTAACCGGTCTATCGAATTCGTTGACGAAACCAGCGGCGATACGATTTTTACACTGCCGGCGCCCTATGCCGTCGATGCCGCCGGGGACATCTTACCCATCCGCTATACAGTTCAAACCCGGGGAAATACAATCCGGATCCACACCCGGACCCCGTATGCCTGGCTCGATGACCCGGCCCGGGTCTATCCGGTCAAAATCGATCCCAGTGCGACCCTTACTGCCGACTACTCGGTTGTATTGGAAGGTGGTACGACTTGGGATACGAGTTGGATCGGTAGCGGGCACTTTGATCACGCGCAGAGAACCGGCATTGACTTTGACACATCGACTATCCCGGACACAGCCACGATCACCAAAGTTGAGCTTAAAATTAATATTGATGACGAGTACGGTCCGGTGGGAAACGACGTCGCCAGTATGACAAAGAAGGCCTACACTTATCACGTCACCGACAATGATAAAACCGGTTTCAATACGGACGTGGATGGGAATGATTATCTATCCAATTCCAGCGGTTTCGAAGGAACCGGCTATCATACGGTCGAACTGCTTTCGGCCGCCGCCACGGACCTGCAGAGCCAACTGGGCGCCGATTGGTTTTCAGTTGGCTGGACCGGAACTACCGAAGCGGATAAAAAGGGGCGCGATGGCCATACCCACTCGGAAGCCAATCCCCCACAACTCATTGTCACCTATACCGATCCCTCTGCGCCGGATTCCATCACCGCGAGCCCGGGCACGGTGGCCATGGTCTATGACGCTACGCTATGCGGCAATCTCGACAAAGACTGGAAAAACCTCACGAATGCCACCGCTTCGAATAACTCATATGCTGATTTTTCGGACAAGAATTTTGATAGCGGTGAAATCTCCAAGCGGCTCGATCTCACGAATTTCGGATTTGCCGTGCCGGACGGCGCCACGATCGACGGGGTCAAGGTTGAGATCGAGAGATATGCCAGCAGTGGCGACGCCCAGGATGAAGTCGTCCATCTCATGCTGGCCGGTTCGCCGGACACCACCGAAAACAAAGCGCTGACCAGCACGGCCTGGCCCACGTCCGATCCGAATTCCTACCAGAGCTACGGTGGTACCACTGACAAATGGGGCATCGCCAGCTTGAGCGAAAGCGATGTCGAAAACTCCGGGTTCGGCGCCACCCTGTGTGTCGAGGCCACATCGAACGATACCGACGCCGATGTCGACCACGTGCAGATCACGGTTTATTATTCCACAGGCACACCGTTAACCGGCGTCAGCAACTCCCCCAGTCCCAACACCGTCAGCGACACCTCAACTCACACGGTGGCCTTTACCACGGCCGACGCCCTGCCGGCCGACGGTAAAATCGTGGTCACCTTTCCGGCCGGCTTCGACTTGACCGCGGTGGGTAATACGGACATCTCCAGCGGCACCATGGACGGCAGCTTCACGGTCAGCCGCAGCGGTCAGGAGCTGACCATCACCCGCAGCGGCGGCAGCTCCCAGGCTGCGGCGGCCGAAAACATCATCATTGCCGACATCACCAACACGGGCACGGCGGGCACGAGCTACACCGTCGACGTGGAAACCCAGGACTCGGGCGGCTCCGCCATCAACGGTCCCACCACCTCGAGCACGTTTACCATCAAGGGCAAATCCGCCCTGGCCGACCCGGCCACTCAGGTAGCGGATCAATTGAGTCAGAACGGCGGCAGCCAGCCTACGGACGTCGAGCTGGTGGGATTCAAGATCACGCCCACGGGTGAAAATTTGACCTGGACGGACCTCGTCATCAGCCTGACCTACGGCGGGGGCATGGCCGATGCCGACATTACCAATGCCCAGATTTATGTCGACAACGGCACGGTGGGCACCTACGAGTCCGGCACCGACACCCAGGTCGGTGCCCAGAGCGTGAATGCTTCCGGCGGCAGTCTGACCTGGAATGCGGTCGGCGGCACCATCACGGCCGCCACCAACTATCTGGTGATATTTGATGCCGGAGCCAGCCTGACTGCCGGTGAAACCGTTCAAGCGACGATTACGGCGGCCAATATCACGGTGACCGGCGCCACCACCAGTGCGTCCATTACCTCCAGCGGCGTCGTGACCAATGAACCGCAGCATACCGTCACCGCTGCGCCGGAGTCCATCACTCAGAGTCCGGGTACGGTTTCCATGGTCTATGACGACACGCTATGCGGCAATCTCGACAAAGACTGGAAAAACCTGACGAATGCCACCGCTTCGAACAACTCATATGCTGACTTTTCGGACAAGAATTTTGATAGCGGTGAGATCTCTAAGCGGCTTGATCTCACGAATTTTGGATTTACCGTTCCGGACGGCGCCACCATCAACGGGGTAAAGGTCGAAATCGAGAGATATGCCAGTGCCGGGGGCGCCCAGGATGAAGTCGTCCATCTCCTGCTGGCCGGTTCGCCGGACACCACCGAAAACAAAGCGCTGACCAGCACGGCCTGGCCCACTTCCGATCCGAATTCCTACCAGAGCTACGGCGGTACCACTGACAATTGGGGTATCGGCAGCTTGGCTGAAAGCGACGTCGAAAACTCCGGGTTCGGCGCCACCCTTTGCGTCGAGGCCACCTCGAACGATACCGACGCCGATGTAGACCATGTCCAAATCACGGTTTATTATTCCACGACGACCCCTTTGACCGGCGTCAGCAACTCCCCCAGCCCCAACACGGTCAGCGACACTTCGACCCACACGGTGGCCTTCACCACGGTCGATGCCCTGCCGGCCGACGGCAAGATCGTGGTCACCTTTCCGGCCGGCTTCGACCTGACCGCGGTGGGCAATGCGGACATCTCCAGCGGCACCATGGACGGCAGCTTTACGGTGAGTGCCAGCGGCCAGGTGCTGACCATCACCCGCAGCGGCGGCAGCTCCCAGTCCGCCGCGGCCGAGAACATCATCATTGCCGACATCACCAATACGAGTACGGTGGGAACTTCCTACACCGTCGACGTGGAAACCCGGAACGCGGGCGGCACCACCATCAACGGCCCGACCACCTCGAGCGCTTTTACCATCAAAGGCAAGTCTGTGCTGGCCAACTCGGCCACCCAGGTAGCGGATCAACTGGGTCAAGCAGAGGGCACCCAGCCCACCGATGTCGAGCTGGTGGGCTTTAAGATCACCCCCACCGGCGAGAACCTGACCTGGACGAACCTGGTGGTAAGCCTGACCTATGGCGGGGGCATGGCCGATGCCGACATCACCAACGCCGAAATTTACGTCGACAACGGCACCGTGGGCACTTACGAGTCCGGCACCGACACCCAGGTCGGCGCCCAGAGCGTCAACGCCTCAGGCGGCAGTCTGACCTGGAATACGGTCGGCGGCACGATATCGGCGGCTACCAACTATTTGATCATCTTCGATGCCGGCGCCAGCCTGAGCGCCAACGAAACCGTGCAGGCCAGTGTCACGGCGGCCAACATCACGGTCTCCGGGGCCACCTCGAGTCAATCCATCACCACCAGCGGCGCTGTGACCGATGAACCGCTGCATACCGTGACCGTGTGCGGCACCGGCCAATTTTCCTACCGCAGGTCGCTCGTCATCGATTATACCAAGGTGGGCGCGGATAACAGCGGCACCCTGCCGTCCACCGGCTTTCCTGTGCTGGTCAGCCTGTCCGGCGACTGGCTCAAGACCACCACCGCGGATCCGGTCAACGGGCGCATCGCAAATGCCAATGGCTGGGACATCGTCTTCCGGGAATCAGATGAAAGGACCGGCCTTTACCACGAAATTGAAGAGTATGACGGCACCAACGGCACCCTGGTGGCCTGGGTCAGAATCGACTCCCTTTCCAAATCCGCCGACACCACCTTTTACATCTATTACGGCAACGCCTGCCTGACTGTCGATCCTGCCGATGCGGACAACGTGTGGGATAGCAGCTTCGAGGGCGTCTGGCACCTGGTCGAGGAACAGTCCGGTACTGGCAGCAACGACCTGTATACGGATTCCACGTCGAATAACTACCACGGTGACGACCAGATATCAGCGACGGGGCAGGAAGGAAAGATCGCTGACGGGCAACAATTTGACGGGAGCAATGACTATATCAATTTAGATGGTCAGGGTATCGAAGACCACGACTACGACGCCTTTACGATTGAAATGTGGTATAAATCCTCTATTTCATTGGTGACTGATGATCAATACATTTATACGCATATGGACAGTACTTGGAGTGACTATGTTACCGTTGGCCCAACTGATGATGGTACGGATGACGATAAAGTACGAGTGTCAATTGGCGATGGCGGCACAGCAGGCAATGTGTATGGCACAACCGATGTCGTTGATCAGCAATGGCATCATTTAGCCATGGTTCGAACCGGCGGTGGTGCGGGTTCCAGAATAAAAATCTACGTTGACGGCAATGAAGAAACCGATGCTGCCGATCCTTCCGGCGGCGGCCTCATCGCTATGGCAACCACGGATGACGGCCCCTATATTGGGGATGATCCAGGTAATACCGAACAGGTCAATGGGTTCCTCGACGAGGTGCGCGTCTCCAGCATCGAGCGCGACGCCGACTGGATCAAAACCAGCTTCAACAATCAGGACAATGCCACGCCCGGCGCCGGCAATTTTATCAAAAGCCTGGGCAGCGAGGCCACGGCCTTTTCCACGGCCATCGACCTGCTCTCTTTGAGCGCCACGGGCAGCGGCAGTGCGGTGCAGGTGGACTGGGTGACTGGCTCGGAAACCGGCAACCTGGGCTTTTACCTGTACCGGGCAACCAGCCCTTACGGGCCCTTTGTCCGGATCACGGACCAACTCATCGCCGGGCTGAACCATTCGGTGGAAAGCCGGGCCTACAGCTACACCGATGCCAATGTCACCCCGGGCGAGACCTACTACTACAAGCTGGAAGATCTCGACATGGACGGCCGGCGCACCTTTCACGGACCCGTCGGGGTCAACTGGGACGGGGCCGGCGCTCCGGAGGTGACCGAAGGGGATCCCGAACCGGCGCCCTGGGAGCCCGGCGGTGCGGCCGGGCCGGTGACGGTGTCCGCTACCAACGAGCCCGTCTACAAGATCCTGGTGGCCGGGGAAGGCCTCTACCGGCTGAGCCGCGATTTTCTGACCGGCCAGGGTGTCGCTTTGGACAAGGTGGATTTGAGCCGGGTGCGGCTGTATCACCTCGGCCGTGAGGTGGCGATCTGGGTGCACGACGCCAATGGCGACACGGTCTTCGACGCTGCCGACCACATCACCTTCTACGCCCTGCCGGTGGCGGCGGAATTTGCCAAGTACAGCACCGACAATGTTTACTGGCTGACCACGGGCGCGGGGGAAAACACCGTCAAACGCATGGCCGCAGTCGACAGCGCTCCGGACGATAGCGCCCTGGCCACCGGCTTTGACGCCACGGTCCGCAACGAACAGGATCAATATTATTACCCCAACGCCCCGGGTGCCGATGAGCTGGATCGCTGGCTCAACTCGACCTGGGTGGTGGGCGCCGAAATTTCCTGGCCCGGGGCCGGATCGCCCATCACCTTTAACCTGGACACCCCCGGGGCCACCGGGACCGGCACCCTGACCGTGGCCCTGCTGGGCACTTACGACACCGATCATCAGGTCGACATTTCGGTCAACGGCGGTGCGGTCCAGACCTTTACCTGGAGCGGCATTGCCTTTTACGAGGCCGTGATCGCGGATGCCGCTTTGGTCGACGGACTCAACGCCATCAGCCTCACCTGTCAAACCGGGCTGGACGCCCTTTTGGTGGACTGGCTGACCGCCGACTATCCGCGCAATTATGCCGCTGACGGCGACGAGATAAAATTTACCTCCGACAGCCCCGAGCGTTTTTTGGTGACGGATTTTGCCGGCGCCGAGCTGCTGGCCTTCGACATCACGGATCCGGAGAACGTCAGCCGCAGCGTCAATTCTCAAACCACCGGCAGCGGGCCCTACAGCCTGGAGTTCACGCCGCCCAACGGCGCGGCCGAGGCGCGCACCTACCTGGCGCTGAGCAGCGACGCCCTGCTGATCCCGCAGGCCGTGGCGGCCGATGTGGCCTCCAACCTGACGGACGCCGCCAGCGGGGCCGACTACATCCTCATCACCCACCGCAACCTGGGCTGGAACGGCAGCGGCGATCCATACGCCTGGCTGACGGACCTGCTGGCCCATCGCCAGGCCCAGGGCCACCGCGTGCTGGCCGTCGACCTGACGGACGTTTACGATGAATTCAGCTTCGGGCTGGCCACCCCGGCCGCCATCAAGGATTTTCTGGCCTATGCCGTCAGCTTCTGGACGGCGCCCGCGCCGCAGCACGTGCTGCTGGTGGGTGATGCCACCTATGACTACAAGGACAACTGGGGCAACGGGGCGGCCGCTGACGTGCCGTCCTACACGATTTATACCCGGGAGGCCGGCGAAACCGTCACCGATGAATGGTATGCCGCCATCAGCGGCGGCGATGCCTTACCCGACCTTTACATCGGACGCCTGCCGGCGGCCACGGCCGCCGAAGCCCAGGTAATGGCGGCCAAAATTATCAGCTACGAAAGCGCCGTGAACACCAAAACCTGGCAAAAGAACATCCTGCTGGTGGCCGACGACCGCAGCCAGGACGAGGAGGCGGTTTTCGAAACCATGAACGATAACGCGGCCGGCATACTGCCGGACGCGCTGCAGCCCCCCTTCAAGGCCTACCTGGCGGATTACGGCTCGGCGGACGCCCTGAACGCCGATTTGAAAGCCCGGATCGATGCCGGCAGTCTGTTGCTCAACTACAGCGGTCACGCCAGCGTCCAAATCTGGGCCCAGGAAAACGTTTTTGACAACAATGATGTGTCCGGCTTGGTCAACGACGCCGGCCGCTACCCGTTTATCGTCAACATGAGCTGCCTGAGCGGCTATTTCGCCTACCCGGCGGCCTGGAATTTCCCCTCCCTGTCCGAAGCCCTGCTGCGGGCCGAAAACAAGGGAGCCGTGGGCATGCTGGTGCCCTCCGGCCAGACCAATCCCAAGCACCAACTACCGTTGAACGAGGCCCTGTTCGAAGCCGTCTTCGACGACGATATCCGCCAGGTGGGTGCGGCCATCGGCCGGGCCAAGCAAGCCCTGCTTCAAAACAATCCGAATTACACCGAAGTCAGCCAAACCTTTTTGCTGTTGGGCGACCCGGCCATGGTGCTGCAGGTGCCCCTGCCGCGGCGGCCCGCCGGGCTGACTGCGCAGCTGACCACCGGCAGCACGGTGGATCTTGCCTGGAACAGCGCCCTGGACGCCAACGGAGGCGCAGTGGCCGGCTATAACATTTACCGCAGCGCCGGGGTCAGCGGGCCCTGGACGCAGCTCAACGGCACCGCGCTGGTGGACACGGTCTACAGCGACGACGGTCTGGCCACCGGTGCCGCCTATTACTACGTCGTCACGGCCCTGGACACCGATGGCGACGAAAGCGTATTCAGTGATACGGCCTCGGTGGTGTTGACCGACAGCGACGGCGACCGGCTCTACGATCTGCTGGAAGCCGCCGGCTGCACGGATGTCAACCTGTCCGACAGCGACGGCGACGGCCTGTCGGACGGCGCCGAGGATGCCAACGGAAACGGCACCGTGGATGCCGGTGAAACTGATCCCTGCGACGCCGACAGCGACGCGGACAGCCTGCCCGACGGCTGGGAGACCGCCTATGGGCTCAACGCCCTGAGCGGCACCGGGGATGACGGCGCCGACGGCGATGCTGACGGCGACGGCTGGACCAGCTACCAGGAATATCAGAGCTGCACGGACCCGCTGGATGCCGGGTCGGTGCCGACGGCCCCCGGCGTGCCGGCCTTGAACTACCCGGCAAACGGCAGTGAGACCACCACGCTCGAGCCCTGGCTGTCGGTCAGCAATGCCGCCGACGCCGACTGTCAGGATGTGCGCTATATCTTCGAGCTGTATGCCGATGCCGCATTGACGACCCTGGTGGAGGCCACGGCCGCCGAAGGCATGGCTGAGGGCGGCAATACCACCGCCTGGCAGCCCGGCAGCGCCCTGAACGAAAACGCCCACTACTACTGGCGCGCCCGGGCTTATGACAGCTTGGCCTCCAGCGATTGGATGGCGACGGCCCGGTTTATTGTCAACAGCACCCCTGAAGCGCCCACCATCCCGGTTGTCAGCGCACCGCCTGACGGCTCGGAGGTCACCCTGCACCGACCAACCCTGGAAGTGGTCAATGCCTCCGATGCCGATGGAGATCCCCTGACTTATGCATTCGAGGTGTACGCGGACGAGAACTTGGACATCCTGGTCGACAGCCAAACCACTGTGGCAGAAGGTGGCAGCGCAACCACCGCTTGGCAGGTGGCGGTGGAGTTGGACGACAACACCGACTACTGGTGGACGGTTAAAGCCACCGACGATGAAAATCTGACCGGCGGCTGGTCGGCCGCGGCCCGGTTTTTCGTCAACACTTCCAATGACGCACCCACCACCCCGCCCGGCGGCAGCCCGGCCGATGGTGCGGAGGTGGCCACCACCACGCCGCTGTTGGCGGTGGTGCATGCCACGGATGCCGACCTGGATGCTCTAAGCTACTATTTCGAAATTGACACCGTGGCCACTTTCGACAGCTTCGAACTGGAGCAATCCGGTGCGCTCGCCGAACAGGCCGGTGTCAGCACCAGCTGGACACCCCTGGAGCTGATAGACAACACCACTTATCACTGGCGGGTGCGGGCCTTTGACGGCGCAGCCTACAGCCCCTGGCAAAACGGTTTGTTTTTCGTCAATACGGCCAACGATGCCCCCGGTGCGCCCACCGTCGACCATCCCGGTGATGCGAGCGAAATCACTACTCGCCAACCGACCTTGTCAGTCAAGGTCGCTGTCGATGCCGACTTGGATACGCTGGTTTATGAATTCGAGCTATACGAGGACGCAGAAATGGCCGCCCTGGTAACCGATGCCGCGGATGCCGGCCAAAATTGGCAGGTGGACCAGACTCTGGCCGACAACCGCAGTTACTTCTGGCGGGCCCGGGCCGTGGACGCCCATGGGGCTGAAGGACCCTGGTCGACCCTGGTGTCGTTTTTCATCAACACCGCCAATGACACCCCCGGCACCCCGGTGCTCAACAACCCCGTCAGCGGCGGCATCGCCACCTCCCTGACGCCGACCCTGTCGGTGTTCAATGTCGACGACCCGGACCAGGATGACTTGACCTATGCCTTCGAGTTGTATGCCGATGCCGACCTGTCCCAACTGGTGCACACAGCCGTGGTGGCCGAAGGGCACCTGATCACTTCTTGGACCGTATCAAACGAATTGGACGACCATGGCGTCTATTATTGGCGGGCCCGGGCCGACGACGGCCAGCAGCCCGGCTCCTGGATGCCCACGGCCGTGTTCGAAATCCACACGGCCGGAACCGAAACCGCGCACGAGATCGTCACCCGGCAGCCGGTCTCCGCTGCCGCCACCGCGCACCAGACCGTCAACGTCAGCGCGGTGGACAGCCCCATTCACAACACCGTTGTGGAGCTGCCCCCCGGCGCCCTGCCCAGAGACTGCTCCATCAACATCGGACCCGTCACCAATCCGCCGGCCCTGCCCCATGGCACCCGCAAAATCGGAACCGTCACTGAATTCGGACCATCGGGTATGACCTTCAATGTGCCGGTGGTCATCAGACTGCCCTACACGGCCGCCGCCCTGAACCAAGCCCGGGTGGCCAACCCGGTGGAACTGACGGTCTACTGGTACGACCCTTCGATTTTAACCTGGGTCCCCGTTGAAATTGAAAGCATCGATACCGTCAACCAGCTGATCGACATCAAAACCGATCACTTTTCCATGTACACTGTGGGCGCCGCCGTGGCTGATGCATCCGGCGGCGGAGGCGGCGGCAGTTGTTTTATCGCTGCGGTCCATCGTGCGGAGACAGTGTTTTATATTGCCGACTGGTCCGACATCAGCATCTGCGTTTTGCTGGCGTTGGCCGGTTTTTTGTGGCTGGGTGGACGGAGAAAAAGAAGGTAGGAAGTTAAGAAGATCAGAAGGTGAGAATTCAGGAAGTCGGACCCAGTCTTCGCTCTTCGAGCTTCGCCGCGGCAAGATGCGGAATGCGGAAGTCGGAAAAAAGAAGGTGAGAGGAAAGTGCTGAGGGTTGAGGACTGAGCGGGGAAGGATAAAGGAGCGCTGCGCTTAAAAAGCACTTCGTTTGAGGAGCGCTGCGCTTGTTGAACACCTTTGATTCTTAAATCAGATGTGAAGTGCTGCTGGTTTGGCTGGGAAGACAACTCAACAAATCAACAAGCCAACCTGCGGTGTCACGAACTCACGATCGTACGATTTTACCGGCTAACGAGCTTACGGCCTCACGAACTTACGCACTCATGAACTCACCACCTTGTTAATTAATCAACGAATCAACAAATCATCTATTTGCGTCCTTTACTCAGGTTGATAGTTCTTGAGTTCCGGGAAATATTTTCGGTAAATGTCCCGGTCTCGAGTCAAAATCACATCGCATTTCGCCAGCGCAAAGCCTCCTATATAAAAATCGGAAAGGAAATGTTCTTTTTTATCCAAAACCTCTCCGCAGTTTGGAAACTTTATTTTTGATTTTCGTTTAAGATATTTCATCCACCGTGGTCCGGCGATACTTACTGAGTCAACGGCTAAAGAATCAATCGTGATTTTATGGTCCTTAAAAAACGAATTGAGCTGAATCTTATTGCCTCTAAATTGCGCCATAAGCTCAGCATATACAACCGATGGTGCAATCAACGTCTCATTTGCGGCCGGAGCCGCATAAAGCTTTTCCTGACCTGACGGAAATTCATCTTGCTACCAAGACCTAAGAAGTAAAAGATCAATTATTCAATGGCTTTTTAACTCTATGCTTTGAGTTACCAGTTTCCACCGTGCACAGCAGTGAGTCCAAACGCCTTCAGTCCGGTTTGTCCCGACGAAATCCACCTTCTTCTCAAAGCCGCACTAGAAACCGATAACGCCCATTGACAGACTCTAATATATGTGTAAGTATATTTGGATCAATTTACAACGTGAGGTGAAAAAGTGGCGCAAATTGCAATTTACATCGATGATAAACTGGCCAAGCGTTTGGACGCGGCTGTCAAGGCGTCGGGACAGTCAAAGTCAAAATGGGTGGCGCAGGCGATAAAACGTTCTTTGACGGATCAGTGGCCCGAAGGTTTTTTCGAACTTGCCGGAAGCTGGAAAGATGACGGTGGTCCGGACGAAATTATGGCAAGAATTCGCATGGGATCGGAAGCAGCGGAGACACGGGAGAAACTGTTCAGATGACGCGGCTTTTGGATACCAATATATGCATATACTATCTAAACCACTCTTCTGATAAGCTAACTGCAAACTTTAAAAAGTATTCTCCGTCGCATATCAAACTGTCTTCCATTACGGTTGCCGAGCTGTTTTACGGTGCCGAAAAAAGCAAAGATAAGAAAAAAAACACCGAAACGGTCGAACGTTTTACAACCACATTTGAAATCCTGCCTTTTGACGACGCCTGCTGTAGAATTTACGCAAATTTGAGGGCTTCACTTGAAAAATCCGGAACCCCGATCGGCCCGAGGGACCTGCTAATCGCGTCCATCAGCCTCGCCCACAATCTTGTCCTCGTAACGAATAACACAAAAGAATTCAGACGAGTAAAAAACTTAAAACTTGAAAACTGGTTATGAAGGCTCAATATATCTTGCAACCATAGATCAACGGAATATCATTCCAAAAAAGACGAGGATAAACTCAGCCGCTCCTTTTCTTAATCCAGCCTTTTTAGTCTCAAAAACATCAATTTAAGATCAAGAAACAGGGCCATTTTTAACATAGATCCTTAATTGGCATACGTTATCCATGGCCCGACCCCATTCAACTTCATCAATAATGGCTTCCATTCCCGGGTTTTCATAGGCCAAGGCAAGAACAGCTGTTTCACCAGGACCTAGTCCCCAATCTGCAATAAAATCTGGCGCAGGTTTCGAAGGTACGACTTCAAGCCATGGGGTTTCGTCTAGCACCCTGGCTGTAATATCTTTAGAACCTCTTGCTTCTATCTCTGCGGCGACGGGCTCAGGAACATAGATTTGGCCGGCAAAAGCAAGTAGAAGCTCTATTCGACGACTACGACTGAAGAAAATGAGCGGTGACGCGTTCACTGCAGCAGTGTTATCCACGAGACAATTCCCTGTCTAGATCATCAAAATCAACTGTAAAAGAATCTTTTCCCATACGAGCCAATGCCAGCAGAAAGTCCGTGCGGTTCATTCCTGCGATTTTCGCAGCCATCTCCTGGGATATCTTGCCTTGTTCATACCATACAGCGGCAGCAGCAAGCCTCATCTCGTTCTTAAACTCTTCTGGGGCATACCGCATAACAGAAAATACTTGGTCGGGTAATTCTATATTCAATGTTTTCATAACTTTCGCCTCCGCAAAATCCTTTTTATCTATTAGCACATATTAATTGATTCTTCAAAATCTATTCATAGCCCTCTTTATAGTGTATTTACCGTTGGTCCTGAAATTCGTTTTCAGAACTTCAAATATTAGATTGGTATCGTTGTCGGTGGCAAATAGAGCCTGTATTTAAAAGATTTAAATCCATTGCCCAAATAGGCCACCTTCCCAAACATAGGATGCCAGTAATAAAAAAGAATTCGAAAGCGCTGCAGGCCTTAAAATTGGAGACTGGTAATAATCAGCCCGCGCACCTGAAATCTGGCTTTTTTGGCCTATTTATGATAATATGGACTTGTATTATTTTTTTGGTAATCACGGGCAGATAGAGCAATTATTGGTAATGAATAAATGAACTGCCCCGCGGCCAGTCGCGGAGTATCAAAGAACAATAAATTCTATTCAAACCCAGTCCCGCTGAACTAAAGCGGTACGGGGAATTAAACCCGGCAGATTTCGCTAGCGCCTTAACACGTGCTTTGAAATCTGTGTAATCTGCGAAATCTGTGGATTAAAATTTGGTATTTGAAAATGATCGATTTGAATCGACGCTATCAGAGAAATGAGAATTTTGTATTTCGCCGCATCGAAGATGAGACCATTCTGGTGCCCATCAAAGACAACGTGGGCGACATGGGCTCAATCTACAATCTGAATGAGGTCGGCGCCCATGTGTGGGAACAATTGGACGGTCGCCAAACCCTGCGCGATATCGGCGATACAGTCGTGGCGCACTTCGAGGTGACCACCCGGCAAGCGCAAACGGACATATGTGAATTTATAGATCAGCTGGAGTCGATCGATGCCGTTGTCGGCATGCCGGTCGGCACGGATTGATTTCAAGGCACTTGGCTGCAGGAATACGATAGCAATGAAAAAAACACAAAAGAAAAAATACGAGAAACCCACGGTCAGGAAAATCAAGCTGGATGCCAAAACCGCTGTACTTGGCTTTTGCAAAAACAGTGGCTTTTTAGGTCCCAGCGGACCTGGCTGCGGTCAACCCGGACCCGGCTGCAACTCGGCCGGGTCGTAGACAGAAGTCAGAGGACCCGTCTTCGCTCTTCGAGCTTCGCCGCGGCACGCAGAGGTCAGAAGACAGAAGTCAGAGGACAGAGGACAGAGGACAGAAGTCGGATGACAGATGTCAGAGGTCTGAGGACCCGTCTTCGCTCTTCGAGCTTCGCCGCGGCACGCAGAATTCAGGTGAACCGCCCTGGCTCTGCGAGCCTGGAAACCCTGTTGAGAACTGTATCAATCGCAGATCAGGCAGAGATAACACCGTTTAAGCGGGGATAAACCCCACCGCGACATTCTGATAGAGCGACACGCGGCGCAAGCGCCTGCGCTGCGCGAGCGATACAATAAATCCGATATCCAAAATCCAATACAGAATGCCGCGAATACTAAACCTACGCATCGGCGAAATTTCCCTGGCCCTTGATTGGCAGAAACCTATCGGGAATTGGGAGGTACCGCCGGCGTACCAGCCCTTTATCGGCGGCAGCCAACCGGATATGCGACTGGTCTTGCATCAGCAACCGCCTGAGATTGGACCCGGCAAGAAAATCTTCGAAAGCCCCCCGATTTGGACCCTCGTTCGCTACCCGGATAAATCTGCCATCAGAATCTTTGAAAACCTACAAGGCTTCCAGCGAACCCTGGTTATTCCGTCCGGTTTAGACGAAACGGAGCTTTACTTCAACGGCGCCGGCAGTCGATTCATGGACCCATTCTTCGGCCCCACCCTGGAACTATTGATGATCCATGGCCTGGCCCGGGAAAAAGGGGTCATCCTGCACACCTGCGGCATCGCCCGGGGGGACAGCGGCACCCTTTTTGCCGGCGAATCCGGGGCCGGTAAAAGCACCATGGCCGGCCTGTGGAACCGGCAGGAGGGCATTGTGGTGCTCAGCGACGACCGCACGGTGGTGCGGAAGACAGGCGGTGAGTTTCGGATGCACGGCACCCCTTGGCATGGCGAGGCCAAATTCGGCCTTGCCCGGGATGCACGGTTGGACAAGATCTTTTTTATTCGACACGGAGACGCCAATCGGGTTCGCGAAATGAACGGGGCTGAAGCGGTGCAGTCCTTGCTTACCTGCGCCTTTCCACCTTACTGGGATGCGGCCGGTATGGGATTTACCCTTGATTTTTTCAGTGAAATGACAGCCGCGGTACCCTGCTATGAGCTTTTCTTTACGCCGGACCAGGGGGCGGTGGATCTGATCAACCAGGTCTAACAGGAAAGGTTTCCCCGCTTACGCTTCGCTTCAGACGGGATCGCAGACAGGTGTCAGTGTTCAGGTGTCAGGAAAGGTCGCCTTAACTCCCAACCACCGGACATTTTATAGGAAGCGGCAAACTGAAGTTGTAGGGTGGGCTGTGCCCACCTTCGACCTTTGGATTCAGCGCTAATTGGTGGGCACAGCCCACCCTACAATAAGAAATTTTTTCATCGATAGAGTGCACACAGACTGTGTTTGGAAAAAATAGCCCCTGCGGTATAGCAAAAGCGAAAATCCTTAGACTTAGCACCTATATACTGAAATCCCATCATGTTTGCGCAGGAATTACACTATAGCCGGATTGAATATTTTAGGAATGCTATCGATTTAAATTAAGAAGACAGAGCGAAGCGATACCACAAATCTTCGATCTTAAATCTTCAATCTTCAATTCCACCATGCCCGGATCAGGTTTTGAGCAGCTTTCTGAATTTGATGAAATAATCCGCGCCGGACCAGATGGTAAAAATCAGCGCCCCCCATATAAAGAAATTTCCGATCGGCTGGGGATGAAGCCCCCAAAAAGGGTAGTGAATTAAAAGCGGGATTGCGGCGGCGATTTGAAAACCGGTTTTATACTTGCCCAGGTTGGACGCCGAAACGTCTTGTTTGTTTTCGGCGATAATGCTACGCAGCCCCGTCACGGCGATCTCGCGCCCGATAATGATGCAAACCATCCAGGCCGGCACCCAGCCCAAAGCGGTGAGCATGATAAATGCGGATGACACCAAAAGCTTATCCGCCACCGGATCCATCACTTTACCCAGATTCGACACCAACCCGCGGGTCCTGGCGATATAACCGTCCAGATAGTCGGTTATGGCGGCAGCACTGAACAGGATCGCCGCCAGCCAGGTGCAAACCCGATTGGGAAACATCATCAGGATCACGATGAGCGGAACCGCGATAATTCGAAAAAGCGTCAATGTATTGGGATGACTTAAGACTTTTTTCACAATTCAGATTTACCAGTCTTATCCTCGGAGTGGGCCGCGATATATTTTTTTTTGCACTCGGCACTGCAGAAATACAGATCCTGGCCGTCAAGATTTAAATGGACTGCATTTCTCTTCGGGAAATAGGCTTCGCAGCAGGGATCTTTGATCATGACATCATCGATTTTGCCGATATTTTTGTCCGTCACGGTTTTGGAGCCATGCGGCGCCGGGAACATCCAGGATTTCAGTGCCCGGTAGAAGACATAGACCACAACCGCCAATATGATAACTCTGATCATTTATATTCAACAATCCCCTGACCTTCTTCCGCCAGATTATCCAGCAGTTCGCGCATCTTCTGCTGCAACACCGGGTGCTTGATGTCAGGATCTATATCACAGATTGGTTTTAACACAAAGCGCCTTTTATGCATTCTGGGGTGCGGAATCGTCAACCCGTCATCGTCTTGCACGAATTCATCGTATAAGATGATATCCAGGTCAAGCACACGCGGGCCAAAACGAACCGCTTGCGGCACCCGCCCCACAGCCTGCTCGATGGATTTAAGCAAATTCAACAGGGAATGCGGATCAAGCACGGTTTCAATTTTGACGACATAATTGACAAACCAGTCCTGATCCAGGTAGTCAACGGGTTCGGTGCGGTAAATCGGCGACTGTTCGATCAGGCGGGTACCAGGGGTACTCGTCAGGTCGGCAATGCCATTGCGGCAGTTTTCAAGCTTATTGCCCATATTGGAGCCGACGCTCAGGTAAGCTAAATGAGATTTCATTGGAATCGAACTTTTTATGGATTAGGCTGCGAACATCCCGGCCAGAAGCTTGAGGTTTCAGGTGTCAGGTTTCGGGTGTCAGTAAGTGCTCCTCTGAAACTTCAACAGAAAATGGACAGAATTCCTTAATTTTAGTCAATTTAGACATTTTAAAATTTTAGCCATTTTATTGAAAGGGCTAAAGGACTGCCTAAATGTATAACTATGACATCAAACCGTTTGATTCCGGTCTGCTCAGGTCAAAGCTGCCATGCGTCTTCCCCGAGTTGCGCGGTATAGATAATCCGGGCATCGCCTTCCAGGTAGACATCGCTGAAGAGGCCGTCGTTTTCATTGAAATGAATGGTCAATGTCTCAGCACTGCGTGTCAGGAGGTTGGTGGGTGAATTCCAGCCCAGCTTCGCCGAAGACACCAGAGCGCTGGCAATTGCCCCCGTTCCGCAAGCCAGGGTTTCATCCTCAACCCCCCGTTCATAGGTTCGAATGGCCAGGTTTCCTGCCCCTCGCTGCGTAATGAAATTAACGTTGGTGCCGGCTGGGGCATAGGTTGCGTGGTTGCGGATCTCGCGGCCCAGGTTAAAAACATCGGCATCATCAATGGAATCCCGCATGATGACCACGTGCGGTACACCGGTGTTGATGCTGCTCACTTCCAGCGCACCGTTTGCCAACTCGATGGAATAATCCAGGCGCAAATCCGCCGGATCCGGCATCTTTACTTTGGCCCGATCGGCAGAAACCTGGCCGCTGACAATCCCGGCGTCGGTTTCAAAAGTCAGGTTTTGCCCGGCAATGCCGTTGACAAAGGCAAACCGGGCAGCACAGCGGGCGCCGTTGCCACACATTTCAGCGCGGCTGCCGTCGGAATTAAAAAACCGCCAGCGAAAATCAGCTTTTTCTGAGGGTTCGACCAAAATCAAGCCATCGGCCCCCACCGACATCTTGCGGCGGCAGACGGCGGTAATGAATTGTGACAAATCGAGATCGTCGACACAGCGGTCGCGATTGTCAATGATGATAAAATCATTGCCGCTGCCGCTCATTTTGGAGAATTGAATAGGGTTCATGGTATCGTATCCGTAGTGATTTGACTGTTTACCGAAATGGTTTTGTAATTGCCGGCTCAAATATCCCTTAATCAATAAGGTTTCAGGTGTCAGGTTTCGGGTGTCAGCAATATCGATCCCTTAGTTGCATGAACAAAGTTGGCAGGGTATATATCCTCTTTAAAATAGAGGAATAAATAGAAATCGGGATATCATCGCTGACAGATGGCTTCAACGTTTTATGGTGGGCACAGCCCACCCTGAGTGATTTCTTATTCTGAGCAGCCTTGTCAGGCGGGGATAAACCCCGCCGCTACACCAAAAAAAGGTTTAAGGTGTAAGGTTTAAGGTATAGGGAAATGGCACGCACCATGACAAATGGTTGAATAGCCGGTGAGTTCATGAGTTCGTAAGCTCGTAAGCTGCTAAATTTGCAGTTCATCTGCATTCAGCTTTGAACTTTCAGCTCTTTCCCCCTTCCCAACTTCTCATCTTCTTATCTTCTCACCTTCTTTCTTTGCCATGCCTCGAGTGCCGAACGCCGGCCCCTTTTCTGCCCCCTTATACCCTATACCTTGCTGTTTCCCCGAAACCCGACACCTGAAACCCGAAACCTTGTCTGGAGCTAAGTAAACGATTATCGAATCGTAATCGTTCGAGCATCCCATCTAAAAAATTACTCATCCAAAAACGGCGGCATCGCCTCACCCCGGATCAGGTCTTCATAGCTTTCCCGGGCCTTGACGACATGAAATTGGTCGTCTTTTACCATGACTTCGGCCACCCGGGGACGTGAACAATAATTGGACGACATAACAAACCCGTAAGCGCCGGCACTCATGACGGCCAGCAGGTCACCGCCGTCGACGGTGGCCATGCTGCGATCCACCGCCAGGAAATCACTGCTCTCACAAATCGGCCCGACCACATCGGCCACGATCAGATCCCGGCGGGAATTTACCACCGGTTCGATGGCATGAAAAGCGTTGTACAGCGTGGGCCGCATCAAATCGTTCATACCGGCATCGACAATCACAAAATTTTTGGCACCTCCGGACTTACGGAAAAGAACTTTGGTAACCAGAATTCCGGCATTGCCGACAAATACCCGGCCGGGCTCCAAAACCAGTTTAATATCCATGCCTTTAAGCTGCTTGATAATGGTGTCGGCATATTCATGAATCGGCGGCGGCTTTTCATCGGCATAGGTGATCCCCAGCCCGCCTCCCATGTCGAGATATTGTATATTGATGCCCCTCTGCTTCAATTCTTCAATCAAGATTTTCAGACTCTTTAAGGCGTCTTCAAAGGGTTCGGACTCCGTTATTTGAGATCCGATATGACAGGCTACGCCGATTGCTTCGACATGCTCCAGGCGTGCTGCGGCTCGATAGCCTTCTAAAGCGGCTTCCGCGTTGATGCCGAATTTGTTTTTTTTTAAACCGGTGGAGATATAAGGATGGGTTTTGGCATCGACATCCGGATTGACTCGAATGGCAATCGGCGCAACCTTATTGAGTCGCCCTGCCCGTTCGTTGATCAACTCCAGTTCGAGGAGAGACTCGGCATTGAACATCAGGATGCCTTGCTCCAGGGCATAATCGATTTCAGCGCTACTCTTGCCCACCCCGGAATAAACGACACGCTGCGGCGTAAAGCCGGATTTGAGGCCCCGATACAACTCGCCGCCGGACACGATATCCAACCCACAGCCCAGGCCGGCAAACAATTTCAACACGGCTTGGTTCGTATTGGCCTTGGCCGAATAACAAATCAGGTGGTCGATGCCGGCAAAGGCCTTGCTGAAAGCCTGGAAATGTCGTGTGAGGGTAGCATGACTGTAAAGATAAAAAGGGGTTCCGATCTTATCGGCGATGTGTTTGACCGGAACATCCTCACAAAATAAAGCGTTATCTCGATATTTAAAATGATGCATGGTTCACCTGTCCCAGGGAATACTTAGAATATAAATTCGACAAAATTGGAATCTTTACCGGGGATGCCCCCTGCGTCGTAGCTTTTAACCTTGTATATGTACCGGTAGCCGGGCTCGATAGTCTGCGCAAACACCAGCAGCGGTGTGCCGGGCTGTCCGGATCCGGCACTGCGTGCGGGAACATCACCGACTTCCTTAAAAATGACCGGGCAATTGGGACATTCCCGTTCGTAGGCCGGTTGCTGAAACTGATAAATCAAAAAGCCCGCAACCGGTTTTCGGGCTTTTTCGGTCGTTGTCGGAATGCTCCAGCTCAATTTGACGGTTTTGCCGGTAACACTGTAAGCCAGGTCCCGCACCCGCGGCGGTTTGTTGCCGCTGGGCGGCTCCGGCGGCCCCTTTTTGCCGCAGCCGCCCACGAATAATGCCGCTGACAGACAGATTACGGCCGCCAGGGCGGTGACGGTGATGAGTGTTCGTTTTGGGTACGGCTTATTGATCAAATTACCTGCTCCGGGCCGGAAATTGAAAACTGAGGATTGAAGATTTATGGAAGTCGCTCCGCTCCATCATTATACAGATAAAAAGAGATCCTTGGATTTCCAATATTCAATCGAAAATTATCAATCGATGCAACTATGGATAGTTCCAATTCCTTTTCTTAACTTAATCACCAACCAAATATTATTTTCAGTTGTAGGTTGGGTTAAATATACTCAAAGGCTTGTTGGGTTTCGTTGCACTCAACCCAACCTACATAATGCCGGCGATTTTGCAAAATTCGAAACCCAACGATGGTCGATATCGGTGCCGAGCCCAAGAGTTTCTTTCTCACTCAGACTTGACGTCGGCGCCCAGCGGCAGCGCTGACACCCGAAACCTGACACCCGAAACCTAAAACCTGAAAACTGCGCCATTGCTGTCCCTCCCGGGCCATTTTTTCGAATGCGGTCTCGGAAAAAACCTAGTTCGAATCACCAAAATCCGGCAGACGATCCCGTTTTTCGGCCAGTTTTTTTTGGGCGTCGGCGATTGCCTGGCGGACGTTGGTGTCAGCGGTGCCGCCGGCGGAGGTGCGGCGCGCCACCATTTGCCGGGTTTCCAAAAAGGTAAATATATCCTCCCGAATCAAGCCTGAAAATGACTGCATTTGCTCCAGGGTCAGCTGGTACAGCTCTTTCTGGTGTGCCAGGGCAAAACTGACCGCCTGGCCCACGAGATGGTGAGCTTCGCGAAAAGCCAGCCCCTGGGCGACCAGGTAATCGGCCATATCGGTTGCATCCAAAAAACCCTTGGAAGCCGCCTGTCCCATGACGGTTTCCTTGAACTTTATCTCCGGCAGCATGTCGCAGTAGATGCCGAGGCAGGCGGCCAGGGTGTCCACGGTGTCGAACAGGGGCGCCTTGTCTTCCTGCATATCCCGGTTGTAGGACAGGGGCAGGGACTTCATCATGGTCAGCACGGCCATCAGGTTGCCGATGACACCACCGGTTTTGCCCCGCGCGAGTTCCGGCACATCGGGATTCTTCTTTTGGGGCATGATGCTGCTGCCCGTGGCAAACGCATCCGGCAGCTCGATGAAACTGAATTCCGAGCTCGACCACAGGATTAGCTCTTCCGACAGCCGGCTGAAATGAATCATGCTGATGCCGGCGGCGGACATGAACTCCATGATAAAATCCCGGTCCGATACGGCATCGACGCTGTTGGCGGATATTTGCTCAAAGCCGAGCAATTGGGCGGTGTAGCTGCGGTCGATGGGATACGTGGTGCCGGCCAGGGCCGCGCTGCCCAGCGGCATGACATTGATGCGCCCCAGGCAATCTTCCAGGCGCGCCGTGTCCCGGGCGAACATCTCGTAGTAGGCCATCAGGTGATGGGACAGTAGAATCGGCTGGGCTCGCTGCAGATGGGTGTAGCCCGGTAATATCACGTTGATGTGCTCGTGGGCAAGATCCACCAGGACCTGCTGCAACCTTAGGAGCCGGCCGATGATATCAGCGGTGGCCGCCCTCAGGTACAACCTGACGTCCAGCGCGACCTGGTCATTGCGGCTTCTGGCGGTGTGCAGCTTGCGCCCGACCGGTCCGGCGATCTCCACCAGCCGTGATTCAATGTGCATATGGATGTCTTCCAGGCTGTCATCGAAATGAAACCGGCCGGCGTCGATTTCCTGCTTGATGGTTTCCAGGCCCTCAATTATCTCGGCCGCCTCCGCTTCAGTAATGATCGAGGCTTTTGCCAGGGTTTGGCAGTGGGCGACACTGCCCTGAATATCATAGGCATAAAGCCGCCGGTCGACTTGAATGGAAGACGTAAACGCCTCCACCGCCTCCGCCGTCTTTTCTGAAAATCGGCCTTGCCAAAGTTTTTCGGACATCGCATTATCCTGATAGTTGATTTTGTTGCAAATTGTATGATCCTCACGATTAGGATATGGATCGGCACATGTTAAAATTGCAGATTGAAGATTGAAAATTGAAGATTTAATGAGTCGCTGCGCTCCGCCTTTTGTAAATGACTAATGACTATTGAATAATGAACTGCCACGCGGCAAGCCGCGGAGTATCAAAGTACGATAAATTTTATTTAAACGTAGTCCCGGTGAACTGAGGCGGGACGGGGAATTAAACCCGGCAGAATTCGCTATCGCCTCAACAGGTCTATTGCAATCTGTGTAATCTGCGAAATCTGTGGATTAAATTGAACCGCCGAAGGCGGCCCTTCAATCTTCAATCTTAATTCTTCAATCTTCAATTTTTTTCCCCTAGCAGCTCATCCAGGCAATCGACCAGGGCATCGATCTGCGCTTTTTCGATGATCAGCGGTGGGACAAACCGCAGGATATTTTCCTGAATGCAGTTGATCAAAAAGCCCTGCTCCATGCACCGGCCGACCATGTATTCGGCATTGAAATCAAGCTTTATACCCAGCAGCAGCCCAAGCCCGCGGATATCGAGGACGGCGGTGTGCCGCTGTTTTAATTGCCGCAGGCTCTCGCGAAAGTAATCGCCGGCCACGCGCCCCTGGTCAATGACCTTGCCCTCCACCAGCGTTTGGCAGACTTTCAGGGCCGCCGCCGTAACCAAGGGGGTGCCGCCGAAGGTGGTGGCGTGGGCCCCGGGCCCAAAGGCATCCGCCACTTGTTCTTTGGCCAGCATGGCGCCGATCGGCATTCCATTGGCCAGGGCTTTGGCCAGGGTCATGATATCGGGTTCGACGCCGAAATTCTGATAGGCAAACAGCTTGCCGGTGCGCCCCATGCCGGTTTGGATTTCGTCAAAAATCAGCAATACGCCGTTTTCGTCGCAAAGTTGACGGACCGCCTTCAAGTAGTCGGGATCCGGGCAGCGCACCCCACCTTCGCCCTGCACCGGTTCGAGCATGACGGCACAGGTATCCGGTCCCATCTTGGCCTGCAGCGCGGCCGCATCGTTGAAAGGCACGAAATCAAATCCATCCAAAACCGGGTCGAAGCCTTTTTTGATTTTATCCTGCCCGGTGGCTGAAAGGGTGCCCATGGTGCGGCCGTGAAAAGATTGCTCCATGGTGATAATGCGGTAGCGCCGGCCCTGGCCGCGGTCATTGAAATACTTGCGGGCCAGCTTGATGGCGGCCTCATTGGCCTCGGCCCCGCTATTGCAAAAAAAGACCCGATCGGCAAAGCTGTTGCCAACCAGCCAGGCCGCCAAATCCACCTGGGGTACCGTGTAATACAGATTGGATACGTGCCACAGGGACTGGGCCTGGTCGGTCAGGGCTTTGGCAATAGCCGGATGGGCATGGCCAAGGTTGCAAACCGCAATGCCGGCCACAAAATCCGTATAGCTGCGGCCGTCGGTATCGTACAACGTGCAGCCGCTGCCTTTGGAAAGAACGATCGGAAAACGCTTGTAGGTTTTAGCGATGACCTGATCGGCCTGTGCCATGATTTCAGTGGTCAAGGTTTCCCCCTTTTTTATTGAAGATTTAAGATTGAAGATTGAAGATTTAAGGAGTCGCTGCGCTCCGTCATTCTTAATGGTTATCTCGTTCCACCACACGCAGTGACAGGGTGCAATAATTGTCTATCGCACGAAAACGACTGAAACTATTGTGGTAGGACATATCCTGCTTGGGCCGTTAATACTCGTCCAACCAGTATTTAAAATCGATACGCCGCAAGCGTACCTTAAATCTTCAATCTTCAATCTTCAATTTTATAGGATGTACCGGCTCAAATCCTCATCGTCTTTGATGTCTTTTAATTTTTCCTCGACATATTGTTTGTCGATAACGAGCCGATCGGCCGGCATGTCCGGGGCATCGAACAGGATGTCTTCCAACAAGCGCTCCATCAGGGTATGGAGCCGCCGGGCACCGATATTTTCGGTTTTGTTGTTGACCTCCTCCGCCATGCGGGCAATTTCCGACACGGCGTCATCTTCGAAGACAACATCAATTTTTTCGGTTCGCAGCAGGGCCATGTACTGCAGCAGCAAAGCATTTCTGGGTTCGGTCAGAATCCGGACAAATTCCTTTTGCCCCAGGGAATTCAACTCGACCCGAATCGGAAAACGCCCCTGCAGTTCCGGGATCAGATCGGACGGCTTGACCATGTGGAAAGCACCGGAGGCAATAAACAGGATATGATCCGTCTTGGTCGGGCCGTATTTGGTGGTGACCGTGCTGCCCTCGACAATCGGCAAGAGATCTCTCTGTACGCCTTCCCGGGAGACGTCCGGCCCGTGGGCACCGTTTTTGCCGGCAATTTTGTCGATTTCATCCAGAAAAATAATCCCCGACTGCTCGACCCTGGCAATGGCCTCTTTGACGACCTTGTCCATGTCCACCAGCCCCTGGGCTTCCTCCTGGGCCAACATCTCCATGGCTTCCGGCACCTTAACCCGCCTGCGTTTAGTGTTTTTCGGCAGAATCCCGCCCAGCATATCTTTAAAATTAATCCCCATTTCCTCCATACCGACATTGGAAAAAATTTCAACCATCGGCATGCTGCGGTCCGAAACATCGAGGTCCACATAGCGGCTGTCGAGTTTACCCTTGCGCAACATGCTGCGCAACTTCTCCCGGGTCGAAGAAGTTTCCTCGCTGCCGGGAGTCACCAGTTCAAATTGGACATCTGCGGTCGTATCGTCTTTTTTGACTGGGGTTGCCGGCTCGGACTTGGGCAACAAGAGATCGAGCATTCGCTCTTCGGCAATCTGCCAGGCTTTATCCTGAACCCTCTCCTGGGCCCGGATTTTATAATCATTGATGGTTAATTCCACCAGGTCCCGCACCATGGACTCGACATCCCGTCCGACATAGCCGACTTCGGTGAACTTTGAAGCTTCAACCTTGGAAAACGGTGAATCCGTCAGCCGCGAAAGCCGGCGGGCAATCTCGGTTTTACCGACCCCGGTCGGTCCGATCAAAATAATATTTTTGGGCGCGATTTCATCACGCAGGTCCTCGGGAACCTGCTGCCGACGCCAACGATTTCTCAATGCAACTGCCACGGACCGTTTGGCTTTATCCTGGCCGATAATATACTTGTCCAGCTCTTTGACGATTTCGGATGGTTTCAGACTGCTCATTGTTGTTCCTGTTGGTTTCTTAGTAAAATCAGTTTTGTAGACAATCTCCCCCCCTTCCTGACACCCTAAACTATAGGTCCTATATGACTTATTGGACCTATATTACCTAAATTATCGTAACAGGTATCCACCATCGAGCATCCAATACCGAGCATCCAGCACCCAGCATCCAGCATCCAGTATTGAGTATCCAGTTACATCTCCTCAACGGTGATCATATCATTAGTGTAAATACAGATGGAGGCCGCAATTTTCATAGCTTCTGCAACGATGCCGCGTGCATCCAGATCGGCATGCTCGATCAACGCCTGCGCGGCCGCCTGGGCCGCCACGCCACCGGATCCGATGGCGACGATTCCTTCATCGGGCTCGATTACATCGCCGTTGCCTGAAATCAGATAAATGCTTTTTTCATCAACGGCAACCATGACGGCCTCGAGTCGCCTAAGATATTTGTCGGTGCGCCAATCCCGGGCCAATTCGACGGCAGAGCGGGTCAGGTTGCCGTTGTAACGTTCGAGTTTTTCTTCCAGGCGTTCCGACAGGTTCAATGCGTCGGCGGTGGCACCGGCAAACCCCACAATAATGGCGTCATTGTAAATGCGCCTGACCTTTTTGGCGTGATGCTTGACCACGTTGGTGTTCAAAGTGACCTGGCCATCACCGGCAACTGCCACCTTGCCCTTGTGTCTGACGGCTAGAATTGTCGTACCGTGATAATCCATTCCTACCTTACACTCCTTGTATGAAACCGACTTATAAGCGAACCGCAAAATGTCGATTGTCGATTGACGAATGTCGAACAGTGGTTTCGCTTCAGGCTTGGGGCTTCGCTCTTCGAGCTTCGACCCCACAGGTCGCCTTCGGCTACGACCCGACAGGCCGCTCAATCTATTTTTAAATGGACAGAATTCCTTCATTCAACATTCGTCAATCGACATTCGACATTCCTTTCACTTCCGCGGATGGGCCCGATCATAGGTTTCCATCAAGCGATCGATGCTGACATGGGTATATCTTTGGGTGGTCGACAGGCTCTGGTGTCCCAACAGTTCCTGCACAATCCTCAAGTCAGCACCGGCATCCAGCATGTGGGTCGCAAACGTATGCCGCATGGTATGCGGGGACACTGGCTTCAACAAACCGCAGGCCCGCACCAGATTGTCCAGGATACGGGCCACGGATCGGGCGCTCAACCGTCCCCTATTTTTATTTAAAAACAGCGGACCGTCAGGATCCGCCGCAATGCCCCATTGAACTGCTGCCTGTTCGCGATATTGCCGGATCGCTGCCAGCGCTTTTTGGCCCATGGGAACGATACGTTCCTTGCGGCCCTTGCCGAATACGCGAATCGCGCCGGCGTTAAAATCCACATCCCTGACGTCCATTCCGACCAGTTCGGCAACCCGGATACCGCATGAATACAATGTTTCGAATATTGCACGGTTGCGCAAATCCAAAATACCATTAGTTTGGATGGAATCGAGCAGTCGAAACATCTCATCAACCGGCAGGTATTCCGGTATGCTTTTTTCCTGTTTGGGAGTCAGAATCGAGTCGGCCGGGTTGTCGTCAATAATGCCGCGTTTGAGGAGAAATTTAAAAAACGAACGCACTGCCGATAGCTTGCGGGCAATGGTGGTTTTTTTGTTTTTCTTGTGCAGCCAGCCCAAATAACCCCGGATGGTGATCGCCGGCAGCCTGTCGACTCTAATTGGGCGGGCGCCCGTCGGGCGTCGCTTCCCCGCACCGGAACCTTGTCGCAGGTATTCCACGAACCCCTCCAGGTCATGGCAATAGCCACGACAGGTATTTTCCGAATACCCCTTTTCCACGGCCAGGGATTCGATAAACTCGTATATCAATGTCTCAACCGACGGCACCGCCATTCGATCATTGCCTTTATTTGGTTCATATAGCCTAAAAATCAATTAACGCCTCGAGTTCCAGCCAGGATCCAATGTCCCGATACGGGTGGGCAACCCGGTTCCAGGGCTGTCTGTATACAATGGGAGTGATTCCCGCCCCATGTATCAGGTCGCAGGTCTCAAGTCTGTCGTCAACAAAATGCGTAATATTGCGCTGGAGTAAAACTTCAGTTTTATTCGCATGGGAACCGGTCGCAATGACATCGATCGAGTGCGGCTCCAGGGCCAGTATATCCATCAGCCAATCCCGGATGGGACCCAAATACGGCCGCGCCGTAACGAACAGCAATGGGCTGTGGCGGCGTTCGATCCGCCTCAGAACTTCTGCGGCGCCCTTCAGAGGCTCCAGGTTGGTCGTGTAGTCGCCGTCCAATAGCCGCTTGACGACGGAATTTATAATTTCCGGGCTCAATCCAGTGCACTCAACCAAATCATAGCAGTATATGTCTTCATACCGGATGCTGTTGATTCGGTGAATATCCTGCAATATTGCCAGGAACAGTCGCATCGTGTCAGCCACCACCCCGTCGATATCGAACGCCAAAGAAGACGGATTAATCATTGCATTTCTCGATAGAGACAGAACTTACAAGACGCGGCATTAGGCCGCGGCCGCCTTGCGCGATTTTTTCTTCAGCCTGGAGATCCGGCGCTTGCAGATCGTGGCCATTTTGCTGTCCTTGGCCTCTAACGCGTCCTGGCGTTGGGCCTTAAAGGCCTTGATCTTTTTCTTGATTTCGGCAACGGAAGCATCCGCTTTCTTAACCGGTTCGTCCTTAATGCCCTTGACCTCCTTGATGGCAACGATCAACTCTTCTTTTTTCATACCGTGCACGCCGACGATTCCGGGCATGTCTTTGGCCATCTCGCGCAGGTCTTTGACCGTCATTTTCTCCAAAGCTTTTTTCATGCTGCCTACATTTTCATCACTCATTTTCGGTTGTCTCTCCTTTTGCTGAGCCTATTGCTCAATTAGGGTAGCTTTCTATTCTGCTCCAAGGCCCACCACCGATCGAATGCAAATAGACCGAATCGGGTGCGACTTGATAGTAAAGCACAAGCGGAGGCTGAATAGCCCCCGCCTGATGTATAAACCGTTTTCAAGCCGTAATCGGCAACATATGATCGTGCTGCCGGAAAGAATTTTAACAAACTTATTTTACTAACTATTTATAAACAGCCTGTCAATGGTAAAAAATAATGAATTGGGGAATTGGGTTCCTGCTAAAAATTATCGATGGAGCGCAGCGACTCCGCCAATCCGCAATCCGCAATCCGAAATCCGCAATATAGTATCCCTCAATCCCTAAATTCCTCAATCCTTCAATTCCTATTTCTCGAGTTCAGCCGGTCTCATGGCACTCATAAACGGCTTAAATATCTCAATCGGGATCGGAAAGATCGTGGTCGAGTTGCTTTCGGTAGACATTTCGCTCATGGTCTGTAAGTATCTGAGCTGCAATGCCGTGGGATGTTTCTCGATAATCTCCGAAGCCTCGGCCAGTTTGGTGGCGGCTTGAAATTCTCCCTCGGCATTGATCACTTTGGCGCGGCGCTCTCTTTCCGCCTCGGCCTGTTTGGCCATGGCGCGCTGCATTTCCTGGGGCAAATCGATGTGCTTGAGCTCCACCGTGGCCACTTTGATCCCCCAGGGGTCGGTATGGGTATCCAGGATTTCCTGCAGTTCGGAATTGATCTTCTCCCGCTCCGATAAAAGCTCGTCGAGTTCAGCCTGGCCGCAGACACTTCTCAGAGTTGTCTGAGCCAACTGCGACATGGCGTAGGTATAATTTTCCACCTCGATAATGGCCTTGATCGGGTCGATGACCCTGAAATAGATCACCGCATTCACTTTGACGGAAACGTTGTCACGGGTAATGACATCCTGGGGATCCACATCCATGGCCACCAGCCGCAGACTAACTTTCACGATTTTATCGATTATCGGAATCAAAATGATCAATCCGGGGCCTTTGGCATTGATCACCCGACCCAGCCTGAAAATTACACCGCGTTCGTATTCATTTAAAATCCGCAGGGCTGCCGACAGGAAAAAGATGACAAGCACGAGTATGGCAATTGGCGTAATTAAATTCATATCAGTCTCCTTTAGCTGTTGATTCATCAACTGACTCTACTTCCAAAATCAAATTGATCACGTTTACCACCCGCACCTTGGTATTTTCGTCAAGCGGTGCGCTAGCCCTGGCGTTCCAAAGCTCGCCGTGTACAAAGACTTTGCCCTCAGGTGCCAACGCTTTTTTAACCGTCCCGATTTCGCCCACCAGTCCCCCGCTGCCGGTGGCGGGTTTCGACATCTGAGCCCGAAAAACCAGTGCGGCAACGGCCGCGAAAAAGCCGGAAATCACCAGCACTGTGGGCAGCAGGACCTTCAGGGACAATTTCATATCCGGCGTGTCGCCTTCAAAAAGCATCAGGGATCCCAATAGCAAGGCCACGATGCCGGCCACACTTAAAAGCCCATAGCTGGTGATCTTCATTTCCATTATAAAGAAAATAATGGCCAGCAGGATCAGCAGGATCCCGGCCGTGTTGACCGGCAGTGTCTGCAGGGCAAAAAAAGCCAATATCAGGGCCAGAGCGCCGATGACCCCCGGGAAGATGGCACCGGGATGCGACAATTCAAAATAAAGCCCGGCCAGGCCGATCATCATCAGGATATAGGCGATATTGGGATTGCTGATGGTTCTGAGGATTTTTGTCCGCAGCGTTTCGGCCAGCACGATTTTATCGGCACCGTCCAGCGCGAGTTTGCCGCGGTCTTTGATCTCGCGGCCGTTCAATTGCCGAATCAAATCTTCCGTATCATTGGCGACAAGATCAATGATATTTTCCTTCAAGGCTTCGGTCTCAGTGACCGATACGCTCTCACGGATGGCATCCTCCACCCAGTCTGCGTTACGGCCCCGTCTTTCGGCAACGCTTCGGGCCTGGGCCACCATATCGTTGATGATCTTATCCGACATCGCCCCATCGATATCTTTGCCCCCGGCCCCCACCGGATGAGCCGCACCGATATTGGTGCCCGGCGCCATGGCCGCAACATCGGCCGCCATGGTAATCATCACGCCGGCCGAAGCTGCCCGGGCCCCGCCCGGGGATACAAAAACCACCACCGGCACCCGGCTGGCCAGTATGTTTTGGACGATGAGGCGCATCGACTCGGCCAAACCACCGGGGGTGTCAAGTTCGATGATGATGCAGGCGGCCTCGTTTTCCTCCGCTTTCTTGATGCCGGATTTAATAAATTCCGCGGTTCCCGGGCTGATGGCATCGGCAATCCGAATGACATATATATCACCGGAATCCGCCTCGACGGCTTCGGCCCCCAGCCAAACCACAGCGAATATGGCTATCCATAAAAATTTAGTTTTCATAATGAAATTCCTTCATCAGCATTTTCATATCTTCCCAGACATCGCGCTTTTTGTCCGGATTTCGCAGCAGATAGGCCGGGTGATATGTGGGCAGCAGCTTGATGCCGTTGTAATCGTGGAATCGCCCCCTGAGTCTGGAGATGGGCGTCGCGGTCTTGAGCAGCGTCTGGGCCGCAAATGTACCGAGGGCGCAGATGTAGTCAGGCTGGATGGCCGCAAGCTGGCGCTCCAGGAAGGGCAGGCAGGTCTTTATCTCATCGGGTTCGGGGTTCCGGTTGCCCGGCGGGCGGCACTTGATGACATTGCAGATGTAAACCTGGTCGCGGTCCAGTTTGATGGCTTCGATAATGCGTGTGAGCAGCTGGCCGGCGGGTCCGACAAACGGCCTCCCCTGCCGGTCTTCCTCAAACCCCGGGCCCTCGCCGATAAAGACCAGCTTGGCCTTGGGGTTGCCCTCTCCAAATACGATCCGCTTGCGCTCCCGGGCCAGTCGACAGCGCCGGCAATCACCCAGATCGGCAGCAATGTCCGCCAGCGATTCGGACCGCTGAAGCGGAGTTCGACCCCATTGTTCGATTCTCGCCAGAGATTGTTGCGAGCAATCGAAGCCACGCCATCCATGGTCGGCTAAATACCGCAGGCTGTTTTGAATTTCTGTGAGGGCCCTGTCGAATGCTTGTTTGTCACTCATCAGAAAGTAGTGATGTAATCCATTTTTAAAGTTCACGGCCGGCGACAGCCCGAAAAGCAAAGCCGGATCAAAAAGTGGGCAGGACCATTCAAGCTGGCCGAACCGGAGTTAATTACAAAATATCCATTCCGGTGAAAGGTGTCAAGAATGGCCGGCCGGGTGCGCTTGCAGGACCGGAGCCCCTAATATGGCCATGACTTCGAATCATAACAGCACCGCCTATTAACACAGGCGTCCAGTCTGATCATGAGGGAAACTGAGCAAATCAATGCAGTTTCGATGAACTCATTGGCCGTTTTGTCCTCGTCCTCGTGCTCGTCCTCGAAACTATCGAGCCGCTTTCAAACCCGAGGACGAGTACGAGCACGAGGACGAGCACGACTTAAATACCCTGCTTTAGGGTTAATATAGGCGTAGTTTCATAAGAGATCCGAAGCGTTACATATTGCAGGAACACGGCCTAGCTCGGTTGCACATCAATATGAGTGCGGGCAAGGGTCGGCAGGACGCGTTTGAATTATTTCAACAGACCGGCGCCGGGTTGTCCGCCGAAGGGGGCGGCCCAGATTTCCACCAGCGTGTCCCAGCGATTGTCGGTGATATTGATGACGCACCACCGGCTTTCTTTTTGAAACAGGAGCAAGGTTCGCTGGGATTTAAAGCTGCTGACTGCCTGCCAGTTGTCCTTGGCCATATTGTTTTCGAAAAACTGGATTAAAGAACTGCGTTCGACTTTGGATGTAAAAATCAACACACCGGCTGTCAGGCCGGAGGCGTGGTAGACGAAGGAGGACTCGGTATTTAACTTCAAATCACGCGGAACGAGCACGTCTTCGAAATCGTAGTACAGCGGGGCATTTTTCTCATCTTTTTGGCGCGCTTCAGCGCCGTCGGTGGTCTTGGGGGTTGACTGACAGCCGATGCCAGACAGCATCATGACCGTCATGAATAAAACGATCTTCAAACCTGCACGACACCCGTTTAAGAATTGCATGACGAGGCCTCCTTTCCTTGCACCCTGCCCTATCATAAAACATGCCGACCGGCAATTAGAAGTTCAGATATTATAGATTACTTCCATTACGAGTCAACTTTTCTGGAAAACATTAAGGTTTCTTCAAGCCGGATTTAGGTGTTGTGGAATTGAGGAATTCAGGAATTGAGGAATTTGGGAATTTTGTGCCTTAGGTGTAAATTTTTTGCACAAAATAGCAAAATAGTTTCGCCACCAAGACACGAAGACACAAAGGTGAATATTAACTCAAGGTTTCTCTTTGTGTCTTCGCGTCTTGGTGGCAATTTTTTTTCGGCTTGGCAGGGTTAGGGTTTAAATAAAATAAATTCCTTTTACTTTCGAAGACCCTCATTTTCTGAATCCCTAATACCAGATATCCAGAATCGAGCATCCATTACCCGATACCCAGTACCCGATACCCAATACCCAATACCCAAATTCCTATCCTTTACTCTTCAACATGATTAAAGGTCGGAAACCCCTCCTGCAGGCACAGATAATCTTTGTGAGCCTCATTGAGATCCGCTTCGACCATATCCGCCACCATTTCCCGAAAAGTCGTTCGCGGTTTCCAATCCAGTTTGCGGCGGGCTTTGGCGGCATCCCCCAGCAAATCCTGCACTTCGGTGGGACGGAAATATTTGGGATCGACGGCCACGACGATTTGGCCCGTATCGGTGTTAATGCCTTTTTCTTCTAGTCCCTCGCCTTCCCAGCGCAGACCGAGGCCCAGCTGCCGGGCGGCTGCCTCGATGAACTGCCGGACGGAGTAGTGTTCTCCGGTAGCGATAACATAGTCTTCCGGTTCATCCTGCTGCAGCATCAGCCACTGCATTTCCACGTAATCCCGGGCATGGCCCCAGTCCCGGCGGGCGTCAAGGTTGCCGATGTAAAGGGTGTTTTGCAGGCCGGTTTTGATGCGCGCCAGGGCCCGGGTGATTTTGCGTGAAACAAAGGTCTCGCCCCTAATCGGCGATTCATGGTTAAAAAGAATTCCGTTGCAGGCATAAATACCGTAGGCCTCGCGATAATTAACCGTTATCCAGTAGGCATATAATTTGGCAACCGCATAGGGTGAACGCGGGTAAAAGGGGGTGGATTCTTTTTGCGGAACTTCCCGAACTTTGCCAAACAGCTCGGAGGTCGACGCCTGGTAAAAGCGGCATTTGTCTTCCAGTGATAAGATCCGGATCGCTTCAAGAATACGCAAGGTGCCCAATCCATCGGTATTGGCTGTATATTCCGGTGTTTCGAAGGAAACCTTGACATGGCTCTGAGCTGCCAGATTGTAGATTTCGTCGGGTTGAACTTCCTGTATGATGCGGATCAGGTTGGTGGAATCGGTCAGGTCGCCATAGTGCATGAAAAACCGCACGTCCGTCTCGTGGGGATCGCGATACAGGTGATCTACCCGGGCCGTATTGAAGGAGGATGCCCGCCGTTTTATGCCATGTACTTCATACTCCTGGTTCAATAAGAATTCGGCCAGGTACGCTCCATCCTGACCGGTAATGCCGGTGATTAATGCGCGCTTCATACTTGAATCTCCTGATTGATCCGCCCTGAATGCGGCCGACTGCGCCCGAATTCGGTTTGCAGGGAGCAACAGGGCGAGGTCGGCTTGAAGATACGGCGGACATATTATATGTTGCAGGGCCGATTATTTCAGACCGCCCCCGAATCTTCAGTCATTTCTTGGAAATAGTCTATGGTCTTCCGAAGCCCTTGATCGAGCTGGATTTTCGGTTCCCAGGCCAACTTTTCCTTGGCCAGGGCGATGTCGGGCCGGCGTTGCAGCGGGTCATCTTGCGGCAGCGGCTTGTATACGATTCTGGCGCTGGAGCCGGTTAATGCAATGATTTTTCGAGCAAGTTCCAAAATGGTAAACTCAACGGGATTGCCGATATTAACCGGTCCGGTAAAATCATCGGATGCGGCCATCATGCGAACCAGCCCCTCGATCATGTCATCCACGAAACAAAACGAGCGGGTCTGGTTTCCGTCGCCGAACACCGTAATGTCGTGATTGGCCAAGGCCTGCAGGATAAAATTGCTCACCACCCGTCCGTCATTGGGATGCATGCGCGGGCCATAGGTGTTGAAAATCCGTACCACCCGGATATTTATCTGATGCTGCCGATGATAGTCAAAAAAAAGGGTTTCGGCACATCGCTTGCCCTCATCATAGCAGGACCGGATACCGACGCAGTTGACATTGCCCCAGTAGCTCTCGATTTGGGGATGGATGGTGGGATCACCGTAAACCTCGGACGTCGAAGCCTGTAGAATGCGGGCGTTGAGCCGCTTGGCCAACCCCAGCATATTGATCGAACCGTGCACATTGACTTTGGTGGTTTGAACGGGATCGTTTTGATAGTGTATCGGTGAGGCGGGACAAGCCAGATTGTAAATTTCGTCGACTTCAAGGTATAGCGGAAACGTAATATCATGGCGGATCAACTCAAAATAGGGATTATCCAACAGGTGGATAATGTTGCGTTTGGTCCCGGTGTAGAAGTTATCCACGCAGACCACGTCACACCCGTCTTGCAGCAGGCGCTCACAGAGAAAGGAACCTAAGAACCCGGCCCCGCCGGTCACCAACACTCGTTTTCGAAGATGCATGTCGTTTTTCCTTGTTGGACGATTCTAAGCTCATCCATTCGAACGCCGCCGTCAGCCGCACACGGGCAGTATTATCGAAGTTGAAAAAGCATATTTATATAAATTATATCATGAAGTTTTCAAATTAGGCAACAACCATGCCGAAAGATCCGGAATCAAAAACGGATGAAGACCTGACTATTAATGCTGATCGGGGCAGTTTTCAAGACACCGATCTGATCCCGCGAACGCCGGTCTGCAGACCGATAAAAAATTGATCTTTACACAAGTGCAGGTTTCAAGTATAAAAATGTACCTCGCCGGACAGCAGGATTCAAAGCAGTGCGATGCTGGACTTTGCTTAAGTGTGGCGTATCGCCCGGCAGGCCGGCGCTGCGCCGAGCTATGCTGCCATTGGGAACAGGCCAAGGCCGCCGTGCCGGTGGCGAAAACTGCTCAACCTGGAAGTTGCCTCCCGCCCCCGTAGCTCAGTGGATAGAGCACCGGATTCCTAATCCGGGTGCCGCAGGTTCGATCCCTGCCGGGGGCACCAGCAAACCACTCTAAAATTCTTTATTGGGTTTCAGGTTTCAGGTGTCAGGTGTCAGGAATTCTCACCCCGGTACCCTCTTATAAAACTTCATGAAATGACGAATGACGAATGGTGGAATCGCTTCGCTCAATCGTTTTAAATGGACAGAATACCTTAAATCCAAAATCCGCATTCCAAAATCTAAAATTTGCTTTTTGAAGTTTCTTTTCCGATCAGACCGGCAGTTTATATGGCCAGCGGCTGGGCTGACCCCTGAACACTGACACCCGTCTACGATCCCGTCTGAAGCGAAGCGTAAGCGGGGAAACCTCTCAAATATTCGAGCATTCCCGCGAATCTCTCCACCCAAAAGATGAGAAGATCAATTCCCAATATTGCGCAACAGGCTTCCCAAAAACCTCTCCCAAAACGCGATTAGCAATCTGATAAAATACCGTTATTATTTATTTATTTTAACAATTTTCAAAGTGGTATACTTTCTGCTAAAGCCAATCTGAAAGGACACTCCAGCCATTATTGCCCCGCTGACGCACCGGGTCGATAAGGGGAGCTTCCCGCATTCGGAACTCGCGCGAGTTCAACTATCCGACCACAGACTTGAATTCGAGCGGCTGGGAAGCTGCCCGGCGGGAAACACTGAATTGATGCGAATAAGACTGTTAATATTTGTCGGAGGAATTGATAATGCCCAGGGAAACCGTTCTGAGAGTAGGTAGCTGTAAATCCAAATCGACACCCAAAGAACTCCAACGCCTCAAGATCATCCTGGATAAGCTGGAAGTTCCGTATGTGCTGGACAACGTCTCTTTCCACAACACATCGTATGCGGTTCAGCGAATGCAGATGGTGTATAGTACGCGGGTCTGGAAAGTAGAAAAAGATGGCAGTGTGAGCCTGACAAACCGCTTTGGGCACAACCATTGCTTCGAATATCGATATCTGAATATGCCCAGTCCATTTAACTTGGATTTTATCGATTTGAGCGAACTAAACGATGATGAAATGGAATTTCTGAGCTTTATACTATTTAAAGCCGATGTCATCTCTTACCCCCAATCAACCACCGGATTATAGCTACAGATCTCGTCAAATAGTTTGCGGCAATCGGCTGCAAACCTTGCTATATCAAGAATCCACGCGAAAGTGGAAAATGGGTTCAATTCAGGGATTTAGGAATTGAGGTATTTAGGAATTGAAGTATTGAGGGATTTAGACTGGCATCAATTCCGGTTTACGCGAATAATTTCATCTCTTTTAAATTATCGATATTATCCTGCCGATACCCACATATTTTAAAAAAACGCTTAACTTCATAACAACTATCTGCTAAGACAATATTATACAAAGGCCGTATTCTGCCCATAAATCGGTTGAAAGGCCTTTGCCGTACCTGCTGCAACGGGATAGCCCGAGCTTGTCGGGTTGCCTGGAAAGATTGCAGTCGGAGGGCAAACTTCAAATCATACCGGAAATATCGGCGACCGATATAGTTTATCATTCTTTGAAATGAACTCTGATCCACACATGCTAGTGATTAACTCTCAAAGGAGAAAGCGCGATGAAAGATCTGATCGGTTACATTGCACAGGCCCTGGTTGATTTCCCGGATGAAGTATCGGTTAGCGAAGTTGAGGGCGAACACACCACGGTATTGGAGCTTCAGGTGGCTAAAAAGGATATGGGTAAAATTATCGGCCGGCAGGGCCGCACGGCCCAGGCTATCCGGACCATTTTGAGCGCGGCATCGGGGAAAACACGCAAAAGATATGTTCTCGAGATTATCGAGTAAAGCTTCTTTCACCATTCATCGTTCCGTCCGAAGGTAAATCAGCCCCCTGTTAAGGGAATGCCGGCAGAAAATGGGGCTGTCAATATTCAATTTGCAATCTTCTATATTCAATTCCCCGCTATAGCGGGATCACCGCTAGGCGGCGACTGGCTTGTCCCGGCTGGGTTTGATTTGTCCCGGCCGACGAATCTTGTTGATTCTATCCATATGCGATCAATGAGAAGTCAGGCCCTATCTCCTTTAGTAAAGCTTTTTTCAATCAAAGGAAGGCAACCGATGAAGCAAAAATATCGCATTTGGAAAAAGGAAAAAAGTAAAGAGCTGCTGATTCAGGAATACGCCGTTTTATCAGCCGAAAGCCGCAAGCAAAAACTACCGGGAATACAAAATGAAGATTTTTCTCTGCTGTGCGAGCAAACCTATCTGGCCGATGAAGTCGCCAAAGCGGCCTCTCAGGGCAAAGACGAACTGATCCTCTTGCTGCGAAGCCAGCACTTTTTTCCGATTGGCACCTACATGAATCTAATTGCCGAAACCGTCACCAACATGTTTGCTTCCAGCGGCGAACATTGTGAAGATCTGGTTTTCGACGACAGGGAAATCTTGTTGGGTGCTTCGCCGGAGGCCGAAACCGAAGATATCAGTAAAATCGAAGAAGTCGTAAACGAAGATGATCACTCAGAGAATATTGATGAGTTGCTCGAGGATGACTCCCAAATTGAACAAAACAAGGCTGCCGCCAAAATCAAGCCTGATCGGCTGGATGAGGACTGAAAGCCATAATTTGGCGGCAATGCCGGCCTGTTCCGATCATTTGAAAGCGGTTAACTAGGGTACCCGCCGAAAAACTGTAGATACCCTTTCAATTTTCCAGACAAGCAATCTAGACGACCGTTACATTTACGGCACGGGGGCCTTTGCCGCCCTCTTCTATGTCAAAGGTAACCCGGTCACCTTCGTTGAGAGATTTGAAACCAGGCGCATTGATTCCTGAATGGTGCACGAATACATCCGGTCCCTCGTCCTGCTCGATAAAACCATAACCTTTTCGTTCATTGAACCATTTGACTATTCCATTGGCCATTTCGGCGTCCTCCTTCTATTAGAGTTTTCGCGGTTCCAAACTGCAGGTTGCCAACACGACAAATAGTTCTATCCTTCAGAACGAAACCGGGCCGCCCGATACGAGCCGGCCTTATAAAAATTTTATTGAACAGCACATTCTTACTAGAGGTAAGCGAGATTTGAAACAGCTTCTTATAAATCGGGTCGTCAGCCAAGGGAGTTTATATCCAGATTGACAAGATTTGCGGAAGAAAGATCGGTTGTAACAGGATTATTTCCATTCTGCTTGATCTAATTGTAACAGTCAGTGATAAATCCATTATATTCGATAACACCTCAGGGTGCAAGAAAAAAACCGATCAGATCAATTTTAGGGCAATATGGACCGCATGGCCGGCAAACACGAAATTTTAGTTAAGAAATTCGATCATTTGTGATATATTTAATTGATATGCCGTGCCAGAAGCATTTTGCAGGAGACAGCAATAGTGAAATATGACTGGCGATTCAGCCAAAAAAGCAAATGCAGTGACCGGGAAAAGCAACAGAGCATGGAGCTGGTGGCCGATCTCGTCAACTTGTCCAAATTGGCCCGACGCAACGGTCTGCTCTCACTGATCCAGGTCGCCGAACAGAACCCGAATTTTCTTCTAAACAAGGGGCTGCAACTGGTGGTGGATGGAGTCAATCCGCAGGTGGTCCGGAGCATAATGGAAAACTATATTATTTCGGGGGATTATGAAGGCGCAGAGCTGTTACAGCGCTGCATCATTATGGAAGGGCTGTCTGCCATTCAGCAGGGGTTTCATCCCAAGGTGACCAAGGAACTCCTGTTGTCTTTTCTGGGGGAAGAGAATTATGCCGCCTATCAAAAGAAATATGAAGGCGGCGGTCAGGATTCCCTGAAATCCTACCTGCAGGAAATAGAAGATATCCCCGCCTCCTCGCCCAAGGGATCAGAGCTGGACCAGCTTATATTAGAGTGCGACAGCGATGCCATCGCTCAACTTCTCATGGAAATCAACACCCGTGATCTTGCAAAGTCAATTAGTGGTATGGGAGGAAAGGCCCAGATCAAAATATTTGACAGCCTTTCCGAGAAAGCGGCCGATGGACTGAAGGACACTCTGGACGAACTGGATGACATTAAAGCGGCCGATCTGGCAAAGGTCCAGCAAATGCTCATTGATACGATCACGGATATCCTGACGCAAACCACCGATACAACTTTTAATTGAAGCAGATTACCAGGTCTTGGTTTCATAACCAGCTAAAACGCATCTTCGACACTGCAAGACATTATTGAAATGTCTCAATCTTGGAGTATTGGAGTGCTGGGGTTTTAATTAAAAAAACATCAATTCTTCAGCCAGTACTCCAACACTCCAACACTCCGATTACTATATAAATTTAAAGCCCCACGATAGATTGCCATCTTTTGGATCAGAGGACTGTTTTGTCCGGCCGGCGGCCGATATGTAATTTTTTAAATTTCACGCACGTTACCTCTTGCAAATTGCTGCCCTGACGGCTATAAGAGGCAGCAGCAATGTTCAGTGCCAGAATCGATGTTTCCCCTTAAATGCAAAGAGAGGTCATGTGCAACCCATCCATTCCATGAATTCATCGAAATTCAGGCCCTTGTCATGCTGGCTCTTGGCTTTGATGTTCGTCGTGTTGTGCTCCGGTGTGGCGGTCGCCGCCGATGAATCGAAAACCGGCGCCGGGGACCAGAATGCTGAAGACCCGCCCATTTTGATTGAAGCCGACCAGCTCATTTCCAACAACGATGAAAAATGGGCCGAATTCATCGGCAATGTTAAAGTCACCCAGGCGGATATGGTGATTGACTCCGACAAACTGCGGATTTACTACCGGGGCGAGCTGCTCGAAGGCCAAGATGAAACCGATGAAAATGAGGATGCCTTGGAAAAAATTGTCGCCAGCGGCAATGTAAAAATCAAGTCTCCCCAGTATACGGCTGTATCCGACGTCGTTGAATATGATGCGAAAACCCTGACGATCACGATGATCGGAGATAATTCAAAGGTAGTCAGCGGCAAGAACTCCATTACCGGGTCCAAGATAATACTTTATCGCCAGGACAACCGGATCAAGGTACTGGGCAACCAAAAAAAGCGCGTGGAAGCGACTTTTTATTCAGGTGGCTCGGCCTCCAATCCGTTTAAGGTAGATAGTTCGAAGGAGTAGAGATTTTGGCTCAGAGGACTTGGCTTTGGTTCACCCCAGCGAGTTGATGAAGGTACAACTATTACCAAGAGTGTTCAGGTGTCGGGTGTCAGCAATCGAAGACGATCCGCTGGATGAGAGTCGCTCAGGGTATTCAAATCGTGCTCGTCGTCGTACTCGTCCTCGATACTGATAGGCTCAAAAGCTTCGAGGACGAAATGGCAAGTGAGTTCATAGGAGTCTGCGTAGATTTCGCGCAGTTTCTTTTCCGATCAGACCGGCCGGTTTTATGGCCGGCGGCGGCGTTTCTTCCACTGCATTAATTGCTGCTGCTTCTTATATTGGAACAGCAGATCGATCCATTCACGAAATAGCGGAACCAGCTTTTCGGCCGGCCGGCCGGAATCCTCCTCCAGCGTCATCCTGCTTTCTGCGTCAGCCAGTGCATCGGCATAATCCAACCGTTCTGGCTCCAACGTCAGCAGGTGCCGATAGATTTCCACGACTTTGTCCCAGTGGCCCTGTTCGCCATAAACCTTGGCCATGGTTTCCGTATAGATATTAACGTCCCGGCTCATTGTTTTTGATCTGCACTGTTTTTGGGTTTCAAGATAATTTCGTCCTTTCTGATCATGCCCAATTCTTGCCTGGCAATACTTTCAATGTAGCTTAAATCATTTTTCAAGCGATCGATCTCAATTCTGATGGCACGATTTTCCCGGATAAGATGCTCGTTTTTTTGGATCGATTCAACCTGTTCCTGTCTCAACTGTGCCAGATCCAAATACCCATGCCGGCCAAAAAGACTATAAATAAACAGGGCAACCAGTACCAGAACTGTAAGCGCTAAAAGGACATTTTGTTTTCCGGTCATTTCTTGCCAACACCTTTTTTGAATTCCGTGAACACAATGTTCAACTCCCGGCTTTTAAGGATAACCGACATGAAGGCATAAATACCGATGCCGAAGCCGACACATGCCGTCACCCCGATCATCAGCCCTGCAATCGTCCGGCTTTCCGGCCGTATCAGGACCAACGCCGAGGCCCACACACCAATGCCCATCACCAGGGAACTTACCAATGCCTTACCGGCCGACCGCGCAATATTTCTCCAACCCAAGGAACCCAATCTGGCCCTGAGTGCATAGACAAGAAGGCCCAGGTTTAATATCGATGCCAGAGAAGTTGCCAGGGCCAGACCGCCATGCGCCATGGGTTTCATTAAAATGACGCCGAATATCATATTGGCGGCGATCGAGATAATTGCCATGCGTACCGGCGTTCGGGTATCCTGCATCGCAAAAAAAGCAGCCGCAATGATCCTGACAGCCGAAAAAGCCCATAGACCCCAACAATAGTACATTACGGCCTCGGTCGTCAACCAGGTTGCCGCCGCATCGAACTCACCCCTTTGGAACAGCAGTGCCACGATCGGCTCCCGTAACACGATAAGCCCGACCATGGCGGGTATTGAAATGAACAAAACCAATTGCAGGGCGTTGGCCAGGGTCTTTTTCAAATCATCATATTCCTGCGAGGCTGCCTGCCGGGACAGCGCCGGCAATACGGCGGTGGAAGCCGCAATGGCAAATATACCAAGGGGAAATTGCACCAAACGATCGGCAAAATACAGGTAGGTGACGCTGCCCTCCGCCAGCAGCGATGCCAGCACAGTGCCCACCACGATATTTATCTGGTAGACAGCACCGCCCAGAATTGCGGGAAACATCAAAAGTCCCACTTTTTGCAATCCCGGGTGCAGCAGCCTGGCGGATTCCCAGAATCGAAATCCTTTGCGAACCAGGACCGGCAGTTGCAGCGCCAGTTGGAGGATACCGCCGATCAACACCCCGAGGGCCACACCAATTACCGGCGTCGGCATGGCGGGCGCCACAAACAACACCGCACCGATGACACAAAGATTCAGGGCAACGGGTGCCAGGGCCGGCATGGCGAAATGTCCCAGGACGTTGAGCAATCCCATGCACAGGGCCACCAGACCGATGCAAAAAAAATAGGGGAACATCCAACGGGTCAGGGTGACCGTCAACCAGAGTTTTTCCGCCGCAAAACCCGGTGCGATGAATCGAACGATCCAGGGGGACAGGAAAATACCGCCGACTGTGAGCAAAAACAGGCCGAGGCCCAGCAGCCTGAAAGCCGACCGGGCCATGTCGAAAGCCCCGTCACGATCATTGCTGACGATATATTCCGTAAATACCGGAACAAAGGCCGAGCTCAAGGAGCCCTCTGCAAATAGACGCCTTAACAGGTTGGGAATTCTAAATGCCGCAATGAATGCATCAGAGCTGAATCCGGCCCCCAGCAGCCAGGCAATCGCCGCATCGCGGACAAATCCCAATACGCGGCTGGCCAGCGTGGCCGACCCCACGACAGCCGCGCTTTTTATCAAGCGGGTTTTCTCGGACATTTCAATGTGGCGGGAAAATACGGAATATTGGAAAAAATCATTAAAAGGCCTTGACAGAGTTTCGATTAATTAATACTAATACCAATTTAAAACAACTCGGGAAAGGAGCAGACTCTCTTGGCTAATCACAAATCGGCGATCAAACGTGCTCGCCAAAACGAAATACGTCGCTTGCGCAATAAAGGCACCAAAACAAGGATTAAAAGCATCGTCAAAGATGTACGGTCTTCCGTCGCGGAAGGATCAGGTGAGGAGACGATGGCGAAATTGAACGCTGCCCAATCGGTTATTGACAAGGCCTCGAAAAAAGGTGTGATTCACAGACGCACCGCCTCCAGAAAAATCAGCCGTCTCACAAAACTCGCCAATTCCGCCAGCGCATAATTTCAGACCAAATTATCGTATTGATTTTCCGCATCCAGTATAGATTTTCCGCTTCGAGCGGAAAATCTTTACCGTGCCGAATTAGAAATCATTGGTTAAGCGGGCGAAGATTCGTTCCGACATCCGTTCCGAAAGCCTTGCCAGGGCCAAGCTTTCGTTGCGATCCGTTTCCAGTTTGGTGTCCGCCACATCAAAAGGCTGCCGATCGACGAGACCCTGGGCGGCCCAGATGACTTCTCCCCCGCCCTGGGTAATCAATCTCAGGTCGACCGTCATAATCACTTCCCGTTCACTGGCGACCTCCGTGCCGACCCGGGAGATGGTCTGGGTGCGGATGGTCCGGATCACCCCTTTTAGAACTGCATCTGCGTTTTCGGCGCCGCTGGCAAGACTTTGTTCTCTTTGCCGGGTGAACTCAAATACGACCTGATTGGTGACCACCCGTTCAATTCCGGTCTTGCCGGTACGATTTTCAAAGACCTCGATAAAAATCCGCTCCACGCCCTTGGGAAATGCCCCCTGGCCGGCAAACCGATAGCCGCAGGCACCGACGACTACCAAACATGATAAAGCTATACCGATAGTGATGACTAACTTATACACGGTATTTCCTAAAAATGAGATAAACGGTGTAAGGTATATGGTTTAGGGTGTAGGGTTTAAGGTATAAGAATCCCATTATTTTCTATCGCCCTGCACCTAACGAATCATACCATATTCAAACCAGGCGGGGATAAACCCCGCCACTACTTTTCCGACCGAGCACCGAACACCGAATGCCGAAAACCGAATGCCGTTCCTTGCCTTACACCCTACACCTTATACCCAGCTTTTACACGACAATATTCACCAGCTTCTTCTTCACCACAATGACTTTCTTAATTTCCTTGCCGTCCAAAAATTTGATGATCCGGGAATCTTTCAAGGCCGTTTCCTTGATGGAGTCCTCCGGCGTGTCGGCCGCCACCTGGAATCGGCTGCGCAATTTCCCGTTGACCTGTACGACAATCAACAACTCATCTTCTTCAAGGGCCGCAGCCAGATGGCGGGGCCAGGGAGCCAGAAAAATGCTGGATTGATGGCCCAGAGCTTGCCAGAGTTCTTCGGCATAGTGCGGCACGATGGGAGCCAGAAGCAGGGTCATCGATTCCATGGCAAATCTCAACACGGGCAGTTTCTGGCCATGCTCTTTTTGAAGATCGACCCCGCTCAGCGTATTGAACAGTTCCATGATGGCACTGATGGCCGTATTGAAATGGAAACGGTCTTCGATATCTTTGGTTACCTTGTATATTGTTTGATGGGTTTTGCGGTATACTTCCCGCAGTTCGCCATCCAGGCTGTCGGGGCTACCCTCAAAAGATTTCACATCTTTTATGGCGTCCATTAAGGCCGCAGCCAATCGCCACACCCGGTTCAGGAAACGGTATCCGCCCTCGACCCCCTGTTCACTCCATTCCAGATCCTTTTCGGGCGGTGCGGCAAACAGGCAGAAAAAGCGGGTTGTGTCGGCGCCGTACTTGTCGAGCAGGATATTGGGATCGATGACATTTTTTTTCGATTTGGACATCTTCTCGACCCGGCCGACGGTTACCGGTTTGCCGCACATGTTGCATCGGCGGTCACCCTGGCCGCCGCCGGCTTCCTGGGGCAGCAAATACCCGTGCTCCGGGCATATAGTCGTCTCTTTGCAAACCATCCCCTGGGTCAATAGATTGGTAAAGGGCTCCTTGAATTTTACCAGTCCCTGATCATGCAGCACCCGGGTATAAAACCGTGAATAGAGCAGATGCAAAATAGCATGCTCTACCCCGCCGATGTATTGATCCACGGGCATCCAGTAATCAACGGCATCCGTGTCGAACATGTTCGTGTCGCATCGCGGGCTGCAGTATCGCTCGAAATACCAGGATGATTCGACAAAGGTATCCATGGTATCCGTTTCCCTTTTGGCCCCGGGATGATCGCACTGGGGGCAGGAGACGTTAACGAATTCCTCCAGTTCAGGCAGGGGCGATCGGCCGCCGGCCAGCATATCGACGTTCTCCGGCAAAACCACCGGAAGATCCGCTTCCGGCACCGGCACGATGCCGCATTCATCGCAGTGGATCATGGGAATGGGCGCCCCCCAGTAGCGCTGCCGCGAAATCCCCCAATCCCGCAGCCTGAAACTCACGGCACGTTTACCGAGATTGTTGTTTTCCAGGTGCGTGGCGATTTCATCGAGGGCCTGCTGATTGTCCATCCCATCGAATCGGCCTGAATTTATCATTTTGCCCGGGCCGGTATAGGCTTCGGCCATGGTTTGCCCGTTCAGATCTTCACCGGCGGGGTTGACGACCACGATAATGTCGAGATCGTATTTTTTGGCAAAATCAAAATCACGCTGATCGTGGGCCGGAACGGACATGACGGCACCGGTCCCATATTCCATCAAGGCAAAATTGGCCGTGTAGACCGGTATCCGATTGCCGCTGAGGGGATTCATGCAATAGGCGCCTGTGAAGACGCCCTCCTTTTCATAGTCTTCGATGGAGCGGGCCGATCGGTCCTGCAAAGAAATCTTGTCAACGAATTCGGCCACGGCTTTTTCCTGGGAAGTTCCCCTGGAAAGTTCAGCAACCAGCGGATGTTCCGGTGCCAACACCATAAAGGTTGCACCAAATACCGTGTCCTGCCGCGTGGTAAATACGGATATGACCCCTTCCCGCTTATCGAGAGGAAAATTGATTTGAGCTCCGATGCTTTTGCCGATCCAGTTTTTTTGCATGGTCAGCACTTTTTCGGGCCATCCGGGCAGTTTGTCGCAGTACAGCAAGAGGTCGTCTGCATAGTCGGATATTTTGAAGAACCATTGCCACAATTGTTTCTGCCGAACCGCCTCGCCGCAGCGCCAGCACATTCCGGCTTCCACCTGTTCGTTGGCCAGAACCGTCTGGCAATCTTCGCACCAATTGACAAATGATTCCTTGCGGTAGGCCATGCCGCTGCGATACATCTGCAAAAACAGCCACTGCTCCCAGCGATAGTACTCGGGTCGGCAGGTTGCCAGTTCTCGATCCCAGTCATAGCTGAAACCCAGTTGTTTGAGCTGGGAGCGCATGTTGTCGATATTGGCGTAAGTCCATTTGGCCGGATGGGTATTATTGGCGATGGCGGCATTTTCGGCCGGCATCCCGAAAGCGTCCCACCCCATCGGATGCAATACATTGAAGCCCTGCATACGTTTATAACGGGCGACCACATCTCCGATGGTGTAGTTGCGGACGTGTCCGATATGAATATTTCCCGACGGATAGGGAAACATTTCCAGCAGGTAGTATTTGGGCTGTGCGGGATTGTCCGCCACTTTGAACAACTTCGTTGCGGTCCAATTATTTTGCCATTTGATTTCAATTTCCCTGGGATGGTATTTCTGATCCATTACGTGTCTATTCCTCTTTTCATGTGTTCTCCAATCATGACCTCGGCCAATCTCGCCTGGGGCGGCAAACGAAGCTCCCGAATAATTTGACTTCGATATCAGCAACATCGACCAACACCATTTGTTTTAACTCCAAAATCATTGAAAGAAAAGCATAAAATTGATTTTAATTGTTTGACTTGTAGCTAACAATTTAATATTCAAGCAAATAGCTGCTTGCAACCTCAAAATCGCATTTTTTATCGGTCACGGTACCGAAAATGTGCGATTAAATGTTTAAATTCGCCAAAACTGTGTTATTCTGTTGGATTAAACTTTCTGCAAAATATTTCACCGGCGATTAATATTATTATTACCATTGGCAGTGCAAGGATAAAAAATTTATGAGTATCAAAATACTGGTTAACGCAGTCGACCCTGGAGAATGCAGAGTTGCAACGGTTAAGGAGAACAAACTCGAAGAATTTCGCATCGAAAGCAGTTTAAAAGAGATTACCCACGGCAATATTTACAAAGGCATTATCTCGCGCATCGAACCCAGCCTGCAGGCGGTCTTTGTCGACTACGGCGCCGAACGTCACGGCTTCCTGCAGAAATATGAAATCCATAACGATTACTTTCTGGACACGGCCCAGGGCCAGCATTCCATCGACAAGCTAGTTAAACGCGGACAGGAATTGATGGTGCAGGTTACCAAGGATCCATTTATGAAAAAAGGGGCCATGCTGACGACGTATATATCGTTGCCGGGGAGATATCTGGTTTTGAGGCCTGGCAGCGACAATCGCGGCGTGTCCCGCAAGATAGACGATGAGGACGAGCGCCAGCGCCTGAAAGATATTGTCAACAAATTAAAAATTCCGGAAGAATTCGGCATTATCGTGCGGACTGCCGCCGAAAAATCCAGCAAAACTGTCCTCTCCAAAGATTTGAACTATCTTTTCCGGCTGTGGAAAGATATCAAGGGCAGCGTGATGAAAGTAAGATCGCCGGCCCTGCTTTACAAGGAACGCCACCTGGTCATCCGATCGATCAGAGATTCCTTCAGCCCGGAAGTCGCCGAAATTCTGATTGATGACGGCCAGGTATTCGATGAGGTCAGAAACTTCATCAAGATTTTTGCCCACCGACAGGAAAAAGTCGTTCGGCGATACAAGGGCGCCAAACCGATTTTTTCCAAATTTCAGCTTGAAGATCAAATCGCTTCAATATTTGAAAACCGGGTGTCATTGAAGTCCGGCGGCACCCTGGTGATCGAGCAGACCGAAGCCCTGGTATCCGTTGATGTGAATTCGGGTAAATCAACTCATGAAAAATCCATAGAACAAACGGCATTTCAAACCAACCTCGAGGCAGCCGAAGAAATTGCGCGGCAGCTGCGACTGAGGGATTTAGGGGGTCTCATTGTCATTGATTTTATCGACATGAAGGACCCCAAGCACCGGTCCGAAGTCGAAAGGCACCTGAGAAAATATGTCAAGGAGGACAAGGCCCGGGCCAAAGTCGGCAAAATTTCACGGTTCGGCTTACTGGAGATGTCAAGGCAGCGCATTCGTCCCTCCATCGAATTCGGCAGCTACCTGCCCTGCAACAAATGCCACGGCAAAGGCCTGGTGCCGTCAGCCGAAACGCTTGGCATCGGTTTTTTGCGCAAACTCAGTTTGGAAACCCTGAAAGAAAAGGCTCACCGGGTCAAAGGCATTGTCCCGCTGGAGGTGGCCGAATATTTGTTAAATAAAAAGCGCCGCGAAATTGTCGACCTCGAGGTCAGACGTGATCTGAGCATCGAAATTGAAGGCGATCGGTCAATGGTCCCGGGCGACAGCCAGATTATCTGCGGGGAATAGGACTATAGGCCTTATAAGTCATATAGGACCTATTCTGTATAAGTCTTATAAGTCCTATAGGACCTATTTTGTATAGGTCATATAAGTCATATAGGACCTATTTTGTATAGGTCATATAAGTCATATAGGACCTATGCCATATATTTTTTTTGCCCGCGCAAAAAAAATATGATTTGACGAATTCGATCATTTAAAGTATATCTGCGTGATTTTAACTGATTCTGCTAAAATAGTTTGTCACCCGGTGACAAATGAACTACAATAACAGTCAAAAACCCGGAAGGAGGATTCATCTTGTTTGATATAGCATATGCAATGGCGCCAGGGGGAGAGGGTTCCGGTGGATTCACGGGATTTATCCCGTTGATTTTAATGTTTGTGATCTTTTATTTTTTACTGATCCGCCCCCAACAAAAAAGAACTAAAGAACACCGCCAAATGATTGCCAATCTCAAAAAGGGCGATCGTATCGTCACCAGCGGTGGTATCCACGGCCGCATCACGGGAATGGATGAATCAACGTTAACGGTGGAAATTGCAGATAAGGTCCGTGTAAAAGTCGCCCGGGGCAACGTATCGAACCTGGCCCAGCCGGCGGCAGCGCCAAGCAAGCCGGATAAAAAATAACCCCGGCGGGACGCCCTGAAACGCACTAAATCAGAGGCGGGAAAAACAGCCTTTGACCACATATCATTGCAGCATTCACTCATTGATATTTTCAGGGCGGATTGATTAAGGTAATCGATAAAGGTTTAATCACTTCAGCCCCATAAAATTTCGTTAAATGCCGTACCCGGTTAACCGTGCCACGAAGCAAAGCGCCTCCAGGGCGCGCGCATCTTGGACTAACCGGGGCCGCTTTTAACAAATTCTCTGGGGCTTTCGTGTGATGACAACGTACAGCCCGCCTGCACAGGCCGGTTAATTAATAACCATAAAAGGGAACAGATCATTGAAAAATATCTCTTGGAAACTGGTTCTGGTTTTTGCCGTCGTAATCGCGGCGATCATCTATATCCTTCCGACGTTCAAAGCCGACCTCTGGCCCCATAAGAAAATCAACCTCGGCCTCGATCTTCAGGGCGGGATGCACCTGGTTCTGGAGGTGGATTCGGAAAAAGCGGTCGAAAGTACGGCCGAACGGATTTCCCAGGAAATTCGGCAGCAGCTTAGACAAGAGCGCCTGCGCAACGTTGCGGTGGACCGGTTCGAGGGGTCCAAAATTTCCGCCCTGGTCAAAACGGAAGAGAATATCGACAAATTCAAAGCGCTGCTGGACGATGACTTCAGAGACTTGAAAAAAATTTCCGAAAAAACAGCCAACGGTACCTACACCATTGTTTTGGGACTGACCGATGATGATCGCGACCATATAGAGAAACTGGCAGTTGACCAGGCCCTTGAAACCATCCGCAACCGCATTGACCAGTTTGGCGTGGCGGAGCCCGACATTCGCCGCCAGGGTGAAAATCGAATCCTGATTCAATTGCCCGGGATCAAGGATTCCCAGCGAGCCAAGGATTTGATTGGTAAAACAGCGCTTTTGGAATTTAAACTGGTCGATGAAACGGGATCAGTGGATGCAGCCGTCAAGGGCAACGTTCCGCCCGGCCGGGAAGTCCTTTACCGCGTGGAAGAAAATCCCGAAACCCAGCGAACCACCAAGACCCCGTTTCTTCTCAAAAAGCGGACCCTGCTGACCGGCGCCTACCTGACGGATGCCAGGGTACAAATCGATTCTCAATTCAATGAACCGTATGTCTCCATTAATTTCGACAAAAAAGGCGCCCGCATTTTTGAAAGAATAACCGCGGACAACGTCAACAACCGCCTGGCGATCGTGCTGGACAGCAGTGTCTACTCCGCCCCGGTGATCCAGGAAAAAATCGCCGGCGGCCAAGCCCGCATTACCGGTCGATTTTCCACTGAAGAAGCCCGGGACCTTGCCATCGTACTGCGCGCCGGTGCCCTGCCGGCCCCGGTCAAGGTTCTCGAGGAACGCACGGTGGGCCCCTCCCTGGGCGCCGATTCCATCCGCAAGGGACTGCTTTCCATGTGCATCGGCGGGCTGCTGGTGATTGTCTTCATGGTGATCTATTACAGAACAGCCGGTTTGATCGCGGATCTGGCCTTGGCGCTCAACATCGTGCTGATCGGCGCCGGGCTGGCAGGATTTCAAGCGACACTGACCCTGCCGGGTATTGCCGGAATTATTTTAACCATCGGCATGGCCGTTGACGCCAACGTCATTATTTTCGAAAGGATCAGAGAAGAACTGACCCTGGGCCGCACACCGCGGGCGGCAATCGATGCCGGATACAGCCGGGCGTCGCTGACCATTTTAGACGCCAATGTTACAACGCTGATCGCAGCCGTAGTCCTGTTCCAATTCGGCACCGGAGCGATTAAAGGATTTGCCGTCACCCTGAGCCTGGGCGTTATCGCCAGCCTGTTCACCGCTTTGGTTCTGTCGCGCATGATCTTTGACTATCTGTTGATGTACCGCAAAGCGAAAACCTTGAGCATATAGGCTTCCGGGAGACAGGTTGAGGGCTGAAACGATTCACCTTATATTGAACGATTCCAAAAGGAAAATAAATGCAATTTATCAAACCGGACATTAATATAAATTTCATCGGCAGAAGAAAATTGGCCTTTGTTTTTTCGGTTGTCATGCTGACCGTCAGCATCGGGTCGCTGATTTGGCACGGCGGTCCCAGGCTGGGCATTGATTTTCAGGGCGGCACCCTGATCCAGGTCAAATTTCAGGAACCGGTCGAAGTCGATCATATCAAGACGGGTCTGAATACCGTTGGGCTCGGTAAGTCCTCGGTTCAGCAGTTCGGTGAGGTGCAGGACAACGAATATCTGATTCGCACCGACCGGTCCGTGATGACCACCGAAGGGTTCACCAATGATGTCAAAAATGTGCTGGAGGCCGAGACCGATCGACAGGTGGAAATACGGCGGGTGGAAATGGTCGGGCCCCAGGTGGGTCAGGATTTGCGGGAAAAAGCTTTATTTGCCATGTTCTATGCCCTGTTGTTTATCACCATTTATATATCCGGTCGTTTCGAGTTGAAATGGCTGCTAAGCGGCATCGTGGCGGTGGCACTCATCGGCGCGGTATACCTTTTTACGCTGTTTAACGTCAGTATTCCATTTTTGATTGCCGCGGCCTTGATTGTTTCCCTGATTCTTTTCTGGTTTCTCGAACTGAAATACGCCATGGGGGCCATCGTGGCCCTGATTCACGATGTGACCATTACGGTCGGCCTTTTTTCTATTTTCGATAAAGAGTTTACCTTGGCGATCATTGCGGCCCTGCTGACCATCATCGGGTATTCACTGAACGATACGATCATCATCTTCGATCGAATCCGCGAAAATCTGCGAAAATATCATAAAAATCCCCTGGAAGTAATTTTAAACCGCAGCATTAATGAGACCCTCAGCCGAACCATTCTGACTTCGTTAACCACGCTGTTTGTGGTCGTCACCCTTTTTGTCCTGGGCGGCGGGATTATCCATGATTTCGCCTTCGCCCTGATCGTCGGTGTGGCGGTAGGAACCTATTCGTCCGTCTTCGTGGCAAGTCCAATTCTTCTGGCCTGGCAGGGTAAACAGACAAAAAAGAAGCGGTAAATACCGAACCAATCTGTTTGAAAAAAAGGCGTCAACCTATTTGGACAGGGGTGAAATTCAGGGATGGAGGAATTCAGGGATTCAGGAATTGAAGGAATTCTATCTTTTTTAATTTATTGAAGTTATCCGTTAATCCCTAAATCCCTCAATTCCTCAATTCGAAATTCAATGGATAACATTCGACCGTGGTTTAACCTAAAAACGGTGCCGGGGGTCGGAAATCTTCTCGGCAAACGCCTGATAGATCATTTCCAATCGCCTCAAAATATTTTTCAGGCAACCGATGATGCGCTGCTGCGGGTTGACGGGGTCACCGAGCGTCACGTGGCCGCAATCAGAAGCCACACGACGCCCCGGTGGGTCGATGGCGAGTTGGATCGTGTGCACCGCAATGGCTTCCGAATCGTCACCCTGGCGGATTCGAATTATCCCCGGCTGCTGCGTCAGATCCCGGATCCGCCGCCTTTTTTATACGTCAGCGGCAGATTGGATCGATCACCCCTGAATATTGCCGTTGTCGGATCCCGCAATGCCACGGCCTATGGCATTACATCCACCAAGAGATTGAGTGCCGATCTGGCATCCCTTGGACTGACCATCACCTCGGGCATGGCACGCGGGATTGACACGGCCGCCCACCAGGGAGCCCTGTCGGCCGGCGGCAAAACCGTCGCTGTGCTGGGCAGCGGTTTGGAAAATATTTATCCGGCGGTGAATAAATCCCTTTTTCAACGAATTTCAGAGCAGGGAGCGGTTGTATCGGAATTTTCACTCTCGACGAAACCGGAAGCCCATAATTTTCCCATGCGCAACCGAATCATCAGCGGCATGGCTTTGGGCACCGTGGTGGTGGAGGCCACCAAAAAAAGCGGTTCCCTGATCACGGCGCGGCTGGCGGCCGAGCAAAACCGGGAGGTCTTTGCCGTTCCCGGCAGTATCCAGTCATTTAAAAGTACCGGCACCCACACCCTTATCAAACAGGGCGCCAAGTTGGTTGAAAATGCCCAGGACATCATCGAGGAACTCGCACCGATGTTCCAATTCGGGGAGAACGCCGGCCCCGGACAATCCAAAACCGGCGCCGCTGCGCCGGTGATGCTGACGGACGATGAACTCCAGGTATACGAGGCCCTTGGGCGCTATCCCGTCCATATTGATGATCTGGCCCGAACCGTTTCACTGGGAGCCGGCAGACTTTCCAGTATCTTGTTAAAGCTGGAGTTAAACGGCCTGGTGCAACAAGCACCGGGCAAATTTTTCACGGTGTCGCCGACAGATTGAATAGTGAAAACTGAATATTGACAGTCTCGTAAAAAGTCCAAAAACGACCTGTTTACGAGAGTGTTTAGTATTTGGTGTTTAGTGTTTAGTGGTATAACATCCTGATATGACCTGCGAAGGGTTTTACCAAACACCAAACACGAAACACCAAACACATGATGAATTCGGCTTTTTACGAATTCATTATCGGTTACAGGTCCGTAAAAAAATTGCAGCACCATTGACATTAGGCAACCGGCGATTAAATTTTACAAACTAAAAAGACGACATCCATTGCTGCTCACCATGTCTGCCGTGACCGGCTGAGCAAAACGCCTGGCTCATAGGGCCGGCTTTTCTGAAAACCTAGGAATCGAGATAGCGCACGTCTCAAGCCGGGGAATATCCGGTGCCGGGTAGAATCATCTGCGCCGGTCTGCAGCCGGACCAAATGGAAAATAATTAAGACTACCGTCTGTATTGCGAGGAATATCCGTGAGTAAACCCTTAGTTGTCGTGGAATCACCGACCAAAGTCAGAACAATCAAAAAGTATCTCGGCAAGGAATACAACGTTGCGGCGACCATCGGGCACATCAAGGATCTGCCGGGTAAGGAAATGGGCATTGACGTTGATAATGGATTCAAGCCCAAATACAGTTATATCCCGGGCAAACAGAAGGTTGTCAAGAGCCTGAAGCAGGCTGCCGGCGACACCACAGACGTTTTCCTGGCCCCGGACCCCGACCGCGAAGGCGAGGCCATCGCCTGGCACACCGCTGAGGTGCTAAAGAAAAAAGGGCGTAATTTCCACCGGGTGCTCTTTCACGAGTTGACGAAAAATTCCATCCGCAAAGCCATGGCGGAACCCGAAGACCTCGACCGCAGCAAATATGAGGCCCAGCAGGCCCGGCGCATACTCGATCGGTTGGTCGGGTATCAGGTGTCACCGCTATTGTGGCGCAAGGTGAAAGGCGGGCTGAGCGCCGGCCGGGTGCAATCCGTGGCGGTGCGGATCATCTGTGAACGGGAACGGGCCATCCAGGCGTTTGTGCCTGAGGAGTACTGGTCAATAACCGCCCACCTGAACGGTGATGCTCCCCCGCCCTTCGCGGCCAAGCTGGTTAAAAAAGACGGCCGCAAAATAAAAATTCCCAATGAAAAAACCACTTCCCAAATCCTGCAGGATCTGGACGGCGAGAATTTCGTCGTTGATAAAATTCGGAAAAAGGCCGTCAAAAAAAATCCCCTGCCACCCTTTACCACGAGCAAATTGCAGCAGGAGGCAATCCGCAAGCTCAGGTTTAGTGCCCGCAAGACGATGACCATTGCCCAGCAGCTTTACGAGGGCATCGATTTGGGTCCCGGAGAGCCGGTCGGCCTGATCACCTACATGCGCACCGACTCCACGCGGATTGCCGCCGAGGCCGCTGTGGAGGCCCAGCAGTTGGTCCTGGAACGTTTCGGCCGGGAGTATGCCCTGGACAAGCCCCGCTATTTTAAAAACAAGAAAAAAGTACAGGATGCCCATGAAGCCATCCGGCCGACATCCGTTCTGAATACACCGGAAGAAGTCAAGCCCCATCTGTCAGACGAACAGTATGCCTTATATCAGCTCATCTGGCAGCGCTTCGTGGCCTCCCAGATGGCCCATGCCGTAATTGATCAGTTGTCCCTGTCAATCAAGGCCGGGGCCTATATCTTTACGGCCAGTGGCTCGACTGTAAAATTTCCCGGTTTTATGGCCCTGTATATGTCCGTTGACGATCAGGCCGCCAGTGACACCGAGCAGAAAAAGCCCAAGCTGCCGGCACTGTCCGAAGGCGATAAGTTGACACTCGACAAGTTGGAACCCAAGCAGCATTTCACCTTGCCGCCGCCGCGCTTCTCAGAAGCATCCCTGGTAAAAGAGCTTGAAGAAAACGGCATTGGACGCCCCAGCACCTATGCCTCCATTTTGTCCACTATCCGGGGCAAGGGCTATGTGGACTTGGTCAAAGGCTATTTCAGGCCCAGTGAGTTGGGCTTTATCGTCAATGATCTATTGGTGCAGAATTTTCCGGAAATATTCGATGTGGAATTTACCGCGAAGATGGAGGAAAACCTGGACCAGGTAGAATCCGAAAAAATCAACTCCCTGCAGGTGCTGGACGGTTTTTACAAGCCGTTTAAAAAAGATCTGGACTCGGCCTCCGACGGCATGCTCAGTGTCAAGGGCGTCGGAATGCCGACCGAATTGGATTGTCCCGAATGCAGTAAACCGCTGCGCATCAAGGTCGGCAAAAACGGTCACTTTCTGGCCTGCAGCGGTTACCCGGAATGCACCTACTCCAGCGACTACACCCGGGATGAGAAAGGCAACGTGCAGCCCGTCAAGCCTCCCGAGGAGGAGGCAACGGATAAAAACTGCGATAAATGCGGCATGCCGATGGTCGTCAAAAGGGGCCGGTATGGTGATTTCCTGGCTTGCAGCGGTTACCCCGAATGCAAAAACACCCAGTCGCTGAATTCCAACGGCAGCGGCAAGGCGATTGGTGTCAGCTGCCCGCAGCAGGACTGCAGCGGCGAAATTGTCGAACGCAGTTCCAAGCGCGGCAAACTCTTTTTTGGATGCAACCGCTTCCCGGAATGCACCTTTGCAACCTGGGACAAGCCCATCGCCCGGCAATGCCCGGATTGTGGTGCTGATTTTCTAGTTGAAAAAACCACCAAAAAAGAGGGTACCTTCATCACCTGCCTGACTGAAGGCTGCGGGTTCAAAGAAAAGTCTTGACAATCATCCGGAGCCTTGTTAAAAATGTAGAAAAATATCTGAATGTTGCCTACCATGACGAAAGTAAATACCATTAACAGCCTTATTAGCCTTATTATCGTACTCGTCGGAGTCATTATTATCTCCGGCGAGCAAGGGGGTTGGTAATGGTCTAACTTCGCCATCAAAAAACTAAAAAAATCCGTTACCGACCCCGAAAGTCGGTAGCGGATTTTTTTTTGGAGAAAGGAAGAACACCATGAAGCTCAACGGCGCACAAATTCTAATGGAGGTTCTCAAGGAAGAGGGAGTCGACACGATTTTCGGTTATCCCGGCGGGGCCGTCATCGATATTTACGATGAAATGGCAAAAACAGACATCCACCACGTTCTGGTGCGACACGAGCAGGGCGCCGTGCATGCTGCCGACGGCTACGCCCGGGCCGCCGGCAAGGTCGGCGTTTGCCTGGTGACATCGGGGCCGGGTGTCACCAACACCGTAACCGGCATTGCCTCGGCCTACATGGATTCGGTCCCCTTGGTGATCCTCAGCGGTCAGGTGCCGACGGGACTCATCGGCAACGATGCCTTTCAGGAAGTCGACATTGTCGGGATCACCCGTCCCTGCACCAAACACAACTATCTGGTGATGTCCATCGAAGAACTGGCTTCGACAGTCAAAGAGGCCTTTTACCTGGCGCGCTCCGGTCGACCGGGCCCCATCCTGGTGGATATTCCCAAAGACATCACCAAGGCCATGATAGAGTATAAATCGCCGGGCAAAGTAAAGCTCAAGTCCTACAATCCCACTTATAAACCGAATATGAAGCAATTAAAGAAAATCGTTAAGCTCATTGAAGGCAGCGAGCGACCGATTATCTTTGCCGGGGGTGGGGTCATTCTATCAGGAGGTTCCCGGGAACTCACCGAGTTAGCCCGCAAAACACGGATCCCGGTCACCACCTCCCTCATGGGTCTCGGTGCGTTTCCCGGCTCCGATCCGCTGTCGCTGGGAATGATCGGTATGCACGGCACCTATCGGGCCAACATGGTGACATCGGTCTGTGATCTGATGATATCCGTGGGCGTGCGCTTCGATGACCGGGTGACCGGCAAAACGGATGCCTTTGCCGCTCAATCCCAGATCGTCCACATTGATATCGATCCCACCACCATCCGCAAAAACATACCGGTAACGGTTCCCGTGGTGGGGGATTGCAAAATCAGTCTGGAGCAATTGAACCGGCTCATTGACGAGGTCGACCTGGGGGATCTCGAGCAGAAGCGTAAAAAATGGTTCGATCAAATCGAGGAATGGAAAAACACCAAACCCCTGGCCTACGAACAGGGCGAAGACACCATTAAACCCCAATACGTGGTCGAAAAGCTCTATGAACTGACCAAGGGGCAGGCCATCATCACCACCGAGGTCGGTCAGAACCAGATGTGGGCCGCCCAGTATTACTACTACGACCAGCCCAATCACTATATCACCTCCGGCGGACTGGGGGCCATGGGGTTCGGACTGCCGGCCGCCATCGGCGCCCAGGCAGCCTTTCCGGACAAAACCGTGGTGGATATTGCTGGCGACTCCAGCATCCAGATGAACAGCCAGGAATTGGCGACCGCCGTCCAGAGCTGCCTGCCGGTCAAGGTCGTTATCCTGAACAACGGCTATATGGGGATGGTCCGCCAATGGCAGGAGCTGTTTTATGATAAACGCTACGTCTGTACGACGATGGACATCGCCCCGGATTTTGTCAAGCTGGCCGAAGCTTACGGGGCCGTCGGCCTGCGGGCAACCAACCCGGCGGAAGTCGAGTCGGTCCTGGCCGAAGGCCTTTCCATCCCCAAACCGGTGATCATGGATTTCATCGTGGAAAAAGAAGAAGGGGTTTACCCCATGGTGCCGGCCGGGGCCGCCATTACCGAAATGTTGCTCGTGTAGGCGAGGTGCGGAATATGAGTTACGAGTTGCGGGTTGCGGGGTGCGGGGTGCGCGGTACGAGGTGCGGGTTAAGAGTTGCGCGGTACCCGGTATTGTGGGAAAGAAGTCTTTAATCTTGCAAGTAGCCAACAGGATATAAACTATAAATGAACCATGCAACCAGGAACCAGTAACGTGCATCCACTAACGCGTAACAGGCAACCCGTAACACGCAACACGCAACCCGTAACACGCAACCCGTAACCCGTACGTAACACGCAACCCGTAACACGCAACCCGTAACCCGTAACACGCAACCCGAAACTCGCAACACGCAACCCGAAACTCGCAACACGCAACCCGTAACACGCAACCCGAAACTCGCAACACGCAACCCGTAACACGTAACGAGGATAACTAGGATGGAAGAAAAAAAACACATTATGACGATGCTGGTCGACAACCAGCCGGGCGTGCTGTCCAGAGTCGTCGGACTGTTCAGTGGTAAAGGGTTCAATATCGAAAGCCTCTGTGTGGCTCCGACCATGGACCCCCAGGTATCGCGCATTACGATTGTCACCATGGCCAATCCGCCTGTAATCGAGCAAATCGAAAAACAACTCCGAAAGCTGATCAATGTGATCAAACTGCGCGATATGACCGGAGACAGGGCTGTCAAGCGCGAAATGGCGCTGATCTGCGTCAGGGCCAAGCCGGAGCACCGCGCGGAAATACTAAGAATTGTAGATATTTTCAGGTGCAAGGTTGTGGATGTCGGACTTGAGCATTACATTATGGAGGTTACCGGCGATCAGGGCAAATTGACGGCCCTGATAAATTTGTTGAAACCCTTAGGCATCGAGAAGATTGCCCGCAGCGGATCCCTGGCGCTCTACCGGGAACCGAATTGAAGAAAATGACTAAAATTGTTAGAATGCCTAAAATGACTAAAGTTAAGGTATTCTGCCATTTTAAATAGACAGCATTCCACAATTTTAGCTCAATTTAGTCAATTCTAATTTTAGTTCATTAATTAAGCCATATTCTAGCGTAAAACTCATGACTGATTAATATTGAAACAACACTAAGAAACATTATTTAAACTAGGGAGAGGGGTAGACATGGCAGAATTTAATTTCGGGGGAGTGACGGAGGAAGTAATTACGTCGGAGGAGTTTTCTTTGCAGAAAGCCAGAGAAATTCTGGCCGATGAGACGGTGGCGGTATTGGGCTACGGCGTTCAGGGCCCGGGGCAGGCGTTGAATCTGAGAGACAACGGTATACCGGTTATCGTGGGTCAGCGGGAAGGCGGCCAAACATATCAGCGCGCCGTCGATGACGGATTTGTCCCCGGTGAAACCCTATTTCCCGTTGAAGAAGCAGCCCGCAGAGCCACGGTCATCCAGAACCTGCTGTCCGATGCCGGGCAGGTCGCCACCTGGCCGGGTATCAAAGAATGTTTAAATGAAGGTGATGCCCTCTATTTTTCCCATGGGTTCGGGATTGTCTACAAGGATCAAACCGGGATCGTCCCGCCTGACAATGTAGACGTCATCCTGGTTGCACCGAAGGGCTCCGGTCGCAATGTAAGATTGAATTATCTTGACGGCAGCGGCATCAATTCAAGTTTTGCCGTGTTCCAGGATTTCACGGGTCGTGCCAGAGAAAGAACCCTGGCCCTGGGCATTGCCGTGGGATCCGGCTACCTGTTCCCCACCACTTTTGCCAATGAAGTTCACAGCGATTTGACCGGTGAGCGCGGTGTTCTGATGGGATGCCTGGCCGGTGTCATGGAAGCCCAATACAATCTGCTCCGCAAACACGGTCACAGCCCCAGCGAAGCCTTTAACGAAACCGTAGAGGAATTGACCCAGAGCCTGATCAGGCTGGTGGCGGAAAACGGCATGGACTGGATGTTTTCCAATTGTTCGACCACGGCCCAGCGCGGCGCCCTGGACTGGAGTCCCAAATTCCGTGACGCCGTGGCACCGGTTTTTGATGATTTATACCAAAAGGTGATTTCCGGCGAGGAAACCCGACGGGTTCTCGAGGCCAACAGTGCGCCGGATTACCGTGAAAAGCTGGACAAAGAACTGGACACCCTCAATAAGTCGGAAATGTGGCAAACCGGCGCCACAGTCCGGTCACTGCGGCCGGAAAACCGCAGCAAAATATAACTGTTATTTGTTATTGGTTATTCGTTATTGGTTATAAGTTATTCGATTAAAAAAATACTTTTCGAAATGTAATGTTTCTCATGAAAAAATGAATGACGAATGTCGAATGTCTAATGTCGATTGAAGAATGATGGAATCGCTTCGCTCAATCGTTATAAATAGATAGAATACATTATTCGATGTTCGATGTTGGACGTTCGATGTTCGACGTTCATTAGTCTCTAATATTGATCAGACTGGCTGTTCTTTAGCCGGAGGCGGCAGTTTGTAATTGGTTTACGATTAATGAAGTGCGCATATAAGTCCAATAACCAATAACAATTCAACTAATAACAAGCACCTGTTTGGAGACTAAAATGGAACCGACGCTACTGTATGACACCACCCTACGAGATGGAACCCAGGGCGAAAATATCTCGTTTACGGCCGATGAAAAAGTCAAAATCGCATTAAAGCTGGATGATATCGGAATCCATTACATCGAAGGTGGTTGGCCCGGTTCCAATCCCAAAGATATGCAGTTTTTTGACCTGGCCAAACGGGTTAAATTCAAAACCGCCCGACTGGCGGCCTTTGGCTCTACCCGCAAACCCGGCATCCAGCCCGCCGAAGATCTAAATTTAAAGGCCCTGCTGGAGAGCGAAACACCCACAGTCGCCATTTTCGGAAAAAGCTGGGATTTGCATGTCGAAGCGGTCATGAACAATACCCTGGCTGAAAACCTTGCGATGATCCAGGATTCCGTCAAATTTTTAAAATGGAACGGCCGGGAAGTCATCTATGATGCCGAGCATTTTTTCGACGGCTATAAAAATAATCGCGACTATGCATTGCAGACCATCGATGCCGCCATCGAAGGCGGTGCCGATTTTATCGTGTTGTGTGATACCAACGGCGGTACCCTGCCCTTGGAGATCGAATCGATCGTCAAGGAGCTTCAGCAGTATCTGGCCGGCAAAGATGATTCTAATTCAAACAACACACCCTTAAAGCTGGGTATTCACACCCACAACGATTGCGGTCTGGCCGTGGCCAACTCGATTACCGCAGTGCAGGCCGGTGCCATCATGGTCCAGGGTACCATAAACGGCTACGGCGAACGCTGCGGCAATGCGGATTTAAATGCGATCATGCCCATTTTGAATCTGAAGATGAACCGGCCGTGCGTGTCCGAAGAAAACCTCAGCAAGCTTAAAACCCTTTCGCGCTATGTTAGTGAAATGGCCAACCAGGTTCCGATAAACAACCGGCCCTTTGTGGGCAAAAGTGCCTTTGCCCACAAGGGCGGCATCCATGTCAGCGCCATCATGAAAGTACCAAGGGCCTATGAGCACATGGAGCCCGGTCTGGTGGGAAATCAGAGGCGGGTTCTGGTTTCCGATTTATCCGGTAAAAGCAACGTGGAGTATAAAGCACGGGAGCTTGGCGTTGAACTGGGCAACAATGGATACGACAGCAGCAAGATCGTGACGGAAATCAAGCAGCTCGAGAAGCAAGGCTACCAGTTTGACGTGGCGGAAGGGTCATTTAAGATCCTGATGGAAAAATTCACCGATCAATTCAAACCGCTTTTCGAACTGGAATCCTTTCGCGTCACCATCGAAAAAGACAAGGACCAGCCCTGTTCGTCCCAGGCCACCGTCAAGATAACCGTGGACGGCAAGCAGGAGATCACGGCCGCCGAGGGCTACGGTCCGGTCAGCGCCCTTGACAACGCCCTGCGCAAGGCCCTGGATCGGTTTTATCCGGACCTCGACACCATGAGCCTGGTGGACTTCAAGGTGCGGGTCATCGACGGAAACCGCGGTACGGCGGCCAAGGTGCGGGTGTTCATCGAATCCCGCGACCAGGATAAGCTGTGGAGTACGATCGGCGTTTCCGAAGACATTATCGAAGCCAGCTGGCAGGCCCTGGCCGACAGCTTTCAATACAAACTGGCCGGCGAAAAACAAATTCGCAGCGGTCTGACACCGGAACAGGGTGAATTGCCGATATTCAATAAAGCGTAAATATTTAAAGTCTCGTAAAAAGTCAAAATACAACCTTTTTACGAGAGTGTTTAGTATTTGGTGTTTAGTGTTTAGTGATATAACATCTTGATATGACGTGCGAAGGGTTTTACCAAATACCAAACACAAAACACCAAACACATGATGAATTCGATTTTTTGCGAATTCATCAATATTGAAGATTTATGGTAGTCGCTGCGCTCCGTCGCTTTTAATCTGAGATGATCTATAATCGACTTCTTCATTTCAATAACGAATAACATATAACACCAAATTGAGCGCCTTTTGCTCAATTTGGTCCATAGGAGAATAACCGTGTATAACAAGGAAGGTACCAACGCCGCAGGAATTGTTCCCCACTGTTTCCTGCGGCCCATGCTCCTGTGTTGTGGTTAGTGCAAGATAGTTAATGCACCACCTGAGAGGGTCTCAATCGCCTCACCGAATCTACTATTCAACCAATCAACCATTTAACTAATACAACAGGAGCATAACCATGAGCGATCGCGTAATTATATTCGACACCACGTTAAGAGACGGCGAGCAGTCACCCGGTGCCAGCATGAATGCCGCCGAAAAATTGAGATTGGCCACGCAGCTCGAAAAGCTGGGCGTAGATGTCATCGAAGCCGGCTTTCCGGCAGCCTCTGAAGGCGATCTGGATGCCGTTTCCCGCATTGCCGCCAAACTGGACAAAGCCCAGGTTGCCGCCCTGGCCCGCACCTCGAAAGATGATATTGACCGGGCCTGGCAGGCAATCAGTCATGCCGCCAAACCGAGAATTCACACCTTTATTGCCACCTCGGATATTCACCTGGAATACAAGCTGAAGATGACCCGTGATGAAGTCGTACAGACCGCGGTGGAAGCTGTGAAATATGCCAAATCGTTTACCGACAACATCGAGTTTTCATCGGAGGACGGATCCCGCAGCGACCGGGATTTTCTGTGCCGGGTATTTGAGGCAGCCATCGAGGCCGGCGCCACAACCATCAATTTACCCGATACGGTAGGTTACGCCGTGCCGGAGGAATTCGCCGAGATGGTGGCCTATGTCATCAAGCACACCCCCAACATCCACAAGGCCATTTTCAGCGTCCACTGCCACGATGACCTGGGGCTGGCCACCGCCAACACGATTGCGGCCATCAAGGCCGGTGCCCGCCAGGCGGAAGTCACCATTAACGGCATCGGGGAACGGGCCGGCAATACTTCCCTGGAGGAAGTCGTCATGGCCCTGCATACCCGGCAAAATATTCTGCCGGCCACTACCGGTATCAACACCGAATTCATTCACCCGACAAGCCGCCTGGTCAGCATGATCACGGGGATCATGGTGCAGCCGAACAAGGCCATTGTCGGTGCCAACGCTTTTGCCCATGAAGCCGGCATCCATCAGGACGGCATGCTGAAAAACCGCATGACCTATGAAATCATGAAGCCGGAGACCATCGGTCTGAGCGCCAACAAACTGGTGTTAGGCAAGCATTCCGGCCGTCACGCGCTGCGCACCCATCTGAAGGATTTGGGCTACGATCTTTCCAGCGAGGAGCTCAATCTGGTTTTTGAAAAATTCAAGGAACTGGCCGACAAGAAAAAGCATATCGTGGACGAAGACCTGGAAGTGATTGTCACGGAAGGTATTCTGCGTACTTCAGACGTCTTCCAACTAGAGTATCTACACGTAACGGCCGGAACCACCGTATTGCCCATGGCCAGCGTCAAGCTGCAGATACACGGTAGGGCGGTCCAGAGCGCCGGCTACGGCAACGGACCCATCGATGCGACGTTCAACACCATCGCCAATCTCACCGGCACCGGTTCGGAATTGCTGCGGTTCTCAATCAGCGCCTTGACCGGTGGCACCGATGCCCAGGGCGAGGTCACCGTGCGCCTGCGGGAAAACGGATTAACGGCCTTGGGCAAGGGTGCCGACCCGGACATCATCACCGCCAGCGCCCGGGCCTACGTCAATGGGCTGAACCGGCTGGAATACTTGAAAACCCATCCAATCAAGGAAACGTCGCCAGTTTAACAGCCTGGAGTGTTGGAGTGCTGGAGGGTTGGAGTATTGGACAGAGGGCAGGACGCGGTGCGGGGATGCACGCTTCGTGCAGGCTGATAGATCAAAGCTGAAAGCTCAAAGCTGAAAGCTCAAAGCCTGAGGAATTGATCGATTTTATTGGTGCGGGATGAGCGTGCATAGGGCATGGTGCAGAGAGCAGAGCGATTTGATGGCGGAATTAGTGTCAGTTCCAATATCCATCCTCTGTTCTCTGACCTCTGTCCTCTGTCTTCTGACCTCTGTCTTTTGACCTCTGCGTGCCGCGGTGTCTTGTGGGGTCGTAGACCGAAGAGCGAAGACGGATCCTTTGCACTTGACGCCATGCCCCGTGCCCCACGCGCCATGCGCTATGCCCTTTGCGCTCTGCCTTTCCGCATTCCGCATTCCCACTTCCGAATTTAAAATTCCAAATTCCCATCACTCCACCACTCCACTACTCCATCACTCCATTTTCTAAATTTCCAGCGACCCGATTAATTCCTTAATACTGGAAATACCCTTCTCCAGCAAGAAACGCTCGATTCCTTCAACAATATCAACGGTCACGTGGGGATTGACAAAATTCGCGGTGCCGACCTGAATGGCCGAGGCCCCGGCGATGATAAACTCCAGCGCATCTTCCGCGGTCATGATGCCGCCGATGCCGATAATGGGAACTTTGGCGACCCGGGCGACCTGCCAGACCATGCGCAGGGCCACCGGTTTGATGGCGGGACCGGACAGCCCGCCGGTAATGTTGGCCAGCCTGGGACGCCGGGTTTCAATATCGATGGCCATGGCGGTCAGGGTGTTGATCAGGGTCAGACAATCCGCCCCGGCATCCTCGACGGCTCGGGCAATTTCCGTGATGTCGGTGACATTCGGCGACAGTTTGACGGCCAGAAATTTATCGGTCTGATTGCGAACGGCCCGAACCACGCTGAAGGCGGCCGCGGGATCTACGCCGAATGCCATTCCGCCGGCTTTTACATTGGGGCAGGAAATATTGACCTCGATGCCCGCAATGGCTTCAACCTCTCCGATACGCGCGGCCAAGCGGGTGTACTCGTCTTCTTGCTTGCCGTAAATGTTAACGATAAGCGGCGGCGACAGGGTCTGCAGAAAAGGCAGCTTGTCCGTCACAAAGGCTTCGATACCGACATTTTCAAGGCCGATGGCATTTAGCATACCGCATGGGGTTTCGGTAATTCGCGGCGGCGGGTTGCCTTTGGTCGGCGCCAGGGAGAGGCCTTTGACAATTATTGCCCCGAGCCGATTTAAATCGACCAGGTGTTCAAACTCCCGGGCATAACCAAACGTGCCGGAAGCGGTCAGCACGGGATTTTGCAGCTGCAGTCCGCCGATGTCGGTGGTCAGGTCAGGTTTGGTCGACATGGTATGATTTCTCCAGGCGTCTTTTAATCACGTTCACCTTGGCCTCCAGGTTCAACAGGTAAGCCGGCTCGATTTGTTTGGGCGGTGGTACCGGATCATACTCAGCCGAAAACAATTTTCGCTTTTTCGGAAGCAACCACCTTGAGACCCGGAAAGTGCTTTTTGAGAACAGAAACCGCGCCGCAATGATCGAAATGTGAATGGGACAAGAAGCAATAGTGAAGATTCCGGGACCCGATAATTTGGCGTATTCCTTCCGTGTAGAGGTTGCCGAGAAAGGTCAGCCCGGCATCAAAAATCACGGGTTTTTCGCCATCCAGCAGATATACCGGCATCGCCGGGTGTCCCACCATGTAAAGGTTTGTTAAAATTTTACCCGTACGATCAATGATCAAGAATCAACATCCTCTTTTCCAGTCCGACGAACCACAACACAAATATCTCTCGCCAAGGCGCAAAGTCGCAAAGGATAAAGCATCTGCAACTCATCAGAATCGATATCCAGCACCCAACATCGAGTATCCAGCATCCAGCATCAAGTATCCAGTAACCAATACCTAGTACCCAATACCCAATATCCAACATCCTTTTAAAATTCATTGCCAAAACGGAATCATTGCAGGTATGTATAGAATATCTCTGATCGGTTGGCAAGTTGTTGTTTAAACAACCCTCAACTTTGAATCTTTGCTATTGCCAGTGAGCTTTCACCTTTCAGCTTTGAACTTTGAACTTTCAGCTTTGAGCTTTGAGCTTCCAGCTTTCAGCTTTTAAGCTTTGAGCTTTCAGCTTTGAGCTTTCAGCTTTGAGCTTTTAAGCTTTGAGCTTTTAAGCTTTGAGCTTTCAGCTTTGAGCTTTGAGCTTTTCAGCTTTGAGCTTTTCAGCTTTGAGCTTTTCAGCTTTGAGCTTAAAATATTTATCAGGTCAAAAATGGCCCAATCACATCAAAATTCAAAAATGGTCGCCTTGGTTTCCACCCCCTGGCCGCTATACAACCGCCCGTCCATTCAGCTGGGGGCCCTCAAAGCCTACTTGGAAGTGAACCACCCCGGCCTGCGAATAGAGGCCCGGCATTTCTACCTGGAATTGGCTCAATCCCTGGGCTACAAACTCTATCACCAGATTTCCGAACGCACCTGGCTGGCGGAGAGCATCTATGCCGCCCTGCTCTTTCCGCAGCGTTTTGAAGCCGTCGAAACCCTCTTCAGGCGGGAAGCACGCTCGAAACCTTTGGTTCAGGAAGCCGGGCTGCAGCAAATTGCAGAGCGGGTCAAAGAACGCACCGATGCGATTATCGACAACCTGAAATGGAATGATTGCCTGCTGGCCGGCTTTTCAATATCGCTTTGTCAGCTTACGTCCAGCTTTTATTTCATTAAACGCGTCAAGCAGAGATATCCCGACCTGATCATCGGAATCGGCGGCTCGTCTTTTTCCGGCACGGTAGCGGATAATTTTTTTGAATTGTTTCCCGACATCGATCTGGTCGTCAACGGTGAGGGCGAAAAGCCGCTGAGTATGCTGATCGACAGCCTGAAAGCATCGCCGGCCCTGGAAGACCTACCGCCGGTTAGCGGCGTCATTACCGCCAAATCCGTTGCGAGCGGTGGGGAGCGCATCGGCTTTAATCAACTAGGTGACCTCAATCAACTTCCGCCGCCTAATTATGATGATTATTTTGCGCTGCTGAAATCCCTTAATTCGGAAAATTCATTTTTCCCGGTCCTGCCCCTGGAAACATCACGCGGATGCTGGTGGCAGAAAGCCCCGCGTCACGAAGGTCACATCACGGGCTGTGCCTTTTGCAATCTAAATCTCCAGTGGCAGGGATACCGTCACAAAGATCCGGCGCGCGTGGTCGCCGAAATGGATCAGTTAACCGGTCGTCATCAAACGCTTTCGGTGTCCATCGTGGACAATGTGCTGCCCCGGAAACCTTCCAGGGACGTGTTCAAAAAAATCGGCACCCTGCAAAAAGATCTGCACCTGTTTGCTGAAATCCGGGCCAACACCCCAGCGGCGGATTTGGCGTCCATGCGGGCTGCCGGCGTCGAGGAGCTGCAAATCGGCATCGAATCTGTAAGCACCTCCCTGCTGAAAAAGCTCAAAAAAGGAACCCGTGCAATCCAGAATCTTGAAATCATGCGAAACTGCGAAGCGCTGGGTATCGTCAACCGTTCCAATCTCATCCTGCATTTTCCGGGCAGCGATGAAAGGGATGTGGCTGAAACGCTGCAAAATCTGGATTTTGCCCTGCCCTATCGCCCGCTGCAAACCGTCAAATTCTGGTTGGGCCTGGGCAGCCCGGTCTGGCAGGAACCCAAGGCCTACGGGATCCGGGCTATTTACAATCATCCCAATTGGTCGCACTTGTTTCCGGCCGGCATTCACAAGTCCCTGAAGTTTATGATACTGGCCTACCGCGGCAATTTGGGTTATCAGAAGAAGATCTGGCGGCCGGTCCAAGAGAAAGTCGAGTTGTGGCAAAAGACCTACGACGATCTCCAGCATGATACGCTGAAAGCACCTATTTTGAGTTATCGCGAGGGACGTGACTTTCTGATCATCACCCAGCGACGGCACCGGGCCGACTCGATCAAACACCGCCTGGTCGGAACCTCCCGGAAGATCTATCTGTATTGCGCGCAGCATCGCTCTTTTAAAAGAATCTGCCGCCAATTTCCAACCTTTGCCGAAGACAAAATAGCCGGGTTTTTAAAAATGATGGTGGCCAAAAAGTTGATGTTTCAGGAAAAGGACCGTTATTTGAGTCTTGCGGTGCCGTTGCGGCGGCAGTGTTGAACTGAGAAGCTGGGAAGCTGGGAAGCCGGAAGGCTGGGAGGATATGGTGCAATGAATATTGAAGATTGAAGTTTGACTAATTCGTAATAAGGCGAATTCATCATGTGTTTGGTGTTTGGTGTTTCCGGTATGGTATGATACTTTACATTTTATATCAAGATGTTATACCACCAAACACCAAACACCAAATAGTAAACACTCTTGTAAGCAGTAGGTTTTTCGACTTTTTACGAGACTGTCAAGATAGGCATTGAATGCATTTTCGCTCTGCAAGACCGGAAGATCTTTCCGTTGTCATCTCCTGGGTACCGGATGCGGCCGCGTGCCGGCGATGGGCCGGCCCGGCGGTTACATTTCCGCCGACCCCCGCATCGTTAATGCGGGAGATCGATTTTTCACCCCATAATTCCTACTGTTTGACGGAGTTTGAAGCACTAGTCGGCTTTGGACAGATGATCCCTAAAAGTGAGCACCGCATCCATCTGGCCCGCATCATTGTCGCCCCCTCCAGACGCGGCCAGGGCTGTGGGCGCCATCTATGCCGGGCCCTGCTGATTTACGCTGCCGAACTCAAATACCCGCGCATCTCATTAAATGTCTACCGCGACAATTCGGCAGCGCTAAAACTCTACCACAGCCTCGGATTCCGCTTAATGGACAAAGCCCAGGCTGACGGACTGTCGGTAGATATAAGCTACATGGAAGCCGGGCCGTATCAGCAATAATGTTTTGAGTAAAGATCGGGGCCAAAAAGTCCGGCTTTGATTTTACCTGGAAGTATGGAGGGTCACGATTACTTCGAGTGGAATAATGGAATGTTGGAAAAATGGAATATTGGAAAAATAGTTAAAACTCCGCAAGATTGTCATCGCCTGCAAATTCGAGCGGCCCTGGCCCCCCAAGAATTTCGAGATCGGATCGGTCTTGGAGATCGTCGGCATAGGGCTCGGATACCTGCACCTCCTCCAGACGATTCGTATTTTTTATCCGCACGATTTTACTTTCTTCGGGCGGGGTCAAGCCCATCGATCCCAGTCCCGCTTCAATAGCTCTGCGATCGGTTTCAAAGTGCATGGGAACAGCCGCTTTTTCCAGGCTGATGCCGGTGATACAATTTTTATAGGTCGCCTCGTAATCGATTTTCTCCACCAATCGTCGGGTGGTCAAATCGGCCAAACCGATGCCGACGGCATTGCCTTTGCTTTGGGCCGTCAGATCCCGCACAAAAAGGCGTTTTGCCTGCACCGGGTGCTCAAAAACGCCCAGGAGGTCCCGGTTTCGGCCGGTAACGTTCGGATCGATACCGACGCCGCTGATATCTTTTCCCATTTCATCCACGATCAGCAGATCGATATCATTAAACGGCAGGCGGGCCATCATTTTTTTGGATAGCAGCAATAGTTCTTTTTCTTTGTCTGCGATGGCATGCGGTTCGACAGCTGAAATCAAAGCCGTTTTTCCATAGGCATTTTCCAGGATCCCCAGGCCGCACAGCACCGGAGTTCGCTGAATAACAATTCGCGCGGCATCCATGATGATCTTGGGAAAGGTATGCTGGATGGCCGCTTTGTGATAAAATTCAGCGCCCTTTAATTTACCCATACCGATAGCCATCATTTTCATTAATCCGCTTTCAATCGGACCCTTGAACTTCGTATGGGATTTGATCCGATTGACCACCACGATATGATCGGCCGCCAGGGCATTTTGATCGACAAACACCGGGACGTCATCTTCGGTTTTGGCAATTTCCGTCACTTCCATGGAAGATATTATCGGAGCATTCAGGTAAGATTCCGTGATGCCCAGCTGGGCCAGCATGGTCATCTGGCCGGCAGCCGTCGCGCTCCCATGACTTCCCATGGCCGGGAAAATGAAAGGCTGAGCCTCGAAGGATCTGACATGATCCACGACTGCCTTTAAGATGCCGGCAATATTGGCAATTCCCCGACTGCCGCCGGTAATAGCCACACGCTGCCCGGGCTTGATCGACGTCAAAGACAAATTGCGCAGCTCATTATGCACGGCCTGCTCGACGTCTTCAATTCTGGTATCGTCGAACTTTTGGCGAATGCGATACATCCTCGGAAATTTCATCATGGCTCCCCGGTCAGTTGATTTAGGAATGTATTCCGTTTATATATCCAACAAAACCTACATGAGCAACAGGATTCTTTCCCGAATTGATACCCAGTAAATTAAGATTGAAAATCGAAGATTGAAGATTGAAGATTTTTGGTCCGCCTCGACTCGACTGAGCTTGCCGCAGGTCGGCGGATCTATGATATTTGTCACCCATTGTCACAAATCCTGTGCAAACATGATTTGATTTCAATATATAGGCGCTAATACCCAATACCGATTACCCAATACCCAAAGTCTTTTTCCCAATTGACATCCATTAATTGAACGGGTTAGATTCCTATTCATATATTCACCACCTACCGATAACCCATAGGAGACAGCGACATGGATCAATTCCGACTGGACGGCAAAACCGCTTTGGTCACCGGCGGCAGCAAAGGCATTGGATTCGGTATCGCCAGGGCACTAGCCGAGGCAGGATCAGATTTGGCATTGGTGGCCCGGGATCAAAAAGCACTGCACGAAGCCCGGGAAAAACTATCTGCTGCCGGCAGACGGCTACATGTCTATTCATTTGACATGAACCAAACGGATGGAATCAGCGACCTTTATGATCAAATCGTCCATGAAACCGGCGGAGTCGATATCCTGGTCAACAACGCCGGCGGCACCCGCCGCGGACCGGCGGATACCCTGTCGGCCGAAGATTGGAACTTTGTCATCAATTTGAACATGACTGCCACCTTCACCCTGTGTCAGGCATTCGCCCGTGAGCGCATTAAAAGCGGCAAGAGCGGCAAAATTATCAATATTGCCTCTCTGATGAGCGAAACCGTGCGCGAGGACAATGCACCCTATGCAGCCTCGAAGGGCGGCATTCGTCAACTCACCAAAGCCCTGGCGGTTGATTGGGCCAAGCACGCGATCAATGTCAATGCAATCGGACCGGGCTTCATCAAGACTGATTTGACGCGGCTGTTGTGGCAGGATGATGCCTTCAACAAATGGATCAATTGGAAAACGCCCTGGGCCAGATGGGGCAGTCCGGAGGACATTGGCAACGCCGCAGTATATCTGGCGTCGGCGGCATCTGATTTTGTGACCGGCCATGTATTGTACGTCGACGGCGGTTTGCTGAGTACTTTCGGCCCAAGTTCCTGGTAGACCCTAACCCGGCGAAGCCCGGAATTGAGGATTGAAGATTGAAGATTTATGGTATCGCTTCGCCCTGTCTTTTACATTACAATCGATCATTTATCTTTTTATCTTTTATCGTACTTAAAAAGTTTACGCCAACATTGTTCCTCTTAAACGCCTGTGTATCAATGGTTTATAAAGATACTGAAATATATTTTGCATTTTCGCGCCAAATTAAATTGATAACTGTCTAGGTTTTCTTCGAGACGACGTTCGGAAAAAATGGCCCCTGCGGGCAGCAATAGCGAACTTCATTGATTTTAGGTTTCAGGTGTCAGGTTTAGGGTGTCAGCGAAAAGAGGTGCGAAATTCTGACACCTGAAAACTGACACCTGAAACCTTCACTTTCTTACAACATGTTGTCAGAAAACCGCAGCTAAACGCCTAATGCTCAAAGCTTTCAAACGAACCTATATTTGGAAATCACATCATGTTTGAGCAGGATTTTCGTCATATCCAGGTTGAATAATTAAATAACTCTATCGATTCAATTTAATATGACAGAGCGAAGCGAAACCATAAATCTTCAATCTTCATTTCCGGCCTTGACACCATCATTGGATACATACTATGGAATATTATAAATAAACGCGCATAGATTGCCTGCTTAGAATTTGAATCGTATTTTCATCGACTGCCGAATTAATTAACTTTTACCCCTAGATCCGTTCACCTGCTGTCCGCACCGAAAGTTGCCCGGCTCTTCTCAAGCTACCGATTCTATCATTCGATATAAAAAACCGGAATCCGGGAGAAAGTCGAATGGAGATTCCCCTTAAAATCTGCCTAGCCTGCTCCTGTCAGACCTCTGATGGTCCGAGCAGGAGCGTCTACTTCGGTCTGAATCAACCTTATTTCTTTACAATAAAAAACCAAAAAGGGGGGTGCAGCATGCCAAAGTATCTATATCATGGCTCATATACCGATGAAGGCTTAAAAGGACTTATGAAAGATGGCGGTACCAAACGTATGGAGATTACAAAAAAAGCCATTGAGTCGTTAGGTGGGAAGATGGAAGCTTATTATTTCGCGTTTGGGAGCAATGATTTTTTTCTCATTGCCGAAGCACCTGACAATGTAAACGCCATTACCGGCTCTTTAGTTGCCAACGCCAGTGGAACGGTAAAGGTCAATATTACAGTTCTTATTTCGCCGGAAGAGGTTGACCGGGCTGTCAAGCAAACGATGGATTGGCGTCCACCCGGACAATAAGATAATCAAGGAAGGCTCGATGCCGAAATTTCGGCGTATTGGAGTTCTGGCGTATGGGCTGAAGGGTTGTTGTCTTCCTTTAATACCCCAACAATCCAGCACTCCAATACTCCACAGTCGTCTTTTCAATAACTTCTTTCGCTCTTAGAACTGCTTTTTTAGTAATAGGTCCGAAATGTTGTTTGCCGCCGGCCGCCAAATTATGATTTGACATTCGCAAGTCGCCTAAGGTAAAAAATTGTGAGCCATCAGTAGCCGGGCATATGATTTACAGCATCCAACGGGAGCAATCATCATGAATGCTGGTGTTGAACGAAGAGAAAGTGAGCGAATCAAACATAAATCGGCGATCCTGCACAGCACAAATCCCCCTGATTTTTTTTACCGAGGCACCATGCATAACTTCAGCGCCGGGGGATTGTACTTCGAATCAAATGAAGACCTATTGCAGGGAGATGTTGTGTCCATTTCGATTCAGGATCCACCGCCGCAATTTACGATGCGGCCACGGGAATACTTTGATGTCGAAATCAAGTGGTGCAACGTGCTCCAGGGGGCGGACTATCAAGTCGGATACGGTGCCAAGATAATCATGGGAATGCTGTAAAAGTTTTAGAGAATTGCTCGGCCCTTCAACCTGGCCAAAAACACCGGCCCCAAAAGACATCCGGCCCCCATGCAGATAAACCCCATACCCCAGGCCAGCTGTCCGCCGCCAAAAAAATCCAGCACAACCCCGACCGCCAGCGGGCCGAGAAAGGCCGAGCAGAATCCCAGGGTCGAATGCACGGCCAGGGTGGTGCCCCGGTAACCCTCCGGGGCGACGGCCACAACCCCCGCGGTCAGGGAGGCGGAATCCCCGACAATCGTAATACCGTAAACAATAGCGATGGAGGTGACCAGCAGATAAGGCCACGCGGCGCTAAAGCCAAGGACCGTTGCCAGGGCTGCGGATATGATCATGACGCTCGTGATAATTTTGCGGCGGCCGAATTTTCGGGACAGCTCATTGCCGCCGATGCTGGCGGGAAGCCCGATCAAGTTAATGACAAAGGCAACCTGGGTCGGACTCCAGGTAAAGGCCCCGGCCGGCTGCAATTGAAGGCTGAAAACCAGAAACGCAACGATCCAGGAACGCAGGGAGAAAAGCTCCCACATATGGGCTGCGTAGGCCAAGACGTAGGCCATGGCGGTTTTTGATTGGAATACGACTTTGAAATCCGCCAGCAGGGCCTGCCTTTGACCGCCTCGCACCCGGGCCGGCGGAATATACCCGATAACGATGGCCAGAGCGGCTGCGGCGCTGACGGCGGAAGCACCAAAGGCCCAGCGCCAACCGGCCAGGGCATCGATCTCGCCGGCCAGCAGATATGAAAGACTGGCGCCGATACTGAAACTGGCCGTGTAAAAGGAGATGAAGCGGGACTGCAGGGACCCCTGCCCTTCGGTATGATCGCTGACCACTTTGAGCCCGGGCATGTAGATGCCTGCCAGGCTGACACCGGCAAAAAATCGCAAGACTAGGGCCGACCAGAATCCCCGGGCCAGACCGGCATAGCCCAGGGCTGTCAGAACACCCAGAACTGCCCCCAAGCCCATCATCCGGCGGGCATCGACCCGATCGGTCAAAGCGGACATTAGCGGCACCAGAATCATATAGCCGGCATAATAAGAAGCGCTGATCCAGCCGGCGGCAGTATTGCTTAATTGCCATTCGGCCTGGAAGGTCGGCAGCAGCGCCGGAAAAACGGCAATCGATGCCAGTCCCAAAATTTCTGCCAGGCATACCAGCAGTGTCAGTCGGTAGGGTGATTTATCAACCATCGAGTGAGCCTACATCAGGACGGTGCGGATGGCAAGAAGTTCAAAAAAGGTTTCAGGTGTCGGGTGTCGGGTGTCGGGTGTCGGGTGTCGGGTTTCAGCCCAGCCGCCGGTAAAATTGACAAGGAATCCACCTCGACAAATGTTGAATGTCGAATTATGGAATTCTTTCTATTTTATTTTTCGAGACTATCTATCAAATTTAGGGAGGATGACAATTGACCGAATCGGCTGCGTTGAATTTCGATCTTTCGCACGAACGAACCACCACCGATCTTCTCCTCCCACCTTCTCATCTTCTCACCTTCTCACCTTCTATTTTTCCGACTTTCGCAATACGCATTCCAAAATCCGCTATGGCATAATTTTGTATTTCCTGAATTATGCCAGGTAGGCGCCTCGAATGGCTGAAACCGCCTGGCTGGTATAACGCCTGAGGACTCCCGGTAGATGTTGTCTGACGGCGGGTTTCCAGCTTTTTTTACGTTCTCCCAGCAGGGATTGTATCTCATCCGGGTTCAGTCGTCTCTCTTGACGGCCGACCACATCGAGACTGCGAGAGGGTATGTCGATTAAAACAATGTCGCCGTCTTCCACTAACGCAATGGGTCCGCCGGCTGCAGCCTCGGGCGATACGTGACCGATGCAGGGTCCGCGGGTCGCACCGGAAAAGCGGCCGTCGGTGACGATGGCGGTATGCTGCAGGGCCGGATTGGTAACCAGGGCCTCGGTCGTGGAAAGGATCTCGGGCATGCCGCATCCGCGAGGTCCCTCGTAGCGCAATACAATGACCGAGCCGGGTGCAACCCGATCCTTCATGACGGCATCCAGGGCATCTTCCTCGCTGTCGAAAACCCTCGCCGGCCCTTCGTGCTGCAGCATATCGGCGGCAACGGCCGAAAACTTCACCACCGCGCCTTCCGGTGCCAGGTTGCCTTTTAAAACCGCAATCGATCCATTGCTCCGGCTGGGTCCAGGTGAACAGATCACATCTTCTCTGGAAATGCGGTAATTGGCCAGATAACCTTCACCCCGCTGAAAGAAGCCGTCGGTTTCAAGCTGAGCCAGGTTCTCACCAAGAGATTTGCCGGTGACCGTCATGACGTCCAAATCGAGCATGTCTTTTAATTCGAGTTGCACCCGCGGGACGCCTCCGGCATACCAGACCATTTCACTGACATGTTCGCCCGACGGCTGTACGTTGACCAGGTGGGGGACCTCCCGGTTGATGCGGTCAAACAATTCCGCATCGATTACGATCCCCAGTTGGTGGGCAATGGCCGGCAGATGCAGCAGGGCATTCGTGGAGCCGGACAGGGCCGCATGAACCTTGACGGCATTTTCAAATGCCGCCCGGGTTAAAATATCCGACGGCTTCAGGCCGCGGTGGGCGAGCTGCATGACCTGCCGCCCGGCCTGGCGCGCCAGGCGCCTGATGTCAAAGAGACTGGCCGGCGCCAGTGCCGAACCGGGCAATGCCAGGCCCAGGGCCTCGGCCATACACTGCATGGTGCTGGCCGTCCCCATAAACTGGCAGGCTCCGGCCCCCGGGCAACCGGATAGGGTGTGATCTCGAATCTCGGACTGTACATCTTCACCCTGCCGCCACCTGGTGGCCACCTCCCCTACCAGCAGGCTGTGCGTCATCGCGGGACCGGCGCGATTGCTGCCCCCGGGGATATGAAGCCCGGGGATATTCAGACGGGCCAGGGCCATGAGATGGGCCGGAACGGATTTGTCGCAGGAAGAAATCACCACCATCCCGTCCCAGGGGATCACCCGGCCGTGGACCTCAACCAGATCGCAAAGAATCTCGCGGGAGGCCAGGATGTAGTTCATCCCGTCATGGGACATGGCCCACCCGTCACAGATATCGGTGCCGTGAAAATTGGCGGGTTTGCCGCCGCTCTGGTAGATACCGGTGGCAACTTCTTCCGCCAAGGCATCCAGGTGAATGCTGCCGGGATGCGAACTGCCGAAAACATCTTCCACCAGAATCTGGGGATTTTGCAAATCTTCCTCATCCCACCCCGTACCGCAGCACAACGTGTCAAGTTGAACCCAGTTTTTTCTGATCTCTTTGCTTCGTTGTTTTTTAGCTGTCATAAATTATCCCTATTATTAAAGCGCTAGTTCTATTTTTAAAGCACCAAATTACAAAATCCAAATAACAAACAAATTCCAAATTCTAAAATCCAATGACCCAAACTTTCCTTTTCCGCACCTTAGGAGTCGGTTTGGAATTTTGAATTTCGGTCATTGTGATTTGTTTGAGATTTGGGATTTGTTATTTGGAATTTATGTTAAACCCGGAGCTAACTATTCGATACAAGATTAAAGTTAAGTACTCTTTAGATACTTCTGTCCGAGAAGCGCAGCCCCCTTAAGGGACGACTCCGTCTCAAACCGATACGTGCAGTTTCGCATCCACCTGGTTTTGGCCCGGATCAGGGCTTCGTTGACGGCGCCGCCGGAAACCAGGATCTCATCGGCCAGGGGCATTTCGAGGGCAACTTCCTTTAAATTCTCACGCTGATACTCGTACAGGCCCCGGACCATGGCGGCCAGCAGTTCTTCGCGGGAAGTCTCCTGGGTCAGTCCGCGAAACTCGGCTTTCAGCGGCTCCAGCGAATACCGGGAGCCCATCAGGTAAGGTATGTAAGTCACCCCGCTCTCCCGGTTGAGCCAGGCATCAACAGCCTGGGGGATGAAATCGCTGTAGAAGCTTTCTTCCGACATTTCACTACACAATAGATTTTTAAACCACTCCAGGGCTTTGCCGCCCGCATTCATGACATAGAATGAAAACCATCGCCCGGGCAGGACATGGGTCCGCACGTTATAATTGCGGGACGGGAAGCACTTCGACAGGCATACCATTGTGATTTCACAGGTGCCGTTAATGTTGAATATTTCACCCGGCTGCCGGATACCGACGGAGTAAGCGGCCAGCACGGCGTCGTTGCCGCCGATGAGTACCGGCGGCTCTTTTTTTAGGCCGAACTTCCCGGCCAGATTGGCGCGTATTCTGCCCGTACTGTGATAAGCCGGCATCAGTTCCGGCATAAGCGAAGCCTCCAGGCCGAACACGTTTAATATTTCCGTATTCCAGGTCAGATCATTGCTGGTCGTATTGTACATGCCGGTCAGGGAGGCCGATGATGGATCCATTGCGAATTTATCCGACAGCCAACGAGCCATAAACGTGTTGGAATGGCCGAAAACGTGGACTTTTTCAAATACATCCGGCAAATTCTCTTTGATCCACAATATGCCGGCCAGTGAACTCCCTCCGGCCACCGGCATATTAGCGGTCACATTCAGCAGTTTGTCCAGGCCGATGGCATCGATAATGCGCTGGGCCTGGGCGCGCGAGCGCTGGTCGAGCATCAGGATGGCCGGATAAAGCGCTTGTCCTTCGCGATCCATGGCAGTCAAACCCGGAGTGGTGCCTGAAAACGCAATGACGTCGATTGCGGGCATATAATCCGCCAGTTCCCGGCAGCCGGCGGCAAAGGCCTGCTGCCATTTTTCCTGCTCGATATCGCTGAACAGCCCGTCATGATAGGTATTGATGGCATATTCCTGACTGAACTGCCTGAGCAAGGTGAGATCGCCGTCGATGTCCTCGAAGATCCCCATTTTCATGGCCGTGGTTCCGACGTCGACACTGAGTATTTTCATATAAGTGTTCTCCTAATCCCCATAATATCGAACGGCATTGATTTCAGGTGTCAGGTTTCAGAAAACAGACGACAGAAGTCAGATGACAGATGACAGATGACAGATGACAGATGACTTGTGTCCTCTTTCTCCTCTTTTGAAACCTTTAGAACGAACCGCAGTAAATCGAATATCGAACCGCAGGATTTCGAAGGGTGGAATCGCTTCAGGCTTGGGGCTTCGCTCTTCGAGCTGCGACCCCACACGTCGCCTTCGGCTACGACCCGACACGTCCCTCGGTCATTTTAAAATAGACAGAGTACATTATTCGATGTTCGACGTTGGACGTTCGATGTTGGATGTTCATTAGTTCCTTTTATTGATTAGAACGGCTGTTCTTTAGCCGGAGGAGGATTCGATATTTGCTTTTTTGCTGACACCTGAAACCTGACACCTGAAACCAACTCCAACTACGGCATATTGCCAGTAAACATCCCTGATTATGCGAAATACCAGCTCTACAAATCATCTCACGGACGATTAGGACCTCACATCACCGCTCCCAACTGCCAAGGGATGAATTCATTGTCGCCCATGAGAAATGTTTCACTTTTCGATCGCCGGCCGGAGGCGACATCCAGGATTTCTTTAAAGATCTGTTCTCCAAGATCTTTGACGCTGACATCACCGTCAAGTGCAACCCCACAGTTGATATCCATATCGTCTTGCATGCGATCGTACATGGCGGTGTTGGTCGCCAGTTTAATGGACGGCACCGGCCGGCAGCCGTAAACCGAGCCCCTGCCCGTCGTAAAACAAATGATGTTGGCGCCGCCGGCAACCATCCCGGTCAACGACACCGGGTCATGGCCGGGTGTGTCCATGAATACAAATCCTCTGGCAGTCACGGGTTGCGCATATTCCACTACATCCACCATGTTGGTGGAACCGCCCTTGGCCACCGCGCCGAGAGATTTCTCGAGAATAGTTGTCAAACCACCGGCCTTGTTGCCCGGCGAGGGGTTGTTGTCCATGGCCCCACCGTGATCGGCGGTGTATTTTTCCCACCATTGAATGCGTTCAATCAATTTTTCGCCGACATCCCGGCTGACCGCCCGACGGGTCAGCAGGTGCTCGGCTCCGTATACTTCCGGCGTCTCTCCCAGCACGGCTGTGCCGCCGTTCTTTACGAGCAGGTCCGATGCCACCCCGAGGGCCGGATTGGCAGTGATGCCCGAGTAGCCGTCTGATCCACCGCATTGCAGGCCCAGAATCAATTGGTCGGCCGGTACCGGTTGCCGCTGCACCCGGTTGAGTTCGGGCAGCATTTCTCGGATCAGGGCCGTCCCTTTGTCAACGCTGGAGCGGATCCCCCCCAAGTCCTGGATGGTCATGGCATGAAATAATTTGCCTTCTGCCAGATTTCCGCCTTTTAATACCGAATCGATCTGCAGGACCTCGCAGCCCAGACCGATGAGCAGAACGCCCCCGAAATTGGGATGGCGCGCGTAACCACCGATCGTGTTCAGCAAATATTCGAAACCCTCTCCCTGACCGGCCATGCCGCACCCGGTGCCGTGGGTAATCGGCACCACGCCATCGATATTCGAAAATTCGCGGAGGGCCTCCCCCCGAAACGCATCGGCAATAAAGCGGCAGACCGAGGCCGAGCAATTCACGCTGCTGATCACACCGATGTAATTGCGGGTGGCAACCCGCCCGTCGGACCGGACAATGCCGTCAAACGTCACCGGTTCGGCCGGTGCTTCGGTGGCGGGCGCGGCATCGGCGCAAAAGGCATAATCCCGGTCGAAATCCCCCATGGAAAGATTGTGGGAGTGAACGTGTTCTCCCGGTTGGATATCCTGGGAGGCAAACCCGATAATCTGGCCGTACTTTTTCACGGCCTGCCCGGCTTTTATAGCAGCCACCGCAACCTTGTGGCCGAAGTTAATTCCGGCACGGCAGGAAATTTTTTCTTCCGGAATTTCGGTTCCGGCGGGAATATCGACCCGGGCGACAACCACGTTGTCAGACGGGTTGAGTCGAATGATGAGTTGGGATTGTGTGGACATAGTGTTTTTTCCTCTCTTATATTTATATCGCAGAAAACCTGGTCCTTCGGACCAGAATAGACATTAACGACACGAAAAATTTTATTTTAGGGTGGGCTGCCGTTGGCCGCGGCGAAGTCACGCTGCAAGCGTGACGAAGACGGGTGCCCACCATATAGCAATAAATCTAAAGTACGATGGTGGGCACAGCCCACCCTACGACTTTATGGTTTCAGGTGTCAGTAAAAATCGAATCCTTATATCTGAATCCGGAATGGGTTGAGTCCGAGAGTCACCAGCGGTGAAAGCAAATTCAATTCATAAGCGACTAACATCCAGCGGAGCGACTTCGGTTGCTGATACCTCTTATGAAACTACGCTTATATTAACCCCAACACAGGGTATTTAAATCGTGCTCGTCCTCGTACTCGGGTTTAAAAGCAGCTCAAAAGCTTCGAGGACGAGCACGAACACGAGGACGAAATGGCAAATGAGTTCATCAGAAAATGATATTGCATTGATCTGGCACAGTTTCTTTTCTTAGATCAGACTGGCCGTTTTTTGGCCAGAGGCAGCGCTCGTGTGAAACTTCAATGAATGACGAATGTCGAACGTCGATTGACGAATGGTGGATTCGCTTCGCTCAGTCGTTTTAAAATGGACAGAATACCTTAAATCCAAAATCCGCATTCCGAAATCCAAAATTTGGTTTTTGAAGTTTCTTCCATGATCCGACCGGCTGTCTTTTAGCCGGAGGCCGCGCTGATACCTAATACCTAATACCTAATACCTAATACCTAATACCTAATACCTAATACCTAATACCTAATACCTAATACCTAATACCTGATACCTGATACCTGAACACTGCCGGCACTAATTGTCAAGTTATATTCAAGCGTTGCGCACCGGCGTGGCCCGTGTGGCGCCGGTGCTGATACCGCCGTCCACCAGGATCGTCTGGCCGGTAATGTATTCACTGGCATCCGAGGCCAGAAAGATAACGGTTCCGGCGAGATCATTGGGCTGGCCGGGCCGTTTGAGCGGTATGCGGTCGATGAGGTAATCCACCCACTCCTGGTCCTCGTACATCACCCGGTTCTGATCGGTCTTGAACCATCCCGGTGCCAGGCAGTTGACCGTGATGCCCGATCCGCCCCAGTCATCGGCCAAAGACATGGTCAACTGTTTGACACCGCCCCGGCTGGCGCAATAGGGTGCCAGTCCGGCATAGCCGAAGACGCTCGTCACGGATCCGATATTGACGATTCGGCCATAATGTCTGGCGATCATTTTTTTGGCCACGGCCTGGGCCACAAAAAAGGTTCCCCTCAGATTGGTGTTCAAAACCAGGTTCCAGTCATCCCAGGTCACCTCAATGCTGGGCTTGCGGACATTGCAGCCGGCATTATTAACCAGGATGTCGATCTGGCCATAGTGCCGCCATGCGGTTTCCACCATCTGCCGGATGCTGTCATAGTCCCGTACATCCAGGGCCAGCGGCAGGGCTTGGCGGCCTAATGACTCAATTTCTGCTTCAAACTCACCGAGAGATTCCGCCTGCCGGCTGGTGATCACCAGATCAGCGCCGGCGCCGGCCAGGGCACGCCCGAAATACTGACCGAGTCCCCGGCTGGCACCGGTGACGATGGCCACTTTCCCCGTAAGATCGAACAGGTCAGTATTCATATCTATACTCCCAACCCGGACATGCCGAAGTTAAAATTGATTATTAATTATTGATTATTGACTATTTAAAGATGAACCTGGCGCTATTGGTGGGCACAGCCCACCCTACGATCATCAACCTTTGTTATCTAAATGCGGTGAGCATCGCACCGGCACGAATCAGACGCCTATGGTTTGCGTGCCGTATTCCCACTTCCAGCTTCCGCCATTCGAATTCCCATTTCAGTCTTCGCTTTCCTAACCACTATCCTCTGACCTTCTAATCTTCTCACTTTCCAACCTTCTTTCTTCTCTCTGAGCTTCTGATCTTCTCACCTTCTCACCTTCTATCTTCTCCACTTCCGCATCTTTAGCCGCGGCATAGTCCTGCTTTATCGGACGACGCCGGGTCCGACTTCCAACTTCCATTTTCTGACCTCTGCGTACCGCAGCGAAGCTCGAAGAGCGAAGACGGGTCTTCTGTCATCCGTCCTCTGTCTTCTGTCTTCTGACATCTGTTATCTGGCATCCAGCATCAAGCATCCAGTATCCAGCATCGCTATGGGTTCAGCACGACCTTAATCAGCCCCTTCTCCTTCTCATAAAGCCGCTTAAACCATTGCACCCCATCCGCCAAAGGAGCTGAGGCGCTGATTAAGGCATCGACATTAATCGCATCGCGTGCAATCATATCCAGACAGGCCGGATAATCGCCCCGGGAAGCACATGATCCCTGTACATTGATCTCACCGGTGACCACGGTCTGCAGCGCCAAATCGACTTGCGGATTCAAATTGCCGATCAGGGTCAGGGCGCCGCCCTTGCGCAGGCTGTTCAGGGCTGTCTGCAGCGAAGCATTGATCCCGACCGCGTCAAAGGCCACTTCCGCCCCCCGATTGCCGGTCATTTTTTTGATATCAGCGACCACATCCGTTTCGGCCGGGTTCAAACCCACATCCGCTCCCAACCGACGTGCCAGATCCAATCTTGAGGGTTCGATATCGACGGCGAAGATTTTCCCGCAGCCTGAGGCCCGCAGGGTTTGGATCGTCAGCAAACCAATGATCCCGGCACCAACGACCACGGCATTGTCATTTAGGGCCCGGGTTGTGATGGCCACCGCATGGAAGGCCACGGAACAGGGTTCGACCATGGCGCTTTGCTCGAAGCTGATCTTTTCCGGCAGCGGATAGAGGATATGTTCGGGCACGGCCACATATTCGGCAAATGCCCCGTGCTGTCGGTAGTCATCGCACGAAACACCCAGCACGCGCCGGTGATCGCACAGGTTGATATCACCCCGGCGGCAAAAAAAACAGGTTCCACAGTAAACGGTTGAATCAAATGTCACCCGTTGGCCGGGATGATATTTTTCTACCTTCGATCCGACTTCCGCAATAACTCCGGCGGCTTCGTGGCCCATGATCAGGGGCGGTATGCGACGCCCGGTGCTGCCATCCATGCCGTGCACATCACTGCCGCAGATGCCCACGGCCTTAACCCGCACCAGAACATCATGCGGGCCGCCCCGGGGATCGGGCATATCTTTATAGACCAGCTTGTTGTATTTTTCCAACACCAATGCTTTCATGTAGATATTCTCCGTGCGGGCCGGTATTGTTTATTTTCAGCAAATGATAATCCAAAATAGTTCAGAGAGTAAATTACAAATTACAAACATCAAATAACAAATAAACATCAAATTCAAATAACCAATGACCAAAACACACATCCATCATCCGGGTGGGCGATGGTGGTCCTGTTTTAGGGACTATAGAGTCGCAAATCACAGATCTCTATTTTTTTTGTCTTGAAAAATTTGGAGGTCTGTGGATTAATCTACGTTTTTTTTTTGAATTTGAGTCATTGGAATTTATTTGTCACTTGTTATTTGGGATTTGGGATTTAATATTTTCAAAAATTCAACTATTGCCTTTTCGTCCGGCTCAATAGATTAAAGCACTTGTAGGCCCCATCATTAACGTTGAACTCCGGGCCGCTGTCCGGCCAGCAAGGCCTCGACTTCATCCTTCGTGCACCAGTTAAAATCCCCCGGAATGCTGTGCTTCAGGGCCGCAAAGGCCACTCCGTAGTCCAGCCCTTTTTGTAAATCGTTTGCGCTGGCAACTCCGTACAAGAATCCGGCGGCAAAAGAATCTCCGCGGCCGACCTGATCCACAATATCAATATGATATTTCCCGGTCGTGTACGATTTCGTGCGGGTCACGGCGATTGCGCTGAACCGGCACTGCCAGACCGTGTCCCCTTCACGGTAGCTGACGGCCACCATCTCGAGGGGGTATTGATCCAGCAGGCGTTGGGCCAGGGATTCATCATCATCTGCTTCAATCCCCAGAATGGTGCGCGTGTCACCCTGAGTTGTGATCAGGATATCCACGTACTCCATCATGGGAACCAGGGTTTTATTCGCCTCGGCGGGACTCCAGAGTTTGGCCCGGTAATTCAGATCCAGACTGACCCGGCAGCCGGCTGCCCTGGCTTTTTGCAGTGCTTCCAGGACTGCCGCGGCCGCCGATTGGCTGACGGCCGGTGTGATTCCCGTCAAGTGCAGGCATTTACTTGACTTGAATATGTCGTCCCAATTTACGTCCCCCGGCTGGATATTGTAGAAGGAAGAATTTGCACGATCATAAATTACGGCAGTGGGGCGAGGGGTGGCCCCGAATTCAAGGAAATAGAGCCCGGCGCGGCCTTCATTTTCCCAGATGACCGGCGAGACATCCACCCCGAGCTCACGGGCCTTGTTGGCAATCATCCGCCCCAGGGGATTGTCCGGCAGCCGGGACACCCAGGCACTTTTCAGCCCCAGACGCGCAGCACCGACCGCGACATTCAACTCGGTGCCGCCGATATTCAAATCCAGGGTGGTCGCCTGCTCCAGGCGCTTAAAATCCGGTGGTGACAACCGGATCATGGCCTCCCCAAAAGTAACCAAGTCGTACATAAACTATCATCCTACTTATACCGATCACAAGCGCTCATCGTTCACGGTTCATGGGTTCATTGGTTCATAGCTTCAAAGGTTCAAGGGTTGTATTATCGCCGAAAAAATTGTAAAGGGATTGCAATGTTCTGAGTTTTGCTGAGAAGCATATAGTAATCAAGCCGTAGGAACGATGGTTAAGGACCGATGTCATTTTCAGTCAATTTATCACTTATCCGGCATATCTACTATATTTCAATACGGCTTGATTAGGTATACGTATATAATCCTTATAACGTCAAGCGAAAATCCCAGGACTTTCGATAGCGAGCAATATTCCTAAATTGGAGACAACAAAGGAGAAGCAAATCGATGAAATTTCCCAAGATGTTTCGAATCAAACAGCATTTCAACACCAAGCCGATCCAGGATATTCCCGCCACCGTCCGCAATGAGCTCAATCGAATAAACCCGGCGCAGACAATCGGCAAAGGCCAGACCGTGGCCATCACCGCCGGCAGTCGGGGTATTACAAACCTGGCCCTGGTCATGGGCGAACTTGTGGGGGAGCTGAAAAAAATCGGCGCCAAGCCGTTTATCATTCCGGCCATGGGCAGCCACGGCGGGGCCACTGCCGCGGGTCAGAAGAAAATCCTTGAACATTACGGCGTCACCCGGCAAGCAATGGGGGTGCCCATTAAATCATCGATGCAGGTCGTGCAGATCGGGTCCACTCCGAATGGGATCCCGGTCTATCTGGACCGCTACGCCTCCCAGGCCGACCATATCGTGATTTTGAACCGGGTCAAACCCCACACGGATTTCAAAGGCAAAATCGAAAGCGGATTGATGAAAATAATGGCGATCGGTCTCGGCAAACAAAAAGGCGCGGATCTATACCACAACGCTATAGTTCGTCAGGGCCATTACCCGGTGCTGACGTCCGTGGCACATGTGATTTTGCAAAAATGCCCGATTGCCTTCGGTCTGGCCCTGGTTGAAAACCAGCGGGACGAAACCGAAATCATCCGTGCCATCCCGGCCGCTGAAATAGAAAAAACGGAGGAGCAGCTTTTGCGGAAAGCCAAACGGCTGCTGCCGCAGATACCCCTGGGTCCCATTGACCTGCTGATCGTGGACTGGATGGGAAAGGAGATCAGCGGAACCGGCATGGACCAAAACGTAATCGGCCGCACCGTCATCTCCTATCACCGGCCTAACACCAAAATCGATATCATGCGCGTTTTCATCCGGGATCTGACGGCGGATTCGGAAGGCAACGCCACCGCCATCGGTAACGCCGATTTTACCACCCAACGGTTGGTGGATAAAATAGATCACCACGCCACATACATGAATGCCATTACGTCCTCCTGCCCGGAAGCCGTGCGCATACCGCCCTATTTTAAAACCGACCGCGAGGTTATCAAAACCGCTCTGGGAACCATCGGGTTGGTCGAACCGCAAAATGCGCGCATTGTTCACATCCGCGACACCCTGCATCTGGAAGAGATGTACATCTCGCAGTCCCTGCACCAAGAGGCAGAAAACTCAGAGGCCATCAGCATCATCGGAAAATCGCGCCCGTTGAAATTCGGCAAGGACGGTAATCTGATATCTGATTTATAGGCTATATATTGCTCATAAAAGCACGGCCTCGACTCGGCTGAGCTCGTCGCAGGCCGGCTAAATTACAACCGGCCTGATCGGAAAAGAAACTTCGAAAAGCAAATTTTAGATTTTGGAATGCGGATTTTGGATTTATGGTATTCTGCCTTTTTAAATCGATTGAACGACGTGTGGGGTCGTAGCTCGAAGAGCGAAGCCCCAAGCGATTCCACCATTATTCATTATTCATTTTTCATTAGTCATTCCCTGAAGTATCATAAGAGCGCTGCCTCTGGCCGCGAGCGTCCAGTCTGATCAATTTTAGAAACTTCGTTTATATGACATCCTAGGGTCGGCCACTGTGCCGACCTGATTTTCGCGGGCACGGTGTCCACCCTACGCTTCTGTAATTTGCTGCTTCATATAATATGTCCAGTGGATGGGAGGTAAGACGTTTTATCCTGACACCTGAAACCTGACACCCGAAACCCTGTTTTTTGTGTTTCACACGAGCCATCTGCGTCTGATATAAGCTGCCACTATCATCACCCCTCGGGGTAATTCAAAGCCGTGCCCTTTGGGCCCGGTTCTCTGCTATATCACCTCGGCCTGAGTGTTTTTGATATAAGATTAAAGCAAGGCCGGGAATCAGCCGATACAGATTCAGGCCATCAACCGGTATTACCCCGTTCATTCACCCATAAACTATTCTGACCAATCAATTAGGAGACTGATTGTGCTACGAATGTCAACCGATGCTCGGAAACATTTCTTGCTTTGTGCCGTCACGTTGTGCGTATTTTACTTTGCCGTCCCCAATCAGGCTCATTCGGCTGCCACCTTGACCATCGCCGAACAGGAGCAGATCCTATGGAAGGCCATCGCCCAGGTCCTGGCCAAGAATCCGGCTGAAATCGACAGAGTTCGCTTTTTAGGGGTCGGCTCCTGGATGTCCGGCGCTGCCACCGAGGCCTCGGATATCGACATTACCCTGGGACACAAAGATCCGGCCAAGGAGCGCAAGCTGGCCCGACAAATTCAAAACCAGGTCAACAAACTGGCCAAAGGCCGCAAGCACGAAGTGATGGTCACCTACCGGCGTCACCATCTGTTTAAGGATCGGTTCCGGGGTGAGGTCGGCCAGACCTTCTTCAACGATTATGCCGATGCCAGCGGCAGAGGCAAGGCTTGCTTCAAATATAAAACCGGGGAAAACGGCCGTTTGTTGAAATCCCAAGTCGACACCGACCGCTTCTGGCTGGACCAGAAATTGAAGGTTCCCCGTCAGGTGGACGGTGCCTACCGGTTTGTGGAAGACTCTTATCTGTTTCTCGACGATGTGATCAAACAGGGCAAAACCGTGGAAACGCAAGCCCAAAAAGCGGCCAAATACCTGAATAACTACGAGACTTTCCTGCGCAAAAATTTGCGCCTTCAGATGGGCGATGTTTCGTCTTTGAGCCGGATGAGTCCTGATATGCAAAGCTGGACCCGCGGCATGCTGGCTTACAAACGCGATCTGGCCAACAAACTGCCCGAAGCAAAAGCACGCCAACGCTTGATGAAATTTTTAAAAATCAATGATCCTGTCCTGCTGGAACGCAAGATGGGCGAATTTGTTCAGAACAGTCAAAAATACTTGCAGATCGCCGCCGAAGAGGTCCAGCTTCTGGAAAAAGCGAAGCGATTCGGTGTTTTAAAAAAGGCCACCAATGCCCAGGCCATCATGCGACTTCGCCAAAGCATCCTGCGCATCGTCGGCCGCAGCGTGCTGCATGGCGCCGAAATGTTTTTCATTATCCAGACCTACTATGATCAGGGCCCCCTGGCAGCCGCCAACACGGCCGCCGTCATTTTGGCCATGCACACCCCCGGACCGATCGGGGCCACGGTGATGGCAGGCGAAATACTCAAACATTTAGTCGGCGCCGGCGTCGACTGGGCCGGACGCGAATATGTCTTTGATCCCATCAACAGCGCCGCCCTGCGCAATCATATTTATAAACCCGGCACTCCGGTCTATATTTTCGGCCGGGACCTGATGACCCACGAAGACAATCCCTTTCGCGGTCTGAGCCGCGAAACCCTCATCTGCCATTTCAACAGCGAAGAGCAGATCAGGTCCGCGGTGCATCGCTATATCAACCGGGTCAAGGATCTGGGCGGCGGCGGCGGATTTTTCGACACCGAGGGCAGTGGCGACATCACCCCCGCATTGATGGGCCAAATGCTGGCCGATTACAATCGCAGCGAACATTTCATGCTCCGGATCGAAGACCTCGGTGAAATATACCGGCGGGGATTGTATCCCGCCGTCCAACAGCCCCTGCGCCTGCTGGTGGACGAGCGCCAGGGGGAAGACTTTACCAAGGCGGCCCGGGCCGAAGGCGATGTCAGCTTTGCCTTGCGCATCGACACGCAATACTCCGAAGGCCCCATACTGCCTTTATCGGCCGGCTGGTACCGCCAAAAAGTCTGTGAGCTGGGCCTGGAGAAAGCCCAGAAATGGCTGCAGAAAAATTTAGTGACCGGCTTTCGTGAAAGCTATACCATGGAGTGGAAGATAAATGTCGAAAGCCCCGGCTGGCGCTTTACCGGCAACATGCCCGAAAACATTTTGGAGTCCAACAATCAATCCCATGCTCGGTATGACTATAAACTGACCTTTGCTCCGACAACCTCCGATGCCGGCGATCTAAGAGCCGTATTAATCGCGAAACTGAGCTATCTCGAAAATAATCAAGTTCGGAAGATAGTTCGAAGAATCCGGTTGCAGGCCACGCCCGGTGAAAGCAGTGCGCGGATCACCGTGCGGGATAGTGAGACCGGCAAACTGCTGGACGGCGTCCGGGTGGCATTCAGCGGCCCGCGCGATACCGCTGCCAGCACGGTGGACGGGGTTGCCGCCCTTGACGGCCTACCGGCGGGTAAATATCGCATCAGCGCAAGTCATCCCAATTACCAGACCGTTTCTACCGGGGGACGCATCAAAGCGGGCAAAACCGCCAAAGGTACTCTCAAATTAAAGCCCAAGGCCAACGCGGGCCTCGAAGTAAAAGTACTTGATTCCCGCGACCGGCATGCCATCAGCGGCGCTGTCGTAAAAATAGACGGTGAATCGGCCCGATCCGTCATTACGGCCGACGGCTGGGCCAGATTCGCCAATCTGGCGGCGGGCAGTTATCAACTCGCAATCAATGCCGACGGCTATCATCCTTTGACCGGTCAGCGTACAATAGCGGCGGGTGACATCGTACGTGGTAAAGTCCTGTTGCAGCCGATAGCCGAGCCCCGGACCAAACAGCCCAAAGCAGAAGCAAAGAAGGAGCCGGATCAAAAGCTGCAACGAGATCCCAATGCCTGCTATGCGCCCATCGCCAAACGGATTGCCGAACTGCGGGCCTCGAACCAGGCCCAGAACCCACAAAGCGGCGGTGTATATGTGCGTACCCTGGATCGCGACAGCCAGTGTATGGCCGAATGGAATCGGTGCCGCAAGGCGGCCAAAAAAACCTACGATGCCTGCCCGCCCGATGCCCAAGGCACCTACGCGCACTGCCAGCAGGCTCATGCCAAAAGCTGGATCGATTGTGCGAACCAGGAATTGGATTGTGAAGAAAAAAAAGCGCGGCAGGAATGCGGGATGTGATCGCGCGATTTCAAATTGTCAGGCAGCATCATTAAAGCTCAACCCGGGTTATCCGAAATTGAAGATTGAAGATTGAAGATTGAAGATTTGTGGTATCGCTTCGCTCTGTCCTTTAATTTAAAATCTATTGGTTACTTACAAAAGCTATCAGCAAAAACGCCATTAATGTCTAATATCAAAAAAGGTCTCTTATCATGATCAAAAAACACTGGGTAGTATGGGCCATAGTTGGACTGGCATTGTTGCAGCCGGTTGCGGTATGGTCCCAAAAGGAAATTGAACCGAACAATGCCGAAAACCAGGCCAATCCGGTCAACGCCGGCACTATCGAAGCTCGGGCCAATGACTCGCACGACTGGTTCAAGGTCAGTTTGCCGGCTACGGGGCCGGTCACCATACGGGTAACGGGACTGCCCCAGAAAATGAATGTTCAGATCGGCGTCAAGGGCCTGGCTCCGCTGAAATGGCGGGACGGCCAGGGGGATACCGAGTACAGTTTCGAAGCGACCAAAACAGAGGGATTGGTTTGGGTGATGTTTCAGTTCGTCCAGAGTGTGTGCGGCTATGATTGGTGTGCCGCACGCATGGTGCCGGGCGGCCCATTGTACGGGGTGCGTCCGTCAGAGCGCATGCCTGACGCCCACAATGGCGAGCCTATCATAAAAGAAGCCTTGCCCTACCGCCTGATCATCGAGACAGCCGCAACCGCCGCTGCAGCGGACACAACCACCGTGGCGCCTGATGCAGCAGCCATGGCGCAAGACGATGCCATCCAGTGGGAAGATGAACCCGAAGAAGATCCACCAGCCCCGCCCGGACAGATCATCTGGGAAGATGAATGGGAAGAAAATCCGGACAACTCTAACAAAATCTTCTGGGAAGAGGAGCAGGGTATCGGGGGTTGAATGATTGAGGAATTGAGTTGTCAGGTGTCAGGTTTCGGGTGTCAGCAACGCCGCCGGTCAAACAAACGGCCGGTCAAATCGACTAAAGGAACTGTGCCATATCAATGCAATATCAATTTCCGATGAACTCATTTGCCATTTCGTCCTCGTCCTCGTGCTCGTGCTCGTCCTCGAAGCTTTTGAGCCTCTCAGTATCGAGGACGAGGACGAGAACGACCGACATTCGTTATCCGTAATTTCAAGCAGCACCTTGGTTTCCCGACACCCGACACCGACACCCGAAACCTTACACCTTTAGTAACTTGCACCATGCGTTCAAAAAGAGGTCTGAGGATCTAAAGATAAGGGTTAGCTTAAATCAAAGTCGAAATAATCAACGGCATTGTGATAGCATATGTCCTGGACCATCCCTCCCAGCAGTTCGAGGTCGGCGGGCAGTTCTCCATTTTCCACGTCATTGCCCAGCATATTGCACAATATCCGTCTGAAATACTCGTGTCTGGGATAGGATAGAAAACTGCGGGAGTCGGTTAACATTCCCACAAAACAGCTGAGCAGTCCCGCATTGGACAGGGCGTTGATTTGACGCTCGATGCCCTGCCTTTGATCGTTAAACCACCAGGCCGCCCCGAACTGCATTTTACCCGGCACCATACCGTCCTGGAAATTACCGATCATGGCAGCCAGCAAGTCATTATCTCTGGGATTTAAATTATATATAATCGTCTTGGCCAATTGGTGCTCACGATCCAGTTTATCCAGAAATGTTGCCAGCGGTCGGGCCAAATCGTCGTCACCCACGGTATCGAAGCCGGTATCCGGTCCCAGGGCCTGCATGGCTCGGGTGTTCACGTTGCGCAGGGCGCTCAAGTGATATTGCTGCACCCATTTTTTGCCGGCATCCATTTTGGCCAATTCCAATAAAACAGCACTTTTGAACTGCAGTGTTTCCTGAAGATCGGGTTTTTGCCCTTGGCGGACTTTGGTAAATATGCGAACTGGATCTTCCGCTGCAAAATCGGCCGCGCAGGGATATTCTAGACCGTGATCGGAAAGTCGGCAGCCCACCTGGTGAAAAAAATCATGCCGCTTGAGAAGCGCCGTCAGAAAAGATTCATAATCGCTGATTTTCACTTCAGACATGTCTTCCAGACGATCTACCCATTGATTGTAAGCCCAGGGTGTCTCCACCGCCATGGCTTGGTCCGGTCGAAAAGCCGGCAGAATCCGGATCTCAAAACTTTGGTCCCGGGCAAGCGCCAAGTGGTGGGACAGGTCATCCAACGGGTCGTCGGTCGTGCAAAGCACCTTTACATTCATTCGCCGCAACATATTGCGGGTACTGAAGGGATCGGTCTGAAGCAAGGCGGTGCACTCGTCATAAACTTCTCCGGCCGTAGCCGGATTCAAGAGCCTTTCGCTGATCCCGAAGCAGCGTTTCAACTCGAGATGCGTCCAGATATAAAGCGGGTTGCGGAGGGTCTTCGGCACGGTTGCGGCCCAGGCTTCGAATTTTTCATAATCGGTAGCGTCGCCGGTAATGAATCGCTCGGCAATTCCATTGGCACGCATGGCCCTCCATTTGTAATGATCGCCGTTGAGCCAGATCTGGGTTAAATTTTCAAAATTGCGGTCCCGCGCAATATCTTCCACCGGCAGATGGCAATGATAATCCAGAATCGGCATAGACCGGGCGAAATCGTGATAGAGGGACTTGGCGATATCACATTGCAATAAGAAATCTTCCGACAAAAAGGCTTTCATGGCATAATTTAACCTTCCTGAAAAATATATTTTGGATTTTTACACTATTTTCCGAAAGTAATCGTTAGTTGCTGAGTCGATTGACTGACGGTTAAATTATCTGATGCTGCGCATCTTTTTTGTTTCGTTTCAATTCAGCTGCATGTAAATGATATATGAACAAAAAATCCGATATCCGGTAGGTTGGGTTGAGACCGATCCGATAAGTTGGATTTCGCATCTCAACCCAACCATCAAAAATCAAGCATTTATCGCTATTCAGTTCCAAAAGGCGAAACCCAACAATTCAATTAGACGAGTTTGTGTTCAACCACTGAATCAATAAATATTCAATATTGGGGCGGAGCAATTAATAGCTCCCTGATACCATTAATATAAAACCATGTTTTCTTCAAATGTTTTCAGGGTTATTCAAACGGCCGTTTTTCGTATTGACTTGCAGTGGATTCCAAAATATCTATAACCCTCAAAACATGAGGGGTCAGGATTTAGCACCTCGATCCCTGACACCTTGTATGAAACTTCATCGAAGTATATGAGTTTAGACGCTTATATATGCATGAACCACGAAACACACGAAAGACACCAAAATACGGAATAGAACCTTTTTAGGCTTTTGTGTGTTTCGTGTCTTTCGTGGTTAACCTGACATGAAACCTTTGAAAAGTTTCTTTCTCGATTTGACTGGACGCTTGCGGCCAGCGGCAACGCTGACACCTGAAACCTGACACCCGACACCTCAAGAATTTCGACCCGATGTCCTTAAGCCCCAATAAATATCGCAGTGTAGTGAAAAAGCGGAGTATTTGGAATGAATATTAATATTGCCGTCATACCGGTAGCCGGGCTGGGCACCCGGTTGCTGCCGGCCACCAAGTCGCAGCCCAAAGAAATGCTGCCAATCGGACGCAAACCCGTGGTCCAATATGTCGTGGAGGAGCTGGCACGCGTCGGGATGCGGCGCATCCTATTCATCACCGGTCCCGGCAAAGCTTCCATTGAAAATCATTTCGACCTAAATGCCGAACTGATTCAGGTCCTGCGGGAAAACGGCAAGGAGGATTTGCTGGCCGAGCTTGACTTCGAGCGGGCCCCGCTGCAGTATTTTTATACCCGCCAGCGACAGCAGCTGGGATTGGGCCATGCCGTGGCCTGTGCCGAACCGTTTGTCGGCAGTCAACCTTTCGCCGTGGCACTGGGCGACTCCGTTATCGGCCTCAATGCCCAAAGCAATATTCTCGAACGCATGACGAGCTGCTTTGATGAGAAAAAAGCCGATGCCGTCATCGCGTTTACCGAGGTGCCGCGGGATCGAGTACCGTTTTACGGTGTAGCCCAACCACGCGAGAACGGCGATTGCTTTGAGCTGGAAGATGTCATTGAAAAGCCGAGTGTTGCCGAGGCACCGAGCAATTTAGTGATTTCGGCGCGCTATGTGTTCGCCCCGGGCATTTTTAAAGCCCTGGAAGAAATCCAACCCGGGGCGGGCGGCGAATACCAGCTCACCGACGCCATCCGCCTGATCATTCGAAGCGGCGGGAAAGTTTATGGGGTGCGTCTGCGTGCCAATGAACGCCGCTATGATGTCGGCAATTTCGATTCGTATTTTCAGGCATTTGTCGAGTTCGCTCTGGCCGACGAGAAGTGCGGGGCAGCGCTGCGCGATTATTTAAAGAATTTATTGTGACAAGAGGGTGAGAAGTTGAGAAGATGAGAAGGTGGGAGGAGAAAATGAGCGCTGCGCTTGAGGAGCACTTCGCTTGAGGAGCGCTCCGCTAAAGAAAACAATGAGGATTGAGTGCTGAGGCTGAGGACTGAGAAGGAAAAGCTGAAAGCAATAAGCTCAAAGCTCAAAGCAATAAGCTCAAAGCTCAAAGCTCAAAGCTGAAAGGAATAGGATGAAAAGATAGAAGTTGAGAAGATGAGAAGGTGGGAGGAGAAAATGAGCGCTGCGCTAAAGACAACATATAGGACTGAGTGCTGAGGAATTAGAATGGAGAAGGAAAACCTGAAGTGGGAAGACAGATCCGCCGTCGTTTCAGGAGGACGAAACTTTGCAGCGGTAAGCATACGGCCTTCGACAAGCTCAGGCGAATCAAAGGCGTAATGAAAGAAGATGAGAAGGTGGGTAGGTAAGATTGGAGAGTTGGTAAGTTCTTGAGCTCTAAAGTTCGTTGGCAACGACGATTATAGATCGATTTTATTCCACTCAACTATGAGCTATGAGCTATCAGCTATGAGCTGGCACGTCAGTGCCCCTTAATCAACCAATGCTGCAATCAACTTATCAATTAAATCAACTCAGTCAACTAATTTAACTTATCAGCTAAGCTTATGGAGATCATCCGCAAACGCGCCTATGCCCGGGCCGGGCTGCTTGGCAACCCGTCAGACGGCTATAACGGCAAAACCATCTCGATTATCGTGCGCAACTTCTGGGCCGAAGTGGTGATCTATGAATGGGATTCCGTCGATATCGTCCAGTCCAGGGACGACCGCGCCCGTTTCCGATCCATCCAGGACCTGGCCCAGGACGTTCGACTGCACGGTTACTACGGTGGAATTCGGCTGATCAAAGCCACCATCAAAGGCTTTGTCGACTATTGCAGCGAGAACAATCTCAGGCTGCACGCGCGTAATTTTTCGGTCCGCTATGAAACGAATATACCGCGCCAGGTGGGTTTGGCCGGCTCCAGTTCGATTATTGTAGCCACGTTGCGGTGTTTGATGGAATTTTACGATGTGGAAATACCGCTGGAGCTGCAGCCTTCATTCGTGCTGTCCATTGAGACGGAAGAACTCGGAATATCAGCCGGTCTGCAGGATCGCGTTATTCAGTGTTATGAAGGCCTGGTCTATATGGATTTCGACAAACTTGCCGAACGTGAGGCCCACGGGAAAAAATATTACGGCTATGAAAGGCTCGACCCGGCACTGCTGCCGTCCCTTTACATCGCCTATCACAATGCCCTCAGTGAGCCCACTGAAACCTTTCACAATGATATCAAGGGTCGTTTTGAATGCGGTGAAGCCCTGGTAGTCGATGCCATGCAGCATTTTGCCGGTTTGGCGGCCCGGGGACGCGATGCCCTGCTCGCCGGGGATAGATCGAAATTGTCGGAATTAATCGATGAAAACTTCGACACCCGTTGCAGTCTCTATCGGCTGCCTTCCTGGCAGGTCAAAATGGTCGATACGGCCCGCCGCTGCGGCGCCAGTGCCAAATTCGCCGGTTCCGGCGGAGCCATTATCGGTATCTATGACGGGGAAGCTATGTTTCAAGAACTGCGCGCTCACCTGGCTGAAATCGGCTCCGAGACGATTAGGCCGATCGTGACGGCGTAGCAAAAATGCTGCTCCGGAGCCAGCCCTTATCTTTCAATAAAACCCTGGGGTAGAGGTTATTTGTTATTGGTTATTTGTTATTAGTGATAGGAATCATTCTCTTTTAGAAGTAGACACATAGTTCGTTTCAAATAACTAATAACCAATAACTAATAACCATTAACTAATAACACCTCACCCCAAGGCGCTACCCGGTCCGTGATAACAATGAGGCCGAATCTACATCAAGGTAAACAAATGAATCAGGGTGTTCACGCAGGATGGAAGCCGGATGCATGGGCGAAACTTCGCCGTCGAAACATTGTTTCACCGCCCGGGCTTTGCGCTCATCCGGGACCGTGCAAATTATCGTATCCGACTTCATGATTTGTTTAATCGACATGGAGATCGCTGTGGCGGGAACATCCTCGAGGGAGGCAAACCAGCCCTCGCCATACTGCTGCTGCCGGCAGGCTTTATCCAACTCCACGATGATAAACGGCTGCTCGGTTTCGAAATCCGCCGGCGGATCATTAAACGCCAGGTGCCCGTTCTCGCCGATACCGACAAAGGCCACGTCGATTTTATCTTTGGAAATGATGGCATTCATTCTGCGGCACTCGGTAGCCGGATCAGCGGTTTCGCCCCGGATAAAATGAACCGTACCCGGCTGCACCAGGTCGACCAAACGCTCTTTGAGGTAGCGCCGAAAACTGGCCGGATGATCTTCGGTGATACCGATATATTCATCCAGGTGATACATAACGGTGCTGTGCCACGCAATGCCATCGGTCTGTGTCAAGGATTCCATAAAATCAAACTGGGAAGCACCGGTGGCCACAATGAAGCTGGCCCGGCCCTTGGCGGCAATAACTTCTTTCAATATCGCCGCCCCCCGGTCGGCCGCTGCCGCCCCGCACTCCGCCTTTGTTTTAAGGACTTCAATATTCATATTTTTCTCCATCGTTTGATTTCTCTGTGGACTAGATTAATATAAATTTAGTTTCAATATAAATCTGAGTCGTGAGTGGCCGGAAGCCGGATTGTTTTTGATTGATTTAAGGCTCAAATCAATAGTCCTAGTCATAAATCTTCTCCAGCTTTATATACCAGACGCCCGGCCAGATAAACCTCAAAAACTTGGATTCTTTTTCTGTCTGCTCTATATAGCACCAAATCGGCCCGCTGGCCTTTTTCCAGCTTGCCGCTGATTCCTTTAAACAGGCGAGCCGGATTCACGGTCGTCATTTTTATAGCCGACGCCAGGGGAATTCCGGCAAAATCCGCACAATTGCTGATCGCTTTTTCCAAGGTGAGGGTCGAGCCGGCGAGAAAGGGCGATCCCGCAAGCCTGAGGGCACCGTCATCATCGGCTTCAACCACCAGATCTCCCAGGCCATACCGCCCGGGAGCGGCAGCCGTAGCCGCCGTAGCATCGGTAATCAGGATGACATTCGCCCGGCCTTTGGCCCGCACGACATTTTTCACAAAATAATCCGGCAAATGAATTCCGTCGCAAATAAGGCTGGCCATCAGTCCGTCAAGGGCCATTTGTTTCTGCAGGTAATTTTGATGGCGGTGCAGCATCTGATGGGCGGCGTTGCCCAGGTGGGTTGAAATTCCGGCACCGGCACGCACTGCCTGATCCACGACTTCCGGCTGCGGACTGCAATGCCCGATTCCTACCGCAAGCCCCTTTTGGGCGGCCTTTTTGATAAACGTCAGACCACCGGGCAACTCGGGTGCCAGGGTAACCATCCGCACCAACCCCTGCCCCATTTCAAGGAATTTCTCGAATTGCTGCCAGTCGGGCTGGACAACGTGAGCTTTGGGGTGCGCGCCCCTTGGACCGTCTTCGGCACTGATGTAAGGCCCCTCCAGGTGGATGCCCAACATCATGGATTTCACCAGGGGGTGTTTTTGGCAAGCTTGCCTGATTTCAACAATGTTCCTGGCCAGGCGATTATAGTCAGCGGTGATCAGAGTTGGACAAAATGCGGTCACCCCGGTCTCGACGAGATTTCGGCAGGCATCGACCAGATCATCTCCCTTAAATTCAGGTGAATTGAAGTCAATCCCGGCGAATCCGTTGACCTGGATGTCGATAAAGCCGGGGGCGATTCTCATTTCATTACGCGATTCTCGCTGACGACTGCGACTACCAGCGCGCGTTACGACGTCAGCGATAAGTTCACTATCCAGGTGAATTTCAGCGGCGGATCCCCCGGAAATTCTTCCTTCGATAACCTTCATTGACATAACTCTTGACAAATGGTGCACGTCCCATTTATCGTGCTTGAACTTGGGTTGGCTATCCAGTTGGGCAATGTGAGCTCTTTGGAAATTCAGCCAAAAGATTAACTGATATCTGGATTTTTATCGGCAAATTTCGCTTCGGATTTATTTCCAATATCCATTTCAGCTCACTGTCGGAAGGAAGCTGGTGCAAAATTCAGGTATTAACACTACAAAAAGAAAAGGGGGAAATGCAATGAAAAAAGTTGGAATCTTGATCGTCATCGTGGCAATGGTTTGCGCGGCCGGCATTGCAGCAGCCGACTGGCAGCCCAAAAGACCGATTACCCTGATCGTTCCCTGGTCGGCCGGCGGCGCCACCGATCAGACCTGCCGCACCCTGGCCGGAGAAATGGAAAAAGTTCTGGGCCAGAAAATTGCGGTGATTAATCAGCCCGGCGGCTCCGGCTCCATCGGCATGAAAAACGCATTTGAGGCCAAGCATGACGGCTATACCTGGACCGGCAACGCCGACGGCAGCGTGATTACCTACCAGGTGCTGGACCTATTGCCCAACATTTCACACCGCGACTGGATTCATTACTACGCCATGCTGACGGCCCCGGTGATCTGTGTGCCCTACGACTCGAAAATCAAGACCATCGCTGATCTCGTGGCCGATTTCAAAGCCCGGCCGGGTGAAGTGAAAGTCGCCTCAGCGGGCGTCGGCGCCGGCGGACACCTGGCTGCCGAAACCTTCCGCAAGGCCACTGGCATTGAATACCGCCACATTCCTTACCCCGGCGGACGTCCGGCAGTGGTGTCGACCGTAAAAGGAGAAACCGAGGTGGTGATGCAGCTGTCCATGGAAGTGGCGGATATGCTGCGGGCCAAGAAACTGCGGGCTCTGGCCAACATGTCCACCCAATCGCTGGTAATCGACGGCTACGGGGAAGTGCCGCCGGTGATGCAATTCCTCCCCGAACATGCACCCCTGCAGTACCTTTTTGGTCTCTACATCGCCAACGACACCCCTAAGGAAGTTGTTGCGACCATCAACAAAGCCTTTGATGCAGCCGCCGCCTCGGATGCCATCAAACGTTTGGCCAAAGAGAAGGCATCGGCCGTGGTCAACTACAAAGGAGAAGAAGCCCTCAAGCTGTCCGAAACCACCGGCAATAACGTCAACTGCATTTTACAGTCGATCGGAATTGCCAAGAAGGATCCTGCAGCATTTGGCTTTATGTGTAAGTAATAGGGATTAATGGAATCATGAAAAACCGGGGAATGCCCAAGGCCGACTTCATCATGGGCCTTATTCTGATGATCGGTAGTCTTTTTATTGTGGTCGAATCGCTTCGAATCCCGCGCTTTGAAAAAGACTGGGGCGGCTTCTATGCCGCCCCCGGCTTTGTGCCCCTGATTCTGGGGATTACCCTGTTTGTCATGAGTTTGGTGCTGTTTGTACGGGCCGTGATAAATCAGGGATACAGGGTCATCCCCAGCAAGGAAACCCTTAAGAATTTTGTACGATCCGGACGTGTCCATCGCTGGTGCCTGGCGATGATCTACGCTTTCGGTTTCTTTTTTTTGCTGGGACACATCTATTTTTACCTGGCGGCGTTTTTGGTTCTATTTGCCTATATGGCAACATTTGGAGAACAAAAACTGCATATATCCTTGATCATTTCGATAGTCGCCTCCGCAATGATATACCTTGTGTTCACCAGAATTTTCCTGGTTCCATTGCCGTAAGATGGGCATTACATAAAGGTTGGGCCATTTCGGCTAATGTTGATGTAAGAGATTGAAGAGAGAAAGCTCGAAATCCGAAACAGGCTCGAATTACAAAAGCACGTCAAGTTCGCAACGGAGAAAATATATCATCGTTTAAAATGGCGGATAGAGTGTCCTTTGGTTCAGAGCATTGAATCATTCGAATTTAGAATTTGTTTCGTATTTCGAGCTTCTATATTCGAATTTCAATAATCGCTAATATGAAATTTCGTCAATGTTTTTTTGCTGCCACGAAATATTGACAAAACAGTAAAGGGAGATTTCGTTGGGTGTTGTAGAGCTGATTAACGCACTAATAGGATTGATGACACCCGAAATCCTGTTTTCCGTATTCTGGGCAACGTTTCTCGGCATCATCGTGGGAATGCTGCCCGGTTTAACCGCCACCATGGGCATCGCCCTGCTGACCGGTCTGACCTACCAGTGGGAATCATCCAACGCGATCGTTATCCTAATCGCCATGTACGTCGGTGCCATATACGGCGGCAGCCGCTCCGCGATTCTGGTCAATATTCCGGGTACACCGGCCAACGCTGCCACTTGTATCGACGGCCATCCGCTGGCATTGCAGGGCAAGGCCGGCGAAGCCATTGGCCTTGCCACCACCTCATCATTTTTGGGATCCACCATCGCTTTGTTTTTCATGGCCTTTTTCACGCCCTATTTGGGCCTGGTTGCCCTGCGTTTCCAGTCTTTCGAATTTTTCTGGTTGACCCTGTTCGGGGTATTGATTTGCGGCAACCTGACGGCTCCGGAAGATCCGCTCAAGGGGTGGATCTCCGGCTTCCTGGGCATTTTTCTGGCCATGATCGGCATGGAAGCCATCCAGGCCCATCCGCGTTTCGCTTATGGGATCGTGGACCTGTATGGCGGTATTTCCATGATTCCGGCGCTTGTGGGCATTTACGGTATGACGGAGGTCATTCAGACCACGGTGGAGGCTCATCGTCGCGGAAATATTTCTCAGGTTGGACGCGTGCTGCCCCGTATTCGGGATCTGATTCGCAACTGGAAAAATATCATTCGCTCCGGCTTAATCGGTGTATTTGTGGGTACGATTCCAGGGGTCGGGGAAAACATTGCATCCTTCGTCGCCTACGATTTTGCCCGTCGCGGCAGCAAAACGCCTGAAAAATTCGGCAAAGGCTCCGTCGAAGGGTTGACGGCCGCCGAGACCGGCGACAATGCCTGCGTGGGAGGCGCCATCATACCGGTCCTGGTGCTGGCGGTGCCTGGCAGTCCACCGGCCGCTGTGTTGCTGGCAGCCATGTGGCTGCACGGCATGCGGCCGGGTCCGTTGCTTGTGATTGAAGCGCCCCACCACATTTTTGAAGTTTCGGCCATGTTTCTGCTGGCGAGCGTCGCGATGCTGATTCTGGGCCTTTCGATGGTCCGAGTCGTCGTTAAAATTCTGAAGGTCCCCACATCAATATTAATGCCGATCATCCTGGTCTTATGTGCCGTAGGCTCATTCGCCATCGCCGGCAGGGTCTTTGACATCCTGATCATGCTATTGTTCGGCGTCATCGGCTACCCCCTGCGCAAAATGAAATTTCCGGACGCACCGTTAATCCTGGGACTGATTTTAGGTGCCATGCTGGATGAAAACCTGCGCCGCGGACTGATACTCAACGATGGTTCCCTGGCGCCGTTTTTTACCCGCCCGATCAGTGTCATCCTCATCATCATGATTTTGATGACCCTATTGAGCCGGAACCGTTATCTAAAGCAGGGTCTTGGACAGGTGAAGGATTTTGTGTTTACTCCATTCAGAAAATTGAAAGGAAGACGTTGAAAAGGCGTAGATGAGCGCTGCACTTTAAGAGCGTTTCACTTGAAGGAGCGCTTCGCTTGAGGAGCGTTGCGCTTGAGGAGCGCTGCGCTTTAGGTGCGCTGCGCTTTAGGAGCGTTTCACTTGATGAGCGCTTCGCTTGAGCTGTCATCGGCGAAATCAGGCGACCTAAAGAACTGAGTGCTGAGGACTGAGGGTTGAGGACTGAAAGAAAGGAATTTGGAAGAAGTAAAGAAAAGAAGGTGAGAAGGTGGGAAGGTGAAGCTGAAGTGGGAAGTCGGAATGCGGAAGGTGGAAAAGACAGAATGTGGGAAGTTGAGAAGTTAAGGTTGAAAAGCTGTTGAGTTCATTAGCTCATAAGTTCGTTAGTAAAACACTTAAAACCATCGATTTTAGCGCTTGCTCCAATCAACTAATCATCTAATCAACTAATAACTATGAGCTATCAGCTACCTGCTACGAGCTATATTACGGAGTAATTTATGAAACTATCCATCTGCAACGAGCTCTTCGAGGGCTGGGAAATAGAGCGGGTCTTCGATTATGCGTCCCGGTTGGGCTATGACGCGGTGGAGCTGGCGCCCTTTACCCTGGGCGAGACCGCTTCGGATATTTCGGCCGCTGAGAGAAGCCGAATCCGCCGGGCGGCCGAAAAGGCCGGCATTGAAGTCGCCGGGCTCCACTGGCTGCTGGTCAAGCCGGCCGGACTGTACATCAATCATCCGGATGTCCATATTCGCCAAAAGACCCAGAATTATCTGAAAGAGCTTATCGATTTATGCGGCGATCTGGGCGGCAAAGTGTTGGTGCACGGATCGCCCCAGCAGCGCAGTATCAAAGATGGTTGGGATCCGGACGAATCGCGCAAGTTAGCCATAGAGACCTTTCAGGTGTGTGCCGCAGCCGCGCAATCGCGGGATGTGTTTTACTGCCTGGAAGCCCTGACCACAGCGGACACCAATTTTATCAACACCATCGAGGACGCCCTGCAGATTGTGGATGAAATCGGTCATCCGCATTTCCAGACCATGTTAGACTGCCGCAGCATTCACGCCAGCGCCAAGGATGACCTGCCGCGCGTTTTGCAGGCCGCGCTGGCAACGGGCAAATTAAAGCATGTGCACGTCAACGATCCTAACGGACGCGGACCCGGTTTTGGAGATTTGGAGTTTGCGCCCCTGCTCAAAATTTTGCACGAGGCCGACTATCAGGGTTATGTCTCCGTCGAGGTGTTTGACTTCGACCCTGACCCGCAAACCATTGCCGGCCGCAGCATTGGATATTTGCAAGGTATTTGTGAAACGATCGGCATCCGTACACGCGCAGTTGGGAACTAAAGAATCCGAGCCTGGAAAATTCGGTTTTCGGATGAACCCAAGAGGCCTCTGGCTTTGGACAGACGGAGTATTGGATTAATGGAGTAATCACCGAAGAATACATGTTGCCACATAAAACCAAGTATATGGCACATTGTTTCCTGACACCTGAAACCTGACACCTGAAACCCATATTGACAAACTGAGGTGATCTGCGAAAATCTGCGTCCTAAAATAATCCAAAGGAAAAAATCATGTACACTCTTCTCTTCTTGAATCCCGGCCACTTCCATGCCGCCCTGGTGCTGCGTGAACGTCACCCACGCCTGGCCGACGATATCTACGTGTATTCGGAACAGGGACCGGAGTTGGACCGATTTCTGGAAATTGTCGAGTCTTTCAACAACCGGGAAGTCGATCCCACCTGCTGGGAGATAAATGTCTACCGGGGTCAAGACAGTCTCGATAGGTTAATTACCGAAAAAAAGGGCGACATCGCCATACTGGCCGGACGCAATAACACCAAAATGGAGAACATCGACACGATAAACCGGTCAGGGATAGCGATTCTAGCCGACAAACCATGGGTTACCAACCGCAATGCGCTTTCCTTTTTGCGCGCAACCATGGCGCCGGACCGCCCCCTGGCAGCGGATATCATGACAGAGCGCCACGAAATCGCCACCCTGCTGCAAAAAGAATTCTTGGCGGAAGAAAACGTTTTCGGCCAGGTGCGGCTGGATCCCGATGGAAGCCCGGCAGTTTTCAAAGAATGCGTTCATCACCTCTATAAAATCGTCAATGGCCGGCCTCTAGTGCGGCCGGCCTGGTATTTCGACATCGATGTCCAGGGCGAAGGTATTGTCGACACCACCATCCATCTGGTGGACATGGTTCAATGGATGCTGTTTCCCGGAAGCGCCATTGACTATGAGAAGGATATCGATCTAATCGAATCCCGGCGTTGGGCAACCGAGGTTCCGCTGGACAAATTTGCCAAGATCACCGGCCATGACCGGTTTCCACGGGCAATTGAGGAATACGTGAAGGAAGATATCCTGAACTATTTTTGCAACGGCGAGTTGATTTATCATATTAAAGGAGTACCGATCCATTTGCGGGAGCTCTGGTATCTGGAGGAGCCGCCGGGCGGCAAGGATACTCACCGCTCACTTATCAAAGGCACTGTTTCCGACTTGATGATCCGGCAGTTGCCGGAAACGGGTTTCAAAACCGAGCTGTTGATCATACCGCATGCAAACAAATACCAGGTAGAAAAAAGCATCCGAGATTGCCTGACACGGTTGTCGGACCGGTATCCGGGACTGTCTGTAGTCCCCCAAAAAAATGCCTTGCTGATTGAAATCCCCGATAGCCTGCGAACGACCCACGAGCAACATTTTTACCAGGTGCGGGACGCCTTTATCGACCATTTGGACCACGACAGCGCACCACCCGAGCATCGCGCCTGCATGTTGGCCAAGTATACTGTGTTGGCCGAAGCCCGATCCATGGCCCTGGATTCTCCGTTTGAGATGCTGCGATAGCGAAAAGACAGAAGATGAGAAAATCAGAAGGTAAGAAGGTGGGAGATGAAGATGAGCGCTGCGCTTTATGAGCGTTTCACTTGAGGAGCGCTTCGCTAAAGGTAGCAATGAGGACTGAGAGCTGAGGACTGAGGACTGAGAATGATAGACGGCGGAAGTGGGTATAGATTTAATTCGGAAGTCGGAATGCGGAAGTGGGAAGGAAAAGATCAAAAGACTCAAAGCTGAAAGGTGAAAGAACGACATAAAGGATTGAGGATGGTTTAAAATCAAAAGTATTTCTTTCACAAATCAACGAGTCAACCAATTAACGAATCAACTTATACTTCCAATCAACTAATCAACCAATCAACGAATCAACTATACTTCCAATCAACTAATCAACCGTTTCAACGGGGGAGGAAATTATGTCGAAAAAAGGTGGTTACGGCATCGGGATTGTCGGTTGCGGGATGATCGCGGATTTTCATGCGCGGGCCATCGCGGCCATGCGCGGTGGGCATCTGGCCTGTGTATTTTCCCGCAGCAAGACCAATGCGCATCGGGTAGCCGATGCATACGACTGCGCCGCCTACCAGGATTATCAGGCATTTCTGGCTCATCCGGGATTGGATATCGTCGCTATTGCCACGCCCAGCGGCGCTCACCTTGAACCTTGTGTTGAAGCGGCCTCTGCCGGCAAACATGTCATATGTGAAAAGCCCCTGGAAGTCACCCTTGAGCGCGTGGATCGCATGATTCACGCCTGCGAATCGAATAAGGTGATGCTGGCCGGCATCTTCCCCCGCCGCTTCAGCGAGGCTACGGCAGTTTTCAAAAAAGCGGTCGACGCCGGCCGACTCGGCAAAATTGCCCTGGCCGATGCCTATATCAAGTGGTACCGCACCCAGGAATATTACGACAGCGGCGATTGGCGCGGAACCTGGCTGCTGGACGGCGGCGGGGCCCTGATGAACCAGTCCATTCACACCATTGATTTGCTGTATCACCTGGCGGGCGAAGTTGAATCGGTTTGTGCCTACGCGGATCTTGCCATTCACAATGATATCGAAACCGAAGACAATGCCGTGGCCATCGTTAGATTTAAAAGCGGCGCCCTCGGGGTGATCGAAGGCTCGACCGCCTGTTATTCGCCGACCGGCCACCCGGCCGAGGTCCACCTCTGTGGATCCGAGGGATCTATCTTCATGCGGGATAATTCCTTCACGGTCTGGGACTTCAAAAGGAAATGGCCGTCGGATAAGAAAACAAGCCAGAAATTCCGGGCCGACCTTGGCGAAGCCGGCGCCGGCGCCGCCGACCCCAAAGCCATTGATTTCAGCGGTCACCTGAAAAATTTCGAAGACGCCGTGCGCGCACTCAAGGCCGGCAAAAAACCGCTGATTGATGGACATGAAGCCCGCAAATCCATTGAAATCATCCTAGCCATTTACCGCTCGGCGCTGAAAGGCGGTAAACCCGTGCAGCTGCCGCTTAAGCGGACACCGGTCAGAAAAAGCTTTAAATGAGCGCTGCGATGGAAGAGCGTTTCACTTGAGGAGCGCTGCGCTGGATGAGCGTTTCACTTGAGGAGCGCTGCGCTGGACGAGCGTCTCACTCGAAGAGCGCTTCGCTTTAGGAGCGTTTAACTTGTGGAGCGCTTCGCTTGAAGCAATAATTAGGACTGAGTGTTGAGGACTGAGGATCAAGCTGAGAAGCTGTTCAGTTCGTGAGTTCGTTAGCACTCCAGTTAGTCTGCTGTATCAGCTCAAGAAGCATAGGAAAATCCGTGAACACAATAAGCCTGCTCCTAACGTCGCGAAATTTTCTTATTGTAGGGTGGGCTGTGCCCACCAAATATCGCTGATTTCATCTGTCAAGGCGGGCAAAGCCCACCCTATGCTAGCAATACAGGATTCGACTACCGGCGAGTTCCAACGATGACATTCCAATTTCGGTTTATCCCTTTATTGGTGAAGGTGCAATAAGTATTTCCAGCAGAATTAAGGCAATTACAGGGTCGATGCACCAATCAGCCTGTCATCTAATCAACAATCTAGCGAAGGCTTTTCCTTAAGATGCCAAAATCAATTATGACAAAAGTGGTTGTCGATGAAGCAGTTTCAGAAGAACTGGCCAAACAGTTTCAGTCATTCTTGCGCCAGAAAGGCCAAGATGGTCTTGACATCCTATATATTAGCAAAGAACATACGGGGATGCCGGACAGTCACATCGTGCATCACCTGCTTGACGACTCGACTTTTTTTCTGACAGCCGATCGGCCCTTGCACAACACCCTCCTATCGCAAGGCCTTAGATCATATCACTGCCGTCGTGGAAAGTTTTCCTCCAAAAAAATCAAGGGGATCAAAAACAAAATACTTACGCCGCTTAAAAAAGAAGCTTTAGTGCTAAAAGACGATTATCATCCTCCGATAACTGAAATAAGGCCGTATTTACTGCCGTCTGCAGAAAAAAGTCTTAAAAAACTCAGAACTAAACGAAGGAGAATCAGAAATCATTTTGGTGGCTTCGACAATTTAGAACTTGTTGCGCTGACTGTTTCCTGGAAAGCGTTAGGCACCTCAACACTTTTTGGTGTGAGAATAAGAATATCAACCAATATTGGGAAAAAAGCGCTCGATGCAAGTGAAAACTATTTTCGTCAGCAAATAGCGCCCCCATTTCGCAGTATCGTTGCCATAAATTATGGTTTAATCTTATCGATTCAATTAATGCTGCATGGTGTGGAAACAATCGTCTATTTTGATTCACCTAAAATGACAAACCCTGCGCATCAGTTAGGCGGAGCTGAACAAAGTCCGCACTCTAAATTGCTTAGGACGTTACACGAAAATTACTCCAACATAAAATTTTTTCCTTCGACCAAAGGACGATTTATTGAACGACTTAGAACAAAACTAAGGGATTTGTCAGCCGGCCGCAGCAATGAGATTGTCCCCGGATATATGTCAGAAATACTCAAGAATGTTAAGAGTTATCCTCGATAGTATATCTGCGATACGATATCTCAATGCATATAATAGTATGCTGAATTCGATACTTGTTGAAATCGTAAAAAGTCATTGTAACACCTGGATACCCGCCTTCGCGGGTATGCCGTGATCTGTATCTATCTGATACTAAATCGCTTATTGTCTTTCCCGCGAAGGCGGGAATCCAGAAAAATGCTTAAACCCGACTTTTTACGAAACCTTCATACGTTGAGGTGACAGAATGACGTTTAGCACAACAAATGATATACGATCGACTACGGAATTAGAACGAAATACCAATTTACCAATTTACTAATCAACTATTCAACTACTACCTTACTCAATTTCGAGCTAACAGCTATGAGCTGCGAGCTATGAGCTAACCGCCATGAATTCCCGCGAAAGAATATTAACGGCCTTGGACCATCGGGAGCCCGATCGGGTCCCATTCGACCTGGGCAGCTGCCAGGTCACCGGCATCCATGTGGTTGCCTATCGAAATTTGCGCCGGGCTTTGGGGCTGCCTGAAATAAAAATAGAAATGTGCGATGCCGTCCAGCAGCTGGCGGCTATCGACGATGAGCTTGGCTGTCGGCTTAAGGTCGATACGCGCGGTCTCTATCCCCTGAACAGCCACAACTGGCAGATTGTAGAAAAAGATGCCGGTGATTACTGGGCCTATCACGACGAGTGGGGCATCACCCATCACAGACCCAAGGATGACGGGCTTTATTTCAGCGTCGTGCAAGTCCCCCTGCCCCGCAGCGATCTGACCGTTGAAGACATTTCTAACTTTTCCTGGCCGGATGTCGGCCATCCCCAACGCATGGCAGGACTGCGTAAACTGGCCGAAAAATACCGGACCGCCGGCTATGCAGTGGTCCTCAAGGACGCGTTTGCCGGCATTTTCGAGTTTGCCCAGCGCATCGTGGGCATGGAAAACCTGCTCATGATGATGATTACCGACGAGAAGGTCGCCTGTGCCCTGTTCGACAAGCTGCTGGAACTCAAACTGGACTACTGGCAGACGGCCCTGATCGAATTGGGCGACCTGGTCGATATCGTGACCTATGCCGACGACTACGGCACCCAAACCTCCCAGATCATCTCCCCCGACATGTTTCGCCGGCTCCTCAAACCGCGGGTAAAAACCTTGTTCGAAGCGTTTGCAAGGTTAGCGCCCCACGCCAAGCGCTTCTTTCACTCCGACGGCAACGTGCGGCCGCTGATACCGGATTTCCTGGAGATGGGTGTGGACATTCTCAACCCGATTCACATTCGGGCCAAAGACATGGAGCCGGCCGCCCTCAAACGCGACTTCGGCAAGGACCTGGTGTTCTGGGGAGGCGGCGTGGACACCCAGGGAGTTCTGCCCAATGGTACACCCGGGGAAGTTAGGGACGACGTGCGCCGCAATATCGAAGCCCTGGCGCCCGGCGGCGGCTATGTCTTCAACACCATTCACAATATCCAGGCCGATGTGCCCCCGGATAATATCATTGCCATGTGGGAGGCGCTTCAGCAATACGGAGTGTTTTAAATGACAGCTGAAATCAGTCACGCAGAATATGAATTGCGTCAGAACAAAGCCCGGAATTCAATGGTGCAAGGGGACCTGCAGGCCCTTTTGATTACAGATCCCACCAATCTATATTATTTTAGCGGCACCGCCTATTTTGGCGAAATGTCCTACCCCCGGCCGGCAGCATTGCTCATCCCCCGGGAAGGTGAAGCCAGGCTCCTGACCCATGCGTTTCATCTGGCCATTCCGTGGCAGGGCGATGTCCGCGAATATCAGAAAGTCGGTCAACTGCCGGTTGATATACTGAAGGACCTTTTGGCGGAAGCGGCTTGTGAAAGCGGCCGGATCGGTATGGAACTGGGGCGTGAACAGCGGCTGGGTATGTCGTATATGGATTTTGTCAAAGTTCAGGATGCCCTGCCCCGCGCAACATTTGTCGATGCCGCCGACCTGATCTGGCAAATCAGAATGCCGAAAACCGCCACCGAAGTTGCGATTATTCGCCGGGCCTGTGAAATCCATGACGCTATTTTCAGGAAGGTCTTCGGCGCCGTCAAGGCCGGAATGACCACCCGTGAAATCGAGCGGCTCTTCAGGGTTGCAATTGCTGAGAGTGAAGCCGATTCCGGCTGGACGGTGGTCTGCGTTGGTGATTTCGATGAAAGCCAGGCTTCCGGGTCAACTCATCCCGCCAAGGTCCTGCAGGCGCAGGATCTGCTCTGGGTGGATCTGGGTGTTGTTCTGCGAGGCTATCATTCGGACTATTGCCGTGGCCTGGTTCTGGGTGCGGTGACCGAGGCCCGCGAAACGCTGTGGAACCAGGTCCAGGAGGTACTGCTGGCCGGCCTGGCTACGGTAAAACCCGGCATCCCTGTTTCCGCAGTTTACCAGGCCCAGGTCAGGAAAGCCCAAGCACTGGGTCTCGATATGCAAACCTGGAAAGCTCGCCGGTTCGGACACGGCAGCGGTCTGCACACCACGGAACCGCCCTACATCAGCGATAATGATCAGACGGTTTTAAAACCGGGCATGATTTTACATATCGAGCCCGGATGCATCCGCAAGGACGGCATTTACGTGCGGGAAGAGCAAGTTGTTGTTACCCAAACCGGCTGCAGCATTCTTTCGCAAACGCCCTGGCAATTGGCGCAACAGCATTGAGATGCAAAAGGGGTCAAGTCTACTCTACTGCCATTCCACAAGCTCAAGATCGGTGGGGTCGCTGAACCCTTTCAGCACTTTCGGGCCCAAAGACCTGAAGGTGACCTCTTTCCCCATGCAGAGTTCGCGAACGACGCTGGAAGTGATGATTTGATTGGGCTCTGCGAAATCGCAGATGCGCGACGTAAAATTCACGATGGAGCCGAAAAGTGCGTCGCCATCTTGAACGGGTTCACCGGCCCCGATACCAATTCTGGCCTGGATCGCCACGCCATCCGCCCGGCTCTTATTGTCCTTGGACAATTCACACTGGATCGTGATTGCGCACTTAACGGCAGCGTAAACTGACGCAAAACTTGTGAGGAAGCCGTCGCCGGCGCGATCGACCTCTCTTCCACCATGGTCCAGGAGCGCCCTGCGGACGATGTCTCGATACCTGTGCACGAGCCGCAGGGCTGCAGAATCCCCTAATGTCTCGGTAATGTCCGTAGAACTGACCATGTCAACAAACAGAATCGCTCGAAAAGCACTATCTTGAATTGGCTGCTCCTCAGTCGCTTCAGGATCGGTAATCCTTCCCAGAAACTGAGATACCATTGATCCGTCAACCTCCACAATCTGGTTTGGAATGAGGCCATGAGCTTCTCGATGCATCTCTCTAACAGCGGATTCCGACGGTGCTTCTATGAGACAAAACGCAGTGCCTCGAGGCTCGTCGTACCAGTATGTTAGCGCCTTGCAAAAATGGCGGTCCTGGATCTCGAGATCTTTTTCGTGTGCCTGTGCTACGTCTTTAGCTGTCGATCCACGGATGTCATGTCGATCCATGAAAAGAGGCATTTCTCTTTCCTTCCTGTTGTGGCACTCTTTTGCTTCAAAGTATTACAATGTAGGAAAAGTAGGTTCGTCGGTTTAGAATGTCAAGATAAAGAAAGTCTGATACCCAACTATTGGTATATTCGGAAATTAAATAAAATAGGGAAGCGATCAAAGACCCGGATACATCTAGTATCCTGATCCTGCCCAAGTTTGTGATATGCTCAAAAAATTATCTTAATTTTGGTTGTTGAATTTCTAAAGTCGTACGCGCCAATGCCCAACCAGCATGGGCAGCCATCGATTATTACCAAGGGTACGGGTTGTCGCTTGGTTTACAATATCACTTTAAACCGGCCTTACGAAGGCCGTCCGCGATTTTTTCCCTGTCCGATTGATTCCTGAACGCGCTACCGTAATCATTCACCTCGAAAAAAGGATGCATTTTCAGCACCTTACGCGCTGCGTTTTCTGCATCATCAACGCGCCCCATCTGCGCGTATACCGCGGCAAGGGTGATGTAGTGCCCAACAAAATCCTTGTGTCTAGAGATCCCACGCCGTACGATATTCACTGCATCCTCGTATCTGCCTCTGAGATAATATGCCAGCCCGAGTTCCATGTCCGCAGCGCCCCCCCTCCAATCCAGGTTGAAGCGCAAACCAGTTTCAAGATGTTGAATCGCTCTTTCCGTCTGACCGGAATAAAAGAACACATGTCCCATTTCCAATTGAAGTCCTGCGTCGTTCGGATTCAATTCGAGAGCGTGCTGCAAATCCGCAACTGCCAGATCCAATTGCCCGGTGCGGGCATACACCGAGCCTCGCAGCTCATAGGCAGCGGCCTGGGAATTGTCGATATTCAATGCTTTTTGAACCAAGGCCATTGCTCTATGGTAGCTCTGGTCTATAAACTCCGTCCAGCCGTAATCAGCCTGTATCATATAGTACCACCCCAATGCCACATAGGCCGAAGCATATTCCGGATCGAACTCGATCGCTTTTTCGAGCAATCGGCGTGCTTTGCTGTTTGCCGATCTCGTTCTTTGCATCATTTGACCGATGCCGTGGATATAGTAGTCATAGGCTCGATAATTCTTTGTGTCTTTTCGCATGACGCGTAACCGCTCGGCATCACCGATCTGGATGGCCAGGGTGCTCACAATGGTCTGTATGATCTTATCCTGCAGCTGGAATATATTTTCCAGTTTTTCGTCATATCGATCCGCCCAGACGTGATCACCTTTAGCGGTATCGATGAGTTGGACGTTGATACGAATGCGATCGTCCGTTTTTTGTATGCTCCCTTTCAAGAGATACCCGACGTTCAGCTCCCGTCCAAGTTTTCGTATATCGATGGACTTTCCTTTGTACTGAAAAACGGTATGCGCCGCAGTCACGGAAAGTTGCCGAAATTTTGTCAGGTCGGTGATGATATCACTGGTGATGCCGTCACAGAAAAAATCCTGCTCCTTGTCGGCACTAAAATTGTTGAACGGCAACACGCCGATGGAGGGCTTTTCCGGTGTGGCTCCCGAGGCCATTTGGGAGGCGGTGGAGGGGGACTCCTTTGTTTCCCTGTTCGGTCCGCCCAGCCACAAATAGATTGCTGCCGTAACGGCAACGGCCAAAGTGGCCAAAACGAGAACCAGACGTAATCGGTGTTGTGGGGCATCGTTATCCTGGGAAATGCTGCAGGTGCCGGCGGCTTCGTCGTCGGCCTTAATGGTATAGGCCCTAATCGGGGCTGCGATATTTTTTACTTTCTGTTCACCGATGTAATTACAGTCGAAAGCCATTTTGTTTTGGATCTGATCGTATGCACTGCCCGAGATGCATATCCCGCCGGGAGGGGCCAGACCCTCCAGTCTGGCGGCGATATTCACGCCGTCGCCGTAGATGCGATCCCCATCGACAATCACATCACCCAGGTTGATGCCGATTCGAAAGCGCATTTTTCGATCTTCGGGCAGCGACGTGAGCGGCTCTTGCAGAGAGTCCTGAATGACTATAGCACATTTGGCGGCTTCGACGACACTCGGGAACTCAGCAAGAAGATTGTCACCGGGCGAGTCGATGATCCTGCCGTGGTGTCGCCGAATCACATCATCCATTATTTTCTGGCATCTCTTGAGCAATTGCACGGTTGCGACGTCGTCCTGGCCCATGAGCCGACTATAGCCTGTTGCATCGGCACTCAATATGGCCGTCAGTTTTCGTTTGAATTTTTCATCTTTCATCGATGCGCCTATGAGGTGCTGTGTCAAAGTGCTGCCTATCTATCCAATGGACTAAATATAGGGATATTTCCAACTTCGTCAAACAGGTCGCGAGCAGCGAGTCGACGGGTAACCCCGCTTGACATCTGCTTTAACCATACGTATTCTTCTCCTGTTAGGTCATAGGCTTTGAAAAGCTTTGAAGACCATAAATTCGGAACAGAAAAGACAAACAGGGTTTCTGTACCAGGATAGGAGGCGTTGCAATGTTGAACGTTAGTGACCGATCTCATTTGACACTGACCCTTTCACTGATCGTCATCACATGGATTATCTTGGGGCATGTGCCAGCCATGGCTGTCGAAGAGATAAACAAGACGTATTTCGGGGTGGCGATAAATGGATACGATACCGTCGCTTATTTCACAGAGGACCGGGCAATAAAAGGTAATCAAAACATCTCTCACATCTGGAACGACGCAAAATGGTATTTCGCCAGCGAACAAAACCGTGACCTGTTTGCGGCCGATCCGGAAAAATACGCACCCCAGTACGGCGGACATTGAGCCGCCGCGCTTTCAGCCGGCAAGGTTGCCGGTGTAAATCCCGAGAACTTTAAAATCGTCGATGGAAAGCTCTATCTGGCGGCCAATAAAGGGGTTGACTTTTTCGCCAAACAACCCGGCACGATCATCAAAAAGGCGGACAGCTCCTGGGCACAGCTGATGCATAACAAATAGCGAAAATATCGTAAGACCGTTACCTCCGGTAAGTATACAATACACCCGTTGAATACGGTTTGATTCACATTTGTACCGGCGATATCCATCCATTCGACGGAGTAGATGTCTCGGTATAGGACGAGCAAGTCGACACGCATGCCAGGCTTCATGCTGCCAAGTGAGCAGGCAATGACGAGATCCTCGGCAGTTATCTGTCTGTAGGCCCGCATCGCCTCGGCCTCATGGACACACTAATCCGAATACCGCCCGCCCGCCGGCGGGTTAAAGCTGCGTGAGTGCCGGACAGAGGTTGGGGCTACAGACCGGGATTTCGTGGTCAAACATGACGAACTTGCCATTATCTGAGAAATGGAGAAAATCCATATACGTGGATGCTATCCATACAATTTAGGTTATCTATAACGCTACAAATCTCGTCCATTCGCTTTGAAGATTATTCGGCACCAAGTGATTTCAAATAGTCATAGCTTGCCTTAAGCGCATCAGCACCGGCAACTTCAAGCGTGGAGTGCTCAACAGTATCCTTCAGGATCGAATAAATGGCGGGAAGGTCGAGAATTCCTGTGCCTAATGCCACCGGCGCCATGGCCGCCCCATATATCTGACCGCGCTGTGCCTCCATCTCCGCCGGCATATCTTTCCAATGAATATGCTGAATCTGGCTTTTGAAATGATTTGCAAATTCAACCGGATCGGAACCACCCAGCCAGCAGTTTCCGGTATCGAGGTTGACACCTAAATTGGAGGAATGGCCGCAGCGTTCCAATATCGCTTCCATCCCATTGATCGTATCTGTCACGGGGCCATGGGGTTCCAGAAGAAGGGTAACACCCAAATCCGCGGCTAATTCAACCGAATCATGAATTTTTTCAGCGATAATTAATGCACCTTCATCCACACTCAGGCTTTTGCCCCAGGCAGTATCCGGTTCCATTTCAGTTGTAATCACGTAAGGAACCTCCATCTGGGCAGCCAACTTGACGGCTTTCCATATTTCATTGACACCATATTTGGATGGATTCGACGGGTCCAACAATTTGGCGTGCGCGCAAACAGTCGTTGCAGTTATCCCATGCTTTTCAAAAAGCCTTTTAAGGGCTATCGGATTGCTGTCGAGGCTGACCGATGCCGTCAAACCAATGGTGTCGATAAGTGATCCACCGGAATGGCTATCGGTCACATCGGCATATTTAAAACCCAATTCTTCGATTATTTGCAATTGATGATCAAGGCTGCTAAACGGTTCGATTAATGCGAAACAACCTACTTTCATGGTTCATCCTCCTTTCTGGCGACATAGTCTGATTTTAAAAAGTGAAAAAACCGTCGATCGGCAAGTTATTCATGCTTGGGATTGAGTCACAACGTGCAAGGCGAATTTCGAACAGCTATCACACAGGAGAGCAGGCGGTACTGATTCATAACCGCGCAACGGCCGCATTGTCAAGATGAAATTTATTTCCAGTAAAAAGGCCGAGCAGTCTATGGATAGACAACTCGACCCCTTGTGGCATTTCATTTCCAATATTCAATTTTCATTTCCCCGGTATAGCGGGGGTTGGGTGTCTTCCGGACAATTCCGGCTAGGCTTTATAGCCGGATTCCAGCGCTTTCAAAGACGCCTCCATCATTTTCTTGTTCTTGCCGAATCGGCTTTTCAAAACGGATTCGATATCCGTCATACTGCAGAACAATCGGCCTTCTTCGGCCTCAATCTTGTCGGCTTGGGCCAGGGCAAATCCAAGGACGATCAGGTTGACGGCCTTGGCGTTTCCAATGGCCTGGGCCAGAGTGTCGGCATCGACGCCGTGAACGGCAGTTTCTTTTTCACGGGTGCCGTCAGCGCCGACATTGGATACCACCCAACCGCCTGCTTTAAGAAAATTCCCGTGGGCTGCCATGTTCTCGGCTTTCAGCAGCAGCAGGCCGTCGGCCTGTTGCGGGCGAATCAAAGGGCTTGAGAAATCCCCGACTTTAAAATGAGACAGGACGGTCCCGCCCCTTTGTGCCATACCGTGGGTTTCGGATGTAAAAACCGGCAATCCTTTATTGATGGCCGCCTCCGCCAGCAAACGGGTCACAAACAAAACCCCCTGCCCACCGACACCACTGATGATGAGTTGCTGCATTATCTGTTTAGTCATTGAGCCTCCAGAATATATTTTTAGAATTCTAAGAGATAAAAGAAGCCGGTTTAAGGTACATAAGGTATAAGGTAGATGGTAGATGGTAGATGGTGTAAGGTAAAGGGTATAAGGCAATGGAAATTCCACCACTTACCCAAATTCCGCAATCTTCCACCCTTAGCCTTGAACCTTAATCCCTATTTCCTAAAAATTATACCGTAGACCAAATGCCCTATGCCTCCGCCGAATACCGAGTGCCGAATACCGTTCTCATGCGCCGAATTCCAACTTCCCACTTCTTTTGTTTCCGACTTCCCACTTCTTATGTTTCCCACTTTGTCTCGCCTGAGCTCGTCGAAGGCCGCATTCCCACTTCCGACTTCATTCTTCTTCGACAATCGCCCCCTTCGGGCAGACATTTAAACACACCCCGCACCCGATGCATAAAATAGGATCAACCGTGGTATGCTTGTTGTCTTCATCCTCATCATGATAAACCAGCGCCGGGCATTCAAATTGTTTGATGCAATAGGCGCAGCCGTCGCAATCCTCGGTCACGGTGACGGGTATGGGCTCGGCGGCCTCGCCTTTTCTGGCCAGGTCGATCACGCAGGGATAGCGGGATATAACGACCGCCGGTCCGGTTTCACGGCTGTACTTGACAGCCTCTTTCATGAGAGCGGAGAATTCTTTGACATAATAGGGGTTGCCTTCTTTGCAGTACTTGACACCGCAGCCGCGCACCAGGGATTCAATGTCGACCGTGTCAAGGGCTTCACCGCAAGCGCCGATCCCGCTGGTCGGGGTGGGCTGACTGCCGGTCATGGCCGTCGTCCGATTGTCTAAAATCACCAGCACAAACTTCACCTGCTGAACCACGGCATCAATGAGGGCCGGTACACCGGCGTGAAAAAAAGTCGAATCCCCGATGGTCGCCACGATGTCCGGGCGCTTTTCCTCATTTTTATGGGCATGATAAAAACCGGAGGCCTGGCTGATGGCAGCCCCCATACAAAGCACCGTATCCACGGCACCTAAATTCAACCCCAGGGTGTAGCACCCGATATCGCTGGTAAAAATGCCACCGCGAGCAGCCTTTTTTATCGCATAAAAACTGGCCCGGTGCGGACAGCCGGCACATAGGGTCGGGCGCCGGCCCCCGGCAAACGGAATCGTCAGTTTCTGGGTTTCCGTTCCGGTAAATTTGCCGATAATTTCTTCGATGTTTTCAGGATAGAGTTCGCCAACGGAAGAAACGGTATTTGACACCTTGCCCTTGACCCGGTGTCGATCCGCCAACTGCATTTCAATAACCGCCATGGGTTCTTCGATCACGAGAATTTCATCGTAGTCTTCAATCCAGTGGCTAATAAAATCAGTGTGCAGAGGGAACGGCTGCAGCACCTGGTAAAATGGAATGGTTTGCCACAGGTCCAGCTCTTTTAAAATCTCCTTGGTATGGGCGGCAGCCACACCGGAGGAAATAATGGCTTTGGCGGATTTCACCCCCGGATTCAGGCATATGGGTTCGGTCTGTTTGTGTCGCGCAATGCCTGCCAACTTTTCTTCGACCTCGTTGTGCAAGTGGAACCTAAAGCGGGGGGTGGCCGCCCAGCGGCCGGGATCCTTTTCGAATTTCACCGCACGATCCAATTGCACTATCTTTTCCAGGGCCACGTCCTGGCGGGAATGACAGACCCTGGTAGTGGGCCTGAGCATGACCGGCGTATTGAAAGCCTCCGATATCTCGTAGGCCAGGGCAATCATTTCTTTGCCCATCAAAGGCGTATCCGGATCCAACACCGGAATTCTGGCCATGAGGGCCATCAGGCGGCTGTCCTGTTCGGTCTGGGAGGAAATCGGACCGGGATCGTCGGCGCTAATCACGATGAAACCGCCTTTGACTCCCATATAGGCGGCACTCATCAGGGGGTCTGAGGCCACGTTTAAACCGACCTGCTTCATGGCCACCGCCGTGCGCAGCCCGGTTTGGCAGCCCGCGTAAGCAACCTCGAAGGCAATCTTCTCGTTTACCGCCCACTGGGTGTGCATGGATAAGTTATTTTCTTTTTGAAAAGAAGCCACGGCCGCCAGGATTTCAGAAGCCGGCGTACCCGGATAGGAAGTGGCAACCGCACACCCGTTTTCCACCAATCCGCGAGCGATCGCTTCATTGCCAAGGAGTAGTCTGCGTTCAGTCACAATGTTTTCCTCCGATGTTTCTTACTAAAAATAAAGTAGTTGAATACGAAAAATAGCAGTCGGAGCGCATAGATAGAAGAGCGCTTCGCTTGATGAGCGTTTCACTCAAGGAGCGCTTCGCTTAATGAGCGTTTCACTCAAGGAGCGCTTTGCTTAATGAGCGTTTCACTCAAGGAGCGCTTTGCTTGATTAGCGTTTCACTCGAAGAGCGCTTCGCTTGAGGAAAAAAGTACTCTTTTTAACGCCGCTCAACTCAATATACCCTGCGCTATGCCCTATGCGCCGTGCCCCATGCGCTACGCCCTATGCTCCGTGCCCCATGCCCTAAGCCCCAAGCGCTCTGCCCCTTGAGTGCAACCCGCACCAATAAAAACGATTACATCCTCAGACTTTGAGCTTTCAGCTTTCAGCGTTGAGCTTCTATCTTTGAGCTTTGAGCTTTCAGCTTTGAGCTTTCAGCTTTGAGCTTTCAGCTTTAAGCTATCAGCTTAGAGCTTTGAGCTTTCAGCTTTGAGCTTTGAGCTTTGAGCTTTGAGCTTTTACAACTCAAACGGCGTCACATTGATATTCAGCGGCAGCTCCCGCAATTGCTCCATAACTTCATCGGGGATGACGTCATCGGTTCGCAGGAATATCATGGTCTTATCGCCGCCTTCCTCCTGCCCGACCCGCATGCGGCTGATATTGATGTTGTTATCCCCCAGCAACATCCCGATACTGCCGATGGCGCCCGGCTTGTCATGGTTGTGTATCAGGACAAAGCGGCCCTGGGGGTGCAGCTCCAATCGGAAATTGTTGATGTTGACAACCCGCGGATCCTTTTGGCCGAAAATGGTTCCGGCAACCTTTGCCGTCCCGCCGCTCGAAACGGCTTTGACGGTGATGAGGTTAACGAATTCATCGGTCTCGGCCAGGGTCGTCTCCGTGACTTTTATGCCCCGGCCTTTGGCCATCACCTCGGCATTGACGGAATTGACCGTATCCTTGACCATGGGGGTCAACAGACCCTTCAAAACCGCGGTCGTTACCGGTGAAAGGTCAAATTCCTGAAAATCACCGGCATACTCGATCACAACCTCCATGACAGGACCAGCGGAAAGTTGGGCCAGTAGGCAGCCCATCCGGTCGGCCAGGGTCAAAAGCGGACCAATCTTCTCTAACAATTCGCCGCTGACAGCCGGAACATTTACGGCATTGATAATGCTTCCGTCCTTCAAATAGGCGATAATCTGTTGGGCGACCTGCACCGCGACGTTGGCCTGGGCTTCCAGGGTGGAAGCACCCAGATGCGGCGTGCAAATGACCCGCTCCATGTCGAACAAAGGACAAACGCCCGGAGGTTCGGTTTCAAATACATCCAGGGCGGCACCGGCAACCTTGCCGGAGCGCAATGCCTGATGGAGATCCGCTTCATCCACGATGCCGCCGCGCGCGCAGTTGATGATCATCACACCGTCTTTCATCTGGTCGAAGGCGGACTTGTCCAGCAATCCAATGGTATCCTTGAACTTGGGAACATGCACGGTGATATAATCTGCTCTTTTGTATAGCTGTTCCAAAGAAACCGGCTCAAAACCGGCTTTTTCGATCTGCTCCGGGGTGACAAACGGATCGTGGACGATGACATGCATTTTAAGACCCCGGGCGCGGTCGGCAACGATGGCACCGATTTTGCCGATTCCAATTACACCAAGAATTTTTTTGTAGACCTCCCTGCCCTGGAGTTTTTTCTTTTCCCATAGCCCCTGCTTCAGCGTTGCGGTACCCCGCGGGATGTTGCGGGTCAGGGCCATCATCATGGCGATGGTGTGTTCGGCGGTGGTTACGACGTTTCCGGTCGGTGTATTCATCACGACCACCCCACGCTTGGTCGCGGCAGGAATATCGACATTATCGAGCCCGATGCCGGCCCGACCAACAACTTTCAGATTCGTAGCCGCCCCGAGGATGTCTTCAGTCACCTGGGTTGCGCTGCGAATGACCAGGGCGTCATACTCACCGATGATACCCTTGAGCTCATTCGGCTGCAGCCCGGTCTTGACATCCACCGCCATCCCGGGTTCTTCCTCAAACATCCTAATTCCGATTTCTCCGAGATTGTCGCTAACCAGAATTTTCATATTATCCTCCACGGCAAAGGCATTTGGACAATTTATCCATATTGATTTCAACTCAATTGAGGAATGACATCACGCGATAAAACGGTGGATAGCAGAAACAAGACATGCGTGCTGGTGAAAAAGCTTTAATTCGTCAAGGACTCGCAACTTCCAGTATATTAAGTTTCTAATATTTCCAACTAATCGCCACCCGCTAAAGCTACTCATGAGATGCGTTTTGTTTCGCCAAATCGATCAGTTCAATCAGGCTGTTGACTTTCGCTTTCGGCTGGGCTTGCATCAATCGATTAAACTGATCTGCCGGCAGGTGATCTTTGAGATACCGCACCACATCGAAGTGTTCCCACCAGCAATCCAAAATTTTGAAGCAGGGCTGCTGGTGATCACCGCAAATTTTACAATAGTGAAACGGTACGGTGTTGCCCAACCGCGGGCAACGCCGTACTAGTTTTTTTGCCAGCTTATTCATAATGGAGTCCCAATTGAGTCAAAACAAATTCCGATTATGGCATCGCCCCAATTGGAATATTGGAATGCTGGAATACTGGAAAAATGGATTTTGGGCTACTGGAGTATTGGGTAGGTGGACCACCAAAGGTGGAATGTAATAATAAAAATGGATATCAACCTTTAGTAAACCCAATACTCCATCATTCCACTATTCCACTATTCCATGGTCGGGGCAAATACTCAGATCTCAGCAATACCCAGCATTCTCGCTATATTGTAGAATTCTCGAGACAGCCTGTTAGGCTGTTTCCCGACTTTTGACATGCGCCGGTTTGGGATACTGCTCAAGGATCTTCTCCGCTTCTTCAATTTCCTCGGCCGGGTATTCATAATCGGTGAGATTGCCGGAGAGGAACTGCTCGTAAGCGCCAAGATCAATCACACCATGGCCGCTGAAGTTAAACAAGATGACTTTTTCCTTGCCTTCTTCCTTGGCCTGTTTGGCCAGATCGACCACGCAGGCCAGAGCATGGTTGGTTTCCGGCGCGGAGATAAATCCCTCGCTCCGGGCCACGGTCATTCCGGCCTCATAGGTGTCGATCTGATTATAGGCTTTGGGCTCCAGCAGTCCTTCGTCGACCAGTTGGCTGACCGTGGGCGCCATGCCGTGATAGCGCAGGCCGCCGGCGTGCATGGGCGGCGGCACAAAGGTGTGACCGAGACTGTGCATGGCCAGCAGCGGCGTCATGCCGATGGTATCCCCGTGGTCATAGGCAAACGGCGCCCGGGTCAGGGTCGGACAGGCGGCCGGCTCAACCGGATGGATAGCGACGTCCTTGCCGTTAAATTTGTCATACACGAACGGAAAAGCCAGACCGGCAAAATTGCTTCCTCCGCCGGCACAACCGATAACCACATCCGGATACTCACCGATTTTTTCCATTTGCTTTTTGGCTTCCAGACCGATAATCGTCTGGTGCAGCATGACATGGTTGAGAACACTGCCCAGCGAGTAGCGGGTTTTGCCAGTGCTGTCGGTAACAGCAGCTTCGATGGCTTCGCTGATCGCGATCCCCAGACTGCCGGGTGTATCCGGATCCTGCTCCAGGATTTGGCGGCCGGCTTTGGTTTCCGTGCTGGGGCTGGCCACACAATTGCCGCCCCAGGTGGCCATCATGGTTTTGCGGTAGGGCTTCTGGTCGAAACTGATCCGGACCATGTATACTTTGCATTCCAGCCCGAATTGTGAACAAGCAAATGATAGGGCGCTGCCCCACTGGCCGGCGCCGGTCTCGGTGGTCAGACGCTCGATGCCGAATTCCTTGTTGTAATACGCTTGGGCCACGGCGGTGTTGGGCTTATGGCTGCCGGGCGGACTGACACCCTCATATTTATAGTAAATCCTGGCCGGTGTATCCAGCGCCTTTTCCAGTTCATAGGCCCGCACCAGAGGTGAGGGGCGCCAGATTCGCAGCACTTTCAAAACTTCTTCCGGAATATCGATCCACCTTTCGGTGCTGACTTCCTGCTCGATCAGGTTCATTGGGAAAACCGGGGCCAGCATGTCGGGGGTGACCGGGTTGCCATCCGGTCCCAGGGGTGGATTCATCTGGATGTCTGCGAGAACATTGTACCATTGGCGTGGTATTTCATCTTCGGTCAAGAATACTTTTTTGGTTTCCATTGCGGCCTCCTTGCAGTTTGGTTAGCGGTCAACGTTCGCAACACGGTTACCCGGCCATTCCGGGAAAATGAGAAAGAAAATCGATAATTTCGAGAAAGTCTGAAATGGTCAGGTGTTTGGGTTGAAATATTAGATGTAATATTAGTCACTTAAACATCTGAAATCCATTCATTAATTATCTTGACTTCAATGTGTATACTGTATACATAGCTTAGTCAAGAATTTTATCACTCATAAAGAAAGGACCTGCAACATGTCGCAAGAACACAATCTTTACCGCACTGCATTTAATCCCCTGCTCATCCAACCTACCCGTCCGCTGCCGGACGAAGTCGCCGTAATCGGCGCCGGTACCATCGGTCCGGATATCGGCTATTATCTGAAAAGTGCTATGCCGGACTGCCGGCTGTACCTGCTCGACGTCGTCGAAAAGCCACTGGAGCAGGCCGAAAAAAGAATTGCCGGCTACACCCAGAAGGCCATCGACCGCAAAAAAATGAAACCGGAAAAGGCCGCGGCCGTACGGGAAAATATCGTCTACACGACTGACTATGAGCAGATAAAGAACTGCAAACTGGTCATCGAGGCGGCCACCGAGGACATTCCGCTCAAACAAAAAATATTCGGTATGGTCGAAGAAATCGTCAGCGATAAGACCATTATCACGTCCAATACCAGTTCGATCCCGGCCGACAGGATATTCGCTAAAATGGCCAATCCCGGGCGGACATCCATCACCCACTTTTTTGCGCCGGCCTGGCGCAGCCTGCCGGTTGAAGTCATCTCATGGGAAGGCGGCAGCCAGGAGGTATTGGATTACCTGTTCTGGTTTTTTGCCCAAACCGGCAAAGCCCCGATCATTACCGACAACGCCATTTGCTTTGTCCTGGACCGCATATTCGACAATTGGTGCAATGAGTCCGCCTATTTGCTGGAAAGCGCTACGGCCAGCCAGATTGATAAAGTGGCCGAGGAATTCGTATTCGCCGGCCCGTTTTTTGTGTTGAACATGGCCAACGGCAACCCCATCATCATCGAGACCAATTCGCTGCAGATGGAGGAAGGCGAGCACTACAAACCGGCGGCGGTGCTGGGCTCGGTGGATCGCTGGCTGACGCATCGCCCGGGCAGCCCGGTGGAAGTCGGCGACGAGATTAAAAATACGGTGCGCGACCGGCTGCTGGGAATATTGTTTTCCCAGTCATTCGACATTATCGATCGGGGCATCGGCACGCCCGAAGACCTGAATTTCGGCTGCCAGGTGGCCCTTGGATTCAAAGAGGGGCCGTTGGATCTGATGCGGAATTTGGGCGAGTCCGAAGTCAATCGCATCATGGACAAGTTTGCCCGGGAACGGCCCGGCTTTCCCCAGCCGCAAAAAACCCTGGCATCTTATCAGGATTTTAACCGCTTCATACTGGTCGATGACTGCGAAGGCGTTAAAATTGTCACCATCCGACGGCCCCAGGCCATGAATGCCCTCAACGACGAGTTGACCGATGAAATATTGGGTGTGTTGACCCGGTATGAAAATGACGACGCCGTTAAAGGGTTTGTCATCACCGGTTACGGTACCGGCGCTTTTTCCGCCGGCGCCGATATCGGCAAATTCCCATCCATGCTGGGTGACCCGGAAGCATCGGCCCAGTATGCCCGGGACTGCGCCAAGGTGCAGGTATTTATGGACCGCATGCAAAAGCCGGTGGTGGCCGCCCTCAATGGTCTGGCCATGGGCGGCGGCCTGGAAGTGGCCATCCGCTGTCACAGCATCGTATCGATGCAAAAGGCCGTGCTGCAGTTCCCCGAAATCACCCTCGGAATTTTGCCGGGTATCGGCGGCTGCGTGGTGCCCTACCGCAAATGGCCCGGGGGGGCGGCTTTGTTCCATGAGATGATCTGTTTCGGCAAACCATTATCGGCTGAAAATGCTGCAGAAATCGGAATGGTGGCCACCCTGGCAACCGATCATCAGGACTTGATTCGAGCGGCCCTCGACCAGGTTGACAATCTGCAGGGCAATGTCACGGGCATCCCCCCGGGTAAGGTAGATATACCGGAGCTAGTCATACCGGACCAACCCATGGCCGGACGCCAGGCATTGAGCAAAGAGGCGGTAACGATCACGGCCCAAACTATTCAAAAAGGCGTGGCCACCGAAGACCTGGCTGAGGCTCTCGAGGTTGGCTACCGGGGCTTCGGCGAAATTGCCTGCACCGAAGCCGCCCAGGAAGGTATTACGGCATTTTTGGAAAGACGCAAGCCGGAGTTTAAGAAGTAAATTTGGATTGAATGTTTCAATTGTATGGCACCCTAATCACGCAATCGAGTGTGATCAGGGTGTTTTTTTGGGTCAGAAATTCGCTTTTGATATGCGGCCGTAAATGCCTGACTTAGATTGGACCAAGGGGACGTCCAACTCGAGAGGTGCAAAGGATACGGCGCGATATGCATCCGAGTCAAAGCTGTCGTTCGGAAATCGGTTTGCAAAAGAGATGGGGTGGGGGATTCGAACCCCCGACCTCCCAAAGGCTCAGGCCAGTGGTGGCTCTCACCGCTGAGCTAACCCCATCATTTAATCAAGACTTACTTTTTAACCTTCGTCTTTCGATTTTTTCAATTCGCTCGTTAACCAGCTTCAAACCTGTTTTGTAGCGTTTAAAGCATGCGGGTGAGGTTGATACTTTTTGTTCAAGAACTTTTCTCCCGTTTAACAGCAGATCGTATATCTTATCATATTCCTTAAAGCGACCATAGATCTTTATCAACCTATCGTAACTTCTGATATGGTGTGGATTGATTGAGATGTTGTGAAGCAGCTGTTGTTCTTCAATAGCGTAGTCGTGGGGCAATACTCCATTCTGACGTATCACGGTATTTTCGGTTTCGGACGATGACAAGAATAACTTACCACAACCAACCAGAATTGAACTAAATGCAGTCGACCAAATTGAAACAATCGATGCTTTTAGAAATTCTCTTCTATAAATCCTTATTTTTTTGAATGAAGTCAGGATCATCATGCAATCTCATGGTTATCGGTAAGCGCTGCTAAAAAAAATAATTCACCCGCCGCTGTGCGTAACATTGAAATGGAAAATATCGAACCTGCTGAATCCGATACCTTCCCTGCCAACCCGCTAATTCGCCAATTTACATTTATTGTCGTCTTCGTATTTTCCAAAGAGTTATCACGGTTAGAGAGAACATCGCACTAGATAAAATGAGGCATGTTTTTCCGAAAATGATAACCCACATTGGCATTAGTATAGCTATTTCCGAAGCTATATTTGATTGAAGCACTAAAATGATAAGCGGTGATAACGCCCAAAGTATCAATAGAAAATTAACGGTGCCTTCCAATCCCCAACCGACAAAGCTACTCTGCCTGGGTATCGCAAAAACCCAGGGCTGAGTGTGCTTTTTAGAATCTATATTCCAAAGTCGCACAACCGGCCCAATTAACGCGAAGGCTAAAGCGGCAAGAATAATCCCAACTGAGGATACAAAAATTGCCAAACTCAATTTCATACCAAAAATCTGAACGCCGCCGCTGGTTAGACGAGGGTCGGCTTCAAGTTGCAGCTGTGCTAGAGCGGGACTTGTGCTGTCAAGCTCGGAAGGCTGTCCTCCAAATCGATATTTTCTGAGGTGTCGTGATATCGTATTCCACGTCCGGGGGTGTTCCACAGGTTCCAATAGGAGACCTCGTTCCAATGAATCGAAACCCAAAACTGTGCCAGAGGTCGCAACGCCCAACTCATCGGAGAGGACGAAAACTGCGCCTGATTCTAAAAAAGCGACGAGATAATCGGAAAATGGGAGATCTGCTGACTTACTATCAACTTTATAAATCCGGCCCACATCCGGAGCCTCAGATTTTTTTGGAATAAGTTCATAAAGGTGAGGTTTAACCTCCGGCCATATCGCCTGGGCAGCGAGATCTTCAAAGTGTCCACCCCCACTATCTCTTGGCGAGGCAGGAATCTCTATTTCATATGCGACGATAGATTCATCAGCCGGGATATCAAATACCTCGATCTTTGAAGCCAATGAGTTGACAGCTTCTCTTAGATAGACCCAGGCATGCAGATCCAGAGCCTGTCTATATAGAGAAAGTTTTTCGACCGCACTCGGCCAGGTAATAAACCAAATTAGAAGAATAGCGATTGTGCTTAACAATAGATTTCGAAGTGATTTAATTGCTTCATCAATCATTTTCATCAGTCAACGAAGGATACTGCACATACTGCGACATCCTGCTCGGGGATGACAAAGGTGCCATACCATCTATGAATCCTATAAATAAATACCTGAAGCCCTTCAGCCTTTCGGTCCTTGAGTTGTGAGAACTTGATATTTGATCCAATTTGGATCTATCACGAGTATTGCTCCTTCAGCTTTTTGCGTTTTTCCTCGTCAACCGATTTTAAATATCCTTTCCATCCCGGACACCAGCCGATATGCCATTTCCAGATCCGACCCAGGATCGAGCGGGGATTGTTGTCATACTTGGCGCGGAATTTACAATTTTCACAATTGCTCATGTTCTCTGCTCCTTTTGTCAGTACGAATCCATTGTTTGTGTGAGGCCTTATACAAGTTAACTTCAATGTTGTAAAGAGAATTTCATCTGATAAATGTGGGCACAGCCCACCCTAACACAGCGACTACAAGACGGACGCAATCCCGTATATGTTCCAGGGTTGACCTTCCGATATTGCTTGTTGCCGGCTTTTTTTAGAGAATCCGACTAGGTCAGATCATCGCATACCATTTGCAATACTTTGCCAATTTGAATCTTCTGGGGGCAGCGTTGTTCGGCGATTGAATAGTCGGCATGAAGAACATTGGCTCTAGTTTCGGACGACAGGCCATTGAACAACGTCAGCGCCTTTTCCCGATCACCGTAGCCGTGATGATACATCGAACAACGCATCATATCGCTGATCGGGATGTTAAAATCGACGGCTGACTCGCAAATATCGGCACAACCGGTGCAGTATCCAGGCGCGGTTTGCCTGGCAAATTGCTCCAGGCGGATTTTGTCGTTGATGGACAGTTTTTTCTTATTCAAGGCCGCGGCAACATTGGCCTGCAATATGGCCATATTCGGCATCGCCGAGCAGATGCTGGCAATATGCGGATTCTCCCACACCACCTTGAGTTTGGCCTGTTCTTCACTATATCCCTTGTTGATAAAATTTTCGGTCATTTTCAATGCCTCATTGGTTTTCGATCCGATGGTCGCATAGAAATTGGCCGAAAACGCCGCCTGGGTTTTCATTGCCGTTAAACCGATGCCTGCCTTCACACAGGCTGCGACCGCTTTTTTCATCTCAGGCTTTACCATCAGGCGGTAATTGTAGCTCATCATGATGCCGTCGATCCAGCCAAGTTCTGCTGCCTTCAGCATGCTGGTCTCCATGTTTTTATGGGCACTGAATCCGAAAAGCCGGATCTTGCCCGCGGCCTTGGCTTTCTCAGCCCAGGCTTTGACGTCATTGGTCAGTTCTTTTTTGGCATTGCTCACGTAGTGAATGAAAAACAGGTCAACATAGGATGTATTCATTCTTTCAAGGGACCTGTTTAACTTTTCCGTTAATTCTTGCGGCTTCTTAGTGCCGGCCTTGGTCACCAGAAATACCTTCTCCCGGTCTTTGGGGAACTTGGTAAAGTATTTGCCGATGGCCTTTTCGTTTTTACCCCAGCCATAGGAATCAGCCGTATCCCAATAGGTGACGCCCAATTTAATGGCCTGCCTGAACAACAGCATGTCGGAAGCTCTTAGTTCGCCGCCCAGCGACAGGATGGAAACATCGACACCGGATTTTCCAAAAGGCCGGGTGGGCACCGTCATCGGTTCAGACGCCTGGGCCGGTGCCGATGCACCCAGGGCTCCCAGGGCCGATCCCAGACCGGCCACACCCGCGGTTTTAATGAAATTTCTTCGGGACATGTTTTTGGATTTGTCAAACATACGCTTATATCTCCCTATGGTAGATTGAATAGTGCTTAATTTAATGCTTTGTTATACCTTGCTAATATCCAATGGAAATTTTGGATTTTAGATTTCGGATTTTGGATTGATGGAATCGCTGCGCTCTATCTATTACTAAAAAAAGAAAGAATTCCTTAAATCTAAAATCCGCAATCCGAATTCCAAAATCAAAACGCAGAGTACCTTGAATCCAAAATCCGCAATCCAAAATCCAAAATCAAAACGCAGAATTCCTCAAATCCAAAATCCGATATCCATAATCCAAATCGCGATACATAGGTTGAAGCTGCAGATGGAATTCCTGTATTCTACGCAAATCTTATCCGATTTCCAAGTTAAATTTTCCAAGATCCCTTTTGTCTTGCGATATATGCCATCGTAAAGAGGTCAACGCGTCCAGGAAATACCGGTCGTGGCTGACCAGCAGCAAACCGCAGGGACAGTCAGCCAGGGCTTTTTCCAGGCAGTCGATGGAAGGCAGATCCATGTGATTGGTCGGTTCATCCATGACAATAAGATGCGGCACGTTGGCGATGCCGGTGGCCAGCAGAATTTTGCGAACCTCGCCGGGGCTGGGCTCTTCACTTTCCAATAGCCGCCGGGGCCTCGATCCCAGGCAGCTGACCACAGTCATCATCTGACCCAGCTTTTCCCCGGGAAGACTTCGCGCCTGGGCCAAAACCTCCCGTGAGGCGGGACGGTTGATTTCCTGCGGCACATAGGCGACATGGATCCTCGGCAGATTAAGGGATTGCATGATGCAGTCAATCAAGGTGCTTTTCCCACTGCCGTTTAGCCCGGTGAGAGCGATTCGATCATCGGGCTTCATCACGAGATCGGGGATCTTCAAGCGACGGTTGCCGCCCAGCCTGATCGTGGCGGCGGGCAAATTGAACAATGTATTGCGCTTTGATTTCGAACCCGGCAGCCAGATTCCCAGCCGATGCTCTTTTTTGACTATTAAGGTGTCCAGGCTCTTGCTCACCTGGGACAAACGGCCTTTGAGCTGGTTGAGTCGTTTCCCGGCGTTGCCGTCTTTGCCGCTGACGCGCGCCAGATCAATTTTATTCCGGGCATCATGGTCTTTTGGCTTGAGTCCCCTTTTCGATCGTTTGCGGTGGGCCCGGGCCGCAGCATCCCGCCGCGCGGCGGCTTCGCGCTTTAATCGCTTTAGTTCTTGTTTGGCATGGGTGCGCTGTTTCAAAATTGTCGTGGCATCTTTTTCGGCCTGCTGCACCCCCTGGTTGTAGTTGCCGGGCCGCAATACGGCATCCGGTGGATCAATAAACAAGCATTGCCGGCACAATTCATTCAGAAACCTGCGTTCGTGGCTGACCAGCAATCCGACGCCGCGATAAGCCGCAAATGCTGAATACAGCAAATCCTGCGCGGCGTCATCCAAATGATTGGTGGGTTCGTCCACGGCCAGCACCCGGGGGCTGCGCCACATGGCAACGGCAATTTGGGCGCGTTTGCGCTCCCCATGACTAAGCGTAGACCACCTGTCACTCCAATCATCCGCAATACCCAATCGCCCTTTGATCCGGGAAGCCTCTCCATCACAGGCTCGAATCAATTCGTCCAGTTGGTCAGGGGCATGGTCGGTGCGCTGCCGGCAATAGACGGCCGATTCAGAAGTGATGACCTGTCCATGCTGGGGTTTCAGGCTTCCGGTGGCAAGTTTCAGAATTGTGGTTTTGCCCACCCCGTTAGCCCCGACAATTCCGGTCCAGCCCCGGTTAAATTGCACCGAAAGATCACGAATCAGGGGCTGAGTCGCCCGGTCATAGCTAAATGAAATCTTCTGAAATCGGATGGATAAATCGGTCATCTGCGTCCTCCAAAAAAAAGCCACGGCTGTCCATGGCTTTTTGTTAGAAATAAAGTTGTAATATGGCAACGGGTCGACAATAAACGTCATCGGCACAGCGATTCGATAGACGGAGAGGCCCAGAAGGCATTTCTGCTGTATTCCATCTATATTTTGGATGTCCCGGCGATGCGAGGCTATGACGATACTATCTCTTCAACCCGTCAGCTCCCTTCAGGATTTGCAGTGACTGATTCTCAGGTCATAATGATTTTTTAAGTTGCAAGTGGAAAAAGCTATTTAACACAGGTTACGCGTTAAGGCAATAGGCCCTACCTTAGACATTGGTGGCCTCGAACATTTCCTTGTCGGAAAAGCTCTTGGGCACGCCTTCGTACGGTGTGCGTTTGCTGGACTTCAAGGTCCTCGGATCCCGCATGGTCTTCAGAATGTCAATGCTGTCTTTTAAGCCCTTGTTGACGCGGCACAGCTCCAACGCCAGGCCAAAAACCTGGGCCACGGCCTCGGCAAATTGCACATCATTTAAAGTAAACTCCCAAGGTTCGGCTGTATAAATTCGCATACTTCCGATCAGATTCCGGCCACTAATAATCGGTACCGCCAGAATAGAAGCGATACCTTCCTTGATGGCAGCTTCCGGGTACTGAATCCGGGGATCATCGGATACGTCATAAATCGCGACCGGCTGTCGATCCTGCAGGGCCGAAGCGATGGATTTCAGGGAACTGACCGGTCCTTTGTCCAGGTACTCTTGGCTCAATCCGAAACTCCCGGCCAGCTGCAGATCGTCGCTCCGTTTGCTGAACAAAAACACCGTGCAGCCTTTGACCTTCAGGGCATGTTTCACACCCTCCACCGTAACCAGGACAATTTCCTCCGGGTCCCGGAGCATGGAGATAGCTCTGGTGATGCGAATCAAACTGTCATAGTTGATAATCGGCTTTTCCATAGTGATCTCCTTTCTTAGTTAGGGTTCAGCCACAAAGTCGCCGGGTCGCGAAACTGATCAAGTCAATCCTGCCTGACCCTCAAAAGCCTGATCCTCAGACTTGGCGCCTTCAAGTCTTGGTCGTGGAGCGTTTTCGATACGTTCTGCTCCGTGCTTGCTGGATGCTGGTTTCTGGATGCTCGATACTGGATTCTCGATTCTTGATACTGGATGCTCGATACTCGATACTGGATGCTCGATAGTCGATTTCTGATCTACGATTGTCTATGGATTCAGTTATATTTCGATGAATGTGGCCAACCGGCAATTATTAATTAATTGAAATCGCAGTCGGACAAATCATGGTCGGGGGCATTCGAACCACTGTTATAATGGGGAATAATCGATCTGTTGGAAGGGTCGCTCCGGTCCCGGGCAATGTGAATGCGTCATGGTGAAGAGAAGTCGCCGTAAGATAAAGCCAAAGTCATCTCAGATGAAGTCTGTTTTCAGCGGCAGCCGGAATTGCTCATCAGATGCTGTCTTTTGTCCCCCTTCAGCGATTTTTAAGAAATATCTCATACTTTACGTCAGATAGCAAGGGAATAATCGAATTGAAGGGACCGAATTGGGGAATTGAGGGATTGAGGAATTTAATTTAAGTTTTTCAGATAATTACCGATACCGATGTAGGGCAAATCAATTATGATCGAAACCAAAATCATATTATCCTCAGCCGGCTCATTATCCGTGGCCGTTATCGCTTTTTTCTTCTTCATTTTTCAGGCCTGGATATATCTAAAGGGGCCGGCCTTTGAATGGAGTCGCCGGGGTGCCGAACTTTCGCTGGCCGCGACGATCTTTGCCGCAGCGGTATTCGTGCAGTTCAACGCGCCACCCGGCCGAATCAACTACCTGGCCGAGCTGGTGCAATATTCGAGTCTGATTATCCTGCTGCATTCCATTTACGGATTTACTTTTGCTTATCTGGATATCAAACCGCCCCGCTTCTACCGACTGGTTCCCGGGTTTCATGCCGCGCTCCTGATCGTTCTCTGGACCAGCGGACTCGTCATTACGGATGATTATATCCATCGAGACTTTATCCTGCTGGCAGCTCCCTATATTGAGCCCGAACTGGGTGTACTGGGACCCTTTTTGTTAATTTACCTGGCTGCCGGCGCTTCGCTGATTCTGACCTATTGGGTAAGGTCTGAAAATCGCAAAAAAAACGGTGCCCGAATATTTATTTTCGGATTTTTATTGTGGGCGGTCCTGGGTATCCACGATGCCTTGGCGACGCTGGGGGCCGAGACGATTCAATTCATGATGGAATATGGCTTTTTAGGATTCTCCGCTTCGATCATGTCGATAACATTGAAAAAATACATGGAGCTCTTTGAAATAGCTGAGCAAAGAAAAATAGCACTTGAAACAGCCAATCATGAGCTGGAAGTACGCGTCAACTTGAGGACCAGCGAACTCGAGAAAACCAACGCCGAGATGGCGGACGAAATATCCCAGCGCAAATGGGCCAACGCCGCCTTGCGTGAAAGTGAACAAAGATTTCGCACGGTCTTTCACACCAGCCCGGACGCGGTCAATATCAACCGGTTGACCGGTGAGTTTATCGAAATTAATGAAGGATTCACGGATTTAACCGGTTTTTCGCGATCCGATGTCATCGGCAAATCATCGCAGGATATTCGAGTCTGGGCCATTCCCAAAGATCGCAAACTGATAGTATCGGAACTCAATAAATACGGCTATGCCGACAATATCGAATCGCAGTTTCGCTGCAAAAACGGGACGATAAAGCCGGGGTTGATATCTGCCAGAATTATCGATCTGAACGGCGAAAACCATATCCTCACCATAACCCGGGATATCAGCCGCTGGAAAAAAGTTGAAGAAGACAAGAAAAAGCTGGAAAACCAGCTGCAGCGGGCCCAAAAAATGGAAGCCATCGGCACGCTGGCCGGCGGCGTAGCCCATGATCTGAACAACATCCTATCAGGCATCGTGAGCTATCCGGATTTGCTGCTAATGGAACTGCCCGAAGACAGCCCTCTGGTGGAACCCTTGACCACGATCCAAAATTCGGGCTTCAAAGCGGCCGCCATTGTCCAGGATCTGCTGACCCTGGCACGGCGCGGTGTGTCGGTCTCCGAAGTCGTCAATTTAAATCCTATCATCATCGAGCATATGAAAAGCCCGGAATTTGAAAAAATCAAAACCTTTCATCCCGGACTTAAAATTATTACCGATCTGGAGCCTGACCTGCTGCCTATCGCCGGTTCACCGGTGCACCTTTCTAAAACGGTCATGAATCTTGTATCGAATGCCGCCGAGGCCATGCCCGAGGGCGGCACGATTTCAATTTCGACCCAAAACCGGTATCTTGACAATCCGGTCGAAGGCTATGATGACATCGAAGAAGGCGATTATGTCTTACTGAAAATATCCGATACCGGCATCGGCATTAGCCCGGAAGATAAAGAGCGAATCTTTGAGCCGTTTTATACCAAAAAAGTTATGGGCCGCAGCGGCACCGGCTTGGGCATGGCGGTTGTGTGGGGTACCATCAAAGACCACAATGGCTATATCGATCTGAAAAGCACCGTGGGCGAAGGCACCAGCTTTACGCTCTATTACCCGGTCGCCCGGGAATCACTGACGGATGATCCGGCGTCTGAGGCAGATTTCGAATACAGCAGCCAGGGTGAGAGCATTCTGATTGTGGATGATGTCGAAGAGCAGCGCAATATCGCTTCCCTGATGCTGAATAAACTGGGGTACTGCGTCAATGCAGTTTCCAGCGGAGAGAAAGCCATTGATTATTTGAAGAGCAACCCGGCCGATCTCCTGGTGCTGGATATGATCATGGACCCCGGAATTGACGGGCTCGAAACCTATAGAAAAATTCTCGAATACCGGCCCGACCAGAAAGCCGTCATCGCCAGCGGCTTTTCAGAAACCGAGCGCGTCAAAGAAGCTCAGCGTTTGGGGGCCGGCGAGTATGTCAAAAAGCCCTACACGATCGAAAAGATCGGTCAGGCGGTCGCAGCCGAACTAAGCCGGTGATAGCTGGGAGGCTGGGAAGCCGGGAAGGTGGAAAGCCAGGAAGCAGGGAGGCTGGGAGGCCGGGAGGCTATGACTCAGAGACCTTTGAAACCTTCAATATCAAAGCTATCAAAGGCATTTCGCGGATAGGGATATTACTTATCCCGACCTGCGACGTTGAGCTTTGATTGTAGCGGCGGGGTTTAACCCGCCATCAATGTTGTGCAGCGCCGGAAAAAAACTCGCCTAAAATCCCATTATTCTAAAAGCACAATAGTTGTTCAATATTGGCCAAATATTTTATATATAGCTGAATTTTTATTCATAAAACAGCGTTACCAGCCGATTGCGGTAACTTGTTCTCAATCTTTGCAAACGGTAATTTGCGTGAAAAAATTCAGGTATTACCACTTAAAAAACAAACCACCGATAACCATGGTCGCCTCCTGGTCATAGAAGTCGATATTGGCATCGGTTTCGAGATAAGCCGCTCCCAAATAAAAACTCATCGGTGCACTGCCGAGCAGCGACCAATCCCAGGGATTTTTATAATACAGGGTGCCCTGGACACCCCAACGGTCATCGTCCCGGGTTTTGTCATAGATCGGATTTTTTTTGTCATAGTCTGCGGTTCCGATTAGACCATTGACCGTTAGAACGAAAGGATCGCCAAAATAGGCGTAGGTAAGCTGAAAATCGAACGTGTCATTGGCCATGGCATCGCCGTCCAGATCGTCGCGGGCGTAGATGACCTGGGGCATCAACCGGTGCTTCTTGGCAAAGTTAAAGCGGTAGAACGCTTCGGCAATATGCCGGTCGCCGTTGCGGTCCAAAAGATCCTGCTGGTCGGAAGTCAGAAACGAAGATAAAACCAAGGATTCGCCGCTCTCTTCGCTGTTGATATCGATTTTGCGGTAGGTGTACTGCAGCTGAAAATTGCTGTTAAAAATCCGGTCCCAGACCAACCGGGCACCGTTGGAATCGCGATCGGTCTCTTTGCGATTTTGATTTTCCAAGTAAGGGTCTTTCCAAACCTGGGCCGGAATGCCGCTGAATAACAGGCCTCCCTGCAGCATGCCGAACCGGCCGATCTCCTGTTTCACGCCGACTTGCTGGCTAAGATCGAAACGCACCAGGTCCCTCAGGTCCGTACCGATAAATACCTGCGTCCGGGTGCTGGCAAAGGTATAGCGCAATGCAAAAGGCACCAATACGATGCCGGTGGATTCCGAATCCGGTGAATCATTCAGCGAATCGGTTTTTTTATCCGAAAGATCAAAGCCAAGAAAACTTGCCACCATGTTGGATTTATAATTCAGATATCCGACGCCGGGCCGAATAAATCCGCTGAAGCCGGATTTCACCGGAATCGGTTCCAGAGCCGTGGCGAATTCAGCGCTCACCAACAATAAGATAATCGCAGCAGCAATAGCCAAAAAATTATATCTTCTCATCTTATCTCCCTGTGTAAAGTATCCGGTTAATTAATCCAAAGATTCACTACGACTCTGACAATTGGGTATTTAAAATTGGTGACCGGTTCTTTGAACGAACTGTTGTTATAGCACTTAAGAGAAATTTATCAACACTATCTTAGTTGTCTGCTTTTTGTATTTTAAGTCAAATCATTCTCATCACGAAAACACGAAATCCTGAAAGCACGAAATTAATCTATCTTTTTTCATGTTTTCGCGCTTTCGTGATTTTGTGTTTGATCCGTCCGCTTTGGTCGCCCGCTAAGACGGGCATCACGCTTCGCGCTAAACGGCTTGACCGGTGTGGTAAATGAAAAAAAAGAAACCCGGCGCAGGATAGCTCCCGCACCGGGTCGGATATATAGTTTTCCTACCTATAGTCAATAAATTGGCAATTTCAGAACCGGCAGATATTATTGACAATTCTTGATCTTGGAGTACTGGAGTGCTGGAGCAATGGGTTTTTGAGTATCGGCATCATTCCCTCAGCCAATACTCCAAAACTCCAGTACTCCCAACTTTATAGACTGTTAAATCCCACGAGAAATGTCTTTTTATGCTTGAGAACCGATACGTTCTGCTTCAGAATGGATGCAAAGGACTTTAGCTCCCCGCCATCAAATCCCCCACCAATTTGGAAAACTTGGCGGGATCCTCCAGCTTGCCGCCTTCGCCGATAACCGCCAGATCGAGCAGCAGGTGGATATAATCATCTAATCTGGCATCTTTTTTGTCTGCTTCAAACATGCCGTGAATTTTATCCATAACCGGGTGCGACATGTTCAATTCCAGCACCCGTTTGTTTTCCGGGGTCTTCTGACCGGTCGACTTGAGAATTTTTTCCATGTAGCCGCTCATGTCATAGGTGTTGCCCGACAGGCAGGCCACCGAGTCGGTCAGGCGGGTGGAGGGGCGCACTTCCTTGATAGTATCTTCCAGCTTGGCCCGGATATGTTTGAACAGGGTTTCGTATTCACCCTTTTTGTCCTCATCCACCTGGTCCAGATCCAGATCCCCTTTTTCAGCACTTTTGAGCTTCTTGCCGTCGTATTCGGTCAGGCCCTGGGTGACCCATTCGTCAATCGGGTCGGTCATCAACAGGACTTCGTAGTCCTTGGACTTGAGTTGCTCGAGCAGCGGGCTGTTCATCAGGGCCGACAGATTTTCGCCGGTGATATAGTATATTTCCTTTTGATCCGGCGGCATCCCCTCGACATATTGCTGCAGCGACCGCCATTGGCCGTCGGACTTGGTGGTTTTGTAGCGCAGCAGGTCCGCTATTTTATCTTTGTTCTCAATATCGGTGTGCACACCGACTTTCAGCACGGCGCCGAATTCCTGCCAGAATTTTTCGTACTGTTCGGCTTCCATCCCTTTCAACAGGTCGAATAGCTTTTTGACCAAATTGCGACGAATGTTGCGCACCAGCAGATCCTGCTGCAAAATTTCTCGGCTGACGTTGAGATTGAGGTCCGGGGCGTCCACCACTCCTTTTATGAAACGGAAATACTCCGGCATCAGCTCCTGGCAGTCATCCATGATGAACACGCGTTTGCAGTAGAGCTGCACGCCGTGCTTATAATCAGGGTTGAAGAGATCAAAAGGCGCCTGAGAGGGGATGTAAAGAAGGGCCGTGTATTCCGTGGTGCCTTCCAACTTCAAATGCAGCTTTTCCAAGGGCGCATTCCAGTCGTGGCTGATGTGCCGGTAGAACTCCTCATAGTCCGTGTCGCTGACGTCTTTTTTATTTCTGGACCATATCGCCTTCATGGAGTTGAGGGTTTCATCTTTGCGCACCTTGCGGGTGGTGCCCCCGATGGGCTTGCCGTCCTGATCCTTGATCTGCTCGGCTTCCGGGATGGGCTCGTCTTTTTCCACTTCCATGATGATGGGATAGGCCACGAAGTCAGAATGCTGTTTGACGATCTGGCGAATGGTCCATTCGTCTGTAAAATCCTGGTCGCCGTCCTCTTTCTTTTTCAGTTCCAGGGTAATGACCGTGCCGCGGCCCTCTTTCTCAGCTTCGGCAATGGTGAATTCACCGTCCCCGTGGGATTCCCAGCGTACCGCTTTTTGCTCGCCCGCCGCCCGGGTCAGCAGCGTCACTTTTTCGGCCACGATAAACGAGCTGTAAAAGCCGACCCCGAATTGGCCGATCAGCTCCGGGGTGATGGTATCGTCATGGTTGAGCTGTTCCATGGCCTGCAAAAAGCCGTTGGTGCCGCTTTGGGCAATGGTTCCGATATTTTCCATGACCTCGTCAAAGGTCATGCCGATGCCGTTGTCGGCCACAGTCAGGGTATTTTTAATGGCATCGCGCTCAATTCTAATTTCAAATTCAGTGTCCTCCCCCAGAAGCCCTTCTTCGGTCTGGGCCTTGAAACGCATCTTGTCGATGGCATCGGATGCGTTGGAGATCAATTCCCGCAAAAAAATCTCCTTGTTGGAATACAGGGAATTGATAATCAAGTTCATCAACTGTTTGACTTCCGTTTTAAATTCATGGGTTTCGGTTCTTTCTGCCATTTTACTGCATGCCTCCTGTTAAGCGTATTAGTGATAAATTTTTAGTATATTATTAGAGCAAAAATACAATTGTCAAGGCAAGGAAACTACCTGTTATCGCAAATAAATTCGATAGGTTCGCCGGGGCAAAAAACAACATTTACAATTGAATTGAAAAGCGATAGTAATATTGTGTTACCGTCCAAGGGCCTGGAACTTTGCCCTTCGAGCCGGGGCTACACAAGCAGGGTCAGGGTAAATCGAAGTAGATTGGTTAAAAAATAGGGAATTGAAAATGAGGCAAGAACTGACAGATCATGAGATGGATACTTATTCGCGCCAGATCGTTCTGGCCGATATCGGCTACGACGGCCAATTGAAGCTGCGCAACGCCAAGGTCTGCCTCATCGGCGTGGGTGGCTTGGGCTCGCCGGTGGCCCTCAAGCTCGTGGGTATGGGCATCGGGCACCTGCGCTTCATCGATCGCGATATCGTATCCCGATCGGACCTGCACCGGCAGCACCTCTATGACGCGCATTCCCTCGGACGGCCCAAAGTCGAGGTGGCCTACGAAAAATTAAGTCACTTGAACCCCGATGTGACGTTGGAGCCCGTACCCGAGTCTTTAAACTCCGCCAACGCCGAAGCGTTGATTGCCGGCATGGATATCGTCATCGACGGCCTGGATCGTCCGGAGCCCCGCTACATTGTTAATCGGATCTGCAATAAGCTTAAAATTCCATACATCTTCGGCGCCGCCATCGAAGCCTATGGCAATGTGTCGACGATCTTGCCCGGCCAGACATTTTGCCTGGAATGCTTTATGCCCGACCTCAAAGACGAGGATCTGCCGGTTTGCGGTCTGGTCGGCGTTCATCCGTCGGCCATCGGCATCGTCTCATCGGTCCAGGTGTACGAGGCCGGCCGGGTCCTGATCGGACAGGAGCCCAAGCTTTACAACAAGCTGCTCTACGTCGATCTGCGGGAATTTGAATTCAACATTCTGGACATTGCATCACTGGAATCGTGCAAAGTGTGCGGTACGCAGCCGGACGGGGAACCCATGGCGGTCACCGACCGGTTTTTCGAAGAAACCTGCGCCCGGGACGGTCGGCGCAATTTCGTAATCTCCCCCGTCAAACGAATCGAGCTCGACATGGACAAGCTGCGTACGGTCCTGCAAGACAGCGGCCGGCAAATTAAAGCCGCCGGCCGGCTGGGTATTACCTTTGAAAAATCCGAACAGCTCACGGCCTGTATTCTCAAAAGCGGCATCATGATCGCCCAGACCCCGCCGCAGTTGGAAAGCAGTTTCAAATCGGAAGTGATTGAAACCTGGCGGTCGATCCTGATCGAGGGAATGGGCTATCCGGTTAACATTATGCCAGAGACTGACTAAATTAAACATTGGCCCATAGAACGAGGGGACTTAAATTCCAAATAACAAATTTCAAATCCCAAATAAATCCCAATATTCAATGGATCAAATTCAAAACATGTTTGGGTCATTGTAAAATTGGTGCTTAGGATTTTTTTGATATTTGTTTTTTGGTGCTTGGGATTTTCCTAAATTAAGAAGTTTCTTACTATTTAGCGAACTGTAATAAATTATTAAATATTTTAACAAATAAAGATTCAACATGGCTTTGCATTTTACAAAAGATGAATTCGCCCAGCGACAGCATCGGACCATCGAACAGCTGCAAAAGCGACATTTGGACGGCCTGTTGATGTTCCGTCAGGAAAGCATGTACTATTTAAGCGGTTATGACAGTTTCGGCTACGTTTTCTTTCAGTGCCTGTATCTCGGCACGGACGGACGTTTGATGCTTTTGACCCGGGCACCGGACCTGCGACAGGCCCGTCACACCTCCATTATTGAAGATATCCGGATTTGGGAAGATCGGGCCGATGCCGATCCGGCCATGCAGTTGAAATCCGTACTGCAGGAGCTCGGTTGCAAAGGCAAAAGACTGGGGGTTGAATACGATGCCTATGGGTTGACGGCCAAAAACGGCAAGCTGTTGGAAGCGGCCCTGGCAGACTTTTGCACTTTAGAAGATGCGTCGGATATCGTCAGCCGGCTGCGGGTGGTAAAAAGCGCGTCTGAAATGGAATATGTGCGCCAGGCGGCCGTGCTGGCGGACCTGGCCTATGATGAGGCCTACCGGGTAGCCGAACCGGGAGCCGATGAAGGCATCATCCTGGCCGCCATGCAGGGCATCATCTTCGCCGGCGGCGGCGACTATCCGGGCAACGAATTTATCATTGGATCGGGGCCCGACGCCCTGCTGTGCCGCTACAAATCGGGCCGACGACGGCTTGACGAACAGGATCAGCTGACCCTGGAATGGGCGGCGGCCTACCGCCACTATCACGCCGCCATGATGCGCACCATCCCCGTCGGCCACGCCACCGACCGCCACAAAAAAATGCATGCCGTGACCGCCGAGGCCATGACGGCCTGCCTGGAAGCGCTGAAACCCGGGAATCCCATCGGAGAGGTGTTTGATGCCTATGCCCGGGTTTGTGATGCAGCCGGCATGCAGGAGCACCGTCTGAACGCCTGCGGCTACTGCATGGGAACGACCTTTGCCCCGAATTGGATGGACTGGCCCATGTTTTACCACGGCAATCCGGTCATCGCAGCTCCGAACATGGTGTTTTTCCTGCACATGATTTTAATGGACAGCGACACTAATCACGCCATGTGTTTCGGACATTCGGTGGTGGTAACCGAAACCGGTTGTGAATCCCTGTCCCGAAGATCGATGGATCTGGTGGTGGCATGACGGAGGACCCGTCTTCGCTCTTCGAGCTACGCCGCGGCACGCAGAAGTCAGATGACAGAGGTCAGGGATCAGATGACAGAAGTCAGATGACAGAGGACAGAGGTCAGAGGTCAGAGGTCAGATGACAGAGGTCAGAAAACGGAAATGGGAAGTCGGACCCGGCGTCGTCCGATAAAGCAGGACTATGCCGCGGCTAAAGATGCGGAAGTGAGAAGAAAGAAAGTTAGAAGGTGAGAAGATCAGAAGATCGGAGGATAGAGGAGAAAGAAGGTTGGTAGGTGAGAAGGTCAGAAGATCGGAGGATAGCGGCAAGGAAAGCGAAGACTGAAACGGGGAGGCGAATGGCGAAAGTCGTAGGGTGGGCTGTGCCCACCAAATATCGCTGACTTCATCTGTTAATGGTGTAATTTCATACGAGAGTTGCCTCTGCCCGCCAGCGTTCGGACTGATCGTGAAAGAAACTGTGCCAAATCAACACAAATTCCCATGAACTCAGTTGCCGTTTCGTACTCGTCCTCGTGCTCGTACTCGTCCTCGAAGCTTTTGAGCCGCTTTCAGTACCGAAGACGAGGACGACGACGAGCACGATTTAGGCCTACAATGACTTTGTTCATATGCCAACGTCGGGTCGGCCATGACACGACTGAGCCCGTCGCAGGCCGCGCCGACCGGATTTGACGGGGACGGTGGCCCGCCCTACGTTTCTAACATAAGCGGTTTCACTTGAGACTCCTGGTGTCAGAGAATTAGGTCATTATATCCTGACACCTGTCTACGATCCCGTCTGGAGCGAAGCGCAAGCGGGGAACACTGACACCTGAAACCTTGACTGTTCATAGGAGGAGTGGATGATGAGCGGTTTTACGGAATATGACCGGTATGACGCATTGGGATTGGCTGAACTTGTGCGAAACGGCGAAGTGACGCCGGGCGAGCTGTGCCGGGAAGCCATTGACAGAATTGAACGGGTCAATCCGAAGATAAATGCCGTGGTGACGACCATGTACGAGCAGGGCCGCCAAACCGCAGCGGAGTGCTCGACAGAGGGACCCTTTGCCGGGGTGCCCTTTCTGCTCAAAGATCTTTTGGCCGCCTATGCCGGCGTCCCAATGTCACAAGGCTGCCGGGCCCTGAAAAACGACACTCCCGACTTCGACAGCGAGATGGTGGTGCGCTTTAAAAAAGCCGGTGTAGTCATTCTGGGCAAGACGAACACCCCTGAATTCGGCTTATTGGGGATCACCGAACCTGAGCTTTTCGGGCCCTGTCGCAATCCCTGGAACACCGATCATACCCCGGGGGGCTCCAGCGGCGGCTCGGCGGCGGCGGTGGCCGCCGGTTTGGTGCCCATTGCGGCCGGCGGCGATGGCGGCGGTTCGATCCGGATTCCGGCGGCCTATTGCGGTCTTTTCGGGTTGAAGCCTTCCCGCGGGCGCAATCCAACCGGTCCCGACCATGGCCGAATTTGGCAGGGCGCTGTGCAGGAACACGTCATCTCTCGATCGGTGCGAGACAGTGCCGCCATGCTGGATGCAACCCGGGGCCCCGACACGGGGGCGCCGTACGAAATTAAACCGCCCGGCAGAAGTTATCTCGATGAAGTTGCCAAAAATCCCGGCCGACTTAAAATCGCCTTTGATACCCAATCGCCCCTGGGTACACCGGTTCACCCGGAATGTGTAAAGGCCGTCACGGAAACGGCCGGATTGCTGGAAGAGATGGGACACGAACTCATCGAAGCCAGGCCGGATATCGACGGCCCGGCCCTGGCCCAGAGCTTTATCACCATGTATTTCGCTGAAATGGCCGCCAATATCGACGAATTAGAAAAAGTATTGGGAAGAAAGGTGCGCCCCACTGATGTGGAAGCGCTTACCTGGCTGTTGAACCTGCTTGGCAGAAGCTATTCGGCCGGACATTTTGTCAGCGCCCTGCGCCAATGGGATCGCGCGGCCCGCCAAATGGGAAGTTTCTTCCGGCAGTATGATCTGTATCTTACCCCGACCACGGCCGATCCACCCGCCAGGATCGGCGAATTGCAGCCCAAACCGGCTGAAGCGGTAATGATCAAATTGGTCAACACCCTGCGACTGGGTTGGCTGCTGAGAGTCTCCGGATTGCTGGATCGTATGGCAACCGAGAGCCTCCAAAGAACGCCTTTTACACAATTAGCCAATATATGCGGACTGCCGGCCGTTTCGGTACCGCTGCACTGGACCGCGGACGGCTTGCCCTGTGGATCGCATTTCACGGCACCTTTCGGCGATGAAGCCACCCTCTTGCGGCTTGCGGCCAGGCTCGAGGAAGCCCGGCCCTGGTTCGATAAGCGGCCTACGGTGAAGGACTGACTATTGTTCGCTCTTTTGAAACTACCTTTAAGGTGAACCGCAGAATATCGAATATCGAACCGCAGAATGTCGAAGGGTGGAATCGCTTTGCTCAGTCTTTTTAAAATTAGGCAGAATACATTACTCGATGTTGAACGTTCGACGTTCGATGCTTACAGTCAGCTATGTCGCACATATACCTTAATCAGGGTTCTGTAAGCATGTTCTGACATTTTTTGGGCGACAGCTTTCGCCACTATTCTAAAAAAATTGCGTGCAGCGACATATTCGCTCGATATAAATAAAA